>Ga0157373_10000007_pt1 | contig 216734 bp, 199 predicted proteins | sample C65metaG_FD_113460 | JGI IMG/M metagenome (GOLD analysis project Ga0157373, IMG submission 113460) | Corn rhizosphere microbial communities from Kellogg Biological Station, Michigan, USA - C6-5 metaG | ecosystem: Host-associated > Plants > Roots > Rhizosphere > Soil | place: USA: Michigan...
AAAAAATACAAATAACCCAATGGGAATTATTGATAAACTAAATAAAGATTTTGAAAGCCGTGTCAGACTGGGTATTATGTCCGTTCTGATGGTTAACGACTGGGTAGATTTTACCGAGATGAAGACACTTTTAAATATCACTGATGGTAATTTAGCGAGTCATTCCTCTGCTCTTGAAAAAGCGGGTTATATAGAAGTAAAAAAAGAATTTGTTGGCAAAAAGCCCAAAACATCTTATCAAGTGACAGATTTAGGGCGCGCTGCCTTTAAAGAGCATTTATCTTACCTTGAAAAATTAATGAAATCATAATAACTCTATTTTTTTATCTAAAAACTTTGAATTACAAAGTACTTTTAAATTTATCAATCATGAAAAAACATCAAATTATCTTAGCTTGTACAGCAGTTTTTATACTGCTTTTTTACAACGAATCTGTTGGAATCAATATTTCTATTTTCGGTGTAGTTCTTACGCTCTTGATTAGTTACTTCTTTCAGGAGAAATTTGTTGACAGATCACATCTTGTTCTTGTAATGACTTCAATTTTATCTTGTTTCGCCTTTGCATGGTACGGGGATGCAGCGTCATTTTTTGCTTTAGCTTTATCAATCCTCTTTTTACAATTCAAAACCCAAGATGGAGAACTTAAAATGATTCAGGTTTTCCCTCTAATAGTCTTAAACGGATTTGCTTCTATTGGCCGAATTTTTATCTTTAAGCAATGGCTTCCAGAAAGAAAAATCCATAATGATTTTGCTAAAAAACTAGTTGCCTTTGTTCTTATTCCAGTGATCTTCTTAGGATTGTTTTTTATTGTTTATTCTTTCGGAAGTGATCATTTCTCTTCATTATTTACAGATTATGAATTGGATATTAATTTACCACAATTAATTGCAATGTGCATTTTGGGATTTTATATCTCGTTCAGTTTTTGGAATTATTGGGTGCCAGATGTTTGTTATGAGTACAATCCAAAATTAAATAATGATTTTACCAATATTTCTGAAGTAAAAAATCAAAGCACATTTTCGTTTCTAGATCTTGATTTTGAGAGAAAAAGCGGTGAAATCACATTGGTTTTATTGAATATCATGCTTTTGGTTTTTATTGGAACTTACAATTATGAGCAATTTTTTGAAGTGGTGAAAAAGACAAATTTAAGTTCAGATATACATGAGCGTGTAAATGCAGTGATCTTTTCAATTCTTATGGCTGTTGGTGTAATTTTGTTTTACTTTAAGGGTGGTTTTAACTTTGATGAGAAAGCCTCTTCTCTGAAAAAATTAGCAAAATTATGGATTACCCTAAATGTGATTTTAATAATAAGTGCCATTATCAAAAACTCAGAATACGTTTCTTTCTATGGCCTAACTTATAAGAGACTGGGAGTTTATGCTTTTCTAATTTTGGCAATTATTGGATTAGTTGTTTCACTTCAAAAAATTCGCAATCAGAAAACGAATGCTTACCTTTTCAATCAAATGATTTGGTATTTCTATGGAACAATTCTGTTATGCAGTTATGTAAATTGGGGAAGTCTCATTACAAACTATAATATTTCTGTAAACAGAGGAGTAGAGCCCGTTTTTTTAAGCGGATTAAATTTTAATGACGATGCGCGACGCGAATATCTTAGAAAAAATAATTTAGATGGAAAATATGCAGAAGCGGTAAGAGAAGAATTGATTTCAAATTATCAAAATGCAAACTTTTTATCTAAAGCTTTGTATTATGAGTTTTTGAATGAAAAGAATAAGTAAATGAGGAGGGTTTCTATTTTTTCAATATTGTTTATTGTTTCATTTGTTACAAATTCTCAGAATTTAAGATATCGAAGTGTTGATTATTACTTTTCTCTTTTTGAAAAAGCTGAAATTAAAAAAAGTCAAGAAAAAGGGCTTTTAGACCAGAATTTAAAACTTAGTAAAAAATATAAAAAGAATGGAGAAAACAAATTAAACGAAGCTGGGCAAAATTTATATTTAGATATTAAAGTGAATCTTTTAAAGTCATATTTTAAAGATTATTTGTATCAGCAAGATGTAAATTATAAAAATGAAACATATGTTTTATATTTTTCTATGGCTGGTTTCGATGATACGGAATGGTGTATTCTAAAATGGCAAAGAGGAAAATGGAAAAATGTAGAAAAAATTGACAAGCAGGTAGTGGAAAATGCTAGAAATAAAAGAGGTGAAAATGCTAATTTTAATTTTGTGTGTTTCAATTATGATGAAGGTCCAAAAAATGTAGATGGAGTTAAGATTTTTATAAAAAATCATTATCTAATAATGCAAAGAGGAGGGCTTTATCATTCTTTGATTGATCTAGATCATGATAAGGTTTTAATTAATGAAGAATCTCCTATGCACGCAAGTGATTCTAAGAATAAAGCAGAAATGAATATTTGGATAAAGAAAAATATTCATGATAAGATTGATAAAATTATAAGCCAATAAGCCCAAAAGTCCCATTCTAGCAAAGAATGGGACTTTTGATATTTAATTATCTCCTCTTTTTTTAAATCGAGGATCATGCTTAGAAATAAACGTTATTCTTCGACTTGAATTTTGATTTGAACTTTGGTTTGAGTTTTTATTCAGGTTTTCCACTTTAGGGAAACTGGCTTCTTCGGTTTTACTGGAAGGCTCGATTAACTGATTTAATTCTTTTATTTCCTCATCAGTTAAATCGCGGTAACGCCCGACAGGAACATCTAAAGAAATATTGATAATTCGGATACGTTTAAGCGCCGTAACTTCATAACCCAAGTATTCTGCCATTCTTCTAATTTGACGGTTTAATCCCTGCGTTAAAATGATTTTAAAGGTATACTTGCTGATTTGTTCTACTTTACATTTTTTAGTAACTGTATCTAGAATCGGAACACCATTTCCCATACGCTGAATAAAACGATCTGTAATAGGTCTGTCGACAGTAACGGTATATTCCTTTTCGTGATTGTTTCTGGCGCGTAGAATTTTGTTTACGATATCACCATCATTTGTCATGAAAATTAATCCCTCACTGGCTTTGTCTAATCTCCCAATAGGGAAAATACGTTTCGGATAATTAATATAGTCTACGATATTATTTTTAACTTCAAGATTGGTTGTACACTCAATTCCAACAGGTTTGTTAAATGCGAGATAAACCAATTTTTCGTGTTTTTCGACAATTAGTTTGCCGTCAATACGCACTTCATCTTGTGGAGAAACTTTAGTCCCCATTTCTGGCACAGCGCCATTTATTGTTACGCGTCCTTCTTCGATTAATTTATCGGCTTCACGACGAGAACAATAACCCGTTTCACCAATAAATTTATTAAGACGTTTTAGATTTTCTTCCATACTGCAAAAGTAGCTAAAATTTAGGACTTCTTAGATTGTTAGACTTCTTAGAATTTTAGATTTTATTAAGCAAAGTTTAGAATACTAGCAAATCAGAATCTAAAAAAACTTTGTTTCTATGAACCTTTGCACCTTTTCTCAGTCATGAAAAATGGAACTATCGTCAGGAGTTTCTTTTCTTTCAAACATTCCATAATCGCGAACTACAGTAGCAATTCGTAAATGATAATCTTTGAAAATTCCATTTCTTCCTTTTGATTGCGCTAGACGATGCATTTCGAGATTTCGCCATTGCTGAATACTTTCTTCATCTCTCCAAAAAGATAAAGACAAAATTTTGTCAGGATCATTTAAACTTTGAAATCTTTCTATAGAAATAAAGCCATCAATAGTATTCAATTCAGGACGCAGACTCGCAGCAATATCTAGATATTCTTCTTTTTTTCCTTCGTTGGGAATGACTTCAAAAATTACGGCGATCATTTTTTTGGAGTTATAAGTTATAAGTTATTGGTTATATGTGAAATGTGAAGAAAACCTTTGCTACTTTGTGTCTTTGTTACTTTGACCCTTCAGAAGAAAACAAAAACTCAATCACTTTCTCATACAATTCATCATCATGCATTCCGTGGCCTAAACCGCTTGTTTCGATGAACTGACTGTTTTTCCAATTACTGGCGATTTTTTTTCCTTCTTCAAAAGCAACAATTTTATCTGAAGTATCATGGGCAATGAAACCCGGAATAGTAAATTGGGATGCAAATTTTTGTCCTGAAAATTCTTCTAGTTTAAAGTTAAAACGATTTATAAATTTGCCTTCTAAGAGTGATAACATTCTAGTGTTCAGACTCAGCATTGAAATATAATTATCAATCAAAGTTTTTAAATCTGACGGGGCACCAAGAATTACCATTTTATTAATACTCGTATTCGGAAATAAATACTGATGATATATGCAAGCTGCGCCGCCGATAGAATGCCCGATAATAATTGTGGGCTGGTATTTTTCAACCGCTTTATTAATAAACTCTGCATAAAGCGGCACATTAAATTCTTTTCCACTGCTTTGTCCGTGTGCTGGTGCATCAATTGCAATAATAGTGCTTCCAGATTTTTGTAGGTGCGGTAAAGTTTTTTTCCAGCGCGAAGCATTACTTTCCCAGCCGTGAACTAATAAAATTTTGGTTTCATTTCCTTTCCAGATATAGGTTTGAAAATGATGTTCGTTATGATGAAAAATTTCTGTTTCGGTATTTCGTAGAATTTTCGGAAGTGTTTCTTTTTGTAGTCTGCCAACTCTCGGCTGGCTAAAAAGTGCATAAGAAAGTTCGGTGGCTCTTTGCGGACGCACATAACTCAAAAAGTTAATGTATGATCCAACAGATTTTAATGTAATAAAACGAATTCCTTTTTTAATTTTCAAAACTTAAATTTTTAGTAAAGGTAAAAAATATGACTGTACGCCTGCTAAAAAAAAGTTTTGCCACAGATTAAAATGATTTTAAAGATTTAATCTCAAAATATCGAGATATTTTAAATCTGTGTAAATCATTTTAATCTGTGGCAAATAAATATAAAAAAAAGTCCCGATTGAATCGGGACGGTTTATTTAGAATTTTGAGAACAATTGTTCCATTTTTTCTTTCTCTTCTTCAGCTAAAGCGCTGTCAACTAAAATTCTTCCAGAGTGCTCATCTGTGATGATTTTCTTTCTTGAAGCAATTTCTACCTGTGTTTGAGGAGGAATTGTAAAGAAAGATCCGGCAGAAGCTCCTCTTTCGATAGAAACTACAGCTAAACCATTACGAACACTGCTTCTGATTCTGTTGTAAGCAGCTAATAATCTATCTTCAATTTGTCCAGCAAATTCAGCAGATTTCTCAGTCAAGAAAATTTCTTCTTTTTGAGTCTCAGCCATAATTGCATCCAATTCAGATTTTTTATGTTTTAAATGAGAGCTTTTAGCATCAAGTTTTTCTTTTAAATTAGAAATAACCTCTTTTTTGTGCTCAATAGAAGCTTTCATTTCTTTTATTTGCTTTTCAGCCAATTGAATTTCTAATTCTTGAAATTCAACTTCTTTTGTCAAAGAATTAAACTCTCTGTTGTTACGAACAGTTTCTTGTTGTTTAGTGTATTTTTTGATAACCTCTTTATGCTCTTCAATAGCAATTTTCTTTGCTTTGATTTGCTCTTCAATTACTTCAAGTTCACCTTTCAGTTTCTCTGAACGTGTGCTTAAGCCCGCAACTTCATCTTCCAAATCTTCAACCTCTAAAGGAAGTTCTCCTCTAACGTTTCTGATTTCGTCAATTCTAGAGTCAATAAGCTGTAAATCATATATTGCTCTTAACTTGTCCTCAACACTTAATTCTTTCGTATTCGTCATATTCTATAAGTACTTAACTGGATTTGTATTTTCTTCCGATAAAATGATCGCAAAATTAAGAATTTTTTTTCGAAGATAATCAACAATATAATTTTTTGTATAGCGTTCGCTCTCAAAATGACCAATATCGGCTAAAAGTAACTTGTTTTCGGCCTCATAAAATTGATGGTATTTTAAATCGGCGGTCAAAAAAGCATCTGCTCCAGCTTGAATGGCATTTTTTATGGCAAAACTTCCAGAACCTCCAAGCACGGCAACTTTTTTAATTTTTTTTCCTAAAAACTGAGAATGGCGAATTCCTTCGGCAATCATTTTTTCTTTCACTAAAAGAAGAAAATCTTTTTCATCCATTTCGTTTTCAAATTCACCAGCCATTCCTAAACCTATATTTTGATGTGAATTTTGCAGATCATAAATTTCATAAGCGACTTCTTCATAAATATGATTGGCAAAAAGTGCTTTTAAAATTCTAGATTGAAGATGTCTTTCAAAAACGACTTCGATTTTAATTTCTTCTCCCGTATGCAGTTTTCCTTTTTCTCCAATTACAGGATTGCTTTGCTCATTTCCTTGAAAAGTAAAAAAACCTTGAGTATTAAAACTGCAATTGTCATAATTTCCGATATTGCCCGCTCCAGCTTCAAATAATGCATTTCGAACTTTGTCAGCATTATCCGGAACAGTAAAAGTGACTAATTTTTGAATGAAATTGTTTTTTGGGACTAATATTTTTGTGTTTGCTAATCCTAATGCGTCGCAGAAAATTTTATTTACACCCTGAGAATGATTGTCTAGTGCCGTGTGAACTGCATAAATGGCAATATCATTTTTTATAGCTTTTAAGATTGCGCGCTCAACATAATTTTTCCCAGTAATTTTTTTAATTCCAGAAAATAAAATCGGATGAAAACAAACTACAAGATTACAATTTTTAGTAACAGCTTCTTCAATGACATTTTCTAAAGCGTCGTGACACACTAAAGCCCCCGTGCATTCAGTTTCTGAATTTCCGACTAAAAGTCCAACGTTGTCAAAATCTTCTGCATAGGCGAGAGGCGCCATTTCTTCTAGAACGGATAAAATATTTGATATTTTCATTTGTGTTTTATTATCGGTTTCAGGTTTCAGGTTGTTATTAAAAACTTGAAACCTGAAACTTAAAACAAATTAACAAAAAATATTATACTTTCGTAAAATCAACTTACTTCAAAGATGCTTTTCCATTTTATTGTTTATTTGTATTTTTGTGTTTTTTCTTACATTTTTGAACAGAGGAAATTTGAATTAATTTATGTACTTAGAATATTAGCAGAATTCATAAAATAAAATGGCAAAAAGCAGAAGAATAAATGTTCAAGGAATTGATGTAGTAATATTTGAAGATGATAAAGAGGATTTTATGTCTATAACAGATATTGCTAGACATCGAGATAGTGAAAGAAGTGATTATATATTGCAAAACTGGATGAGGAATCGCAGTACAATTGAATTTATTGGCTTATGGGAAAAGTTTAATAATCCGGATTTTAATTCCATCGAATTCGATGGAATTAAAAATATGGCAGGCTCAAATAGTTTTTCTTTAACACCTAAAAGGTGGATTGAAACAACAAATGCAATTGGAATAGTTTCGAAAACTGGAAGATATGGTGGTACATTTGCTCATAAAGATATTGCTTTTGAATTTGCAACTTGGTTAAGTGCAGAGTTTAAGTTTTACCTTATAAAGGAATTTCAACGTTTAAAAGAAGAGGAAAGCAAGGCAAAAAAGTTAGATTGGAATTTACAGAGGACCATTTCAAAAATTAATTACACTATACATACAGATGCAATTAAGGAAAAGCTAATTCCACTACTGATAAATTTAAAGCATAAGAATTTTATTTATGCTGATGAAGCAGATTTGCTGAATGTTGCTTTATTTGGTAAAACAGCTAAAGAATGGCGTGATGAGAATCCAGATGAGAAAGGTAATATTAGAGATGCTGCATCAATTGAGCAATTAGTTGTATTATCAAATCTGGAAAGTATAAATGCTATGTTAATACAACAAGGAATGATACAAATAGAAAGGTTGTCAAAATTAAATGAAATTGCGATTTATCAAATGAAATCGCTAATTAATTCTAATGTTTTGAATAAATTAAAATAATGAACTTACTTCGAAAAATACTTTTCCCTTTTTCCATTTTATATGGTTTTATTACCAGCATTCGTAACTTTCTTTTTGATAAAGGGATTTTAAAATCAACATCCTTTGATCTTCCTGTAATTGCAGTTGGAAATTTAAGTGTGGGCGGAACTGGTAAAACGCCGCAAATTGAATACCTGATTCGTTTGTTATCAGATAAATATAAAGTTGCGACTTTAAGCCGTGGTTATAAAAGAAAGTCGGAAGGTTTTGTTTTGGCTGATGAAAATTCAAATGCTGAAATTTTGGGTGATGAACCTTTTCAGTTTTATCAAAAATTTCCAAATGTTCTGGTTGCGGTAGATGCTAATCGTACAAATGGAATTCAGCAATTACTTTCACAAGAGGAAAAACCAGAAATTATTCTGCTTGACGATGCTTATCAGCACAGAAAAGTAAAAGCAGGTTTTTATATCTTGCTGACTGCTTATGGAGATTTATATGCAGATGATTTTATGCTGCCAACAGGAAATCTTCGAGAAAGCAGGAGCGGATCAGAAAGAGCCAGCATTATTGTGGTTACAAAATGTCCTAAAAATTTATCTGAAGAAGAACAAAATGCGATTAGGTTAAAACTAAAATTAAGCTCTTCACAGCAAGTCTTTTTTACTTTTATAGATTATGATGAAGAGATTTATAGTAAAAATGAAAGAATTGCAGTTAGTGAAGTCAAAGCTGAATCTAAATTGCTTTTGGCTGGAATTGCAAAACTAAAACCATTTTTTGACTTTTTAAAGAATGAAAATGATGAATGCCTAACTTTTCCAGACCATCATCATTTTGCTGATGCCGATTTAGAGTCGATTCAGTCTAAAGCAAATGGAAGAAAAATAATTACAACCGAGAAAGATTACGTTCGTTTAAAAGATTCTAAAATAGTTTCTCAATTGTATTATCTGCCCATAAAAAGTACTTTCATAAATCACCAGCAAAATTTTGATGCTGCCATTTTAGACTATGTGAAAGAAAACTTAGAATCTTAGCACCTCACTATTTTAGCTAATCAAAAAACTTAGCAATAGTGGTATAAAATTCGTCTGGAACAAAAGGTTTAGTAATTACGTCATTCATCCCAAAAGAAAGAAGCATATCACGATTTTCGTCAAGCGAAATTGCCGTCAATGCAATAATTGGAGTTGTTTTGTCAAATTCACGAATCAATTTGGTTGCCGTTGTACCATTAATTCCAGGAAGATGTACATCCATTAAAACCATATCAAAACGTTTGATTTTTAGAAGTTCAACAGCCTCTTCACCATTATCTACAATTTCGCAGCTAATGTTTTTGTTTTCAAGCATTTTTCTGGTTATCATCTGATTGATTTTGTTGTCTTCAATCAGTAAAATAGATTTGTGTTTCAATTGTTTATCGCTATAAGGTTTCGCTTCTTCAATTACTTCCAATGGTTCGTTGTTAATTTTAAAATTTAATTTGAAAGTAAAAGTAGAACCTTTACCCACTTCGCTTTTTAATTTTATTTCTCCTCCGAGTAATTCAATCAGTTTTTTTACGATTGTAAGACCAAGACCAGTTCCTCCGTATTTCCTGTTAACCTCGATAGATCCTTGAGAGAAACTTTCGAAAACACTTTGAAGTTTGTCTTCAGGAATTCCAATTCCAGTGTCAACAATTTCAAAGTAAACAGTTGCATTTTCTTCTTCTTGAGAATATAATTTTGCAATAACATTTACATGTCCATTTTGGGTAAATTTTAAAGCATTATTGATTAAGTTCAATATGATTTGAGATAATTTGGTAGGATCTCCCATTAAATTATCAGGAATCGATTTGTCTATTTCTAAATTGAAATAATTTTTGTTGGCAGTAGCTAACTCTTTTAATGAACTTTGAATGTTAAAAAGAAGCTCTTTTAGATTGAAACTGATATTTTCAATTTCAACTTTAGTCGAATCAATTTTATTTACCTCTAAAATTTCATTGATAAAAGTGGTTAAATAATTACCCGAAAATTTCAAAGATTCTAAATATTTCAACTGGTTTTTCTTGGGATTATCTTCTAGCAATAGATGTGTAATTCCGTTAATAGCGTTCAGAGGAGTTCTTAATTCGTGGCTTACTGTCGACAAAAATTCAGATCTTGCTTTCGAAGCTTTTTCAGCTTTGTTTTTAGCTAAAATCAATTCTTTGTTTTTTTCTCGAAGCAGTAAATTATTCTGATTTCTAATGATATTATTTTTGTATAAAGCCAAACTCAAAAGTGACAAAATCGAAATTAGTGCTATTGCCAAAATGCTGACTAACTTAGAATACCGATAGGTTTTCATCTGAATTTTTTCTTCGCTCTCTCTTTTTATGGTATTATTTAAAGATTGATTTTTTTTAAATTTTTCAAATTCATTTAAATCAACTTTTGCATTTTTTAATTTTAAGATATAATTTTCCAGCTGATAATGCTCGTCTAAATACGAATACGCCAAATCATAATTTTTCTTTTGCTTGTAGTATTGGCTTATTGCTAAAACAATTTTAGATTTTTTTTGAAAATCATTGATTTTAGCATTGTAGTCTAAAGCTTTGTCAAAATATATTATTGCAGAATCATTCCTTTGCAGCTGTGTTTCTATTAAACCAAGCTGATAATAAGAATCTACCTTGGTTTTAATAATTGAAGGATTATCCGGCTGTTTTGTGATTCTTTTAAAATTATTTGCTGCCGTAACAAAATCTTTGTTGGTCTTTAAAGCCAGCGCTCTTTGATAGTCTAAAGCATGCGCATGATCTGCAATATTAAGTTTTTTTAATAAATCTTCGGCTTTTGCGTAATAAACAGCTGCGGTTTTGTAATCGCCTTTTGCGCTATTGGCTGCTCCAATATAATTTAATGCTAAAACTTTTAGGCAGCTCGGTTTTAGGGTGTCGAATAAAGAAACAGTTTTGTGAAAATTCTTTAAAGCATCTTCAAATTTACCTTTATTGTAAAAGATTTTACCAAGCTTAAAAGTCTGATTGGCTAGATTTTCTTTTTTGCCATTTACTTCACAATAATTAATAGATTTTTGAGTGTAAATAACAGCCTGATTGTACTTTTTATTGTTAAGATTACTGTTAGCAAGCTTGTTGTAATAGGTAACGCTATCCGTATTCTTTTTGGCTTGAGAATACAAAAACGAATTAAGAAAACAAACAACAATAAAAAGACAGTATTTCATGTATGGCAATGCTTTTACAATGAACCTTATTTTTTTCTTATTAGTAAAATTAAATCTATCAATCTTGATGAATAGCCAATCTCGTTATCATACCAGCCTACTACTTTTACCATTTTATCGATAACCGAAGTCAACTGTGCATCAAATAAACAAGAATGTGTGTTGCCAATTACATCGACCGAGACAATAGGATCCTCGGTGTAATCTAATATTCCTTTTAAATTTGTTTTTGAGGCTTCTTTAAATGCTTTATTTATTTCTTCAATGCTTACGGCACGTTTTACATTGAAGGTTATATCTGTTAATGAACCGTCGGGAACTGGTACTCGAATACCGCATCCTCCCATTTTGTTGTGCAATTTAGGAAAAATTTTTGTTAATGCCTTAGCTGCGCCAGTAGTTGTTGGAACAATCGACTGACTAGCACCTCTTGCACGTCGTAAATCCTTATGGGGCTGGTCATGAAGACTTTGATCTGTAGTGTAAGAATGTATAGTTGTAATGTAAGCCTGCTCGATTCCGCATAATTCTTCAATAATTTTAATCATTGGAGCGGCATTATTCGTGGTACAGCTTGCATTAGAAACTATGTCTTCGTCTCCATCCAAAATAGATTCATTTACACCAAGAACTACAGTTTTTATAGTGTCTACTTCAGATGGCGCAGAAAGAATTACTTTTTTGGCACCTGCTTCTAAATGCGCATTTAATTCTTCGTGCGTTTTATATTTTCCTGTTGATTCAATTACAATATCAATTGAATGCGATTTCCAATCTAAATTTGAAATTTTCTTTTCATGAAAAAAGAAAAAATGTCTGCCATCTACAATAATACTATTTTCATCATGACTTACGTCAAAAGGCAGAACACCATGAATACTGTCATATTTAATTAAATGTGACATGGTTTTGTTATCTGCAATATCATTTATGGCAACGACTTCAATTTCAGGGTGATTTAAAAGAAGGCGAAATAAATTTCTGCCGATTCTTCCAAATCCATTAATGGCAATTCTTGTTTTCAATTTTTTGTTTATTCGTTTCATTGATTAATCGTTTAATCGGTTTTACAATTAAACGATTAAACAATTAAACTTTTTATAAAATATGTTTTTGTGCTTTGTAAGAAGAACGTACAAGTGGTCCGCTTTCTACATGTCTGAAACCTAACTCAAGACCGAATTTTTCGTATCGTTCAAATTGCTCAGGTGTAATAAATTCTTTTACCGGAAGATGTTTTTTACTTGGTTGTAAATATTGTCCAATAGTTACCACATCAACATTTGCATTTCGTAAGTCAGTCATCGTTTGAAAAACTTCTTCTTCAGTTTCTCCAAGACCAAGCATAATTCCAGATTTAGTTCTGTTAATGCCTTTTTCTTTTAAATAACGAAGCACTTCTAAACTTCTATCATATTTAGCCTGGATACGAACTTCACGGGTCAAACGTCTTACTGTTTCCATATTATGAGAAACTACCTCAGGATTTGCCTCAACGATACGATCGATGTTTCTTTCAATTCCTTGAAAATCTGGGATTAAAGTTTCAAGAGTTGTGTTTGGATTCATTCTTCGAATGGCTCTAACGGTTTCCATCCAAATGATAGAACCTCCATCTTTTAAATCATCTCTATCCACACTTGTAATTACAGCGTGTTTGATATTCATGATTTTAATAGATCGAGCTACTTTTTCAGGTTCATCCCAGTCTACCGTTTCTGGTCTACCGGTTTTTACGCCGCAAAATCCACAAGAACGAGTACAAACATTTCCTAAAATCATGAAAGTTGCTGTTCCCTCACCCCAGCATTCGCCCATATTTGGGCAGCTTCCCGAGGTACAAATTGTGTTTAAGCTATATTTATCGACCAAACCTCTAAGTTCAGTATATTTTTGTCCAATTGGCAGTTTTACTTTTAACCACTTAGGTTTTGCCGTAGGTATATTTGCAGAGACTGTTTCCATATATCAATTTTCAAAGCACAAAGATACGGAATGTAGTTTATTTGATGATGCTAATTTTGTTTTCGTTTACTTTTCGTGTCTTCTGCTAGTATTTCATAATATGAAGTTTAAATGTAAAAAGTCTGTTTTTAAAATAGGTTTTTAGGTTTATATTTTTAATCCTGCTCAAGATTTTGATGTTTGGCTAAACTTTATGAATTTTAAAATTCACCTTAATCTATTACAAATTTGGCTTCTTGGGATAACTCAGGATTTATGCTGTACTATTTTTGTTGTTAATTAAATAGTTTGAAAAACATGAAAAAGAGATTTATTGTATTAGGAGTTTTATTTACAGTGTTTGGCTTTGCTAAAATGAATGCCCAAATTCTTTCAGATAAGGCTATGGGAGCTTTAGGTAAAGGTGTTTCAGGGTTCACTTTTAGTGATGCTGACGCGGCAGCTTTAGCCGCAAGATCTATTGCTGAAATGGATGCAAATAACCCTGTTGCAGGACCAACAGATGGTTATACACTTCGATTAAACCGTTTATTTGGAAAACATACTTCCAGTGAAGGTGTTAATTTAAATTATAAAGTTTATTTAGTAAAAGATATTAATGCTTTTGCTTGTGCAGATGGAAGCGTTCGTGTATTTGCAGGTTTAATGAACATTATGGATGATAACGAATTACTAGCTGTTATCGGCCATGAGATTGGGCATGTTGTGAATCATGATACTAGAGATGCAATTAAAGCAGCATATAAAAAAGAGGCTTTATTAGATGCAGCTTCATCCCAGTCAGGAAAAATTGAGACCATTACGGCATCTCAATTAGGAAAATTAGGAAGCGCAATGATTGATAGCAAGCATAGTAGAAAACAAGAATCTGAAGCAGATACATTCTCATATGATTTCATGAAAAAACATGGCTACGATGTTAATGCGGTGGAGTCAGCATTTAGAATTCTGCAAAATTTAAGTGAAGGATCAGAGGCATCTTTTCTTACCAAGATGGTTAGCTCACATCCTGATTCTGGCAAAAGAGCAGATGATGCTAAAAAAAGAGCAGTAAAAGATGGTTTATATCAACCTTATGTACAGCAGAAAATTGTAAATACTGCACCTGTAACAGCTACAAAAGCGACAACAAAAACAACTGCAAAGAAGACAACAACAAAAAAGAAGTAATTTTAATATAATTAATTTACAAACCGGCAGATTCTACAGAATTTGCCGGTTTTTGTTTATAGCGTTAAGAATAAATGGATTTATGACATTTTAAACTCATTAAAAATTCATATATTTATTTATTGAAAAAACAAATTTTTGTGTGAAATGAAATAGCATTTTGTTATTTACATTTGTTGTTAAATTGTAATTTTTAAAAACATGAAAAAAAAATCTATAATAGCAGAACTTTTATTTGCTGTATGTGGTTTAACAAAAACGACAGCACAAATTAATTTTGGAGATAAAGCAATAGGAGCAGTTCAAAAAGGAGTAACAGCTTTTACGTTAACAAATGCAGATGCAGCGACTTTGTCTAAAGAGGCAGTTGCAAAAATGGATACTGAAAATGAAGTTGCAGGTCCAAATGACGGTTACACTTTAAGATTAAACAGGATTTTTGGAAAACACGCAGCTGGTGATGGTTACACATTAAACTATAAAGTATATAAAGTAAAAGATGTGAATGCTTTTGCTACTGCTGACGGAAGTGTACGTGTATTTTCTGGATTAATGGATATTATGGATGATAATGAATTATTGGCAGTTATTGGTCACGAAATTGGCCACGTAGCCAATAATGATTCAAGAGATGCAATGCGAGCAGCATATCAAAAAGAAGCATTAATTGATGGTGTTTCTTCTCAATCTGCAAAAATTACAGCTATAACAGATAGTCAATTAGGTAAAATAGGAAGTGCTTTAATTGATAGCAAACACAGTAGAAAACAAGAATCTGAGGCAGATTTGTTTGCATATAACTTCTTAAAGAAAAACGGTTACAATGTAAATGCTGAAGAATCTGCATTCAGAATTTTAGCCAAAATGAGCGAAGGATCTGAGGCTTCTTTTATCGACCGAATGATGAGCTCGCACCCTGATGCTAAACAAAGAGCAGAAGATGCAAAGAAGAGAGCAGAAAAAGATGGTTTATACAAGCCTTATGTGCAGCAAAAAATTGTAAATACAGTTCCAGTTGCCACTACAACTAAAAAGGCAGCTACCACAACAAAGAAAACAACAACCAAAAAGAAATAATATTTCTTTTTAAAATAATAAACCCGGCAGATTTTAAATTTGCCGGGTTTTGTTTTTTATCCCAATACGTGAAAAGCAAGGATTTTTTGTACTTCGTAAACATTAACCGATTTATTAAATTGTTTTACGATACTTGGCTGTTGCTCGCTTGAAATCCAAATTTTTAATTCGGCGTCAAGGTCAAAAGTTCCTGCAGTTTCTACGCTGAATCTTGTGATGTTTTTGTAGGCAATAGATTTATATTCAGTCTTGCTTCCCGTAATTCCTTGCACATCAACTAAAATCAATCTTTTGTTGGTAAAAATGAAAGTATCGCGAATAAGTTTAAAACCCATTTCGATTTCTTCATTAGTAGTTAAAAGCTGTCCGTATTTTTTAATTAAATCTTCTTGGCTTACAGCACCTGCATTGCCAAGAATAGCAGAAAATATTCCCATTATTTTGTTTTTTTTAGTTAAATCAATTGTATTTAGAAGTAGTAAAAGTAATTGATTTTGCTAATTTTTTGTATTTGATTTAAATTTAATTATCAATGGAGTTAAGGAAATTGCAATTAGAAATGAAGAAATAAAAGACACAACAAAATTCCCAATATGTAAAGCTTTTAGATTTATGATGAATCTAATGAATAAGATTGATGCAGTAAATAAAATTACAGTAATCCAATATAATTTGTTAGTACAGCTTTTTAGGTTATCATTTTGTGGAAGATTAAACAAGGCGGCAATAATTATTATACATCCGATAAAAGTGCTGGCATGTTGTGCTAGTTTCCAAAAAGGAATTTCTGTTCCAAAAAACGAGATTGTATTTCTGAGAGTATCAATTTGATTTACAAAATAACCGTGATTGTGTGTAAAAGCATCCCAAAATATATGAGAAATTATACCAATCAATGAAGAAATTAAAACGACATACCAATTTTTTTTGAAGTAGATATTCCAATTAAAATCGGTATAAATCAATATTCTGCTTTTAATAAACGATGGAAGATTTTGAAATAAGAAATTTCGCGTAAGATTATGAAAGATAAAAGCAAGTAATATTGCAAGAGGTAAATCAAACCAAAAAATACCAGCTAGAGTATGACTATACAGGCTTTTGACTTTCATTCGCAAAAAATATTCAAAATCTGGAGTTAAACTTCCAATTATTAAAGCGGTTAAAGAAAACCATGTTTTTGGTAAATATTTTAAAGGAAGAATAATTGCGGGATGAGAAAAGGTAAAAGGCATTAAATCAATTTTTTAATTTAGAAATTATTCAAAAAAGATATGTAGATTTTCTTCTGATAATTCGAAATTAAAGATAAAAAAAAAGCAGAACCTAGGTTCTGCTTTTTTCTGTTTGTTATTCCACTACCGTTTGTACCGTAATTGGAAGATTGTATGCTGTTCTCACAGGTTCTCCATCTAGAATACCTGGTTTCCATTTTGTTTTTAATGATTTTAAAACTCTAATAGCTTCTTTACCTACTCCGTACCCAGGATCATTTCTCACAATAATATCAGTAAGAGATCCGTCTTTTTCCACTACGAAAGAAACATATACTTTTAATGTTTTTTCCATATCCAATTCTGGTCTGCGGAAATTGTTTCCTACATATTTGTAGAACTGGGCGATTCCACCTGGAAATTCAGGTTGTTTGTCCAGAATAGCAGTTGAAACTGGCCCATCGCTTTTAGGTGTTACAGTAGCAGCATCACCATTCCCGCCACCGCCTCCACTAACTGGAATTGGGTTAACAGAAGTACCACTTCCGTTAAGGTTTTCTACAACTGGAACATTCTCAGTGTTTGGTGCAATTTTTTCGACCGCATCTTGTGTTTTAGTTACCACTGGATTGATTAATTGCGATGCGTCTGTTTTGCTCGCTGCAGTTTGCTCTACTACCGGTGCTGGTGGCGCAGGTGGCGGCGGCGCAATTATTGGGTCAATTTTTACAACAACCAATGGATCTTTGTAAATAGGATCCGTTTGAGCCGAATTATCGTCTGCTGGTGTCCTAAATTTGTTAATGACTACAGATGCACTTCCTAAAGCCGTTAATAACAGTAAACCCATAAATAGAGCTGTAACAGAATTTTTAGAATTCTCCTGACGTAATTGATATGCGCCGTACTCTTTGTTTTTGTTTTCGAAAACAAGATCTGTCCACTTGTTTTCATAGATACTTAATTTAGACATAATTTTTGGGTTTTAAGGTTAAGTAACTTTAAATCATACGCAGAAAAGGTTTAGGTTTGAGCTAACAACGCAAAAGTTGTAGTTTTAATGTGTGGTAAAATTATTTTTTTAAGAATAAATATACGAATAGTATATTTTTCTTTACCTAAAGATAATAAATTATCTATTACGTTCGATAATTTCTGCCAATAATTTTTTAGCACGTAAAAGTTTAACTTTTACACTGCTTAAAGGTTCGTCTATCTTAACAGCAATTTCCTGATAAGACATTTCTTGAAAATAACGAAGCTGAATTACTTCTTGGTAGTGAGGTTTGAGTTCTTTGATGCATAAGAGCAGACGAGAAAGATTCTGTTCTTTAATTAAAGCATCTTCTGCAGAGGGAGTAGGGTCGGCTATATTATAAGCCTGCTGATCTTCGTTGTCTGTTATTTCGATAAAAAGATTAGTTTTCTTTTTTCGTAACAAATCAATATAAACATTTTTAGCAATGGCAATGAGCCAGGTGTTGAATTGAAATTCAGAATTATAAGATGCAATTTTATCAAAAGCTTTAGAAAAAGTTTCTATAGTAATATCTTCTGCGGTGGTTTCGTTTTCGGTTCGTTTGAGCATAAAAGCATACACCTCATTCCAATAATGATCTAATAAAAAAGTAAAGGCGATTTGATCGCCTTTTTTTGCTTTTTCTATTTTAGAATTTATTTCCAATATACCGGTTTTGAAAAGATATTAGTTATAAAGATATTAATTTGCGTTAATATAAGCGCTATCTCAACAACTGGAAACCAAATTTTAAGATCATTTTCTTTGAGTTTTCCTGCCGAACACCCAATTACTGTCCAAACAACGGTGTAGCGTGTTGCTAAAATTGCTAATACGGCAATCCATTGAAATTGAAAAGCCAGCAGAATTATAACTAATAAAAAGAAGAATAATTGTGAGATGAAGAATAATCCCAGCTGCATTTTGTCAAAAAACTTATAATGCTCTGCTGTAGAAATATGTCTTCTTTTCTGAGTAAACCATTCTTTGTACGTTTTTTTAGGTTTTGAATATGTAAAACTTTCAGGTGTATAAGAAATAGTTGTGTTGGTTTTGTTTGCTGCTTGATTAATTAATAAATCATCATCACCAGAGCGAACCTGAATGTGATCGATAAAGCCATTTACATTAAAAAACTCTTCTTTTTTGTAAGCTAAATTTCGTCCCACACCCATGTACGGAAGTCCTAATTTTGCCCATGAAAAATATTGTACAGCTGTGAGGATAGTTTCAAAACGAATAATTTTGTTTAAAAAAGAGCGCTCTACTTTTTCGTAACCTCCATAACCCAAAACAATTGTTTTGTTCATAGTGAAATGCGAAGTCATAGATGTAATCCAATCTTTAGAAGTTGGGAAACAATCAGCATCAGTAAACAGTAAATAATCTTTTTTTGTGGCTTTAATTCCAAGTGTTAAAGCATATTTTTTATTTCCCCAAAAAGCTTCATTGTTTTCTACTTTTACTAAACGGATATTTGGAAAATCCTTTTCAAATTCTTCAAATACTTCTAAAGTTTCATCGCTTGATGCGTCGTCAATTAAAACAATTTCAAAATCAGGATAATCTTGCTGTGCCAAAAGCGGAATATATTTTTTTACATTCTCTTCTTCATTTTTAGCGCAGACAACTACAGAAACGGGAAGTTTTTTTGGTGTAATCTGCTGTGGTTTAGCAAAAGCAAATTTTCCAAAAATTCCTAAATAGTAGAAAAGTTGAATAAAAACAATAGCAATAAAAAAGTAAAATAAAGTTATAAGCATATAGTTTTAATGTCTGTTAATAGCTGAAATTTGCGAGAACAAAGGTAGTTATGAATTAGTAATTTTCAATGATTAAAGCCAATTTACTTTCGGCATTTTGACATTTCTTTTGCAACAGCAATAGACTGAGGGTTTTCAGTTTTTTCTAATTCAGTAATAATATTTTTATAATTATGATCGTCGCGGTTTTGAGAAAGTTTTTTTGTGGCTTGAATTTCCTCAATTTCTATTTCAAAACCAAAAATTCCTCGTGCTTCGCGCATTGTTTTTGCAGATAAATCTTCAACGCGAACAGGATTTTCTGAGTTCGCTTCGTATTTATCAACTAGTTTTTTAAGCTGCTCTACAGAAGTTTCGTAATCTACAATTTTGATTTTTCCGTAAACATGTACGGCTATGTAATTCCAAGTTGGAACATTTTCGTGATCGTACCAGGAAGATGAAATGTAACTGTGCGGACCAGTAAAAATTGCTAAAACCTGATCGTTTTCTGCAAAACCTTCGGACTGTGGATTCAGTTTTGAGATATGTCCATGTAAAATTTCTTTTCCATCGGCATTGATTTCAAGTTCTATCGGAATATGCGTTGCGCATAATTTTCCGTGAGTCTGATTAATAAGAATGCCAAAACTGTTTTCTTTCAGAAAAGTTCTGATTTCTTCTGGATTATCATTTTTGTATAAATCGGGTGTATACATTTTATGTGATTTTATATCAAAGACTTTCTAAAACAAATTGCCTCTGGTCGATCAATATATTTTCCGTAATTCGGAGTTATTTTATATCCTTGTTTTTGATAAAATTGAGTTGCTTGGTTGTTTTTTACTCGTGTTTCTAAAACTAACTCTTTAAAACCAATCGTTTTAGCTTTTTCTTCTAAAAAATCTAAAATGCTCTGACCGATTTTCTTTCCGCTAAATTTAGAATACATTCGTTTTACTTCGCCGATGTTTTCTTCGATAGGTCTAATGGCGCCGCATCCCACAATTTCATTTTCTATTTCCGCAAAAACAAACACAAATTTAGGATTGTTAATCTGCCAGTCTGTAAAAGAATTTTTTCCATCACTTCCAAAACGGGTAAATAGATTAGCAGACAATTCATCAATAATTTTTTGAACTTTCTCGTCGTTGGGATCAGCTGTTTGGATCAAAATATTTTCTCTCATTTTTATATATCAGGATGAACCGTTTTTTGTCACATCGAGTAAAATTCAGATGTTCTCAGTGTAAAAGCACTTCGACTTCGCTCAGTCTGACAGAAATAATAATTCGTGCTAATTTGTGAAATTTGTATTTTAAATCACATTCACTTCAGCTTCAATATGAATTCCAAAAGTGTCAAAAACTGTCTTTTGTACCTCTTTAGAAACTGCTAAAATTTCTTGTCCGGTTGCATTGCCATAATTTACTAAAACCAACGCCTGATTTTTATGAACCCCAGCATCGCCAAAACGTTTTCCTTTAAAACCAGCTTGTTCTATAAGCCAGCCTGCAGGAACTTTTACTTCGGTTTCTGAAACTTCATAATACTTCATTTCAGGGAATTTTTGATGAATTTTCTCGAAATCAGATTTCAATAAAATCGGATTTTTAAAGAAACTGCCGCTGTTTCCAAGTTCTTTTGGGTCTGGTAATTTACTTTGTCTAATAGCAATTACGGCATTACTGACATCTTTTAAAGTTGGCTCAGTAATATTGTTTTTTGCTAATTCTGCCAAAATATCTCCGTAAGAAGTATTGATTTTATGATTGCGTTTGGTTAATTTAAAGACAACAGAAGTAATAATGAACTGGTCTTTTACTTCGTGTTTAAAAATACTTTCGCGGTAGCCAAAATTACATTCAGCATTATTGAATGTTTTCATTTCCTGAGTTTCGATATTCATCGCGTCGCAAGAAACGAAAGTGTCTTTAATCTCAGTTCCATAAGCGCCAATATTCTGTACAGGAGTCGTGCCGACATTTCCTGGAATTAGAGACATATTTTCTAATCCGCCAAAATTATTATCGATAGTATAAAGAACGAAATCATGCCAAGTTTCACCAGCCTGACTTTCGACCCAGACAAAATCCTCATTTTCTTTAATTATTTTTTTGCCTTTTAAGTCGATGTGAATCACAAGAGCATCAATATCCTTAGTCAAAAGCATATTGCTGCCACCGCCTAAAATAAATTTTTTCTCGTTTTTGTTTTCCTGTAAAACTGTTTTTAATTCAGCAATAGAATGAACAGCAACGAATTTTTTAGCACTGGCTTCAATGCCAAAAGTATTGTAGTTTTTTAAAGAAAAATTGGATTGGATTTCCATAAATAAAAGGCTTTTTAATATAGTTCAAAAGTATGAATTATAATTTGTTTGAATTCGTAATTTTTGAGAAATAACGGTGTTTAAGAATGATTTTAGAGAGATTTTTTAAGATGGATTTTGTCTTTTCCAATTTATGTAAGCTTCTCTGCCTAAATATTTGTCTGTGTCTCCGTAGATGGGCCAAGTAATTTCTAAACCATAAATTGGGTCAAAAGGCAATGGGCCATTATAAATAACATTTGGGTTAATTGAGCCAATTATTTTAAAATTTTCTTTATTACGTCTCGTGTAAACTCCAATACAGGTTTCTGTTTTTGAAAAACTTTCTCTATTTTTTAGATTATAATTTCTTTCAAATTCTATTGGCTTTAAGTCTACATTAATTAATTCATTAAAATCAATTTCGTGTTGAACTATAACAGAAGTTATTGCAATATGGCACATAGGATAAAAGTTTTCTGTTTTTTCTCTTTCAGATAAAACAATCGCAATTCCCCAAAATCCCTCTTGAGGATTTGTTAAAATAACATCACCTTTATTAAATAATTTCGTTTTGCTCATAGTTTTTTAAATCCTTTTTTATTCAATAACTCATGATATTTCTCCGCAATAACTTTCATATTAATATCATAATTCGCATTTTCTTCCACAAATTTTCTATTTCGAATGATTGCTTCATTTCGAGATTCAGGATTTTCAAAAGACCAAATTAATTCTTCGGCTAGCATTTCGATATTATCAATTTCAATTAATTGTCCGTTTTCTCGATGCATGATCCAGCTTTGATTTCCTGGAATATCCGAAACTATAGGATAACAATTGCAAGCCATTGCTTCAAATAAAGATGCCGAAACGCCTTCGGTTATGGGCATGCTGATATAAATATTAGATCGCTGTAATAATTTAGGGAGTTCAGTATTCGGAATTCGTCCTGTAAAAATCACTTTGTTTTTGATTTGTAATTCTTTCGCTAAATCTTTTAAAAATTGCAATCTTGTTCCGTCGCCAACAATAGTAAGCGAAAAATCAATTCCTTTTTGATTCAAAATTCCGAATGCTTTTAAAATAGAATCGTGTCGATATTCAGGCATTAAAGACCGTGTTACAATCGCTTCAATTTTGTTTGAATTATTGATGGAAGGAGAAAAAAGCGACAAATCAATTCCTTTTGGAAGAACCAAAACTTTATGCATGTCAACTCCAGATGCTCTCATGTGAATTGCCATAACAGGTCCCCACGCATGAATTAAATGCGCTTTCTTAAAAGCATATTTCTGAATGAATTTTTTAAAAGGATATAAAACAGATTCTTCCGGCCATAAATCGGTTCGGCCTTGCTGCGCGATGGCGATAGTTTTAGATCCAGAGATCGCTGCAAGAAATCCATAACTGGTGGTTCTCTCGGCAATAACCATTTCTGGTTTTTCTTTTTTGATGATTTTCCGAATCGAAATAGGAGATAAGAAGTATTCTAAAATTCGTTTGAATCTATAGCTATTTGAGGTTTGAAGTTCCCAAGTAATAATTTCAAAATCGCCAAATTGTTTCAAACCTTTCATCCAGGTTATAGCATCGGCGCGGTAAGATTCTCCAAGAAAAAGTATTTTTCTTTTCATTCGGTAAATGAATTTTTTTCGCCACGAATTTCACAAATTTTCACAAATTAATTCGTGTCAATTCGTGAAATTCGTGGCGATTTATCTGTTTTATTCTTCAGTCTCTAAGGCGCGATTGATAAATTCGTTTAAAGGTTTTAGAGCAATTAGTTTTTTACTCATTATAGAAACAAAATCTTTCTGAGTTACTTCAGAAATATCGTAAACTTGAGTTGCTGTAAAACTTTTCAATTTCAAGAATTCTATTGCAGGATGATCTTTTTCGTAACCGCGAGGCATGCTTTTAAGCGAATTATTTTCATTTATATCCAAACTTCCGAATTCTTTTTTGAAATCTTTATTGTTTAAAATTTCTTGTAAATCATCATAGAAAAATGCAATTTCTTTTCGGACTTTCTTCAAATCTTCTGCGTCTGGAGAATAAAATCCGCCTGCAAGAAAACTTGCGCCTTTTTCGATGTGGACATAATATCCAGAACGGTTTGCACCTTTTGCTCCAGCAGACATCCAAACGCCTAAATGGGCTTTGTAAGGTGATTTATCTTTAGAAAAACGAATATCGCGATTGATTCTAAAAGTACAATTTTTAATTTCTAAAAATTCTAATGAAGGATCAAGCGGTTTCATAACATCAAGAAAATCACTTACCAATTGATGATAATCTTTCTTGAAAACTTCATATTGTTTTTTATTTTCCTGAAACCATTCTCTGTTATTGTTTCTTTTTAAATCGTCTAAAAATTGCAATGATTCTTTTGTAAGCATATTTGATGTTTTAATTGCAGTTGATGTTGTGGCTAATTTACTGATTTTAGTTCGACGCGAATTACACGAATTTACGCTAATTTTTAATTATTTATGACTCAGCTTTGACAAAGTGCAAAACCTTTTCAAAACTTAATTCGTGAAAATTCGTGTAATTCGTGGCAAACCAAAAAAATTATAAATTAAATATCTTATAAGTTTGATGCGTAGATTTTACAATAGCTTCTGTTCGTTCCGGATGTGTATCAGAAATAAAAAGCTGTCCAAACGTTTCGCTGTTTACCATTTCTACAATTTTAGCCACACGAGTTTCGTCTAGTTTGTCAAAAATATCATCAAACAAAAGAATTGGTTTTACACCGCTTTGTTTTTTTAAAAATTCGAACTGCGCTAGTTTCAGGGCAATCAAAAAAGATTTCTGCTGTCCCTGCGAACCGAATTTCTTTATCGGATGTGAATCAATTTCAAAAGATAAATCGTCTTTGTGAATTCCAACAGTCGTATAATGAAGCGCACGATCTTTATTGATATTTTCCTGTAAAAGCGTCAATAAATCTTTTTCGAACAAATGACTTTCATAAACCAATTGTACACTTTCTTCAGATCCAGTTATGGCTTGATGATGTATATTAAATATAGGTATAAATTGTTCTAAGAAATCTTTTCGTTTCTCAAAGATCGATTTTCCATATTCATTAAGCTGCTCATTATATATAGATAAGGTAACATTATCAAAAGTGTGATTGAGGGCAAAATACTTTAAAAGCGCATTTCGCTGCACAATTACTTTTTGATACTGAATAAGCTGATGAAGGTAAGTTGAATCTAACTGCGAAATAACGCTGTCCATAAACTTACGGCGCGTTTCGCTTCCTTCGATAATCAAATCTCGGTCTGCGGGCGAAATAATTACTAACGGAATAAAACCAATATGATCTGAAAATTTATCATAGGCTTTTCCATTTCGCTTTAAAACTTTTTTCTGTCCCTTTTTTAAACTGCAGACAATCTGTTCTGTTCTTTCGTTCTTTTCCAGTTCGGCATCAATCACAAAAAACTCCTCGCCATGCTTGATATTTTGAACAGCTAACGGATTAAAGTAACTTTTTCCGTATGCTAAATGATAAATAGCATCGAGTACATTGGTTTTTCCAATGCCATTTTTACCCACGAAACAATTGATCTTGATATCGAAATCAAAACTAGCTTCGGAAAAGTTTTTATAATTAAATAAAGAGATTTTGTTTAAATGCATTTTTTAGGGACTCAGTCGATAAATATTACTGTTTTTGAGCAGTAAAAATTTGAGGGTGCAAATTACCGAAAAATATCAATATAATAGACTTTAGCGCTGTTTCAAACGGATTTATTTTATTGCTTCCGCGAAAGGGCAAGTTCATAACAAAAATATTTTTTTTAAAATAGTGATAAAATTGAAATTTTTTACGTCGGTTTCAATAAAAATTTTATTTTTGCCGTTCACTAAATAATTTTTAAATGGCAACTTACAATAAAAGAGGATATAAGACACCAAAAGAGAAGGAAGTTAAAGAAGTTAATGAAGAAGCACAGGTAGTTATTGACGAAAAAGACAGCACTACAGCTGGCGTTTTCTCAAAATTAGATGAGACAGCTTCAAAAACTGAGGATTGGGTGGCTAAAAATCAAAAAATCATTATTGGTTTAGTTGCAGGTATTGCTGTTGCTACAATTGGATACTTGGCTTACCAAAAATTTATTGCTACTCCTAAACAAGAAGAAGCGGCTAGTGAAATGTTTGTTGCACAGCAAAATTTTGAAAAAGCAGTAAATGGTGTTTCTAGCGATTCATTATACAAATTATCATTAAACGGTTCAGAAGGTAAATTCGGATTTATTAAAATCGCTGACGAATATTCTGGAACTGATGCTGGAAATTTAGCAAACTACTATGCTGGTATGGCTTACTTAAATACTGGTAAATTTGATGAGGCAATTAAATATTTAGGTGAATTCAAATCTGAAGATGTAATCTTAAATGCTTTGGCTAAAGGTGCAACAGGAGATGCTTATTCTCAAAAAAATCAGCAAAAAGAAGCGCTTGATTTTTATGTAAAAGCTGCTGAGTCTAACAAAAATGATTTTACAACGCCTCGTTTCTTATTAAAAGCTGGAAAAACTGCTTTAGCTTTAGGTCAAAAAGAAGATGCATTGAAGTATTTTAATGATATTAAAGATAATTACGACAGTACTCCAGAAGCAGCATCTGTTGATGCCTTAATTGGATTAGCGCAATAAAAATTTTAGACTTTAGATTTTAGATTGTAGATTTGTAGTTACAAATCTATCCCGAGGCTTCGGGACTAAATTAAAAAATCTAAAATATAACAGATGGCTACTGAAAATAAAAATCTATCAGAATACGATAAAAACACAATCCCAAACGCGAAAGACTTTCGGTTTGGGATTGTTGTTTCTGAATGGAATGATACCATAACAGAAGGACTTTATAATGGTGCTTTTGATGCGTTAATTGATTGTGATGTTCCTGCCCAGCAAATTATCCGCTGGAATGTTCCAGGAAGTTTTGAATTAATTTACGGAGCAAAAAAAATGCTTCAAACACAAAATGTTGATGCCGTTATCGTAATTGGATGTGTAATTCAAGGAGAAACCAAGCATTTTGATTTTGTTTGCGAAGGAGTTACTCAAGGAATTAAAGATTTGAATGTTCAAACTGATATTCCGGTTATTTTCTGTGTTTTAACAGATAATAATATGCAGCAGTCAATTGACAGAAGCGGAGGAGCTCACGGAAACAAAGGAACCGAAGCGGCAATTGCCGCAATAAAAATGGCGTATATTCGTCAGCAGGCGTCAATAGCTCATGCTTATAACCAGCCTTTGTTGTCTTCTGGTGCAATTCAAATCGAAGATACGCCAAGAAAAATAGAGAAGGAATAAAACACATTTGTTTTAAAAATAGGAAACCTATACTGTGTAATAACGGTATAGGTTTTTTTGTTTTTTTTATGACATTTCTTATTTAAAAAGCCAATCAAAATTCACTAAATTTGTACTTCTTGGTTTATAGAAACTAATCTAAACTTTAAAACTATTTTTGCTTAATGTCGAGTATTATTCAATTGCTTCCTGATCACGTTGCTAACCAAATTGCTGCTGGAGAAGTGGTTCAAAGACCCGCTTCAGTTGTAAAAGAATTGTTAGAAAATGCTGTTGATGCCAAAGCAACTGATATTAAATTGATAATAAAAGATGCTGGTAAATCACTAGTACAAGTTATCGATAATGGTGTTGGAATGACAGTTACAGATGCACGTTTGTGTTTTGCGCGTCATGCAACTTCAAAAATACGCCAGGCCGAAGATTTATTTTCGCTTGGCACCAAAGGTTTTCGTGGAGAAGCTTTGGCTTCTATCGCTGCGATTGCGCACATGGAAATGAAAACCAAGCAAGATCAAGATGAGCTTGGAACTCACATTGTAATCGAAGGAAGTAAATTTGTTTCGCAAGAAGTGGCAGTTCTTCCAAAAGGAACTTCATTTGCAGTTAAAAACCTGTTTTTTAATATTCCGGCTCGTCGTAATTTCTTAAAATCAGATACAGTTGAGTTTCGCCATGTAATGGACGAATTTCAGCGTGTGGCTTTAGCGCATCCAAATATTCATTTTAGTTTTTACCACAATGGAAGTGAGATGTACAATCTTCCTGCTGCGGGATATCGCCAGCGAATTGTAGGTATAATGTCTGGTAAAACCAACGAAAAATTGGTTCCAGTAAATGAAGATACCGAAATTATAAATGTGCAGGGTTTTGTTTGTAAGCCTGAATTTGCTAAGAAAAATAGGGGAGAGCAGTTCTTTTTTGTAAACGATCGTTTTATAAAAAGTGGTTATCTGCATCACGCAGTAATGTCTGCTTATGACGGATTATTGAAAGATGGTGCGCAGCCTAGTTACTTTTTGTACCTGCAAGTACCGCCAAATACAATTGATATCAATATACATCCCACTAAAACTGAAATTAAATTTGATGATGAGCAGGCTTTGTATGCTATTTTAAGAGCTTCGATCAAACATAGTTTAGGACAGTTTAATGTGGCTCCAGTTTTAGATTTTGACAGAGATTCCAATTTAGATACGCCATATCATTACAAAGATGTTGAAGCAGAAGTGCCTACTATTCAGGTTGACGGAACTTTTAATCCGTTTACAGATGATAAAACCAATCAGCATTATAGTAAAGCTAGTTCTGGATCTAATTATAGTTCAGGTTCCTCTTCGTCATCGTCTTCTGGTTCTTCCTATTCAGGATCTTCCTACTCGGGTTATTCAAAAAGAGTAGAGCCAACGGCAAGCTGGGAAAGTTTATATGTGGGTTTAGATACAGAAAATCCTGAAACGATAGAGAGTTCGCCTTTTACATTTGAGAACGAAGAAGTAACTTCTTCTTTATTTAATGATGATGAGGTAGAGCAGGCAGCACACAAAACATATCAAATTCATAAAAAATACATTGTTTCGCCAATAAAATCAGGAATGGTTATTGTTGATCAACAGCGAGCGCATCAACGTATTTTGTATGAACAATTTTTGTTGAATATGACAGTAAATCAAGCATCAAGTCAGCAATTGCTTTTTCCGCTTGATTTGTTTTATTCAGCTTCTGAAATGGAATTAATTGAAGAATTAAAACCTTCATTAGAAACAACAGGATTTGTTTTCGATCAGACAAAATCAGATCATATTGTAATTTCTGGAATTCCAGTAAATATTACCGAAAGCGAAGTTTCTCTTGTAATCGAGCAGTTATTGAGCGATTTACAGGACGGAATCCCAGCAAATAGTTACAGTCAAAATGATACAATTGCCAAATCAATGGCAAAAAGTTTAGCGGTTAAAACCGGATCTTATTTAACCGAAAAAGAACAAGATAATTTAGTAAACGGTTTGTTTGCTTGTAAAGATCCAAATATTTCACCTTTTCAAAAACCGACCTTTATCACCATGCGTGTTGAAGATATAGATAAAAAGTTTGCCTTATGATGAACATGACTCCAGTGGTTAAACAACTGCTAATTATTAATATTATATTTTTTATTGGTTCTCAGTTAGTGCCAGTTTCTTATGAATATCTGGCGATGTTTTTTCCTGAAAACCCTAATTTTAAAGTTTGGCAGCCAATAACACATATGTTTATGCATGGTGGTATTATGCATATTGCATTTAATATGTTTGCATTGGTTTCTTTTGGATCTGCTTTGGAGCATTTTTGGGGAGGAAAAAAATTCATCTTCTTTTATATTTCTTGTGGTTTAGGCTCAGCTTTACTTCATACTCTTGTGAACTATTATTTTTTTCAGGATACAATGAGTACTTTGACAGCAAATGGTTTTAATAAAACGCAGATTTTACAACTTTTAAGTGAAGGAAAAATTGATACTAGATGGCAGAGTCTGGTAAGTGTGGCTCAATTTGAAGGATTTACGAGTGCTTATATAGGAACAGTTGTGGGAGCTTCAGGCGCTATTTACGGTTTGCTAACGGCTTTTGCATTTATGTTTCCTAATGCTGAACTAGCATTAATGTTTATCCCTATTCCAATTAAAGCAAAATACTTTGTTCCGGGTCTTTTGTTGATTGACTTGTTTTTAGGTGTTAAAGGGACTTCCTTGTTTGGCGGTGGAGGTACTGGAATAGCGCATTTTGCACACGTTGGTGGTGCTATTACTGGCTTTTTAATGATGTGGTACTGGAAAAAAAATCAGTTTAACAGTAATCGTTGGAATTAATTTTTAACTTTAAGTTTAAATTCTAAACCAAAAGAAGTTTTTATGAATATTCTAGACGATTTGAAATTACAATATAGATTGGGAGGCATAGCCATGCGCGTTATTTATTGGAATATCGCATGTTTTATAATCTCATTAATATTTTTCTATCAATTTTCAATTGGTCAATTTGATTTTCCAAGCTGGATTGCGTTATCGTCAGATCCTCAGGTTTTCATGTTCAAACCTTGGACTTTTTTAACCTATGCATTTTTTCACGATGGGTTTTTCCATTTGTTGTTTAATATGATGGTTTTGAACTTTGCAAGTTCATTGTTCTTAACTTATTTTACTCAAAAACAATATTTAGGATTGTATATTCTGAGTGCTCTTTTTGCGGGAGTTGCTTTTGCATTAAGTTTTTATTTGTCAAATATCAGCGGTTCTATTGTTGGTGCATCTGCAGCCATAATGGCAATTTTAGTTGCGGCAACAACTTATTCTCCGCTAATGATTGTCCGTTTGTTTTTGTTCGGAAACGTTAAGTTATGGCATATTACGGCTGTAATTTTAGTTTTAGACTTAATGCAGTTTCGTTTAGGGAATATGGGCGGGCATATATCGCATCTTGCAGGTGCTTTTTTTGGATTTATCTATATTAAATTACTCCAAAATGGTACAGATTTAATTATCATTGTTTCTAAAACATTAGATTTCTTTGCAAATCTTTTTAGAAAATCTCCTTCGACCCCATTTACAAAAGTTCATAAAAATTACAAAAAACCTACAGAAAGATCAACATCAAGAATTGTCACGAAAGATAAGACGCAGCAACAAATTGATGAGATTTTAGACAAGATCAGCCAATCTGGTTATGACTGCCTGACAAAAGAAGAAAAAGAGTTTTTATTTAAAGCTGGAAAATAAACTTGTAGGAAGAAAAATATGAAAAACCTTTCTTGGTTTAATAAGATAATGTTTTTTTTGAATATAGTACTGACTGTCCTTACATTTAGTGTCTATATTTTACCTTTTTTAGCACCTAAGAGCTTTCCGCTTTTATCGGTTCTTACTCTGTTTATGCCGGCCTTTTTTGTTGCAAATGGATTATTCTTCGTTTATTGGGCAATTCAATTTAAAAAGCGCCTTATTTTATCTGGTTTGGTATTGCTGACTGGAATTACCTTCATCAATAAATTCTATAAATTTTCTGCAAAAGAATACGTTCAAGACGAAAAAGATTTTTCTGTAATGAGCTATAATGTCCGTCTTTTTAATGTTTTTAAATGGCTGGATCGAGATGATATTCCATCAAATATTAAAGCTTTTATAGATGAAAAAGATCCAGATATTCTTTGTATTCAAGAATACTCAAACTCGGCGCATATTGATTTAAAGGTGTATCCGCATCGTTATATTTTTATAGATGGAAAACAGATTAAAACAGGTCAGGCTATCTTTTCAAAATTTCCAATTATAAACGAAGGGAATATTATCTTTCCTAAATCAGATAATAATGTGGTTTATGCTGATATTAAGCGCGGAAAAGATGTGATTCGTGTTTATAATATGCACTTACAATCTATTAAAATTTCTCCAGATGTAAGTGAAATTTCAGATGATATTGATAATGTAAATCAGAAGAAATCACAACGTATTTATGCCAGAATAAGTAAAGGTTTTACGCAGCAGCAGGAACAGGCAGAGATTTTTAAAGAGAATATTAAGCAGTGCAAAACTCCGTTTATTATCTGCGGCGATATGAATAACAGTCCTTTTTCTTATGTATATCGAAGTATTAAGGGAAAGCAAAAAGACGCCTTCGAAGAAGCAGGAAAAGGTTTTGGAGCTACCTATAAATTCCGTTATTACCCTGCTAGGATTGACTACATTTTTACAGACAGTAAAATGAAAGTAAAACAATTTGAAAGCTTCTCAGATTTTGAAAACTCAGATCATTATCCTATTATGACGAGGCTTTCGATGGAATAAAATAGATGAATTTCCAATTTTTTAAAACCCAAATTTCAAAGATGAAAATTGGATTTTCTATTTGATATCTAGTTTCTGAGTTTTCAAATAATCCATTGCAAATTTACCTTCATTAAAAAGTAAGTCTAAAACACTTAAGTTGTTTATGAAACCATGTTTGTCGTCAAATACCTGACTGTATTTTTCGAAAGAGTTTGTGTCTTTTTTTCCGTTCGCTAAATATCTAAAATCAGCGAAATCTGGTGTTTCATGAAAATATTCTGTTGTTTTCCCAAATTCAAATTTCATTCGAAGACATTTTGTTACAATGTCCAAAACTTCAAAATTCAGATCCATTAAAAAAGTATGTTTTTTTTCGAATATAGGCACGATATCGTCCTCGAAGTACTCGAAGAAAGGCGAGCTTCTATAAGCTGCTTCCAGCGATTTAAAATGCTGTTTCTGCCAGTCAAATTCATTTTCAATCAAAATGTCTTTAGTCTTTTGATGTGCTTCTTTTGAATGTTTAACAGGAATATTTAATAATTGAATTCCGTTTGGACTATAGATGTAAGTTCTATTTCTATTAGTTTGTTTCTGAAAATTATCCTCCATTTCAAATGTAATTTTTTCAGATTGCGCTATTACTGCAAAATGACTAATAGATGGAAAATAAGTCGGAAGTATTAAGGAATTCATTGTGATTTTAGTTTAATCGGTAAATCGCTTAATCGTACTTTTTTGAGAAACGATTAAACGATTTACCAGTTTAACGATTTAATGTTTTTATTTTTTTAAATGTTTCAGGTTTCAAGTTTCAAGTGTTGTCGAACTTGAAACTTGAAACCTGAAACAAAAATAACTTTTTTTTAATTATGCTTTATTTTCTCTTCTTTTTCTCCATACAAAATCTCCAACGAAGTATAATGCAAGAGCTATTAAGAAATATTTGAAGTAAGATTGCGGCTGTCCTTCACCATCAACGGTAGTGAAAACTCTATTCCATCTAATTTTATTGATGCCTTTTCCGTTCGTATCCCAGCTCATCCAGATGAATACTGGTTTTCCTACGATGTGATTTTCTGGAACGTAGCCCCAATAACGGCTGTCTTCAGAGTTATGACGATTGTCTCCCATCATCCAGTAATAATTCTGTTTGAAGGTATATGTCGTTGCTGGTTTTCCGTTAATTAAAAATTTAGAACCTTGTAATTCTAATTTATTTCCTTCGTAATTCGTGATAATTTCTTTGTAAAAAGGAAGTGATTCATTGTTTAACGCAACCGTTTTTCCTGCTTCAGGAATGTAAATTGGTCCCATGTTATCTTGACTCCACTTATTAATATGAGGAAAAATTCTATTATCGTCTGTTTTGTCAATTTTACGTATCACCGCAGTAACGCCAGGAGTATTTTTGAATCGCTCAGCTCCAGCTTCTGTTAATGAGCCTAAGTAAAGCGTATCTCTTTTTTCTGTTGTAAAACCTGCAGGATCAGTGATGTCTAATTCTTTAAATAATGATTCGAAATCAATTGGAGTTTTTCCATCTAAAGCTACAGAATAAGAATATTGTGGTTTAGCTCTTTCTGGTAAAACCAGTTTTTTTCCATTAATAAAAACAAAACCATCTTTTATTGATAAACTGTCTCCAGGAATACCAACACATCTTTTTACGTAATTTGATTTCTTGTCAATAGGTTTGATAACCCCTGGTCTTCCTTTTGGTTCAAAGAAATAATGAACTGTATCTACTGGCCAGTTAAAGACAACTATATCGCATCGTTTTATTTTTTGGATAGCTGGAAGTCTGAAATATGGTAATTGCGGCCAGCTTAAATACGATTTACTTTTAGTTAAAGGAATAGAGTCATGAACCATTGGTAATGCTACCGTAGTCATTGGTACTCTTGGCCCGTAATTTAATTTACTCACAAATAAGAAATCACCAATTAATAAAGATTTCTCTAAAGATGATGTCGGAATTGTATAAGGTTGTACAACATAGGTATGTACTAAAGTTGCTACGATAATTGCAAAAAGTAAAGAACTAATTGTGTCTCCAGTTTTGTTTTCAGGAGTTAATTTACGATCTGCACGATACTCTAATTTTTGAGTATAATTTACATAATAAATATAAAAACCTAGAGTGAAAAGGCCTAGAAAAGTATCCAAAGTAGATCTTTTACCAAATGTTCTTAAAGTTTCTACCCATACAACAGGAAACATAATTAAGTTGATGATTGGGATAAAAAGTAATAGTGTCCACCAAGTCGGGCGTCCGATAATCTTCATTAAAACGATAGAATTGTATACCGGAATTGCTGCTTCCCAGCTTTTTCTTCCTGCTGCCTGATACAGTTTCCATGTACCAAGAAAATGAATTATTTGAACAGCTAAGAAAAATACGAACCAAGAGTAAAGTGTCATAATATTGTATTTTTAAGTTTCAAATTCAGGATTGAATGTTTTTAATTAATCCAAAACTTTATTCGATTTATTGTAAGTTTAGTACATCTTTCATAGTAAAAATTCCTTGTTTGCCTGCAAGCCACTCTGCTGCAATAACAGCGCCAAGAGCAAAACCTTCACGATTGTGAGCAGTATGTTTTATTTCGATACTATCAATAACAGAATCGTAGTTTACGGTGTGAGTGCCAGGAACTTCTCCAATTCTTTTTGCTTCTATATGAATTTCATTTGATTGAGCTTCTTCTAAAGTCCAATTAGCATAATTACTATTTTCAATTACGCCTTTTGCTAGAGAAATTGCAGTACCGCTCGGAGCATCAAGTTTGTGGATGTGGTGAATTTCTTCCATTGAAACTTTATAAGAATCAAACTGATTCATGATTTTGGCTAAATATTCATTTAATCCAAAGAAAATATTTACACCTAAACTAAAGTTTGAACTCGAAATAAAACCGCCTTTTTTCTCATTGCAAAGAGCAATCATTTCGTCGTAATGTTCCAGCCATCCAGTTGTTCCAGAAACTACAGGAACATGAGCATTAAAAGATGCTGAGATATTATTAACTGCTGCTGATGGAACACTAAAATCTATGGCAACATCTGCTGTTGAGAGTCCGTCATAGCTATTAAATTCATCTTTCTTTAAAACTATTTCATGACCTCTTTCTAAAGCAATTCTTTCGATTACTTTCCCCATTTTTCCGTATCCTAAAAGCGCAATTTTCATTATAATTATTTTTTTATTGATTTTTAAATAGACGTTACTCTATTAAAACTTGTAGTTAAAGGTTAGTCCAACGTTTGGTTTAAATGTTACATCGTCGGGATAAATTTCTGGACGCATTGATAGTCTTTCGTTTACGTTAAACTGAATCAAAGCGGCATCGACATTGGCATCAATTATGTTTAGTACATAAAAACCAACAACAAATAAGGCAGATAAGTCTCTGTTTCTTTGATAAAACTTTTGCCCGGCAATTAGTCGGTTGTCGTCCAAAAATTGATAATTATCATCGTTATAGCCTTCTAATCTTCGTTTATAGGCGTCACGATAATCGTGGTATTTTTTATTGTTGTCTATATAAAAGTACAAACTTGTTCCGATTGCTCCGTAAACCAATGGAATTTTCCAGTATTTTTTATTGTAAGCCTGCCCTAAGCCGGGTAAAATCGCAGAGTAAAAGGCTGCTTTTGCGGGTGTTAGCGGATCTATTTCTTCTAATGCAGTAGTGTCTTTTACGACCAAAACCGTGTCTTTTTTTACCTGGGCAAAAAGAGAAACGGTTCCTGTTAGAAAGAACAATAGACCGATGGGGACAATTTTATTCACTATCCGTTTATTAATTTTATAATTCTGTTAAAGTCGGCTTCAGAATTGAATGGAATTGTGATTTTTCCTTTTCCGTTGCCAGCGACTTTAATATCAACTTTCGAACCAAAATAATCGTTAAAAGTGTTTTTTTGAGTTTCTCTTACCACAAATGCAGAATCTGTTTTAGGTTTTCCTTCAGCTTTAGGCTGCTGCCCTTCATGATAATTTTTTACCAGAGCTTCTGTTTCACGAACAGATAAATTCTGGCTTACAATTTTTTGGTAGATATCTGTTTGAACATCGAGGTCTTCAATGTTGATAATTGCTCTACCGTGTCCCATGCTTATAAAACCGTCACGAATACCAGTTTGGATAATCGGATCTAATTTTAAAAGACGTAAATAGTTGGCAATTGTCGAACGTTTTTTTCCAACTCTTTCACTCATTTGTTCTTGAGTTAATTGAATTTCATCGATCAAACGCTGGTATGATAATGCAATCTCAATTGGATCTAAATCATGACGCTGAATATTTTCAACCAAAGCCATAACTAACGATTCGTTGTCGTTTGCAATACGAATATATGCTGGAACATGAGTTAATCCTATTAAGGTAGAAGCACGAAGACGACGCTCTCCTGAGATTAACTGATATTTATTGAAATCTAATTTACGAACAGTAATAGGTTGAATTACACCAAGTTCTTTAATAGAAGTGGCTAATTCGCGTAAAGATTCTTCATTAAAATTGCTTCTAGGCTGAAACGGATTTATTTCGATAGCACTTATTTCAAGCTCAATAATATTTCCAACAACTTTGTCAGCATTTTTATCTTCTACTGATGTAATGTCGTTTTCTGGATCTTTTAATAATGCTGATAATCCTCTTCCTAAGGCTTGTTTTTTAATTGCTTTTGTCATAAAAACTATTTGCTGTTTTTCTTTATAATTTCTTGAGCTAAATGAATGTAGTTTACGGCACCTTTACTGGTAGCGTCATAATTAATGATGCTTTCACCAAAACTAGGCGCTTCACTTAATTTTACATTTCGCTGAATTACGGTATCAAAAACCATATCGTTAAAGTGTTTTTGAACCTCTTCTACAACCTGATTAGATAAACGTAGTCTTGAATCGTACATAGTTAGCAATAAACCTTCGATGTCAAGATCAGGATTGTGTATTTTTTGAATACTTTTAATAGTGTTCAATAATTTTCCTAATCCCTCAAGAGCAAAATACTCACATTGAATAGGAATAACTACAGAATCTGCAGCTGTTAAAGCATTCAAGGTTAACAAACCTAAAGAAGGCGCACAGTCGATAATGATATAATCATATTCATCTTTCACGCTTTCTAATGCTTTTTTAAGCATATATTCACGGTTTTCTTTGTCAACCAATTCAATTTCGATAGCCACAAGGTCAATATGAGCAGGGATCACGTCTACGTTTGGGGCTGTACATTTTAAAACGGCTTCTTTCGGTGTTATACTGTGTTCCAGAATTTGATAAGTTCCAGCTTCAACTGTTTCTACGTCAATTCCGAGACCAGATGTAGCATTGGCTTGAGGATCAGCATCGATCAACAATACTTTTTTTTCTAAAACACCTAATGAGGCAGCAAGATTTACTGATGTAGTAGTCTTTCCAACGCCTCCTTTTTGATTAGCAATAGCAATGATTTTGCCCATTTATTTTCTGAATTTTGAACCGTAAAAATACAATTATTTATGGTTTTTGAAAATCTATTTTGTTAACATTTATGAAAGTTTGTTTAACCGTTGTTTGGTGGGTGTTTGCAGAAATTAATTTTAGTTTTCAAAAGAGTTATTAAAGATGTTTCTTATTTATTTAATTCTCTTTTTTGTGATTAAAGCTTTGAAATCATTTAATTCTAAACAAAACTTATATCTTTTTACAAATAAGATTTTGGTTTTAAATTTAGTTTTGAAATAATGAGCTGGTTAATTTTTTAAAATCTCGATTGTCACATAAACAACGCCGCTCTTTTTATTGGAAGCAATATCCATAAAAGCTCTTTTACTTAGGTCAATTTCTCTTCCTTTTACAAAAGGTCCCCTGTCTATAACTTCAACTAAGACAAACTTTTTATTTTTTTCGTTTGTGATTTTTAGTTTTGTTCCAAAAGGAAATGTTTTGTGCGCTGCGGTAAAATCATTATTGTTGAATTTTCTACCGCTCGCTGTTTTTCGCCCATTAAATTTATCATGATAGTAAGAAGCGTGAGCATTTGTCTTATATAATACGCTTTTTGTTGCTAATAAGCAGGAATCAATTGGAATGATTTTTTTTTGCTGTGCGATTCCAACTATAGAAAAAATTAAGGCAATACATAATATAATCTTTTTCATTTCATTTTCTTTTTCATTGCCGGCAAAAAAAAGCTATTAAAGAAAAACAGATATGTTCTAGAAGGTTTATTTATGTCAGAAAAAGACAAATTTTTTAGATTTTGTAGTGTTTTTGATGAGAAAATTGAGAATAGAAATGAACGGGAAGCTTAAGGATTATTGCTATTTTGGGCTTTCTAAAAACTATCACTATTACAATCTATCAAACCACAAAAATGAATATTCTTATGAGTAAAAAAGTAATCTCATTATTTACACTATTTACATTTATGCTGCTGTTATGCAGTTTTTCATCTTATTCAGATAATTACAAAATAGAAGGGAATAAAAAAATCGAACGTAAAATTGTTTACAACAAAAAGAAACATAATATAAGTTTATCATGGTCGGATTTTGGTTCTTCTGGAAATTATATTATTACAAGAGGAGGAAGTCGTTTAGCATCTGATTTTGTGACTGTGGGTTCAACTTCTAAACTGACATTTACAGACAATAAACCAAATACTGATAAATACGAGAACTATTATAAGGTTACTCGTAATTCGATAACAGTCATAATTTCATTAGAAAACCAAATGTTTGGTGATAATATGTATTTCTATGATAGAAAATACGAAAAGGCAGAAACAGCACGAAAAGATATTAATTCACATTTTGGATCTATTGGTCTAGGCGGATCAAATGGCGAATGGACAACAAAACGTCAGGCATATTATTTTAAAGCAAATATTGAAGGACAAACTTACGATTCTGGCGGATCGGGTTCTGCGTCATCGGCTGAAGCTAACTCGATAGAATTAGGATTCTACTCTCACATTGGAGGTTTAGGAAAAGTTCCGTCAGATGTTAAACTAGGGTCTATCTTTACGAAACCTCATCTTTCGGGTGGAGCAAATGCTACTTGTACTTTTTGGCGTTCTGTAGAAAATGTTGAAATAATGCGAGATTTTGCTTGGACAGTCTCTCAATCAACCAGTGCACGAAGAATGCTGATTGAAAGTACTTCAAAATATATTTCAGATATTGGCGACACGAATTTTTGGGGCAGCGGCGGTTTTATTGCCGATACTCATTATACATCATCCAGGCCTAATTGGGGCGGACAACAGCAATGGTATACCAGAAATGCCATTTTTCCTTCTGGCTCGGGAGCTATGGGCGGTTCCTATAATATGGTTTGGCAAGGCTGTGTTAATCCTCCAAAGGCAGATGATGCTAATTCTCCAATTCCTGCTACGCCTATTATAAGAGAAAAACCTTTTCTTTTTTTAGATAAGGATGGCGAATACAAAGTTTTTGTTCCTGCATGGCAAAAAGATAGAGTAGGAGTTTCTTGGTCGGCAGCAGATATGGGTAAAGGCGAAATTCAAGATTTGCTTACTAATTGGTATGTTGCCAAAGAAGGTGATACTGATCTGGAAATCAATAATGCATTAAAAGCTGGTAAAAATATATTTTTCACTCCAGGCCATTATCCACTAAATGCTCCTATTCAAGTCAATAGAAAAGACGCTATACTTTTAGGTGCCGGTATAGCTTCTGTAACACTTGAACCGACTGAGAAAAATATTTGGGGATGTATTTATGCTGATGACAAAGATGGAATTATCATTGCTGGACTTCTTATGGATTCCTTTAATAGTACAACTTATCAAATTAGAATTGGAAACGAAGGAGCAAATGCCGACCATTCTGCAGATCCAATTCTGCTTACAGATATTACTTGCAGAGTAGGTGGTGTTCAATCAAAGAATATTCAGATACATGCTTCTATGCAAATTAACAGTAGTAATGTGGTGGGTGATCATTTCTGGCTGTGGCGTGCCGATCATGGTTCGCAGAAAGGTGGCGATGCACGCTGGTTAAGAGATCGATGCAAGAACGGACTTATTGTTACTGGGGATGATGTTATTCTTTATGGTTTGTTTACAGAACACTATCAAGAATATGAGGTATTATGGCTGGGAGAACGCGGCAGAACTTTTTTCTTTCAAAACGAACCGCCTTATGATGCGCCGAATCAAGCAACCTGGAGCAGTCAAGGAGGAAGGGTTGCTGGTTACGCAGCGTTTAAAGTAGCTAATACGGTAAAAGAACATCAAAGTATTGGAATGGGGTCTTATGCTGTTTTTACAGGAACAGATGGTAATGTGAGTAAGAAAAATGGTTTTGAAGTGCCTAATAGTCCAAATGTGAAACTCGAAAAAATGTGTACCACTCGTTTTGCCGGTCCGGGTAATATTCAAAATGTTATTAATGGAATTGGCGGCAGCACCGCAACAGGTGCAAAACGCGTAGCATTATATAATAATGGAGAAGGAACACAGCCTTTTGATGAGGAATTTAATTTGCCTAATGAGGAATCTTATCCTGCTTATATTGTGATGGAGAAGTAAAAGAAAAAATATTCTTAAATAAAAAAAAGCTCTAACAGAAGTTAGAGCTTTTTTTCGTCAGGGGTGGCAGGATTCGAACCTGCGGTCTTCCCGATTTTCAATCGGGACGCGATAACTGTTTAGCATATTTATAATTGAGATTGATGCAAAAAAAAAGTCTCTCCAAATAAATGAAAAGACTTTTGTCGGGGTGGCAGGATTCGAACCTGCGGTCTTCCCGATTTTCAATCGGGACGCGATAACCGTTTCGTGTTATTTATATTTGAGATTGATGCAAAAAAAAGTTTTTCCAAATAAATGAAAAGATTTTCATCGAGGTGGCAGGATTCGAACCTGCGGTCTTCCCGATTTTCAATCGGGACGCGATAACCTTTTAGCGTATTTATAATTGAGATGGAAGCAAAAAAAAAGTCTTTCCAAATAAATGAAAAGATTTTCATCGAGGTGGCAGGATTCTAACCTGCGGTCTTCCCGATTTTCAATCGGGACGCGATAACCTTTTAGCGTATTTATAATTGAGATGGAAGCAAAAAAAAAGTCTTTCCAAATAAATGAAAAGACTTTTGTCGGGGTGGCAGGATTCGAACCTGCGGCCTCCTGCTCCCAAAGCAGGCGCGATAACCGGGCTACGCTACACCCCGATGATGTATTGTGGTACTGCCCGAAAGCGGATGCAAAGATATAAATAATTTTTGTTTACAAAAGGAAAAAATGAAAATAAATAAAACTTATTTGAACATAGTTATTTAGGATTTATTTTAGCCTTAATTTTTTATAATAAAGTTTACATTTGCATCACAAAAAAACTATACACGTTATGTCAGATACAATAGAAAAAATTAAATGCCTTATTATAGGTTCTGGCCCTGCAGGTTATACTGCAGCTATTTATGCAGCCAGAGCAAACATGAATCCGGTTTTATATCAAGGAATGCAGCCTGGAGGTCAGTTGACTACAACTAATGAAGTAGAAAATTTTCCAGGGTATGTTGATGGAGTTACAGGACCAGAAATGATGGTTCAGTTACAAGAACAAGCAAAACGTTTTGGCGCAGATATCCGTGACGGCTGGGCAACAAAAGTTGATTTTTCTGGCGATATTCATAAAGTTTGGATTAATGATTCAATCGAATTACACTGTGAAACTGTTATTATTTCTACGGGTGCTTCGGCTAAATATTTAGGATTACCATCAGAACAACACTATTTAAATATGGGCGGTGGAGTTTCTGCTTGTGCTGTGTGTGATGGTTTCTTCTACAGAAATCAAGAAGTAGTAATTGTTGGAGCAGGTGACTCAGCTTGTGAGGAAGCTCATTACTTATCTAAACTTTGTAAAAAAGTAACAATGCTGGTTAGAAGTGAAAAATTCAGAGCTTCTAAAATCATGGAAGAAAGAGTACGTAAAACAGAAAACATTGAGATTTTAATGAATCACGATACTGTTGAAGTTCTAGGTGATAATAATGTAGTACACGCTATTAAAGCATTAAACAAAACAACTGGTGAAACTATCGAAATTCCAGCAACTGGTTTCTTCGTAGCAATTGGACACAAACCAAATACAGACATTTTTAAAGATTACATTACACTAGACGAAACTGGATATATCGTAAATACTCCAGGAACATCAAGAACAAATGTTTCAGGTGTTTTTGTAGCTGGTGATGCTGCAGATCAAGTATACCGTCAAGCAATTACTGCTGCAGGAACAGGATGTATGGCAGCTTTGGACGCTGAGAGATATTTGGCTTCTAAAGAGTAATTTTCAGTCTCAGTCTCAGTCTTCAGTTTTGATAAACAGACTATAAAAAAAGCCCCAATTTTATGATTGGGACTTTTTTTATTAAGAAGTTAAAGACTGAATACTGAAACTGAAAACTGTCACTATTTAATCTTTTTGAATAATTTCGCTTCTTCAGAAAAACGAGTCAATTCGATTTTTGGATTTCCAAAAAGAGAAAGTTCTGCCTTATCTCCGATAGCCAATGAAAGTGTTGTTTCGGCAAAAATAGTTCCTACAGCATAATTTTCTGCAGTAACATTTGCCTCTTTCAGTGTGAATTTTGTTCCTGTAAATACAGAATTATTGTCTAATCTAATTGTAGCTTTTTCAGCAATACCTTCAATCGCAGCATTTGCTTTTTGGTACAAATCACATTTAAATTTGATAGCCGAAACCAAAGTTTTAACAGATGCATTTTTACTTAGTTGTAAACTTCCATCATCTGCTTTTAAATTTAATTCTGTTTTAGATTTGTCATCTGCAATTAAAGCGAATTTCTTAGCATTAACATTCAAAAACAATTTAGAAAAGTCAAGACAATTCATCGTGATGTCGTCTAATTGTAATTCTTGAATAGCATAAATGATAGCCTCATTTTTCGTAATAACTTTATTCAATGAACTAGTATAAGTAACTCGAACAGATAATTTTTTAAAAATAGACGATTCTTTGTTAGTGTATAGTCGAAGCGTTTTTTCTCTTAAATCCATTCCAACAATATCATGTAGATTATCATCGGCTTCGATTTTAATTTCATTTTTCTCTCCGCGTTCCAAATAAACTTCCAAATTGTCATCGACTTCAATGGCGTCAAAACTACCAACTTCTTTTATCGAAGTCGTTACAACTTTAGAACCTTTAATTTTTTCTCTTTTTTGTGCAAAAGTTAATGTTGTAACCAATAATAATAGGAGCAGCGCTGTACTTTTTTTCATTAATTCTAGATTTGATTTTGACAAATATAAAAAAATCATCCACTTTTGATGAATGATTTCTTTTATATTTAACAGTTACTTCTTTTTAGCTTTTGTTAATATTTCCTCCAGAGCTGGCTGATTTTTCAACTGTTTTTGGAGAACCGCTGTAATCGATGTTTCCTCCGCTTGAAGCTTCTGCTTTTAAACTTACTATCGGATGTATAGAAACAGTACCGCCGCTTGAAGCCTCTGCATGAATATCGTTTGCCATTAATTTAGCCGCATCAATACTTCCGCCGCTTGAAACCGAAGTGTTAAGATTTAATGCTTTACCTTCAATAGTTACAGAACTTCCGCTTCCAGAATCTACTGAGATTTTATCTGATTCAATGTTTACTTGCATCGATGCTGCGCTTGAAGCTTCTAAAATTATATCTTGCCCTTCAATAACATTTTTACTTTGAACAGATGATGCACTTGAAGCCTCTATTTTGTCGACAACCGGCATTTTTACGGTTACTTTTTTCATTGTAATATTGCGGAAAGAATTGTATTTGCAACTAATTACCAATGTTCCGTTTTCTACTTTAGTTTCAATTTCTTTTTGAAGATTATCATCGGCTTCAACCGTAATTTCTCTAGAATCAGATTGTTCGATTACTACGTCAATAGCATTACTGACTCTTATATTTTTAAAATCACCTTGAACAGTTCTTTTTTCGGTGGTAACATTCCCGCTTCCTTCGATTGTGTTCATATTAAAATTGCAAGAAGCAAATAATAAGGCAGTAACAGCAGCAATTATAAATTTCGTAATATGAATGATTATTTTTATCATGGCTTTAGTTTATTTTGATTATAACTCCGTTTTTGTCAGTGGTTAGCTTTCCTTTAGTTTTTTTTCCGTTTAAAACTTCTTTTCCATTAATTTTAACCGAAACTTCATTTATTGTGTCGTTTTCAATAGTATTTACTTCGTCAGAATCATTGTCATCATTATCGTCTGCAGGACAATTTAAACATCTCACTTTTGATCCTTCAACTTTATAATTGTAATCTCCATCATAATTTAGATTGAAGAAATCATCGTCAGAATTATAGTAATCTCTTATTGAAGAATCTGGTTTAATTAATTGTCCGTCTGGAACGTACAAATAAACATCTACTTCTTGTCCTCTAAATTTGTTTTTAACATCTGTCAGAAAATAATTATCCAAAATTAATTGATTTCCGCTAATTTGAAACTTATAATTAATTTTTTCTGCTCTTTTTTTAGCGTTTGTAAAAGAATTTCCTCTTGCACTTTTTTCTATTTGAATAAAAGGAGTAGTTTCATCCGTATGTAAGATATGTAAGCGAACATCATTTGAATAAATTAATTCATTGTTTGCCGAGTCTTGTACAAATTCAAAATCTCTGTAATTATTTAGACTTTTTGTGTAATAGTCACTGTATTTAAACTTAATATATAATGTGTCAGCGGCTTTGATTCCAAAAAGTTTTTTCTCTACGACTTTGTTATCATAAGAAATTTCAGTTGCTTGTTTAATTCCGATACTAATTACAATTGCGATTGCAATAATCCAAACGGCTAAAAGAGTATACTTTGTAATATTTCCAATTGATTTTAAGTTCGGAGATAACAATTTGAAACCTAAAAGTGTTAAGAAGAAAAACGGAATTCCGACAGCAAAAAGCATCAATAAACCAAATGACCAGATTGGATATTCTGTAAAGTTTCCAGCTTCTACAAAATTCTGCCAAGGAAAATCAATAAAAATGTTTGTTCCTAAAGTAAAAACACCAATCAATAACATGATTAAAGTTGAAATTCCAGCTATGATTAGGACAACTCCTAAAAACTTAGCAAAAATTTTAAAAACCGTCATGATAAAGTCTCCAAATGAACTACTTATTCTCCCAGCTCCCGACTTTACCTGGTTTCCCATTTTGTCATAATCTGCATTTTTGAATTTTTCAGATAATGAATCAATTTCTTCACGCACTTTTTTTTCGATGTTCGAAATAGTTACCGGCTCTCCAGTCATTTCTAATTTTTCTGAAGTTGTAACTGCTTCAGGCGTTACAATCCAAAGAACAAAATAAGCTAAAATTCCAGTTCCAAAACCTGCAAAAACGAAGATTAAGAATATAATTTTAATCCAAACAGCATCAATTCCAAAATAATGTCCTAGCCCTGTAGTGACACCTCCAATTAAACCTTTTTCTTTATCGCGGTATAATTTTTTGTGTTTTCTTTGCCCAAAATCATTGTAAGATTGATTGGTGCTTTCTTCGTCCTCAATTCTATAATCTTCAGGTTGTCCCATCACCGTAATCACTTCGTCAACATCTTTCAGTCCAACAACATGTTTCTCGCTTTTTTGTTTTTCTGATAATAATTCAGAAACACGCATTTCGATATCTTTAATAATTTCATCTTGTCCAGAAGAGTTGTTAAGTGATCGTTTTATTGCGTCAAAATAGCGTGTTAATTTTAAGTATGCGTCTTCATCGATATGAAAAAACATCCCGCCTAAGTTAATATTTACTGTTTTGTTCATGACTTATTGATTTTGATTGGTGATTAAGTTTACAGCGTCGGATAATTCTGTCCAAGTACCGCTAAGTTCGTTTAAAAATGTTTGTCCTATTTCGGTTAATCCATAATATTTTCGTGGTGGCCCAGAGGTCGATTCTTCCCAGAGATAATTTAGTAAACCGTCATTTTTTAATCTAGTTAACAACGGATAAACGGTTCCTTCTACAACTAGTAATTTTGCGTTTTTTAAAGTGTCTAATATTTCAGATGTATATGCGTCTTTTTCTTTTAATACAGATAAGATGCAAAACTCAAGAACACCTTTGCGCATCTGTGCTTTTGTGTTTTCAATGTTCATAATTTCATTTTGTTTTTTTTTGATTGAACAATTCGTTTTTTGATTGATGATGATTGATTGATGATTGATCTCGAATTTATTCTATTAGAATGAGTTCGTATAACGTATAACTTTTAACCTTTTCGATGATTACTTTATAAAAGGAATCGTTAGCGGATATTTGTACAATTCTCCGTTTGAAGCTTTTATAGAAGCGTAAATCACTAAAAAGAATTCAACAAATTTTAGTAATCCAAAAAGCACTACAGCTGTAATTCCTACACTTAGCATTCCAATATGGGCTTGGAAATTAAAGTTTCTGATGTGAATATTGTGGTCATTGAAAACAGCTTCCAATGGAATATTCTGCAAGAAAACAGTTAAGAAAATTGGTATAGCAATAAGTGCTAAGATCAAACTGTAAAGCAAAATACTTAACTGAAAGTTTAAAGCTTGTTTTCCGTGATGATCTGCAAATTCAGACTTGTCTTTATAATTTGTCCAAATGATTAGCGGAAAAATATAGTTCCCAAACGGAATTATATATTGACTTAAAGTACTCAAATGAGTAAATGATGCTGTATTCTTTTCTGATGTTTTTTCCATGATGAGTGGTGTTGTTGTTTCCATGATTAAAAGTATATAGTAATTTCTTATGCAAATATATGTCTAAAAGACAGTATCTTGTTTTGCATAGTACCAAATATTAACAAAAAATTAACAATTTTAAACTTTTAAAATGCGGTTTAAATTGTTGAAAATCATCTCTAAGTATTGATTTTATTGAGGTTTTTTTCATATTTGAAGAATATATTGTGCGTGCATAGTTTTTTTGTATTTTTACATAAAAAATATATCACATGGCAGTTTCAGTTTCCAAACTCAACAAATTTGTATTATTCAAATTACCATCTGCATACATTTGCGGTGTACGTGTAAAAGCAATCGACAAAGACCGATGTGTGGTTAGTGTTAAACACAGATGGATAAATCAGAATCCGTTTAATTCTATGTACTTTGCTGTTCAGGCAATGGCGGCAGAATTGACAACTGGAGCTTTGGTGATATCACAAATTCAAGAAAGCGGTAGAAAGATTTCAATGTTAGTAGCCAATAACAAAGGAAACTTTACTAAAAAAGCAACTGGCAGAATTACATTTGTCTGCAATGATGGACATTTAATTGCCGATGCCATTAAAAAAACAATTGAAACAGGAGAAGGGCAGACTTTCTGGATGAAATCTATTGGAACTAATGAAGAAGGAGTTCAAGTTTCTGAGATGGATTTTGAGTGGAGTGTTAGATTGAAATAGTTTTTTAATATTTCGCCACGAATTTGCATGAATTATTTTTACAAATGCATTAAGCATTTCTAATTCGTGAAAATTCGTGGCGAAAGAAGACCATAAAAAAAGGCCTCAAATATTTGAGGCCTTTTTCTTTGAAATTGAGTTTCAATTATTTTTTTGCACAACAAGATTTTTTGTCTTTTTTATCTGTTGTTTTTTTACAGCACGATTCTTTTTTAGCTTTTTCTTTTGTTGCTGGTTTTGTTTCTTGAGCGGTTACTCCAATTGAAAATAAAGCAACAGTCAAAATTGTAATTATTTTTGTCATTTTGTTTGAAATGTTATGTTAGAAAGATTATAATTGGTAAGTCAAATATAAATTGATTTTCTTCCTGTAAGAATAGTTTTAATGTTAATGTTTTTGTAAAATGAATACTAATCTTCAGAATAAAACTGAGAAACCCAATTATCAAAATCCGCTTTGTATTTTTCTTGCGCGCTTTCCAGAATTGGTTCTGTTTCGTCTATTGGATCTAGATTAAAGTTTTCTTTTAACCAGCTAATATACTCTTGTAGATTTTCACTTTCTTCATAATCTTCATCTTTATAAAAGTAAGCTTCTTCGTGATCAACGCTGATTTCAGTATCAAAGGTCAGTAATTGCATAAACTCAAAAATGTTTTTTGCAACAATGTGATAACCGCCTTCGTCACCAAAAACCACTACAGGTAATTCGTTTAAAGATTTGCTCGAGTCATTATTCCATAAAACGTACATAGAACCCGATCCGTTTGCTTGTGCAAAAGGCATAAGTTTATCTAAAAAAGCTTCATCTTCAGACCAGCTTGAAATTCCAGATTTATCATCTTCATAAAGACCGAAACCTTGAGAATAATTTTCATATCCTAGTTCGTCGTTTATTTCGAAAAACAGTTCTAATTCGTTTGTAATTTGGTTGTTGAAATTCTTTTTGAAATCTTCTAAAGTCATAGTTGGTTTTTGTAGATTAATTTATGTTTATTAGCTGTTTTTATTTGAAAAAATCGTCATCAATTTTAATGTTTAACGATTTCATGATGATGCCTTTATAATTTTCTTTCAGCAAATGATTTATTGCACTTTGTGATTTATAAATGATTTTATAGTTATCATTTTCTATTTCAATGCTTCTTATAGATTTGCTGATTTCACGTATGTTTTCATCATTCCATCTTCCTCTTCCAAAATAAATGTGTCCGACTCTTTCTTCTGGATTATGGTGAATTAAATTGAAAACAATTGAATCTCCTTTTTTCATTTCATCCAATTGCTCGTTTTTAACTTGTGGATTTATAATGAGTTTTACTTTTACATTGCTTTCACTTTTGTTAGTAAAAAGAATGCCTTGCGAAGGATCGCAGCTTGTTAAGAATATGCAACAGAAAAAGAGCAGTATAAAATATAGTTTTCTCATATGTTATATCCAAATTATTGATTTTTGAAAACGAAGATATAATTTATTTTATTGCTAAAATGCTTTAAATGAAGTTAAATAGATTACATGTTTTAAAATCAATAATTCAAATTAATCCCAAACCCAATTCCCATATCGCTGTCATAATGTGTTGTAATTCCTAAGTTTCGGGCAACGATATATTTTAAGCCAGCCATGTATTCTTTATCTGTATTCCACATCAAATTCATTCGAAGTCTTTGCGAAAGAGGAATATCTTTTCGTTCAAATTGTAAACGAACATTTCCATCGGTATAAACTTCAACTTGTGCTTTTATGAGCATTGGCAGCGTATATTGTACACCCGCACTAAAAACCGAACGATTGTCTTTGGTATTACTTTGACCAAAAAGATTCTGTTCCTGTTCGTCCATTCCCATTTTTCGGTATCGCCAATCGAAACCTATAAAAGGCATTAACCATTGATTCTTTCCAATGTAACGTCCAATATGTGTTTCGGTTTCATAACCGTGTTTGTCGTTGTATCCCAATCTCCATTCCGTTCCAATGCTCCAACGGGTGTTACTGAACATCGCTTCACCATCATTTCCGTTGGTTGCAAAATCATTTTCTGCCATAAAATGAAACATACGGTCGTCCATTTTTAGCATTTTGAAAGCCATTTCAGGATGATGAATCAACGGATTTGGTGCTGAATTTTCGTAACTGAAAATTCTCCCCATTCCGGCCATCATATGATATAAAATATGACAGTGGAAAAACCAGTCACCATCAGCATTTGCCTGAAATTCGATTGTATCGGTTTCCATCGGCATAATATCGATAACATTTTTTAGCGGTGAATAATCGCCATGTTCGTTTAATATTCTAAAATCATGTCCGTGTAAATGCATCGGGTGGCGCATCATCGAACCATTGTATAAAACAATACGAACGTTCTCTCCTTTTTTAATTAAAATTTTATCGGTTTCAGAAACTACTTTATTGTCTAAACTCCATACATAACGATTCATATTTCCAGAGAGCGTAAATCGTAATTCTTTTACTGGCGCATCTTTTGGTAGATTGGTTTTAAAGGGCGATTTCAGCATTCCGTAATTCAAAGTCACAATTTCGGAGGTTTCAGTGCTGTCACTTTTCATTTCCATCCCTTCCATATTATGACCAGAATGATTCATGGGTTTAGAATTTTCGTCTTCGCCCGAAATTTCAGGATACATTACGGCGTTCATGTCCATTTTATTCAATGACATATTCATACCCATATCATTCATTTCGCCGTTCATTTTCATCATGTCGTTCATCATTTTCATGCCTTCAAAATATTTAAGTTTCGAAAGATGATGAATGGGCTGTTTTTCTCCATTTCCTAAAAATAAAGAAGCAGATCCTGTTCGATCTTCGGCTGTGGCCAAAAAAGCAAAAGATTTATGATCTTCTGGAATTGTAACCACAACATCATAGGTTTCAGAAACGGCAATAATCAAACGATCGACTTGTACAGGTTCAACATCATTTCCGTCACTAGCGACAACGGTGATTTTTCCTCCACCATAAGTCAGCCAGAAATAACTGGAAGCACCGCCATTGGCAATTCGTAAACGTACTTTTGAGCCGGGTTTAAAATTAGAAAGCTGTTGCTCATTTTTACCATTAAGAAGAAACTTTTCATAATAAACATCGCTAACATCCATGGCATTCATTCTCTTCCATTCGTTGGTAACCTTAGTTGAAAAATGCCCTTGTTTTACCGCTTCGGCGTAACTTTGCGTTGTTCCTTTTTTGATGGCAAACCAATCGTTGGCATTGTGTAGCATTCGCTGAATATTCTCAGGTTTCAAATCCGACCACTCGCTTAAAATAACTGGAATTGTCGGTAAATCATCGATTCCCTTTCTGATTGTTGAATCGTCTTTTTTCTTATTGATGATAAAAAGTCCGTACAAACCAATTTGTTCCTGTAAACCCGAATGGCTGTGATACCAATAGGTTCCATTCTGAATAATCGGAAAAGAATATTTATGAGTTGTTCCAGGCTCAATCGGCATTTGAGTTAAATAAGGAACACCATCTTCTTTATTGGGAAGAAATAACCCGTGCCAGTGCATCGAAGTCGTTTCTTTTTTTAATTCGTTATGCACATAAATTTCTGCAATATCACCTTCGGTAAAAGTTAGAGTTGGCATTGGAATTTGCCCGTTAACAGCAATCGCTCGTTTTTCTTTACCCGAAAAATTGACAATGGTATCACGAACATGCAAATCGTAACGCACTACTTTTTGTGCCTTTAGCTGAAAAGCAATTAAAAAAAGTACAAGTATATATTTGATCTTACTCATAAATTATAATTTTAAATTTCTTAATCGCAGAGCATTTACAATTACCGATACTGAACTCAAACTCATTGCAACCGCGGCCAACATCGGCGAAAGCAAAATCCCTAAAAGCGGATATAAAATTCCAGCAGCAATTGGTACGCCTAAAGTATTGTAGATAAAAGCAAAAAATAAATTCTGTTTGATATTTGACATTACAGCATGGCTGAGGTTTTTTGCTTTTACAATTCCGTTTAAATCGCCTTTTACTAAAGTAATTTTTGCACTTTCAATCGCAACATCAGTTCCTGTTCCCATCGCAATTCCAATGTTGGATTGCGCCAAAGCAGGAGCATCATTAATTCCGTCACCTGCCATTGCCACAATTTTTCCTTGAGCTTGTAGACGTTCAATTTCTTTCAATTTATCTTCTGGAAGACAATCGGCTTTAAAGGAACTTAGATGCAAATGTTCAGCAACGGCTTTTGCTGTATTGTGATTATCGCCCGTCATCATGATAACTTCAACACCTTGAGCGATTAATTCTTTAATGGCTTTTGCACTGTTTTCTTTGATGGCATCGGTGATTGCAACATACCCTAAAACAATATTGTCAATTGCGATATATGAAATGGTTTTTCCAAGATTTTGCTCTGCAGTTACTTTACTTTCTAAATCATCAGCAACAGAAGCGCCTATTTCTTCCATTAATTTTTTATTTCCTAAAGCGACTTTTTTGTTTTCGATCGTTCCAATAACTCCTTTTCCAGCAATGGTTTCAAAACCCTGAACTTCTTTCAGAGAACTGTTTTTTGCTTTCGCGAAAGAGACTACGGCCTGCGCCAAAGGATGTTCGCTATGTTGATTCAAAGAAGCTATGTTTTCAAGCAGAAAATCTTCGTCATTATGAATTGCAAATATTTTTTCTACAGAAGGTTTTCCTTCTGTAATTGTTCCGGTTTTATCGGTGATTAAAACATCAATTTTATTCATGTTTTCTAAGGCTTCAGCATTTTTGATCAAGATTCCGTTTTGAGCGCCTTTCCCAACACCAACCATAACCGACATTGGAGTTGCTAATCCGAGTGCACAAGGACAGGCAATGATTAAAACGGCAATGGCATTGATTAAACCGTAAACGTAAGCGGGTTCTGGACCAAATTTTGCCCATGCAAAAAAGGTTACAATCGAAATAATAACAACTGTAGGAACAAAATATTTAGAAACACGATCGGCTAATTTCTGAATGGGAGCGCGAGATCTGCTGGCATCATTTACCATTTGAATAATTTGTGACAACATCGTTTCAGAACCTACTTTTTCAGCAATCATTACAAACGATTTTGTACCGTTTATAGTTCCAGAAATTACCGCATCGCCCGTTTTTTTATCTACAGGAATTGGTTCTCCCGTAATCATCGATTCGTCTATACTGCTTTCGCCAGAAGTTATTTTTCCGTCAACTGGAATTTTTTCTCCAGGTTTTACACGAAGTAAATCGCCTTTTTTAATATTGTGAATAGAAATTACTTTATCATTTCCATTTTCCACTAAAGTAGCTTCAGTTGGTGCTAATTTCAGTAATTCTTTAATTGCACCATTAGTTTGCCCATGAGCTTTGGCTTCTAATAATTGTCCTAATAAGACTAAAGTGATAATAACAGTTGCAGCTTCAAAATACAAATGAATCGTTCCGTGATGCGATTTGAACTCTGCTGGAAAAATATCTGGAAAAAACATTCCAACAATACTAAATAGAAAAGCAACGCTGGTTCCTATTCCAATTAAAGTAAACATATTTAAGTTCCAAGTCACAATAGATTTGTAAGCGCGAGCGAAAAACATCCATCCTGCATAAAACAAAACTGGAATCGAAAATAAAAGCTGAACCCAATTCCACTTTTCGATAGACATTATAGTATAAAGTGGATTATTCGGAATCATTTCTGACATAGAGATAATGAAAATTGGAAGCGTAAACAAAATCGCAATTTTCATTTTTTTCAATAGATCAGAATAAGTTTTGTTTTCTTCACTTTCAGAAGCCTGCATCGGAACCAAATCCATTCCGCAGATCGGACAATCGCCTGGCTCGCTTGAAACAATTTCCGGATGCATCGGACAAGTAAATTGTGTTGCTGTTATGGCAACTTGTGGTACTAAATCCATTCCGCAGACTGGACAATCTCCAGGTTTGTTGTATGTTTTGTCGCCTTCGCAATGCATGGGACAGTAATAAATACCATTTGCACTATGTTGATGTACTTTTTTTGGATGATCGTGGTTGTCTTTTTTATGACCAGAACAGCAAGATTTAGCAGCTTCGCCATGATTTTTAGGAGAATCCATTTCAATAGTATAATTTCCCGCCGCAGTTAAAACTTCTTGGAATTTTTCGGTTGGAACATGCTTGTCCATTGTTATGGTTGCGGTTGGTGGATTCAGAGTTACTTCTGCCTGAACGCCTTCAACTTCATTTAAAGTTTTTTCTACTTTGGTTCGGCATCCATTGCAAGACATTCCTGAAATTATATATTGATGAGTCATTGTATTGGTTTTTAAGTATTACAATGCAAATTTCCGAAGTATCGGTGAGTTCGGTTTGTAGAATTTTGGGAATGATTTGTAATATTTACTAAATGCTGTTTTTTAACGCAAAGAGCGCAAAGATTTACGCAAAACACGCGAAGGTTTATTTTTTTAAGATTTAAAAGTTATAAAAGCTTTAGCTTTAAGAACTTTGCGCGTAAAAGTTAGCCACAGATTAAAAAGATTAACACAGATTTGAAAATCCTTTTAATCTTTTTAATCTGTGGCTAATAAACTTTGTGTAAACCTTTGCGCTCTTTGCGGTTAAATCAAAAACTATATATTCTCGATCTGGATACGCTTTTTATCTTTCGATTGTTTGAACGAAGTAGGAGTAAAGCCCGTAATTTTTTTGAATTGATTGCTCAAATGTGCCACATTACTGTAATTTAAAATATCAGCAATTTCGCTAAGCGAAAGCTCATTGTAAATTAATAGTTCTTTTACTTTTTCGATTTTCTGACTAATGAAATATTTTTCGATTGTTGTGTTTTCAATTTCAGAAAAGAGATTGCTCAGCGAATTATAATCCTGATTTAGATTTTCGGCTAAATAATCGGACAAGTTGATTTTTAAATCATTGTTTTTATGATGAACCAAATCAACAATCAGATTTTTTATTCTCTCTACCGTTTTAGTTTTTTTATCATCAATTAAATCGAAACCCAAAGATTGCAGGTTTTGCAATACAACTTCTTTCTGAGTATCGTCAATTTCTTCTTTTAGTTCGACTTCACCCAATTCAACAGCAATAGTTTGAAGTCCGAGTTTTTCGAACTCAGACTTCACAACCATTTTGCATCGGCTGCACACCATATTTTTGATGTAAAGCTTCATATTATTTAATCGTTTCTACCACATTTCCGCAAGTCAGCATAGAAGAACCATAATACGGATTTTTAACTGCTTTTTCTTTGCTCAACCAATCAGCATCTGCCATTGGGCAATATTGCTTGTAGATTGGCTGTTCTGGATTAGAAACTTTTATAAGATCGTAAGTGCTTTTAGATAAAGATTTAAAAGTCTCACGTTGTTTTTTAAGATCTGTTGTTGCCGAAATATTTTTGGCATCAGCAGTAAGTTTTTTTACAACTTTCATCCAAACCGTGTGCTCATTACTTTTTAATTTATCCATTTTTACCGCAGTAATGGCATTTAGTAAATCTTTGGCTTTCGCCGAAGTTAATTTGCTGTCACTTTTTATAAGTGCATCCTTTACGGTAAAATAAGCGTCATACACATTTTGCAATTGAGAATCTGCAGCTTCAATTGCTGTTATTTCAGATTTAGCTGTGTTAGCTTGAATGTTATTTGCAGAAAATAATAGAGTGACTGCTGCTGTGATAGCTATAATTGATTTTTTCATTGTTGTTATGTTTTAAAAAGTATTAAGAATGTCCTTTTAGTTAAAAATTCGTTTTAAAAAAGACCCAATATGGGCTGTCAAAAATAGAATAGTTATATTTTCGGCTTCAGCCAAATAGAAGTAAAGCCAGAAGAAATAGTTACTTCAGGATAAAATGAAAAAGTATTTTTTAGAGAAAAATTAAATACATCATTTGGTAAATCAAAATCATTTGAATTTAAAATAATGTATTGTAACGCTGAAGTATTGCAGCCTGTATGAGTGCATTTTCCGTTGCAATTGTGTTTTTCTTTTTTGGTGTTTTTGTTTTCACAGCATTTTTTAGAACAGCTGTTTTCCTTTTTAGAAGTCATTTCCATGTTGTGACCACTATTGCATGCATAATTAAAACTCGGAGTTAAAAGGAAACTGAGTGTCATTAAAAACATGAATATGTGGATTTTTCTAGGCAAGGAAATTGTTTTTTGAAATACAAATTTAACTAAAAATACTCGAGTAAATCATTTTTTAAGATTTTGATAACTAGAGTTTTTTAAAATCAGTTGGTTTCATGTTTTTGCGTTTTTTAAAATAATTAGTTAGATGGCTTTCATCGGTAAAACCAAATTCATATGCAATTTGTTTGATCGGTAATTGATTGTTATGGAACCTTTTCTCGATTAAAGTTGTTCTCAGATTATGAATGTACTCGCGATAACTGATACTGAAAGTCCTTTTAAAATAAGCACTGAAATAAGTCTGGGCAATATTAAAATGATCTGCAATAACTTTTATCTGCACCAATTTGGGCTGGTAAATATTTTGATGAATATAATTGGCAATCTGTTCATTGTCTAAATGCGTCGATTTCATCTGCAGATTCATACCGCGAATCGTTTCTTTAATCAAACCAAAAATGGAAAGGATCTGGTAAAAAACAATCGGCGAAGAGGTGACATCTATATATTTACCATAGGTAACGATGTTTTCAACAGTATTTTTCAGGATAGTTTTACAGGGTTCGTCAAACTTCAAAACCGTTTCTTTGAGAATTTTATCCCGCATAAAACTTTCTGGTGTATTCACGAGGAATTCATCGCAGGTTAGATTTTGTTTGGAGTTGAAATAATTATCTGTGAATTTGATAAAAGTAAATTTGGTGCTCTTTTTAATATCAAAATAGTGTTTGTCGTCTGGCGAAATTACAAATAGATCTCCCGCTTTATAGGGTAGTAGGTTGTTATTTAGGTGATGAATTCCGCTTCCTTTTTTGATGTAAATAATCTCATAATAGGTATGAGTATGCGGAGGCAGATGAAACTTTTCTTCCTCAAATTCATCCAGAACAAGGGTTTTAAATTGATTTAATTTTGGCATAACTTAAATATACAATTTTATATCACAAATATACAATTTCTATCACTGCTAATGATGTTAATTTTGCAACGTAGAAATTTATTCCTTTCTACTTTTAATGAAATGAAGAAAAGTCTTATTGCACTCTCTTTAGGAGGGTTAACTATTGGAATCACAGAATTTGTAATGATGGGCTTGCTACCTGATATTGCTTCGGATATGAAAGTTTCAATTCCGGTGGCAGGATATCTAATTTCCTCTTACGCTCTTGGAGTTGTTATTGGTGCTCCCTTATTAGTAATCGCAGGAAGAAATTATGCGCCTAAAAAAATGCTTTTAATATTAGCTTTAATGCTGGCTGTTTTTAATGCTTTGTCTATTATTGCTCCAGATTATAATTTTCTATTTGCCTCTAGATTTCTTTCTGGTCTGCCGCACGGAGCATTTTTTGGAGTAGGAGCGGTAGTCGCAAGCCGTTTGGCAGATAAAGGAAAAGAAGCGCAGGCAATTTCGATCATGTTTGCAGGATTAACTATCGCGAATTTAATAGGTGTCCCAATCGGAACTTATATTGGTCATCACTTTATTTGGCGTTATACCTTTGTATTAATTGCTTTTGTTGGTTTGCTGACCTTTTTAGCTATTTATTTATGGATGCCTAATCTGGAAAAGGGTGAAAGTGTGAATATGAAAACACAACTCCAATTTTTTAAGAAAACAGAAGCATGGTTAATTATCGGAATTACAGCGATTGGTTTTGGCGGTTTATTTGCTTGGATCAGCTACATTGCCCCGCTATTAATTAATGTGTCAAAATTTTCGCCAGAAGATGTTTCTTATATTCTGATTTTAGCCGGATTAGGAATGGTAGTTGGAAATTTTGCAGGTGGTAAACTAGCAGATAGATTTTCTCCAGCGCCAACAACGCTAGCATTGCTTCTGGTTATGTCAGTTGACTTGATTTTGGTTTACTTTTTCTCCTTTAACCAATATTTTTCGTTATTTCTAACTTTCCTAACAGGAGCAATATCATTTTCAGTTATTGCGCCAATTCAAATGCTGATGATTCGTACTGCAAAAGGCGCAGAGATGATTGCTTCGGCATCGCTTCAAGGAAGTTTTAATATTGGAAATGCATTAGGAGCTTTTTTAGGCGGACTACCTTTGGCTGCAGGACTAAGTTATTCTTCTCCCAATTTAATTGGAGTAGGAATGTCAATTATCGGAATGATTATAACGTTCATTTTGATGAAGCTACATCGCAAGCAATTAGCTGTACAGCACATTTAAATAAATCTTTATAATTTTTTAAAGCCCTTAACTTTTGTTTAAGGGCTTTTTTTGTGCTTTAAACATACTGGTCTTAAATGAGAATTTTATTTCTAATCCTTTTATAATGGGTTTAAGTCAGAAAATACATTTTAAATTCTAAAGGGTTTTCGATTAAAAATTAATTTTTTTTTCGCCTTAGGCTAAATTTTAAGTGTAAAAATAACACCTACTAATTTCATAATTAATATTCATGTAATCGATTGTTTTTTTTATAAAAATCGAATCAAATGAACAATTAATAATAATATATTTAATATTTTATCTTGACTAAAATTATACATGTCACATAAAAAAACATTAAAATTTCGGATATATAATTTTTTTTATGAATTTTTTATGAATTTTTATTTTTCGTTTAAAAAAAATATCTATGTTTGTGTAATCTATTACAACAATTTTTTCTAAGATACGAAATCGATTAAGTACTAAAGGCTGATAAAAGATAAACAGTACACCATTATTGAATACTGGAAAATTCACAGCAAATAAAAATCTGTAATAATTAAAGAGAATAAATTGAACGTAACCACAAAAAACCACTTAAACTAAAAACGAAAAAAAATTAATTAACTTAAACAATCAACCATGAACTTTAAAGATCTATTAAACAAAGGAGCAGATTTTTGCTTTAAACTTGTTTTCTTACTGTGCTTATTGATCGGCAGTCAACTACATGCGCAGGGTACAACGATAGAGGGAACCGTGAAAGATGCTGCAGGACTTTCTTTACCAGGCGTAAACGTTTTGGAGAAAGGAACTAAGAACGGAACTTCTACTGACTTTGACGGTCACTATAAAATAAAATTAACCAATCCAAAAGCTGTCTTAAGTTTTTCTTTTATAGGATTTAAAAGCATTGATGTTTCTACAGAAGGAAAATCTAAAGTAAATGCAACTTTGACTGAAGATTCTAATAACTTAAATGAGGTTGTTGTAATTGGATACGGAACATCTAAAAAATCTGATTTAACTGGAGCTGTTGCTACTTTTTCAGGAAATGAGATGCGTAAAATTCCTGTTCCAAACGTTACAGAAGCTTTAACAGGTCGTATTGCGGGGGTGCAGGTAACTTCTTCTGAAGGTTCTCCAGATTCAAATGTGCAGATTAGAATTCGTGGAAACGGGTCTTTAACTCAGGACGCTTCTCCGTTGTACATCGTAGATGGATTCCCTGTAAATAATATCAATGATATTTCTTCTTCTGATATTGATACAATGACGATATTAAAAGATGCTTCATCTACAGCTATTTATGGATCTAGAGGTGCTTATGGAGTTGTTATTGTTACAACTAAGAAAGGTAAAGATGGTAAAATCTCTGTAAACTATAATATGTTTTATGGGATGAAAAAAATAGCTAAAACTATTGGTGTTACAGAACCAGAAGATTATGTGAAATGGCAGTATGAGTATGCTTTGCTTAAAGATAATACTGATTTAAGTTCTTATGAGAAATATTTTGGATCATGGAAAGATTATGATTTGTACAAAGGCATGAAAGGTAATGATTGGCAACGACAAGTTTTTGGACGTACAGGCGAGGTTCAGAGCCGTGATTTATCTATTCGTGGTGGTTCAGATAAGATGAATTATAACTTCAATTATGCTCATTATGATGAAAAAGCAATTATGATGGGATCAGATTATAATAGAAATAACTTGTCTCTTGCTTTAAATAGTAAAGCTTCTGATAAAGTTGATTTAAGTTTTACCATGCGTTATTCAGATACTGAAATTAATGGTGGAGGTACAAACGAACAAAATGAGGTTTCATCAGCAGATTCTCGTTTGAAAAACATCGTAGGATATGCTCCAATTCCCGTTCCAGGTTTAACAACAGATGATACAGATGAAGCGGTTGCTGATAACTTAACTCATCCTTTTGTTGCGATTGCGGATAGTGACCGCCAACAATTCAGAAAAAACTTTAATATGTTAGGAAGTTTTTCTTGGAAACTTACTTCAGATTTAATTTTTAAAACAGAATTAGGTTTAGATAACTACAATTATTTGGATTATCGTTATTTCGGACGTACAACTTATTACGTGAAAAATAATCCAGCTGCAGAAAGACAAGGTATGCCTGCAATGATTTTGGGAGATCGAAAAGATACTCGCTTTAGAAATGCAAATACACTTAACTATGATTTGAAAAAATTAGTTGGAGAAAATCATAGTTTGAAATTTCTTTTAGGAGAAGAATCTATTGAATATAAGAGAAATGATGTAAGTACTGCAATTCAAGGTTATCCATTATCTTTTGATTTAGATCAGGCAAAAAAATTAACGACACAGGGAACTCCAGTTTCTGTTGATAATTTCTATTATCCAGATGATAAACTGCTCTCTTTCTTTGGTCGCGTAAATTATGATTATAAAGATCGTTACCTTCTTACAGCGACTTACCGTGCCGATGGTTCAAGTAAGTTCTTAGGAGATAATAAATGGGGCTTTTTCCCAGCGGCTGCGGCAGCATGGAAAATCTCTGGAGAAGAATTTATGAAAAATGCTTCTTGGGTTAATTTGCTTAAACTAAGAATAAGTTATGGTGAAGCTGGAAATAATAATATTCCAACAGGACAAATGGTTCAAAGTTTCATCTCTTCTACTTCTACATGGATTAATGGTGTAGATAATTTTTGGGCGGCTTCAAAAACGATGGCTAATCCAGATTTGAAATGGGAAACTACTGTGACACAAAATTTAGGTTTAGATTTTGACTTATTTAAAAATAAAGTTACTGGGTCTGTAGAGGTATATAAAAACATTACTAAGGATTTATTGATAAACTTTCCAATTTCTGGAGGAGGTTATGATTTCCAGTTTAGAAACATGGGAGAAATTCAAAATAGTGGAGTTGAAGCTACTTTGAATTTAAATCTTATAGAAAGAGCTAAATATGGTGTAAGCTTATCTTTTAACGCAGGATTTAATACTAATAGAATTAATTCTCTAGGTATAATGGATAATTATGGAGCAAGTTCTGGATGGGCTTCAACAGCTATCGGAAATGATTATTTAGTGAATGTGGGTCAGCCAATAGGTATCATGTACGGATATAAAAGCGACGGACGTTATGAAGTTTCTGATTTTGACTATAATGCAGGAGCTTACACTTTAAAAACTGGAGTTGTAGACGGTACTACAATTGTAGGACCAATGAAACCAGGGGCAATGAAACTAAAAGATATTGATGGTGATGGTAAAGTAAATGCGAATGATCTTTCTGTAATAGGAAATTCTAACCCAAAAGTTACAGGAGGTTTTGTGTTGAATGCTAATGCTTATGGATTTGACCTTATGGCAGCATTTAACTATAGTATTGGAAATGATGTTTACAATGCAAATAAAATTGAGTTCGCAACTTCAGTTCCAAATGGACAGTATAGAAATCTAAATACTGAAATGGCTGATGGAACAAGATGGACAAATTTTGATCCTGCTACAGGGCAATTGGTAACAGATCCTGCTGCTTTGACTGCTTTAAATGCAAATACAACAATGTGGTCGCCTTATATGCCTCGTGCTGTTTTTAGTGATTGGGCTGTTGAAGATGGATCATTCTTGAGACTTAATAATTTGACTTTAGGTTATTCTTCACCAGAAGCTTTAACTTCTGCGTTGGGTGTTTCTAAATTGAGATTTTATCTTACAGCTAGTAATGTTTTTGTTTGGACAAAATATACTGGACAAGACCCTGAATCTTCAACAAGAAGAAATACTCCTCTTACTCCAGGAGTTGATTACTCAGCTTATCCGAGAAGCAGACAGTTGATTTTTGGTTTAAACCTTAATTTTTAATTCAGTAAAACTTTCACAAGATGAAACATAAAATATTAATAGCAGGAATGTTTGTAGCAAGTCTTTTTTCTTCTTGCTCAGATGATTACTTAGACGCCCCAGCGCAATCGACATTAGATGAGTCAGTTATTTTTTCTAGTCCAGGATTAGCTGAAGGAGCAATAGATGGAATTAAAATTCCATTTGCCGAAACTAACTCTTACAGAGGTCGTTTTCTTCCTTTCTACGGATTAAATACAGATACAGAATGGTACAATTCTTCTCAAACTGTGAGCGACGCTTCTGATTTATGTACTTATGATGCAAAACCGAACAATTCTCAAATGAATACAACAAACAATGCTTGGGCAATGATGTATTCTGGAATTGAGCGTGCTAATATTTGTATTCGTGGTTTACGTACTTACGGTAATCCTACACCAGGATCAGAATTAGGGTATCTATTAGGTGAAGCATTAACATTAAGAGCCATTTATTATGCTGATTTGGTAAAAGCTTGGGGAGATGTTCCTGCACGATTTGAACCTGTAAATAATGCAACACTTTATATTGGGAAATCAAGCAGAGATGTAATTTACAAACAGCTTCTTGCAGATTTAGCAGAAGCAGCAACACTTGTTCCTTGGCCAGGTGAAACTACACAAACAAGCAGTGTGGAAAGAATTAATAAAGCATTTGTAAAAGGATTTCGCGCTCGTTTGGCAATGGCTGCCAGCGGTTATCAGCAATATCCTGATGGTATTAGAAGAAGTACGGATCCTGAATTATCTGTTGCAAATATGTATGCCTTAGCTTTAGCAGAAGCTCGTGCTGTTATTTCAAGCGGATCTGCACATTTAGAGTCTTCATTTGAAACTTTCTGGAAAAAATACAATCAAGAATATTTAACTGCAGGTGGAGAATCACTATGGGAACTTCCCTTCTCAGATGGTAGAGGTCGTATGCTATTTACTTTTGCTGTTCGTCATACCACAAATGATCAATTCCATGCTAATGGAGCTAATCGTGGAGGAACTGCAGGACCGCTTCCTACTGTATTTTATGATTACGATCAAGCAGATACAAGAAGAGACGTAACTTGTGTTCCTTACAAATATGGAACAGCGGTAAACAATATTGCAAAACAAGAATTAGGAGCATTAAATACTTGGTATTTTGGAAAATACCGTTACGAGTGGATGACTCGTTTTGTTACCTCAACAAATGATGATGGTGTAAATAAAATTTATATGAGATATGCAGAAGTTCTTCTAATTGCAGCAGAAGCAGCAAATGAATTAGAAGGTCCAGCTGCTGCAGCTCCTTATCTAAAAGAAATAAGAAGAAGAGCATTCCCAACAGCAGTTCAGGCAGTAAAAGTTGAAAATTATGTGAATGCATTAACTAGTAAAGAAGCTATGTTTAATGCTCTTGTTGAAGAAAATAAGTTTGAATTTACGGGAGAAATGGAACGTAAACAAGCCCTAATTCGTTGGAATTTATTAAAAACAAAATTAGACGAAGCAAAAGCAAAAATGACAAGATTATCGCAGCGAACTGGAGAATATGCTGATGTACCAGCGACTTTATATTATAAATATAAGGCTGACAATGTAAGTTTGGATATTTATGGACTTAATCGTGGAGAAACTACAAGCCCTGGAGCAGATTACACTCCTTTTACTTGGACTTGGACAGGTGCAACAGCAGATACTAAGATAAGTACTTTGTATAAAGCAGGAGTTAATCCAGATAATAGACAATTCTGGCCAATTTGGCAGGTGTTTATTGATGGAAGTAATGGAAAATTAACTAATGATTACGGATATTAACAACTCGCTGAAAATTAATAAAGTATAGTTATGAAAACAAAATATATAACAAAAGGGTTAATTGCTGCATTATTAGTCTTGCTTACTTTTTCAAGCTGCGAGACTTTTAATGAACCAGTAATAGAAAATTTAGATGTAAGCAGAGAATTTTCACCAATTGGACTGAAGGCTACAATTAGAAATCAAACTACAGTAGAATTAAATTGGACTGTTAAAGAAGATGCTGATCATTATGTAGTAGAATTTAGCGCAGATGATCCAGATTTTAAAACGATTTATAAAACAGTAAATGTTGCTCCAACAGAATTGCCTGTTAAAGTTGCGCTAGAAGGAGAAACAGTTTATTCTATTAGAGTGAAAGCAGTAAGTGCTGCAGGTTTAGAAGATTCTAAATGGTCTATTACTTCAGCGACGACTTTATCTGAACAGCTTTTCTTGGCTTCGATTGATGGTGATATTGAAGCAAAACAAGTTACTTTAAGATGGACACCAAACAGCAACGTTACACAAATTGTTGTTAACCCTGGAGCAATAACACATGTTATTACACCAGCCGAAAAAACAAGTGGTGTAGCTGTAGTAACAGGATTGACAGGAGAGACTTCTTACACAGCAGATTTGTTTAATGGTACTAAGAAAAGAGGAAATAAAGCTTTTACAACTGCAATTGATATCGGAACTGGTATTTTAGTTAAGAAAACAGATGACTTAATGCAAAAAATTGCAGACGCAGCTTCTGGAGCAGTTCTAGTTTTAGAGCCAGGAGATTACACAGCCGATAATCAAACGGGAGCAATTACGTTAAATAAATCAATTACATTAAGAGGATTACGCTCTTATGACAAACCAAAACTTCATGTGAATTTCGTATTAACAAATGGTTCAGCTAATCTAAGTTTAATAGATTTAGATTTAAAAGGTGACAAAGGAGCTGCCGGTGCTGCTGTTTCAGTTGTTAAATACAATGATAACAATGTTACATATGGTGCGCTTTTAATAAGTGGCTGTAATATTCATGACTATGGAGTATCATTGATTAGTGCAAACTTAGCCGCTTCTAAAATTGCTTCTGTTATAGTAGAGAATACTTTTGTAACAAATGTTCTTACAACTGGGGGAGAATTTATTGATGTTAGAGGTTCGCAAGTAGCTCAGCTTACTCTTAAAAACAGTACGTTTAATAATTGCGCAACAGCGAGGTATTTTATTCGTATGGATGCAGGACTTACTGGTTTAACATCAAATGTGTTAATTGATGCTTGTACTATTTCTAATCCAAATATGCTTGCTACTAATGGTAACGCAATTTTATACACAAGATTTGTTACAACTGCGGGAATAATTGTACGCAATACATTGTTTGCAGCTACGCCGGCACCTTACACAAGAGAGGCAGCAACACCAAATCCGACATTTACAAATAACAACTATTTCAATTCACCAAACTTAAATAGTACGGTTAATGCACTTGCAAATAACAGACCAGATTTGTCTGCTTCTGCAACAGCATTAGATCCTCAATTTGTCAATGCCGCAAGTGGAGATTTTACACTTAAAAATCAAGCTTTAATTGATAGAAAAGTTGGAGATCCATATTGGTATGGTGGTAGATAACTAGAATTCATGGTTAATAAATAGGAAAAGCGGTATACAAGTAAAATTGTATATCGCTTTTTCGTTATTATTCTGATTTTCCAGATTTTGCTGTAACTGAAAATTGTCACTGAATACTAAAAAAATTATTCAATAGCAAAATCAAACTTTTGCAATAAAATTTAGTTTCCATATTATCTGGTAAAAGATGTTGAAGGCGTTTTGATTTTTATTCTAATTCGATGCATTCAAAAATGCCATTGTTTAGAATTAGATTTGGAATATCAAGTTCACTGTCAACCCTTAAAATATTGTCGCAGTCTTCAAGATCAAAATTCCATAAAGTATTTGGCAATAATTCATGAAGCAGAACAGAAGCCGACTCAAATTTTGATGGACTGTCAACAGAAGTTTTAAATACATAAATCATAATTTGCTTTTTTGAACTGGCAAATTTCTGAAAAAAGTAAAGCTGTTTGTTAGGATTCTTTAATCAATAATTAGGACTTATCAATCATTTTTCGATAGCGAATGGGTGAAATTCCTTCTGCTTTTTTGAAAAAACGGCTAAAGTAAGACTGGTCTTCAAATCCCACTTGCACTGCGATTTCACCTATAGAAAGTGACGTTTGAAACAGTAAATATTTGGCTTCTAATAATATGTTGTCGTCAATCCATTTTACTGCCGATTTTCCAGTTACTGTTTTGACACATTTATTCAAATGGTTAGGTGTTACGTTTAGCAATGACGCGTAATAATTAACCTGATGCTGTGTTTTTATTTGATCATGAATAAGTTCCTTAAATTTTCCTGTTATTACCTCAGCGGCCGAAATCCCTTTAGAAGTTTTAACAGCATTTTTATTCATTTCATAAAACAAAGTAATCAAATAAGACTGAACAATATTCAAATCGGTAAATGCAGTTTCTGAATATTCTTTTTTCAATCGATCCAAAATATTGGTAACAGGACTTATTTCTGGAGGAGTAAGTGTAATTTTAGGATTCCCAGATATTTTTAAAAAATCAAAATCATTCAGCAATTCACGGCTGCCGTATTTTCGAATTAAAATATCGGGATGGAATTGACAGACATAGCCTTTGTGTATATTGTTAACATTGTCAAGCGAAAAAATCTGACCTGCAGGTATCATAATCATTTCGTTATCAGTCGTTATATATTCCTGATAACCCAGTTTCATGACATGTCTTCCTGATGAAATGAAAATTAAGGTATGACAAGAATGTTTAGAAGGCGGAACAGGATGCTGCATCTGCATTACTTCTTCAATCTCAAGACAAAAGAAATGATCAGAATTTGATTTGAAAAGCAAATGTATCGGATTGTCTTCTCCTAAAAATTTCTCCCGAAATCCTTTTGCTTCGTAGGTCTTTATTTTTTCGACTCCCTTTGTTTTCATGCTTAATAGTATAATCTAAAATCAAGCAGTTTGCACAAATTATAGTGTTTCATATAAAGATCTTCGACAACCTCAAAAAGATTATCGTTCTCTTGATACAAACTAAAGAATGCTTTGTCAATCGTACTGCAGCTCGCAATTTTATTATAAGTAGATCCGTAACCAGAGATGGCTCTTGCACCCGTAATGTCTAAAAAATATTGGGCTTCATCTTCATTTAAATCTAAAACTTTAAGATTTGCAAAATGAATAATTTTGCCTTTCATTTTTCCTTCAAAAAGTTCGGCAATTTCTTCTAAACTGTAATAATAGTCATGAAGGCAAATGTTATTTTCTTGTCCCGGCATTGCCAGATAGATGATTTCATAATCTTTGAAATTATGGTCTTCATAAAGTAAAATATTCAAACTTTCTTCTAAACCTTCAATCGTGTCGCAAGTTTTATGAATGCTCGAAATGCCTTGGTCGATTGCCAGTTCTTCCAGACATTTTACCACATGTGTTGGGCTAACGTCGTCTATATCTTTAACACCTTCAAGGCAGAAAATAAATTTTTCATTATCCATACAGTTGCGCTTTCTGATTTTTTAAGGATTGAAATTCTTTGTTTTTTGATTTTAACAAAAGTATTTTTTCTAACTTAAAATCTACCATAGAAAACAGAATTTAACGTGTTTTTTAGAAATTAACCAGAAGCTTTATTACGTAATCTTTTAAGCGTATTTTTGTAGACTGAAAATTACCATTACGCATGATACAAATTAATCAAACGGCATCTTTTGCCATTGAAGACATATTATTCTCCTTTGCCCTAGAATCTGAAGCGGCCGAAGTTTTTAAAGGCCATAATACTTTAATTACAGGAATCGGAAAAGTAAATGCGGCTTACGAATTGACAAAAGCAATTCAAAAGAAAAAGCCTTCGATAATTATAAATCTTGGATCGGCGGGAAGCGGCTGTTTTCAAAAAGGCGAAGTTATCTGTTGTACCAAATTTGTGCAGCGTGATATGGATGTTCGCGGATTAGGTTTTGCATTATACGAAACGCCATTATCTGGTTTGCCTCCAGTTCTAGAATATGGTTTGTTAATGGATAATTTAAATGAAGGAATCTGCGGAACCGGCGATAATTTCGAAATGGGCCATTGTTCAGATGCTTACCAAGTGGTAGATATGGAAGCTTATGCTTTAGCCATGATTGCCATGAAAGAGAATATTCCGTTTTTATGCCTTAAATATATTTCAGATGGCGCCGATGATAATGCAGCCGAAGATTGGACCGTTCAGGTGCATAAAGCCGCTATTGCTTATGGTAAAATTTTAGGATTGATTGAAGAGACAGAAGTTGTTTTGTAGTTAAAATGCCCCAAAAGAGTATAACCTTTTGTGACAATTCAGATATATTTTTGCAGCATTTTAATTGCAAACCTTTAAAACTAGTGGTACAACTTTGTTGATTCTCGTTGTACATGCGAAGTCAGAAGACTTCGAACAGCTTTCATGAGTAGATTTCTAATAGCAAGGCTGATTTTCTGATGAATTTCATGAACTTTTCTGATAGTGGAGGCTTGAACATTATTGCACTTGAAAGAAATGCAGAACTCTATTCAGAGAATTTTCAAAATCTTGAATCAAAGAGTATGTGAAAAAAAATCTTGCAGACATTCTGATTCAAGGGAGAAAATAAATTATTACGTTTAAACAAAATAAGAAAAAGACAATTCGACGAAGTATTTAAAAAATTACATACTATAAAGTATCTTGATCCTTAGCCCAAGCAGGCAACTCTTTACTCTTAACTATTGGATCATTATTTTTCACTCCATATTTTATCGTAAAATACTTCTTTTTAAAAAATCCGTGACTCTTCGCAAAATAAAAATTAGGAAAAATTGATATATATTTATTATAATTTAATGTAGCTTCGTTATATTTTGCTATCACATTATTATATTTAATATCTAATTCTTGTAATTCTTGTAAAATTTTATAGTCACTAGTTTGATTCGAAATACTATCAACCGAATATCTTCTCAAAATTTTCAAGTATTCCTTATTTATATCGTACTGTAATTTAACGAATTGTATTGAGCAATTCTCTTTATATAACTTATGTTTTTCTTTGTTTGTATGTAACGCATCTTCTAAAGTATCATTTAAGTCTTTATTAGTAGAGTATAATAAGGTTTCTAGCAATTTTTGTCGCTCATTACTATAATTGTATAGCTCTGACCATTTTTCAGTTGCGAATTTATTTTTATCAGTTAAATTTTCAACTACTGCATTTTTATAAAAATGAACTGATAGAAAAATAATTATTACTACACTAACAATTATTATAAATAAGTATTTAAAAGTATTTTTCATTTTTTGATTATCAATTTATTTTAACTATTTACCAATATAATATCCCCCGCTGGCGCAAGCTTCTCGAGCGTTCACACACAGGGAGGTTGATTAATATGAATTTCTCAGGCCATTATAAATTAAATAAATAAACTTTTTCAAGATGAGACAAGGTGTGTATTTTTAATCATTTCCTTTATCATTTTTAAAGCTTCAGTAGATGTTTTACGAATGATAATTTTATTCTTTTTGTTCTTTATCAAAGCTGTAAATTGATTATCTTCTATATTAATATCGACAATAGTTCCACCATATTTTAAGGTGGTTTCTGCAATTGCAATGGGAAGATTTGTTGCACCCGAAGTCCCTAGAATAAATAATATTCCTGAATTTTTAGCAATTTTTAAAGAACTGAATTTTTTATTTGTTTGCTCATCATAATACTCATCAAACCATAAAATATTCGGTCTCATCCAGCTTCCGCAATTTTTACATTTTAAAAGCTCAATTTCTCTTTCAGTTAGGTCTTCATCTATTTCTTTTCCTTTTATTTCTTCTGGCAGATTTACGATTCCTTTACAGCCATTGGAACATTTTATTTCTCTATTGTTACCATGAATTTCGAAAATTCTTTCGGTTCCGCTTTGTCTGTGTAAGTTATCAATGTTTTGAGTAATAAGATGAAATCGGTCTTTTAAGATACTTTCAATTTCCACCAATTCATAATGACTTTCATTAGGTTTAGCATTTTGAAACATTTTCTTTCTGAATAAAGAATATTGCCAGACTTCTTCTGGATGCTCTTTAAAATATTTAAAAGTACCAAACTCCTCTGGTTTATGAAATTGAGTGCCTTTAACCCAAATGCCATCAATACCTCTATAAGTTGGGATGCCGCTTTCTGAAGAAAGTCCGGCTCCTGTCAAAAAGGTAAAAAGATTTCTTTTATTTTTAGTTGAAACGTATTTTATTATATTTTCTAATTGTTCCATTTTTAGTTTTGAAAAGCAGTTTTTTTTTGATTAAATATAAATTAAAAATCAACATGTAAGTATTTCGATTTTGATTCATTAAAAAATAGACTTTTGAAAATGATTGCCCTAGCCCAGATAGGAGCGGCATCCTTTTATGGGGGGGTCGCCATAAAAGATATAGCAGATAGCTGGAACTAGCTTCAAATTATAAAAAACGACTTTAAACCTGCTCAAAAGTACATCTACACCCCTTAAAAAGAAAAAACTGCCACCTCTTTTTTTCGCATAAGCTCTATTTTGCAAAGCATTCGATTGATTTTTTTCATAGGTTTATTACAATTAAATTACTCGAGCTTTTATTAAATTTCGTTTATGAAAAACATTAAAAACGGCATCTTAAGTTTTATTCTATTTTTTGCAATTGCTGTGAGTTCGTATGCTCAAAGTTCAGATTTGTATTTTGATCATATAAATTATGATACCCGTTTTTCGCAGAGCATGATTTCGAGTATTCATCAAACCAAAAAAGGATTTATCTGGATCGGAACAGCGAATGGTTTGATTAGTTACGATGGCTATGATTTTCTGCGATATGTTTATAGTAAAGACATTCTCAACAGTATCAGCAACAATCATGTTAATGTAATTTTAGAAGATAATAAAAGAGAAATTTGGGTAGGAACGAATAATGGCTTAAACCTTTTTAATAAAAACGAAAAGAGTTTTCTACGAGTTGATGTTCAGAAAATCAAAGGCGGACGAAACTATATTTCATCCATAATTCAAGACGATCAAGGCAGAATCTGGGTTGGGACTTTTGGTGGTATCAAACGTCTGGACAGGCAAAAATATTTATTGGAAGAAATCTCAAACGATCATAATTCGCCATTTAGGAAAAGCAGGGTTTTGTCTTTGTTTTACGATCGTAATTACGGGGTTTTAGTCGGCACTTCTAAAGGTTTAGAATGTTTTGATCCTAAAAATGGCTCTAAGAAAGCTTTACCAAAAGTTTGGAGTGATAATACAGCTTTGTTAAAATCTAAAATCTGGAAGATTCTAAAAGAAAAAAATGGCGATGTATGGTTTGCGACCGAAGCCAATGGCGTATTCCATTTTGATGCAAGTCAGAATTCAGTAACCAATTTTCTGCTGAATACCAGTAACAGAAAAAGTTTGTCGTCAAATTGGGTAAATGATATTGTTGAGGTTGATGCCAATACAATCTGGTTTGCTACAAAAAACGGACTATGTGTTTACAAGAAAGACAGAAATGAATTTACGAAATACGGTCATAATGCGCTGGAGAGTTACAGTCTTTCAGACGATGATGTGAAATGTTTTCTTAAAGACCGCCATAATGATATTTGGATTGGAACAAACGGTGGCGGTGTCAACTTTTTTCAAAAAACCAACACCAATTTTACCAACGTAAGAGAAGTTATTAAACCCAATTTCGGATTAAATACTGCTTTTGTAAATGCAGTGGCACGAGAAAATGACGGATCGGTTTGGGTGGGAACCAACGGCGGCGGTTTAAATTATCTTGATTTTAGAAACAATAAAAGTACTTCGTATGCTATTGAAAGTTATGATTTTGATAAAAGCGTAAATATGATAACTGCTTTGGTCAATCAAAACGAGCAGTATTTGTTTTGCGGTACTTTCAACGGATTATTTAAGTTCAATAAAAACAGTAAAACTTTTCAGTTTATATCGCTTTCGCGAAAAGATTCTAAAGAACGAGAGCGTCCCATTACGTCTCTTTTAATGGATAACGGCGATTTGTGGGTTGGTACAAATGGCAATGGATTAAAAAAAGTAATGCAAGATGGAACGGTTGAAATTTACATGGCAGATGGAAGTTCCAATTCACTCAGCGATAATTTCATTACAGATATTGTCAACAGGAAAGACGGACTTTGGATTGCCACACAATATGGCTTAAACTATTTTGATAAAAAATTAAAACAAGTCACCAAAGTATTTAAAACAGGCTCCAAAAATGGATTGTCGAACAACAGTTTAACCGTCATGTTTACCGATTCTAAAAATAGATTTTGGATTGGTGCCGAAAGCGGAGGCGTGAATTTATTTGATGAACGAAAAGACCGTTTTTTCGAGATCAACCGATCAATGGGTTTTACGGATGAGACTATAAAAAGCATTTCGGAAGATTTTGAGGGAAATATCTGGATTAGCGATAATAATCTGCTTTATAAAATAAAAACCAAAAAGCTAAGTCCATCTTTTAGAATTTCTGATTTTGAAATTACGTCGTATTCTTCCAAAGATGGTTTAAAAGTCAAACAGTTTTCAAACAACTGCAGTTTGCAGCTCAATGCAAAAGAATTGGTTTTTGGATGTTCGAATGGTTTGGTGCTTTTTAATCCTTCGAAATTAATTAAAACAGAAGATAAAGCGCCAATTGTCCTGACGAAGCTTATAGTAAATAACGAAGAGATTAAACCAGGAAATAAAGAAGTTACACTGGAAAAACGAATTAGCGAAACTTCAGAAATCACTTTAAAACACGATCAAGGATATATCGGAATAGAATTTAGTGCGATGAATTTTATTTCGCCAGAAAAAAGCGAATATGCTTATAAATTAGAAAGTTCGTTTAATAAAGACGATTGGCATATTATCGGTTCGCAGCATTATATCAATTTAACGAATTTGAATTCTGGAACGTATCTGCTTAAAATAAAAACTTCAAATGGCGGCGGCGAATGGAACCCGACAATTAAAACCCTAAAAATTATTATGCTGCCGCCGTGGTGGAAAACGTGGTGGGCTTATATTCTATATCTAGGATTATTGGCCGGCGCCACTGTTTTATTATTTCGTTTTTTACGAAACCGAGAATTATTAAAACAAACCTATTATTTGGATCAGGTCGAGAAAGAAAGACAAGAAGAATTGTATAAAATGAAACTCGATTTTTTTACGAATGTTTCGCACGAAATTAGAACGCCTCTTACGCTTATAAGCGGACCCGTTGAAGAACTTTTGAGTGGTGCCGAAAAGAATTCGAATCTGGAACATAAATTAAAAACCATTAAAAGTAATTCTGACCGCTTATTAAAATTGGTCAATGAACTAATGGATTTTAGAAAAGCCGAAAAAGGCAGTATGAAAATCTATTGCGAGCAGCAGGATATTGTTTCGTTCTGTTTTGATATTTATGAATCTTTCCGCGGAATTGCCGTTGAGAAAAAGATTGATTACAAATTTGTACTTAATATTAATACCGCGCTGCTTTATTTCGATAAAAACCAGATGGAAAAAGTGATTTACAATCTCCTTTCGAATGCTTTTAAGTTCACTAGTAAAAATGGAAAAATCACTTTGGCTGTCGAGCAAAAAGAAGATTCTGATTCTATCGAAATAAAAGTCAAAGACAACGGAATTGGTATTCCTGAAAATAGAAAAAAGAAAATTTTCAAAAACTTTTTTCAGTTAGACGAACGTGGCAGCGCCAATTTAGGCAGCGGTATTGGTCTGGCTTTGAGTAAAAGTATTGTAGAACTGCATCACGGAGAAATTAAAGTACAAACAGAAGCAGATGCCAATTTCAATACGATCTTTACTATTACATTAAAGAAGGGGAAAGAGCATTTTAAAAAATCGCAGATTGTTGAAAACACAATTAAAATAGATGAAAACGCCAATCCGATTTCTGATGTTAAAACCGAAATTGATATTTATGAACCGGAATATCTGGACGAACCTGAAAACAGTACAAAAAAGACGGTTCTCGTAATTGAGGACAACGAAGAAGTACTTTCGTTTATAAACGATATTTTATACAGCGATTATAAAGTGCTGCGATTTACAGATGCCATAAAAGCTTTGGAATATATGGAGAAAGAAATTCCAGATCTTATCCTGACAGATGTTATGATGCCCGAAATGGATGGTTTTGAATTGTGTGAAATTTTAAAAACGAGTCAAAACACCAATCATATTCCAGTGATACTTTTAACGGCAAAATCTTCGACTTTAAATAGAATTGAAGGTCTTTCGACAGGCGCAGATGCTTATATTTCGAAACCTTTTAGTATTGAAGAATTAAAATTAACCATTGCCAATTTATTATCTGCCAAAGAAATAATGCGTCAAAAATACGGCGAAGGTTTTATTGCAGATGCTGAGCAGGAAAATGTAAGTACGCCGGAAGGCCAATTTGTGAAAAAACTAACTCAGATCATTGAGGCCAACCTTGATAATACAGATTTTGATGTAAATGATTTAGTAAATGAAATAGGAATGAGCAGAACAGTTCTTTATAAAAAAGTACAAATGCTGACCAATCATTCTGTAGCAGGATTTATCAAAAACATGAGATTAAAGAAAGCGGCAAGTCTTTTGTCCAATACCAGTTATTCCGTTTCCGAAGTAACATATATGGTGGGTTTTAATGATCGAAAACATTTTAGTAAAGAATTTAAAAAGTTTTATAATTTATCTCCTACTGAATATAAAAGTTTGCAGGTTAAAAATTAACCGCATATTTCAACGCAAAGATCGCCAAGGTTTATGCAAAGTCCGCAAAGTCCGCAAAGTTTAATTTAAGCTTTGCGGACTTTGCGTTTTTACTTTGCAGACTTTGCGGTTAAAATTTTAATTATAAAAAATTGAAATTAAGTACCCAATAATTTTTTAAGGTTTTTATTACGAATACCATTTTTTAAGGCTTTGTCACGTGTTAAATTCGCAAATAAACACATTGACGCCCCCAAATGCGAATGTTTTTCTCCCCTTAAACCGTCATTTATTAGTCACATTTGCAACATAAATCATGACTGATTTCTATCTAACTAACCAAAAAAATAACTTATGAAAAAAAACAAACATGTAAAGATGTTTTTTCTTGGAGGAAATTATCTAAAACTAGTTTTATTGCTTTTTATGTGTATTCTCTCAACCACAGTGAGTGCACAAGAAAGTTCGATTACAGGAAAAGTAGTCGACAAGGCCGGACTTCCGCTTCCGGGTGTAAATGTACATGCTAAAGGAACCTCAAAAAGTACACAAACCGATTTCGATGGGAATTTTACAATCAGTGTCCCAGCAAAAAGTACGTTAGTTTTTTCCTTTATCGGAATGGATGAAGTTTCTGTTGATACCGAAAACAAGAAAAATTTAAAAGTAGTATTAAAAGAAAGTTCTCAAGCACTTGACGAAATTATCGTTGTAGGTTACGGCACGAAAAAGAAAAGTGACGTAATTAGTTCTGTTGCATCGGTAAAACCGGGAGACATGACCAAAGTAGCAACTTCTGATGTTGGTGAAATGCTTAGAGGTAAAGCAGCAGGAGTTCAGGTAAGTTTGGCCGATGGCGGACCAGGAAGTTCTTCTTCAATCCAAATTAGAGGAAAAAAATCTATTAACGGAAGCAACGAACCAATCGTAATCGCCGATGGAATCGTAATTGGAAATATTAATGATATTAATGCGAATGATATTGCTTCTTTAGAAATCTTAAAAGATGCGGCTGCACAATCTATTTATGGAGCAAGAGCATCCAACGGAGTTATTTTGATTACTACCAAAAGAGGAAAAACAGGAAAAGCAAAAATCTCTTATAATGGTTTTTCTGGCGTTCAAACTGTCAATAGAAACTTTGATGTTTACAGCGGAGAAGAATTTGCGCAGCTAAAAAGAGAAGCGTACAGAACTAGTAATAATGGCGTTTACAGACCAGATAATCAGGTTTTCACTCCATTAGAATTAGAATCTGTTCAATCTGGAAAATATATTGATTGGGAAAAATTGGTTTTAAGAACAGGCGTGACTAATAACCATAGTTTGAGTATTTCATCTGGAACAGATAAAACAAGTATATTTTCGAGCATCAACTACATTAATACTTCAGGAGTGGTTCCAAATTCAGACTATGATAAAGTAGCTATGAGGGTAAATGTTGATCAAAGAGTTAGAGATTGGTTAAAAGTAGGGATGAATGTTTCGCTTCAATTCTCAGAATCAAATCGTCCGAATGTGGGTAACATTTTAAATAATGCTATAAATACATCACCATTAGGGCAGGTTTATAATCCAGACGGCTCTTTCCGTTATCTTCCGGGAGGAATTCAAGAAACACCAAATCCGCTTATTGATGTTTATGAAACCAACACAAATGAATTGAATAGAAATGATATCATGAATGTCTTTCTGGATATTAATCTGGCAAAAGGTTTTACCTATAAATTGAATGCCAGCCGCAGATCGTGGAATTATAAAGCATTGTCTTTTAATACTTCAAAATCGCTTTCTGGGATTGCTAACTCAGGGCAGGGAAGCGGCAGCATTACTTATAAAGACAATGTAGAATATCAGTTAAGTAATATTTTGCATTACAACTTCAACTTAGCCGAAAAAAATCATTTTAATGCAACTGGGGTTTATGAAATTACCTCATCGGAGTACAGTGATTTTAGTAATTCAGCGAGCAGAATTCCAAGTGATATTTTGGGAATTTATGGTTTAGAAAGCGCTTTCTTAAATACACCTTTAATTGGAGGAAACGAAAGATCTCTTATTTCGTTTGCAGGAAAATTAGAATATGATTTTGACAGTAAATATTATTTCACCGTTTCAGGAAGAGCAGACGGGTCTTCAGTATTTGGAGCAAATAATAAATGGGGATTTTTCCCAGCAGTAAATGCAGCATGGAATGTTTCTAATGAAGAGTTCATGAAAGAACACGTTCCAGTTATCAGCAACTTAAAATTAAGAGCAAGTTATGGTAAAGTAGGTAACCAACCAAAAGATCCTTACCAAAGTATGGCAACTGCCGTTCAGAGAGATTATATTATCAATGGTGTAAAAGTTTCAGGATATGTGCCAGGCACGCAATTATCGAATCCAGATTTAAGATGGGAAACCTCAACACAGCTCAACCTTGCAGCCGATTTTGGTTTGTTCAAAAACAGATTAACAGGTACAGTTGAGGTTTATAATACCGATACTTCAGATTTGCTGATTTATGAAACATTAAATGCCAATACGGGATATACTTTGAAACTTTCAAATATTGGAAAAGTAAACAATAAAGGTCTGGAGGTTACTTTGAACGGTGACTTAATTAAAAATAAAGATTTCAGGTTAAATGTTGGAGCAACTTTTACTAAAAACAAAAACAGCATAGTAAGTATCTACGGAAAAGATGCAGATGGGGATGGAAGAGAAGATGATGCAGTTGGAAACTTATGGTTTATTGGAAAACCAATTGATGTTTATTACCGATACAAAGCAGTTGGAATTTATCAGGAAGGCGAAAATATTCCGCTCGTTACAGGAACAACTTTGTATCCTGGAGACATTAAATTATATGATGCAGATCCGTCAAATGGTGCCAATCCAAATCCGGATCAGGACAGAGTGATCACTTCCAAAATGCCAGATTGGTTTGGTACTTTCTCTTTGGCTTTAGAGTACAAACAATTCGATTTCTCAGCTGATATTTATACAGTTCAAGGCATTACAAGAGACAATCCATTTTTATATGATTATGTAAGAGGAGGATCTTTAAGAGGAGTTAAAAACGGTATCAAACAAGACTATTGGACACCAGAAAATCCGGGAGGAAACTGGCCAAGACCAAGAGATGGAAATGATCCGCCTTACATCAATACTTTAGGATTACAAGACGCTTCATACATTCGTCTTCAAAACGTTTCGGTTGGATTTAAATTTCCAGAAAGTACAATTAAATCTTTAGGATTAAGCAATATGAGACTATATGTAACAGGAAGCAACTTGGTGACCATTACAGATTATCAATCCTATAGTCCAGAAAAAGAAATATACGATTATCCTGAACCTGTTACTTGTGTTATTGGCTTACAGGTAGGTTTTTAACGCAGCTTAAGACATTCATAAAATAAAAAAATAACAAGATCATGAAAAATATAAATTTTCTATTTGTTTTGATATTCGGGCTTTCTTTAGGACTTACTTCGTGCGAAGATTTTCTAGAGGAAACGGTAAAAGATCAAGTTTCTGTAGATTATGTCTACAGTTCTCCAGCAGGATTAGAAGTTGGAGTTAATGCACTATACAACCAGATGCGTTTCTATAATCTGCCTTCTGGAGACAACAGTGATTTGTGGGCCAATGTATTTTTTATGGTGGCAACAGATTTAGGATTGCACAGAACGTGGAATACACCATACGGAACTGGTCATAATCCGCAGTCGTTCACAGGTTCAAAATGGATTCAGGGCTATAAGATTATCGACAGATGTTCGGCAATTATCACTGCTGCAAGATCAATTCAAATGGATGACGCAGCTAAGAAAAGATTAGTAGCGCAGGCAAGAGTAATTAGAGGTGAATTGTATTTGGATTTAAAACAAATGTATGGAGGTATTCTAATTGATACAATTCCAACAACTCCTCAAAATATTAACGATCCTGTAGAATATAAAGTAGCAAGCGACGCAGATGTGTACAGATTAATCGATGCGGATTTAGATTATGCAATTGCCAATCTTCCTTTTAAAGTAGATCCAGGACGTTACGGGCAGGGTGTTGCCCGACATATTCGTGGCAAAAGTGCTTTATGGCAGCAAGACTGGGCAGGGGCAGCGGCGCAGTTTGATGCTATTATCAATGACGGAACTCATGGTTTAGTTGCACTTGCTGATGTTTGGGGACAAAACGGAAATCATAAAGAATCTCTTTTTACCTATCAAAAAGACTTTTTATTAGGTCCTGATGATAATTTAGCTGGAGGCGGCGGTTCTTGGCTGAGCAGTGTTTTTACTCACAGAACTTATGAATTAAATACCAGCGAATTGGTTCAGGATGTGGCATACGGAGGTCAGGCTCTAGGCTGGTTTTATCCAAATAACTATTTGAAATCACTTTACGATCAAACAAACGACTTGAGATTTAAAACCTATTATTATTCCGATAATTATCAGGATTATAAAATCAATGTTCCAGGAAATCCAAAATTCGGACAGCCAATTACAAATCCGGCAATAGCGGCTCCAAATGGAAATTACAGAGCTTGGCACTGGAGTTTGAAAAAATACCACGATACAGAAAAACTGCCAATGACTTCAAACAGTTACAAAGATTATATGTATTACAGATTGGCAGAAACGTATTTATTAGCGTCTGAAGCTTATCACAATTTAGGAAACGATACTAAAGCCCTTGCATATTTAAATAAAGTAAGAAGAAGAGGTTATACCGGAAATCCTGAAAGCACCGTAACAACTTTTGATTTAACGGCTTGGACTTTAAATAATTATTTAGACGAATCGGCTAGAGAATTAGCATTTGAAAACAATAGATGGTTTCTCTTAAAAAGACTTGGACTTTTGGTAGAAAGACAGAATTTATATTTCCGTTCAAGTCCGTCTGGAACTATTACTGGAGAAGTGCCACTGAAAATGACTCCTGTAATGATCAATATGCCGATTCCGCAAAGTCAAATCGATTTGATGGGAAAACCAGAAGGATTTAATGTAGGATACAATTAATATTTAGCACATAAAAACATAGATTGAACGCCTTTTTCAAGTTTGAAAAAACGATGTTTTTATATGTTTTCCAAAGAGTTAAGGTTAAAGTTAGTAATAACCCGATCCGGGAAACAAAGTAAAATTTGATTTCCGGATCAAACTAAAAAAAACACGATGATAAATAAACAATATATTTTAGGTCTATTAACTGTTTTGCTATTTGCTTCTTGCAGCAACGACGAAAAAGTAGTTTTTATAAATGCAGATGAAGACGGCGGTACAGGCAACCCAAATCCGATTACTCAAACCTTGAAAGAAAAAGCAAAGTTTAAGATTGGTGCAGCAGTTAAAATGAAAGATTTACAAGGAGAAGCCAATTATAAAAATGCAGTTATAAAACATTATAACCAGATTACGGCAGAGTTCGAAATGAAAATGGCGAGCATTTGGTCATCTTCAACAGCCTATAATTTTACAGCCGCCGATTATTTAGTTGGTTTTGCAAAAGACAATAATATGGAAGTGCACGGACATACTTTAGTCTGGTACGATTCATTTCCAGAATGGTTTAAAAATGCAAAATACGATTCCATTGCATTCGAGTCAAAAGTCAAAATTTACATTACAGATGTTGTCGGTCGTTATAAAGGAAAAGTAAAAAGCTGGGATGTTGTAAATGAAGTTTTTGCCGACGGCGGAGCTTTAAGAAATGAAACCGTAATAAAACCAATTTTTAATGACCCAATAGGTTTTTACGGCAGATGTTTTAAATATGCAAAAGCTGCAGATCCAGATGCTAAATTATTTTACAACGATTACAGCGTAGTTCTGGATGGTGGAAAAAGAGCTGCCATTAAAAAAATGGTAACTAGATTCAAAGCCAATGGAATTCCAATTGATGGTGTAGGAGATCAATTTCACTATTCAACAGATACAAACAGACAAACCATGAAAACTGGGTTTACTGATATGGCTTCCACAGGATTGTTAATTCACATTTCAGAATTAGACATTAAAGTAAACACAACTAAATCGGATTCGTATGTTTTTACAGATGCCGAAGCACAAAAACAAGCTGAAACTTATAAATACATCACAACGATGTACGAAGAATTGCCTCAAACCCAAAAATTCGCCATCTCAACTTGGGGCGTAACCGACAAATATACTTGGTTAACCGGTTTTTGGCACTCAAAAGAGTACCCGTTACTCCTAGATGCCGACTATAATAAGAAACCAGCGTACCAAGGATTTTTAGATGGATTGAAATAGAGTTTTTAAGAGTGTAGAAAATAGAGTATAGAGAATAGAAAATAGAATATAGAGAATAGAGGCAAGAAGCAAGATCTGAGATTTAGAAAAATCTTTTCTCTATGTTCTATAATCTATATTCTGAAAAGAAGCAGATTTTGCTGAAAAGTCTTGCTTCTTGTCTCTTGCATCTTGTCTCTTGCATCTTGCCTCTACCACCTCTCAAAAAAAATTAACCAAAAAACACAAAACCATGACTATAAAACTAAATCATATCGCTAAGCTGAAATATTTCCTTTTAGTACTTTTTGTAAGTTTGTTTTCCTGTGAAGATGATGTACGCGAAGTATATCTTTATAAAAAAGGAGAATTAAAAGCAGAATCCACCAATACCTCTGTTAAAGCAGGAGAAACCATTACATATACCGATTCGTCAACAAAAGTACGTGCTGTAAAATGGACTTTTCAAGGCGGCTCTCCAGGTTCCTCTATCGAACCGAATGTTGAGGTAAAATATGCTAAAGGCGGTACTTTTACAACGACTTTAGAAATTACCTTTGTTGACAATACCACCCAAAAGAAAACTTTTACTGTTGAGGTTGAAGCGCCTGCAACACCGCCAATCGTTATTCCGGCTGATGCCCTTAAAATTTATTCTGAAAATCCTGATTTTACAAAAACAGCTCCTGTCCTAAACTGGGTTTCAAGCAATCAATTTGTAATTAAAGAAGTCGCTGCTGATGGTTATGAAGGAGCTTACAGAAATTTTTCTCTTCCAGCAGCACCGCCTGCAGCAGAAGCTAAATGGGCAATGGCAATTCTATCGTTTGTAAATTTCACCGATATTTCTTCTTACACGCATATTAATATGGCGGTAAGAACGACCAGCACTGGAAAAATCAGATTTAGAATGAAAGATGCTTCAAACACTGGATATGTAGAATTTGATGCGACAAGTAATTTGTACGGATTAAAAAGAGACGGCAGCTGGAACATGGTTAAAATTCCAATTGCAGATTACAAAAAACAAAATCCGTCATTGGACTTAACAAAAATCAAAGATATTTTGGTATTAAGAAGTGTTGATCCAGAAGATGTTAGAGCTTTAAATAACTACATTTTTGATATTGATCATATCTATTTATCTAAATAAAATTTTTAAACACATAGAGACATAGGTTTTTTAGACTTGAGAGAGTTTAAAAGAAACGAGTTTCTCACACATAGAAAACCTATGTGCATGCATCAGATGAAACGCATTTCCCAGTCCAAAGAGAATCTATGTTTCTATGTGTTAACATATTAAAAAACAAATTTAATGAAGCATTCCATTTATGTATTGTTCTGTTTTATAAGCCTCATTACTGCAAATGCACAGAATAACATTACGTACCAAAAAGTAGAAGCCAGACAAAATGCATTAGATCCAAAATGGGTGGCGTACGATGCAAAGACAGTTGACAAGCTGCCTGGATTTAAAATTAAAAAGCAAGAACCGATTTCGATTTACGGCGGATCGAAAGTCTGGCAGAAAGAAGCGACGGGATTTTTTAGAACAGAAAAAGTAAACAACAGATGGTGGATTATTGATCCAGAAGGCTATCCGTTTATTTACAAAGGTGTTGCAGTTTTTAACGCAGGACGCTCTGTAAATCAGCAGAAAGCATTCGATAAAAAATACGGAAGTCCAGAAAATTGGCTGAAGCAGGAAACAAAATTACTTCGTGATAATGGTTTTAATGGAGTAGGTGCGTGGTCGAATATTGATTTGGTTCGAAAAACTGAAAATCCGTTGGTTTATACCATAATTATTTCGCCAATGGGCATGTATCATTCCGATCATATTAAAAAATACGGAGGAAAATACAAAGAAGCCAGCTGGCAGAATTACCGTTTTGATCTCGTAATGGTTTTCGATAAAGAATTTTATGCCTACGTAGAAAAATCCGTAAAAGACGTTTCTCAATATAAAAATGATAAGTATTTGATGGGTTATTTTACTGATAATGAACTGCCTTGGTATAACGACGCATTAGATAAACATTTAACTTTATTGGCCAAAGATGAACAAGGATATATGGCAGCAAAAGATTGGCTGGACAAAAGAAAAGGTTTTAATGCTTCCATTTCTGATGTAAATCAAGAAGATAGAATGGCATTTACCGCTTTTTATTTTGAAACTTATATGAAGAAAGTCACAGAAGCACTTCGAAAAGCAGATCCAAACCATCTTTATTTAGGATGCCGTTTCAATCAGGATAAAGAACAGGAATTGACCAATCCTGAGATTTTTAAAGTAGCTGGAAAATACATGGATATCATTTCAATAAATCATTATAGAAAATGGGAGCCAAGTCAGGATTTAATGAACAATTGGGGAGAATGGTCTGGAAAACCTTTTTTAATTACAGAATGGTATACCAAAGGAGAAGACTCTGGGCTGCCCAATAATACCGGCGCTGGCTGGCTGGTTCGAACGCAGAAAGAAAGAGGACTTTTCTATCAGAATTTCACTTTGGAATTACTTAAAAATAAAAATTCTGTCGGCTGGCATTGGTTCAAATATATGGATAACGATCCAGAAGATTTAACTACCGATTATTCCAACAGAGATTCCAACAAAGGAATTGTCAACAGCAAATTTGAACCGTATCAGCCTTTGTTAAAAGAAATGAAAGTGATTAATGATAATGCTTATGAATTGACGCGTTATTTTGATAATAAAAAGAATTAAAAATTAAAAATTAAAAAATCCACTAATCTGCTAAATCTGCCGAATCTGCGAGCGAAAATTTTTTCCCGCAGATTTAGCAGATCAGCAGATTTAATCTAGTGATGTGTTTAAATTAATTAGACCTATATAATTAAAGATAAAAACTATGAAAAAAATTGTAATGCTGTGCTGTACTTTTCTGCTGATGGGGAAAGCAATGGCGCAGGAAATTCCTTTAGTTTCCAATATTTCATCGAGGAACAATATTACCTTAAACGGAAAATGGAGTTATATCGTAGACCCGCTAGAAAACGGATATTACGATTACCGTTTAATGCCGTTTAAAAACAACGGATTCTTCGAAAATAAAAAATGGAATACAACAGATTTAACCGAATATAATTTTGCGACTTCTGCCACGATGGATATTCCGTCTGACTGGAATAGTAAAGACGAAAGATTGTTTTTTTACGAAGGGACAGTTTGGTTTCAGAAAGACTTCAATTACAAGAAGAATTCTGAAAGCAAAGGTATTCTTCATTTTGGAGCAGTCAATTACGACGCAAAGGTTTATGTAAACGGAAAACTGGCAGGAACTCACGTTGGCGGTTATACACCATTCAATTTTGATGTAACCGATTTATTAGTGGACGGCAATAATTTTGTGGTAGTAAAAGTCGATAACAAACGCCATAAAGATAATGTCCCGACCGTAAATATGGATTGGTGGAATTACGGAGGTATTACAAGAGACGTGACTTTAGCGCAAGTCCCGAATACCTATATCGAAGATTATTTGGTACAATTGGACAAAAAAGAAAAGGGAAAAATTTCCGGCTGGATAAAACTGAATAGTGAAACAGCAAACCAGTCTGTTTCGGTTTCGATTCCAGAATTAAAAATCAAAAAGAACGTTACGACTGATGCCAAAGGAATCGCATATTTTGAAATTAAAGCCAATCCTATTTTATGGACGCCGGAAAAACCAAAATTATATGAAGTAACGATTAGCAAAGCCGATGAAAATATCGCAGATCAAATTGGTTTTAGAACCATAGAAACCAAAGGAAAAGAGATTCTGTTAAACGGAAAAAAGGTCTTTTTACGCGGTATTAGTATTCACGAGGAAGCCCCTTTCCGATCAGGAAGAGCTTGGTCAGAAGAAGATGCTGTTACTTTATTGACTTGGGCAAAAGAATTAGGCTGTAACTATGTTCGTCTGGCGCATTATCCGCATAACGAAAAAATGGTAAAAGAGGCTGAAAAAATGGGATTGATGATCTGGTCTGAAGTTCCAGTTTATTGGACCATTTCATGGACGAATCCAGATACTTATGCGAATGCAGAACGCCAATTGCACGATATGATTTACAGAGATAAAAATCGTTGCGGCATTGTAATCTGGTCAATTGCAAATGAAACGCCGCATGGAGATGACAGAGATGTTTTCTTGAGTAAATTGGCCAAATATGCGCGTACACAAGATAATTCTCGTTTAATAAGTATGGCGATGGAAGTAACCAAAAGTCCGAACAATGTTAATACACTTCACGATAATATGAACGAATTTGTAGACATTGTAAGTTTCAATCAATATTTGGGCTGGTACAGAGGAACCAACGAATCGTGCAAGGACATGCAATGGGTAATTCCGTATAACAAGCCCGTTATCATCAGTGAATTTGGTGGCGAAGCTTTACAAGGTCGTCATGGAGATAAGAAAGAACGCTGGAACGAAGAATATCAAGAAGAATTGTACATTCAAAACACGCAGATGTTCAATCGCATCGAAGGTTTAGCAGGAGTTTCTCCGTGGATTTTGGTCGATTTCAGATCACCAAGAAGACAATTGCCCAATATTCAGGATTTCTTTAATCGTAAAGGTTTAATTTCAGATCAAGGAATTAAAAAGAAAGCTTTTTATGTGATGAAAGATTGGTACGCGCAGAAAGAAGCCGAATATAAATAAGAGTTTTAGATAAAGTGAAAAACCTTCAAAGTCAAGTTTTTGATTTTGGAGGTTTTTTGGTTTTTTAAATAAATTTATTTTCACTTTTTTAAGCGTTTATCATATGTGATAACCTGTATTCCAAAATAATAATTCAATTTTGACTTATCAAAAAACGTCAATTATAATTATGGAAACACAACAAAAAGCCGTAACAGAATTATTAGAAATAATGAATAAAGGAAGCTATTTTAATAAACTCAAACCTAATAATGATTCTTTTTCCGCAACGCTGAATGTGTCTTGTTACAGTGAATTAAATATTATGATTATTGCTTTGTTAAAAGCAAGTGTTACCATGCTCCAAAGCGAAAATTCTACCAAGCCTTTCTCTGATGCTATGATTTTAGTTGAAATGGCTTTGCAACTTTTGCCTAATGATGAAATGGAGTTGTTGGATGAGGTTTTTAGAGTTGGGTTAGATATTAAAAAATAATGCTTCGATATGATTGTTTTTTACTCTAGGGTTTAATGATTTTAAAGAGAGATACTTAGCAATAATAAGCATCGCTGTTGAGGTTCTTTTGGCGGATGAAGAGGTTCCGCTTTGAAATTACGTGAGCCCTAGTCAATACTAGACTTTATATTTTATTTGTGAGCAGGCACAGAAAAAAGTGTACCTCGGATTAAATAATTTTTTTACGCAGTTTTTAGATAGTTAAATTTATTTTTTTTTAAGATTGTTTTTAATTGTTTGTTTTGTCTGGTAAAAGGGAGATTGGTAGGGGAGTGTAATTTTATTAAAGGATAAATTGCTTAAAATGAGATTTGTAGCGTGTTGGTTCGAGTAGCGGGAAGCATCGATTATCTAACCAGATTATTGCAGATTATTATGCGATTTTTGCATTATCATCTTAAAGTAATATCTAAAAAAATAATATAAATCATTTGGTTACAATCCCGTCAGTTTACAATAAAAAAGCCTGATATTTAAATTATCAGGCTTTTTTTATGAAATAACTATGTCAATTCAAATCCTATTATCAGTTATTGTATAAATTTTCCACACTTAAATGCCAATTTTCCCCATTTGATAGAACCTAAACCTTCAATATCAACATCATTATAAATATCCTGTACTCCAATGCAGTTTAAATCAGGAACTGGGCATAATGTCTTTGGTTAAAATTACCTTACTTGTCGTTTAACAAGCAGATTATAGAATATTTGTAGCTAAGAACAAGTAACTGAAACTCTTCAGCTAAATCATAGTTATTAGCCGTACATGCATTTTAAACACTTAAAATTCTCTTCAATGTATCTTGCATCGCTATTCTAAAAGCATCATCTTGTGTCACCTTCTTGTATAAATCAAGCTCCATCTTACGTTGCTGTGCCATCACATCGTTGAATATTTTTTTGAAAGCGATTTCTCTATTTTGATTATCTGCGTTTTCAGAATATTTTTCGACGAAATCTGGATGTGCCTGAATGTTTTTTGCTAAACTTACAAATTTGACTCTTTGCTCTTCAGGTGTTGCTTCCCACCCTTGAAACCATTTTTCATTAAAACTATTGATAATTAGATCCAGTGGATTTTCTTCCTTGTCACTGCCATGCGCACCTCTTGGATTCGGATTTTGTGGATCAAGTTCAGTTTCAGAATCATTCAAACTTATTGCTGTATTCAATTTAACACGCTCTAGACCATAAGTTGATAAATCAACTGAATTTAGAAGTTCGTCTAAAACATCTATACTCGTATCGACAATAATCAACTTGGGTATCAAAAATTTTAAAAACCAAAATAGCTTTTCCCAATTCAGAACTTCATAAGGTAAAATAGAAGCCATCTGACCATATATCTTGACAAACTGTTTTGCTTTAATTTTAAAATCAGCTTTTTCACTGTCTTCTAATTCCAGTTGTGAATTGAATCGATCAGCGGCTAAATCAATTATTGGACTTAACAATTGTGCATCTACCTTTTTAAAATATTTATCTACAAAATCTTCTACTTCGCTCCATTCATAAACTCCAACATTATCTAAAACGGCTTTAATTTCGTGCAATACATTTACATCTGTAGCTTTATTTAGCGATGTTGCTGTATAGAATGGATCAAAAGCATCTTTCATATCTTCTGAAGAATTGAAAAAATCAAGAACAAATAAATCCTCTGTTTTCTTTCCTAATTTATTAGCTGAACGATTCAAACGTGATAATGCCTGAACTGCCAAAACACCCTGTAGCTTTTTATCAACGTACATTGCGGTTAATTTTGGTTGGTCAAATCCAGTTAAATATTTGTTAGCGACAACCAAAATTTTGTATTCATCACTATCAAACTTATCTCTTGTATCTTTTTCGGCAAAACCATTAATACTGTCTTCTGTATATTCAATGCCATCAATTATTTTCTTACCAGAAAAAGCAATAACCACTTTAAACGGTTCTCCTTTTTCTTTAAGTATTTTTTGAATAGCGAAGAAATACTTTATCGCTGATTCAATACTTTGCGTTGCGACCATTGCTTTAGCCTTTCCTTTAAGCTTTTTTGTATTTACAATTTTATTGATAAAGTGATCAACAACAATGTCTGCTTTTATGGCAATTGTCTGTTTGTGCTGCTCAACAAATGCTCTTAATTTTTTTTGAGCTTTATTAGTATCAAACAATGGATTATCCTCTATTGATTTTTCAATTTCATAGTAACTTTTGTACGTAGTATAATTTGCTAAAACATCTAAAATAAATCCTTCTTCTATCGCTTGTTTCATTGAATACAAATGAAAGGGGTAGAATTTTCCATCTTCTTGTTGTTCTCCAAACTTTTCCAGAGTATTTGATTTAGGAGTAGCTGTAAAGGCTAAATAAGAAGCGTTCTTACTCATCTTACGTGAACGCATGATTTCGATTATCTTATCTTGACGATCTTCGCTTTCGTCTTCATTGTTACTTCCCATAGCACGATTCATATTGTCAGCTGCGGAACCACTTTGACTACTGTGAGCTTCATCAATAATTACGGCAAAACGTTTATCACTTAAATCTGCAATTCCGTCAACAATAAATGGAAATTTTTGAATAGTTGTTATGATAATTCGCTTTCCACTTTCTAGATTTTCTTTTAATTCTTTAGAGGAGTAAGCAGGAGCTACAATGTTTTTTACTTCAGAGAATTCCTTTATATTTTCGCGCAATTGTTTATCTAGCAATCTTCTATCTGTAACTACAATAACGGAATCAAAAAGTGGATTTGTTATTCCTCTACTTCCTGCAGTGGTTTCACTTTCAGGATATGTTTCTATTAGTTGATAAGCTGCCCAAGTAATTGAATTTGATTTTCCAGAACCAGCTGAGTGTTGAATTAAATATGTTTGACCAACACCATTTTTACTAGCATCAGCAATAAGTTTTCGTACCACATTCATTTGATGGTAACGAGGAAAAAATAAATTCTTTTTATTAAGTGGGTCATTTTCTTTACCATCAAAACGAACAAAGTGCTGAATGATATTGGACAAACTTTCACGCGTTAAAACTTCATCCCATAAGTAAGATGTTTTATGACCAAATTGATTTGGTGGATTTCCTTTCCCGTAATTATGACCTAAATTAAAGGGTAGAAAAAATGTATTTGCACCATCCAATTTTGTCGTCATATAAACCTCATCTGTATCAACAGCAAAATGTACTATACAACGACCAAAGTTTAATAAGGGTTGCGTAATATCTCTTTTAGTTTTGTATTGGTTTTGCCCATGAACTTTGGCATTTTGCCCTGTCCAATGGTTTTTAAGCTCCATTGTCGCGATAGGCAAGCCGTTGACAAATAACACCATATCTATTTCTTCGCGCTGATTGAGTAAAGAATATCGAATCTGGCGAGAAACGCTAAATTCATTATTTCCGAAATTAGCTTTTGCTGCAGCACTACTACTAGCCAATGGTAAAACATATAACAAAGTAAAATGAGCATCATCAACCTCTAAACCCTTACGAAGCAAACGCAAAATGCCATACTTTTTTACCAAACGATCAAAACGTTCCAAAATTTTGAGTTTCCAATCGTTGTGCTTTTGTAATTTAGAAAGTTCCTCTGGTTGTGTGTTTTCTAAAAAATGCCAAAATCGAACTTCATCAATAGCATATTTTGTGTTGAAATCTGAAGCATATCCAATATAATAGCCATTGCCTCTAACATAGGATTCTCTTTGTTCCTGAATATCTCCGTCCTGTTTCAAATCTTCTAAACAAGAACCTGTTAATTTTTTTTCTATTGCAGATTCTAGTGCTTGTTCGTTGGTTTGCGATGGCATAAATTTTGTTTAATTAAATGAATTAATATAATCAAATATCTCAACGCATTTATCGCTGGCTTTAATTTTTGCTTCTGTAATATAGTCAGATTTTTTTATGCAAACAGTATTTGATGAACCAGAAATTTGCAATTGGCCAACAACACCAATTGTTGATTTTTCTTTATCATATTTTTGGGCTTTTCTTTTATCATCATAATGACCTAGCAAGTAATTATTTGCATTGTCAAATATTTGCTCATTACCTTCTATCATCAATGGCATTAAAACATCTTCAAGTTTACCTTTCTCATTATCAATTCCTGTAAATATAAAAGAGCCTAATTTTAATCCCAAATGATTAAAGACCTCTTTATGATTTGTAAAAGGTTTTATGTTTAAAACTTCAAATATTTCGTCGTTTAATTCTGAAATCCTTGTTACCACTCCTTTATCATCCGCATCTAAAAAATACAAAACTCCTAGGCTTGTACCTTCTGGTAAAGAACTAATTTCATTTTCATTAGGTATTAAGGAATAGAAATCATTTAGTAATTGTTTACGTATATCTTTCTTGCTGTCTCCACCCATTGTATATAAAAGATAAAAATTAGAATTAATTTTTAAAGAACTACTAGGTAAAAGGACTTGTCTCACCTCTTGTAAGTTCAAATCCTCTACATTAGTTTTTGACGCTTCTGTCCTTAATAAGTCATTAATCGGAGTCGGGAAATCTTTTATCTTTAGTTTATCATTACTAGAATATCCGTTATGTTTTAAAATTCTTGCAATAAATTCTACATCGTGTGGACCTTCACAAAGAATTGCTACAATTTGTACTGCCATACTTATCTAATATCAATGTTAATAGTTTCAACTAATTGTTTCAATTTATTTCCTTCCAAATATTTACAGACCACTTTGCCATCAATTTCGCTTAATGCAAAGGCTGTAAGTTCATCGTCTGGGAAATCATTTTCAACAAAAGCATCAATGCATTCTTTGCTATGTGTCGAGAGAAATACTTGAACATTAAATTTTACCGCCAATTCCTGTATAAATTGCGTAAAGTCAATCAAAAGGTTTTTATGAATTGCACTATCCAATTCGTCAATACAAATAATGCCATTTTTGCTGTATCCCATTAATAAGGCAATTTCAAAAATTCTTTGTAAACCCTCTCCATATTTTGTTATATCCATAGCGTACGGAATTTCATTTGTACTAACCATGAAACGACTTTCGTTCTCTATACTGACCATTTCGATTTTATCGATATTTTTATCCATTTTTTCACGGATAAACAACATTATTTTATCAAAATATTTTTCTTGTATGGCCTTTGCATGCGCTTTTTTTAATAATGAACCATCATATCGGTAAGGACTACTAAAAGTCGCTTGACATAAAAACTGACTTTTTTCAAAATAGAATTCTGGATCTTTATTATCAAATAAATGAATAGTACTCGAAAAATTATCACCATTTACATTTGCATCAGTTATAATACTATTTAGATAATGACTTTTTTCAATGTTTTCAGTTGTTTCATATTTGTTTATGGCTAGCGAACATTGGGTATTATTAAATTCAGCTTCTATTTTAATATCTTCAACAAAAATTTTATTAAACCATTTTGTTGGAAACTGCTGATAAAAACGCCCTCTAAATCTTTCTAAATCTATAATTGATTGAAAATTATTCAATCTCGTGAATAAGTAAAACAATTCTAGTATAGAGGTTTTACCTAAATTGTTTCCACCTGCAAAAATATTTACACGGTTTAAATTCTTTATCTCAATATTGTGTAATTTTCTATATTTAACAATATTTATTATTGAAAAGTGATTTCGTACCTCAGTGAAATATATTGCTGCATTTCTTTCAATTAAATCAATATTTGCAGAATTGCTTGGTATTAATTTATCTAATTTATCTCTTAACTTTACAACTTTAGCGTATTCTTCTTCTGACATAAATTCGCTGAATTGAAATGCTGTTTGTACTTCTTTATTTATATTTTCCATTGCATTCCGCAAACGCGATTCTCCTACAGCATCACTCAGCACAAAACCTGCAGTAATACTCCTTGATTCTTCCATTTGTTCAACTGCTTTTGGCTCATTAATAAACTTTGACAATTCTCTTATTTCATGACTTTTGGTGATTATAGGTTCTTTTATAATTTCTTGTTCGTCACCATCCTCGTTTGTTTCTGTTGTCTCCTCTCTAGAAATCCACGAAAACAACTTTTCTTCATTCATCATTTGTTCAGGAGCCATATCATGATCGTTCCATTGCAACCAATCTTTCATTTTAACATTTTTGATAATTTCTTCAAAAATTGAAAACATTGTCGTTTGAAACTGGTCACCATAGTCACTCTGCTTATATCTCTCAATTAATGATAAAATACGCAAACTTCGCCTCAAATTATGCTTATTTATTGCCAGTGAATTACAAATCTCTAATTCCGACAATCCGTGTTTGTATCTTAAATCTTGAATCAGTTGTGCTTGATTGACTGGATTCCATCTTTTTTTTCCGCTTATATGATGCAAACCCATAGTAATTAAATGTTGTACAGGACTTTCACCAGATATCAGAACTAGCTCAACACTTTTGAAATCACTTTCAGATAATTTACCTACATCATTTCCTTTTTTAAATTGTTCAAAAAGAAATTTTAAAGTTGCGGCTCTTCTATTCCCTTCTATTACTAAATAATTGTTATTGGGTAATTCTTTGACTTGAATAGGATCGAGTTTTAAAACGCCATTTGCTTTAAAACTTGTAAGTAAATCAGATATGTTTTCTTCGTTTTTGCCTACTAATAAATTATAAGTTCTATCTTGAATCCTTCTTTCACTAATGTCATTTTCATGTACTTCACGATATTCTTTATTATCAATAAATCGGTAATTATTTGCATCAAGCATTAATCTGTCTATATGCTTTATGATGAATTTATCCATAATGTACTTTTTTTCAAATTTACTTAAAAAACTCTTACCTTTCCACTAACAGCATCAGCTATCAGACTCATTCTATATTCCTTCAATTTTTCAATTTCTTGCTCTTTGAACGAAATAGCTGAATCAAATTTTAGTGTAAAGTTTTCTATATTAGAAACTATCTCATGTTGTTCTTCAATTGGCGGGATAGCAATTTTATGATTATTCAAATCACTTTGAGTCATACTTGGTAATGCAGTTGCGGTACTATAAAGTTTAAATGGTATTGTGGTAGCCACAAAATATAGAAACTTTACAATATTTCCATTTTTAGAATTTGCATAAAACATTGTGTCAACAGCCCAAAATTTCCCATTAAAATACAATGGCTTGTCTATTGTTCCTTTTCTCCCTAACAAAACTACCTCACCATCATACATGTATTCAGTAGCAAAAGCGAACTGACCTCCTGATCCAATGACAGGATACCCCTCATTTGTTTGTATATGTTTATAATCCGAACCATTATTTATATTTAGAACATATTTCAGCTTTTTCACTTCCCAATGCTTAGGAATTTTTCCGATCCATTCTATACCGGTATCTTTCAACTCAACATTTATATTTAATCCTCTTGTCACTGCATTTTGAATGAGAATTTGCCTACGTTCTTTGAGTAATTCAATTTGTTTTTGCTTGATGGCAATGGCTTGGTCTATTTTTGCAGTTTTATTGTCAAGAAAATTTGCGATTGCGACTTGTTCATTAAGAGGAGGATAAACAAGTTCGCAATTTGCAATATGGGTAAAACTTAATGTTTGTCGAACTCCTGACCCTAATGTTTTCATATATTGCACATCAAAAATATGTAGCAGCCACTTGTAATATTCTTTATTTAATTTCAAATTCGCATTTAAAACAATATATCCTGAACTCACTACAACATCTTTATCTGAAAGTGCAATTCTTAAACTGATAAGGTCATAATTTAAGTTTAGTGGATTTATCAAAAAATCCCCTTTTGATAAAACCTGATAAGATCTTTTTGTTGATTCAGGAATTTTTTCATCATCCTTGAAAACGACTTTTCCAAAGCTGATTGAGCCGCAATTTAATGACACATTAGTTGTTTTCTTCTTTTCTGAAAAAACATGTTTAAATTTCTTTTCTTCCCAATGCTCAGGAATGTCTCCTAACCAAGATTCTCTTGATTTTTTATATTTAGTATAGGGATGTAAAACAGTAAATACTTCCATTAAGCTAAATTTAAAATTTCATTTATTAATCCGTCACTTTCTTTCTCTAAAGCTAAAATATCAGCTGTTACTTCTGCGATATTACGTAATGATTTATGTTGATAGAAATATTTATTAAAGCTTATTTCATAGCCAATTTTTGTAGCATCTAAGTTTATCCAAGCATCTTCGATATGAGGTTTTACTTCACGTAAAAAATATGCATATATATTCTCTTTCAATGGTATATTTTCCGTATCACGTAAATCACTTTCGGTCTCATAAATGATGTATTCTCCTTTTTTATCAGTTGTATAATAACCGTAATTTGGTAGTTCACTTTCGTTACAATTTAAGTGCTCTAAAAGTTTTTCGAGTTTGTTCCCGCTAAGTTTTATAATTCCTTTTACTACTTTTTGGGCATCAGCATCATACCAACTTATTATATTTAGTATTGTATTTTTTTCTGAAGCGGAAAGTTTTAGTTTTTCTGTTTTAATTACCTCATCAACTAGAGCACGAAACTTATTAAAATCATTAAATTCGTTTGTTCCAATTTTTTGAAGTAATTTCAAACCATTCTCCAGTAAAAACTTTTGCTTTTCCCATAGAGTCTTATTTGTTAAGGCGGCTTCTTGTTTGCTATTTAAATTAAGTTCATGTTGTTCTGCCCAGTGTAGAATCTCTTTTTTATGTTTTGTTATATTTGTATAAACTTCTTCACCATAAGTTTCATACGCATATGACATAGCAACTTTTAGAGATTTCTCGTATCTCAATTCTTCAATTTTTTCTTTAGTGAACTGAGCTTTTAAACGTTTTGGTCTTTCGATAGTTATTTTGTAGTAACCAAAATCACTATTATCAAATACTTTTGAAGCAATACTATTATCAGCTCTACGTTCTATAGTTTCTAAATCAGTATACGTTTTTACGATTTCTGTGATATGTTCTGGTGATAACTCACAGTTTTTATTTCCTAAATTCTTGCGAAGCTTACGAGACAATTGTGCCGCATCAATAAGTTGTACTTTACCTTTTCGATTATCAGTTTTGTTATTACTTAGAATCCAGATATAAGTTGAAATTCCCGTATTATAAAATAAGTTGTTGGGTAATTGTACGATTGCTTCAAGCCAATCGTTTTCAATAATATGACGACGAATATTACTTTCACCTCCGCCAGCATCACCTGTGAATAAACTGCTGCCATTATGCACAGAAGCAATTCGTGTTCCTGTTTTGCTATGTGTAAGTGGTTTCATTTTACTTACCATTTCCATTAAAAACAGCAATTGTCCATCTGAAGAACGTGGAATTGCATCCGCATCTTCTTGTACTCCCCAATAATTTTTCAATTTTAATTGAAATCGGAGATCTATAATATCTTTTCCATCTTTAATATATTTTTGTTCACTTGCCCATGATTTACCATAGGGTGGGTTGGATAACATAAAATCGAAAGTAGTACCCGCAAATTCATCAGTCGATAAGGTGGAACCCACACGAATATTCTCAGGATTATTTCCTTTAATCATCATGTCAGATTTACAAATCGCATAAGTTTCATCATTAATTTCTTTGCCGTACAAATAAACATCACCTGTTGCACGAATTCCTCCATCTTCATCTTTGATAAAATTTTGTGATTCTGTAAGCATACCACCACTTCCGCAGGCGGGATCATAAATAGTCATAACAGGTGGCAAATTATTCTTGATAGGATCAAAAATAATATGCGTCATTAGATCAATTACTTCACGAGGTGTAAAATGTTCTCCGGCTTCTTCATTATTTTCTTCGTTAAACTTCCTAATTAATTCCTCAAACACATACCCCATTCCTAAGTTTGATAATGCTGGAAGTTTACGTCCATTGCTGTCATTTTTCTCAAAAGGAGTTAAATTAATATCAGGTGAAGTAAATTTTTCTAATACGTCAAGCAAAACATCTTTGCTTGCCATATGCCTTATTTGGCTTTTTAGTTTGAATTTTTCAATGATTTCTTTAACATTATTACTAAAACCATTTAAATAATCCTCAAAATTTGCCTTCAATAACTGTTGGCTATTTGTAGCGGTATCATGTAAACGTTGTAAAGTCCATTCGCTTGTATTATAAAAAACATATCCCGAAGCAGCACGTAATCCATTTTCATCCCATTCTGTAAAACCTGCTTCGTCTCGTTGAAAGAATAATTCTTCCATAACTGTATCTTTCGTTGGCTCTAGTAGGGCATCTAATCGACGTAGAACAACCATTGGTAAAATTACATCACGGTATTTACCTCGAACGTATACATCTCGCAAGCATTCGTCTGCTATTGACCAAATGAAGTTAACTAATTTATTATGTACAGATTGATTCATTAAATATATGTTATTCTTATAGTTTATTAATATGAGCTGTAAAACTATAAATTTCGAAGCTGTTAACCTAAGCTTGTTTGTATAGATTAACTTAGGTTGTAAAAATAACTTTTACTTTTATTTAGTTAGGGTCTGTGTATTATACCGCATTTGTGTAGTAGCGATTAAAATTAGTAATACATTCTTCCTTTTTCAAATACTCTTTTGTCGTTTTCTTTTTTTCTTACATTTAAATTGTTTTGAAGCGGAATCACTTATTGTTTCTCCTCCAAGCAGTATTTCAACCAGATTTGATTTTAAAAATTCTTTTGATTCTAGTTTCGAATAGTTTTCAGAAGTTGGTGAAATACAATTTTGATACTTTTTTTCAACTTCTAGAATGTTTTTGGCGCAGTGTTGCTGGATGCCTTTTGCGGTGAACTCTTTTTCCGAGAATGTTTCCATTGAATTACTAGTTTTTATAAACTACAACCATTGCTCTGAGAATTTTTGAGAATGTATTTTAATTTCTTCCATTTCTTCCAATAGCTTCATATATCTACTTCAAACCAGAATAATTGTGCTTTAAATTGGATATAGTCTTAAAAGAATAGATCTTTTTGGCAATTTGATTGATTTTATTTCCTATTGAATTAAGCTCGCCGTTTAGAGTCATCGTTTCTTTGATGTAATCATCAAAGGAAGAATTGCTGTAAGTTGTCACAATGGGTTTATTAAATAAGTGTCTTCTTACATGGTCACTTAATTTTCAGCAGGTACTTGCTCTAAATTTTTTTTCCAGTTCGGCATACTCCAAAGTAGTTATTCGCAATCCCACGATTCGCGTTCTGTTTGAATTTTCTCTTTTCATCATCTTTCATTTTCATTGTTTTCAAACTCTTTTCTTCTAGTGTCTTCACCACCGAGTTCCGAGGTAAAGGGTGGCAAGATGAACGGTTGTTAAACGACCGTTCATCTTGCCAGACCACACTAATAAGATGGTCTTCGAAATTATAGCATCTAATCAATTTTAAAAAGTAGAATATTTAATAATTATATCATATAATGAGATTAATAAAGGGGCCAGATTTTAAGTATGCGGATACAATGGTTCCGCTGAAAATTCTTCAAATATGCTATAAATACTGTGTATTTTACATTGTTTAAAATAAAGGTTTTGAAAAAGTGTACTTCGAGTCAAGATTTCCATAAACTAACCGCAAGCTAAATGCAATTTCTTTAATGAAAGATTACTACAAGCAGAATAAACAACAATACAAACAAAACTTTTCTACAAGCCTCATTTCCTAACCCAAGGCTTTTCCATTAATACATCAAAACACAAAAGCCCTAAACATTCTCGTTTAAGGCTTTTGTATTTTTATGGATAACAATTTTACTTCACCAAATAATCAACCTGATCAGCTTCGCAAAGTCTAAAATAACCCATTGCATAATTATTAGCATTGTTGGTATTGATTATATTCCCGCGAATGTTTCCAGGAGGAACAGAAAACGGATTTGAATTTGAAGCTTCTAAAATTAATTTCATGTAATTGAAAAAGTTTTTAGAAACACCTCTATGTGTAATTTTTACCGTATTTCCTGACTTCATATCTTCATCGGAAAACCTTGTACTGATTTCATTTCCATTATAAAATTCATCGTTTGTGATTTCATATTCTGGAAAAATTAAAAACTCACTTTGATAATCGGTTAAATAAAAATTCACTTGATCTGCGGGATCAGTATAGTAAAAAGTCAGTTCAATTACATCTTCTCCTCCAAAATCTGGAACAATGGCTTGGTCCACTTTCGTAATTGGCGTTACAGAAGTTAGTTTTTCAGTTGCTGTAAAACTTTGTCCTTCGGCTTCAACAAATAATTTATAATCCATATCGATTACAGGAACAAAATTATTGCATTTGTAAACCCCTGCTTCAGATTCAGTAAAAGTAAAAACGTCGCCATTACTATTTTCAACACGCACTTGAGCTCCCGAAACTTTTGGTGTTGTATCGTTGTAATAAGGAGCCGTTTTACTGATTTTTATAGTTTGTTCATTTCCTGCAGTTCCTTTTTTCCAGATAATTTCAGCATCAATTACCAATCTTGTTTCGCCAGTTTCCAAATCAAGGTTTACAACATCTTCACAAGAAGTAAAAGACAAAGCCAGGAAAAGTGTTAGTAATGCCAGCGCTTTGTTTATTGTACTATATTTTTTTAATCTGTTCATCGCATTAAAATTTAAAATTATAAGAAATTCCGGGTACAATTCCGAAGATCGAAAGTCTTCTGGTTTCATTTGCTCCTGTATCGTCATTAGTTGTAAAACTCATAGAAGCAGCATTTTTTCTGTTGTAAATATTATAAAGGCTGAATACCCAATAGCTTTGCCATCCTTTCTTTTTGTCTGGTTTTGGATTGTAAGTTGCAGCAACATCCAAGTGGTGGAAAAGAGGTAATCTGTTTTCGTTTCTTAAAGAATAATTAGGAACATTGATGCCACCAAATTCATAATATCCATTGGCATAAGTAACCGGCTGACCCGACTGTAAAGTGAAATTTCCATTAAAAGACCATTTCGGATTCAGTTCGTAACTTCCTACAACGCTTAAATTATGAAGTTTGTCATATCCAGATAAATACCAATCTCCATTTGCAATTCCTGGTTCTTCAGGCGTTCTTCCAACGGTTTTTTGTTCTGCTCTAGATAAAGTATAAGAAATCCATCCGGTGAAATTACCAGCGTTTTTTCTAAATAACAATTCCAGTCCGTAAGATCTGGCTTTACCGTTCAGGATTACTTGTTCGATATTATTGTTGGCCAAAACGTCCGCTCCGTCAATATAATCGATACGGTTTTGAACTTTTTTATAGAATAATTCTCCTTCAAAAGAATAATCACCGTCTTTAAAATTTTGGAAATAACCCATTGCGTACTGGTCCAAAAGCTGAGGTTTGGTAAAAGGGCCGCTTGGAGTCCAGATGCTCATAGGCAGAGGAGACTGTGTATTTGATAAAATATGAATGTACTGCGCCATTCTATTATAACTTGCCTTTACAGAAGTTTCATCATTAAAAGCATAAGACAAAGCAGCTCTTGGCTCAAAATTATTGAAAGTGCTTATCGCTTGTCCTTTTTTGTAACTTATGGTTCCCGTTGGAGTTCCTTCCTCATAAATTTTATAAAGCGGATTAAATACTACAGCCTGACCATTTTCATAAGTACTGATTTCTTCGCCGCCTAAACGATAAAATGAGCTGTAACGAAGTCCGTAACGAAAATTCAGTTTTTCTGTAATTTGATTTTCAAAATCGATATAAGCAGAAGTTTCTAATGCATATTTTTTATCCAGCTGTTTGTAATTGAACTGAGAATCTGAACTTGTTGGCTGTACAACTCCTGGATTGAAGTTGTAATACAAACCATCAATTCCGTAATTAATTTTAAATTTTTCTGATGTTTGGTAATTCCAAGCATATTTTAGTCCGTAACTGCTGATACTGCTGTCCCATTCGAAATTTTCTGTAGAAAGTCCCAAATTGAATTTGTAATCGCTGTAAAAAGCAGATAAATTAGAATTTAAGTTATCTGAAAATTTATGTTTCCAGCTTAAAATACCCATTGTACTTCCGTAAGTACTCGAAAAACGTTCATTGATATCGAATAAATCATTTCCTAAATAACCAGAAAAAGAAAGTGTATTATTAGGATTAAAACGGTAATTGAATTTAGCATTCAAATCATAAAACATGGCAGAGTTTTTATTATCTGCCAGTTTCATGAACAAATGCGCATACGAAGCACGTCCGGAAAGGATGAACGAACTTTTCTCTTTTTGTATTGGCCCTTGAACCAAAAGACGGCTGGAAATAATTCCGATTCCTCCGTTAACTTTATAATTTTCAAAATCGCCGGTTTGCTGTGTAACGTCTAAAACAGAAGAAACACGACCTCCAAATTTCGATGGAATTCCGCCTTTATATAAATCTAAGCCATTAACAATGTCAGCATTAAAAATCGAGAAGAATCCAAACATATGCGAATCAGCATAAACAGGAGCACCGTCTAAAAGAATCAAATTCTGATCGGCTGCACCACCGCGGACATTAAAACCAGAAGAAGCTTCTCCGGCATTCGTAACTCCGGGCAAAGTTAAGATAGACTTTAAAGGATCTGGTTCGCCCATTGCCACAGGAATTTTTTTGATCTCCTGCATCGAAAGTCTGTTCACACTCATTTGAGTGGTTTTAACATCAACAGCTTTATTGTTCATTACAATTACTTCACCTAATTGCTGGCTGTCCGATTCTATATTGAAATTTAGGGTAGTATCATCATTAATATTTATCTGTCTTTCCTTATTCTGAAAACCAACATAACTAATCGAAACGGTATAAGTTCCATTCGGAACTTCGATGCTGTATTTTCCATTGACATCCGTTACAGTGCCGGTCTGTAATTCTGTGATATAAACGTTGGCGCCAATAACAGGTTGTTTTTCATCATCAAGAATCTGACCTTTTAGCCTGCTTTTTTTTTTGGTCGTCGCTTTAGGAGTTTGGTTTCTCTGCTTCACAAAAATATTATTGCCTGCTATAGAAAATTGTAAAGTGGCAGTTTTATTTAATTCTGCAATAAGTTTTTCGATAGTAGTCTGCTTAAAAGTATTTTTTTGAGTAAAATATTTTTTACCAGTATCGATTTGATCTGTAAAAGCAAATTTATAATCTGTTTGATTTTCAATTTGCTTGAAGAATTCTTTTAAAGTGACATTTTGATCTACAGTTATCGTAACGCTTTGAGCGGACATACATAAGCTGAATAAAAAAAAGCATGCTGAAATTATATGCTTCATGAAATTTTGTATTTTTGAATATTATTAAATGGAATAACTTCGTGTTATCCTGACTAAGAGGAGGATGTGTAGTTTCGCGGCTTACATCCTTTTTCGTTTATTATTGAAAAGTAATCTGTTTTAGATCTTCATTTATTTCAAAGTTTAGGTTATACATTTCTGCTATTAATTGTACAATTGTATTTAAATCTTCTTTTTTGTTGATTCGAATGGTAATTTTTTGATTAGAATATTCGTGGGGAATATTTACTTTATACCCATAATTTTCTTCAATATAAGTTCCTACAGCGGTTAATTTAGAATTGTCAAAATCTATGAAACGACTAAACTCGGCAACTGCAGCAATATGATTTCCGTAAGTAAATTTCTCGCCAGGTTTTAGAATCCATTTTTGGTTTTCACCGTTTACATTCATCTGGACACTTCCTTCATACAATTCAACCGTTACTTCTTTTTGATTCGATTCTTTCACTATAAAAGAAGTTCCTAAAACAGTTGTTGTCGTTTCGTTACAAAAAACCTGAAAAGGATGCTGTTTGTCTTTTTTAACTTTAAAATAAGCTTCACCATCAATTTCAATTTTTCTGTTTAAAGCAAAATTGTCTCCATAAGAAATTTTAGAATTCGGACTTAATTCTACTTTTGAATTATCTGGTAAGACTACATATTTTATTTTCTGCGTAGTATTCTCAATTACATTTCCTGCCAGAACAGCTGTTTCTGTTACAGAGTCATTATTAAAATAAATTCCAGTTCCGATAAGAACAAAAAGTAAAACAGATGCCGCTGCATAATAGCGCCAAGGTTTAATCTTTCGTTTTTTAGGAAAAGCTTTTGCTTGAAATTCTTCCCAAGAAGCTTCTTTTGTGCTTTCTGAATGAGAAGCAGGAGTTTCATTCCATAACTTTTTAAACTCTTCGTCTAAATTTTCCTTGTCCATTTTTTTTGGTGTTAGAGTTTTTGGCAATAAAATCCTTGTTTATTAAAAACACCATAAACCATTTCCTTAATGTCTCTGTTGGTTTCGATTCTTAGAATTCTTTCGCGATTTTTGAAATCAAAATATATAATACAATCGGAAATAATGAACTGCAAAAGCACCACAATTAAACTGACATCTTTTTTAGTTCTAACATTTGTTTTATACGCTTCAATATGCATTTTTTGTTCTTGTTTTTATATATAACAAACGAGAACAGAAAAGTTCCTAATGGTTTTCGATTTTTTTTCGAATAAATTTACTGGCGAGATAAATATGATTGGCAATGGTCTTTTCAGAAAGATCCGTGATTGCTGCAATCTCCTTATAGCTAAGGTTTTCCAGTTTGTGTAAAGTAAATATTTTTTGCTGCTGTTCTGGAAGCTGATTAATGAAGCTTTGTAGTTTTTCTTGTCTTTCTTCAAAAATTCCAGAATCGGAATCTTGTTCTTCCAAGATATCAGCTTGAAAAGTGTCCAGCTGAACTATTTTATTTTCTCTATTAATGTGATTGAGAATAATGTTTTTGCAGATAGTATACAATTGCTTGTCCAATAGAATATCTTCATTGAGCAGTTCTCTTTTATTGTAGAGTCGTAAAAAACTTTCTTGAACAAAGTCCTCGGGAGTAAGGACTGTTAGATTAAAACGTTTGGCAATGTTTATCAGTTTATCGTAGTAAGTGAAGTAAACCTCTTTAAAAGCGGCTTCATTCCCTTTTTTCAAACTAAGAATAAACTTTTTATTATCCATAACGAAAATATCGCGACTTGTTTAACTAATAACAACTCATTGGTCTTACTATTATTGCATTCAAAAAACACGAATTTGATATCAAGAATGTAATAAGTTACAAAGAACCGTAATTTAATTTTATATTTTGACGCTGTTATTGGAAAATGTTACAGAAAATCGAGTTCTTTTTTATTTCTAATAAAAAGTATTGGCAGCAAGTTATTGATTACTTATTTCTCACCATCAATATCTTCTACAGCAGAAATTTGGTCCAGTATATTGGTCTGGTTAGGCGAAATGTAGTTTTTTACTTCAGCGGGAGTTTCTTTCTTAAAAAGAAGATCCAATGCATTGTAAAGTTTTAATAAAACATCTTTGTCTTCTTTTGCAATATCTAAGGCAGTATTAAAATTAAAAACATAATTATTCGAATTGCGTACTTCTACTTTGATTGTTTTAGATGTGATTTTAAATTTTACTATGTCCATATGTTATAAAATTACCTCTGCAAAATAACTATTTTAATAGCAGTTTTTATGGTTATTTTTTGATTTTTTAATTACAAAGAATTTTTATTTTTTTGTTTTAATTTTAGCAATACTTCCATTGCTTTTAGAGCGTCATTTTTATCAATAAATATATGGTCGTGTAAATAGGCAGCAACTACATTGCAGCTAATATTGGCATTTCCTAGTGCCTGAGAAAATGCAGCGGTCAAACCTACAGCAGCTAAAGAAGAATGAACTTCTAAAGTAATCCAAGAAGCGATGTAGGAGAAAGTAAGATTAAGCTCTTCTGCAAAACGCTTTTCTAGGACAACAGTAATTCCTTCTTTCTCTTTAAATAGAAACAAAATTTTTGAAAAGGCGATATGGTCTATAGAATCTACTTTTGTAAAAACATATTCTCCTGCATTAAGAACAGGATTAAGATTCTCTAGAATAGTGTTTAAATTTATTTCGCCTTCCATAAAATTAAGACTCTTTTTTTTTATAAAATAATAAAAAACCCTTAAACATTTCTGTTTAAGGGTTTTGCCTTTTTTGTAGCGAGGACGGGAGTTGAACCCGTGACCTCAGGGTTATGAATCCTGCGCTCTAACCAACTGAGCTACCTCGCCTGGACTGCTATCATGAATTCCTGATTGCGGGTGCAAAGATAGAAATAATATTAAAGCGTACAAGAATATTTTGAAGAAAAAAAAATATTTTTAAAAACGCATTGTTTTTGGACATATATTCTTATATTTCGAAAAAATTAAAAGTAGCACATGGATTCAAAAATACGTTACGAAATCGAGTTTCCGATCAATTCTTCGCCGCAATTATTGTATCAATATATATCAACTCCGTCAGGTTTATCAGAATGGTTTGCTGACAATGTTAATTCAAGAGGTGAATTTTTTACTTTCATCTGGAATGATTCGCAAGAAAAAGCACGCTTGGCTTCAAAAAAAACAGGAGAAAAAGTTAAGTTTAAATGGGTAGATGAGAGCAGTAAGGATACTGAATACTTTTTCGAACTTCATATTTTAGTCGATGAATTGACTAAAGACGTTTCGCTCATGGTAGTTGATTTTGCTGATAAAGAAGAAATCGGCGAAGCTAAACAATTGTGGGAGAATCAAATCTCAGATCTAAAACATCTTATAGGATCTGTTTAGTAAAAGTCTATTTTATACCTTATATTTGCCCTGAACAAAATTCAGGGTTTTTTTATGATTAATTTTAACGGAAATATAGCGCAGGAAGATAGTAACATATTAACTCAAAACCGCGCTTTTCTATACGGTGACGGCATTTTTGAAACAGTAAAAATAATCAATGGAAAAATCTTGTTTCTTGAAGATCATTACTTTAGGTTGATGGCTTCAATGCGCGTGGTTAGAATGATGATTCCAATGAATTTTACAATGGAATATTTCGAAGAGCAAATCCTTAATTTAGTAAAAGAGCAAGGTATTTCCTCTTCGGCTAGAGCAAGAATAACTGTTTTTAGAAATGACGGAGGTTTATATCTTCCACAAGCAAATGAAATTTCTTTTTTAATCAAAGCAGCGCCACTTGAAAATACTTCGTACGCAGTTAATACAAACGAATACGAAGTAGATTTATATAAAGATTTCTATGTAACGAAACAATTATTATCGTCTCTTAAAACGACTAATAAGATGATTCATATTACGGGAAGTATTTATGCCCACGAAAATGATCTTGCTAATTGCCTTTTGCTAAATGACAGTAAAAATGTGGTAGAAGCACTTCAAGGGAATATTTTTATGGTAACAGGAAAAAAACTAATAACGCCTCCAGTTTCAGAAGGTGCTTTAAACGGAATAATGCGTAAACAAATTTTGGCATTAGCCAAGAAAGTAGAAGGCATAGAAGTTTCTGAGGAAATAATTTCACCGTTTGATCTTCAAAAAGCAGATGAATTATTCCTGACAAATGTAATCATGGGAATACAGCCGATAACCAAATATCGAAAAAAGGAGTTTAAAACTAATCTGGCTCATTTATTAGTGCAGAAATTAAATGAATCCATTTCTGAAAATTAATTCAGATATGGATTTTCCGGTGCATTAGACCAAATAAGGTAGTCGCCTCCAAGTTCAATAATCTGCTCTTTCCAAAAATGAGTAGTAGATTTACCGATAATTTTATTCTTGTAATTATTATCAGCAATAATCCACGAGTTTCCCTGCATCTCATTTTCAAGCTGATTTTCGTCCCAGCCGGTATAGCCTAAGAAAAAACGAATATTATTTTTACTAATAGATCCGTCATTTATTAAGTCTTTGGTTGACTCAAAATCACCTCCCCAATAAATTCCATTAGAAATCTCAACACTGTTTGGGATTAATTCTGGAATATTATGAATGAAATAAAGGTTGTCTTGCTCTACAGGGCCTCCGTTATATATCTTGAAGTTGGCTTCAATTTCAGGTATTAAATCATTAATAGTATATTTTAATGGTTTATTAATGATAAAACCTATTGATCCTTCTTTGTTATGGTCTGCTAATAAAATTACCGATCTGTTAAATGATAAATCTCCAATTATTGAAGGCTCGGCAATAAGCAGGTGTCCTTTTTTTAATTTTTCTGAAATCATACGGTTACAATTTTTATTAAATTTAATCATAAAAAAATTAAAATCACAAAAAAAATCGTTAAACCGCATAAAAAAACCTTCCACAAGGAAGGTTTTAATTATATTATAAGTTTAGAGAACTTTCTTACTTAGTTCACTGCACCTTCTAATTCAGCACCAGCTTTGAATTTTACAACATTTTTAGCTGCGATCTTGATAGTTTTTCCTGTTTGAGGGTTTCTACCGTCTCTAGCAGCTCTTGAAGATACTGACCATGATCCAAAACCTACTAATGAAACTCTTCCACCTTTTTTCAAAGTAGTTCCTACATTACCTAAAAAAGACTCTAAAGCTAATTTCGCCGCAGCTTTTGTGATTCCTGCATCAGCAGCGATAGCATCGATTAATTCTGATTTGTTCATAATAATTAGTTATTAATTGTTGGTTAAAAAAAATTGTTAATACACAAATTTAGTAGGAAATCCGTTGCGTGCAAGTGTTTTCTTTAATTTTAGCAAAAATTGTTGATAACTTGCTTTTTTTGTTCATAAAGAGTGTTGTTTATCGATCAAAAACAGGTGCAAACCCCTGTTTTACTGACCTTAATACACTTTTGCAACATCTGAAAAACTGACTCCATTTAATATCTCTGAAGCTAGCATTCTCTTTTTTCCTGGAAATTGTAGACTTAATAACTGAATAAAGCCATCTTTTATTGCAATCTTGATTTCTTTTTTAGTACTAATTAATTTTCCAACCTCGTAAGAATGGGCTTCCGAAATCAATTTTGCCTCATATATTTTAATGTTCAGTTCTTCATTTTGGTCTTTTAAAAAACACCAAGAAGCAGGATACGGGCTCAAGCCTCGAATTAGATTATTGATTTCTGCTCCAGATTTTGTCCAATCTATTTTGCAGTTTTCTTTATTCAATTTATAAGCAGTTTTGATTTCTGCATTATCTTCTTGAATAGTAGTAGTTACATTTCCGTTTTCAATAACTTTCAAAGTATCAATTACGGTAGAACTTCCTAAATGCATTAATCTATCGTGCAATTGTCCGGCATTTTCTTCTGGTTCAATTGCGATTTCAGAATTTAAAATCATGGCGCCAGTATCAATTTTGTCATCAATAAAGAAAGTTGTAACACCAGTTTTAGTTTCTCCATTAATAATCGCCCAGTTAATAGGAGCAGCACCACGATAATTTGGAAGTAAGGAAGCGTGAAGATTAAATGTTCCTAAGCTTGGCATTTCCCAAACTACTTTTGGCAGCATTCTAAACGCAACTACAATTTGTAAATTGGCATTTAAAGCTTTCAATTCTGCTAAGAAATTTTCGTCTTTTAAATTAGTTGGCTGTAATAAGTTCAAATTGTTGGCAAGCGCATATTCTTTTACAGCCGAATATTTTATTTTTTGTCCGCGTCCTGCTGGTTTATCTGCAGCTGTTATTACGCCGACAACATCATAGTTGTTTTTTATAATGGTATCCAAAATGCCTACAGCAAATTCTGGAGTTCCCATAAATATAATTCTCAATTTCTCCATTATGATTTTAAAGTGTATTTATTATTCGCTTGTATGATAATATGATTGTTTTCGAGTAATTCCTGAAGAGCCGAAATAATGTCTTTGGTGTCCATTTTTATTTGGTTTTCAATTTCTCTCGAAGTCAAAGAAGCAGTTTTTAGTAAAGATAGAATCTTATCAGCAATCGAATCGGCTTCTGTTATTTTTCCTTTTTGGGTAATGCAGTACGAGCAAATACCGCAGTTTTCATTCGTTTCTTCACCAAAATAATCCAAAACCAATCTGTTTTTACAGGTTTTAGAATCTTTTATATAATGCAAAACAGACAAAAGCTGTTCTTTTTTAACTTGATTTTGCTTCTCTAAATATTTCGAAACTCTATTTATAGTATGATCGTCTTCGCGGACTTCATTAAATAATATAGTAGCGTCGTTGTTTTTAGACTTGTATTCTATAATTTCTTTTTCTTTTAATTTTTCTAAAAGTGCTGTAACCTGCTCTTCAGAGCGATTCGATTTTTTAGCAATCAATCCCAGATTCAGGTTTGTTTTTACCTCATATACTCCTGGATAAGTTCGCAAAATTGCCAATATAATTTCCTCGTCATTAGGATTCAAACTCATGTATCGAATAACTTCTTTGGATTCAATCAAAAACTGAATGTTGATTTTTTCCGAGAATTCCTGAGACATGGTAATAATTCCCTGCTGATTCAAAAATTGTAATGCATTGTATGTTTTAAGGGTAGGGAAGTCGTACTTATTACAAAAATGATTCAGTTTAAACGAAAAAGAATCATCTAAACCTTCTCCGTAAGCAATTTGAAAATAGTTGCAAAGTTTGACATACATTGTTTTTAGAAACTTCTTGTCGGGAAGAATGCTTAAAAACTGCTGTTCCGTTTGTGTTGCATCAGAATTATTGTAGAGTAAAACCGAAAAAGCTTTTTCGCCATTTCGTCCCGCTCTTCCAGATTCTTGGTAATAATTTTCTAAATTTTCTGGAAGCTGGGTATGTATAACGGTTTTAACATTGTCTTTGTCAATTCCCATTCCAAAAGCATTTGTAGCCACGATAACCTGTGCTTGCTCCGACATCCACAACTGCATGTTTTTGTCTTTTTCTTTAGATGAAAGTCCGCCGTGATAATACGTCGCCGTAAAACCTAAAGATTGCAATTGCGAAGAAATATTCAAACAAGACTTTCGGTTTCGGACATATATTATAGAAGGCTGCGGATTTTTTTTCAGAATTTGTTCCGTGCGGTATAATTTATCTTCGACTTCAAAAACCATGTAAGCAATATTTTTTCGCTCAAAAGATTGTTGAAAATGTCTCGGATTTTTTAATTCTAACTGCGTTCTAATATCTTCAATAACCCTAGGAGTTGCTGTCGCCGTTAAAGCTAAAAAAGGAATCTTCGGAAAGAATTTCTTCAATTCCGAGATTTTAAGATAGGCGGGTCTAAAATCATGTCCCCATTGCGAAACACAATGTGCCTCGTCAATAGCGATTAAATTTATAGGAAGATTTTTAATTCGCTCCAAAATCCAATCCGACTGTAAACGCTCTGGCGAAAGATAAAGGAATTTATAATTACCAAACTGGCAGTTGTCCAAAAGATCTATGATTTCTTCTGTATGGATACCTCCTGTAAGAGCAATCGCTTTAATTTCCCGCTTCTGCAAATTCATTACCTGATCTTTCATCAAGGCAATAAGAGGAGAAATTACTAAGCAGATTCCTTCCTGCATCATCGCGGGCACCTGAAAACAAATCGATTTTCCGCCCCCGGTCGGAAGCACAGCAAAAGTATCCTGTCCTTCAAGAACAGAATCGATAATTTCTTTTTGCAACGGTCTAAAACTGTCGTGTTTCCAGTATTTTAGAAGAATATCCTGTGCTCCGAGCATTGCTTTAGTTTTAAAGTTAAAAATTCAGAAAACAGGTTTTAGTTTTACAGCTAAAAACGCGTCGCTAAATTTTATCTAAGATATAAAGAATTCTGTTTTCAACCGTATCTTTTGGAACTTCAATCAATTCGTAACCATATTTTTTATAGGTTTCAATAAGATGTTCCTGAATTTTAACCGCTTGTTCAAAATTTTCGTAACGCTCTGTATCACTTTGGTAAATTTCTTCCCAAGGCGGCAGAATAAAAGTTTTAGAATATTTATAATCCTCACAAGCCTTTGTAAAACGCTCTGGATATTCATCTCCAATATAATCCATGTAGGCTACAACATCGGGAATTCCTCTGTCTATAAAAACTACATTATCAGGTTCTTCAAGAGCATTTTGGTATTGTTCGATGCGACCTTCCAGAAGCATTTCGCTAAACAAAAGCGGTTGTTCTAAAAACAGTTGTTCGATACCTTCCTGCTGCGCTTTCATGGTTACCTGTCTAGAGATTTCAGGATAGCAGCAAAAGCCACGAGCTACCAATTCGTTAATAAGTGTTGATTTTCCAGTACCAGGACCGCCAAGTAAGACTATGATTTCTTTTTGCACTATTCTAAAAATAAAGCGCAAATTTACCTAAACTTATTCGTAATTAAAAAGAATATTTATCCAAAACGAAAGATTTGATATTTTGATAAATAAAAGTTCTTGTTTTTAAAGTCCCCATAGCGACGATATATTTATAGAAAAATATAGACTATAAATATAAAGCTCCAGCGGAGCGACATAATTTAAATAGTTTGGATGTCGCTCCGCTGGAGCTTTTGATTGGTGTGAAAATTGAATTTGCTATACATATTTTGCTCCGCTGGAGCATTTTCTAAAATGGGAAAAAATAAAAATTTGTTTCTCGTTTTTTTTAATTGTAGCTGGTTTTAGCCAACGAGACTCGATGTGGTTTTTATCTTGTAAGTTCTTGTACAGTGTTAATGGCAACGATTGCTTCAAAAACTTCGTCTTGATTTTGTTTTTCAGACCAGCCTTTTTGCGATAATTCATTTCTAATTTCATTTTCGCTTTTTTCTTTTATAAAATGATAAAAGGCAAAATCCAAAACTTCTTTAGGAATTCTGTCTAATTGATAAAATGCGATATTAGAGATTAATTTAGATAAAGCAACATAATAAGTTATTACAAGTTGCAAAATCCAGCTAATTAGTAATCCGATCCAACCAGTATTAACTTTCTTAATTGTTAATCCCTGCTCAAGGCTTACTTTTATAAATTCAAGAAAGCCAATTCTTTCATAGTTATTTTCGTTTAAGATTATTTCATACTGAAAATATTGGTTTAAAGTATACGTCAGAATAATCATTGCAATTAACAGATACTGAAGTTTTTTAAATTCGGTAAAGTTTGAAGTTTTTATTAAATATTTTAATGAAAAGGCGATTGCCAATCCTGCTAAAAACTCAAATACTCCAATTACATAAATTACATGTATCGATATTTCAGCAATAATAAAAGCTAACAAAGTAGAAAATACAAGTCCTCCTATTAATGGTATTGTAAAATTAGGTTTTTTTGCTTCTTCTGGTTTAGGGAGATCTTTAGGAATAACATAATCATCCCAATTATTCTTTCTGTCAATTTCAATTTCCAGTTTATTTAGTGATTCTTTGTCAAAACTCTTTTCAATTTCTTTAAATGCATGAATAAATAATTTTACTCTTTTTGAGTTTCGACCATTGTCCCATATTTCATTTCCTAAGGACTCACTTTTTACAAGAACTTTTCCGTGACTATAAGAAGCTGAAATGGCTTCAGTCCATTTTTCAATTCCATAACTATTTTCTTTTCGTTTTGCTTCAATAGTTTGATCATTTTTATAGGTTAGATCCCATTTAAGATTCTCAAATGTTTTTTCAGCTAAGGATATGAACAATTTGTTGTTTAAGCTAGTTCTAAATTCTTCCTTAAATTTTGGTGTCCAGCCAAATCTATGTTTTTTAGTAATAGTTTTTTCGTGAATTTGTAAACTTTCTTTCATCAGTTTTTCTTGTATATTTTTAAGAGAACAAATAAAGTAATGTTTTACTCACAAAACAAATAACCACCAGAACCTTTTCCTTTTTTTGAAGGCACAATCAAATGCGATTCAAACTTTTTTCCTTTCAAAACATCATTCACAAAATCTAAAACATACTGCTGTCCTTCGTGGAAAAGATAGCCGGAGAATTCATGTCCGCCCCCACAAAAAGTAATTAGTTCAATATTTTTATGTAAATCCTGTATATGATTGTAAACGGCATAAGAACCAAAAAGAATCAGCCAGCCGGAAGCGTTTGTCGGGCACGAGCGATGCGAACCAGCATTATACGGAACCGTATCGTCGTTACTTCCATGCGCTAATAACATCGGAATTGCTTTTTCCTTCGTAATTAAATTGATGTCCTGAATCGCTCCCGAGCCTCCAATAAAACCTTTGTATTTAAAATTTTCAGGCAGATTGTTTTTATACAAATTCATTAATTTATAATCCCAGAACGAAGCATGAAAGCCAATTTCTGCACCCGCGCTGATTCCGGAAATAAATATTTTAGAAGTATCCAGATTGTATTTATCGGCATTTTCGATTAAATAACCAGTCGCCTGCCACATATCGCTCACACCAATCTGAATTGCTTTTATTTTTTCGGTTAACGTTCCTTTGCATCCAAAATCTTTTCCTTTCATATATAAACTGTATGAAATGCTGGCAACGGCATAGCCATTTTGAGCCATAAATTTGCCGAACTCTTTTTCGCTTGTACGTTCTCCGCCAGAAAATCCACCGCCAAAAGCAAATAAGATCAACGGAATTTTTTCATTAGATTTTTTCTTAGGCAGATATAAATCTAAGTCTAGTTTTAAAGTATCGTTCTGGAAATAAGTCAGCGTTTTGACTTCTTGCGCTTGAATGTTGGAAAAAGTACAGATTGTAAAAAGGAAGAAGATGATTTTTTTCATTGTAAGGTATTTTAATTTTGCAAAATCTAAGAGTTGCGAAATATTTCAAATATAAAGGTTTGTCAAGAATTTTGCGAATTTTTGCGAATTTAAATTTTAAAAACAGTCAAAAACTAGTGCGATTTAATCAAGAGATTTGCAATAATATAATTAGTGTAAATTAGTGAAATTCGTGGCCAAAAAACAGCTGTGTTTACAATAGAAAAAATCTAAAATCTAAAATTTAATATCTGAAATCAAAAACGTATATTTGCGTTTATTTTTAATTACGAATGGAGAACGATAAAGAAAAAAATACCGCCGAATTTTACGAAAGATTAAAATTAGAGCTAGATAACGCAAACACTTGGCCAGCAGAATATTTGTATAAATTTATTGTGCCATCTGTTGCGGATAATGTGGAGCGAGTTGAAAAAGCTTTTGATAGAATGGGAGCGGTTATTAAAACAACAAAATCTAAAACGGGTAAATTTACCAGCGTTTCTGTAGATGTTACTATGAACAGTTCAGATGATGTGATTAGTAAATACAAAGAAGTTTCTACAATAGAAGGTATAGTTTCATTATAACTTATGGTCGAAAAATATAAAAAAGAAGTCGCAAATGACGTTGTTTTTAACTTAGAATATAATTCTGAAAGACAACGTTTGATTATTCCGGAATATGGTCGTCATTTACAAAAATTGATCGATCAGGCTACCGCAATAGAAGATGATGAAACACGCAATAAAGCGGCGAAATATATCATTCAGGTTATGGGAAGTTTGAATCCGCATTTGCGCGATGTACCAGATTTTCAGCATAAACTTTGGGATCAGCTTTTCATAATGTCTGATTTTAAATTGAATGTGGAATCGCCATATCCAATTCCGTCAAGAGAAGTTTTGGAGCTAAAACCAGATGTATTGCAATATCCGCAGAACTTTCCAAAATACAGATTTTATGGTAACAATATCAAATACATGATCGATGTTGCTAATAAGTGGGAAGATGGAGAAATGAAAAATGCATTGGTTATGGTAATTGCCAACCACATGAAAAAATCTTTCTTAAGCTGGAACAAAGACACAGTCAAAGATGATGTGATTTTTGAGCATTTATATGAATTGTCTGGTGGAAAAATAAACTTGCTTCACAGCACAGAAGAATTGTTGAACACAACAGATTTAATGCGTACCAACAAACGTATGTCTAATAAAACAGCATCTGTTGGACAGCCAAAAATTCAAAACAACAAAAACAATAAAGGAGGCCAAAAAAAAACATTTCAAAAAAACAATAATCAAAAATAGAAGAAGTTGCTAAGATACTAAGCGTCTAAGTTGCTAAGATTTTAGCTAAACCTTAGAACCTCAGAATCTCAGAACCTTAGAACCTTAAAAAAAATCTATGGGAATTTTTAAAATCGAAGGAGGAACTCCTTTAAAAGGAGAAATCACTCCGCAAGGAGCAAAAAACGAGGCATTACAAATTTTATGTGCCGTGCTTCTAACGGGGGATAAAGTAAAAATTAATAATATTCCCGATATTATTGACATCAATAAATTAATCACTTTATTGGGTAATTTAGGGGTTAAAATTCAACGTAACGAACCAGGTTCTATCACTTTTCAAGCCGATGAAGTTAATGTTGGATATTTAGAAACCGAAGCTTTCAAAAAAGAAGGAGGAGCACTTCGTGGTTCTATTATGATTGTTGGACCGCTTTTGGCTCGTTTCGGAAAAGGTTATATTCCAAAACCAGGAGGAGATAAAATTGGCCGTCGTAGATTAGATACACACTTTGAAGGTTTTATTAATCTTGGAGCAAAATTCAGATATAACAGAGAAGATCATTTTTACGGAGTAGAAACTCCAGAAGGAGGACTTCAGGGAACAGATATGCTTTTAGACGAGGCTTCTGTAACCGGAACGGCAAACATTGTAATGGCTGCTGTTTTAGCAAAAGGACAAACTACAGTTTACAATGCTGCCTGCGAACCCTATTTACAGCAGTTATGTAAAATGCTAAACTCTATGGGAGCTAAAATTACTGGAGTTGGTTCTAACTTATTGACAATTGAAGGTGTTGAAAGCCTTGGAGGATGCGAGCACACCATTCTTCCGGATATGATCGAAATTGGTTCTTGGATTGGTCTTGCGGCTATGACAAAAAGCGAAATCACAATTAAAAATGTAAGTTGGGAAAATTTAGGTTTGATTCCGAATACATTTAGAAAATTAGGAATTACAATTGAAAAACGTAACGACGATATTTACATTCCAGCTCACAAAGACGGATATGAAGTAAAAACCGATATCGACGGTTCTATTTTAACAATTGCAGATGCACCTTGGCCAGGATTTACACCTGACTTATTGAGTATCGTTTTGGTTGTGGCAACTCAAGCAAAAGGAGATGTTTTAATTCATCAAAAAATGTTCGAAAGCCGTTTGTTCTTTGTGGATAAGTTAATCGATATGGGAGCAAAAATCATGTTATGTGACCCGCATAGAGCTGTGGTTATGGGGCATAATTTTGAATCTCAATTGAAAGCAACAACTATGTCATCTCCTGATATTCGTGCGGGAATTTCATTATTGATTGCAGCGCTTTCTGCAAAAGGAACAAGTACAATTCAAAATATAGAACAAATTGACCGTGGATACGAGCGTATCGACGAGCGTTTAAGAGCAATCGGTGCAAAAATCGTGAGAGCTTAAAAAAGAAAGTTAGCCGCAAATTCACGAATTTAAATCTTCAAAAGATTATCAAAATATTCTTGAATTAGCGGCGAAAAAAATAGTCTAAATGAAAAATGAACAAAAAGCTATAAAAGCTACTCTATTTAGTATAGCTGGAAATACCTGCCTGGCCCTAGTAAAAGGTCTCGCAGGTTTTTTTGGCAATTCATACGCCTTGATTGCAGATGCCATCGAATCGACTACGGATATATTTTCCTCTTGTCTGGTGTTATTCGGAATCAAATATTCTAATAAACCGGCAGATGAAAATCATCCTTACGGTCACGGTCGTGCAGAACCTTTAATTACATTTTTGGTGGTCGGATTTTTAATTACTTCGGCAACAATTATTGGTTATGAAAGTATTGCCAATATTGGCACTTCACACGATTTACCTAAATCTTGGACATTATATGTTTTAGGAGCCATTATTGTGTGGAAAGAATATTCTTTTCGTTTGGTAATGAAACGAAGCAGACAAACCAATAGTTCGTCATTGGCTGCTGATGCGTGGCATCATAGAAGTGATGCCATAACTTCTGTGGCAGCGTTTATTGGAATTTCGATTGCGCTTATTATGGGAAAAGGCTACGAATCTGCAGATGATTGGGCAGCACTTTTTGCTGCGTTTTTTATTCTGTATAACAGTTATAAAATTTTCAGACCTGCGCTTGGCGAAATCATGGATGAAAACCTAAATGATGATTTAGTAGAAGAGATTCGTGTAGTATCTTTGACAGTTCCCGGAATCTTGGGAACAGAAAAGTGTTTCATTCGTAAAGCAGGAATGCGCTATCACGTAGATTTGCACGCAATAGTTTCAGCTGCAATTTCAGTAAAAGAGGGACACGATTTATCACACCAATTGCAAGATACATTAAAAGAACAAATTCCGCAGTTAGGAAATGTTTTAATCCATATTGAGCCAGATGATTATCATTGTTAGAGGTTCTGAGGTGCTAAGGTTCTAAGATGCTAAGTTTTTTATATACATACCTTTGTCAAAGTTTAAAACTTTGACAAAGATTAAATTTAAATCCGTTTATTCTCCTTCGGGAATAAAGGGTTTTTTTTTGTGATGTTTGTCAGTTTGAGCGACGTCGAGAACATTCAATTATTTTACTTAGTATCTTAGCATCTTAGAATCTCAGAACCTTAGTCCAACACATTCAAAATCTTCAATCCAAACACAACACCATTTTGTTGAATGCCTCCTTGATAAGAATGTACGTAATCCACTCTAAACAATTTAAATTTACCGAAACCTAAATTATCCAAACCAACAGTGAATTCCGTATAAGGTTTTCTATCTGGAATCGCCAGTGAGTGAAAACCAATATTCATCGTAGATTTTAACAGATTTAGTAATGGAATCTTATTCATAATAAACCCTGTGTCATTGTGCTCTAGATGCATTTCAAAATAGCTGTCATTTGTGCTATTGGCGTAGTATGGCATTAAATTAAAAACATTTAAATAGCGGCCGCTTGTACCGATATGAGTTTGGTTTCCGTTGAAATGTCTGTAATCTATAAAAGAAATATTTTCAGCATTGAAGAATTTTCCAGCTTTAAAATTAGTACTCAAAAGACCTTTATTTCCAAGTCGTAAATCATATTGCACAGAAGCGCCGATTCTTTCAAATTCGTATTTCTTTTCGCTTGCGGCAAATGCTTTTTCGAAACCTAAAACTACAGTGGGATATTTATCATCTTTAAAATTATATCTTCCGTCTGGTCTTGAAATGTATTTGTTGCCAAAGTTAATTCTGGCATTTAAACCCGCTTTAAACAAATGATGCTGTTCAAATGGCGCCGTAGTAAAATCATTTGGAGCAAGAGGATTGTTTGAAGAATATAAATCATCCCTTTTAAAGAAAGAATAATCAGTTGTATTGAAGAGAGGTTTTCGCTGTTCATAAGCCACTTTTGCAAACAGATTAACGCCATTTAAAACGTCTTGCGAATAATTTACCTGTGCATATTCTAAGTTATACAACTTCATATAATTGTCTTTAAAAAATAAAGAACTTATAGAATTGACCAATTTAGTAATAGGTTCAGCACTGTTAAACTGCGCAACTTTTGTTCCTCCCGTAACTCCCAATGTTGCATAATTTATATTGTTGAATTTATGACTAAATTGTCCAACAACTCTAAATCGCTGATCTGAAAAACCATAATTGAAAGTAGTACCAATCGAAGTTGATTTTCCTTCTTCTTCATTTTCTTTTTTAAATGAAAAACCAGAATCCAAATTAAATCCCTGAACGGTATTAAAACTCAAAGAGGAAATATTCAATAAGCCTTGATAATTGAAAGAATATTTTTTGAACGTATTTTTATAGTCATAGCCCATTAAAATATCCCAAACTTTAAACTTATTATTTTTAGCATCTATAGAGTCGGTATATTTTTTTGATTTTCGAATTACTAAAAGGCTGTCTTTTTTATTATAATCAGTGCTTTCTTCAATAGTTAACGGAATTGGTCTGATTTCGTTCCAGAATGCGTCATCTTTTTTATTGGCATTTGCTTCAAAAGAAACAATTTCATTTCCAAAAGTTTTCTTCTCGAAAGAAGATGGAAATTCATAATTAGAATAAACATAATTGAAGTTCCCAGAAAATTTTACTCCAAAAATACCCGCATTAAACGAAAGTGTTTGTGCATTTTTAGACCAGATTTTATTTTTTGCATTATAACTAAAACTCTGTTTTAGATTCATTACTTCAGTAAATTCATTTTTCATGCGATAGCCTTTAATTTCTAGGTCAATAGCATAAATAGCAAAACTGTCATCAACAATATAAATGTAACCTTCAAATACAGGTTCTTTGTCGCGTTTTGGAATCACTTTAATTTTATAAATCTGCTGTTTATTGTCGTCGTAAAAACTACTTTCGAGTTTGTATTTGTAGTAATTAAAAGCATTGTCTGCAATAGGAGAAATCATTTTAACATCAAAGTCGAGTGTATTATCATAAAAATCGTAAGTTGATAAAGCAGCAGTATTGTAGCTGTATCCACGATTGTTTCCTGAAATTTTCGAAGCTATAATTCTCTCCTTTAACTTCTCAGGTTTTTCAAAAGTAATTTTAGAAACAGTTTCAGATAAATATAAAATTCCTGTTCCGGTAGAATCTAAATTGGAAGCCATGTCCTCACCAAGATCAACTTTTTGACCTAAGATTTTTTTAGGAAGATCTTTAACCTTAAACATTCCTTTAGAATAAAAGTCGGCTGTATATCTTCCTGTTTTATCGGAGTTTTCTTTTTTGTTGGCAATTGCACTTTTTATAATGGCATTTGCAGGATTATTTTTAGGATCAATCACAACTTCGTTTAGAGAGAAGCTTTCTTCCTCCATTTTTATATCTAAAGTTGTATTTGAATCTGGAAAAATTGTGATTTTCTGTGTTTTAAAACCTAAATACTGAAAGACAATTCGGTTTTTACCAATTTCTTTAACCTGCAATTGGTATTTGCCTTGTTCATTTGAAGTGGTTCCTCGATAAGTCCCTTCTTCAAAAATAGAAACAAACGGGAGTGGATTTCCCTTTTCATCGGTTACAGTTCCTTTGATTTGGGCAAAATTGGAAATTGAAAAAATTAAAAAGGCAAATAATGTAAAGTTTTTCATGTAAGTGGTTTCTCTTACAAAAATAAAATAACTTGAAAATGAGCTTATTAATAATATGTTAAATTAAAGAGATTTAGTTTTGTTTGCACTGTCAGGCTGAGCGGAGTCGAAGCCACTTTCCTATACCATACTGTGGTGGTGATGTTTAGTTTAAAATTATAAAAACGACTGAATTGCCAACTCATAACTTTTCAAGCCAAAACCTAAAATAACACCTTTAGCATTTCCAGATAAATAAGATTGATGTCTGAAACTTTCGCGAGCATAAGTATTAGAAATATGAACTTCGATTATAGGAGTTGTCACAGCTTTCATCGCATCGCCTAAACCAATTGAGGTATGAGTGTAAGCGCCCGCATTTAAAATAATTCCGTCGTATGTAAAACCGCATTCTTGAATTTTTCCAATCAATTCTCCTTCAATATTACTTTGGTAATATGAAAGTTCAATATTTGGAAACTTTTGTTGCAGCGTCTCAAAATAATCTTCAAAAGTCTGGCTTCCGTAAACTTCTGGTTCGCGTTTTCCTAAAAGATTCAAATTGGGTCCGTTGATAATGCAGATTTTCATATTTATTTTTTTGTGTAATTATGTGTTGACATTGCCATTGATTTGCCATTGCCATTGAACTTTGTAAAAATAAAAAAACCGCTCCAATTAATAGAGCGGTTTTTATAAAAGTATGTGATATATTTTAGAACATGTATCCAGCTGAAAGTTGGAATACAGAGTTTTTAAAATCAGCTTCTTCTGAAATCTCAGTCAAACCTATTCCGTAGCGAGCTTGAACAAAAAGACCTCCAACAACTTTTAATCCTAAACCTGCGTTAAGAGAAAAGTCAAATGTTTTTGGATCTGCAACATCAAATTCCTTTTTCTTACTTACAAGGAATGAAGCTTGCGGGCCAAGTTCTAAACTAAGCGATTTAGTCATGTAGATTTTTGCCATTACTGGAATAGCAATATATCCCATTTCGTTTTTGAAATCCTGTACAGCACTTTTGTATTCTGCTCCTTGTGTAGTGTACAAAAGCTCTGGCTGAATTGAAAATTTTTCTAATAATTTAAGTTCTGCTACAAGACCTGCATGGTAACTTGTAATACCTTCTTTGTCAACAGAAATTCCATCAAAGTCAGAACCTCCAGTTTGGTTCGCAAAGTTAACCCCTGCTTTAACCCCGATTTGTACAAATTGAGCGTTGATTGTAGCTGATGTTGCAATGAACAAAACAGCTGCTAAAAGTATTTTTTTCATAAAAAATGTTTTTTAAAGTTTGGTATTTTAAACGTTATTTAAAATTCAAAACTACATATTTAGCATTTTATTGCCTTATATTTTGGATTAAATAATTAATAAAATTCCCACCGAAACTCATTTTTCTTAACAAAAAAGCATTGAAAAGTCTTTTAGATACTTGATTATCAGATTTCTATTTAGTCCTTTTTTTCTGTCTTATTCTGATACTTTTTAAACTTATTGTGGACTATATTTTGTAAGTATAATCTTAGTTTTGTGTTTTGTAATTAAAAAATATAAAACATGAAAAAATTAATTTTAGCTGCTATTGCAGTAATGGGATTTAGCGCTGCTAATGCACAAGATTCTGGGTCATATGGATTTTCTAAAGGAAACATTCTTTTAGAAGGTAATTTAGGTTTTTCAACAAACAATGACAAAAACACAGATGTTAAAACTAATTCTTTTGAATTTAATCCAAAGGCTGGTTATTTTTTAACAGATAAATTTGCTCTTGGACTTGATTTAGGGATTGGTTCTGATAAGAAAAAAGTAGCTGGAACAGATGCTGATAAAAACTCAAATTTCAATGTTGGAGTTTTTGGACGTTATTATTTCTTAGATCTTGGTCAAAGATTTAAAACTTATGCGGAAGCTGGTGTTGGATTAAATACCGGAAAAGAGGGTGAAGCTAAATATTCAGGAGTTGGAATTAATGCAGGATTGGGAATCAATTATTTTGTATCTAACAGTTTTGCGATTAATTTTGGATTAACTGATATTTTGGATTATGGTACTAATAAGTATAAAGGAGGTAAAGCGGTTTCTGATTTTAATGCAAATTTAAATGTTTTTAACAACTTCTTCAGTACTGCTACATTTGGTTTGACATACAAATTCTAATAAAAAATAATAAGTTAGTTTTTTTAAAGCCTTTCTCATTTTGAGAGAGGCTTTTTTTATCTAATAAAGCTTCATATTAATTCAGGAAGTAGTTTATTGTTTAATAAGTTTATTAAATCCTTTTTCTGTCTTATTCTACTGTTTTTTAAGCTTATTGAGGATTGTCTTTTTGTAAGGCTGACCTTATTTTTGGTTTTTGTAATTAAAATATGTAAAAACATGAAAAAGATTATTTTAACTGCTATTGCAATAATGGCATTTGGATTTGTGAATGCGCAAAAATTTGGAGTTAAAGGAGGAGCTAATTTATCAACTTTAATAGGGAATATTGAAAATGAAACTCCAAAGTTTGGTTTCAATTTAGGAGGTTTTGTTGAATTTAAGATTGGAAATAAATTTTTTATTCAACCAGAACTCTTGTATTCTACTCAAGGAGGGAAATATGAACAATCTAGTGTTGATTATTTGTATAAACAAGAAATTAAGTCAAGTTACCTTAATGTGCCAGTAATGTTTAAGTATTATGTTATGGAAAAATTAAGTGTCGAGGCTGGACCTCAAGTCGGTTTTTTATTAACGGCTAAAGGTAAGTATGAAATAAAAAATGAGGTAGACTTTTTTTCTTCTGGATACAGAAGTGTTAAAGATATATATCAACCACAAAATATTGGTTTAAATATTGGAGCTGGTTATGATTTAACAAAAAATCTTTCAGCTGGAATAAGATATCAATTCGGGATGTCGAATGAAGTTAGATATTATTCTAGTGTTGGAGATTTAAAACAAATAAGAATGCGTGATGACATTCTTTCTGTTTCTGTTGGATACAAGTTCTAAAAAAGAATAATAAGTTAGTTTTTTAAGCCTTCCTTTTGGAAGGTTTTTTTTTATCACATTTTAGATTAAACTCTAAGTGATGTTAATTTAACAACTTATATACATAATACTATTTTATTTGTTAAATTCCAAATTAGTTTTTATGAAGAATATTTTTATATTTGATCATTAAAATTTAACCAAAACAAATTAAAATGAAGAAAATTATTTTAGCTGCTATAGCGGTAATGGCATTTGGATTTACGAATGCTCAAGAAACAAGATTTGGGATAAAGGGAGGTGTTAACCTTTCTACTTTAACAGGCGAATATGAAGATGACACTAAATCATTAGTAGGTTTTACTGTTGGTGGTTTTGCTGAAATTAAGGTTATCGAACGACTAGCAATTCAACCTGAGCTTTTATATTCTGCTCAAGGTGCTAGATTTGAAGATGCTTTTGGAAAATATGATGCAAAACTTAATTATTTGAATATTCCTGTGCTTGCTAAGTTCTATATTACTAAGCAATTTACAGTTGAAGCTGGTCCTCAGATCGGTTTTTTATTGTCTGCTAAAATTGATGGAGAAGATGCAAAAGATTTTTATAAATCTGCTGATTTTGGATTTAATTTTGGAGCTGGTTATAATTTTACTGATAATTTTTCTGCTGGTATCAGATATACAGTTGGTCTTTCAGGGGTTTACGATAATGATAATGATGATCTTGAAGAATATATTGATAGCTCAAAAAACAGTAATTTATCGATTTATGCAGCTTATAAATTTTAATATTTCAAAATAAAAATATTTCAAAAACCTTCCTGATTCAGGAAGGTTTTTTTATGTAGAAAAATCACTTACTTTGTAAATATGAATTGGAGCAGATACATAAAAGATTATCAGTCGTATTTGAGGATAGAAAGAGGTTTGTCGAAAAATACAATTGAAAACTACGGATTTGATATTGAGCGGTTATGCCTTTTTTTAGAAACCAATCAAATTGATGTTTCTCCAATAAAAATTTCAGACGAAACATTACAGCAGTTTATATATTCTGTAGCAAAGGAAGTAAATCCGAGATCGCAGGCGCGTATCATTTCGGGATTAAAAAGCTTCTTTAATTATCTTGTTTTTGAGGATTATCGAAATGATAATCCGTTAGAGTTAATTGAAGCGCCAAAGACTGGTCGTAAATTACCTGATACTTTATCACTTCAAGAAATCGATGCGCTTATTGAAACTATAGATTTGAGCAGCAATGAAGGTGAAAGAAATAGAGCAATGCTTGAAACTCTTTACGGATGCGGACTTAGGGTTTCTGAGTTGATCTCTCTTAAAATTTCTGATTTGTTTTTTGATGAATGTTTTATAAAAATTACCGGGAAAGGAAATAAAGAAAGATTTGTTCCAATTGGTCCATTGACTCAAAAATATATTGATATTTATAAAAATGCTGTTCGTTCGAATTTAAATATTAAAAAAGGAGCAGAAGATACTTTGTTCTTGAATAGAAGAGGAAATCAATTGACTAGAGCTATGGTTTTTACAATTATTAAAGATCTAGCTCAGAAAATGGGATTAAAGAAAAATATCAGTCCGCATACATTACGTCATTCCTTTGCAACACACTTATTAGAAAACGGAGCAGATTTAAGATCTATTCAATTAATGCTGGGTCACGAATCAATCACAACAACAGAAATTTATGTTCATTTAGATCGCAGCTTTTTAAAAGAAGTGATGCATAGTTTTCATCCTAGAAAATAATTTTATCATTATTGCGTTTATTTTGTCGTAAAAATTAATATATTGTGTTAAATTTTTGTTTTAATAAAAACAATTTAGCCTCATTTTGTGATTTTAATTTGTTTTTTTAGAATAAAAAGTATGAATATTTTATTTACATAAAAAGAAGTATATGGTTTTTGATTTATATGGAAATGACGATTGCTTAGAGGTAAATAATTTTTATAAGAAATTGTTGGCCGAAATGCCTGACTTGCTTTTTCAGTTTATTATTGATACTGATAATAATTATTCATTTCCTCTTGTAAGTAAGTCAGCTGATGAAATATTTGAACTTTCTGCATTAGATTTTACCAATGATATAAAATTTATAATTTACGATCGAATTGTACCACAAGACCGTGATTATTTTTTTCAGTCTTTGGTCAAAGCTAGGAGAGAAATAAAACCATGGGAAATTGAATTTAGGGCAGTTTTGCCTAAAAAAGGAATTCGCTGGTTTAAAATAACTTCGAAAACAGAATCGACTATAGATGGTAAAGTGATCTTTTATGGTCATGTTTCGGATATTACAGAGTTAAAAGATAAAGAAGAAAAACTTCGCATATCTGAAGAACGCTTTCAATTTGCTCTCGATGCTTCAACTGCGGGCATTTGGGATTGGGATATGGTGACTAATAGTGTTTTTTATTCCTCTTTATCGCTGAAAATTTTAGAATTAGAATCTACTGATATTTTTGATGATCCAGAACGCTGGGATAAAATTGTGCACCCTGATGACCTTCCGAAATATTACTCGGATATTCAGGAACATTTTGATAATAAGATTCCGTATTATGAAAATTACCATCGCGTAATGACTTCAAGTGGTAATTACAAATGGATTTTAGACCGCGGGAAAGTGATTAAAAGGGATGAAAATGGAAAACCGTTGCGTGTAATTGGAACACATACGGATGTTTCTGCTCAAAAAGAAAAAGAGCTAGAACTCATAAAAACGATGAAACTATACAGCGACCAAAATAGTCGTTTGTTGAATTTTTCGCATATTGTTTCACACAATTTAAATACTCAGGCTGGAAATATAAAATCGATCCTGGATTTTATTGATGCCGATGTAAATAAACAAACTGTCGAAGAAATGCTGGAGCATTTGCGTACTGTTTCTAATGATTTGAATGAAACAATTTCAAATCTTACACAAATTGTAAAAACGCAGAGCAACATCAATATTGCAGTTGTACCGCTAATGTTGTGTGAGTATATCGAAAAAACAATTTCGACTATTAAAGGTTATGATAAACAGCGTAAAGTGACAATTATTAACAATGTGCCGAAATATTTGACGATTAATTTTAATCCGGCTTACATGGAAAGTGTTTTATTGAACTTTACAACAAATGCAATTAAATATGCGCATCCAGATCGTGATCCAGTAATAACTTTTGATTTTGCTATAGAGCCAGAAGGGTTTAAATCTCTTAAAATTACAGATAACGGACTTGGAATTGATTTAAAGTTATACGGAGATTTATTGTTTGGAATGTATAAAACTTTTCACAAACATGACGAAGCACGTGGAATTGGACTTTATATTACAAGAAATCAAATAGAAGCGATGAAAGGAACAGTTTTAGTAGAAAGTGAAGTTGGAGTAGGAACGAGCTTTAAAATTGTTTTTAATGATGTTTAAAATTGAAATAAATGATAAAAAAGAAAGGCTGTCGTAATCGACAGCCTTTCTTTTTTATATAATCTTTCTTTTCTATTATTTCGCAATATTTACAGCCCTAGTTTCTCTAATAACTGTAACTTTTACTTGGCCAGGATAAGTCATTTCTGTTTGGATTTTTTGTGAAATCTCGAAAGATAAGTTTGCCGCATTATCGTCTGAAACTTTTTCACTTTCTACAATTACACGAAGCTCTCTACCTGCTTGAATTGCATAAGCGTTTTTAACACCGCTGAATCCGTAAGCTACATCTTCAAGATCTTTCAAACGTTGGATGTAAGAATCTAATACCTGACGTCTTGCACCTGGTCTTGCTCCAGAAATAGCATCACAAACTTGGATAATCGGCGATAATAAAGATTTCATTTCGATCTCGTCGTGGTGAGCTCCAATCGCATTACATACTTCTTCTTTTTCACCATATTTTTCAGCCCACTGCATACCTAAAAGTGCGTGTGGTAAATCGCTTTCTGTATCTGGCACTTTTCCAATATCGTGTAGTAAACCTGCTCTTTTAGCTAGTTTTACATTCAATCCTAATTCTGCAGCCATTATACCGCAAAGTTTAGAAACCTCTCTCGAGTGTTGTAGTAAGTTTTGTCCGTAAGAAGAACGGTATTTCATTCTACCCACAACTTTGATTAATTCTGGGTGTAAACCGTGAATCCCTAAGTCGATTACTGTACGTTTTCCAACTTCAATAATTTCGTCGTCGATTTGTTTTGCTGTTTTAGCAACAACTTCTTCGATTCTCGCTGGGTGAATACGTCCGTCAGTTACTAATTTGTGCAATGACAAACGAGCAATTTCTCTACGCACAGGATCAAAACAAGAAAGGATAATAGCTTCTGGTGTATCGTCAACAATGATTTCAACTCCAGTTGCAGCTTCAAGAGCTCTAATATTACGTCCTTCACGACCAATAATTCTACCTTTTACATCATCAGATTCGATATTGAAAACAGAAACGCAATTTTCAACTGCTTCTTCAGTTCCAACTCTTTGGATAGTGTTGATGATAATTTTCTTAGCTTCTTGTTGTGCAGTAAGTTTAGCCTCTTCAATTGTTTCTTGAATATGAGACATTGCTTTAGTTTTAGCTTCAGCTTTTAAACCTTCAACTAATTGTTCTTTTGCTTCTTCAGCAGAAAGACCAGAAATTACTTCAAGCTGCTGTAATTGGCTTTTGTGAAGTTTATCTACTTCAGCTTGTTTTTTGTCTAAAATTTCAATTTTATTATTGTACTCAGCAGTTTTAGCTTCAAAGTCATCGTTTACTTTTTTAGCTTTAGAAAGTTCATTTGAAACTTGAGATTCTTTATCACGTACGCGTTTTTCTACTTCAGCAACTTTTTTATCTCTTGCTAAAATAACTTGTTCGTGTTCTGATTTTAATTCGATAAAGCGTTCTTTTGCCTGAAGAATTTTATCTTTTTTAATATTTTCAGCTTCTAAATTAGCGTCTTTTAAAATTGAAGCTGCTTCTTTTTTAGCATTTTTAATTAGGTTTGAAATATTACTTTTCTCGATAATTTTAGCTATTGCGAATCCTGCTGCAATACCTACAATACCAATGATGATCGTTATGATGTCCATGTTTTTAGGGTTTATATATAAAAAAAGCCTACATTAATTGCTTGAATAAACTCGTAAAGACAAGTTTTGAGCTAACTCACTGTTCAAGTTTCCCGGTCAAAGCTGGGCATACTATAGTAGCGACGATTTGCTCATTCTAAATTGTTAGTGTTGAGTTTACCAATTGTGAACTAATGTAGGCAGTATCTTAGTTTCTTGTAAAGAACGTTTAATTTTCGAGATATTGATCTAAAAGCAGATTTAATTTTTTAATTCGCTCAATGGTTTCTTCTCCATCGATTGCGTTATCAATTTGTTTTTGTTCTACTTGCGATGCAAATTGCAATGCGCACATAGCTAGAACATCTTGTTTGTCACGAACTGCGTAATTTTCTTCGAACTGCTTAATCATAGCATCAATTTTTTTAGAAGCGCTTCTAAGGCCTTCTTCCTGAGCTGGTTCAACCGTTAACGGGTAAACGCGGTCGGCAATTGATATTTTTATTTTAAGCTTTCCGTCCATATTTACTAATCTGATAATTGCGCTATACAGTAATCGATTTCGCGAATTAATGAATTTATTTTAAGCTTTGTCTCTCTCTTGTTATTGTCGCTGCCAAGCAACGAATTGGCTATCTTAAGTGTTTCATTTTGCTTCTTCAAAGCTTCAATTTCTTCAGATTGTTTCTGGATAATTTGCGCAGCTTTGGCTAGTTCTAATCGTAGTGCTTGATTATTTTTCTCCAAACCTTTTGATTTTTCAAAAAGCTTTTCGACTTTATATTCAAGAGTATCAATTATTTCTGCAATTACACTCATTATACATCCTATTCATTACTTAATCCTACAAAGTTAGTATTCCTTTTTATTAATGCAATTTTTTATCGAATTTTTTACATTAAAAAGAGACAAATAAATGAAATTCAGTATATTGTGTTATAATGTTTGTTTTTTAGGTTTTTACCTGTTAATTTTTTATTTTAGCAAAAATATTTTTATATGAAATTATCTATACTTGCCCTTTTATCCTGTCATTTTCTATTTGCCCAAACACAATATCCTAAAGATTATTTTCGTGCCCCGCTCGATATTCCAATGCAGCTTTCTGGGAATTTTGGGGAGTTAAGACCCAATCATTTTCATGCGGGTTTTGATTTAAAAACAAATCAAAGAGAAGGATTGAGTGTTCATGCAATTGCAGATGGTTATGTATCGAGAATTAAAATTTCGACTTTTGGAAACGGAAAATGCATTTACATTACACATCCAAACGGTTATACTTCTGTTTATGGTCATTTGCAAACTCCTGTCGGTCCAATTTTGGATTATGTAAAAAATACACATTACAAAGAAAAAGCATATGAAATTGAAATGTTTCCAAAGCCAGATGAACTTCCTGTTACAAAAGGGGAAATAATTGGACTTTCTGGTAATACTGGCTCTTCAGAAGGACCACATCTTCATTTTGAAATTCGCGATACTAAAACGGAATTCGTAATCAATCCGATTTTCTTTGGCTTTGACCAAAATATAAAAGATTCTAAAAAACCTACTTTGTCAAGTTTGTATGTTTATCCACTTGATAATTCAACTGTAAATCAGTCCAAGCAGCCTTTACTGCTTAGCATGGCGCTGCAAAAAGATGGAACTTATCTGGCTTCGAAAGTAAAAGCAAACGGAAAAATTGGTTTCGGAATCAATGCAACAGATACTGATGATGTTTCATTTAATAAAAATGGAGTTTTTAATGTTTCAACTTTTTTAAACGGAAATCCGAATTACAATTATCAGTTTAATACGTATTCGTTTGATGAAATGCGTTATATCAATGCTTTTATCGATTATGCGAGGTATAAAAAAACAAGTCAGAGAGTTCAGAAGCTCTTTATGAAAACGCCTTTCGCTTTAAGTATAATTAAAACAGATTCGCAGTACGGAGTTATCTCGCCAGAACCAAACTTGGCTTCGAATTACAGAATTGAAGTTTCAGATTATTTTGGAAATTTAAATTCGATAACAGTGCCAATTGAATACGACACGGCAACACCGCTCGTGCAGGCAGAACCTGTTACAGGACCTTATTTTTTGCGATACAATAAAGATTCTAATTTCGAAAAAGATAATATGTCTGTGTTTTTTCCTGCGGGAACTTTCTATGAAGATTTTAATATGAATTTCGATGTTAGAAATAATAAGATTTATATTCACGACGATACGGTTCCAGTTCATTCAAACTTTACGATTACGATAAAAGACGATTCTTATCCTGAAAATTTACGTGATAAACTTTACATAGGGAAAGGAAATAGTTATAATGGAACCATTAGAAAAGGAGATGTTTTTACAGCAAAAGCAAAAATATTGGGGCAGTATGGCTTGGTTCTGGACACAATTGCTCCAGTTGTAAAAATCACAAAACCAGTTGAAGGAAAATGGATTAGTGATCAGAAAAAAATTGAGTTTGTAATTAGCGATTCTTTATCTGGAATTAAGTCCTATAATGGCTATTTAAACGGAAGCTGGGTTTTGTTTGAATATGAAAATAAAAACAGAAAAATTACACACACTTTTGATGATCAATATTTGACAGAAGGCGAGAACTTTTTAAAAATAGAAGTTGTTGATAATGTAGGAAATACTACTATCTTTGAAACTCATTTTTTTAGAAGTCAAAAATAAAACCGTAATCTTTGAATAACAATAGGTTTATATTCGCTTTTCTTTTTTTATTCTTCAGCTGTATTTCATTAGCTCAAAATGCTTTTGTTAAAGGTGTAGTTTTAGATACAGAAAAACATCCTGTTCCAAGCGTAAATATTTCTTCGCAGGGAAATTCCGTTCAATCAGATTCAAATGGTTTTTTTGAAATCGCAATTCCTTCAAACAAAAAAGCTTCCTTGATATTTACTCACGTTTCTTTAAAGACGATGAGTTTAACGGTTAGTTTAAAAACCAATGAAGTTTTTATTTTTAATCCGATAATGAATAATTCGCAGGAACAAATGGGAGAGGTTTTTGTTTCTTCGGGAAATAGAAAACGTGTTCAGGGAATTGCAACGATTGATACCGAAACCATAAAAAAAATTCCTGGTGCAAATGCAGGAATTGAAAATATTTTAAAAACGCTTCCAGGTGTCAATTCGAATAACGAATTAAGCACGCAGTACATGGTTCGAGGCGGGAATTATGATGAAAATCTGGTTTATGTAAACGAGGTCGAAGTCTATCGTCCGTTTTTAATTCGCTCGGGTCAGCAGGAAGGTTTAAGTTTTACGAATACAGATCTGGTTCAAAATGTTGATTTTTCTGCAGGCGGATTTCAAGCAAAGTTTGGAGATAAATTATCGTCCGTTTTAGATATTACTTATAGAAAGCCAACACAGTTTGGCGCTTCTTTTGAAGCGAGTTTTCTTGGCGGAAGCGCTTCTGTAGATTTGGTGTCTAAAAACAAAAAATGGTCTGCAGTTACTGGAGTTCGTTACCGAAACAATAGTCTGCTCGTAAATAGTCAAGATACGCAAACGAATTATACGCCAACTTTTGCAGATGTTCAAACGAATATTAATTATGATATTTCTGAAAAATGGCAGATGAGTTTTTTAGGGAATATTTCGCAGAATAAATATTTATATCAGCCATTAACCCGTGAAACAAAATTTGGTACCGTCGATCAGCCAATGGCGCTTGCTGTTTATTATCAAGGTCAGGAAAAAGATCAATATGATACTTATTTCGGTGCTTTAAAAACAACTTATAAAGTTTCTCCGTCGCTGACTTTAAAATTAATTGGATCTATATTTCATACAACAGAAAAAGAGCATTTTGATATTCTAGCACAATACCGTTTAGGAAATGTTGATGCTGAAGATCCTGCAAATCCATCGACTATTGATTTTACACGCGGAATTGGTTCGCAGTTAAATCATGCCCGTAACGATCTGGATGCGTTAATTGCAAATATCGAGTTGAAAGGTTCAAATGACTGGAGAGATAGTCAATTAGAATTTGGTTTGAAATATACTAGAGAATCTATACGAGATAGAGTAGTAGAGTGGGAGATGATTGACTCAGCAGGGTTTTCTATAAACCCGCCGTTGGTTATTCTGCCAGAAAACAATCAGCCATACACTCCTTATACTGGTCCTCTTTTGCCGTATCAGGATATTCGTGCGACAAATTTTAATACTATCAATCGCTTTTCTGGATATGCGCAATGGAATAAACAATCTGAAATTGGTTCCAGTAGAATTTGGTATCATTTAGGAGCGCGTTTTCAAAGCTGGAATGTTTCAGGAGCTGTAGAAGAAGGGAAAAACCAGACTGTTATAAGTCCGCGCGCGCAATTTGCCATAAAACCAGATTGGGATCGGGATATGGTTTTCAGAATTTCTGGTGGATTATATCATCAGCCGCCATTTTATAGAGAACTTCGCGATTTGGACGGCGTTGTGAATCCGAATGTGAAAGCTCAAGAAGCTGTTCATGTGGTTTTGGGGAATGATTATAATTTTAAGATGTGGAATCGACCTTTTAAATGGGTTACAGAAGTTTATTATAAATCGCTTTCTGATGTCAATGTGTATTCGATTGACAATGTTAGAATTCGATATGTGGCCAATAATAATGCGAAAGCATACGCGCAAGGTCTTGATTTTAGGTTGAATGGAGAATTCGTGCCGGGAACAGAATCTTGGGTAAGTTTCGGATACATGAAAACTGAAGAAAACTACGAAAACAAAGGTTATATCGCCCGCCCGACAGACCAGCGTTTAAAGTTTGCAATGTTGTTTCAGGATTATATGCCGAATATTCCAAGTGTAAAAGTATATCTGAATTTGGTTTACAATACGGGTCTGCCAGGCGGCGCGCCGTCATACACGGATCCTTATTTGTACCAAAACCGATTAAACGATTATAGAAGAGCGGATATTGGTTTTGCAAAAGTTTTCGTAGACAGCAGTACGCAGAATACTAAAACAAGCTGGCTGAAAAACTTCAAAGAATTAGCAGTAGGATTAGAAATTTTCAATCTCTTTAATAATCAAAATGCAATTACAAATACTTGGGTTCGTGATGTGTATTCTAAAAATCAATATGCGATTCCAAATTATATGACTTCTAGGGTTTTTAACGTTAAGATTAATGCGAGACTGTAAAGTCTTTTCTAATTTTTTAGTAAAATTCAATAAAAACCAAAATTACAATCAAAAATAGTATATTTGATAATCGAATATAATCCGCCTAGATGAAAAAGTATTTTAAATATATAGCCTTGGTAATCGTTGGAACAGTTATAAGCTGCCGCGAAGAAGTTAAAAAACCAAAAGTAAGTTACGACGTATCAAATAAGGTAAGTGTCACGAAAGCCGATTCTACGCAGGTAGAAGTTGCAGATCTGCCTATTCAAATGCAGGGGACGGATTATTTAATTCACCCAGTTGGAGATTTAAGAGTGTATGAAAAAGGTTCTAAAGCAAGATTTGGTTCCTCAACTGTAAACGACGTTAGTTTTACTATTTCGAACTTAGGTGAATATGAAATCACGGGTTATTTGCAAAATTTGAAATTTCAAAAAGTAGATTCAGATTCTATTCGTCCTTTATCAGATAAACCAATTTTGATTTTAACTGCCACTTATTTAAAAACTGTTGCAGATAAAACCCATAATAATGTTATGGTTTACACGCTGACAGATTCAGATACAAACAAAGATGGAAAAATAGATACCAGCGATATTAAAACTTTATATTTAAGCGATATCAGCGGAGAAAACTTCACAAAAGTTTCTGCTGATCTTCAAGAGTTGGTAGATTGGAATTTAATTGAATCTAAAAACCGTTTGTATTTTAGAACTATTGAAGATACCAACCAAAACGGACAATTCGATAAAAATGATGTATTGCATTATAATTATATAGATTTGACTTCTAAAAAATGGGAAGTTAAAAGTTATAAACCGATCTAAGTTGCTAAGGTTCTGAGGCGCTAAGATTCTAAGGTTTTATAAAAAGCCGTTTAAAAATTATTTCAATAATTTTTAAACGGCTTTTTTGTTCAGTAAGAAAAAAAACTTAGAATCTTAGCGCCTCAGAATCTTAGCACCTTCATATCAATATATCACTTTCCAAATCAGATTTTTCAATTTCAAAACCAAAATCCAGACGTTCGACCAATTCGATAACTAGTTTTTTGTACCAGTTTTCAGATTTTGGATGAATGTATATTTTCTCAATTAGTTGATTGATGTCAACATTGATTTTTAATCCGTCGTTTAGTTTTATGTCGCTTTTTGAAGTATCAGTAATAATTCGGACTTCACGTTCGTATTGAAAACTTTTTCTTTTGAATAAAAAGGGAAAAAATAAATCATCAAACGGAATATATTCTTTTTTGTAATCGATATAATTTACCTCGCCAATATACTGGTCAAAATTATTCTCTGGTTTTAAAGCTTTTTGTAATCTTCCAATAGTAGACTGAATCGCTAAACCTTCGCTGTTTTGTGTAAAAATCTGCCACATTGCAAACGATTCATATTCATTAATATGCCAGCTGCTTATAGCAACTTGTTCTCGTTGTGTTTTGTAGTATTTTAAAAAGTCAGGATTGTTTATTGCAAGCTTTTTAATCTCTTCGTAAGTAGGCTCGCTGAAAGTGCCTTCGTATTGATCTTCAAATTTGTCTGAACGTGACATGAATAATTTCTTAGAAAGTAATAAGTCTAAGAACTTAGATAAGTCAAGATATTTCCAAACTATAGTGTCAGGATCTTCAGGAAGTGTAATGTTCGGATGGTTAAGATACATTTTATTGAGATTAAAATTTATTCTTTAACTCACCTAAAGTTATAAAAATAAACACAGATTAAAGAAATTAAACTGAGTTTTAATATTTCCTTAATCTGTGTAGATTATTTAATTGTATGTGTGTCTTAAGATTCGAAAGACTGCATGGTTACCAATTTGTTGTAAGTTCCATTTTTTGCAATTAGTTCTTCGTGAGTTCCCTGTTCTACAATTCTTCCTTTCTGCATAACTACAATTACATCTGCTTTTTGAATTGTCGAAAGTCTGTGGGCAATTACAATAGAAGTTCTATTCTGCATCATGTTTTCGAGTGCAACCTGAACAAATTTTTCGCTTTCTGTGTCCAATGCAGATGTTGCTTCATCCAGAATCATAATTGGTGGATTTTTCAATACTGCTCTAGCAATAGATAAACGCTGTTTTTGGCCGCCAGAAAGCTTGTTTCCGCTGTCGCCAATATTGGTGTAAATACCAGCTGGCAGATCTTTTACAAATTCGTATGCGTTTGCGATTTTCAAAGCTTCAATGATTTCGTCGTCTGTAGCATCTAGTTTTCCTAATGCAATGTTGGCTTTTATAGTGTCGTTAAATAAAATACTGTCTTGAGTTACCAAGCCCATTAAACCTCGAAGAGACTTCAGGTTCATGTCTTTAATATTAATTCCGTCAATAGAAATTGATCCGTCATTAACATCGTAAAAACGAGTTAACAAATTGGCGATGGTACTTTTTCCGCTTCCAGATTGTCCAACAAGAGCAACAGTTTGTCCTTTTTTAATTTGAAGAGAAAAGTCTTTTAAAACGGTTTCCTCTTCATATTTAAAGTTGATATTTTGAACAGATATAGTATCGTCAAAAGTTGTTTTTTCAATTGCGTCCGTTTTACTTGTAATAGGATTTTCCTGATCTAAAATCTCTAAAACACGTTCTGCTGCTGCGTTTCCTTTTTTTACTCCGTATGAAGCTTTAGAAATTGCTTTTGCAGGAGTCAGGATATTATAAGCTAATCCCATATAGGCAATAAACGAAGGGCCGTCAAGAGTTTTGTCAATTAAAACCATTTGACCTCCATACCAAAGTAAAATGGCAATTACGGTAATTCCCATAAATTCACTTGCAGGAGAAGCTAAATTTTGACGATTTCCAATACTATTGGATAATTTAAAAAATCGTTCTGTTGAGTTTTGAAAAACGTTATTGAAATATTCTTCAGAGTTATATCCTTTTACAACTTTTAGTCCGCCAATAGTTTCTTCAATTGTCGATAAAAAAGCGCCCTGTTCTTGTTGTGCTTTACCGGATTGTTTCTTTAATTGTTTTCCAATTAATGAAATAATATAACCAGATACTGGAATAAATATAAATACAAACAGAGTAAGTTTCGCACTAATAATTAACATTGTAATTATAGTGAAGATGATAGTTAAAGGTTCTTTTACTATAAGTTCTAGAATTGCCAAAAATGAAGTTTGTACTTCGTTTACATCAGCAGAAATTCTTGAAATCACATCTCCTTTTCTTTTTTCTGAATAAAAGGCCAAAGGCAGTTCTAATGTCTTTTTGTACAAAGCATTTCGCATGTCTCTTAAAACACCATTTCTTAAAAAGTTAATGAAAAACATAGCTAAATAATCGGCTAAGTTTTTAAGTAAAAAGATAGAAATAATAATTGCCACCATTACGGATAAAATATATCCAGCTTCATGAGTTCCTTTTGTTGTGGTGATATAGTAACTTAAATAATCTTGACCGTAATCCTGAATTTTTAAGATTCCCTGATAGACTGGTTTTGTATAATTTTGTTTTGTTTTGTCGAATAAAACCTGAAGCATCGGAATTAAAGCAACAAAAGAAAGGGTACTAAAAAGCGCATACAAAATATTGAAAAAGATATTTAAGAATGCGTATTTTTTATACGGATATATAAAAGGAACTATTTTTTTGAAATTACTCATTTTGGTGTTTTTTACCATTAAAACCCGATAGCTTAATAAGCTATCGGGTTTTTGAAAAGTGTATTTGTATTTTTATTATTTCAATTGCATATCTGCAATGATATTCTGTATTTTTTGATCTAAGAAACTTTCGGCAGCATCAAAATCTTGAACAGATTCTAATTCGGCATTTACGCTGATGTAGAATTTAATTTTTGGTTCTGTTCCACTTGGTCTTGCACAAATTTTAGAACCGTCTTCTGTATAATAAATTAATACATTCGATTTCGGCATATCCATCGTAGATTCTTCATTAGTCAACAAATTCAATGCAGTAGATGATTGATAATCTTCAACCATAATCACACGCTGACCATTGATTTCTTTCAAAGGATTTTTACGTAAATCAATCATCATCTGATTAATTTCTTGTAACCCTTCCATTCCTTTTTTAGTCAATGAAACTAAGAATTCTTTGTAAAAACCATTTTCAACATACAGTTGTAAAAGTTCTTTGTAAACAGAGCTTCCGGCAGCTTTTGCCTGTGCAGCAACTTCGCATATTAATAACGTCGCAGCAACTGCATCTTTATCTCTAACAGCATCGCCAACCATAAATCCGAAACTTTCTTCACCACCACCGATAAATTCAAGTTCAGGAAAATCTTTGATCATTTTTGCGATCCATTTAAATCCTGTTAAACCAACTTTACATTCAACACCATAACTTGTAGCCAATTCCATAATCATTGGAGTGGAAACGATTGTTGAACCAACGAATTGTTTTCCGTTTATTTTGCCTGCTTTTTTCCATTGTTTCAAAAGGAAAGAAGTCATTAAAACCATAGTTTGGTTTCCGTTAAGCAAAATCATTTTGCCATCATTATTTCTAACGGCAACACCCAAACGGTCACAATCAGGATCTGTTCCTACAACAATATCAGAATTTGTTTTATCTGCCAAAGCCAAAGCCATTGTTAAAGCTTCTGGTTCTTCTGGGTTTGGTGATTTTACAGTTGGAAAATCCCCGTCTGGAACTGCCTGTTCAGGTACAATATGAACATTTTTGTAGCCAGCCTGAGATAAAGTATCTGGAATTGATTTTATTGAAGTTCCGTGTAATGAAGTGAAAACAATATGAAGATTGTCCTTGGCTTCTGCAGGAGTATTAAAACTTGCGTTTTCGATAGATGACTTAATAAATGCTTTATCAATATCAGTATCAATATACTGGATCAAGCTTTCGTTTGCGTTGAATTTAATTTTGTCGTAATCTAGATTTTCGATTACATTAATAATTGCTGCATCTTGTGGAGGTACAATTTGTCCGCCATCCTGCCAATACACTTTATATCCGTTATATTCTGGCGGATTGTGAGAAGCTGTAAGAACGATTCCGCATTGACACCCTAGGTACTTAAGTGCAAAAGATAATTCTGGAGTTGGTCTTAAGTCAGAAAACAAATAAACGTGAATTCCGTTTGCAGAGAAAACATCTGCAACCACTTTTGCCAAAGTATTACTGTTATGACGGCAGTCGTAAGCAATGACAACTTTTAAAGGTTCATTTGGGAAAACTTCGTGTAAATAATCAGATAAACCCTGAGTATTTTTTCCAAGCGTATATTTGTTAATTCTGTTGTTTCCAACGCCCATAACGCCACGCATACCTCCAGTTCCAAATTCTAAGTTTTTATAAAAACTTTCTTCAAGTTCTTTTGGTGAAGTAGTCATTAATTCTTTAACAGCAGCTTGTGTTTCTTGATCGAATGTTGGTGTCAGCCATTCATTTACAGCATTTAAAATATTAGGTGCTATATTCATGTAAATTTTCTTTTATGTTTTAAATAAAGGTAGTTTTTCTTCAAAAATTAATTTGACTCAAAAAGATTTTTTTTTTCCTGATTTGTGTCAAAAATTTACTTCACGTGCTACTTTATATCTTTCTTCGTTGTTTTTGGTTCTTAAAATAATTTCACCTAAAAATCCAGCTAAGAAAAGCTGAGTTCCTAAAATCATTGTAGTCAAAGCAATGTAGAACCACGGATTATTTGTAACCAAAGTATATTTCATTCCGTTATACATATGGTATAGTTTTGAAACGCCTATATATCCAGCAGACAAAAATCCGATTATAAACATTATTGATCCCATTGCGCCAAATAAGTGCATTGGTCTTTTTCCGAAACGTGATAAAAACCAAATAGTGATCAAATCAAGAAATCCGTTAATAAAACGTTCCATTCCAAATTTGGTCTCACCATATTTTCTAGCTTGGTGAATTACCACTTTTTCGCCAATTTTTCCGAAACCGGCATTTTTAGCCAATACAGGAATGTAACGGTGCATTTCGCCAGAAACTTCAATGTTTTTGACAACAACATTTTTATAGGCTTTTAATCCGCAGTTAAAATCGTTTAACTCAACACCAGAAGTTTTTCTGGCAGCCCAGTTAAATAATTTTGAAGGAAGATTTTTGGCTACAACAGAATCGTAGCGTTTCTTTTTCCAGCCTGAAACCAAATCGTATTTCTGAGCTGTAATCATTTCGTACAATTCAGGAATTTCATCTGGACTGTCTTGCAGGTCGGCATCCATTGTAATAATAACGTCGCCTTTTGCTTTAGCAAAACCAGCATGTAAAGCCTGCGATTTTCCAAAGTTTTTCATGAAACGAATGCCTTTTACATTCGGATTTTCATTAGAAAAACCTTCAATTATCTGCCAAGAATTATCTGTACTACCATCATCTACAAAAATGATTTCATAAGAGTAATTGTTAGATTGCATCACTTTAATGATCCAAGTATAAAGTTCTTTAAGTGATTCCTCCTCGTTTAGAAGCGGTATAAGTATAGATAAATTCATTTATATTTTTATTCTTGTGTAGTTTTGCTTTTAAAAAATGCAGCGAAAATTAATCCAAAAATGGCACTGATAACAATTGCAAAAACAGATCCTTTTAATAGTTCTATAGTAGAGTATGGGCTGCTTTCTTTCATTTTAGCAACTGCTTCATTAATAGCAGATGCAGGTGTGCCAAATTTCTGCATCATATTTACAGTGTATTTGATCATAATTTCGCTCAAAGTATCTTTGGCTCCTGGGTCAATAACATTAAATAAAATAATGTTGAAAGTCGTAGAAATTAAAATACCGATTACTGCAGCTATAAAATAAGTGGTAAAAGCATCTTTGAAACTAAAAACACCTTTTAATTCTTTCTTAGTTTTAGAAAGTAAAATGATGCTTATCGTAAGACTAATTGCTATTCCAATTATACCCATCCACCAAGCTGTAAATAGGTTTAAATCAACAGCATATATTGTTGCAGTAACCAAAGCAGATGCAATACCAATCATTACACCATAAGTAATACCGTTCTTTTTTATAACTTCATTAATCATATTTCTATATGTTTTAAAATTAATCCACAAATATAGTAATTCCCACTATAATCGGAGATAAAAAAAGCTTTTCGAAATAAACTAAAAAAAAGTGGGCTAAGTATTTGTTTATTAAAAAAGAATTGTAAATTTGCACACTCAAAAATAATTAAAAGTTTTTAAACAAAAAGAGTATCATTTGTTTACACCTTTTTCTAACCATGAAAAAGCTTCAAAATAAAAATACTCCAAACAATAAATAAAAAGATAAAGATGAAAAAAGGAATTCACCCAGAAAATTACAGATTAGTTGCATTTAAAGACATGTCAAATGATGACGTTTTTATCACTAAATCTACTGCAGATACAAAAGAAACAATTGAAGTTGACGGAGTTGAGTATCCAGTTGTAAAAATGGAGATTTCTAGAACATCTCACCCTTTTTATACTGGTAAATCTAAACTTATCGATACTGCAGGACGTATTGATAAATTCAAAACTAAATACGCTAAACACGCTAAAAAATAATAGCTGTTTTACATTATACAAAAGCCTTCCAGATCTGGAAGGCTTTTTTTATGCGTTAAATATTACTTTTCGTTAAAGTGGTTTTTTAGTAAACCCGTAAAATATTTGTAACTTTGGGGTCAGGTAACTAAATCAAATTTTAACAAACACTCAATTATTTATGAACTACATTCTTTTCGACGGGCCCGTTCGGAATGCGTTATTACCCTTTACCTTTACGAGGCCTGTGGCTGATATTTTGGTCGGAATTATGACCATTCGTCAAAAATGGGAAAAACGTTTAGGTTCAACAATTACCACTATTACCGAAGAATATTTATCAGAAAAATTTCCAATGGTTGAAATGGAAGAAAATGTAATGATCAATGCAGCGTATTTGCCAAATGATACACTTGTAGAGATGATTGCTGACTTAACCGAAAATCAGGCCATTTTTAAAGGAGAAGATGTAATTGCATTTTTTGCAACCGAAAACCAAGAAGAAATCGATTTTGATTCTTATGAAATTATTCAGTACAATGATGACTGTATAACTATTGAACATACTTGGGATATTTTTTCTAAAAATGATGCAGCGATCCGTCAAGATTTTAATTATTTGACAGAAGATCGAAAATCGCAGCCAATTCCAAAAAGCGTTAATGTAATTGCACCCGAAAATATATTTATCGAAGAAGGCGCTAAATTAGAATTTGTAACTTTAAATGCTTCAAATGGTCCTATATATATAGGTGCGAATTCGGAGATCATGGAAGGAACTGTAATTCGAGGGTCTTTTGCTTTATGCGAAAATGCAATAGTAAAAATGTCTGCCAAAGTTTACGGAGCGACAACTGTAGGGCCGGGATCTAGAATTGGAGGAGAGGTTAAGAACTCTGTACTTTTTGCAAATTCGAATAAAGGACATGAAGGATTTTTAGGAGATTCTGTTTTAGGCGAATGGTGTAATATAGGGGCCGATTCTAATAATTCAAACCTGAAAAATAACTACGAAGAGGTTAAGTTGTGGAGTTATGAAACAGAAGGTTTTGCAAAAACCGGACTTCAGTTTTGTGGTTTAATGATGGGAGATCACAGTAAATGCGGTATTAATACAATGTTTAATACTGGAACTGTTGTTGGAGTAAGTGCCAATATCTTTGGATCTGGTTTCCCGCGTAATTTTGTTCCGAGTTTCTCTTGGGGAGGCGCAGCGGGTTTTACAACTTATGTAACCAAAAAAGCTTTTGAAACGGCCAAACTGGTTATGGGACGCAGAAACATTGAGTTTGATGAAACTGAAGCCGCAATTTTAGAACACATTTTTGAAGAAACCAAAAAATGGAGAAAAGACTGATTTAATTAGAGAATTAGTCAATTTGAAAATGAGATAATTTTTAGCAAACCCGACTGGTTTTTGAAACCTGTCGGGTTTGTTTTGTTGTGAATTTTGAAAATGACACATTTTCAAATTAAACAAATGATCTAATTATCAAATTGTCACATTTTCTAATTCCCTAATTGGTACATTATACAATTAAAATCTATCTTTGCGCTTTCAAAAAAATACTTGCTTAGAAATCTAAAAATCTAAGCAGTCTAAAATCTAAAAATCTAAATGATTACAGTTAACGATATTTCGGTTCAGTTTGGTGGAACTACACTTTTTAGCGATGTTTCTTTTGCTATCAATGAAAATGATAAAATTGCCCTTATGGGTAAAAATGGTGCGGGGAAATCGACACTTTTAAAAATAATTGCTGGTGTAAACAAGCCTTCAACAGGAAGTATTTCTGCTCCCAAAGAAGCGGTAATTGCCTATTTGCCACAGCATTTACTTACTGAAGATGGTGCGACTGTTATGGAAGAAGCATCTAAAGCTTTTAGTGAGATTTTTAAAATGAAATCTGAAATAGACGAAATCAATGAACAGTTAACGGTTCGTACAGATTATGAAAGTGACGAATACATGAAATTGATCGAAAGAGTTTCTGACTTAAGCGAAAAATTTTATGCTATTGAAGAAGTAAATTACGAAGCTGAAGTAGAAAAGATATTAGTAGGTTTAGGTTTTGAGCGCGAAGATTTTACACGTCAGACTTCTGAATTTTCTGGAGGATGGAGAATGCGTATCGAACTGGCTAAAATTTTATTGAGAAAACCAGATTTGATTTTACTGGATGAGCCAACGAACCACATGGATATTGAAAGTATTCAATGGTTAGAAGATTTCTTGTTGAACCAAGCCAAAGCTGTTGTGGTAATCTCGCACGATAGAGCGTTTGTAGATAATATTACAAATCGTACCATTGAGGTTACAATGGGAAGAATTTACGATTACAAAGCAAAATATACTCATTATTTAGAATTAAGAAAAGACCGCCGTATCCATCAGCAGAAAGCATACGATGAACAGCAAAAAATGATTGCAGAAAATCGTGCTTTTATTGATCGTTTTAAAGGAACATTTTCTAAAACAGATGCTGTGCAGTCTCGTGTAAAAATGCTGGAGAAACTTGAAATTGTTCAGGTTGATGAAGTAGATACTTCAGCATTGCGTTTAAAATTCCCGCCTGCAGCGCGTTCTGGACAATATCCTGTTATTGTAAAAGAAATGTCTAAATCTTACGGAGATCATGTTGTTTTTAAAGATGCAAATATTGTAATCGAACGTGGTCAGAAAGTAGCATTTGTTGGGAAAAATGGTGAAGGAAAATCGACCATGATCAAAGCGATTATGAAAGAAATTGGTGTTGATTCTGGAAGTGTTGAAATCGGTCACAATGCACAAATTGGATATTTTGCTCAAAATCAAGCGGCTTTACTAGATGAAAACGCAACGATTTTTGAAACAATTGACAGTATTGCAGTTGGAGATATTAGAACACAAATTAAAAATATTTTAGGTGCTTTCATGTTCCAAGGTGATGATATTACCAAAAAAGTAAAAGTGCTTTCAGGAGGAGAAAAAACACGTTTGGCAATTATAAAATTATTGTTGGAACCTGTAAACTTATTGATTCTGGATGAGCCTTCGAATCATTTGGATATGAAAACGAAAGATATTATCAAAGATGCGCTTCGTGATTTTGACGGAACTTTAATCTTAGTTTCTCACGACCGTGATTTCCTTGACGGTTTAGCAACTAAAGTTTTTGAGTTCGGAAATAAAAGAGTAAAAGAACACTTTGAAGATGTTGCAGGTTTCCTTGCTCATAAGAAAATGAACTCTATGAGAGAGATCGAAAAATAAATCAAAATACATTATAAATTTAAGGCACAAGTTAATTCTTGTGCCTTTTTTATTTTTAATAACATTATTTTAATGCAACTTTTTTTACAAGAGATGTATTTTTTTGCTATTTTAGTAGTCCCATTTCGTTTTAGCTGTAAGTAGTTAGCTTTTTGGTTTTCAAAAAGCATAATTCTGATTTGAATTCAGTTGTATAAAAAACTAATATTTTATCTATTTGAAGTCTATGAATAAAATTCTACTATTTCCAATTGTTTTTTTCTTCTTTTTAACTCCGCTTTTGCTGCAAGCCCAAGACGATGTAAATGAAAGTGGAAAAACTGAAAAGCCAGAAAACGAGGTAAAATATCCACAATACCAAATCAAAGGTCTTTTGCAGGCAAGATATCTAGAAAGTTTTGGCGATAATGTTGATGTTTTAGGGGTTCACCACTCTACTGGTGATGTTACACAGCAGTCTTTTGATATTAAAAGAATGCGTGTTGGTTTAAATACCAAATTAAGTGAAGCAACAGAAGTTGTGATCCTAGTCAATTTAGCTGATTTTAAATCCGATACAAAAGGTAAAGTTTTGGAAAATGCCTATGGAAAATATACTTTTAGTAAATACATTGCTCTAACAGGAGGGCAATTCCGTCCTGCATTTGGTATAGAAGAGCTTGTTCCGGTGGATATTATAAAATCTTTTGACTTTTCAAATCAATATTACGAATTCGGAAAAAATGGATGGACCAGCTTTCAGATAGGAGCTTCCGCAACTGGAGCTTTCGATATCGGAAAAATTCCAGTCAATTACGCTGTTTCTGTATTAAATGGAAATGGAAAAAATGTAGAAATGGATAAGGATAATGGAAAACAATATTCTACAAGATGGGTTTTCGAATTATCAAAAGAACACAAAATTAATCTGGGTTTGAACGGAGGTTTCGGAAAAGTGTTTAAAGAAGATGTTTTTGCAATTGGTGCAGATATAACCAGTGATTTTAAACTTACAGACAGATTTACTTTCGATCTTCAAATCGAATACAAACAAGGAACAAATCATAACTTATATTTTTCTCTGCCAGTAGAAAGCAGAACAGATAATGTTGCTGATTATCAAATGCGAGGGATTTATTTTCTGCCAAATCTGAGATATGTTGTAAACTACAAAAAATTGACTGCTTTAGAATTATCATGTCGTTACGAAACATTTGATCCTAGTTATAAGGTCAATTCAAATGTAAGGCAGACCTATACACCAATGATAAGTTTAGAATTTGGAAAAGCCTATACGGGTCGAATAGAATTGGGATTTGAAATTGATCGATTTGATAGAAGTATTCCAGATACATCAACCTATAATGATGATTTATTCTTAATTCAATTACAACTACGACTTTAATTCACCTAAATTTTGTTTTTTATGAAAGAAGTAAAAATTCCTCAGACCTTGATAACGCTGGCAATTGGAATTGCAATTTGGTTTATTCCTGCACCAAATGGCGTTGTCATAGAAGCTTGGCATTTATTTGCCATTTTCGTAGCTACAATTTTAGGAATTATCTTGAAAGCAGCTCCTATGGGAACCATGTGTATGATTGCAATTGCATTAACGGCAATGTCACAGGTTTTGGCTCCAGGCGATCCAGGAAAATCGATTACTTTGGCCTTGAGAGGTTTTGGAGATAAAGTAATTTGGTTAATTGGAATTTCATTCTTTATAGCCAGAGGCTTTATCAAGACAGGATTAGGAAATAGAATTGCTTTTTTATTCATTAAAATATTTGGTAAAAGTTCTTTAGGATTGGCTTACGGTTTAGGATTGGCCGATTTGGTATTAGCGCCAGCCGTTCCAAGTAACACGGCAAGAGGAGGAGGAATTATTTATCCTATAATGAAGTCAATGTCTATGAGTTTTGGCTCGATGCCAGATCAACCCGAAACACACAGGAAATTAGGTTCATATTTGACTTTAAACAGTTATAATATGAATTTGATAGCATCTTCAATGTTTCTAACAGGTACGGCAAGTAATCCGATGTGTCAAAAATTTGCGCTTAATTTAGGAATAAAAATAACTTGGATGTCGTGGGCAGCTGCGGCGATTGTTCCAGGTTTATGTGCATTTTTTGTCATTCCGTTTGTGTTGTATAAAATTTATCCTCCAGAATTGAAAAAAACAGCCGATGCGCCGCAGATTGCATCTCAGAAATTAAAAGAAATGGGAGTAATAACTCGAAACGAATGGATGATGCTGCTGACGTTTTTTATACTTCTTTTTCTTTGGATGACTGGAGATTTATTTTCTATTGATGCGACAACAACGGCATTTATAGGATTAGTGATTTTATTGCTGACTTCGGTTTTAACTTGGGATGATGTAAAAGCCGAAAAAGGGGCTTGGGATACAATTGTTTGGTTTTCTGTTTTAGTAATGATGGCCAGTTCGCTCAATGAATTAGGCTTCATTGCGTGGTTTAGTGATCTTGTAAAAGCAGAAATTGGTGGATTAAGCTGGCAAATGGCTTTCCCAATTATTGTGCTTGTATACTTTTTTAGTCATTACCTTTTTGCAAGTGCAACAGCACACGTAGCGGCAATGTATGCGGCATTGCTTGGCGTAGGAGTTTCGCTTGGAATTCCAGGACTGCTGCTTGCTTTTATGCTTGGTTTTATAGGTTCGCTATACGGAACATTAACGCATTATGGTCATGGTCCGGCACCCGTTTTCTTTGGGAGCGGCTACGTCGATTTAAAGAGCTGGTGGGTCAAAGGACTTATAACTGGTTTAGTTATGCTCTTTATTTATATGGTAATTGGAGGATTGTGGCTCCGAATTATTGGATATTTTTAGATTCTAATTCCAGGAGGAAGCAGTTCTTTATATCTAGGATTTTTTTTGAAAAAAGAAACAATCTTTGGATGAATTGGAACAACTCTGTAATTTTTTTCAGAGCTTAATTCTAAAATGTTTTTAAGTAAAGCGTTAATAGCTTCTTCATTTTGATACGAATCTGGTGTGTTGATTTTGGTTAAGAAGATTTTTTTTTCTTGAAATGAATATTCAACTGCCAGCATTCCTTCGGGTACGACAGTTTCAAATTGGCGTGCAAAAGTGTTGTCTTTGATTTCCATAGTTACAAAAGTTTCCATAGTAATTTCTTTTAAGGTTATGTTTATAAATTGAATTTGGGAATTGAAATAGTATTGACAGAAAATTCTTTATAAGATTTTAAAGCCAAAAAATATTTCAAATACAAAGGTAATCATTTGATTTTCAATATTAAATTATTTTTTGAAGAGATAAACTTTAAGCAATTGTTTCTAAGTTTATTTTTTTGGATTCAATTAATAATGTGGAGCGAAATTTGATTAAGATGATATTAAAAAGTAACTTTATTTTTTTAAAATAAATGTCATAAGGTAATTTCATTTTAATAATATGAGTAAAATTCCAGTTTATTTTATGCCGGGTCTGGCAGCAAGTTCGTCTATTTTTGAAAGAATACAATTAGATGAAGATGTTTTTGAAATGTTTCTTTTGGAGTGGGAGATTCCCAAGCCTAAAGAATCACTTTCAGATTATGCGCTTCGAATTAGTGAAAAGATAAAACATGAAAACCCTGTTTTAATTGGTGTTTCCTTTGGCGGAATTTTAGTTCAGGAAATTTCGAAACATATAAAAACTCGAAAAATTATTATTATATCCAGTGTAAGAAGCAATGCGGAGTTTCCTAGAAGAATGAAAATAGGGAAGAAAACAAAAGCATATAAATTAATTCCGATGCAGTTGATTTTAAATATTGAAAAATTGGCTAAATTTTCATTTGGCGAAAAAGTCAATAAGAGAATTAAACTTTACGAGAAGTTTTTATCAGTCCGTGATTTAGGTTATCTGCAATGGGCTGTAGAAAGTGTGATTCGCTGGGATAGAAATCAAATTGATGAAAATGTAATTCACATTCACGGAGATCAAGACGAGGTTTTTCCAATAAAATATATCAATAAGTGTATTATCGTAAAAGGCGGAACCCATATTATGATTCTCAATAAATACAAATGGCTGAATGAAAATCTGCCTTCTATTATATTGGAAGACTAAAAGATTTAAATTCCAAGTTTAATGTTTTAAGTTTTCAGGCTTTGTCAAAATTTTGATAGAGGTTTTGTCATGAAGATTATCTTCAATCTTGTCATTTTGATCCCGAGGCTTCGGGAGAGAAATCTCTGTAAGTAGCTCCACAAAGAGAATTAATAAAATATGAGAACATTGATAATTGTTTTGGGGCTAATTTTAGTTGGCTGTGAATCTCCAAAGAAAGATTATGATTTTACTTTTTTCAAATGGAATATTCATGAATCTTATTATTTGAAATTCAATTCTTCAGACACACTTTATTATACAAATGTTTATGGTTTCAAGAAAGAAACATACTTTACAATTTTGAACGACGAAGAAAAAGAAAGAATTTATAATATATTGGATACTATAACTTTTCCAAAGAAAGACAGCTATGAAAGTTTGGTTGAAGATGGAGAAACGAATGCATTTGTATTAAAGTATAAGAATCAATTAAAGAAGCTTAAAATTCATGGACACAACGGGCCAATTTTATTTAGGCTTTTTGGAAAATCATTAGATAGAATAAAGATTGATCATGAATTTACTAAGACAGATAAAAAGATTGATCTAAGAGAAATTAATAAAATGGTTATAATGAAAGTGCCACCAACGTTTGTTGTTGATACTTTAAAATAAAAAATCCCAAACACCAGTAAATTGGAATTTGGGATTTAAATATTGAAATTTAAAAATCGTTAGATTTTCTTCATTTGTTCTTTCATCATAGAAATTTGTTCTTTCAGCATTCCTTGTTTGTCTAATTTTTTAGCTTCGTTTAATAAATTAGTCGCTTCAAGTTTTCTTCTGCGTGACATGGCAACCCCTGCAAGGTTCAATTTAGCTACAGCTAAATCCATGTCCATTGATAGTCCAAGTTCGATAGCTTTTTTGAAATGTTTCTCAGCTTGGTTGATATTTGTTTGAGAAAGCATGATTCCTTGTAAATAATTTAAGTAACCTTGCTGCTTTCTTACTAACGCTCCTTCTGGATTTTTAATATATGATAGCCATTTTTTAGCACCTTCAAAATCTTGTTTTCTTAATTTTAGGAAAGCTAAAAGGATAAATTCGTTTTTAAAATAAAGAAAAATTGGAATCGCAGTTAGTAAAATAAGGAAAATACCATTTCCGATATTACTTTCTGTAAATTGCCAAATGCCAGCTACAACAAGAAGTCCGGCCAAAATAAGTTTAATATTTTTGTGAAACATAATTAATGTAAATTTGTGATTGCAAAGATAGTAAAAGGAATTAAAAATATTTTTATAAAACTACTTGCCAGAAAAAAAAGTCTTTGTATATTTGCACTCGGTTTTTGAGCAACGATATTGAAAACTAGAAAAAGAGATATTAGATACCATTTTAAAGATACAAAACAATGAGCAAAAGAACATTTCAACCATCGAAAAGAAAAAGAAGAAATAAGCACGGATTTATGGACAGAATGGCTTCTGCGAATGGAAGAAAAGTTCTAGCGCGTAGAAGAGCAAAAGGAAGACATAAATTAACTGTTTCTAGCGAACCTAGACACAAAAAATAATGTTTGTATAAACATACATAAGGCGATTACTTTTTTAGTATCGCCTTTTTTTATACCTTGTCGGTAAAAATTTTTGCAACATTCTAGTTTAGAATAGACTACGAATGTTTTTTAGAAGTACTTTATATAACTACACAATACATACAAAATGCCTAAAGACACATCAATTAAATCCGTTTTAATAATAGGTTCGGGACCTATTGTTATTGGTCAAGCTTGCGAATTCGACTATGCAGGTTCTCAATCTGCACGTTCTATTCGTGAAGAAGGAATTGAAGTTATCTTGATTAACTCAAATCCAGCGACGATTATGACCGACCCATCTATGGCCGATCATATTTATTTGAAACCATTAACGACAAAATCGATTATTGAGATTCTTAAGGAACATCCACAAATTGATGCTGTTTTACCAACAATGGGAGGACAAACAGCTTTGAACTTGTGTTTGGAAGCTGAAGAAAAAGGAATCTGGCAGGATTTCGGGGTAAGATTAATTGGAGTTGATGTAAACGCAATTAATATTACAGAAGACAGAGAGCAGTTTAAACAGCTTTTAGAAAAAATCAATGTACCAACTGCACCTGCAAAAACGGCTACTTCATATTTAGAAGGAAAAGAAATTGCTCAGGAATTTGGTTTTCCACTTGTAATTCGTCCATCGTTTACACTTGGAGGAACAGGAGCTGCAGTAGTTTACAAAAAAGAAGATTTTGATGAGCTTTTAACAAGAGGTCTTGAAGCTTCTCCAATTCACGAAGTTTTAATTGATAAAGCTTTGATGGGATGGAAAGAATACGAATTAGAGCTTTTAAGAGATAAAAACGATAATGTTGTAATTATCTGTTCAATCGAAAACATGGACCCAATGGGAATCCATACTGGAGATTCGATTACAGTTGCGCCTGCAATGACTTTATCTGATACAACTTTCCAAAAACTGAGAGATTACGCAATCTTGATGATGAGAAGTATCGGAAACTTTGCTGGAGGATGTAACGTACAATTCGCAGTTTCGCCAGACGAAAAAGAAGATATCGTAGCAATCGAGATTAACCCTCGTGTTTCTCGTTCTTCTGCATTAGCATCAAAAGCAACTGGTTACCCGATTGCTAAAATTGCTTCTAAACTAGCTTTAGGATACAACTTAGATGAGTTACAAAATCAAATTACAAAATCGACTTCGGCTCTTTTTGAACCAACTTTAGATTATGTAATCGTGAAAATACCACGTTGGAACTTTGATAAATTTGAAGGATCTGACAGAACTCTAGGTCTTCAGATGAAATCTGTTGGTGAAGTTATGGGAATCGGGCGTTCTTTCCAAGAAGCGCTTCACAAAGCGACTCAATCTTTAGAAATTAAAAGAAATGGGTTAGGAGCTGACGGAAAAGGTTATAAAGATTACGAGCAGATTATCGAAAAACTTACTTACGCAAGCTGGGACAGAGTTTTTGTAATTTATGATGCAATTGCAATGGGAATTCCGTTGAGCCGTATTCACGAAATTACAAGAATCGATATGTGGTTCTTAAAACAATACGAAGAGCTTTATGTTTTAGAGAAAGAAATTTCAAACTATAAAGTTTCTAATCTTCCTAAAGAATTATTGCTTGAAGCGAAACAAAAAGGTTTTGCGGATAGACAAATTGCTCACATGATGAACTGTCTGGAAAGCGAAGTACATTCTTTACGTATGGAGCAAAACATTAATCGTGTTTTTAAACTGGTTGATACTTGTGCTGCTGAGTTTAAAGCGCTTACTCCTTATTACTATTCAACTTTTGAAGCTGAAATAGAAAAAGCAAACGGAGAACGCTATGTAGATAACGAAAGTGTTGTTACGGAGAAAAAGAAAGTTATCGTTCTAGGTTCTGGACCAAACAGAATTGGTCAGGGAATTGAGTTTGATTATTCTTGTGTACACGGAGTTTTAGCAGCAAAAGAATGCGGTTACGAAACAATCATGATTAACTGTAATCCTGAAACGGTTTCTACAGATTTTGATACTGCTGATAAATTATACTTCGAGCCAGTTTTCTGGGAACATATTTATGATATTATCCAGCACGAAAAACCAGAAGGTGTAATTGTGCAGCTTGGTGGACAAACAGCTTTAAAATTAGCAGACAAATTATCTAAATATGGTGTAAAAATCATCGGAACTAGTTTTGATGCGCTTGATTTAGCTGAAGATAGAGGACGTTTCTCAGACTTACTGACTGAATTAAATATTCCTTTCCCAAGATTTGGAATAGCTGAAACTGCAGACGAAGCTTCGACTTTAGCAGACAGCTTAGATTTCCCACTTTTAATTCGTCCTTCTTATGTATTAGGAGGTCAGGGAATGAAAATTGTAATCAACAAAAAAGAACTTGAAGAGCACGTTATCGATTTGTTGAAGACAATTCCTGGAAATAAATTATTGCTGGATCACTATTTAGCTGGAGCAATCGAAGCTGAAGCTGATGCCATTTGTGATGCTGATGGAAATGTTTACATCATTGGTATTATGGAGCACATTGAGCCTTGTGGAGTTCACTCTGGAGATAGTAACGCGACATTACCTCCTTTTAACTTAGGAGAATTTGTAATGCAGCAAATTAAAGATCATACGCATAAAATTGCAAGAGCTTTAAAAACTGTAGGTCTAATTAATATTCAGTTTGCGATAAAAGATGATACAGTTTATATTATCGAAGCAAACCCAAGAGCATCTAGAACGGTTCCGTTTATTGCAAAAGCTTACGGAGAACCTTATGTAAACTACGCTACAAAAGTAATGTTAGGCCACAATAAAGTAACTGACTTTGATTTTAATCCGCAATTAAAAGGATATGCAATTAAGCAGCCAGTTTTCTCTTTCAGCAAGTTCCCTAACGTAAACAAAGCGTTAGGGCCAGAAATGAAATCGACAGGAGAAAGCATCTTGTTTATTGATGACTTAAAAGACGATCAATTCTACGAATTGTACTCTAGAAGAAAAATGTATTTGAGTAAATAATCTCAAATTCTAATATAAAAAAAGCTCCAATGAAAATTGGAGCTTTTTTGTTTTTTGTTCCTTAGTAGGCAACATCATATTTATAATTAAAAGTACCATCTGTAACTTGTGTTGTAACTGGATTATCTGCACCAATTGGCTTTGAATAATCTTCAACACAATTAAAAGAAAAGGTTCCTGCGACGATTTTTGTATTTAAATCAATTGAAGTTATAGACAAAGTTCCTTTGGCGACATATTGGTTTTTTGGTTTTGTATTAAAGATAAATTGAATTTGTGTTTTTGAGGCATCATAAGTTTCTGGCGTGATAGGATAAGTGCCAATTTTTAGATCGCTTCTTTTAATATATAAAATTATTTCATCTACAACTTTTCTCCCCTGTAATTGAATATATTCAGCTGTGGGATAGTAGGTATATAATGGTTTTGTTGCAAAATTTGAATTGAACGGATTGTTAATTTCCCACAAAGTTCCATCAATTTTAGCAGTCATTGCAAATTTTGATGTTGGAGCGGTTGGATCTTCTGGATTTTCACTGTTATCGCTTGAACAGCTGTTTAGAACTAAAACTAAAAAAAGAAAGAGAATTTTTGGTGTTTTCATTAGTGGTATTTAAGGTTATGTTGGATGTAAATGTAGAAAAATATTTGTTAATATTGTGATTTTCTAAAAGCCTTGTTATTAACGGGCTATAAAAAAAGCTCCAATAAATTGGAGCTTTTTTGGTTTAAAAAGTAAGATGTTATTTTTTAATAAGTTGTTCTAATGGTTTCAATTGATCCATATCAATTTTAGATTTTTGTAAAACAGACATTAATGTCATAATATTATTCGGATTCATATCTTCACCTAAAACACGAACTACAGCAAAGCCAGTTTCTTTTCGATTAAGGAATATGACAAATTCTTTAATGTTGTCTTCTGATCCTACATAACTAATAGAAGCTCCGTCTTTACCAGATCCAAATTTCATTAATTGTTCATATTTTGGATTTTTTAATATGGCATTGACTTTTGTTCTCTCTGTCTCAAACTGCGCCTGATTTTTATCATTTGCTTTAAAAGCCAAAATATTCATTTTTTCGAAAGAATTTACCGCTTCAGTTTGTTCTGCTGAAAGTTTTGTTTTTTCAAGATTTAAAATATTAGGTGAAATATCCAATGCTATAAAATCTTTGTTTTCTGTGTTTTCAACAAAATACTTTTGTAATGTTGGTTCAGAGTTACAGCTTCCTAAAGTTAGCAAAGCTATAAGTGCTAAGGTGAAAATAGTTGTCTTCATTTTATTTTTTGCCTTTAGAAGCTTTCTTTAAATCAGAACCTCCTGGAAGCTGCATTTTATCTGTTAATACTGAGATTTCGTTTAGATCAAAATTACCAGTTAAAGATAATAAAACAGTCTCATCGTTTTTAGCACCGTCAACATACATTAACAATTCTCTTATCTGAGTATCTGATGCGCCAGATTTTACCATGATTCTAACATTTTTACCGCTGTCATTTACACGCATCAATTCTTCAAGGCCTGCAGTTTTAATGTATTTGTCGGCTGAAGCTTTCATTTCTGCTTCAATTTTTGGATTTTTAGTGGTAAACACTTTTAAATAATCTAATTTTTTAATTAAAGCAATGTATTGTTGTGTCTGTTTATCAGAAGCATCAACTTTTACCTTGCTCATTAAATCGAACATTTTTTTGTTTACAATTACAGAGGTTACATCGTCTTGACCATCAAATTTGTCAAAAGCACCTTGTGCATAAAAAACGTTTGTAACAAATGCGAAAACTAGAGTTATGATGAAATTTTTCATTTGATTTAAATTTAATTACTGTTTAAAAATTTTGTTTTTTGATTGTTCGTATTCTTTAATGTACTGTACACTTTCAATACCTACATTAACATTGTTTGATAATAAAGCCAAAGCTTTTTGTGTCGCTTTTAGCGCCTCTTCGGGATCATCGTAGGTTCCTAATTCTGTTTTAGAAGCTACGGCAGTAGTAGTAGTACTTTGTTCGCTTGCAAAATAATAGGTTCCAATTCCCAGCAAAATCACAGCTGAAGCCGCAATCGATAACCACGCCACATTTCGTTTTTTAGTTTGTAGTGGAATTTCATACGTCGATTTCTGTTCTTTTGCTAGAGAGAAATAGCCAAACATAGACTTGTACTGCTCCAAATGCTGCGCAACATTTGGTGAAGAAAAGTATTCTCTTAATTCTTTTTCTTCGGCAATCGTTGTTTCTCCCTGAAAGTATTTTTCTAATAGATTTTCTATTTTATTTAGTTCCATAAAGGTGTGTATTTGTCATTGATTCTCTAATTTTTTTTCTCGCTCTCGAAAGTGCCACTCGTATTGCAGTTTCGTTCATATTGACAATTTTCGCTATTTCGTCAAATTCATATTGTTCAACATCCCTAAGCTGAATCAGCAGCTGCATTTGTTCTGGAAGCTGATTTATAATTTTTTCAACCCATTCTAGACTATTTTCATCTTCCAGCTTTTTGTCTAACTGCGGTTCCCTGTCGGTAAAATTATTATGAACAATCTGCAGATTACTGGCTCTTTTAGATTTTAATTGGTCGAGACAATAATTTTTAGTCATTGTCATAGCTAAAGCTTCGACGCTGTTATAGTTTTCCAGATTTTCTTTTTTATTCCATAATTTTACCATTACTTCCTGAGTGGCGTCTTCGGCCTCTTCAGTACTTGTAAGCAATCTTTTTGCCAGACGAAAAACTTTGTCTTTAAAAGGATTTATTAATTCTATAAATACAACTTGGTTCATTAAACTGATGGTTAATCGTTAGCTTATATAGTCAAGACGAGGTACAATTATATTTGTTACAACAAAAAATAAATATTTTTTTTACGTAAAAAAAATACTGCTTTTTTGACGAAGCTAAAACTAAAGATACTACTTTTACGTTTATACCACTAAGAAACCCAATTGATATGAAAACACCTTTAAAGAGTATTCTCTTTCTTTTTTTGCTAGCTTTTTCTTTGCAGTCTTGTGAAGATCAAGATGACGTTGCAGCTCCAGCAGACTTACAAGTTAATAATTTTATATGGAGAGGATTAAATGAAGTTTATTTATGGCAGGCAGATGTGCCTAATTTAGCTGATGGACGTAATCTTCAACCTGATTTCGATACTTTTTTAAGAGGTTATTCTAAGCCGGAAGATTTGTTTGAAGATTTATTGAATAAACCCGAAAGTAAATACCCGAACGGAGGGGCTATTGACCGTTTTAGCTGGATTGTTGATGACTATACTGTTTTGGAACAAGAATTAAGCGGTATTACCAAAAATAACGGAGTCGATTTTAGACTAAGCCTTATTTCTTCTGGGTCAAATGATGTTGTTGGATATGTTCGTTATATTATACCAAATTCTGATGCTTCTACAAAAGCAATTAAAAGAGGCGATTTGTTTACAAGCGTGAACGGAACAAAACTTACGGTTTCTAATTACCAGCAATTGTTATTGAATCAAGACAGCTATACTTTAAATCTAGCAGATTATAACGGAAGTACTTTTGTTTTGAATGGTAAATCGGTTGCTTTAACGAAAACAGTTTTAGAAGAAAATCCAATTTTCATCAATAAAGTGATTACTTCAGGAAGTCATAAAATTGGTTATTTAATGTATAATGGTTTTTATTCTGAATACGATGATAAATTAAATCAAGCTTTTGGCGAATTAAAAGCACAAGGAGTAACAGATTTAGTTTTAGATCTTCGTTATAATGGAGGAGGAGCTATTACATCTTCAACTAGACTTGCAAGTATGATTACGGGACAGTTTCCAGGACAGATTTTTTCAAAAATGACGTTTAATGCTAAACAAATGGAAGGTCTAAGCGGTGATGACTTAGAAAGTCTGAATGAAAGATTCGTTAATAATATTGATGGAAAATCATTAAACAGTTTAAATTTAAATACAGTTTATATCATTACAACCGAAAGTACAGCTTCTGCAAGTGAATTAGTGATAAATGGGTTAAAACCTTATATCAATGTTGTTCAAATTGGAGAAATTACAACTGGAAAGAATGTAGGTTCATTTACAGTTTATGATTCAGAAACTTTGACTAAAAAGAACGTTAATCCGAATCATAAATACGCAATGCAGCCTTTGGTTTTAAAGATTACAAATTCAGCAAATTTTGGAGATTATACTCAAGGTTTACAGCCAACATACGAGCAGAACGAACAAGTTAGCACTTATGGCGTTTTAGGAGAAACATCTGAGCCGTTACTTAGTTTAGCTATTTCGAAAATTACGGGAGCAACTGCTAAAAGAACTTTTAATGATTTGGAACCGAAGTTTCCTTACGTAACAGATTCAAAAATCATTAACGGATTGAAACATGGTATGTATCTTAAAACTGCACCAAAACTATATTAAGTAAAATTCAAAATAATAAAAAAGGCTTTCAGAAATGAAAGCATTTTTCGTAAAAAAAACAAAAACTAATTCTAAATAGTTTAATCGTTAAAGTAAAAACCGTTTGATCCTGCACCGGTTGCTAATTCTTTTTGAAGATTTCCAGCTAAGTCGTAAATGAATGCTTTACTATCTTTATCGAATTTTGCATCTGCAACATAAATACGATTGTTTTCTACTGCAAATCCGTATATATAACTATCAGCTATCGTAACAATTGCTGTTGTAGAAGGCGCTGTTGCGTTAATGCCCATTGCATAAACAGAAGTTCCTGCTGTATAGTAAATTTTGTTGTCTTCAATATCCATAAGACCAACTCCAGCTAAACTGTCTGGGAATCCAATTTTAGAAACGGATTTGTCTGATAATTTAACTTTTACTAATTCACCATTACCAGAAAATGGTGCTCTAAGAATATATAAATTACCATTTTCTTCTTCGATACAATCTGCACTATATCCAATTTCTAAAGTTTCAACTGCTTTTGTAGCAATATTTACAATTAAAAGTTTACTGCTGCTGTTTGGTTCAGTGATGTATAATTTACCATCTTCTAGAACTAATCTGTTTGCAGTTGCGTTTAATTCAATTTTTGACTCTACTTTATTAGTAGCTAAGTTAATAACAGCAACAAAATCATCAGTATCTCCTGTTGCAGGATTAATGTACGAATACGTATTTGCGTTGGTAACATAAGCTTTTCCATCTTTCACAACACCATATCTTGGAGTTGCAAGACCTGAATCAATTTTTGCAATCAATTTAAAAGTATATCTGTTTACAACATTGATCACATTGGAACCACCTGCAATGATATAAGCTTTATCTCCGTCAAAAAAGATATTCTGTAAATATCCTCCAACCAAATCATTTCCATTTTCAGCTTTATAAGCATCTTTGGTAAACAAACTAAAATCATTGCTAGAGAATGAAACACTACCAACACTTGAACTTCCTTCATTCAAAATAAAAAAACCATTGTCATAAGCGCCTTTTGGAGTATCGTCATCATCGCTTGAACAAGAAACGAATAACGAAATGCTTAACGCTATTAAAAGTAATTTACTGAACTTCATATATTAAAATTTTAAGGTTAAATACACATTGAAATTGCGACCTGGCATTGGTCTGTTTTCTAGGCTTTCATAGTCTTTATTTAAAAGATTTAAAACCTGAAAACCTATTTTAAAAGAATCTAAAAATTTAAGATCATAATCGAGTCCGATATTTGAAATTAAATAATCGTTTATAATTTCATCCTTACTATTATCGGCGGTTGTATAAACAAAACCATTGTAAAGAATTTGATAGTAAGCGCTTACTTTATTTCTTGAGTAGGAAACTGCTCCAGTTGCTTTATTAAAAGGAACAAAAAAGATTTGGTTTTTGGTTTTTTCATCTTGAGATATGGTATAAGCATACGTTGCATTTACTGCAAAATTGTTTTTACCATAATTTTTTCTCCAGCTTAATAAAGTTTCAGTTCCATAACTGTTGACTTTATCTTGGTTTTGCGGTGTCCAAATACCACCAGTTCCAGGCACCCATTGCAGCATGTCTTTTATTTTTATATAATAAAAATTCTGCGTCCAAGTGAAATTTTTAAATGTAAACACATTGCCAATTTCTCCCTGATAAGAGTTTTCTGGTTTCAAGTTCGGATTTCCTCCAGTTTCCCAATACAAGTCGTTGTAAGTTGGAATTCTGAAATTTCTAGAAATATTCAACTTTAAATTGTACCAATCATTGAATTTATAAGAAGAGCCTAAATTGAATAAAAGCGGTGATTTGTAATTATTGGTAAATTCTTTTCTAACACCAATTTCATTTTTCCAGTTATCGCCGATATCTTGCCTTAACAACAAAGAAGCCGAACTGATTTCGCGAACATGACTTCCAAAACTAGTTCCATAACCATTTGTTCTGCTGTAATCTATAATTCCGTTGACCTGAGTAGATTTAAATAAAGTATAATCTAAATCTAACTTTGTAATCAAATTTTCGGTTTTTCCGTACGTAAAATTATTAGCGCTATTATCAGCAAAGTATTGATAATTTTCAAAAATATATGCTGTCTTAAAATTGGTTTTCAGCTTTCCAAAATTTCCATCGTATTCAAGCAGGTTTCTGTTGAAACCATTTACGTACTTGCTTTTGGTTTCTGTTTCTACAATTAAAGATGTATTTCTGTCTGTATTTGAAGTTTGACTATACAGCTTTAAAATATGGTTTTCGTTTATTTTGTACCCAACATTTGCATTCAAAGTAATAATATCATACTGCCCGTTTTGGTTCCAGCGCTGTTCGCCTCTCCAAGTATAGCGATTCAAATACTTATAATCGTTTGTGGAGCTGTTTTTTGAAAAACCAATCTGTGTGCTCCATTTTTTATTTGAAATAGATGTTTTGTAATTAATACCAATAGTATTAAAACTGCCGTAATCTAATCTTAAGTTATTTTCAAAACGATTTAAAAAAGATAAGTCATTATTTAAATGAACGGTTCCTCCAATTGCGCCACTTCCATAAATTACACTTCCACCGCCAGCCTTAATACTGACTGAATTATAATCTGAACTGGAAATAGTATTAAAATCGGTGCTTCCATTCATTTGAGAATTAATGTTTATTCCGTTCCAAATTACTGCTGTTTGGGAAGAAGTCGTTCCTCTAAAAGAAACAGTCGAAAGCATTCCGCGACCATATTCTTTAAAATATAAAGTAGAATTAAAATTCAGCAAATCAGTTAACAATGCCTCATTTTTATTGATAATGGAATCATTAAGTTTTAAAACAGATTGCGATGCTGAGTATTTTTTTAAGTTTTTGTCTGAAACAAAAACTTCTTTCAAACTGGTAATAGAATCGCTCTGCGCCAAAGTAATCTGGCACAACAATAATAAACAAAAAGCTAACCTTAGTTTTATAGTCATAATTTCTACACTCTTTTTCCCGAGAGCTCGATATTGTTACAAAGGCAGGTCTCCTGGCTTGCGTCTTGTTGTTTACCTTCCCATTCGCCATGGGCGAGCAGTGGTTTTGTAGTTTACAACAAGCATTCGTTTAAGAACTCAGCTTACAGTTGCGGGTACAGCTCAAGAAATTACTTGATTCCCTTTTAATGTGTTTTATAAAAACACAACCTTAATTGGCTGCAAAGATAAAGTTAAAAATATTGAATATTCAAAATTTGTTTAGCTTTTCGAAGCAAAATGTAAAACATTACAGAAAATTAGAGCTTTATTCTGATAACTTGTCCGAAATTTACTTTATTTTTAAAAGCTTCTATCAAAGGAGTTTCTGTCTGATGACATAAAATACTTCTGATGACTCCTGCATGAGAAACAATAATTATAGGATTTTCTAGCAGTGAAATTTCATTTAAAAAGTCACCAACTCTTTCATGTAACTCTACAAACGATTCGCCATTTGAAACTTTGATATTTACAAAATCTTCCATCCACGGATTGAGTTGTTCGGGCGGAATTTCATCCCAGCTTTTCAATTCCCAATCTCCAAAATTCATTTCCTTTAGACGATCATCTTCCTGATATGAAATTGTATTTACATTCTCCTGAATATGTTTAGCAAGAATTGAACAACGTTTTAATGGACTTGAAAAAATCATTGCTTTTGAAGGTAATTCTGAAATAATTTTACCAAATATTTCATCAAAGGGTTCTGCAATATTTAAATCAGATTGTCCGTAACAGATTCCTTTTTCGCAGATAGTTTCGGTATGACGGACTAAATAAATTTCCATAAAAATAAAATGCTTAAATAAAATACAACTTCGCAGACTTGCTGCGTTGCGCCTAAACAATCACCTGTATAACCGCCAATCCACTTTTGGAAGTAACGGGCCAAAAAATATCTAGTTATAGAAACAGGAATTACAGCTAAAATCAATTTATAATCAAAAAAAGAAAATACAATTAACGGAATTAAACCAAAAAAGCATGAGCCAAAAACTTCTTTCCAAGTATATTGTTTCGCAATTGGTTTACTTTTGCTCGAAGCATCTTCACGAGCATATTCATGTGTGAAAATGATACTTATAGCTGCTAAACGACTTAACGAATGAGCAGAAATAAATAAAAGGAAAATTAGTAAAATGTTATTTGTGAAAAGTAAAATGGATTCTGCAAGCAGTTTGAATTTTAATAAAAAAAGTAAAACTAATCCGATTGCTCCGTAAGCGCCAATGGCACTGTCTTTCATAATCATTAGGATTTTTTCTTTGGTCCAGCCGCCGCCAAATCCGTCACAGACATCTGCAAATCCGTCTTCGTGAAAAGCGCCGGTTGTTAAAACAGAAGCAATAATTGCAAAAATGACAGCAGTTTCTGTAGAAAGAAAAAGCGAAAAAAGATAGAAAGCCAGAAATGAAATTGTTCCAACAATCCAGCCAATAAAAGGGAAATATCGTGTGGCTTTATTTAAATAATCAGGATGATGAGTTATGTTTTTTGGACAAGGAATTCTGGTGTAAAACATTAAACAGGTGAAGAAAATATGTAGTTCTTTTTTCATTTAGATTGGGTTTTCATTTAGTATGTCATTTCGACGAAGGAGAAATCTCCGCAAGTAATTCCGTTCTAAAAGAGGCTCAACTTTGTAGACTTTCTAATGGAGATTTCTCCTTCGTCGAAATGACAAAAGTGAGAATAAATCATAATGAAACATAATTATTTGTAGAAAATAGAGTAATTACTATTTCCTACTTATTCCAGCGCTTTCAAAACTAGCCATTTCATTCAAAAAAGCCTCAGCCGATTTTAGAAGTGGAAAAGCAATCGCACAGCCCGTTCCTTCGCCTAAACGTAAATCAAGATTTAAGATAGGTTTGACATCTAAATATTCTAGCAGTTTGAAATGTGCTTTTTCTGCAGAGCAATGGCAGAAAACAGCATTTTGCTTTATATTCGGATTGATTTTATAAGCGATTAAAAAAGCTGTGGTACAAATAAAACCATCAACTAAAATCAGCATTTTATTTTCAAAGGCAGCCAGCATTCCGCCAGCCATTTGTATGATTTCAAAACCGCCAAAATAGGAAAGCTTTGAAATTAAATCGGCTTGATTGGAATAATTTTCGAGTGCTTTTTTTAGAATATTTTGTTTCAGAATTAATTTTTCATTTTCAACTCCAGTTCCCTTTCCAACGCATTCTTCAATAGGAAAATCAGTTAAAAGGCTAATTAAAACAGAAGCTGTAGAAGTATTTCCTATTCCCATTTCTCCAAATCCAATGCAGTTAGAACCTGTTTTAGCAATTCTTTCAATAGTATCTTTTCCTTTATCAAAACAAAATTGAACTTCGGTTTCACTCATTGCAGGAATATGTAGAAATGATTGAGTGCCTTTGGCAATTTTTGCATCAATTAAATTTGCATTTGTTGGGAAATCATAATTTACACCAGCATCAACAATTGATAATTCAATATTATTTTGTTTGCAGAAAACATTAATTGCTGCGCCGCCTTCAAGGAAATTAGTTACCATTTGTCGTGTAACATCTTGCGGATAATCGCTTACGCCATGATTAGCGATTCCGTGATCTGCAGCAAAAACAACAATATTTGGTTTTTCAATTTTAGGATTTAAAGTTTCAAAAACACTTGCCATCTGAAAAGCCAAGGTTTCTAATGTTCCTAAGGAACCAACCGGTTTTGTTTTTGAATCTATTTTTTCTTGCAGCAGTTTGTTGAAATCGGGTTTAGTTTCGATTTCATTTTGAGATTTTAGTTCAAAATCAGAAATGTTTACTTTATGAATTTCTGTGATTTCAGTACAAATCGGAGTTTCCGATTTTTGTTTCCAATGCAATTGCTGCAGCATTGGCTGGTTATTATAGTTCGTTGCTGGCTTTCCAATACAGAAATAGCCGAGCGGTTCTATATTCTCAGGTAAATCAAGGATTTTTTTAAACTGATAATAATTCAGAATCGAAACCCAGCCCATTCCGTAACCTTGTTCAGTCAGAGAGAGCCAAATATTCTGAGCCGCACAAACCGAACTAAATTTCACAGCTTCATTACTGCCAATAGTCCCAATAGTAAATTGGTTCAAAACCGAACGATCATAAGCAATAATAAGCCCGATTGGCGCTTCTTCAATTGCTTCTAATTTGAGCGATCGGTAGAGTTCTTTTTGTTCGGGATTGTCGGTAAGTTCCTCGGCTTTTTTGTTGTAATCTAAAAATAGTTTTTTAATTGAAGTCTTTACTTCATCCGATTTAATAATATAATATCTCGTAGCATCAGTCAAACCAACAGACGGCGCCCAATGTCCAGCCTGTAAAGCTTTTTGAATTACTTCATCAGGAACTTCATCAGTTGTAAAATGTCGGGTGTCGCGGCGTGATTTTAATATATCTTCTAGATTGCTCATTTTAAATTCCAATTTTTTAAATTCCAAATTCCAAATTTGAAAATGGATAACATTCTAGTAAAGATAAAGCATAGCTTTGTAATTTTGATTTTAAAATTTTGAATTATCTTCCTAAGTTTTGGAATTTGGAATTTAAATTTTGGAATTTTCTCCTTTTATCTTAACCGGAATTCCCGAAACCATCAAAACTACTTCATCTGCATTTGAAGCTAGAAACTGATTCATCCAGCCTTGCAATTCGGTAAATTTTCGTCCGATTTCTGTACTAGCATGAACGCCCATTCCAATTTCGTTAGTTACAATAATTAAATTAGTATCTTTTTGACTGGCAATTGAGAGGAATTCTTTTTTAGCTTCTTCGAGACTTAGATCGACATTATTTTTATGATCGACAAAAAAGTTAGTCAGCCAAAGAGTTACGCAGTCAATTAAAGCTGTTTTACCAGAAAAATCAATTTCGCTTAAAAATTTTTCTTTTTCAATATTGGTCCAGCGCTCGTCTCTTTCCTGCTGATGGCGGTCTATGCGATTTTGAAAATCATCGTCCCATTTTCGAGCAGTTGCTACATATATAGGAGAGTTAGAAAGTTCCAAAGCAAGTTTCTGAGCATAACTGCTTTTTCCAGAACGCTCGCCGCCGGTAATTAGGTAAATCATCTTAATTGTTGATTGTTAATTGTTGATTGTTGATTGTTAATTGGGAAGAAGTCTACTTTTACTTAATTGGCTTTTTGATGTTTTAATGATGCTGGTTATTAATTTTAAAATTGAAACAGCATCATTGTTGATGTTTTCAAATTCTTTTTGATTTAAATAATCAGTTGCTTTTAATAATTCCAGCCAATAAATAACCTCATTTGCTTCTTTTTGCGCAATAGCAAATTTATGAATAAAATCACTTTTACTTTCGGCATGTTCTGCTTCTCGAATCATTGCGCCAATACTTGTTCCTGATCTAAGAAGTTGTTTGGAAAGTATAAATTCTTTTTTATCATTGCTGAGATACTGATATAGTTTGACAATTCTGATTGCAAATTCAAAACTTTTATTTTTTACGATGTTGTTTTTCATAATTAACAACTAACAATTTATAATTAACAATTAATACGGGCAATGTCTGCAGTCATTTCCGCAGCAGGTTCCTCGTTTAAGATGAAACCAAGTTTTGAAAACCATATTGCCATCTTCGATGTAATAATCAATACCTTCGATTAATTTTTCTGTTTTGGGCAAAGATATGGCTTTATTTTTCGGAGCATTGTGAGGAGTAATAGTTTCGATGTAGGCCTCTATTTTGTCTTCGCAGGCTTCTTTGAAGCAGACAGGACAAAGACAATCTCCGCCTTCAGAGAGATTAAAGATTGGCGGGTAATCATTACACCAGCATTTGTTTTCTATAGATATATCTCCACAGCTGAATTCAGATTCACAGCTTGAGCAAATTTTCATTTTTGTGGTATTCATGTTGTAAAGATACAATTGTTTAAATTTGTAAGAATAAAGGTAAACAAAAAAAATATAAAATACTTTACCTTTGTTTCATCCAAAACATAAAACATGAGACATTTATTACCTAAAATGATTTTTGCGGCTTCTTTTTTTATTCTTATCGGATGTAAGAAGAATGAGAAAGCTGAAATTGTAAAAGCTGAAAATGCAAAAAACAGTATCGAATATGCAACAGGACTTTCTATCGTAAAATATGAGGATTATTCGGTTGTAACTGTCTCAAATCCATGGCCAAATGCCAATAAAGATTTCAAATATATTTTAAAAGAAAAAGATGCAAAGGTTCCAGACAGCCTTCAAACTTATACTACAGTCCAGGTGCCGTTAAACTCTGTCGTTGTGACTTCAACAACTAATATTCCGTTTTTAGAAATGCTTGAAGTGGAAAATAAATTGGTCGGATTTCCGCATACCGATTATATTTCATCAGAAAAAACGAGAGCATTAATTGACAAAGGTTCCGTAAAAAACGTTGGACAGAATGAAAAACTGAACATTGAACAGTTAATCGAATTATCTCCAGATTTGATTGTAACTTTTGGAGTTGATAATAATAATCCGATGCTGGATAATCTGAAAAAAAGCGGTTTAAAAGTTTTGATTCAAGGTGATTGGATGGAACAATCCCCACTTGGAAAAGCAGAATGGATCAAGCTTTACGGTGCTTTATTTGGTAAAGAAGATCAAGCCAAGGAACTTTTTGATAAAATTGTAGAGAGTTATAATCAGGCTAAAAAATTAGTAGCAGACAAGCCAGCTACTTCAAAAGTTTTGTACGGTTCAATGTACGAAGATGTTTGGTATGTTGCCAAAGGAAACAGCTGGGTTGCGCAATTTATGCAAGATGCGAAATCCAATTATTTGTGGGCAGATTTAAAAGGAACTGGAAGCGAAGGTTTATCTTTTGAAAAAGTTTTAGACAAAGCCAAAACGGCCAACATTTGGATTGCTTCGGGTTCATTTAAAAATCTGGAAGAATTACAAAAAGCAAATCCGCATTACGGAGAATTCGACGCTTTTAAAAATAAAAGCGTTTATAATTTTGAAGGAAAATTGGGAGCAACTGGCGGCACCGTTTATTACGAATTGGCACCAAGCCGACCTGATTTAGTTTTAAAAGATTATATCAAAATTTTCCATCCCGATTTATTGGCTAGCTACGAATTTACTTTTGCATCAAAACTGAATTAAATTGGCGAATAAGAAAAGAAATACCATTTTATTTGTCACTTTGGCTTTGGGTCTTTTACTGATGTTTTTTGCAAGTATTAGTTTAGGATCTGTCCTGATTCCTTTAAAAGATGTTTTTGCAAGTTTAACGGGAGGTCACGCTACCAAATCAACTTGGGAATATATTATTATCAACTATCGTCTGCCAAAAGCGATTACAGCAGTTTTAGTTGGAAGCGGACTTTCAATAAGCGGACTTTTAATGCAGACTTTATTTCGAAATCCGCTTGCTGGACCTTATGTTTTAGGATTAAGCTCTGGCGCGAGTTTAGGCGTTGCCTTTGTAATTCTTGGCGCAGGATTTCTGCCGTCTTTTTTAAGTGTAATTGCCTTGTCCTCATATGGAATTGTTTTGGCATCTACTTTAGGAAGTACGTTAGTTTTGCTTTTAGTTTTGGTAGTTTCACAAAGATTACGAGATACCATGGCGATTTTAATTGTAGGTTTAATGTTTGGAAGTTTTACAACGGCTATTGTCAGTGTTTTGACGTATTTCAGCACAGCAGAACAATTGCAGAAATTCACTTTCTGGTCAATGGGAAGTCTTGGGAATCTTTCCTGGTCAACAATTGGAATTTTGACATTCTGTGTTGCTGTCGGCTTGCTTTTAAGTGCCAATAGCATCAAACCGTTAAACGCGTTGCTTTTAGGTGAAAACTATGCAAAAAGTATGGGCTTGAATTTTAAACGAGCAAGACTGATTATTATATTCGCTACCAGCATTTTGGCAGGAAGTATAACCGCTTTTGCAGGCCCAATTGCGTTTGTAGGCTTAGCGGTTCCCCATATTGCAAAACTGACTTTTCAAACTAGTAATCATACGATTCTATTTTGGAGTACTTTGTTTTTTGGTTCGATTATAATGTTGTTTTGTGATATCGTTTCGCAAATGCCAGGATTCGATGTCACGCTTCCAATAAATGCAATTACGTCTATAATTGGTGCTCCAGTTGTAATATGGCTTCTAGTTAAGAAAAGAAATTTTAAGTAAAAACTTACAAATGTTGTTATCTTTAGTTTTTTAAACACATAGATACATAGTTTTAAAGCCGAATAAAGGCGTTTCACTTTTTTAAACAATCATAGCTTTAGTGAGGTAAAACTGGTCCTCTATATTCATAAAACTAATTTTAAAATGGTTACTCAAAAATATCTAGATGAATTAACTTTTAATGTGATTGGTGCTTGTATTGAAGTACATAGAACAATTGGAAAGGGTTTACTTGAAAACATTTATCATCAATGTTTGAAAGAAGAATTACGATCTCGAAAAATAAACTTTATTACAGAAATGAAAGTACCTTTAATCTATAAAGGCAAAGAATTACATGTAGATTTAAAATGTGATTTGTTAGTAGAGGATTGTTTGGTAGTTGAATTAAAAACAACATCAGAAATAAATCCAATACATGAGGCGCAGTTAATGACATATATGAAACTGCTAAAGGCGCCAAAAGGTATTTTAATTAATTTTAATTGCTTTAATATTTTTAAAGAAGGCCAAAAAACATTCGTAAATGAATATTTCAAATTGCTGCCAAAGTTTTAAGTTCAACAGCTATGTGTTAATTTATGAGTAAATTTTCAAATAAACTTTAAATTAAAAAATAGATAAGCCTATGTTTCTATGTTTTAAAAAAATATCAAAATGATAAGTATATTAAAGACATCAGATTTAAATATTGGATATAGATCCAAGAAAGGTGTTACGCTTATTGCCGAAAATCTAAATCTAAATTTAGCTGCTGGGAAACTCATTACTTTAATAGGAGCAAACGGCATTGGAAAATCAACCTTACTGCGAACTCTTACCGGAATTCAGCAGCCTTTATCTGGAAATGTCTATTTAAACGAAAAAAATATTTCCGACTATAAACCTTTAGAATTAGCACAAAATTTGAGCTTGGTTTTAACTGAGAAATTACCTCCGAGCAATCTTTCTGTTTTTGAATTGGTTGCGCTTGGCCGTCAGCCTTATACGAATTGGGTTGATACTTTATCACATGAAGATATCCTCAATGTTCAAGAAGCTATGAAGCTGACACAAATTGAACATTTAGCCTCAAAAAAGCATTTCGAAATCAGCGATGGTCAATTGCAGAAGGTTTTAATCGCCAGGGCTTTGGCACAGGATACACCATTAATTATTTTGGATGAGCCTACAACTCATTTGGATTTACTGCACAAAGTTTCTTTATTCAAATTATTAAAAAAACTGACCCAGGAAACTCAAAAATGTATTTTGTTTTCTACACACGATATTGATCTGGCGATTCAATTAAGCGATGAAATGATTATCATGACGCCGGAAAATATTACTCAAGATCAGCCTTGTAATTTAATTTCAAACGGAAGTTTCAGCAATTTATTCAAAGATGAACATATTGTTTTTGATGCCGAAAAAGGGAAATTTATTGTGACGTAATAAAGTATGTTTTCCTGCAAGGTTTTCAAAACCTTGTAGGTTTCAAAACATCAACTTCAGAATTTATACCTACAAGGTTTTGAAAACCTTGCAGGAGAGATACCATAGGTATTATTTCTTCAATCCAATTTGTCTCTTAGCTTCTCCAACCACAAAAGCAACAGAATTAGCGATATTAAAACTACGAATAAGCGGTGACATCGGAATTGTTAAATGATTTTCAAATCTCTCCATAAACTCCTTACTCAAACCAACGCTTTCTTTTCCGAAAACTAACCAGTCACCATCTTGAAATTCATTTTCTAAATAAGACTTTTCAGAATGGGAACTCATTAAAAATACACGAGAATGATCTGGAATCTGTGCAATCCATTCTTCTACGTTTTGATATTCGGTAACATCAAGATGAACCCAGTAATCCAATCCAGAACGTTTTAGGTTTTTATCACTAATAACAAATCCGAATGGGTGAATTAGATGAAGGCGGCTTTCTGTACCAACACATAATCTTCCTATGTTTCCAGTATTATTTGGTATCTCAGGTTCTACAAGAACAACGTTTAGCATTTTTTTTGAGTTATGAGTTATGGGTTATGGGTTATGAGTTATGGGTTATGGGTTTAGTTCAAGAATTATCTAATTATCTAATTGACACATTTTCTAATTTAAAATCGTTTACCTCCAGAACTTCTCCAGCTTTTAGGTTTTGCAAATATACATTTCCTATTCGAACGCGAACTAGGCGAAGAGTGGGAAAACCAACAGCAGCAGTCATTTTTCTAACCTGACGAAATTTCCCTTCGTTTACAGTAATAGAAGCCCACGAAGTAGGACCATGGCGTTCGTCTCTGATTTTTTTGGCTCTTGGTCCAAAATCAGGAATTTCATTTACGATAAAAGCTGAACAGGGTTTTGTTTTGTATTTACCGCCTTCAAAACCAATTTCGACACCTTTTTGCAGTTCTTCAATTGCTTCTTGAGTAATAATGCCGTCAACTTGAACGTAATATTCTTTGTCAACTTTCTTGCTTCTAATTTGTTCGCTTACTTTCCCATCCGTGGTCAGTAAAAGCAAACCTTCAGAATCTTCATCTAATCTTCCAATTGCCATTGTTCCCTCCGGAAAATCATGCAATTCTCCCAAAAGCTTTTTCTTTCTTTTTAATTCATAAATAAATTGGCTTAAGTAGCCGTAAGGTTTAAAAAGAATGAAGTGTCTGTGCATTTTTAATTTTTTGCAAAGATAGTTTCTTTCTTAAAATTAAAGCGAAAGTAAAGCATATTAATAGTCTGCAAAAAATGAGTTCAAAACGGGGAACAGCATGAATCGAGAAAGAATCATAATCTTAAAATGTTGTAAATAAAGATAATAAAATATGAAAGATCTTGCCTTTTAAACCCAAAGCAATGTTAAACCATTTAATTTTAAGATTTAGAATTCGTAATATTATAATAGAAACCAAAAAATAAAACGATTATGGGAACGGATAATTTAGGAACAAAAAAGATAAACGGAACGCAGAAAGATATTGACGAATCTAAAGGAAAAAACGTTTCGCACGATAAAGATTTAAAGGATGCTAAATTGAAAAAAGAAATCGTAACCGATGCAGACGGCGATAAAAAAATAGTTGACCGAGCTCGAAATGAGAACGAAGATATTCAATTAAAAACGCCAAAAGTATCCTCAGATAATCCAAATTCAAATCGAGGAGTATCTTCTGAAGAAGAAGCAAAAAAGACGGTTGAAAATAAAGACCGGAATTCTGATATCACACCTAACAGATATCCAAATTCAAATCCAGAAAGTCATAAAGACCGTGGTAATATGAAATTGGATGAAGATGAATAATACAAAATTTTATAGAAAATAAGGTCATTTTAATGTCAAATAACATAACATTAGCGGTAAGCGTTAATGTTATTGTAAACTCTTTTCAAACCTTGAGTATCGGTGTAGATCTTCGTAAATTAGGGGTACAAATTTAAATCTTAAGAATATGTCACTTTTAGAAAATAAAGTAGCATTTGTATCTGGCGGCGGTTCAGGAATCGGACGCGCAGTTGCAGAAGCATACGCTCGAGAAGGAGCAAAAGTAGTAGTATCTGATATTAATGTTGATCATGGTGAAGAAACCGTAAAAATTATAAAGGAAAAGGGCGGAGAAGCTTTTTTTGTAAAAGGAGATTCGTCGAGCGCAATTGATAATAAACACATGGTTGAGGTAACCGTTTCAAAATACGGCCGTCTTGATATTGCATGTAACAATGCAGGAATGGGCGGACCTGCAAAACCAACAGGAGAATATGAGCCAGAAGCTTGGGATAAAGTTATTGCTTTAAATTTAAGCGGTGTTTTTTATGCCTGCCGTTATCAATTGGAACAAATGGAAAAAAACGGCGGTGGAAGTATTGTAAACATTGCTTCAATCCATGGGCAGGTTGCAGCTCCGCTTAGCCCTGCATATACAGCTTCTAAGCATGGAGTTGTCGGTTTGACAAAAAACATTGCTGTAGAATATGCACAGAAAAATATTAGATGTAATGCAGTTGGACCTGGGTATATTGAAACAGCACTTTTGAAAGATAATTTGAATAAAGATATGATGGATGCTGTTGCAGCAAAATCTGCAATGAATCGTTTAGGGACTGCAGAGGAAATTGCCGAATTGGTGGTTTTCTTGAATTCTGATAAATCATCATTTACAACAGGAAGTTATATTATTGCCGATGGAGGTTATACCGCGGTATAATATTTTAGAGAATACTATTTTGAATTAGGAAAAGCAGCGAACTTTTGTTCGCTGCTTTTTTGTTTAAAAACCCTTTGGTTTGTAGGAAACATGGAGTTTTTTAGCGTTTTTAAAGATTGTTTGTTTTTGAATTATATTTTGAATTAAGAGATTTTGGTTGTAGTAATTTTAATTTAATAAAGCTTATGTTGTTTTAAATTGAATTATTTTGATAAAAAACTCAACATTAAGTTTATAGTTTTATAATATTAGCTTAACTTTAAAGGCGATAAATTTGACTTCTAAAAACTCTATTCTTTAACGTATGAAAAAACTTTACTTTTCGCGACAGCTTTTGCTCTTACTATGTTTTGTGGGCTGTTTTTCTGGAGATCTTTTTGCCCAGACAATGCCAGCTCCGCAAAAATTGCCACACTCACAGAATTTTAATACACTTTTAGTAACAGATACATCTTATCCAGCAGGATATCAGGGATGGACTGCAGGAACTTCAAATCCAACAGGTGAAAGTCAATTTGCTACATCTGGTAGTTTTGGTGCTGATAGAGCTTTAGTAGCCAGTAGTTCTGCCAGTACTAACAGCGGTAATTTTCATAATTATAATGGAAAAATTGGATTTTTAAATACAAGTGGCCTAGATTTGACTATCGGATTTGCGTTTGATGCAACTGGACAATTCTCTATTCCTGTTCAATATGATGCAATGACGATTCGTAATCCATACGGCGATGGAACCAATAATCGTATCAATGAAATGATATTGCAATATAGAGTAGGAACAACTGCCAGTTTTACTTCAGTAACTGGAACGTTATATTCAAATAATACTACGACCCAAATTGGAACGGGAAATACAACCCCTCAAAATCCTAAGACTATAAATATCATTTTGCCAGCAGATTGTGATAATCAGCCTGTAGTACAGATTAGATGGATTTCAAGACAACTTAGCGGGGGAGGTTCTCGCCCATCTTTTGCTATAGATAATATAAAAGTTGGAAGAGATATTACTGCACCTATTAATATTTCTGGTTTCCCTAAAGCAAATAATGTTTTAGCCGAAAGTTTTGATTTTATCTATAAATTAGATGAAGCTGGAAAAACTTATTTTGTACTGCTTCCAGGCGGAAGTGCTGCGCCAACCGTTGCGCAGGTAAAAGCTGGTCAAGACTCAAATGGTACTGCAGCTTTACAAGCAGGAAGTATAGATATTGTAGATCCTGCTCAGGAATATACCAAAACTTTTTCGGGACTTACTTTAAATACGAGTTATTCTGTTTATTCTGTTTCTGAAGATACTTCTAGTAATATTCAGGCAGTAGTAAATAAAGTTGATGTTACTACAGCCAGTTCTGCAGTTCCAGTTTTAACAACTACTACGACAAGTTTAGATTTAGGTTTTTCCGAAGCAAATTATGAAGCAAAGGTTCTAAGTTACCAAGTTGGAGCAATTGATTTAACTCAAAATGTTGTTTTAACTTCTACAGCTAATTTTACTATTTCTAAAGATAACAGCACGTTTGCCTCTTCTCTGACTTTTGTTCCTGCTGATTTCTCATCAAATGCTACCCCAACAGTATATGTGAAATTTATTCCAAATGCTGTTGCTAATTTTACAGGACAGATCACTCATGAATCGACTGGCGCTGTAACAAAAACGGTTACTTTGACAGGAACAGGAATCAATCCTTATAAACAAGATTTTAACGATTCAAATGTTTTAACAAATAGCGGATGGACACAATATAACGAAGCCGGACCAGTAAACAAATGGTCTTATACTTCAGTAGCTAGAAATGTAAATTCAGGAACTGGCGCCGTTCTTATAAATGGTTTTTCAGATAATGGACCAAGTAAAGATTGGTTGATTTCACCTAAATTACGTTTAGATAATTTTGGAGCACTCCCTTTGCTGTCTTTTTATTCTCGTAAATTTTATGCCGGTCCCTCTTTAAAATTAATGGTCTCAACGAATTATGATGGTGTTAGTAATCCTAATACAGCAACATGGACAGAAATAAATGGAGCATTTCCGACTGTAACAGGTACTTATGCACAATCTCAATATATTAAGCTAGATAATTATAAGACAAGCAATACCTATTTGGCTTGGGTTTATGAAACAACTTCGGGAGGTAATACCAATGCATCAGAATGGTCTTTTGATGATTTTGCTGTAACAAATGAGATTGGATATGTAGATTCAAATCCTGTTTTAGATTTTGGAGTTGTACTTCCAAATACAGTTTCAGACTCTCAATCGTTTAACTTTAAGGCAGAAGGATATGGAGATATTACAATTACAACTCCTGCTTCTTATCAAATTTCAGCAGATAATGTTTCGTTTGTATCCAGTATAGTAATTACTGCTGCCGATGCTTTAGCAGGAAAAACACTTTATGCAAAATTTGCACCAACAGTAAAAGAATTTAAAATATCAGGAGCTTTAACTGTAACAGGAACCTCATTAAACAAGCAAATAGGTTCATTGACTGGTTCTTCTTTGCCAAAAGCAGATACTTTTGATGTAGTAACATACAATTTAGAGTTTTTCGGTGCTCCGACTTCAGCTTATGGTCCTTCAGATAAGCCTCTACAACTAGAAAACGTGGCCAAAGTCATGAATAAATTAGATGCAGATGTTTACGTAGTACAAGAGGTTTCTAGTGATGCTCAGATTGATGCTTTAATTCAGAAAATAAATGTAAACGGAAAAACATTTGAAAAAAGTATTTCTAATGTATGGTCATATTCTTGGCAAAATCCGCCTTCAGATCCAAATTTTCCACCTCAGAAATTGGTAGTGCTTTATAATACGCAAACCGTAACAGTGAAAAAAACACGTGTCATGTTTGATAAATTCTATACTGAATTGCGTAATGGAACTAAAACACTGAACAATTATCCAGGAGATAGCAATAGCAACTTTTTCTCTTCAGGGCGTCTGCCTTATATGGTAACAATAGAAACAAATCTTAATGGAGTTAAAAATGAAATTAATCTAATAGATCTTCATGCACGTGCTAACAGCGGAACTGATATTTCTCGTTACAACATGCGTAAATATGATACTCAGGTTTTGAAAGACAGCTTAGATGCTCATTATGCAAACTCAAATATTATTCTTTTGGGAGATTACAATGATGATGTAAAAGCATCTGTAATTGAAGGACAGCCTTCTTCTTATGAAGCTTTTGTAACAGACACCAATAATTATAAAGCACTTACTTTAGAAATAAGCCAGGCTGGTGCATACAGCTTTTTGAGCTCAGGCGGATTCTTAGATCATATTACGATTTCTAATGAGTTAATAGATGATTATATTTCAAACTCGACAGCCGTTTACGACCCAAGAAATGATATTGCAAATTACACCACAACAACTTCAGATCACGGACCAGTAATTGCGCGTTTTCAGTTAAAACAAGATGTGCTTTCAACACCAGATTTTGAAAAGAACAAATATTATGTAAAAGCGTATCCAAATCCTGCTACAGATGTTCTGAATTTTGATGTAAAAACAACTCAAGGAAGAGATCTGAAAATTAGATTATACGATTTCAACGGACGTGTAATTGGAAATCCAATCAGCGTTAAAAATGAATCTGAAGTTAGTACAGCAGCTGTTGCGGTTGGAAATCTAGTTTCGGGAGTTTATTTCTATACCGTTACCGAAAATAACAAAGTGATTTTTAAAGATAAAATTCTTAAGAAATAAGAAAATAAAAACAAAAAAAGGCTTCCAGATTTGGAAGCCTTTTTTATTGAAAATCTATAAAAGAATTTCTCAATTGATCGAAATCAATTTTATTTGAATTAGTAAGCGAAATAAAATAATCTAACTGCCATTTTTGTGTTTTTTGAGCTTGTTTGCTTGTCGTTTCATCCCAAAGCGGATAAACTCTCGTTGCTCTAATTCCCTCTTTATTTGGGGTTGAAAAAACACCTTTTTCTAATAGTATCTTTTTAGGAAAAATAAATTGTCCCCAATTTTGATCCTTGCGAACACTAACAATTACAAAATCTATTGCATCAGAGTAATCAAAAGGTTCGATTGTCCCAGTTTTATTACGTTTCCATAAAGTAACAAACTGTCCAGTTTTAGTTGGAGTGATTTTGGCTTCACGGTAACAAATGTTTTTATCATTCAGCAGAAAACGATAAGCGTTGTATTCTTCGCTTTCGGCTTCTTTTTGCAGCGCTGTTAAATGAAGGTCAGTTTGGTTAAAAACACTTTCTTTGGCTAATAATAAATCAGTTGGAATTGGCATTGAATCAATCGTAGAAGCGGTAAAACTCATAAAAGAAATAATAATTAATTTTCTGAAAATTACTACAAAAATAACTTAGAAAGAAACATTTAATCCGAAATTTAATCCCCATTGAAACTGATTGAAAGACTGGCTGTTTAAAGGATTGATATAGTAATTCATAGCAGGCTCTACAAAAACATTTGTTTTTTTGTAAACTCGATATTGAATTGTACTGCTCAAAGTAGAACCGTAAACATAATCGTTTGCAGTTACATTTTCTCCAATAGAATGACCGTCTAAAGCAACATTGTTCGAAATTAATTTCCCGACAAAACCACCTGTATTCAAATTAATGCTGGCTTTATTTTTATTAAAAACAGAATAAGAAACTTCCAAAGGCATTTCAATATATCGTAGATTTTGATCCAATTTTCCACTCTGGATATTATCACCTTTTAAAGCTTCTTTGGTGCTGTTTGATATCAGTATATAATCAGAATTACTGCTTGCCTGCGAAACTGGACTATTACTATTGCTGGCATATTCACCAGGAGCAAAAAGGGCATTACCTTTGGCACTTACATAAGAGACATTCGCCACACTTTGCCCAAGTTCATTGATTTTTAAACCAGAACCAACAGCCCATTTTTTATTAATGCTGTATTTCGTTTTAACCCCAAAAGAATTAGATTGTTTGGAGTCGTTTACATTGCCTAAAGTCTTTTCATTTTTAGTGTTTTCAGAACTCGCAACACCGGCAAAAACAGAAAGAGCCCATTTTTCTTTTTTGTTAATTAATTTGTCTTTTTTATCCTTTTCTTCTTTTTTAGTTTCTGGAGCTAAAATTCCTTTTTCTAAATTTTGAAGTTCTGCCAGCTGCATAGAATCTTTTTTACTTAAGGCAGCAGTATTAAATTTTGAGTTATCTTTTGTATTAGCGGCTAAAGTTTTTTCGGAAACTTTTTCATTCTTATAAACAGCAGCATTTTGTTTTGATGCATTAGTATTCCCAGCGGAACTTTCAGTATTGAAAGCAAAATTGTTATTGTTTTTAGGAACTAACTTATCATTAAAAATAGAATTCGAAAGCTGTTTTTTAGCCGTAGAATTAAATTTGTTTTGTTTTCCAAAAGCAACTCTTTCTTCAGCGATTCCTTTAGTATTAGAAAATTTGTCTTTTTCTAAAATAGATTTTTTTGAAGATCGAGCACCTGATTTTTCTTCTGAAGAATTAAAATTCTGAACAGCAAGAGATTGATTCGGAACATTATTGTTCGGAAGCTGCATATGAGATTCAGAATCCTTTTTATTGGTTTTGTTTTTCGAATTGGCATGTGCAACAGCACTTTCTTGCTCTTGCGTTGCTTTTGAATTATTTAATTTATCTTTTGTTGAAGAAACATTAGTTACAGAATCAAGGGTTTTGTTATGATTGTTATTACTGTTTATATTGCCTTTTTTGGTATTATCATTTATTTTTTCATCCAGAACTACGCGATTATTTTCGAAACCACCTTTCCCATTGTCAAAGTTTTTATTTTGAGGAGAAGAACTAAAATGTAAGATTGAGGGCAGAAGCAACCCTAATAGTAAGCATGCAGCAGCCGACCACCAAAGAATAGCTCTCTTCTTCTTTTTTGGTTTGTCTAATTTTTCTTCAATTTGTCCCCATAATTCAGGAGGCGGAACACTCGAAAAGTCTTCCATTGATGAAAAAATATCTTCTATTTTTTGCTTCTTCATGCTGTCTTAAAATTTTTTATGCTCAAAATTCGCTTTTGTAATATGTGTTTGGCGCGATTTAAATTTGATTTTGATGTTCCTTCGGAGATATTTAATAACTCGGCAATTTCCTTGTGTTTCATTTTTTCAAAAACATATAAGTTAAAAACCGTTCGATATTGGTCTGGTAAATCCCGAATATATTCTAGAAGTTTTTCCTGCTCCATCGGAATAATTTCTAATTCTTCCTCTTCAACAAAATCAGTATCTGGATCAAAAACATCTAAAAAGAAACTTTCTTTCTTTTTTTTATTTAAAGTCTCGATGAGTTTGTTAATGAAAATCCGCTTGAGCCATCCTTCAAAACTTCCTTCAAATTTGTATTGGTTTATTTTCTGAAAGACAATCACAAAGGCTTCCTGAAAGACATCTTTTGCATCATCCTCGTTTTTCATATATTTCAAACATATACCATACAAAACAGGAGAGAACAACTGATAAATTTTCAGTTGTCCCTCTCTGTCATTTTTCATGCACAGTTTGATATATTTTTCTAACTCGTCTTTCAAAAATGTGGTATTGTTTGGTTTGGCAAAAATAGTTCTAAAAAGCTTATAAAACTATCTTTTAAAAATAGTACGAGCTGCGTCTTGGTTATTACTCAAAATCGTTAGGTTTTGATTGTCAAGGTTTTCTATCACATAAGTTTTGCCTTCGAACGTAATTAGATCATGTTCTGACTGATCAAGATATCCTATCCCTTTTTCTACCTGATAAGGACTGTTTCTAATCTCTACATTATTTTTATATGTAATCACTCTCCCATCTGGAGTAAAGATAATTTTCTTAGTAAAACCAATAGTTTTTGGCGTTGCGACATACGGATTATTAGCACCGCCTACAGATTTTTCCCAGATCCAAGTATTTACAAGCGAACTAGATCCTGCACTAAAAGTCTTGTCTATGGAATAAAAACTGGCAAAAAGAAAAAATGCAATAAAAGAGATAAAGAGTTTTTTCATGATCGGGGGGATTATTTTAAACTAGTAATTTTTTCTTGAATAAGTTTTTTGAAAGCTTTTATATCAGCGCTTTGATCTTGCGTATCATTGTTGTCAATATAAACCTTAGTTACTGTTATACCTTGGCGTAATTCAAAATAAACACCACCTTGATCTGCTGCATCTGGAGCGCCGTAAATTTTAGTTTGTCCTTTTAAAGCTAAAATTTCAGCAGGAACAGCTTTTAATAATATTGTGTAATCACCTCTTTTTATAGTTGGAGTGTATTTATATTGATTGAAATCGTATTGATTAGCGCCAACATTTAAGAATTTTAAAATACTGTAATCATTAACTTGAAAGAATTTTTGACAGTCTGCGCCAGTACAATTATTATTGAAACTACCAATAATTGCTGTGTCTGGACTTTCATTAGCTTTAATAAAAATAAAACCTTTTGATGTTTTTGGAATTAAAACAAAGTCTGAAGGATAAGTAGGAGATTGAGTTATATTTTCGCCTGGCGCTGGTGATTTCTCGTAGTAATTAACTACAATTTCGCAATTGTTTTCTAAAATAGAAGTAATTTTAATTGCATATCCGCTTGTAGGTTTAGCTCCCGCAAAAATTCCCACTAAATATTGTTTGGTAAAATCAATATTAGGATCGCTTGCAACAGGACATGTGTTATCATGTTTTGGGAATAATTCATTCATTTTTTCTTGCGTTGCAACAACTGCTACAGCCGCATTGTTAGGCTGCGATTTTACGCTATAATTACAATAGAAGGGAAATCCAGTAAAAGCTACATTTGTATTAGCACCGCAATCAACATAATTATCATCATTATTTAGAGAACACGCACTAAATCCGAAAGCTATAAATAAGCTCAACATTAATTTTTTCATAATTTATTTTAATAGGTTTATATCTTGTAGATTGAACTTTTTAGAAAAGGTTGCGTAAAACTTTTATTTTTTTTGAAAAAAAATAAAATGTTGATTTAGTTTGGATTAAATACGAATTCGTGAAATTTTAATTTTTAAAACTAAGTACTACGTATTATTGCGTACTTTTACGTAAAATAAACTTAGTTATGTCGGATTATCTACCATTTTTATTGGCTTTTGTAGTGGCGCTTTTTGTTGGAATATACTTAGGTAAAATGCTTTCCGGGTCTAAATTTCAGTCAGAAAAAGCAATTTCAGAAGAGCGATTAAACGCATTAAACAGCCAGTTGCAAATGCAGAAAGAGCAATTTGAAAGTGAAAAAAATTACTTTCAAAAACAATTGCAGCTGCTCAATTATGAGAAAGAAAACATTCGGACAGAGAAAGACAGTCTGGCGATTCAGCTTTCTAAAAAGGAAGTTGATTTTGAAAATTTGTGGGAACGACATAAAGAACAAAAAAATGAAATCAACGAGCTTCAAGAAAAATTCACCAAAGAATTTGAAAATTTAGCCAATAAAATCCTCGAAGAAAAATCGGCTAAGTTTACCGAACAGAACAGCGAGAATATGAAAAATATTCTATTGCCGCTTCAGGATAAAATTCATGTTTTTGAACAAAAAGTAGATCAGACCCATAAAGAAAGCATCGACTATCACGCCGCACTTCGCCAGCAGATTTTAGGTTTAAGCGAAATGAATGCACAAATGAGTAAAGAAACCTTAAATCTAACCAAAGCGCTAAAAGGCGACAGTAAAATGCAGGGAAATTGGGGCGAATTGGTTTTAGAGCGCGTTCTGGAAAAATCTGGATTAGAGAAAGGAAGAGAATATGAAGTACAGCAGAGTTTTACGAACGGCGAAGGAAATCGTGTTTTTCCAGATGTTGTAATCAATCTTCCTGACGGTAAAAAAATGATCGTCGATTCTAAAGTTTCACTTGCCGCTTATGAAAAATAGATTAACGAAGAATCAGAGCTTTTAAAAATAGATTATCTAAAAGAACATGTCAATTCTATTAGAAGACACGTGGAACAGCTTGGCAGTAAAAATTATCACGATTTATATCAGATAGAAAGCCCCGACTTTGTGCTGTTATTTATTCCGATGGAGCCAGCTTTTGCGATAGCTTTAAATGAAGATCCAGCTTTATACACCAAAGCATTCGACCGAAATATTGTAATTGTTACGCCAAGTACACTTCTGGCTACTTTGAGAACAATAGACAGCATGTGGAGCAATCAAAAACAGCAGGAAAATGCTTTTGAGATCGCAAGACAAGCCGGCGCATTATACGATAAATTTGAAGGTTTTGTTTCTGATTTAGTCCGAATTGGAAATAAAATAAAAGATACCAAAACAGAATACGAAAGCGCAATGAACAAATTGGTTGACGGAAAAGGAAACTTGATTACAAGCGTAGAAAGATTGAAAAAAATGGGAGCAAAGGCCAAGAAATCACTTCCTGAAAATATAATTACAAGAGCTTTAAATTCAGATGAAAATGAATTGTTGAATTAAAAAAAATAAAACACATAGAAATATAGGTTTTGTTCTGAATCTATGTGTTTAAAAAATAAAAATAAAATACACTCCAAAAAACAAAAACATGACTACAGATTTTAAACCCGTTTCTTCATCAAAAATTAGCATATCAGAATTAATGCTGCCTTCGCATACAAATTTCAGCGGTAAAATTCACGGAGGATATATTTTACAATTATTAGATCAAATTGCTTTTGCTTCGGCATCGAAATTCAGCGGTAATTATTGCGTAACGGCTTCTGTAGATACCGTAAACTTTCTAAAACCAATTGAAGTTGGAGAATTGGTAACCATGAAAGCCTCTGTAAACTATGTCGGCAGAAGTTCAATGATTGTCGGGATTCGTGTTGAAGCAGAAAATATTCAGACTGGAGTTGTTAAACATTGTAACTCCTCTTATTTTACAATGGTTGCCAAAGATAAAGAAGGAAAGAGTGTTCAGGTTCCTGGATTAATTTTGTCAAACCTGCAGGAAGTCCGTCGTTTTAGAAAAGCAATTAAACATATCGAAGTTAGAAGAGAAGTCGAAGAGCACGAAAAACTTACAAATATAAACTCTATTGAGGATTTAGCCAGTTTAGAAAAATATAATGTCCTTCTAGAAATCAGCTAAATTTTCTTATATTTATATAATACACATTAAATAAAGAAAACATGATAAAGTTTGGATATACCATTTTGTACGTTGAAGATGTCGAAGAGGCATTGGCATTTTATGAAAATGCATTTGGATTCTCAAGGAAATTTATAAGCCCGGATAATGATTATGGCGAATTAATTACTGGAGAAACAACACTTTCGTTTGCATCTAAAAAGCTCGCATCACAAAATTTGAAAGACGGTTTTATAGAAAGCAGTTTAGAAGATAAGCCTTTTGCCATAGAAATAGGTTTTATTGTCGAAAATGTTCCCGAAGTTTTGCAAAAAGCGACTTCTTTTGGTGCGATAATGGTTTCAGAACCTGTAGAAAAACCGTGGGGACAAGTTGTGGCTTATGCACGAGACTTAAATGGATTTTTAATCGAAATCTGTACAGAAGTAAAAATGTAGTTAAGGAGCATTTCACATCTTACAAAAAACATTTTACTTTTAAAAACATTCACAAATATTTAGCATTAGTTCTAGAACTTTGCTTGTCGAAATTTCGTAACTTTAAATGTGATCATTTGGTTACGAAATTTTTTTTTCACTGAATAACTGCCGTTCAATTTTTATAGTTAATCGGATTTTTTTTTCACTTTCTATTAACCGCAATTATTGAATGACATAATTGTTTAAATGTAGACGATTATGAAAACAACTACCTTATTATTTTTATTTTTTACTGCTTTTTCTGTAATTGCTCAAGATAAATTTTTTACCAATACCGCCACGGTAAACTTTGAGGCGTCTGTTCCTCTATTTGAAGAAATAAAAGCAGTTAACAGACAAGTTGCAATTCTTTTAGAACCTAAAACAAGCACTTTTGTTTGTACTGTAATGATCAAAGATTTTCGTTTTAAACTTGATATGATGCAAGAGCATTTTAACGATAATTATATGGAAAGCCGTCGTTATCCTAAAGCTGTCTTTAAAGGCAAAATAGAAAAATTTGATTTGAAAGATATTAATGAAGTCGAAAAGCAATATCAGATAAAAGGCAAGCTTTATTTACGAGGAAAAATGAAAGAGATTGTTGTAAATGCTCTAATCAAGAAAGTTGCAGACGGCATTCAGGTAATTTCAGATTTCCCAATTTCAATATCAGATTTCAATATCCAAATTCCAAGTTCGGTTGCTTCAAAAATTGCAAAAACTGCCAATACAGCGCTGACAGGTGTTGTTCATAGCGACGAAATAATGTTTGCAGCTTTGAAATAAGTGTTATTTGATACAATTTATGAGTGCCTTTTCTAAATCGGTAAACTGAAATTCAAATCCAGTTTTCTGAATTTTTTCAGAAGAAACGCGTTGCCCAGTTAGAACAGCTTCGCTCATTTCTCCCAAGAAAATTTTTAGAATAAATGGCGGAACTTTAGGAAGCCAGATAGAATAACCAAACAAATTGGCAAGTGTTTTAGAAAAGCTAGAATTTGTAGTATTGTCTGTTATACATGCGTTATACGCGCCTTTCAGCTTTTCATCTTCGATGCTTTTTAAATAAATATTGCATAAATCATCAATATGGATCCATGGAAGATATTGTTTACCCGAGCCAAGGACCGAGCCAAATCCAGATTTAAAAGTCGGAATCATTTTTTTAAGAAAACCTTCGTTTTTCCCTAAAACTATTCCCGTTCTTATTTTGACCGTTCTAATCTCTAAAGAGTCAATTTTGTCTACTGTGCTTTCCCATTTTTGACAGATCGAACCCAAAAAATCATCGGCTGGCGGTGTGTTTTCGGTACAGATTTTATGACTGGTGACAGCACCATAAATCCCAACTGCCGAAGCAGAAATAAAAACATTTAGTTTCTTGTTGTTTTGTTCTAAAACAGAAAAGATTAAATCAATTGGTTTAATACGGCTTTCTAAAAGCTCTTTTTTTCTTTTGTCTGTCCATCTTTTTTCAACAATTCCTTCACCAGCAAGGTGAATGATGTAATCAGCATTTAGGACGGCATTTTCGTCAATATAATTTTTATTTAAATCCCATTTATAATATGTAATTGAAGGAGAATTTTCTCTTTCAGACCGACTCAAAATTGACACAGAATATCCAGCTTCCAAAAGTGTATCTGTTAAGTGTTTTCCAATGAATCCGCTTCCGCCAGTTAAGAGAACATTTTGAGCCATAATAGTTTATAATATATTTAACAGTGTATATTGTTTAAGGATTAGTAAAGATAATTAAACAATGTTTACCTTTATGGCAAATTCTAAATTTTAATAAAATGGCGACTAAAAAACAGGTTATTACCAAAGATGTTATCGTTTCAAAATATATGGATGAGGTTCTGGAAAAAGGTCATAAACCAAAATCGGTTTATCATTTTGCGAAAGAAAATGATTTTACCGAAGCTGAGTTTTATTCCTTTTTTGGAACATTAGAAAGTTTAGAAAAAGAAATTTTCAGAATGTTTTTTGAAAATACAGTTAATCTGCTTCTTAAAAATGAAGAATACCAGCAGTATGACATGAAGAATAAAATGCTGAGTTTCTATTTTACGTTTTTTGAAATTTTAACTGCAAATAGAAGTTACGTTTTACAGACGCTAAAAATCGATAGAAATCCGCTTAAAAATTTAGTACAGCTGACTACTCTTCGAGAAAGTTTTAAAAATTATGTTTCTGAAATCCTTACTGACGATTACAGGTTGGAGCAGGAAAGATTTCAAAAATTTCAAGAAAAAACTATTCGGGAATCAGCTTGGCTGCAATTAATGCTGACGATTAAATTCTGGATGGAAGATGAATCTGCTGCCTTTGAAAAAACAGACATTTTTATCGAAAAATCGGTTAATGCATCATTTGAATTAATGAATGTTGCACCAATGAATCATTTAATAGATTTTGGAAAATTTCTATTTAAAGAAAAAATACACAGCAGATAATGAAAACAATCGATTATATTCCTACCTCAAAAATAGAAAGAGCAGGAAAACTGGTTCAAACTGGAGCCAAAATTGGGGTAAACTATGTGAAGCACTATGCTGAGAAAATAGTAAACCCAGATTTAACCCGAGATAAACTAAACGAAAATAACGCCGAAGATATTTACGACGGACTTAAAAGCCTAAAGGGAAGCGCGCTTAAAGTCGCTCAAATGTTAAGTATGGACAAGAATTTTCTGCCTCAAGCTTATGTGGAGAAATTCTCATTGTCTCAATTTTCAGTTCCGCCGCTTTCTGCACCTTTGGTTTTAAAAACTTTCAAAAATAATTTTGGTAAAACACCTTACGAAATCTTTGACGAGTTCAATCCAAATTCTGTAAACGCAGCAAGTATTGGACAGGTTCATTTGGCAAAGAAAAATGATAAAAAACTGGCTGTTAAAATTCAATATCCAGGTGTTGCAAACAGTATTTCATCAGATTTAGCTTTGGTAAAACCTATTGCAATTAGAATGTTTAATCTGCAAGGAAAAGACTCTGATAAATATTTCAAGGAAGTTGAAGATAAACTTATTGAAGAAACGAACTATTTATTAGAATTAGAACAAAGTAAGGAAGTTGTTGATGCCTGTAATAAAATTGAAAACATCATTTTTCCTAATTACTATCCAGAGTTTTCATCAGAGAAAATCATTACCATGGATTGGATGACAGGAATTCATCTTTCTGAGTTTACTGCTATAAATAAAGATCAGGAAGTTGGGGACAAAATAGGGCAGGCACTTTGGGATTTTTATATGTATCAAATTCACGTTTTACGAAAAGTTCACGCCGATCCGCATCCAGGTAATTTCTTGGTTGATGATCAAAACCAGTTGATTGCTTTAGATTTTGGCTGTATGAAACAAATTCCAGAAGATTTCTACACGCCTTATTTTGAATTAATCAATAAAAATGTAATTACAGATGAAAAGCGTTTTAACGAAAAACTATTAGAATTAGAAATTCTTCGTCCAGACGATTCCCCTGCAGAAGTTGCATATTTCACAGAAATGTTTCATGATTTGTTATCGCTTTTCACGAAACCTTTCCAAAATGAAACCTTCGATTTTGCTGACGAAACTTTTTTCAATGCAATTGCCGAATTAGGAAAACGTTTCTCTGAAGATACAAATCTTAAAAAAATGAACGGAAACCGCGGTTCTAAGCATTTTATTTACATGAACCGTACTTTCTTTGGTTTGTATAATCTAATGTTTGATTTGAAGGCAAAAATTGTTGTAGATAATTATTTGAAGTACTAGATTGGAAAATTCCAAATTTTTTAAATTCCAAATTCCAATTTTACATAAACCTTTCAAAGTTTAAAACTTTGACAAAGGTTTTTTTTGTATTGTTTGTCATCCTGACGGAAGAAGGATCACAAGATTACGAACAATTGGAATTTGGAATTTAGAAAATTTGAAATTTTATTTAATTATTCCATCCTTATAAGCCGCAATAGCGCGATCTCTCGCAAAAGCATGATCGACCATTGGTTCATTATAACCAAAATCAAATTCAGGAATCCATTTGCGGATGTATTCGCCTTTTTCGTCAAATTTCTTTTGCTGGATTTCTGGATTAAAAACCCTGAAATAAGGCGCAGCATCACAACCTGTTCCTGCTGCCCACTGCCAGTTTCCAACGTTCGAAGCCAGTTCGAAATCTAAAAGTTTCTCGGCAAAATAAGCTTCTCCCCACTGCCAGTTGATTAATAAGTGTTTACATAAAAAACTCGCCACAACCATGCGAACGCGATTGTGCATGTAACCCGTTTCGTTAAGCTGGCGCATTCCTGCATCGACCATTGGGTAACCTGTAGTTCCAGAACACCATCTTTTAAAATCGTCTTCGTTATTACGCCATTGAATTCCATCGTAGGCCGATTTGAAATTATGATTGACACAATTCGGAAAGCTGAAAAGAATTTGAATAAAGAATTCTCTCCAAATTAATTCGCTTAGAAAAGTTTGATTTTTTCGATTTGCCCAGTTTACTAATTTCCGAATGCTTACAGTTCCAAATCTTAGGTGTGGAGAAAGATAGGAGGTACTGTCTAAAGCAGGAAAATCTCTAGTCTCTTTATAATTACCAATTTGTGTTAAGTTGTGCGGCTGTACTTTTATGGTGCTTCTTTCAAAACCAATTACTGATAAATCGGGAAAAGGAAATTGATTTTTTGCAAAATTGGATTGATATGGTTTTGAATCATATTCTGGAGCCGATCCTAAAATATGATATTTCTCAAGCCACTTATTTTTGTATGGAGTGTAAACGGTATATGGAAGTCCGTCTGCTTTGGTGATTTCTTTTTCTTCAAAGATAACTTGATCTTTAAATGAAAAGCATTCTATTTTATTTTCTTTTAATACCGCAGAAATTGCGTTATCACGTTTAATTGCAAAAGGTTCATAATCTTTATTTAAAAATACGCTTTGAATGTCGAATTCTTCTAAAAGCGATTTCCATACTTCTTGTGTTTTTCCTTTTTTAATTAAAATTGAAGATTCAAAAGTGTTTAATTCTGAATTTATTTTTTGGAGTGAATCATAAATGAAAGACACCCTCGCGTCGTTTTTTGGAAGATTATCCAAAATATCTTCATCAAAAATAAATAAAGGAATTATTGGGAATTCAGATTGTAAAGCGTGAAATAGTCCATTGTTGTCCTCTAAACGTAAATCCCGTCTGAACCAGAAAAAGGAAACTTTTTGTTTTGTCATTTGTTGAGTTCCGTTTTGTTTTTTTTGCCACAGATTAAAAGATAAAAAGGATTAAATCTGTGGCTGTATTCTAAAATTCTCGCAAGGAGTTAAAAGCAAATCGTTTATTTTTAAATATATAATTTAAACTTTAAAAAATATGTTTCTATGTTTAAAAATAAAATCTTTAAATACTTTTTTGCTCTGCGTGTATTTGTATAATCTTTGGCTGTGGTTGTGAATTAAACAATTCTTCGATTTTCTTATAGCGGAAATCGAAAATGGTTTTTAGTTTGTTTTTTACAACTAAACTATTCATAATCCGCCCAAAAATTCCGAGTGGTAAAGCATAGTGTACAATGTCTGTCATTTTTGTTCCACCGTCTGGTGTTCGCTCAAAAAAATGTTTGTGATGCCATAGTTTGTACGGACCAAAACGTTGTACATCGATAAAATACTCGTTTTCCTTACAAGCAGTAATTTCGGTAACCCAAGAAATTTTGATTCCTAAAAGCGGTCTTAAAGTATAAGTGATAATTTGACCGTGATACATGCGTTTGTCATCGAAGTCCTTAATTTGAAAATTCATATTGTCCAGAGTGATGGTCTGGAGATTTTTTGGGCTCGAGAAAAAATCCCAGCACTCTTCTACGCTGGCATTTACATATTGTACGGTTGCTATTTTGTATAATTTCATTTCTTATGAATCAATTGTTTGCAAATGTTTCTTGTACTACGTGAGCGTTAGGGATTGCAGTGGAGCTCTTTTTATGGCTGGCTTTTTAGCCCGACATAAAAAAGCGGGAACGAAAAGCCCGGCCCTTGGGAAACGCCCAAATAATGCTACATTTTATAATATTTTAATGGTACAAACAACATTCCGAAACATTCTCCTTTTTCTTTATTAAGGTGTTTATGGTGTATTTTATGTGCTTTTCTGAGTCCGATTAGATATTTGTTTTTGGTGTTTTTGAACCATTTAAAACGCTGATGAATTAATACATCATGAATTAAAAAATAACAAATTCCGTAAAGTGTCACGCCGCAGGCAATAAAAAATAAATAGTTAAAACCGCCTTGAACACCAAAATAAAATAAGAGAATACTTGGAATTGCAAAAATGACAAAGAAAATATCGTTGCGCTCAAAAGTATGTTCATATCTAGGCTGGTGATGATCTTCGTGAAAATACCACATAAAGCCGTGCATAACGTATTTGTGCGTAAGCCAGGTCACACATTCCATAAACAGAAAAACGCCCAAAAAGATTAAGAAAGAAATCATTTGTAAAATGTTGTAATTAAAATTATAATTTAAAATCTTTTGAGTTTAGCTTTAAATTACAAAAGATTGACTCTAAAGAATATTTTTTTTTGATTTGTTGCTCTCATTTTTGTCATTTCGACGAAAGAGAAATCTCCGCAAATAACTCCGCAAACTATGGTAACCCTCTTTGTCGGGAAATTATAAACTGGACGAATTTATACCAGTTTGAGCTTGTACGTTACAAAAGACTGCGCCAAAAGTCCTGCTTTTGTGTAATTAGAAACACGGATTCTTGCGTTACCAATTTCGTAATAAGGCGTATTTTTTAGTTTTTTAAGCAGTTTTCTGTAATAAACATAAGCGGTATAAACTCCGAATTTGGCTTCGATAGGAAGTTTTACAATTCCTTGGTAAGCGATGCGGAAATCTTCTTCAATTTCTTGTATAATCTGTTCTTTTGAATCTTCGTTGAAATTGTTAAGATTAACACCTGGGAAATAAGTTCGGTTTAAAAGCGTATTGTCATCTTTTAAATCCCTCAAAAAGTTTACTTTCTGAAAAGCAGATCCTAAGCGCATAGCTTCATCTTTTAACTGTTCGTATTTATGCTCTTTTCCAGAAACAAAAACCTTTAAACACATTAATCCCACAACATCAGCTGAGCCGTAAATATAATCTGCGTACTCTGCCTGTGTGTTATAGGTTGATTTTATAAGATCTAGTTTCATGCTTTTTAGAAAAGCCTGAATAAGATCGTCTGTAATATTGTATTGTTTTACAGTATGCTGAAAAGAATTTAGAATTGGATTTAGGCTGATTCCTAATTCCATTGCTTTATAATATTCTTTTTCATAATCGTCGATAAGATATTCTTTTTCATAAACATGAAATGAATCTACAATTTCGTCAGCAAAACGAACAAATCCATAAATGCTGTAAATAGCATCGCGAATGCTTGGTGAAAGCATTTTCACGGCAATTGAAAATGAAGAGCTGTAGTTTTTGGTAACCAGCTTGCTGCATTTGAAAGAAACGGCGTCGAATAGTGATTTCATTTTTTTAAGATCTTAGAGATTTTTGAATTAATTCAGCTGCTAGTTTTCCTGAAATTAAGGCAGGAGGAACACCTGGTCCAGGAACAGTTAATTGTCCTGTAAAGTATAAATTCCTGACTTTTTTGCTTTTTAATTTGGGCCTTAAAAATGCAGTTTGCAATAATGTGTTGGCCATTCCGTAAGCATTTCCTTTATAAGCATTATAATCTGTTACAAAATCGTTTTTGCAGAATGACTTCTTAAAGATAATATTATTTCTGATTTCTTGTTGCGTAACTTGCTCAAAACGAGTGATTATCTTTTCGAAATACTCTTCTCGGAGTTTCTCGTTATCTTCAATTCCCGGCGCAAGCGGAATTAGGAAAAATCCAGTTTCCATTCCATTTGGTGCAGCTGTTAAATCAGTTTTGGATGGAAAATTGGCATAGAATAAAGGCGATTCAGGCCATTTTGGATTATCGTAAATATCAACAGCATGCTGGTCAAAATCGGTATCAAAAAATAACGCGTGATGCGAAATGTTTTCTATTTTTTTATTAAAACCAATAAAAAATAGGAGAGAAGAAGGTGCAAAAATGCGGGTTTCCCAATATTTTTCAGAATAAGCGCGATGCTCTTTATCTAATAAAGTTTCGGTATGCTGATAATCGGCGCCGCTTAAAATGATATCTGCTTTTATAACTTCGCCATTGATAACAATCGCAGTTGCTGTGCTGTTTTCAACTACTATTTTTTCAATTGGAGCATTAGTTTTAATAGAAACACCAAGTTCTAAGGCTAGTTTTTCGATTCCGCGAATAACATCAAACATTCCAGTTTTCGGGTGCCACGTTCCTAATCCAAAATCGGCATAATTCATGAAATTGTAAAATGATGGCGTTTTGGTTGGTTTCGCACCAAGAAATAATACAGGAAACTCAAGAATTTGGATCAATCTTTCATTTTTGAATTTCTTGCGGATATCTGCACTTACATTACTAAAAAACTGATTTAATTTTAAAGCGGTTTTTTTTGTAATTAATTCAAGCGGTGAAACTCCCGGGCGATACACTAAATCTTTTATAGCGATATCATAATTGCTTTTGGCTTGATTGATAAAGTTTTGAAGTTTTTGAGCGCTTCCTTTTTCAATTTCTTCAAATGTCGATTTGATATCTTCTAAATTGTCATAAATGCTTATGAAATCATTTATTCCAAAATAGACGCGATACGCTGGATTCAGCTTTACGAGTTCGTAATAATCTGATGGTTTTTTATTAAAGTCTTGAAAAAAGCGTTCAAAAACATCGGGCATCCAATACCAGCTTGGTCCCATGTCAAATGTAAAACCGTCTTTTTTAAATTGTCTGGCACGTCCGCCAATCGTGTCATTTTTTTCATAAATAGTTACATCGTTTCCTTGTTGGGCAAGGTAACAAGCGGCGGCTAAAGAAGAAAAGCCCGATCCTAGTATTTTTATTGTTTTTCTCATTTGTTTAACAAATATAAGAAAAACTTAAACAAAATAAAATTAGATCATATTAATAGTTTCTTCCATTGAATCAAAAACTCGAATTCTATCGGTTAAAACTTTCTGATCGATATGTTCAACCATTTTTCCCATAAGCCAGATTTCGTTGTTTTTTTGCAACAATTTCTGTCCCATAGATTTAACATACTGGTTAATTACATTTCTATCAGGCTGAACGGTCATGAAAGAAACAAATGTAATGTTCTCAAAATGTCTGGTTAAATCCTGTAGATTTTCAATCGGCATACTTTCTCCTAAATAAATGGATTTGTAGCCTTTGTCGAGAATTTCATATTGCAGATATAGTAATCCGATTTGGTGAATTTCATTTAGCGGAAGCGACAAAACAAATACTCTATCTGTCTTGGTTGGTTTTCTTATTTGAAGACTTTCTGTGTAAATTAATATTTTCTGTTTGATCAAATGGCTCATGAAATGTTCATTTGCAGGAGTAATTGTTTCAGACTGCCATAATAATCCAAGCTCTTTTAAAAGAGGTAAAAAATGTTCTTTAAAAACTTCTTTAAAAGTCTTTTCAGAAATAAGCCAATCGAAAGTATTAAAGAATAACTCTTGGTCAAAATTCATCATCGCCATTTTGAAAGAAGTGATGGCGTAATTTTGTGAATTTTTCTTAGAAATTATTTCGCGCACCAATTGTGGAATCTTTTCTTCAGGATAAGTTGCGATTTTAGAAATCTTATAACCGTACTCGTGTAATAACGTGATGTTTAAAAGTTTCTGAAGATTTTGCAGATTATAAAATCTGATGTTTGTATCAGTTCGCATTGGTTCAAGGATGTTGTATCTCTTTTCCCAGATGCGTATGGTATGCGCTTTTATTCCAGATAAGTTCTCAAGATCTTTAATACTGAAAACAGTTTTAATATTGTTTATCATTTCTCGCGATTAGGTCGACAAATGTAAAACAAAATCTTATATGCAACCTTAAAACCACATTAAAAAGATAGAGGATTAGAGGTTTACGTACTGTAAATATATTTTTTACCTAAAAACAGGTATATTTTATCTAAGAAATATATTACTTTAATAAAAAGTAAAAATAGTCTGCAGTAAGATTGCAGACTATTTTTGTTTTTAAGTTCTTATTTGCAGAAAGTCGATCTGTTTTTTGCAGCACTTTGACTTCCTAATTCAATTGCTTTTGTAAAATCTTTACAAGCATTTTTACTATCGCCGATTTTATTATAAGCTAAACCTCTTAAATTGTAAGCAATGTAATCTTTCGGATTTAAACCTAAAGAAGATGTGCAGTCGTCAATTGCTCCCTGATAGTTTTGTAATTTATAATTAACATTGGCTCTGCCTGTAAATGCATCTGCATTCATGCTGTCTAAGTCGATTGTTTTGCTAAAATCTGCCTGCGCGCCTTTGAGATCGTTTAGTTTAAATTTTGCAACACCACGATTCTGGTATGCCTCGACAAATTTTGAATTCATGCTGATGGCTTTGGTGTAGTCAGCGATTGCGCCTTTTGTGTTTCCGGCTTCCGCTTTTTTTATGGCTTTGTCAAAATAGCCTGTTGCAGATTGTGCCCAGATGGAGCAGGTCATCATCATAAATGATGCTAATAGTAGGTTTTTCATAAAACTAATTTGGGATTAGTGATTTAAATTATTTCTCAACGAATTTAAGAAAGTTTTTATTCTGTAAGGGAATTTCTTTTTTAATATAATGCTATTTGGTTATAATTAGGATTTTGACTTTTGTTGAAAGATCAATAATGTGTGTTATAAAATTCTCTTAACTCCTGGAATTAATAAAATAATAGATCCTAATACAAAACTGCCCAATACGATTAGCGGCGCGGTAATTAAAAGCTTTATTGCGGGGTCAACAGCCCAGTTTTTTAGTGCTAACATAAATATAACTGTCACTAATGGATGAAAAATGTAAACGGCAAAACTACTGCGTGATGCTTTAGTAAGTAATATTGAAGTAGCATTCCAATTTATTTTTCCTCTAATTAATAATGCGGTTAGTATCGAAATTCCAATCCATTGCTCCCAGACTGCGTATAATAATGCCTGCCAGTGAAAACCACCCGAAAACCAAGAAAGAGGTGTGTTTAATTTGTATCTGATGATAAAAAATACTGGAAAAAGCAACAGGCATAAACGTGCTGACCTTTTGAGTTGTCTGCCTGTTTTTCCTGAAAGCTGTTCAAACCAATTGTTTTTTGATGCCAGTAATCCAATTATAAATAGTGCGATATATTGTGGAAAATGCCCAAGCTGAAATCCGACAGGTTCAAGAACCCATCCAACAGGGAATATAATTCTAACTAAGAAAGAAATAACTCCTAATCCTGCCGCAAATAGTATTATAGCGCCAGAGCTGGGCGCTGCCAATGGTTTGTTGAAGTTAATGTTGAATATTTTTTTTACTGCCACATAAACTAATGTAAAAAGCAATAGTGCTGCTACAAACCAAGTAACTCCTAAGTCGATCCAGCTGTCATATCTGCTTAAGTAATTGAAATAAGTGATATGTGCTTTTGTGAAATAATAAACTAGATAACAAATAAATGGAGTAAGAATAAAAGAGTAGAAAATTAAAGGAATTCCTAATCGAATTAGTCTGTCCTTGATAAATTTAGAAACTCCTTTTTTAGAATAGGAAGAGTTGGTAAAATAAGCAGCCAGGAGAAAGAAATATCCCATAAAGAAAGACTGATTTATACTGATGAATACTGTCGAAAGGATGCGTACTCCTAAAAAACTAGTTTCTTCATTGTAGTACCAGCCTTCAGAAGAACTGTAAGCAATAACGGTGTGGTGAAGTACAACTAATATGGTTAGAAGAACTTTGATATTATCGATGTATAATAATTTGTTTGAAGAGCTAGAATCCTGATTCTTGACAGCAGTTGCAGTTGACATAATAATTTTGGTTTTGTGTTATTGATGGCAAACGTACAACAGTAAAATGCAGTAATAGCGGGCATTGTTACTAATAACTACCTTTTGTGATGAGCAACAAGATTATGCAATGTATTTGCGGCGAAGCTCTTGGTGATAGTTGTTGAAATTGTCTATCTGTTTTCTTGAAACTGGAATTTTAATATTGGTTTCATTAAATGATAGTAAATAACCTTGAGAGTTTCCAGATATTTTTTGAACCTTAAACATATTTACTAAATAGGTTCTGTGGCATCTAAAAAAGTGTGGATAATCTACTATTTGAGTTTCAAATTGGGTTAAAGAAATTCTCTTTACTTCTGTGGTAATTTGGTTGTTGTTCGATTTTGTTAACTCAATATAATTGCCATCCGCTTTTGCGAAAAGTAATTGATCGATAGCAAGGATAAAATCATCTTGCTTTACCTGTGTGCTGATGAAAAGATTAGATTTTGAAATTGTTTTTTCGGCTTCAACAGCTAAAGGTGTGAATTGAAGAACAAATGGAGATCCTTTTTTAGATTCAAAATAGAAGCTAGCTAATCGTATAAAAAAGTAAAAAAAGATACCTGCTACGAGGCAGTTTCTTATTTCTTCGAAAAAATAATTCCAAGACCAGTTGTTTGGGTTGTTATAAAGCAAATCACGCATTAGAAAGCTCGATGTGCCAATAAGGACTAACAGTATTCCAATGTGACTATATTCTTGGAGCAACGTCCATTTAGTCTGGAATTTTGTTTTTCTGTAATGATTTAAAACTTCAAAATAAGCAAATAAAATAAATGCTGGTGCAAAAGCATGAAAGAAACAAATAAACAAATAGTGCATTTTGAGTTCAGGATCATAAACTCCAAATGGTTTGAATAGTAAGAGAAATGTTAGAATAATAAAAAATACTATAACTGAACTTTTGATGAGATTTTGAGATTGATATCGAGTTGGGTATTCGATTTCATTTATTAAATGTTCTGTATTAATGTAAAATCTCATGCTAAAGTTTGTTTAGTTCCAAAAATACAAAAAAGAAAGGTTTAATTTTTGTGTAGACATTTCTCCGATTTGAAAGGGTATAAAAAAAGGTCAAGTAAATTAATACTTGACCTTTTGTGACCCGACTGGGGCTCGAACCCAGGACCCCATCATTAAAAGTGATGTGCTCTACCGACTGAGCTATCGAGTCTATTGTTTTCTTCAATGAGGGTGCAAATATAAGTACTTTATTTAGCTATTTGCGTCTTTTTTTTGAATGATTTTAAGAATAAATTATAAAAGCCTATTCTACAATTAAATAGAGTTTTAATTTTTTTCTAGTGACCATGGAGGGATTTGAACCCTCACGCCCTTACGAGCACCACCCCCTCAAGATGGCGAGTCTACCGTTTCTCCACATGGCCAAAATAAAAAAGGTCAAGTAAAATAAATTACTCGACCTTTTGTGACCCGACTGGGGCTCGAACCCAGGACCCCATCATTAAAAGTGATGTGCTCTACCGACTGAGCTATCGAGTCATTGCTATCAAGAAATTTAATTTGTTAATCACAAAATCTGTGACCCGACTGGGGCTCGAACCCAGGACCCCATCATTAAAAGTGATGTGCTCTACCGACTGAGCTATCGAGTCATTTAATTTCTTGAATGCGGGTGCAAATATAAGGAGTTTATTTTGAAGTTTCCAAGCAAATTTATTATAAATTTGTCTTTTTTTTGGAAAAATTTCCAATTGCTTAGTTTATAAGGTTTTATTAGTATGAAGAAAATTGTATTGTTAGGTTATATGGGTTGCGGAAAGTCGACAATCGCCCAAAATTTGTCAAAAATCACGAATATTCCGTTCTTAGATTTGGATAAAATTATCGAGGAAAGAGCAAAAATGTCAATAAATGAGATTTTTGAGAAGCACGGAGAGATCTATTTTCGAAAATTAGAGCACCAAATTTTTGTTGAATTATTGCAATCTGCCGAAAATAATATTATCGGATTAGGAGGAGGAACTCCATGTTATGCTAATAATCATGAATTGTTAAAAGGAGAAGATGTTGTTTCTATATATTTAAAAGCATCAATTGATACTTTATATAGTAGATTAATATACAATAAGAGTAAGCGTCCCTTAATTGCAAATATGAATGAGGAAGAGATGAAAGAGTTTATTGCGAAACATTTGTTCGACAGAAGCTTTTATTACAATCACGCGCAACATAAAGTCTCGGTAGATGATAAGTCTGTCGAAGAAACGGTTAAGGATATTTTAGATATTCTAGCTTAAAGAAGCATAGTCTCCGTTTTCTGAGTCGAAAACAACTTGGACGTGCTCTAATAATGAAGTTGAAAGTGAAATGCCCTTAAAGTCTGCCTTTACAGGGTATTTTTTATGGTTTCTGTCAACGAGCACTGCTGTTTTGAATTTTTTGAGAGGTACATCTAAGAAATGACGAACAGCATAGATTAATGTTGTTCCTGAATTTAGAACATCATCAACAAGAACTAATCCTTTGTTTTTATACTCCTCGGGACTTAATGAAGTTTGTATTGCCTCCTGTGGATTTTGCTTGTTTACTTTTACTTCGCAGATTGATACCTTTAAGGTTGAAATGCTGCTTAGTGCTGTCGCAATTTTTTCGGCAAAAACATATCCATTTGAAGCAATTCCAGCAATAACGACTTCTTCCTCGTTTACAAATGTTTCGTAGATTTGATAGGCAATACGTTTTATTTTATGCTCGACTTCTTGATTGGTTAAGATGATGTTGCTGCTCATAATTTATTTTTTTGCTAATATAATTAATTTAAATTCCATTATAAAAAATCCAAATTTCAATTTTTTGAGAAGAAGTTCTAAATTGGAATTGGATATTTAATTTTTGGGTTTTTCAAAGTTTTGAAATTTATTCCGTTTCTTCTTCTTCGTCAAAGATTTCATTTCCGTACTCATCGATATCTCTTCGGTCTTTTTTAGTTGGACGTCCTGTTCCGCTTTTTCGGTAATGTTCTTTAGAAAGTTTTAATAGCTCTAAATGCGCGTAAGCTTCTGGAGGTGTTTCGTTTTTACGGTAAATATCAACCAACTTTGCTCCAACACGACTTTCAGGAATGTCTAGAACAGTTATAATTTGGGTAATTTGATCTTTTCTAAAAGTAATTCGGTCTGTAGGGAAAACTTCTTTAGATGGTTTAGCAACCTGCCCATTTACAGTGATGTGATTCTTTTTACAGGCCTCAGTAACCATGTTTCTAGTCTTGTAATATCGAACGCACCATAAGTATTTATCTATTCTCATAATTTTTCTAAAATCCAAGTTAAATTCTTTACAAAAATAAATCAATATTGTATCTTGCGCACCTAAAAAAATCATAATAATGAATAAATTTAAATATTATTTTGTTTTATTACTTGCTGGTATTGCCATCGTTTCTTGCAGCAAAAAGGATGATGACGAGGTTGTAGTAACTCCTGTAAGAGATTATGCAGTACAGTATAAAGCAGATAATGATTCTATTGAAAAATTTTTAAAAAGTAATTATATCGAAAATGTTACAGCTGATTTTGATGTTAAAATATCAAAAATTACAGATGCAACAAGTCAAGTTTCTATTTGGGATCAAACTACATATAAATTAGAGAGCAGAGATGTGTATAGTGATGGTATTACTTATAAAGTATATTATTTAACTTTGAGAAAAGGTGCTGGCGAATCTCCAACTAATACAGATAAGGTTTCAACAGCGTATTCTTGTTATTTATTAAATGGAACTCTCGCTGATTCTTCTTATGGTCTTCCGTTTACGGCTAATTTATTTCCATATGCTAATTCAAATACGGTAATACAAGGATGGGCGGAAATTCTTCCAAAGTTTAAAACTAGTAGTTCGTCTACTGTTTCAAATGATGGTACTATAACGTATAATGACTATGGGGCTGGAGTCATGTTTTTGCCTTCAGGTCTCGCATATTATGCTAATAGTAGTAGTGCTATTCCTGCATATACACCAATATATTTTACTTTTAAATTATTTGACTTGCAGAGAATGGATAATGAATACAATTCATCAAGTAGCGGAATAGTATTTATTGGTGATGGTGTTCCTGATTATTTAGAAGATGTTAACGGAGATGGATATCTCTATGATTTTAGAAATACAACTAAATATCCTAATCCGCCTAAAGAGTTGATTGATGATACTGATGGCGATGGAATTGCAGATTTTCTAGATTTTGATGATGATGGAGATGGTTTTACAACAAGGTTTGAAATTACTAAAGCAGCAGGCGAAGTTGGTGTAGTAAATGGTTTTAACTATGGAATTAAGCTTTACTTTCCATGGGATCCAGTTGTAGATAATCCGTTAACGCCGAATGTAGATGAAACAGAGCCGAGAGGAATTCCTAGAAGGCCAACAGGAGCACTTGCAAATCCTAGTTTACCAGAATCTGCTACAAATGTTAGAAAATACATTGAGGCAGATTATACGGAAAATCCAAGAAAAAGAATTCATTTAGATAATACTTATCCAATAAAGATTAATTAAATTCCATAAATTAAAAAGCCCTGAAATATAATTTCAGGGCTTTTTTTATGGTCAATATTATGTTGTTACTTTTATGAAGGTTGATGTATATTGATAAAAACAAAAAACCTCGAAATATAGATTTCGAGGTTTTTTTATAAGTAAGAAAATTTAAAAATTATTTTCTTTTGATAACTCTTTCTACAGCTTCAACAATTGCTTGATTGTTTAGTTTGTATTTGTTCATTAACTGCTCTGGAGTTCCAGACTCACCAAAACTATCTTGTACAGCTACAAATTCTTGTGGAGTTGGATTGTGTAAAGCTAATACTCCTGAAACGCTTTCTCCAAGACCTCCAAGGTAATTGTGCTCTTCTGCAGTTACAATACATTTCGTTTTTGCCACTGATTTTAAAATTGCTTCTTCGTCAAGTGGTTTAATTGTATGAATGTTGATTACTTCAGCAGAAATTCCTTTTGCTTCAAGAGCTTCAGCAGCTATAAGAGCTTCCCAAACTAAGTGACCTGTAGCAACAATAGTTACATCAGTTCCTTCGTTTAGTAGAATTGCTTTTCCAATTACGAATGGTTCGTCAGCAGGAGTAAAGTTAGGTACTACTGGACGTCCAAAACGTAAATAAGCAGGACCGTGGTGATCTGCCAATGCTATAGTTGCAGCTTTAGTCTGATTGTAGTCACAAGTGTTGATTACAGTCATTCCTGGTAACATTTTCATTAAACCAATATCTTCTAAGATTTGGTGTGTTGCTCCATCTTCTCCTAAAGTTAAACCAGCGTGAGAAGCACAAATTTTTACATTTTTGTCTGAGTAAGCAACAGATTGACGAATTTGATCGTAAACTCTTCCTGTAGAGAAGTTAGCGAAAGTTCCAGTAAAAGGAATTTTTCCACCAATTGTTAAACCTGCAGCGATTCCGATCATATTAGCTTCTGCGATTCCGATTTGGAAAAAACGCTCTGGGTGATTTTTTTTGAAATCATCAAATTTTAATGATCCAATTAAGTCGGCGCATAATGCAACTACATTTTCATTTTTTTGACCTAGTTCAGTCATTCCCGCTCCAAAACCTGAACGAGTATCTTTACTTCCTGTATTTTCGTATTTTTTCATTTTTGTCTTTTTGCTGTACGCAATAGGCTGTAGGCAATATTGTAAAACATTGCTTAAAGCTTATAGCTTTTTTTAATAATCAACTTGGTCTTTAGAGTAATTTTGAGCTAGAGCTTTTTCTAATTGCTCATCGTTTGGAGCTTTACCGTGCCAAGCGTGTGTGTGCATCATGAAATCTACTCCGTTACCCATTTCAGTATGTAATAAAATACAAACTGGTTTTCCTTTTCCTGTTCTTGATTTTGCGTCATTCAATCCAGCAAGAATTGCATCGATATTGTTTCCTTCTGCAATTTCTATAACATCCCAGTCAAAAGCTTCAAATTTAGCGCGAAGACTTCCCATTGGCAGAACTTCATCAGTTGTTCCGTCAATTTGTTTTCCGTTAAGGTCTACTGTTGCGATTATATTATCTACTTTTTTAGCAGATGCATACATAATTGCTTCCCAGTTTTGACCTTCCTGCAATTCTCCGTCTCCGTGTAAAGTATAGATTAAGTGATTGTCGTTGTTTAATTTTTTAGCTTGCGCTGCTCCAAGAGCTACAGATAAACCTTGTCCTAATGAACCAGAGGCAATTCGAACTCCAGGTAAACCTTCGTGAGTTGTTGGGTGTCCTTGTAAACGAGAATCTAATAATCTAAAAGTAGCAAGTTCTGAAATTGGAAAATAACCGCTTCTAGCTAATACGCTGTAGAATACAGGAGAGATGTGTCCGTTTGAAAGGAAAAATAAATCTTCTCCAATTCCGTCCATATCAAAACCTTCTTTGCGGTCCATAATATTTTGATATAGTGTTACCAAAAATTCAGTACAACCTAATGAACCACCTGGGTGTCCAGAGTTTACAGCATGTACCATTCTAAGAATGTCTCTTCTTACTTGGATCGTTAAATCGCTTAATTGTTGTGTGTTAGGCTTCATTTATATGTAAAATTTTAAACTGTAGCAAAAGTAATTGTTATTTTGCGGGGAGACAAATGATTTTCTGCTTTAGTTTGTTTCAATTGTTAAATTTTTGTAGTCTTTTTTTAATGAAATAAGAAAAATATACTCTTTTAGGATCGTTTTTGATGATGAGGTGTTGAAATCAAATTACTATTGTGATTGTTTTTTGATTCTAAAATATAAAAAAAAATAAGCCCTTGTTGAAGGACTTATTTGTTATGATTTTTAAATGATATAGTATTTTAAATTTAATTTGTATCGCTTTCGCTGTAAAAATTATTTTCTTCATCTTCTGAGCCAATATCTTCTTGCTCGTCGTCAAGTTCAGATCCTGGAACGTCTAAGTCATTACCAATTTTATCACTGTTTTGTTTCCATTCATGATTATTGTCTTGATTGATAATGCGTTCGCCAGAAATTCCTTCTGGATCAATATCCTCTAATTTATCTTCTTGATTGTAAATGTCTTCATTTGCTGGATAATCTAAATTTTCTAGATTTCTTTCGATTTGCTCATCCTTAATTTGGTCCAAACGATCTGCAGGATCTCTTTCTTCTGAATTTATCATGATTTCTATGATTTAAAATTGATAGTAATTTCTATTTAATTAAAATTAAGAAATAATGCAGTCGTTATGTTACATATTAATAATGTGATTGTTGTAGTTTTTACATTTGATAAAAATTGGTTCTGGCTTCACGCTGAGGTCTTCGCGTTAGGGATAGGAGCGGCATCCTTTTGTGATAAATGTCTGGTCTTATTTGAAAATGAAACCTTCTTGAACAAAAGATATAGCGGATAGCCCGGCCGTAGGAAACGCCCAAATAACTTAATAGTTAGATATTAAATGCTAGAAGTTTAACGTTTCAAGTTGATTCCAATGATTATCTAATTTTCTAATTGGTAAATTATGTAATTAAATTTCTCTGAAATTAGCTTATCTTTGCCGTCCCGAAAGGTCGGGAGAAAAAAGAAACAGATGAAGTTTGATTTATTACAAAAAGATCCGCAGTCTAAAGCTAGAGCGGGAAGTATTACTACAGATCACGGAGTTATAGAAACTCCTATTTTTATGCCGGTTGGAACGGTTGCATCTGTAAAAGGAGTGCATCAGCGTGAGCTTAAGGAAGAAATTAACCCAGATATTATTTTAGGAAATACATACCATTTGTATTTGCGTCCGCAAACCGAGATTCTTGAAAAAGCAGGAGGATTGCATAAATTTATGAACTGGGATCGTAATATTTTGACTGATTCTGGAGGATATCAAGTGTATTCTCTTTCTTCAAATAGAAAAATTAAAGAAGAAGGGGTAAAGTTTAAATCGCACATTGATGGATCTTACCATTTTTTTACACCAGAAAATGTAATGGAAATTCAGCGTACCATTGGAGCCGATATTATTATGGCTTTTGATGAATGTACGCCGTATCCTTGTGATTACAGATATGCGCAGCGATCTATGCATATGACGCATCGCTGGTTAGACCGTTGTATTAATCACTTGGAAAAAGTTCCTTATAAATATGGTTATGAGCAAACATTTTTCCCAATTGTTCAAGGAAGTACTTATAAAGATTTACGCCAGCAGTCTGCTGAATATATTGCAAATTCAGGTCAGCAGGGAAATGCTATTGGCGGACTTTCTGTTGGTGAGCCGGCTGAAGAAATGTATGCAATGACTGAAGTTGTCTGCGAAATTCTTCCAGAAGATAAACCTCGTTATTTAATGGGAGTTGGAACTCCTATTAATATTTTAGAAAATATTGCGTTAGGAATTGATATGTTTGATTGTGTTATGCCAACGCGTAATGCAAGAAACGGAATGTTGTTTACAGCAAACGGAACTATCAATATCAAGAATAAAAAGTGGGAAGCCGATTTTTCTCCGATTGATGAAATGGCACATACTTTTGTTGATACCGAATATTCAAAAGCATATTTACGTCACTTGTTTGCTGCAAATGAATATTTAGGAAAACAAATTGCAACAATTCATAATCTTGGGTTCTATATGTGGTTGGTTCGTGAAGCTAGAAAACATATCTTAGCGGGAGATTTTAGACCATGGAAAGAAATGATGGTTAAAAATATGAGTCAAAGACTTTAAAAGTTTTAAGTTTCAGGTTTCAAGTTTCAGGTTCTCTGCAGGCCGTGAAACTTGAAACCTGAAACGAAACAAACAAAATATATATGTTAACAATAATAGATAAATACATTTTAAAAAGGTATCTGGGGACTTTCTCTGTTATGCTTCTTTTATTCGCTCCAATCGGAATCGTAATTGACGTTTCTGAAAAAGTAAATAAAATGTTAGAAAACAAGATTCCATTTGGAGATATTGCATTCTATTATTACAATTTCACGATCTATTTTATCAATTCGCTTTTTCCGATATTTTTGTTTTTATCGGTAATTTGGTTTACTTCAAAACTGGCGAATAATACGGAGATTATTGCAATATTAAGTTCTGGTATTTCATTTACGCGTTTTTTACGTCCTTATATTATTGGAGCAACAATAGTATCGCTTTTTGTGCTGTTAATGGGGTTTTTTATTGTTCCTGCCGCAAGTGAAGGTTATAATAATTTTAGATATACGTATTTAAAAGGAAATGGAAAAGAGCTCATGCGGGGCGAAAACACAAATGTTTACAGACAAATTAACGATCACGATTTTATCTTTGTAAATAGCTTTAACGAAGAAACTAAAACAGCTTTTAATTTTTCTTTGGAACATTTCGAAAAAGAAAAACTAACTTATAAGATTACTGCAAGTCGTATTAAATGGGATCCTAAAAAGAAGATTTACATTTTATACGATTATACCAAAAGAACAATTGGAGAATTAAATGATGTAATAGAAAAAACTCCAGAAAAAAATGTTGCTTTTAAGTTCGAGTTAGCAGATTTAACGCCTGTTGTTTATATCGCAGAAACTTTGACTTTAGGCAAATTATACGATTTTATTGAAAAAGAAAGAAAAAGAGGTTCTGGAAATATCAATACCTATTTAGTAGTTCTTTACAAAAAATACAGCGTACCAGTTTCAGCTTTTATTTTAACCATTATTGCTGTTGCGGTTTCGTCTATGAAACGTCGAGGCGGAATGGGAACGAATTTAGCAATCGGGATTGCAATTGCTTTCTCATTTGTGTTTTTTGATAAAATATTTGGTACACTTGCCGAAAAATCTACATTCTCACCTTTATTAGCTGTTTGGTTCCCAAATATTGTTTTCGGAATCCTGGCAGTTTACCTATTACGTAATGCGAAACGATAATTTAAAAAGTTATTTAAATCTTCACTTAATTGTTTTTATCTGGGGTTTTACAGCCATTTTGGGCGCTTTAATTACTATTGATGCCGAAAATCTGGTTTGGTTTAGAATGTTGCTGGCTGGGATTTTTCTTGGCGGTTTTATTGCTTTTAAAAGACAATCTTTTCAAGTTCCAGTAAAAGAATTTTTTAAGTTAATCTTTGTTGGATTGCTAATAGCACTTCATTGGATTTTCTTTTTCAAGGCTATCCACGTATCTAACGTTTCTATTACGCTTTCTATTTTCTCTTTAGGAGCTTTTTTTGCGTCTTTATTAGAACCTTTATTCTACGGAAGAAAAGTATTGTGGTATGAAGTTTTCTTTGGACTAATAATTATTGCAGGTTTAGGATTGATTCTTCAAGTAGAAATAAAATATCTGCAAGGTGTTTATTTTGCTTTGGCTTCGATAATATTAGGAGTTTTATTTACTTTAATGAATGGAAAATTAATTGCGGATCATGAACCTTCTGTAATTACATTTTATGAGTTTGGTGCGGGAGTTTTTTTTATTACTATTTATTTTTTATTTCAAGGAAAATTCACGGCAGATTTCTTTTCAATGTCTTTAAATAACTGGGTTTTATTATTGATTTTATCATCCATATGTACGGCTTATGCTTTTACTGCTTCTGTAAAAGTCATGCAGCGATTAACTCCTTATACAGTAATGTTAACGACTAACTTAGAGCCTGTTTATGGTATCGTTTTAGCGTATTTTATTTTAGGCGGAAAAGAAAAAATGAGTGTCGAATTTTATATAGGAGCTGTTATAATTATCATAACAGTTATTCTAAATGGTGTTTTTAAACATTATAAGAATAAGAAAGAAAACTTGTAATAGTTTACTTATTTTTAAATTGCATTTTTATACTTTAAATAACAATTAACTTCGCCAATGATATAATATTTTTATATTTGCGGTTCGATTTACAAACAAAATTCAAAAATCCATGGAATATTTAGATTTTGAGCTTCCAATTAAAGAACTTGAAGAACAGTTAGAAAAGTGCGTTATTATTGGAAAAGAATCTGACGTTGATGTAACGCCAACTTGCAAGGAAATCAACAAGAAATTAGAACAAACCAAGAAAGATATATACAAAAACCTTACGGCTTGGCAGCGTGTACAATTGTCAAGACATCCAAATAGACCTTACACTTTAGATTATATCAAAGCTATCTGCGGTGATACTTTCTTAGAGCTTCACGGAGACAGAGGTTTTAAAGATGATAAAGCAATGGTTGGTGGTCTTGGTAAAGTAAACGGACAATCGTTTATGATTATTGGTCAGCAAAAAGGTTTTAATACTAAAACACGTCAATATCGTAATTTTGGTATGGCTAATCCTGAAGGATACCGTAAAGCTTTGCGTTTAATGAAAATGGCAGAGAAATTCGGAATTCCAGTTTTAACTTTAGTAGATACTCCGGGTGCATATCCAGGACTTGAAGCTGAGGAGCGAGGACAAGGAGAAGCTATTGCTAGAAATATTTTCGAAATGGTTCGTCTTAAAGTGCCAATTATCACAATTATTGTTGGTGAAGGTGCTTCTGGAGGAGCTTTAGGAATTGGTGTTGGAGATAAAGTATATATGTTAGAAAATACTTGGTACTCTGTAATTTCTCCAGAATCTTGTTCTTCTATTTTATGGAAGAGCTGGGAGTACAAAGAGCGTGCAGCTGAAGCTTTGAAGTTAACTTCTTCTGACATGAAAAAACAAAAATTAGTTGATGATGTTATTCCAGAACCGCTAGGCGGAGCACACTATGACCGTGAAACAACTTTCAAAACGGTTGCAGAATACATCACTAAAGGATATAATGAATTAAAAGACTTATCAACAGCCGACTTAATTGCCCAGAGAATGGACAAATACAGTAATATGGGCGAGTATAAAGAGTAAATTCATAAAAAGAGACTTAAAATCCGAAGCCTTACCGTTTCGGATTTTTTTTTGGTTATCAACAAATCAATATTATTTATAAACAATTATTAGTTATAACTCGATAGCAGATTTTTTTTAAATTTCGCTACTTTCGCTATATGGAAAATTTCAAAAACTTAAACCCTGTAAAGGTAGATAAAACCACAATTATTAACTTAGAAAAAGGTAAGCTCCCTCCGCAAGTAATTGATTTGGAAGAGGCTGTGCTTGGTGCTATGATGATTGACAAAAAGGGGGTAGATGATGTAATTGATATTTTACAGCCTGATGCTTTTTACAAAGATGCACACAAACACATTTTTGAAGCAATTTTGCAGCTCTTTACCGAAACACAGCCAATTGATATATTGACGGTTTCGACTCAATTAAAGAAAAATGGAAAATTAGATTTAGCAGGAGGAGATTTTTATTTAATTCAGCTTACGCAGAAAATTGCTTCTTCTGCGCATATCGAATTTCACTCGCGTATTATTCTTCAAAAATTTATTCAAAGAAGTTTGATTAGAATTTCTTCTGAAATTATCGAAGAATCTTATGATGAAACTACAGACGTATTTGATTTGCTGGATAAAGCAGAATCTAAATTATATGAAGTAACTCAGGGAAATATCAAACGTAGTTCTGAAACTGCTCAGAGTTTAGTTCTTCAGGCGAAAAAACGTATTGAAGAAATTGCAGGAAAAGAAGGTTTGAGTGGTGTTGCAACTGGTTTTGAAAAATTAGACGAAGTAACTTCTGGATGGCAGCCTTCCGATTTAATTATTATTGCGGCTCGTCCTGGTATGGGTAAAACGGCTTTCGTACTTTCGATGGCAAGAAACGTAAGTATTCAGTTTGGACATGCAGTAGCAATTTTCTCCCTGGAGATGGCGTCAGTACAGTTAATTACGAGGCTTATTTCTTCTGAAACAGGATTGTCTTCAGAAAAATTAAGAACAGGAAAGTTAGAAAAACACGAGTGGGAACAATTAAGTACTAAAGTAAAAAACTTAGAAAAAGCCCCGTTGTTTATTGATGATACACCTTCGCTTTCGATATTCGATTTACGTGCAAAATGTCGTCGTTTGGCTTCACAGCACGGAATTAAATTAATTATTATTGACTACTTGCAGTTAATGACTGCTGGAGGTAGTGGTAAAGGGGGAGGAAACCGTGAGCAGGAGATCTCTACAATTTCCCGAAACTTAAAGGCTTTGGCAAAAGAGCTAAACGTGCCGGTTATTGCACTTTCGCAGTTGTCGCGTGCCGTTGAAACGCGTGGATCTAGTAAAAGACCTTTACTTTCGGATCTTCGTGAATCTGGAGCGATTGAGCAGGATGCCGATATCGTATCGTTTATTTATCGTCCTGAATATTATAAAATTGAAGAATGGGATGATGACGAACAATCATCTACAGCTGGTCAGGCAGAATTTATTATAGCCAAACACCGTAATGGTGGTTTGGAGAATATTCGTTTAAAGTTCTTAGGACACCTTGGTAAGTTTGATAATCTCGAAGACTTTACGGGAGGTTATGATGATTTACCTTCAAAAATGAATCATGATGATAACCCTTTTATAACCAAAAATTTACCTTCGGCTAATGAAGCTTTTGGAAGTAATTTGAACGATGATGATGATGACAGCGATGTTCCATTCTAATAAAATATAAAAGCCTTAATTTTAAGGCTTTTTTTATGTTTGAATGTTAATTTTTTAATTAAAATCAGTAGTTTAGCCAAACCAATTATAAACTATTAATTTTTTTTAGATTATTAACCAATAACAAATTTAAATTATGAATGAAGAAGCTTTTCCAGGGCCTATCAGGGTTCCCTTGTCTACTGCCAAAGAATGGGAGAAAAAGTATGACGACGATACTACTGTCGAAGATCGTGCGAAAAAAGTTAAATCTTATTTGATACCAAGAGAAAGTTTAGAACTGGTTTTAAAACTTAATACCGAAGCTGTTCGTGCATATATTGGTATTAATGATGATAATGAAAAAACTTTACTTTTTGTTGGTGCTAAATACGACGAAAAAACTGGTAAGTACGTTGATGTTTACGGACCTGGTGACGGCGTTGAAAACGGAGGAGATGTTGTTTATGATGGTTCACGTCCGAGCCCTCCATTTTAATTTTAAATATTTTAAGTAAAAAATAATGGCTGATTTTTTAATATATTCAGGTTATTCCATTTTATTAATTAATCTAATATTATATGCATATAGCTTTTTCCGAAAGGAAAAAGCTAATGTTTTTTTTGTTAGTTACCTAGCTTTTGCATTTCTTATGCAAATATCAATGGAGACACTATTTCACCTTAAAATGAATAATTTATTTCTCGTAAATACTTTTTTTATAGGTCAAATGATATTTCTTGGTTTATTTTATTATTCAATTTTAAAAATAAAAATCCAAAAACAATTTGTAAAAGTTAGTCTTATTGTGGCTTTGCTTGTACTAACAATACAATTTATTAATGATCCACAGGAATTTTTGAAATTTAATTTATTTGAAATTACATTAACATCATTGTTGATTGTTGTTTTTGCATTACTTCATTTCTATAATATGCTTACCGAAAATAAAACATATTACTATGCAAGTATGGGAATAATCATTTATTTACTGTCAAGTACAGTATTGTTTATTATTGGTAATCTTACTTCTGCCTTGAATAACGATGTAAAATATTTAAGCTGGATGTTTAATGCATTTTTAAATATAGTCTATTATCTTTTTATTATGTACGAATGGAAGGTCAGTTTTTCAAGAAAAAAAGTTTTACAAGGTTAGTCTGTAATTGTGTACCATAAATAAATACATATGAACACCCATTCAATTCCTGATAAAGAGCTAGTTGCAATTATATTATATATATCCCTTTTTTTTATAGTTGTTGCAGTTGCATTAATTATATTCTTTTACTATTCCCGAAAAAAAATCATTCAAAAAGAATTAGAGAAAAAAGACTTAGTCCTTCAATACCAAAAAGAACAGCTCCATGCGATTATAATTACTCAAGAAGAAGAACGTAAAAGAATTGCACAAGACCTTCATGATGATATTAGTTCAAAATTAAATATTGTTTCCCTAAACAGTCATTTGCTTACCGCGCCAAATCTTACAGAAACAGAAACGGCAGAAATTACAGAGAACATCATTAATCTAACAACCAAGGCATTAGAAAATTCTAGAAAAATCGCCCATAATTTATTACCGCCGGTTTTTGAAAAATTCGGTTTGAATGCAGGAATAGAAGAGTTGTGTGAAGAATTTGAAACTAGTAAATCTGTAAAAACACATTATAAAAATGAAATCGATTTTGATGATAAAGATATCGATCGACATTTACATGTTTTTAGAATTTTACAAGAGTTGATGAATAATTCAATGCGACATGGAAAAGCAACAGAAATATGGATTTCATTTATTAATAGAGATGGAATAAATATTTGTGATTATGAAGATAATGGAGTTGGTTTTGATAGTGCAAATGCTGAAAATCAAAAAGGACTTGAAATGAAAAATATTGACAGCCGTATATCGTTTTTAGAAGGAACTATAAAAATTACTTCTGAAATTAATAACGGAATCGCAGTAAATTTTACTTTTTAATCTAGTTTTTGTATTAAAATAAGATTTTTACTCAATAAAACAAGCTAAATGGACTTTTTATAAATGATATTTCGTAAATTCGGCATACCAAAACAAACGACCAAAATCAAATTAAATGAATGCTGCTATTAAAATTGCCCTAGTCGATGATGAAATTTTGTTTCGAAAAGGAATTTCTTTTTTATTGCAGAGAGAAGAAAATTTTGATGTTCTTTTTGAAGCTTCAAACGGAGATGAACTTATTTCTCAGTTAAATAAAAATGAAATTAAGCCCGACATTATTATAATGGATTTAAAGATGCCAGTTTTAAATGGTGTCGAAGCTACAAAAATCATAAGGAAATCGTTTCCAGACATTAAGATCATTGCTCTGACAAGTTATGATACAAAATCATTTATTGCCAATATGATTCAGGTAGGTGCGGTTGCTTATTTAATAAAAAATACCACCCCAAAAGATTTAATACACACTATTAATGAAGTAGCTGCAAAAGGATTTTATTATAACGAAAGCGTTTTAAAAACAATTCAAGAAACAATAGTTTCTCCTAAGAATTCAAAAGGCGGTTTAGAAACTAATTTTCTTTCTCCTCGTGAAGTGGAAATCCTGCAATTGATCTGTCAACAGAAAACAACTGCAGAAATTGCAGATCATCTTTTTTTAAGTCCAAGAACTATAGAAGGACACAGAAATAATTTACTGCTCAAAACAGAATCACGAAATATTGCAGGCTTAGTAGTATACGCCATTCAAAATGACTTGGCTGTTCTAACAATTTAAAATATTACGCTGTCAAAAATTGAATTGACAATACGTAATATAAGATGATTGTTATGACAAGAACACATAAACCTATTTTTTGAATTATATTCATACCCTTTTCTTGGTTATTACTATCATTAAACTTCATGGTGGTTGATTTTTTTTGCATTGATTAGTTTTATGACCTGGGATAGCAAATGTATATAGAATATTTTGCCACACTATAGGTGTTTTTACCTGTTTTTTTTAATATTGTAAATCAGGTATTTACCCCTGTTTTTATATTTAACATTCTATTATGCCAGAAAAAAATCTCACGATTCTTTTTTTAGATTCTTCCTTTATATCTTTACTAAAATAATTTTCGGATGAATAGGAGTTTATTCTACATTTTTATACTATTAATTACATTTAGTGCTCGAGCATCGTTTATCTTAATTCCGATGGACGAAACTACACAGCAAAATCACTTAAAGGCCTATGGTATAACATATTGGTGTTTAAGCAGAGATTACAAAGCAAGCTGGCTTTTAAATTATCGCGGAGGTTCTTTTTTGCTGCCAGATGCAGAAGAGATTAGAAAAGAATGTAAAATTAGGGGAGTTAGCTTTGAAGTAATTTCAGATAGTGAACAAACTTCTATCTTAAATGAAATTTCGAGTCCTTCTCAAAATATGGAGTCGGTAATTTTAGAAAAAGCTCCAAAGATTGCAGTATACACACCAAAAGGGAAACAACCGTGGGACGATGCTGTAACACTGGTTTTAACTTATGCCGAAATTCCGTTTACGCCAATTTATGACGAAGAAGTATTAAGCGACCAGCTTTTGTTATACGATTGGCTGCATTTACATCATGAAGATTTTACAGGCCAATACGGAAAATTTTATGCAGCATATAAAAATACACCTTGGTATATTGACCAGAAAAAAGATGCTGAAGCGCTGGCCGCAAAATTAGGATATGATAAGGTATCTCAAGAAAAAGGTGCTGTTGCCAAGAAAATTAGAGATTTTGTTATTGGTGGTGGTTTTATGTTTGCAATGTGTTCTGCAACGGATAGTTTTGATATTGCACTTGCAGCAGACGGAGTAGATATTTGCGAAACAATGTTTGATGGTGATCCAAGTGAATCAAATTACCAGTCAAAACTAAATTATAATAATTCTTTTGCTTTTAAAAACTTTACTTTAGAAAGAAAACCTGAAGTTTATGAATTTTCAGATATCGATATGACTACCAAAAGGCGTATCGTGATGGAGAAGGATTATTTTACTTTAATGGAATTTTCTGCAAAATGGGATCCAATTCCTAGTATGTTGTGTCAAAATCATACGCAATTAGTAAAAGGTTTTATGGGACAAACGACTTCTTTTGATACTTCATTAATAAAATCTAATGTTCTCATAATGGGAACTTGCGAATTAAATGGAGAATCTAGATATATTCATGGTGAAAAAGGAAAAGGAATGTTTACTTTTTTTGGAGGCCATGATCCAGAAGATTTTCAACATCAAGTAGGAGATCCGCCGACTGTTTTAGATTTGCATCCTAATTCTCCAGGATATAGATTGATTTTGAATAATGTATTATTTCCTGCTGCTAGAAAAAAGAAGCTTAAAACCTAATTTTAGTTTAAGGAGAATTCAAACCAAACCGGAATATGATCAGAAACTCTTCTAGCATTTTGTAGAGAATCATAATCTTCGTAGAATTTAATAACTCCTGAATTAATAAGCTTTAAATTGGAATCTTTGTAAAATATGTTGTCAAACTCAGAAGCTAGACAGACATTGTTTTTACATTTTTGCTTAAGTGTGGTTTTTTGATTTTTGAATACCGATAAATACCCCATTCCTTTTAACGGATTAAAAACAGTATGTTTTTCGGGACAATTGAAGTCACCTAAAAAAACCAAGTTTAAATTCGGATATTGATTTGGTAAGAATTTAAAATATTTAATTTCAGTTTCAGGCTGTTTTTTTTTAGTTATAGCATGAAAATTAACCAGAGTGATCGCTTTTTTATTAATCTCGAAGGTAGCAAAATAAGGTTCTCGGTCAATTTCTAAGTTGTATTTTTTCTCGAGCCAAGGCTTATTTTTCAATTTGACCTTGTTTGTTTTCCAAATATAAGCGTATCGCTCAGTTTTATAACTACTGCTCGTTGTAGGATCACTGATACTATAATTCCATTTAAATCCTTTTTGATTTAGTAGTTCAGAAAGTTTAGCGACGCTTTGGGCACCGCCATTTCCAGCGACTACCTCTTGAATTGCAATTATGTCGTAAGTTGAAATTTGTTTAGCAATATAATTTAGCTCAATATCGGATTTTGACTTACCAAAATTTTCGATATTCCAAGATAGAACTTTGGTTTGAGCAAATGATAAAAATGTAAATAATAGTAAGAGAAGGCTGAGAACGTTTTTCATGTACAATTAAAAATGAAATCAAATATAGATATTTCCTATAATATGAATATCATACCTCTCTTAGAATTACCTAGTGTTTTTTATATCTGTTTTTTAAGGCAGTACCAATAATGATGATTTGTAAAACAAGTAAAGCTGGAATAAAAATTATTTTCCAATCGATTTCCAGCCAGCCAGTTTTTTCAGAAACTAAAGCAAAACTAATTGATAAAAAAAGGCAAAGAAGCATTGTTTTCATAATAATTTTATTTTGAGTTGTGTTAATTTTTGCAAATAAAATAATAGCTTTATTTTTTGGTTTCATTAGAAGGTTAGTAGGTTATTTACAAATGTATATCTATCAAAGTTGTAATCCTTACGGAAAACCGTAAAGCTCATCAATTTATACTAAGCCAAAATCTTTAGCTATTGCAATTAGATGCACATTATTATTTGCTTTAAAATATATTTTTAATTTATTGATTCTCTTCTCAATACTACTCGTTCCATTAGGAGTAATAGATAAATCTTTAAATTCTTTAGAAATACTTTCTAAAATGTATCCTTGTGAAAGAAGTTTTAAGATCGAAATGTCATATGATTCAATTTCAATCAAAGATTTATCATTAAAGCTAAAAGATAAATCAGAAGAAAGTATTCTTTCCTCATTATTGTATGTGCTTTCAACGGCATTCTTTAGCTCAGTCATACTGTTTCGTCCTTTAGAAACGTATGCATTAATACCCAATTCATTAAAAAGAGTTTTGATTCTATAGCTTTTATCTTCGATAGAAAAAACAATTTTTTTTAATTTAGGCTGAACATGATTTACAGCCTCAATTAGTTCGTCTCCACTTGTTAAGTCGGCTTTTCTATGATCTAATTTAAATGACAAATCGGTAATTAAGAGATCGTAAGGCTCTTTTTCCAGTAAAGCTTTTTTTACTTTGAGTAAACCTTCATCACAATATTTTACATGGTCAATTACCGGAACCTCTAATTCTTCCAGAACTTGAACTACAGCGATGCTGATACTGTCTAAATCTTCGGCAACTAAAACTTTTTTAAACATATTTAAATCTTATATAGGGAATGTGAAACTTATTTTAAAACCTCTTTCTGTATTTTTGTCAAAATTAATAGTTCCTTTTATTGTTTTAATACGGTTTTCCACATTTTGTAGTCTTTTTTCTAAAATTGTATCTTTAGTTGTAATTTCAGTACTGTTATCAGTGCATACTACAGTAAGGCTTTTGTTATTTATTTTTAGTATAATGCTTATCAAAGTTGCGTCGCTATGCTTTTTCATATTAAATAAAAGCTCCTGTAAAATTCTATAGAGTATTATTTTTCTATTTTTTTCGATTGTATTCCAAGAAACGACATCAAAACCATTTAGGATAATATTGACATCTTTAGATCTATACTCTGAAATCATTTCTTTTAAAACTGCTACATATCGATCATCTGTTGGAATTTGACTATTTTCTTTTGAAATGTTTCGTGTTTTTGAGTAAATGTTATTCAGGTGATAAAGTAATTTTTCTTTATTTTCTTCATTTTCCAGATCATTATCTTCTGCGAATAATAAAGTTTGGTGGACATTTATGGCAAGTTCATCATGTAATTTATTTGAAATTCGCATTTCACTTTTATATATGATATCTTTTTTTTCCCTTTTGCCTTTTGAGGTTATATAAAAGATTAAAAAAAGCAATATGAAAATGGAGAAAGATATGATAATGTAAGAAACAAAGCTTCTGTTTTTTTGTCTCTGCAGCTCTAATTCATTTTCTAATTTTTGAGTTTTGAGCTCTAAATTTTCTTCTTTGTCTTTTTTAGAATCGTATATTATATTGGCAAATTGATTTTTTGCTTTTTTTCTGCTAACAATAAGACTGTCAATTTTTTTATTATAAACTTTCCAGTGTTTTTTTGAATTTTCAGCATTATCCGCTTCGATTAGGGAAGCTAACATGTTGATTTCATTTGTTACAGATTTTGCGGTTTTTGCACAATAGTAAGCTTTTTCGGCGTTAATTTTTTTTAGTACAGGATTGTGGTATTTTGAATAAAACAAGTAAAAAGCGTAGTAGTTGCCGATTAATTCATAATCGTCATTGAGTTTTAGGGTTAATTCTAGGCTTTCGTTAAAGCATTTCAATGCCTCATCTTTGTGGTCTCCTAGTCTTAAGTAAGAAAGACCTAGATTATATAGAATAGCTGCACGTTGAGCATTTGTATTTGAAGGGGTGATTTTATCTGCAATCTTGCACTTAGATATAGGTTCTAATAAATTTACCGCCTCTTGATATTTTTTCTGGTGCATATATGCAAATGCAATTTCAGACAATATTCTCGCTTTCCTAAATGTAGAGATTGCTTTTTTTAATGCTTTTCTATGATAATACAACGCTTTTTCATAATCGTACATATACAAATAGTTGTAAGCCATGAAGGTATAAGCGTTAACGGCATATTTTACATTGGTAGTTTTTTCTAAGTAAGGGAATGCTTTTATAAGTGTGGTTTCTGCTTCGTTATAATTACCATTTTGTTGGAGAATTTCGACCATATTGTTTAACGAACCAACATAATAATCTGCATAATCTGCTTTTGGGTAACATAACAATTGTGTTTTATTGAAATAAAAAAGGGCACTATCATTTTTTCCTGAATACCAAAAAGCATTAGATTTTTCCATCATTTGTTTAATTGCAGCTAAACGATCGGTGTTGATGTGTAGTACTTTATCGTTTGCCTTAGAAAGCTGTATATAAAAGATCGTTGCCAAAATTATACCGAAGATTAGCAAGCAAAAAATAATGTGTTTTTTTTGAAAAAAGCGAAATAGAAACAAGTTCTTAATCATTATACTGGAACTTTAATTATAACCTTAAAACCTTTTCCTAAACCGGAATGAATTTCAGTATCACCTCTAACAGCATGAATTCGATTCTCAATATTGCTCAAACCATTTCTTAATATCATTTTATTTTTATCGATTCCTTTTCCGTTATCCGTGTAAGTGATAATTATAATATTCTCCAGTACTTTAAATGTTATTGCTGCTAAACTTGCATCACTATGCTTTTTCATATTTACGAACAATTCCTGTATAGTTCGGTAAATGGATGTTTTTTTATCTTCATTAATTTTATCCCAGTTAATAGTATTGAGACCATTTACTAAAATATTAATATTTGGAGTGTCAAATCCTGATATCATATCTTTTAGCGAAGCTACATAATTGTGATCGCTAATGGCAGGAGTATTGTCTTTAGAAATATTTTTTGTTCGGGAGTAGATATTGTCTAGTTTTTTTAATAAATGATTTCTGTTTTCTGGAGAAGTAAGATTTCTGTTTTCGACAAATGCCATTGTGTGATAAATATCATTAGCTAATTCATCATGCAATTTTTTTGAAATTCTGATTTCGCTCTGATAAGTTGCTTCAATTTTTTGACGATTATTTCGTAGTGTTAAAAAAAAGTACAGAAAAACAATTAGGCATGAGGCTAATACGATTATGATATATGATACAATGTTTTTGCTTTGCTGTTTTACTATTTGAAGTTCATTTTTAATTTTTTGAGCTTTTAATTTTAAGTTCTCTTCTTTTTCTTTTTTTGAGTCATATTTAATTTTTGCAAATTGATTTTTAGCTCTTTGTCTTACTTCAAAAATACTATCTATTACTCTTGTGTAAATTAGAGCATTTTTTTTTGAATCAATATCAGAACTATTTTCTATGATAAATTTTAAAGCAAGTAAGCGGTCCTCAGTATTGCCCGATAGTGTATAGTTTTTATAACTTAATTTTGCATATTTCATTGCTAAATCGGCTTTATCATTTTGATAATATTCGGCGAGATTATAGTAGGTCCTGCCTAAACCCTCTGTATAATTTGCTTTAGACTTTATTTTTAAACTCATTTCAAAAAATGTCAATGCTTTTGAATTCTTGAGTTTATAATAACAATAACCTATATAATCTAATATTTTAGAATAGTTTTCAGGATTTTGTTGTACGATTTTTTCATTACTGATTGAAACAAAAATAGGAAGTGCTTTGTCGAACTTTTGTTGTTTTATGTAAATAACAGCGATATTATTTTTTGCTTCGAGTTTATTTATTTTATTAGTTTTTAACGTAAAAGCTTTAGAGTAATAATATATTGCAGTTGGATAGTCATAGGTGTAATAATAATTCCTTCCCAAAACACTATAGATATTCCATATATAATCAGAGTTGTTTAATTCATCTAAAAGCGGAACTGTTTCCATTGCTGTTTTAATGCTTCCAACAAAATCTTCATGGTCTTGTTGGATTTCGGCCATGTAGTACATGCAAGAAACATAACTTTTAAGATCTTTTTTAAGATTGCAGGCTACTCTTGCTTTGTTGTAGTAGAAAAAAGCGCTGTCAATATTATTATGATTATTGTAAAACTTATTTGCTTTACTTATGATCTCCTTAATTTCGATTTCTCTGTTTATTTTTTTTGAGCTATCGACATTTTGCTTTCGACAAGATGCAAGCATTAACAAAGCAGTTATTAAACAAGTAATTATTTGCGCTCTTTTTGCAATCATGCGCCAAAAATAAATATTTCTAAAAATCTCAAAAGAGTATAAATACGGTATTTTCAATTATTTTTAAATGAGGATTTTTTTAATTCTCATTTATAGATAAATACAAAAAGCCCTTTTAAACAAAGGGCTTTGCAGAGTTTTAGGCTTGTAAATTTATCCTTATAAATTATACAGCTCTCAACCCAGTTGTAATAGCAAGTCTATTCCAAGAGTTAATTGTGATAATGGCAAGGATGATTTCAGCAAGATATTTTTCGTCAAAAAATTGTGCTGCGTTTTGGTAAACTTCATCAGAAACATGATTGCTAATTTGGGTTACCTGTTCGGTCAAAGCTAAAATTGCTTTTTCTTCTTCCGTATAAACATCAGCTTCACGCCATGCACTTATTAGGTAGATTCTCTGTTCAGAAATTCCATGTTTTCTAGCGTCAGCGGTATGCATATTTATACAAAATGCACAGCCATTGATTTGCGATGCACGAATCTTAATTAATTCTTTATGTACTGGAGTTAGTGAGGTAGTAGAAATATATTTCTCTAAATTCATTAAAGCTTGATAAGCGTCTGGAGCAACATTCGGGATAACAATTCTTGGTTTCATTTTTATATGTTTTAAAAGTTCATTACAAAGGTCAGTAATGCATACTTTTAAAAACTTGAACTACTTCAAGAAATTAAGATCACACTTTTCCAGCTCTTATTTTACTCATAAATTCAGCTGAAAAATCTAAATAGGAGGCAAGCATGTATTGAGGAACCCTTTGTACAAAATCTGGATTTAGATTATTAAAATGGTTATATCGTTCTTCTGCAGACATTGTAAATAGAAATTTAATTCTCATCTGCGCGGCGCCAAATGCTTTTTGAGCTACAATTCGAAAGTATCTTTCAAGGTTCGGAATTTGCGCAAGCAGTGACTCTAAAACTGATTTTTCAATTGCAATAACTTCAGTAGTTTCAACTGCTTGAATATAAAAATGAGAAGGTATATGATTATGGTAACTTAAATAATCTGTTATCCACCAGTTTTCAATGGCGAATTGTAACGTTTGTTCTGTCCCTTTAGAATTGATAATATACTGACGCATGCATCCTTTTACAATAAAATACATAGTATTGCAAACTTGCCCTTCTTGTAAAACTAGATTCTTTTTCTTAATGTGTGTTATAGTTAAGGATGATTCAAGTATGTCAATTTCGGATGGCTCGAGTGGAACAAACTTCTGAATATGATCTAAAATTGTATTGTGCATTTGAGATTATAGTTTAAGTAAATTTAATCTAATAATTTTAATTCATAAACTAGTAAAATTATAGCAGCTGTATAAAAACAAAAAACCATCCCGCTTAAAGGATGGTTTTTTTATGATAAGTAAGTAATCTAAATTGAGTTTATAAAACGTTTATTTTACTTTATTAAGTATTGCTTTGAAAGCTTCTGGGTGGTTCATAGCTAAATCTGCAAGAACTTTACGGTTCAATTCG
>Ga0157373_10000008_pt1 | contig 216306 bp, 178 predicted proteins | sample C65metaG_FD_113460 | JGI IMG/M metagenome (GOLD analysis project Ga0157373, IMG submission 113460) | Corn rhizosphere microbial communities from Kellogg Biological Station, Michigan, USA - C6-5 metaG | ecosystem: Host-associated > Plants > Roots > Rhizosphere > Soil | place: USA: Michigan...
CCAACATCAAAAGGCTGATTGTTAGAATATAAATAAGATGTTTCATCAACATTTGAATACAAACTCTGTAATAATAAAACACTAAAATCGTGTACTTCTTTAAATGTGTGTTTTAAATCGATCTGGTTATCCCAAGTGTAGTTAAAGTTGTTGAAGTTTTTAATTGATGCAGAATTTTTTCCGTTTAAGGTTACACCTGCATTGGTCTGCGCTTTATATGCTGTACTGGTAACAGTGTTTTCGATACCTCCTGCAAATGTTGTTTTAAACGAAAGCCATTTTAAAGGCTGGTATTGGAAGAAAACATTTCCAACTGTCTGCCATGTTTTTTCTGTTTGAGATGAATTGGCAATTTCCATTAATGGGTTTACAGTACTGGTTTTGTTTATTGCCCATGAACCATCTGGATAAGTTAATTTTCCTGGAAGGAAAAACAGTGTTCCTACTTTCTCATTTCCTTGTGCATCTACAGCCCAAGGCGACATCAGCGGACTTAATCTGAAAGCGTCCTGCATTGCTAAATCACTTCCCAATTGTGTATCAAGACGTGCAACAGTAATGTTGGCCCCAGTAGTAAATTTATCATTGATTTTATGGTTCAATCCCAATTTAAAAGAATATTTATCAGTCGAATCATTTTCGATAAGCCCTTCATCGCTTTGAACACCAAATCCTAAATTATAGCTCAAACCAGAATCTGAACGTCCTGTAACATTTAAATAATTGTTTTGAGTCATACCTGGTTTAAGAACAGCATCTGTCCAGTCAAAATTGTAACCGTTGTTAGCGCGAGAAACTAATAATGGACTTTGATTTCCTGCTAAAGCTGCTAATTGCGCAGGTGTTTGTGTTTGAGGTGTTGCACTCATATAGGCAACCTGATGGAATTTCCACCATTCTGCTCCGTTCATCATTTTTGGCATTCTCACGGCAGTTTTATTACCATAAGAAGTATCAAAAGTGACGTTGATTCCAGATTTTACATTCGCACCGCTTTTTGTGGTTACGATAATAACACCGCTCGCTCCTCTAGAACCATAAATTGCAGCCGAAGAGGCATCTTTTAAAACATCCATTCTAGAAATATCCTGCGGATTCAAAAAGTCAATATTATCAACTGGAACACCATCTACGATATATAATGGTGATGATCCAACTAATGAATTATTTCCTCTGATTACCACTTTGTATCCGTCTCCTGCACGTCCTGAAGCAGATGAAATCTGAACCCCTGGTGTACTTCCTTGAATTGCCTCTAATGGGCTTGTAGTATTTCTTTCTGTAATAGTTGCAGCACTGATTGTACTAATAGATCCTGTTAAATCAGTTTTTTTAACAGAGCCATAACCAACCACAATAACTTCATTTAGAGAGTTGGATTGTTCTGCAAGACTTACGTTAATTTTAGATTTTCCGGCAATAGTAACTTCTTGCGTTTGAAAGCCTAAATAACTAATAACCAAAGTGGCTTTTGGATTAGTTACATTCATTTTAAAACTTCCTTCAAAATCTGTTGAAGTTCCGTTTTTAGTTCCTTTTTCCTGAATATTTACTCCAGGAAGTGATAGTCCCGCGGCATCGGTAATTTTTCCTTCAATTAGTACTGACTGTGCATTTGTTGTATTACACAGCAGTAAATTCAGGAAAAATAAAAATACAAAGCTGTATTTTTCTTTTTTCTTTGATAGTTTTTTAAAATTCATAGTCTGGTTTAAAGTTTGGTTAATTGATAGTGTTTAGTGTTTAATTGATTCTACTTTTTTCTCATTGATGTAGGTATTTATAAAATTTATGTTTTTTACGTTTTTTAATAAATAAACAGAATCTACTTTCTGAATTTTCACGTTTTTAAGGGTAATATTTTCCACTGGAGATGCTGCATATCCTTCTGCCCAAACGCTGTATTTGCCACCGTTTTTCACATTTACGTTTTCTAAACTTACATTTCTAATAGTTGGAATAAAATTCCCAGTCTGTGATCCGTATACATTATAAAACATGTTTAATTTTAAAACACATTCTTTAACAGTGCCGACTTCAAGATTTCTAACAAAAATATCTTCGATAATGCCGCCCCTTTTAGAGTTGGTTTTGATACGAATGGCGCGATCCAGATTGGGACTGTCCATTACACAATTTTCAACAAATACATTATTTACACCTGCAGAAATTTCGCTCCCAATAACAACACCGCCATGACCGTCGATCATTTTACAGTTTTGCACAATTATATTTTTACTCGGAATTGCCACTCTTCTTCCATCGGCATCGCGGCCGGATTTTATTGCAATACAATCGTCTCCGGTATTAAAAGTGCAGTTTTTAATTACAATATTTTGAGAATACTCAGGATCACAGCCGTCATTATTTGGTCCATGGCTGTTAACCGTTACGCCATCAATAATCATGTTGTTTGTCTTAATTGGATGCAAAATCCAAAAAGGAGAATTTATGATTGTAACATCTTTGATTAATGCGGTATTGCATTCAAAAAACTCAATAAAATTTGGACGCAGATATCTTCCTTCACCAAAAATGCGTTCGGCAACAGGAACTCCCTTTTCAGCCATATCGACCAATACTTCACGGTTTGTCGGATCATTTTGAGACGGAATCCCTTTTTTCCAGCCGTAATTTTTTCCGCCAGACCAAATCCACCAATTGGTGCTGTCAGCCTGGCCGTTTAAAGTACCTTTTCCAGTTATAGCAATATTGGTTTTGTTCTTTGCATAAATAAGAGGAGAGTAATTCATTACTTCTGTTCCCTCCCAAGAGGTATGAACGATTGGATAATCTTTAGGATTTAAACTAAAAAGAATCTCAGCGTGATCTTCTAAATGCAGGTTCACATTACTTCCTAAGTGTATAGCTCCAGTTAGATATTTTCCATTTGGAACCAAAACCTGCCCGCCTCCGTTTGCCGCACATTCTTTTATTGCTTTTTGAAAAGCTTCCGTATTAAGCGTTTTTCCATCTGCAACAGCACCAAAATCATTTATATTGTATACTTTATCCAAAAAATGTGTTTGTGGAATACTTTTTAAAACCAAATCCATTTTTTTCCACGGATTCGATGCATTAGAAGAAACAGAAAAGGTTCTCTTTGCGCATGATACCGCCACTACAGTAAAAGCAGTTAAAAATACAATCCAATTAAATGTGAGGTTTTTAGGAGGAATCATTTAGTCGTATTTTCTTGTTTAAAGTCGAAAACGCAAGCAATTGTGTAATCGATTACACGAAAGTAGAAAAATTGTTCTAAGACACCAAATTAATTTAGAAAAAAATTATATATTTAATTTTTATTATAAAATATAATTACATTTAATTTAAAAAAACACATAATTTATTATCATTGTAAAATATAAAACGTTTTAGTTATTAATTATGGTAATCGATAACATTTTATATTGCGTAATAAAAAAAAATGTATTTTTGTCTAAAATAATCCGATAAAACTTTTTTTTAATGAGTGAAAAAGTAACTATTTACGATATTGCTGAAAAACTAAATATCACTGCTGCAACAGTTTCTAGAGCACTAAATAACAATCCTAAAATTAAGGAGGCTACACGTGAACTGGTGATTAAAACCGCAGCGGCGATGAACTATAAGCAGAACAAATTGGCGCTGGCTTTAAAAAGTGGTCGAAGTAATAATATCGGAGTTATTGTACCGCGTATTGACAGCAATTTCTTTGCGTCTGTAATCAGGGGAATTGAAGAAGAACTTTATCCTCATGGCTATCAAGTTATTATCTGTCAAACACATGAAAGCATTAAGAGAGAGAATGAAAACCTTCATACGCTTGTAGACGCGCAGGTCGACGGAATTATGATGTCTGTAACTGGGGTTTCTGATGAAAATGACAGCGCTTTTAGAAATGTATTAGAAAAAAATGTACCGCTGATATTTTTTGATAGAAGCAAGCACATCGATGGCGTAAGCTCTGTCACTATTAACGACTTTAAAGGAGGTTATTTAGCCACGAAACATTTGATTGATGAAGGCTGTAGAAATATTGCTCACTTTTCTGGAGATCAATCGCTGGACATCTTTAAAAACCGTTTCTTAGGATACAAACAAGCTTTACTTGATAACGGAATAGAGTTTAATGAAAAATATGTTATTTACACCAAAAGTGCTGTCGATGCTGGAAAAGAAGCTGTCGATAAACTTTTGCAATTAGAAACTCCTCCCGATGCTATATTTTCTTCGAGTGATTTTGCTGCATTAGGAGCTATTCAAGAATTAAAAGAGCGCAATATCAATATTCCAAACGATTTTTGTGTGGCTGGTTTTAGTAATGAGCCTTTTACAAAATTCATGGAATTATCTATCACATCTGTAGATCAGTCACCATTGGAAATGGGAAGAATGTCTGCCCGCGTTTTCTTAGAACAAGTAGATAAAACAGATACTATTAAAATCGAAAAAAAGGTGGTTCTTGCACCAGAATTACATATTCGTAAATCTTCTACCAAAACTAATTTTTAATTTTTTTCCCTATATAAGTTATATAAGCTCATTTTAGAATGGGCTTTTTTTATGCAGGCTTCGGAGAAGCAAAATATTTATAGGAAAGAATAAACATTCACAGCATACAGCTCCAGAGGAGAGACATATTTTTCTACAGCCTAGATTTATGTCGCTCCTCTGGAGCTTCTTTTGCTTGTCATATTGTAATGCTATAAGTATTTTGCTCCAATGGAGCTTTCTCTACGGATAAACCTAACAAAAAAAAGACGCACTATATTGTGCGTCTTCTATATAAACCTTTGTCTCTTTGCTCCTTAGTACCTTAGTACCTAAAAACTTAAAGCGAAACCCCTCTTTTCCAAGGAATGAAATCGTTTTGATTTAATATTGCTGCTTTAGTTTTAATATTTCCGCTGGCAACATCAATAATAAATTCTAACATTTCGTCGGCCATTTCATCAATTGATTTTTCTCCAGTGATAATTCCACCAGTATCAATATCAATAATATCAGACATTTTATTCGCTAACTGCGTGTTTGATGAAATCTTTACAACTGGTGCAATTGGATTTCCTGTCGGAGTTCCTAAACCTGTTGTAAACAATACCATATTTGCTCCAGAACCTACCATCGCAGTTGTACATTCCACATCGTTTCCGGGAGTACACAACAATGTAAAGCCTGCTTCATTAATGTATTCTCCATAATCGTAAACCCCTACAATTGGTGAAGTCCCTCCTTTTTTAGCTGCACCAGCCGATTTCATTGCATCTGTAATTAAACCGTCTTTGATGTTTCCTGGTGATGGATTCATGTCAAATCCTGAACCTGCATCTACAACTGTTTTTTCGTACCACTGCATTAAGTCTAAGAAACGTTTTCCATCTTTATCATCTACACAACGATTTACTAATTCCTGTTCTACGCCGCATAATTCTGGAAATTCAGAAAGAATTGTAGTTCCTCCTAAAGCAACTAAATGATCCGACAACACTCCCAACGTTGGGTTTGCAGAAATTCCAGAGAATCCGTCAGATCCACCGCATTCTAAACCAATTCTTAATTTAGATAATGGAGCTGGTTGTCTTTTTATTTCATTTGCTTTTTTAATCGCTTCAAAAGTATCTTTTACAACACTGCTCAACATGGTTTCAATTGTTCCGATAGACTGCTGATCGTAAATTAAAACAGGTTTTTTACTGTTTGGATTTATAGCATCTAAAGCTTCCTTGAAAATTGAAATTTGAAGATTCTGGCATCCTAAACTTAATACCGTTGCTCCAGCCACGTTTGGATTGTTTACATAACCAGCCAAAAGCTTCGCTAAACTGTGAGAATCTTGACGAATTCCACCGCATCCACCTTGATGTGTAATGAATTTAACTTCAATATTATTGAACAAGTTAGCATCGTTTGACGCTTCTTGATTTCCTGCTCCGCCAGTTTCTGATTTTACTAAAGAACGCAACAACAATTGATAATCATTTTCTTTAGGTTTCATCAACTCTTTCTCAAAGATATCTTTTAAGATTTCGATGTTTCTGTTTTCACAAAAAACTAATGGAAAAAATAACCATACATTTTCTGTTCCAACCTGTCCATCTTCTCTATGATAGCCCTGCCACGTTCTGTCTTTCCATTTATCAACATTTGGCGCATTCCAGCCAATAGTTTCTGTTTTACCAGTAACTTTATCACTTTCGTGTTTTACGTTTAAAGTAGAAAGCAATCCTCCTTTTTCGATTCTTGCACTAGCTTTTCCTACCAAAACACCGTACATAATGATTCTGTCTCCTACATTAAAAGGAACCATTGCAATCTTATGTTTCATTTTTACATCAGACTCAACAGTAATTGATTCTCCTTCAAAATCAATTACTTCGCCTGCTGTAAGATTTACTAAAGCTACCGCTACGTTATCAGTAGGATTAACTTTTATTAATTTTTTCTGCGTTGCCATAATTAACCTTTGTTCTTTGTTCTTTTTGTGTGTTTTTTATTTGATTCTTTCTTGAAACTTAGCGAAGCCAGCTTCAATACCATTTGCATCAATTTCTTCTAATGCAATCGTAATTGCTTTTGTTAATCCAGGAATCTCTGTTAAATCTTCATCCCAGAAATTTTTATTTTGTAATGTTAAACGAGCGATTTTCTCGTAATCATCAGATTTCCAAAGTCCGTTAAAGAAAGTTGTAATATCTTCACCATCTTTAACCGGTAAACTTTCACCATTCCACGATCCTTTGTAGAAACGAATTAAACTCGCTAATGAAAAAGTCAAATTAACAGGCAGTTTTTTGTTAGCCTTATAATATCCTAATAAACTAGGCAAAACTCTTACTTTGAATTTCGATACAGAATTTAATGCAATATCAGCAAGTGCATGTTTGATAAATGGATTTTTAAATCGGTCCATTACTTCCTCAGAATAGGCCGTAATTTCATTTTTGTCCATATCAAGAGTTTCACTAATTTCACTAATAACGCTGTTTACAAATTTTCCAGTAAAGTCTCCGTTAACCGTTTCCATTACTAATTTATTACCATGTAAAAGTGAAAAAGGAACCATTGCCGTGTGCGCACCGTTTAAAATACGAACTTTAATCATTTTAAAAGGACGTATATCATCAACGATTTTTACATTCAAGTCTGTTTTATGAAATGGCAATTTTGCTTTTAAATCATCTCCGCCTTCAATAGCCCAAAGGAAAAATGGTTCTGCTGCAACAATTAAATTGTCCTCATAATCTAATTTACTATTGTACTCTTCAATTTCTGCTCTTGGATATCCAGGAACGATTCTGTCAACCAAAGTACTGTGATAGGTACAAGCATCTGATACCCAAGTTTTAAATGCATCTTCTAATTTCCATAAATCAACATATTGTAAAATATATTTTTTCAGCGTCTCAGAGTTATAATCAATTAATTCACAAGGAATTATTGTAACTCCTTTAGAAGCATCTCCATTAAAATGTTTAAATCTTTCATATAATAAAACCGTCAATTTTGCAGGAAATGACACTGGCGGCTGCATGTCTGGAGTATCACTTTCAATAAATTCAATTCCAGCTTCTGTAGTATTAGAAACAATAAATTGAAGTTCTTCTTCTTTGGCTAAAGCCAAATAATTTGCAAATTCAGTATAAGGGTTTATAGTTTTTACAATATTGGTAATTAACTCAATATCTTGTATTTTTTCACCTTTTTTAATTCCGTTCATAAATAAGGTATAAAGACCGTCCTGATCATTAATCATATTTACCATACCGTCTTTCAAAGGCTGCACTATTGCAATACCAGCATTAAAATCAACTTCTTTATTTAGTTTGTCAAAAGCATAATCAACAAAGGCTCTTAAAAAGTTACCCTCTCCAAATTGAACTACCTTAATTGGCTGTAACTTTTCTAATCCTGTATTTATTCTATTTAATTTTTTCATTTTAAATTTTCTTTAATGCGTTATAAATAACCATTTACAAACCTTATTTCTTTATTTCTGCCTTTTAAATTGTAAATGAAACATTACACCCGATTAGCAAAATAAAACCTGCTGTGAGGAATGGCGGGTAAAATTTTTCAAGCGTAATGTTCAATTACAATCTCTAAAAATCTAAAAAAAACTTATAAAATAAGGAGTTCGGCATGATTACCCCTTAATCTATTTTCTAATCTCTTTTATAATGTCAAGAACTTGACTGACTTTTGCAGTCAATCCGTCGAAGTCTTTATTTTCTAATATATCTTTTGAAATTAACTGCGAACCTAAACCAACACAAGTTGCACCTGCATTTAACCATGAACTCAGACTTTCTTTAGTCGGGTAAACACCTCCTGTGGGCATGATGTTTGTCCACGGACATGGTCCTTTTATGGCTTTTATAAATTCTGGTCCGTAAATATCTGCTGGAAATAATTTTACGATTTCACAGCCTAATTCTTCTGCTCTCGCAATTTCTGTTAAAGTACCACAGCCAGGTGACCATAATACTTTTCTACGATTACAAGCGATAGCAATATCTTCTCTAAAAACTGGTGTTACAATAAAATTTGCACCTAAACTCATGTACAATGAAGCAGAAGCGGCATCTGTAATTGAGCCCACTCCTAAGATCATTCCTGGAAGTTCTGCTAAAGCGTATTTGTTTAAAGCGCCAAAAACTTCGTGTGCAAAATCACCTCTGCTGGTAAATTCCATTAATCTAGAACCACCGTCGTAACATGCTTTTAAAACTTTTTTACTCAATTCGATATCAGAATGAAAAAACAACGGAACCATACCGTTTTCTTTCATTTGTGAAGCGACTTCAATTCTTGAATATTTTGCCATTTTTATTTTTTTATCTTGATACTAATGCAGAGCCATCACCATCAATCATATTTTCAACTTCTTTCAATGTAACCAAGTTGTAATCGCCTGCAATGGTATGTTTTAAACAACATGCTGCAACTGCAAAATCTAATGCTCTTTGGTTCTTATTTTGATATTCTAGCAAACCATAAATTAATCCGCCCATAAATGCATCACCGCTTCCTACGCGGTCGACTACTGGAGTAACTTCTTTAACTGCTGCACTGTGAATTGATTTTCCGTCAAATAAAATCCCGCCGATTCTTTGGTGAGAAGCACTTACAGAATAACGAAGTGTCGTAGCGGCGATTTCAAGGTTCGGAATAAATTCGAACAATTTTGTATATAAATTTGGAAGCGTTTTCTCGTCTTGATAATTCGGATTTACTTTAGGAATTCCCAACATAAAATACGCAGTATCAATATCTCCTAAAATTACATTACTATATTTTAGCATTTCGGGCATTACCTCGCTTGGAGTTTTGCCATACTGCCAAAGTTTTGACCTGTAATTTAAATCGCATGAAATTTTAATTCCTAATTTATGAGCGACTTTAATTGCTTCTAAACAAGCTTCTGCTGCACTTTCTGAAATCGCTGGTGTTATACCGCTCCAGTGAAACCATTCAGCTCCTTCCAACACTTTTTCCCAATCAACCAGTCCTTTTTGAATAGTTGACATGGCACTGTGTGCACGATCATAAACGACATTGCTTCCGCGTGTTCCTGCGCCAGTCTCTAAGAAATAGATTCCTAAACGCTCTCCTCCGTAAACAATGTTTTTAGATTCGACATTCATTTTTCGGATTTCTCTTAATGCAGAAAAACCAATTTCATTTTCTGGCAGTCTGGTAACAAATTCAGCATTAACTCCGTAATTTGCCAAAGAAACGCATACGTTAAATTCGCCGCCGCCATACGTAGCACCAAATGCTGTAGACTGCGAAAAACGCAAATGTCTTTCTGTCGATAAACGCAGCATGATTTCTCCAAATGCAACTACTCTACTCATATTATATTTTTTTTGCCACTCCCGATAGCTATCGGGATTGTGAACTTTGCGGTTAACTTTTAATTAAAATTTGAAATACTCTTTAGCGTTGTTGTATGAAATATCAGCAACTAATTTTCCAATCCATTCCATGTCGTTTGGAAGTTCACCTCGTTTGATTTCATCGCCTAAAAGATTACATAAAATACGTCTGAAATATTCATGTCTTGGGAATGATAAGAAACTTCTTGAATCTGTAAGCATTCCAACAAAACAACTGATTAAGCCCATGTTTGAAAGAGCATTCAATTGTTTTGTCATTCCATCTTTTTGATCTAAAAACCACCATCCTGAACCAAATTGTACTTTTCCGCGAACACTTCCGTCATTGAAATTTCCAATCATTGTTGCCATAACTTCGTTATCAGCTGGATTTAGGTTATAGATAATTGTTTTAGTCAATTTGTCTTTACTGTCTAATGCATTTAAGAAAGTAGATAATTTTTGTGCCTGCGGATAATCTCCAATAGAATCCCATCCTGTGTCTGGACCTAAAATTCTGTGCATACGGGCATTATTGTTACGTAATGCGCCTAAGTGAAACTGCTGCACCCATTCAAATTCATGATAGGTTTCTGATAAGAAAATCAAAATTGCGCTTTGGAATTTCAAAGCTTCTTCCGGCGATAAAATTCTGTTTTCTCTTTTCTTCTTGAAAATTGCATTTACTTCATTTTCAGTAAACTCTTCAAAATCAATTTGATTTAAACCGTGGTCACTTAATTTACATCCGTTTGCATTAAAGAATTCAATTCTTTTTCTTAATGCGGTTTGTAAATCAGCATAAGTATTAATTGCAACTCCGGACACATCCCCTAATGTGTCCAGATATGCATTATAACCATCATTAGCAATTAAGATGGCTTTATCAGGTCTGAAAGCCGTACTCATTTTGATTCCAACTGAATTGTTTGCGAATTTTTGGTGATATTCTAACGAATCAATTGGATCTTCTGTCGTACATACTAATTCAGCATTTACTTTTTTAAGAAGATTCTGTGTGCTGTACGCTTGAGAATTTATTTTTTCTGAAGTTTCGATATAAATTTTCTCAGCCGATTTTTCATTCAGCAGATCATAAATATCAAAATAACGAGCTAATTCTAAATGTGTCCAGTGGTACAAAGGATTACGCATCGTGTACGGAACTGTTTTTGCCCAGTTTAAGAACTTATCTTTATCTGAACCGTTTCCTGTTACAAACTGCTCATTAATTCCTAATGTACGCATTGCACGCCATTTGTAATGATCGCCGTTGATCCATACATTTGTTATATTATCAAAAATCTTATCTTCTGCAATAAACTGCGGATTAAGATGATTGTGATAATCAATAATTGGCTGATTTTAGAATAATTATGATATAACTCTTCAGCGTATTTATTTTCTAATAAAAAATTGTCATGTATGAATGTATTTGCGCTCATGTCTTTTAAAATATAATTTGAGAATTATTCTTCGTTTGAAGGTTTTCCAATTGTAGCAAGGATTCCACCGTCAACATATAAAATGTGACCGTTTACAAAATCACTCGCTTTTGATGATAAAAATATTGCTGCTCCGGCTAAATCACTTGGGTCTCCCCATTTTGCCGCTGGAGTTCTACTAATAATAAAATCGTTAAACGGATGCCCGTCAACTCTAATTGGTTTTGTTTGTTCTGTTGCAAAATATCCTGGTCCGATTCCGTTGATCTGAACATTGTATTTTGCCCATTCTGTAGCCATGTTTTTAGTCAGCATTTTTAAACCGCCTTTTGCAGCAGCATATGCAGAAACTGTGCTGCGTCCTAATTCGCTCATCATAGAGCAAATGTTGATTATTTTTCCTTGTCTTCTTTCGATCATTCCTTTTGCAACATGCTTAGAAACGATAAACGGACTTACTAAATCAATATCAACTACTTCTCTAAAATCTGAAACTTCCATATCTAACAACGGAATTCTTTTGATGATTCCAGCATTGTTGATTAGGATATCGATTGGTCCAACTTCACTTTGGATTTTCTCAACAGCAGCCTTTACTTCTTGTTCATCTGTTACATTAAATTTATAACCCACAGCATTGATTCCTTCTTTTTGAAGTTCTGCTACGGCGTCATCAATTTTTTGCTGAGACGAATTTCCGTTCACAACAATTGTAGCTCCGGCTTCTCCAAGTCCTTTTGCCATTGCCATTCCTAGTCCGTGCGTACTTCCTGTAATAAGGGCAACTTTTCCTTTTATATCAAATAAGTTTGTCATATTCTTATCTTAAATCTGTGATTTTACAAACATCCATATCTCCGTAATCTAAGTTTTCACCCGCCATTCCCCAGATAAAAGTATAATTACTGGTTCCTGAACCTGAGTGAATTGACCAAGGCGGAGAGATAACTGCCTGATGGTTGTTCATCCAGATATGTCTTGTTTCTTGAGGCTGTCCCATAAAGTGACAAACAGCCTGATCTTGTGGAATATCTAAATAGAAATAAACTTCCATTCTACGATCGTGTACGTGAGCCGGCATTGTATTCCAAACACTTCCCGGTTTTAATTCTGTCATTCCCATTTGCAATTGGCATGTTGTAACAACACTTCCAATAATCATTTGGTTTACGGTACGGTGGTTAGCTGTTTCCATTGTTCCTAACTGCAGTTTATTCGCTTCCGCTAAACTTACTTTTTTAGTTGGGTAATTGGTATGAGCTGGAGCTGAATTCAGATAGAATTTAGCAGGACTACCTGCATCATCACTTTTAAAAATTACTTCTTTATTACCGCTTCCAATGTAAAGTGCATCTTTAAAACCTAATTCATAAGTTGTTCCTTCCACTACAACAGAACCGCTTCCTCCTACATTAATAATTCCAAGTTCTCTTCTTTCTAAAAAATAAGGCGCTTTAAGCGGATCGATAGTTTCTAAAACCAAATCTCCTTTTACCGGAACTGCAGAACCTGCAATATATCTGTCGTAATGAGAATAAACCAATACCACTTCATCTTCCTGCATTAGGTCATCAATTAAGAATTCTTCTCTTAATTGTTGTGTATCATATTTTTTTACAGCTTCTGGGCTTGACGCGTATCTTGAACTATATTTTGTCATAATTTCTATTTAATGTAATCGATTGCACAAAATTAATTTTTTATATTGAAAAACCATAATTCAAACCAAAATTTATTTCACTGCCGATCATTTTTTCTTTACAATTCTACTTTTTTCATTCTCGGAACTAGAATATGCATAATCAACCAAGCCAATAAATACGAAGCTCCGCAGATACAGAACATAATGAAATATCCTGTTTCGATTTTACCCAATTTAGTATAATACACAAACATGTTTTTCTGTACTACTAAAGTCAATAATATACCGCCAAGCGCTCCAAACATTCCTCCCATTCCCGTAACCGATGCCGTTGCCTTTTTTGGAAACATATCTGAAACAGTCGTAAAGATATTGGCGCTCCAGGCCTGATGTGCTGAAACCGCCAGACCAATAACCAATATGGCAAACCACATATTTATTGTTCCTAAATATTGTGAAAACAAAACGGGAAGAACGGCAAATGCATAAATGAGCATACTTGTTTTACGAGCTTTGTAAGCAGGCCAATTATTGTTTATTAATTTTAACGGAAGCCAGCCTCCGCCAATACTTCCAACACTTCCTATCATGTATACCAGCGCGCAAGGCCAGATAATTTCTGTTGCTGTAAGTTTGTACTCTTTCATCAAAAAATCTGGAAGCCAGAAGAGATAAAACCACCAAACTGGATCTGTCAATAATTTACCAATTGCAAAAGCCCAAGTCTGGCGAAATGACAACAATTTAATCCACGAAACTTTTTCTTTTGATTCTTCTTCTACTTCTTCAATTTTATCAGAAGTAATATATTCTAATTCTGCCTGAGACAGACGTTTCTGCTTTTGCGGGACTTCATAAAACAAAAACCATAAAACCAGCCAGACAAAACCAATTATTCCAGTTAAAATAAAAGCCCACTGCCATCCATATTTTTCTGCAATAAAAGGGACAGTTAAAGGTACAATTATTGCTCCAATGTTACTTCCTGAATTGAAAATCCCTGTTGCTAAAGCTCTCTCTTTCTGCGGAAACCATTCAGCTGTTGCTTTTATCGCTGCCGGAAAGTTCCCTGCCTCTGTTACTCCTAAAAAAACACGGGCAATTAAAAATCCTCCTGTTCCTGTTGCCAGCGCATGTCCAATTGCGGCTAAACTCCATAATCCGGTTGCAATTGCATAACCTAACTTTGTTCCTAACTTATCAATAATTCCACCGGCAACCAGCATTCCTAAAGCATAAGCTATTTTAAAAGCCAATTCGATATTTGAATAATCAATTACTTCCTGCTCTGGTGTCCAATGAAAAGCTTCTGCTAAAAAAGGCCGAAGGTAACTTATTACATTTCTATCCAGATAATTGACAGTTGTAGCAAAAAACACTAAACTGCAAATAGTCCAACGGTATTTTCCTATTGCTGCATTAGCTTGGTTCATAATGTGGTTTTGGTTTAAGTTGGTTAGTTAGTTTTGAGAAATCTTGGTTAGAGATTTGTAATTGGTCTGTATTTCGGAACTAGTGTTTTCATCACAATCCAGCCAGTTAAATAACAAACTGCACAGATTGAGAAGATGATAAAATATCCAGCTTCAATTCCTTTAAATCCCATGAAAACCATATCTGTTTCTTTAGCATGATCAAACAAAACTCCTGATCCTTTATTGATTAATGTCGAACCAATTCCACCTGCTAAACCTCCAATTCCCGTAATGGTGGCAATTGCTTTTTTAGGAAACATATCTCCAACCGTAGTAAAGATATTTGCCGACCAAGATTGGTGTGCAGCACCAGCGATTCCGATAATGATGACAGGAATCCAGTAACTAATATATCCTAAAGGTTGTGCAATTAATGCTAACAATGGGAAAAATGCAAAAATCAACATCGCTCTCATTCTTCCTTCGTATGGATTCATTCCTTTTTTCTCTACGAAATAAGTTGGAAGCCATCCGCCGATAATTGACAATAAAGTAATCATATATAAAACAAACAATGGTAATGCGGCTTGAGTAGAATCCATTCCGTAAACAGAACTTAAATATGCTGGTGTCCAGAATAAAAAGAACCACCAAACGCCATCGGTCATGAATTTTCCGAATGCGAATGCCCAAGTTTGTTTGTACTTGAAACACTCTAATAAAGACACTTTTGTAGTCGTTTCAGGAACGTAACCCACTAATTTACTATCGGCAATATCATCTTGCTGAATATAAGCTAATTCGTCTGCTGTTACTTTTGAATGTCTTTCTGGTTTATCGTACATAAACATCCAGAATCCCATCCAGACAAATCCTAAAGCTCCAATGATAATAAATGACATTTCCCAGCCAAATGATTTTGCAATAAAAGGGATAGTAATTGGCGCCGCTAAAGCTCCAACTGTTGCTCCAGCATTGAAAATACTAGTTGCAAAAGCTCTATCTTTTTTAGGAAAATATTCTGCTGTAGTTTTAATTGCTGCCGGAAAATTTCCAGCTTCTCCAACCGCTAAAACGAAACGTGCGAAAATAAAAAGAGCCACACTTACATTGATTACCAATGCCGTATCGCTAACAGTGCTGATTATTTCTTTTGAACCATGAAATCCTACAAACCATTCGCCTGTAATAATTCCTGAAGTTGCAATTCCGCAAAATGCATGAAGACAAGCCCCTACAGACCAAATCCCGATTGCCCAAAGAAATCCTTTTTTAGTATCTAACCAGTCTACAAATCTTCCTGCAAAGAGTAACGAAACTGCATAAAAAATAGAGAATAATGCTGTAATATTTCCGTAATCATTATTTGTCCAATGAAATTCTGGTGCAATAAAATCGCTCCAAGTCAGCGAAAGTACTTGTCTGTCCAGATAATTAATTGTTGTTGCAAAAAACAACAATGCACAAATACTCCAGCGGTATTTTCCTGTAGATTTGACACTTTCATTTACGGCAACAGTTTCGGTTTGATTCATAGTACGTGGGTATTATAGTTTTGTAATTTTTGGTAATCTCAGCCTATAGCATTTACTTCTATTTAAAAATGTTAAAATCAATATTTTAACAATCAATGAAATAAATAATGTAATCGATTGCACAAATATAGTTTTTAATCTCTACAATCCAAATAAATTGTATAAAAAATTATTTTAACTATTTAAATAAACATATTACATAAAAAAAAGAATACAAAATTACACATTAAACAATATATTTGTTAAAAACCAAGAGGTGAAATTCATCCTTTTTATGGGGTAAAATTGTCCTGAAATTTATGTTTCTAGAATCAATTTTATTCTAATTTTACTTTTAGAATAAATGGTTACTTTTTTTACAACAAAAGTTAATAAATATTTAAAAATCAAATAATTACCAAACAAATTGAAAAATAAAAAAACACAACTATTACGAGGAATTGCTTTGGGTTTTCTATTGCTTTCTGGAATATTTTCCAGCAGTGCACAGAATCAAGTAATTCCGTTATGGAATAAAATTCCAGAAGAGATAAAAACCGAAGATTATAAGGAAAAAGAAAGTATTACTGACGGAAAACTGCAAAGTACAACTCAGGTTACCATTCCAACCTTAAGCATTTTTCTTCCTAAAGATGCAAAACCCAATCAAACTGCTGTAATCATTTGTCCCGGCGGAGGTTATATGCATTTAGCTTTTGATAAAGAAGGAACAAAAGTAGCCGAATGGTTCAACAGCTTGGGAATTGCGGCTTTTGTATTAAAATACCGTCTTCCGAACGATTTGATTATGAAGAATAAAAATGTTGGTCCGTTACAAGATGCCCAAGAGGCAGTTCGTTATGTAAGACAAAATGCAGCAAAATTAAATATTGATCCGAATAAGATCGGAATTTTAGGTTTTTCTGCGGGCGGACATTTAGCTTCAACTCTATCTACTCACTATGATGATAAAGTTTATGAATCTACATATAAAGTTAGTGCACGCCCCGATTTTTCTATTTTAATGTATCCTGTAATTTCAATGGAAAATCAAATTACGCATAAAGGTTCGCAGACTAATTTACTTGGCAGTAATCCGTCACAAGATTTAATTGATTCCTATTCAAACGAAAAGAAAGTTACGTCTAAAACACCTCCAGCTTTCTTAATTCACGCTACAGATGATACGGTTGTTATTCCAGAAAACAGTATTAATTACTACTTAGCACTCAAAAAAAATGGTATTAAAGCAGAGTTACATTTATACGAAAAAGGCGGTCATGGTTTTGGATTAGGAGTTAATGACACCAGCAAATTCTGGACCAGAGATTGTGTAGAATGGCTTAAAGCTAATGGTTATAACTAAAAAATAAAAAAAGGCAAAACTTCGTAAGTTTTGCCTTTTGATCAAAAAAAAAACAAAAAGGAATTAAAAAACATTTTATATTTTAAGCAGAAACTTCTTGCGCTGCGTTGCTTTTCAATTTCGGGGCAGTAATTATTTTACTGGCCACTTTGGGTTTTGCTGCGGGCGCTTTCTTTTTACCAAATTTTTGTTTTCCCCACCAAATAATAAAACCTGTAATGGGTAAACTGGCTGAAATTAAACTAGCGAGAAACGCAATAATTTTACCTGTCAAACCAAGAACGCTTCCTACATGAATATCGTAATTCATACGTCGAATCTTGTCTGGAATATTGGCTTCGATATACTTTCCTGAAAAAGGAGTTTTAATCGAAATTTCCTTCAAAGTCTGCTGATCAAAACTATAGCGGTCCATGTTGTAAAAAGTATGTCTTTGCTTGTAAACAAAAGCACCAATAGGATCTGCAGGTTTCGAAGGAATACTAATCATGATTCCAGCAGCCTGAGGGTTTTCTTTTTTAATATTCAATAATACTTTATCAGCAGTCGTAATATTAAATGCCTTGACAATTGTGGTATCAGATTTTGGAGATTCTCGATTTTCAACTAGCGGAGTTCCTCCTGATGTTACCCAATATAGTGACTTACTCCACCACCCAAAACTCCAAACCAAACCAGTTACGGCAATGAAAAACAGGAAAATACAGCTGTAAAATCCGAATACATTGTGTAAATCGTAATTGACACGCTTAAAACTCGCGTCCCATTTTATTTTAAAACTTTTATCTATTATTGATTTTATCCATTTTGTTGGCCACCACAAAACAATTCCGGAAATTAAAAGAAAAACAAAAATCAGGACAGCAACCCCTACAATCGGGCGTCCTATGTCATACGGAAGCCATAAGGCACGGTGACCGTTTAAGATCCATCTGAAAAAATCTGGCGATTCTCCTCGCGAAAATGTTTTTACATTTAGGATTTCTCCCGTATAAGGATTCATATAAACACTAATAAAAGTCCCGTTTCTTCTTCCTCCTTTTCCTTTTTTACCTTTTTCTTTTCCTTTTTCATTCGGTTGCGCTTTTAAGTCCGACTTTGCTTTTACACTTTCATTTTTAGCAAAGTTTTTTCTTTTATCGTCTCGTTTGTGTTCCACTCTTTCTCCCCTGCCTTTTCTGCCTTCTTCTTTTTTCTCCACAAAATAACCAACAATCGCTGCTTCGTCTTTTCCGCCAAAAGTTACGCTGGTCGCATGTTTATCTTTCATTTTCTTATCTGCAATCGTAACCAATTGAGATGGCAGTAAAAATGCCTTTTCCTGTGGCTTTACAAAACGCCAGTCTTCAATAAAATCTTTAATTTCATTTTCGAAAACATATATACAGCCCGTAAGACTGACAATCACTACAATAATTCCAGATGCCAGACCAAGCCACAAATGGAGCCAGGCCATAACACGCTTAAAAAGCGATTTTTTACTTTTTTTCTTAGTATTGGGTTTTGGTTTTGAAGAAGAAAACATAATTAGATAGATAAATAGGATAAATAAAAAAACCGCAAGTCCTCATAAAAAAGAAGGACTTACGGTAAAAAAAAATTAGTATTTTAATTTCTGAATTGCTGTAATTTGTCCGCCTTCAACTTTCATTCCTTTTGTAGCAACAGCTGTTGAGCCGTTGATAGAATAAATCCAGTTTCCATCAGGAGTGTTGATACCAACAATTGCAGAACTTCCGTCTTCAGAAGTAATATTATAACGGCTTGTAACAGAAGTTAATGTTGCAGGCGCATTTGTAACCCATGTAAATGTCTGGTTGTACACATCGGCAATTGCCATTTTAACTGCACCGTTGTTTTTTCCAACATTTCCGTACATTAACAATAAGAATTTACCTTTTGAAATGTAAGAGGTAGAAGAAATTTTATATCCTCCAGATTTTTCCTGAACATTGAAGAAATAAGACTTGTCAAATTCTGTAGTTCCTTTTTTGATTTTTACAACCGCAGATGGTTTTGTAGAAGTCACAACAGCATTGCTTGTCGCAATAGCTCCAGAGAAACCGTAAGCATCTCCATTTTCATCTTGAAATAATCCGTTTGTGAAATAAGCTCCTAAGTAACTTGTACGGTTATCTTTGATTACTTTTTCTAATTTAAGTTCTGGATAGTTGTAAACTGCTACCCAAGTACTATCTGGATTTACAGTTCCGAAATTATCTACTCCATCACCTTTAATACTCATATATGGCATATAAACTTTGTCTCCAACCTGAGTTGCCCAAGTAAAGAAAGCTCTTTCACCGTTTCCTGCCAATTTCTTAGTATCCTGCTGTGCTTCACCAATAATAAGTGATTTTTCAGCATCAATTTTGTACATAGAAGCAATTGAAGCACCACTTCTTGGAACCTTAATTGTTAGGATATCTTTGTTTACAGCAGCAAATACGTGTACAGTTTCTGCTTGGAAATCAGATTTCTTAACTAATTTTCCTTCAGCATTTAAATTGTAAGTTGTTACAGCTCCATGATTTCCTTGTCCGTAAAGTAAACTGAAAAAGTTATTTTGTGCTGTAATATAGTAACGGTACGTTCCGTCTTGTTCCAATCCGTTTCCAGTAGTTGTGATAGATCCTGTAGTAACATCGTCTGCAGTTAATAAATAATCTGCAATTCCTGCTGCTCCTGTTGTTGCAGTAATAATATATTTAGTTTTTCCAGTATCTGTCCCTCCACCTGTTGTGTCGCCTGGTTTATCTGAATCACTGCTGCAAGAAAAAGCTGTAAAAGCTAATACAGCTGATAATAACGCTAATTTGGTACTTTTTTTCATTGTAATATGTGTTTGTATTAAATTAATTATTTGATTTACTGAAGTAATATCTAAGTTTGATGTAAAAAGCTCTACTTGGTTTTTGCAATGAAAAGTTGTCGTAGAGTTTATTATCTAAGAAGTTTTTACATTCAAAAGCAATATTATATTTTCCGTTAGCAAGCGTATAAACTGCATTCAAATCATGGCTGAACTGCTGCGGAATTTCTAATTTACTATCCTTGCTTCCCATACTTGGCCAAGACAAATAGTAAGTATGGACATATAGTAAATTGTAGCCAACGGATAAATTGTTTCCTTTTTTCCATAGATTATTGAAGAATACTGTTGCATCGGCATTTCCGAAAAGGAATGGCATATTTGGAATTCTGTCTTTGTAAAATGGAGAAACATAATTTTGATTTGGCTCATATTCAGTCATATTTCTAATATTCTGATACGTGGCATTAAATCCAGCCGTAAACCTGTTGCTGTACGAATATCTAACCTCACCATCAATACCATAATTGGTTACTTTCCCTTGGTTTACATTCGTAGTCATGGTTTGATTATTATTCAAAGTAGGACGAATAAAATCTGTCGCATTTCTATGTAAAATATTCACATCAAATGACAGCGCATTTTTTACATTAAAACTCGTTTGATAACTTGCACCAATATTAAAATTGTTACTAGTTTCTGGTTTTAAAGCCAGATTTCCCTCTAAATTATCATTTACATTTCCAAAGATTTCTTCAGGAGTTGGAAGTCTGTAACTCTTCTCAAAAGAAGCTTTTACCTGAAGATTATGCTTTATGTAATAACTCGTTGCGGCACCATATCCTGTTGTAGAAGTATTATCAACATATTTTTGATAAGCAATATCGCCCGCATTTCCAGAAGGATTGTAACTTCTTGAATAAGTAGTTTTTAATGAATAATCTTTTAAGAATAAAGAAGTACTCCACTTTTCATTATAATCCAGTTTATACCCTAAACCTAAAACATTTTTTTGTGTCTTTTTTGGCTGTTTGTACACCAAAGATTCAGGAACTAGTTCGTCACTTTCTTTACGGTCAAAAGTATTAAAAGTGTTATTGATCATAAATGAGTGTCTTTCATTCAGCGTATAAGTTGCATTTGCGGTCGCTACACCATTATTGTTATAAAATTTACGAAGTGTACGGCTTCTTTCTCCACCATTACCTTCATATTGTTTGTAATCTCCAAACCAATTGTATCTTCTAAAAACTGTATCTACATTTTGTTCGAATCCAAAATTGTAATTACCCGTCACATTAACATTAAGACCTTTGGTAAATAAATCTTTAACCTGATATTTTAAAGTCGGCATAACAATACTTCCTCTTCTGTAGATTTCTCCAAAAACACTAACCATTCTTGCACCAGTCTGAATATCAGCTTTATTTTCTCCTCCAGTAAAACCAATCATTAATTTATCGGCATATTTTTTTCCTGTTACACCAATATTTACAATTACGGTTTCATTGCGGTATTTATCATGAAAACGTCTTACGCGCTGATTGGGGAAATAAGCTCCCGTATTTAAATCGGCAACGTCTACGTTGACCCAATAATTATTGTCTGAATAGTTTTGAAAAGCATTGATTTCTGTTGTGAATCCACTTTTTGCCGTATAGCCTGCGTTGATACTAGAACGATGTGTATTAAAAGATCCGAAAGAATAAGAGGCATCTACAAAAGTTCTTGGCTTGCTGTTAGTCACAATATTAATTGCACCTCCGAGAGCATCTCCGCCCAGCCAAATTGGTACAACTCCTTTGTAAACTTCGACACGATCGGCAAGATTGATTGGAATATTATTCATTTGAAATGAAGAACCAAAATTATCCATTGGCACTCCGTCAATAAAAACTTTGATCTGATTACCCGAAAATCCGTTTATAGAAAGTTCCGATCTCGAACCAACTCCTCCTGCTTCGCGATTACGAACTCCAGAAACACGATCTAAGGCATGAGACAGATCCAATGTTGAATTGTGTAATTTTTTAGCATCAATTGCTGTTACGCTGTAAGCTTGTTTATTTACTTTTTCGGTTGGTGTTCTTCCAAGTACGGTTACGCTTTCTAACTCTTGTAATTCACTTTCTAACTGAACTGAAATATTTATGCTGACATCTGAAACTTCTATGTTTTTTTTAAAGCTTGAAAAACCGATTGCAGAAATTTTCAATGTGTGTTTTCCCGGCTTAACATTATTAAAAATGAACTTCCCGTTTTCATCTGAAATCATACTTAAACCCGTTTTTTCTATAACTATTGTGGCAAATGGAATTGTTTGCCCAGATTTTTCAACAACTTGTCCAGATACGGTAACAGCTTGATTTTGCTGGGAAAATGATAAGAACGAAAAGAAGAAAAATGAAATAAAAAATAAAAATTTTTGAGTTGACATATCTTTAATTAGACTAATTATAAATAACTTTGTCGCAAAAGTACCATCAACAACCTGAAAAAAGATAGGGAAAAACGGATTATTATTTTGTAAAAACGGATTAAATTTTGAAAATCAAAGCCACACTTTTAACACCAGAAACGCCACTAATTAAAATTCAAATTGGAGATAAATATTGTCCAAAAAGCATTTTAACAGAGGAGAATATCAATATAGAAAACAACAATTCAGAGAAAATTAGCAGCCGACATTTAATTACAGAAGGCTTAGTTATACTCGATACCCAAATGTATTATTCGAGCTCAAAAACAGTCATTTTTGAAATAGATGAAGAATCTGTTGTTATGAATTTTATTTACAGCAGCAATGTAGAAACTCAAATAGACCAGTTAGAAGGCGAGAAATTTTCTAAAGAAAATACACATAATATTTTTTATACCAGTAATTTTAAAGCTTCATTTACAATTCCACCTTTTAAACAAATAAATTACTTGTCCATTATTTTATCAAAGGAGTTTTATTACAATATCATTAATGAAGATTGGCAGCTACATGAAAAATTTTCAAAAAACATTCTTAGAAAAGAATCCAGTTATTTAAACTCAAAATATCTTCCTTTTTCGCCCGCAATTCAATGGGTTACACACGAAATAAAAAATTGTACGCGTCAAGGTGCACTCAAGAGAATTTATATCGAAAGTAAAATTAAGGAACTTCTAATTCATCAGCTCGAAGCAATAATTACCAAACCTCCATTAAAAGAAAAAATTGACGAAGAAGAATACAACAAACTTTTAGAAGCAAAAAAAATACTAGACAACGATTATCGAAACACACCTACCCTGCCCGAACTTTCACGACTTATTTCGCTAAACGAATTCAAATTAAAAAAAGGCTTTAAAGCTTGTTTTGGTACAACCGTTAAAAGCTATATTATCAAACTTAGAATGGAACACGCCAAAGAGTTATTTCAAAGCAAAACAGCAACCGTAAGCGAAGCCGCATATAAATGCGGCTATAAAGATGTTTCTCATTTTTCGGCCGCATTTAAAAGCTATTACGGCTTTTCTCCACAAAAATTTAAAATCAATACCGACATTATTCAATTTTGGTTAATAGGTTTTTCATTTTTGTGGTAAAAAAAAAGGGTCTTAAAATTATGTCCGTCGACTTAATCTTAAAACCCTTAAAAATTCGACATTAATGTATATTGCAAACTTATATACAAAACCCACGATCAAATGAATCTGTCAATTAAATTCTAAAAACGTTTCTCCAAAAACAGTTTTTTATAAAAATTCTAAATGACATCTAAAAAGGTAAAGAGTGCCACTGTTTCAAATTTCTATATGTCAAAGTTATAATTCACAAAAGCAATTACCTTACGGTTTTCCTCATATTGAGAAAAAGCTAGGCGCTTCTTATCAATAAAACAAACTAACAAACTGTTTATCAATAAAATAAATTTTAAATTTTAACATTTTTTTTACACAACTCAAACTCATCTTCTTTTTTAAAATTGTGAAATCATACTTTAAAACACTTTCTTGTCCTAGATTAAGAGCTGTTTTTTTCTTCTTAAATTATCTTTGTAATGTAAATTATAAGTTCAATCAAAAACTGAAATCAAAAAGAGAAAAGGTATGAAAGCCTTAATTTTTTTTCTTGTTCTAGATTAAGTTGAAGCAAGATAAGAACCAATAAATTTGCAAAGTAAATTACAAGTTATGTCAAAAACTGAAATCGAAAACAAAGAAAAAATATTTGAAACATAAAATCTTTTCTTGTTCTAGATTAAGTCGAAACAAAAACGAAAGAAATAAATTTGTAAAGTAAATTAGAAGTTCTGCCCAAACTAATTTTTTAAGTAAAAAAAACTTAGAACCTTAGCAACTCAGAATCTCAGAAACTTAAAAAAAATGAAAACACTTGAATTCTTATTACTCGGAAAAAACGAAGCAATTCTGGCCATTTTACTTCGCCTTGTAAATGCTTATGAAGATTGGAACGCTGTTTCTTTCAACAATGAGAAAGAGGCTCAAGAATATTTTCAGAATCACAAAATCGATGTTGTTCTATTGAGTTCCGGAATCGAAGATCATATCGAAAAAGAATTTACTTCATTTTGTTTAAAACATCAGCCAGATGTAGAAGTAATTGAACATTTTGGTGGAGGAAGCGGTTTACTAAAATCTGAAATTCTCCACAGATTACATCTAAAAGGAAAAATTTAGGTGCCAGAATCTTCCTTTTAAAATTCATTAAAGCTTTAAAATAATTCATTCACGAAATATCCAATTTGATTGACGATATATCGTTAGGATCACTATTGCCTTTTCTGAAACACCTTTTAAAATCAATACATTACAAACAAGGCATTTAATTTGAATGCAATACACTGAAAATCAAATACTAAATAATTTTTAAAAACCATTTATTCACAACAAAATCAAATTATCATGAAAAAATTAATCCTTACCGCAGTTTTATTATTAGTTACATTTATCGGATTCGCTCAAAAGCCAAGTCCAGCATTATTAGATCCAACAAACCATACATTGGTACTGGTAGATTATGAAAGCCAAATGGCATTTGCAGTAAGCAACATTCCAATCGATCAACTTAGAAACAATACAGCCCTTGTTGCTGGAGCATCAAAAATATTCAAAGTGCCAACTATCGTAACAACAGTTGCAGAAAAATCATTCAGCGGACCTGTTTTTAGAGAAATCGAAGAATTCTACCCACAAAAAACTTCAAATTATATTGATCGTACCACAATGAACACTTGGGAGGATGCTCCTGCACGTAAAGCAATTATTGCAACAGGTAAAAAGAAAATTGTTTTTGGCGGATTATGGACAAGCGTTTGTATCGTTGGGCCAGCATTATCAGCAATCAACGAAGGCTATGATGTTTATGTAATTACAGATGCAAGCGGAGACGTTTCTAAAGAAGCGCACGAAATGGCCGTAACACGTATGGTTCAAGCTGGCGCTCACCCAATAACTTCATTACAGTATTTATTAGAATTGCAACGCGACTGGGGTCGTCAGGAAACTTATGTACCTGTGACAGATTTAGTTAAAAAATACGGTGGTGCTTATGGTGTAGGCGTACAATATGCTCACGAAATGTTGAAACACTAATTTTATTTTAAATTAAAAATTGAGAATTAAAAATTAAAAGATATTTAAAATCTATAGTTTATTTTTCCACGAAGATGAGCTGAGATTTAATTTTTAATTCTCAATTTTTAATTAAAACCCACTCTCCAAAACCACTTAAATACCACAACCATGAAATTTACTTCTAAAATAATAGTTCTTCTTTTAATCATTTCCCTTCCCATTTTCGGGCAAAACAAAAAAGCCACACTAATTGTTCATCATGCAGTAATTCATACTCTGGACAATAAAAACACAATCGTTGAAGCGATGGCTGTTGCTGATGGAAAAATTCTTAAAACGGGAAAAAACAGTGAAATATTAAAGTTAAAAGATAAAGCAACAACAATAATCGATGCCAAAGGAAAAGTAATTATTCCTGGAATATTTGATTCTCACATGCACATTATCCGTGGCGGAAGATTCTACAATACTGAATTACGCTGGGATGGAGTGCGATCTTTAAAAAGAGCGTTAGCCATGCTGAAAGAACAAGCACAAAGAACTCCAAAAGGACAATGGGTGCGAGTTGTAGGCGGTTGGAATGCTTACCAGTTCGAAGAAAAAAGACTGCCAACTTTGGCCGAAATTAATGAAGCAAGCGGCGATGTTCCGACATTTGTACTGCATTTATATGGACACGCTTATTTAAACAAAGCAGGTTTAGAAGCATTAAAAATTGATTCTAATACGCCAAATCCAAATGCGGGATTAATTGAAAAAGATGCTAACGGAAATCCAACCGGATTATTAATTGCTGAGCCAAATGCTTTTATCCTCTACTCTACTCTTGCCAAACTTCCAGAATTAACTCAGGATGAAAAATTTAATTCTACTAAACAATTTATGACCGAAATGAATCGTCTTGGCGTAACCGCTATTATGGATGCAGGAGGTGGATTTCAAAATTTTCCAGACGATTACGGCGTAACAAACGGTTTATGCAAAGACAGTGATTTGACCATCAGAATGCCTTATTATTTGTTTGCACAAAAAGCAGGAAGCGAATTAAACGATTACACCAAATGGATTAATACTGTTGAAATTGGTGAAGGCTGTGATGACGATCATCATTCGGATAAAGTAGAATATCACGTTCAGGGCGCCGGAGAAAACTTGGTTATGAGCGCAGGAGATTTTGAAAACTTCGACAAACCAAGACCTGAATTAAGCCCAGCGATGGAAGGACAATTGAAAGAAGTTTTATCATTATTAGTAAAAAACAAATGGCCATTTAGAATACATGCGACTTACAACGAAAGCATTACAAGATTTTTAAATGTCATCGAAGACATTAACAAGGAAACTCCTTTAAACGGCCTTTTATGGTTCTTTGATCATGGAGAAACGGTTTCTGTAGAAAATTTAAAACGAATAAAAGCCTTAAATGGTGGAATAGCAATACAGCACAGAATGGCGTATCAGGGAGAAAGCTTCATCAAAAGATATGGAAAAACTGCTGCTGCAAATACAGTTCCGCTTAAGAAAATTTTAGAATTGGGAATAAAAGTCGGAATGGGAACTGACGGAACCCGTGTGGCAAGTTACAATCCGTGGGTTGGTTTATACTGGTTAACTACTGGTAAAACACTTGGCGGTTTAAAATATATGAATGACGAAAATATCGTAGACAGAACAACCGCTTTAAAATTATTTACTTACGGAAGTGCCGAATTAATCAATATTGAAAAAGACCGAGGCATGCTGACTGCAGATAAACTAGCTGATTTTGCGATTCTTTCCGACGATTATTTTTCAACTTCTGAAGAAAAAATCCTTAACATCGAATCCAAACTAACAGTCGTTAACGGAAAAGTAGTATATGCCGATAATGACTTTAGAACCTTTGCCAAACAAACCCCAAAAGCAATTCCAGACTGGAGTCCGGTAAATTACTTTGGAGGTTACCAAAAAAATTAAATGATGAAAAACACATTCTTACTATTGCTGCTTTTGGGAATCTTTTTTTCTGCAAATGCACAACAAAAACCAGTTTTTCAAAAGCTGCGATATGAGGATGATTTCCAATATCTAAAAGCCGATTCGACGAAAAACTGGTACGAGAAAATCAAATATATTCCATTAGGTAAAAACGATAAATACTACGCCTCAATTGGCGGTGAAATCAGAGAACAGTATTTTTATACCGTTAATGACAAATGGGGCGACGAAACAACTGGCGGAGACGGCTACTTACTTTCACGTTATTTATTAAATGCCGATATACATTTTGGCAGATTCAGGACTTTTGTTGAATTCCAAAGCAGTCTTGCCAACAGCAAAATAGATCCAAGTCCGGTGGATGAGAACGAACTGGATTTTCATCAGGCTTTTTTAGATGTTGATTTCATTCAAAATAAAAATCAGCAGTTAACTCTTAGAGTTGGTCGACAAGAAATGGCTTACGGCTCACAGCGTTTAGTAAGCGTTCGCGAGAGACCAAATAACCGAATTGCCTTTGACGGAGTGAAACTAGTTTATAAAAACAACAACTGGCAGACAGATGCTTTTTACTCTCATCCTGTTGCTAATAAACCTGGTGTTTTTAATGATGATTTCAATGACAATGCTAAACTTTGGGGAAGTTATACAGTGATTCATAAAGTTCCTTTTATCCAAAATATTGATTTGTATTATTTAGGATTATGGAAAAATCGAGTTGTTTTTGATAATGCAGTTGGTGAAGAAACAAGACATTCGATAGGAACCAGAATTTGGAAAACAAAAGGAAACTGGAAATACGATTTTGAAGGATTGTATCAATTTGGAAAAATAAATGCTCAAAATATTGCAGCATGGACACTTTCATCAAACACATCTTATACTTTTGAAAATGTAAAATTCAGCCCTGAAATTGGTTTAAAAACCGAGTTCATTTCTGGAGATAAAAACAATAGCGACAATACATTACAAACATTCAATCCCTTATATCCAAAAGGCGCTTATTTTGGCTTGGTTGGGTTAATAGGTCCAGCGAATTTAATTGACATTCATCCATCGATTGCTTTCGATTTAACCAAAAAATTAGGTTTCGGAATAGATTATGATATTTTCTGGAGAAGTTCAATTCATGATGGTTTATATGCTCCAAACATGCAATTACTATACTCTGGAGACAAGACAACCGAGCGTTTTATAGGAACACAATTGATCGCTAATTTTGATTATAACGTAAATTCCTTTTTAACGCTTTCCGTTGAAGGTGCTTGGTTTAATGCCGGAGCTTTCCTAAAAGAAGCCGGTTCAGGAAAAGATTATTTTTATTCAGCTTTGACTGCTCAGTTTAAATTTTAAATTTGCAGAAAAGCTGATGCAATGGAAAAGAAATATTCAGTTGTTTTTCATCCCTCACAAGATGGAATTGAGATAATCAAAAAACTAAAATTAGAATTATTCAATAAAATTGGATGGTATGGCAGCTGCAATTCTGTAGCACATATTACAATTGGTGGATTTAAAGCGAGTGAAAATCAGCTTGAAAAATTCATACAAAAGCTTTCTAAAATCGCTGACACTTTAATTCCAATACAAATTTATTTAGATCATTTTGATGCGTATGAGGAAAGTCGGGCTTTCTTTATATCTCCTAATGAAGATTCTAAAGTAAATTTAAAACCTATGATGAAAAAAATTCAGGAAACACTTCTGATTTCCAGTAAAGACAGAAGCGACGATCCTCATATTTCAATAGGACGAAATCTAACGCCTGAAAACATCAAAATTGCCCGTGATTTATTCACTACAATTAACATGGAATTTTTATGTGATGCTATTATACTAAGAGAATTTGATCCGATTAAAAAACAATATTTTATCTTAGAAATATTTCCTTTTGGCAGTAATCCTCAGCCAGAATTAATTCAGGGAAGTTTATTTTAACCGCAAGGTTCGCAAAAATTTACGCAAAGAACGCAAGTTTTCTTTTTGAACTTTACGAGAAAACCTTGCGTTCTTTGCGGTTAAATAAACACAAGCAAAGCAACATGAAACTAAAAAAACCTGAAACCTAAAACTAAAAAAAATGTTTCGTATATTTGAATTTTACAATTCTAAAATATGAAATCACTAGATTCATTTTATAAAGATATTACCGAAGGTTCAACTGTAGAACCTAACTCCTTATTGCCAAATGACATTCAAAAAGAAATTGGTCATTTTAATGTATTTGATATCAAAGAGCTTTTGGAACGCATGAAAGGAAAGCCTGGAATGCCTTATGACAGAAGGGCTTACTACAAAATAAGTTTGATTCGCGGGAAAAACAGAGCCGAATATGCCGATAAAATAATCGATATAGAAAAACAGGGATTGTTATTTGCAACGCCAAAAATTCCGTACAACTATTTACCGCAGGACACCAATCAATCTGGACAGTTTTGTGTTTTCACCAGCGAATTTTTATCTAAAAACAAAAGCGGAATCGATTTGGACGAACTTCCGATTTTCGCTTCAGATGGTTATCCTATATTTCAATTATCTGATGAAGAAGTTGAAGAAGTTGCTTTGATTTTCAACAAAATACAAAAAGAAATCAATTCTGATTATATCTATAAATACGATTTAATTCGAAATTATGTTGCGGAATTAATTCACTTCGGACAAAAATTACAGCCTATTACAGCGCTGTATTCTAAACATAATTCTGCTGCGAGAGTATCTTCTTTATTTGCGGAATTGCTTGAAAGGCAATTCCCAATTGAATCTCCAAATCAAAGATTAGAATTGAGAACTGCCAAAGATTTTGCATCTAGACTATCAGTTCATGTCAATCATTTAAATAAGGTTTTAAAGGAAAACACTGGAAAAACCACAACAGAATTAATCAGCAGCCGATTAACAAACGAAGCTAAAATCCTTTTGAAACAAACAGATTGGAATATTTCTGAAATTGCCTATTCACTTGGTTTTGAAGAATTAGCGCATTTTTCTAATTTCTTTAAGAAACAAACGTCGTTGACGCCTTTGGCTTTTAGAGCTTGATTTTAGATTTTAGATTATATAAATAGACGTAATACTTGTCATCGCGAGGAACGAAGCAACCGCACTAGTATGAGTACCTGTAGCAAGTGAGATTGCTTCGTTCCTCGCAAAGACTATGCTTTGAGTATATTCAGTGCGTGTCCTTCGACTTCGCTCAGGAATACATAAAATAAGAATTGGATTTTTGGAATTTAAAAAAAAATGAATTTCAGGTATCTGATTTGAATTTCGCAAACATCGGTTTGATATTTACAATTTCCCAAATCTACTTTGCCCCTACCTTTGTCTTATCAATTTAAAAGATCGAAAAGATGAATTTATCAAACAACAAAATTTTAATTACAGGAGGTGCAAGCGGGATCGGACTTGGACTTACTGAACGATTTATTCAAGAAAACAATACCGTTATAATCTGCGGCAGAAGAGAATCTGTTTTAAACGAAGTAAAAGCAAAATTTCCATCGGTGATAACAAAAGTCTGCGATTTGTCTTTAGAAGAAGAAAGAATCGAACTTTACAAATGGATTTCTGAAAATCATCCGGACTTAAACGTATTAATCAATAATGCTGGAATTCAAAAATGGATTTCTGTTACAGATGCTGGTTTTTACGAAAGTATGAAAGCTGAAATCGCAACGAATATCGAAGCTCCTTTACATTTAACTTCTTTATTTATTGAGTTGAAATCTTTGACAACAGTTATGAATGTAACTTCTGGATTGGCATTTTCTCCTTTTGCAAAAGTTCCGGTTTATTCGGCTACAAAAGCTTTTTTCCGTTCGTTTACGATTTCACTTCGTCATTTATTAAAGGCTAAAAATATCGAAGTAATCGAAATTATTCCGCCGGCACTTAATACAGATTTGGGTGGAGTTGGTTTACACGATGCACATCCAAGCGTGAGCGATTTTATTGTTTCTATTTTTGAACAATTAAAAGAAGGCAGAACAGAACTTACTTTTGGAACAAGCGAAACTAGATTAAACGCAAGTGTACCAGAATTGAAGGCATCATTTGAGGCTTTGCATTCTAATTAAGTAAAATGTTGAATGTGAGATGTGAGATGCAAAAAAAGAATTCTACCTTAAAAAAACATGACAAAAATTTCACATCCACATTTCACATCTTACAACTAACATCTTACATTTTACATTTTACATTTCACAAATTAACAATTATAAAAAATGGCAGTAAATACAAAAATAGCTCTGGTTACAGGAGGAAGCAGAGGTTTAGGAAAAAATATGGCAATTGCAATAGCAAAAAAAGGAATTGACGTAATTATCACTTACAACAGCAAAAAAGAAGAAGCTGATTTGGTGGTGAAAGAAATCGAAAATTTAGGTCAGAGAGCGGCTTCGCTTCAATTAAATGTGGCTGAGTCTGGTACTTTTGATTCATTTTTTACAGCAGTAGAATCAACTTTAAAAAGTGTTTTCAATACTGATAAATTTGACTTTTTGGTTAACAACGCTGGAATCGGAATTCACAATTCATTCATTGGAACAACTGAAGCTGAGTTTGATCAATTGACTAATATTCAGTTCAAAGGTCCGTTTTTCTTAACTCAAAAAGGATTAAATATAATGAATGACGGCGGCGGAATCGTAAATATTTCTACAGGTTTAGCTAGATTCTCGTTCCCTGGTTATGCTGCTTATGCTGCAATGAAAGGGGCAATTGAAACCTTAACTAAATATCAGGCAAAAGAATTAGGTGCTAGAAAAATCAAAGTAAATGTTGTTGCGCCTGGAGCAATCGAAACGGATTTTGGCGGCGGAGTGGTTCGCGATAATGAACAAATGAACCAACAAATAGCATCTGTAACCGCTTTAGGAAGAGTTGGTTTACCTGACGATATTGGTGGTGTCGTAGCTTTTTTATGTACTGAAGAAGCTCGCTGGATAAATGCACAACGCATTGAAGTTTCTGGTGGGATGATGCTTTAAGTTAATGGTTAATGGTTAATGGTTAATGGTTAGTGGTTGATGGTTAATGGTTGATGGTTAGTGGTTGATGGTTAGTGGTAATTTTTTTAACTTTTAACTTTTAACTTCTTAACCCATAAAAAACAAAACCCGATAAGCTTTAAAAACTTATCGGGTTTGTCATTTCAAAATATATTTGAATTAGTAAGAAGTTTACCTAATTTGGATTCTTTTATAAAATTCACCGTCCTGATCGAAAACTACATTGTAAAACTTTGCATCTTTGACCACTCCGGCTTCATAACTTTTTATATTTAAATTATTTACGACAGCAAAAAATTGTTTCAAAGACTTAACAGGATAATTTTCTTTAAGATAAGCTTGTGCTTTTTTCGGCAGTTTGGTTAATAATGTTTGTGTTTTGTAAGCTTTAAAATTTCCTTCTTTATCATATCGGGCAAAAGCAATTGTTTTTGCTGTTTCATTAAATTTTGCTTCAAAAATGATATCTTCATTTTTACCGTATTCAATATCCCAAACTGGTTTCTTTTGCGGATATTGGTTTTCAAAAGCTGTTCTAATATTTTCTGGCGGCACTATAATCCCATTTTGGCCAATTAGAAAATTACTATAAATTACAAAGGCGAATAAAATAATTTTTCGCATGCTTAGATTTTAAATTAAAAATATAAAACTAAACAAATATTGATAATTTTCCTACAAAATTAATTTTTCTCTACTATCACATTAAAACCACCGTCTTTATCAAACTGGATATCATAGAACTTGCCATCTTTTTCAATTCCAACTTCATAGGTCGTTATTTTTTTATAATCTACAACAACTGCAATTTCGCGAATAGCTTTGGCCGGGTAATTTTTCTTTAAATAAGCTTGTGCTTTTGGCGGCAGCTGGCTTAAAGGAATTTGTAATTCATAAGCTTTCATAGCACCCAAATTGTCGTAAACCGCTAATGCTTTGGTTGTGTTATTTACATTATATCGTGCTTCGTAACGAATTTCATCATTGTCATCTCCCACATATTCTTCGGACCAAACCGGTACTTTACCGGGATATTCCTTTTCAAAAGCAAGTCTCACAACTTCTGGAGGTGTAACTACTTTTTTCATATTCGTTCCTTCTTGTGCAATTAAAAAACTGCTGCATAAAAAAGTAAAAATCAAAAACACGTTTTTCATGGCTTCATTTTTTAAATTAAACTTTAAATAACGTATTAAAAGTACTACTTTTTAATTAAGAACAAATGAAGTGAACAACATTTTTAACGAACGCAAATTAATCATCTTAAAAACAAACACTTAAACAGAAATCAATTTATAATTCCAGCTTTTTTAATCTATCGGTTAGCTCTCTTTTATAAGTAATTCCTATTGGAATTTTTTCATTTTTAATCACCACAAAATCTTTTTCAGTAACCTCAATTTTATCTAAGGCAACTATATACGATTTATGAATACGCATAAAACTTTTTTCTGGCAGGCATTTATCAAATTCAGTTGTTGTAATCGATGCCAGATAAGTCCTTTTAATTGTATGCAGTTTTACATAGTTCCCAAAACTCTGCGCAAACAAAAGCTGATCCAATTCGATATTCATTAAGTAACCGTCGACTTTCACATTAACCGAATTAATAGCTTCTTCTGGTTTTTGTTTTCCATTTTCTGTGGCAAAAAAACGATCAATTGCTTTTAAAAATCTTGGAAAATAAATCGGTTTCAGCAGATAATCAATCACGCCGTAATCGTAACTTTCTAAAGCAAATTCAGAATAAGCGGTTGTCAAAATAGTTTTTGGATGGGTTGGAAGAATCTTCAGCAGTTCCATTCCAGAGATTTCAGGCATATTAATATCCAAAAACATCAAATCAACAGTATTTTCTCTGAGATAATTCATTGCTTCAATGCCATTATAGCCTTGAAAAACCAATTCTAACTGCGGATTCTGTTTGATGTAATTCGCCAAAACATAATGCGCCGCTGGTTCATCGTCTACAATAATGCATTTTTTTGCGTCTCTCATCCTACAAACTTTTTAAGTTGTATTTCCAAATCAACAATATAAGTCTGCTTATCGTCTTGAATATCTAATTTATAGTCTTTCCCATAAATTAAATTCAAACGTTCGATTGTGTTTTTTAAGCCGATTTTGGTCGAAATCACATCGTTTTTCTTCGGAATCGAATTGGTAACATGCAGATTTAGTAATCCTTCTTTTACCATAATCGTAATTTTTACATAGCAATTTTCTATTGCACAAGTTCCGTGTTTAAAAGCATTTTCAACAAATGCAATTAAAAGCATTGGCGAAATTTTATAGGCGTTTTCGTTATCAATTTCAGCATCAAATGTAATATCGCATCGATAGCCAACGCGTTCTTTTTCAAGCTGTACATAACTGTTTATAAACTCCAATTCATCTTCCAGAGACACAAATTGCTTGCCGTTACTTTCCAGCTGATAACGCATGAGCTGCGAAACCTTCATGATCAAATCTGGTGTTCGGTCTGGAAATTGAAGACTTATTCCGTAAAGTGTATTAAAAGTATTGAACAAAAAATGCGGATTCAATTGTCCTTTCAAAGAATTTAACTGCATCTGATTGAACAATAAAGCCGCATCGGTTTGTTTTCTGTGGATACGATAAAACTTAAAAACAATTATCGGACTCAGAATACAGACTAAAGTTCCTAAAACGCTGGCCAATTGGTAAGCATAACTTCTTTGATGCGAGTTTTGATACAAATGACATTTGGCAAACATATCCAGCATTGTGATTTCGTACAATACAACAGAAAATACAAAAACTCCAAAGAATGTCAATATGATATACGTAAAAGGTTTGTTTGCTTTGAATAAAATGGGAAGGAGAAAGAAACGGTTAAATTGGGCGTGCATGTATAAAATACAATAGAAAAATACCCCCATTAAAATAGAAATGAATGAACTAAATAACATCCAATCATTTTTTAAGGTATAAATTGTAAATGAAAAAAGGACAACGGCAACCTCCTGCCACCATTTGTTATCCAATATGTTATCGACTTTTTTGTTCATTCTTAATTTGGAAATAGTTTACAAAGTACGAACAAATATTTAATTAATTTTTTCAAAAAATGACAAATTCAATTCGTCATTTACTAGTGCAGTACATCACTTAACATGACTTTTATCAGCGTAAGAGAAATAAATTTGTTTCATCAAAAAACATTTCATATCACACCTTGAGTTTATGTATTTCAAAAAAATTACCATTTTATTTTTATTGATTTTTGCCTCAATTGGTTACTCTCAGACCCTTTCTTTAAAAGAAGCAATAAAAACTGGGCTTGAAAACTACGGTTCCATCCGAGCAAAAAACAATTACACCAATGCATCAAAAGAGACTCTAAAACAATCTCGTCGTGATTATCTGCCTAACTTAAATTTGTCGGCGCAGCAAGATTACGGAACTGTAAATGGTCAAAACGGACCGCTTTATGGTTTTGGAGGACTTGGAGTTGCTTCATCAGGACTTCCATTACCTGAACAAAACTGGAACTCAGCGTTTGGCGCGCTTTATCTGGTCAACATGAACTGGGATTTTTTCACGTTTGGAAAAATGAAAGAAAAAATCAATTTGTCTAAGATTGATGTTCAGGCCAAAGAAAAAGATTTAGAGCAGGAAAAATTCCAACAGGAAATCAAAATTTCTGCTGCTTATCTTAATTTATTAGCGAGCCAAAGATTATTGATTTCGCAGCAAAAAAATCTAGACCGCGCAGAAATTTTCAAAAAGACAGCTGTTGCCAGAGTTAAAAACGGATTATTAGCTGGCGTAGATTCTACACTAGCAACTGCAGAAGTTTCTAAAGCTAAAATTGCTTTAAACTTAGCTAGAAATTTCGTTAAAGAACAAAACAACAAATTAGTTGATTTGATGGGTGTTGCACCACAGGATTTTGTTACGGATACTATTTTTGTAACTCAGATTCCAAAAGAACTAATTAAAGGAAACGCGGCAAATGACAGTCTGCATCCGTTATTGCAATTCTATAAAACGAGAATTGATTACAGCAACCAGCAGGTTAAATTATTCAAACGTTTTTATTACCCAACCATGAGTGCTTTTGGTGTTTTACAAACCAGAGCTTCAGGATTTGAAAACAGCTATGCAACCGACCAAAATGCTTTCAGCAGAAATTATTGGGACGGCGTAAATCCAGATCGTACGAATTATTTGATTGGAGTTGGAATTACGTGGAATTTAACCACGCCGTTTAGATCCAGCAAACAAGTCAGCGCTCAGAAATTTGTTTCTCAGGCTTTGCAGGAAGAATACAATCAGGCGGATAGAGAATTGAAATCACAGCTGAATTTTGCCGAAGATAAGATCAAAATTACTTTAGAAAATTATGCCGAAGCGCCTATTCAGGTTGATGCGGCAAAAAGAGCTTATTTGCAAAAATCGACTTTATACAAAAACGGTTTAACCGACTTAACTGATTTAACACAAACAATGTATGTTTTGAATCGTGCGGAAATTGATCGTGATATTGTCAACAATAATGTATGGCAGTCGTTTTTGCTGAAAGTTGCAGCAACTGGCAATTTTGACTTATTTATAAATGAATTTTAATTAGATCCAAATGAATTTAATACGTTTTGCACTCCGCAAACCCATTTCCATATTAGTATTGGTTGCGGGTCTATTTTTCTTCGGAATTGGTGCCATCAAAGACATTAAGGTAGATATTTTACCAAAAATGAATTTGCCGGTTATCTATATTGCGCATCCTTTTGGAGGTTACACACCAGACCAGATGGAAGCTTATTTTGCCAAGACTTACGTCAACATTCTGCCTTTTGCCAATGGTGTAAAATCGGTAGAAACCAAAAATATTCAGGGGTTAATGATCATGAAATTAACCTATTATGAAAACACAAACATGGCACAGGCGGCAGCCGAATTAAGTTCACTTTCGAACAGGATTCAGGCGGCATTTCCTCCGGGAACACAGCCTCCGTTTATCATTCGTTTTGATGCTTCTTCACTGCCGATCGGGCAATTGGTATTGAGCAGTAAAATACGATCAAATAACGAATTACAGGATTTAGCCAACGTTTATGTTCGTGCTTCTTTTACTTCGATTCCAGGATTATTGTCTCCGGCACCTTTCGGTGGAAGTCGAAGAACAATTGAGGTTAACGTTGACCCGGATTTACTGCGTTCGCACAATATGACACCAGATCAAGTTGTAGAAGCGATTCGTGTAAACAATCAAACGGCTCCGTCTGGAAACGTGAGAATGGGTGATAAAAATTATATTACGCCAACCAACAATACAATTAAAGAAGTTAAAGATTTTGAAAACATTCCATTATTCAAAGGAAGCGTTCAAAACTTAAAATTAGGCGATGTAGCTACTGTAAAAGATGGTGCCGATATTACTGCAGGTTATGCTTTGGTAAACGGAAAACGTTCAGTTTATATCAGTATCGCAAAAGCCGGAGATGCTTCGACTTGGGATGTGGTTCAGAAATTAAAATCAGAACTTCCTAAAATTCAGAGTACTTTACCAGAAGACGTAAAATTATCATACGAATTTGACCAGTCGGTTTATGTAATCAACTCGGTTAAAAGTTTAATTACCGAAGGAATTATCGGTGCGGTTTTAACGGGTTTAATGGTTTTATTATTCTTGGGAGATAGACGTGCAGCGTTAATCGTAATTTTAACGATTCCGATTTCGATCATTTCGGGAGTTTTATTCCTGAAATTATTTGGACAGACGATCAACTTAATGTCGCTATCAGGATTGGCTTTGGCAATTGGTATTTGGTGGATGAAAGTACGGTTACGATCGAAAATATTCACCAGCATCTCGACATGGGAAAACCAAAAGCACTCGCTATTTGGGATGCTTGTCAGGAAATTGCTTTACCAAAACTATTGATCTTATTGTGTATTCTTGCCGTATTTGCACCAGCATTTACAATGGTTGGTATTCCGGGAGCGTTGTTTCTGCCTTTGGCTTTAGCAATCGGATTTTCAATGGTAATTTCGTTTTTATTATCGCAGACTTTTGTGCCTGTAATGGCCAACTGGTTAATGAAAGCGCATCCAAAACACGATCATACGCCGGAAATTACAGATGATGAAGCTGAATTCAATGCCTGCGGCTTAACTCCAGAATCTGAAAGAGAGCTTATTACGCAGAAAAAAAACTATGTAGAAAAAGACGATACAAACAGCGATGGAAAAATAGGTGCTTTTGAGCGTTTTAGAATTCGTTTTATGAGAACGCTGGATCGATTATTCGTTCATAAAAAAGCAACCAGTATTGTGTATTTGGTTTCTGCAACGGTTTTAGCAATTGTATTAATTACTTTTATAGGTAAAGATGTATTCCCGAAAACCAATTCAAGCCAGTTTCAACTGCGACTTCGCGCAACAGACGGAACGCGTTTAGAAAGAACAGAAGAACAAGCGGTAATTGTTTTAAAAGAATTGAAAAAAATGGTTGGGCCAGAACATATCGGAATATCTTCTGTGTATGTCGGACAACACCCGTCTTTATTCTCCATCAACCCTATTTATTTGTTTATGGCAGGTTCGCATGAAGCGGTATTTCAGGTAAGTTTAAAAGATTATCATGCCGATATGGATGAGTTTAAAGATGAATTTAGAGCAAGATTAAAAAAATTATTGCCAGACACTAAAGTTTCTTTTGAACCAATTGAATTAACGGATAAGGTTTTAAGCCAAGGTTCTCCTACTCCAATCGAAATTCGAATTGCAGGAAAAGACAAAAAACGAAATGAATTATACGCGAATCAAATTGTTGATAAACTAAAAGCGATTTCGTATTTCAGAGATGTTCAAATCGGACAGCCGATTCATTATCCAGCAATGAATATTGACATTGACAGAACCCGTGCGGCAGAATTAGGCGTAGACATGAATGATATTTCGCGTTCGCTTGTTGCTTCAACCTCATCATCAAGATACACTGATAAAAATATGTGGGTCGATGAAAGAGCCGGATTATCATACAACGTTCAGGTTCAGGTTCCGTTGAACCAGATGAAAAGTAAAACTGATATTGGAGAAATTCCGTTATTGAGAAACTCGCTTCGTCCTGTTTTAAGCGACGTTGCCAAAATTACACCGGGATTTGTAAGTGGTGAAAATGACAATTTAGGGGCCATGCCGTACATTACCGTTACTGCAAACATCAACCAAACCGATTTAGGTACGGCAACAAAAGATGTAGGCAAAACAATTAGTTCTCTAGGCGAACTACCACGTGGTTTGTTTATCACGCCAATTGGACTAAGTACTGTACTGACTGAAACATTAAGCAGTTTACAATCAGGATTATTGGTTGCCGTTTTTGTAATCTTCTTAATGTTGGCCGCTAATTTCCAGTCGTTTAAAGTTTCGTTAGTAATTTTAACGACAGTTCCTGCGGTAGTATTAGGTGCTTTATTAATGCTGACTATTACAGGTTCTACACTAAACTTACAATCGTATATGGGAATCATTATGTCGGTTGGGGTTTCGATTGCCAATGCCGTTTTATTGGTTACGAATGCCGAACAGCTTCGAAAAATAAATGGCAATGCCTTAGAATCTGCGCGTGAAGCGGCGGCGCTGCGTTTACGTCCAATTATCATGACTTCGGTTGCGATGATTGCGGGAATGCTGCCAATGGCAATCGGCCACGGCGAAGGAGGCGATCAGGTTTCTCCGTTAGGAAGAGCGGTTATCGGTGGACTTTTATTTTCTACTTTTGCCGTATTATTAATCCTTCCGCAGATTTTTGCCTGGGCACAAGAAAAAACAACGACACAATCTGTTTCTTTAGATCCTGAAGACGAAGAAAGTATCCATTATATCTCATCATTAAAACCAAAAAATGAACACTAAAATTATAAAATACAGCCCGCTGTTTTTAGCAGCCTTATTTTTCCTGAACAGCTGTAATTCAAAGAAAGAAGAAGTTGTTACGGCAGAAATCGAACCTAAAACAGAAACGTTTCTTTTAGAAAAAGAAAAACTGACTACAGAATTGCGTTTACCTGCTGAATTAACGGGTTTCCAACAAGTTGATTTATACGCCAAAGTAAGCAGTTTCGTAAAATTATTAAAAGTTGATATTGGAACGAAAGTAAAAAAAGGACAGCTTTTAATTGTTTTAGAAGCGCCGGAAATCAGTTCGCAATTGGCTGCAGCCGAATCAAGATTGAAATCGATGGAAGCTATTTACGCTACCAGCAAAAGTACTTACAACCGTTTGTATGAAACAAGCAAGGTTGAAGGAACGATTTCTAAAAACGATTTAGAAATGGCAAGCGGTAAAAAGAATTCTGATTACGCGCAATATCAGGCTGCGGTTGCGGCACACAAAGAAGTGGGCATTATGAGAGGTTATCTTGAAATCCGTGCTCCTTTTGACGGAGTTGTAGCAGCTAGAAATGTAAATTTAGGAACTTATGTTGGTCCAGCCGGAAAAGGTTCTGATCTGCCTTTATTGACGATTCAGCAGCAGGATAAATTACGTTTGGCGGTTTCTATTCCAGAATTGTATACGGGATATTTACACAATGGCGACGAAATGAGTTTTAATGTAAAATCACTGCCAGAAACTTTTAAAGCGAAAATTACCAGAATGTCTGGCGCTTTAGATTTGAAATTGCGTTCTGAGCGTGTTGAAATGGACGTTATCAATACCAAAAAAGATCTCTTACCTGGAATGGTTGCTGAAGTTTTATTGCCGTTAAACGCAAAAGACAGCACATTTGTAGTTCCGAAATCGGCGGTGGTGAATTCTGCTGAAGGTTTATTTGTGATCAAAGTTTTGAACCACAAAGCAACCAGAGTCAACATTAAAAAAGGAAGAGAAATCGACGATAAAATCGAAATATTCGGGGATTTAAACCCGAAAGATAAACTGGTAAAAATTGCCAGCGAAGAAACTAAGGAAGGCGATACAATAAACGAATAACCTGCGTTTTAGTCTTCATTTTAGTAGATTACCAAAAACTGTACGCATTTTTCGGAATGCAAATTTTAAATTTGCCTAAGGACAGCTCTTCATTTATTTAGAGGGCTGTTTTTTTTTAAATAAATCAGGTAAAAGTACGTGGTTGTTGATATTGGTAAATTGATATTTTTGACTAATTCTTTTTTCAAAAGAATACAATTTGTAATAAAAAATCTCCTTAACTAAATACATATGAGTTTAAAAATACTATTAGACGACCAAATTGAAAAGCTATTTAATGACAATCCAGAATTGAAATCTATAAAAAAAAATAAATTCGAGATTTCTGTAGCATCATTTGCAAATCTTAAATATCTTAATGGTTTAGAATTTGATGATTTAGTTGACGGAATAATGGGCGAAGGTGGAGATGAAGGTATTGATCTTTGCTATGTATATTGCAACGGAACTTTAGTGAAAGATGAATTACACCCTATTACTAAAGATAGTACTTTAAAGGTAAAATTTTTTCAAGTAAAGAAAGAAGATGGTTTTTCAACGGATGGATTTAGAAAACTAAAAGAAGGAATTCAAGAAATTTTCAATCTCGATTTAGATCTTGATAAGTTACAGATAATAGGTGCAAATCAAGATATTTTAGAGATGGCAGATTTGATTAGAAAAATATTTAGAAAATCAAGACTGGAACGCTCAAAGTTTTCTTGTGAAGTATTTTATGTTACAGCATCTCCAGACATTAATATATCCGAAAAAATTAAACACTTAGAGGAGGAATTGAAAAAAAACAGTTTAGCAATTCCTTTTGAATTTGAATATTTGGGTGCGCAAAAAATCCTTGACTTGACAAGCAAAAATGATGAACAAATTGAAATAAAATTTGATAGTCAGCCTTTAAATATTTCTGAAAAAGATATTGAAACTACTGGTTTCGCTGGTTTTGTAAACGGAAATGAACTGATTAAAAGCTTACTAGATAAAGAAGGAAATTTTAAAAGTCATTTAACCGAAGGAAACATTAGATTTTTTTTAGGAGAAGACAAAAAAATAAATTCTTCAATTATTGATTCTGCAAATGATCCGATTAAAGCTTCAAATTTTTGGGCTATGAATAATGGGTTAACAATTATTGGCGATACAATCGCTCCATTAGATGCTAAAGGTTATAGCATAACAAATCCACAAATTGTAAACGGTTGCCAAACTATTCATTGTCTATATTTAGCTTATTCCAATCAAAGTAAAAATACATTACCAGAAACACTAAAAGTATTTGTAAAACTTGTAAAAACAGAAAACACAGATACTCAAACAGATATTATTAGTGCTACAAATTCTCAAAACCCAGTAAAATCTGCCAGTTTAAAAGCTAATGATCATATTCAAAGAAATATTGAAAAGCATCTTCTTGAAGCAGGAATATTATATGAACGAAGAGATAATTTTTATAAACGACAAGGATATACAGGAAACAAAGTCATTGGTCTTTTAAAAATGGCACAAATAGTTCATACTGTAGTTAATAAAGAAGCTGTCGTTGCAGTAAACGATACAACAACTTTATTTGATACTGAGACAAAATATAATTCAATTTTCAATGATAAAGCTGATTTCGATTTATATAAATTTTCTACTATGCTTTATCAAAAAATATGGACAATTAAAAATTCTGATATTCGAGCTAATGATTATCAAAGTGAACAAAGAGATTTAATATCTAAAGGAGGTTTTATATTCTTACATATTATGAGTTCTTTACTTTTTTCGGATTCAGAATACAATGAAGATCAAACAACTAAAACATCAAAATTAGTTAAACCTATTAATATAGAAACACCTTCTAGAAAAAATGAATTTACAAAACGTAAAAAATGGTTATTCGAAAATATTGAAAAAGATAATTTTATAGAAGCCTATTATGATTATGCAAAAATAATATTCTTTAACTCAGCAGACGAATATGCAAAGACAACCAATAAATCAAAAAATAGTCTATTTAAACTGAGAGGTTTTGATAAAGATTACATCAGACCAGAAATTGAGAAATATTTCGCAGAAAAAGAAGTTCAAGAAGTATCCAAAATTAAAATGTAACATTAATTCTTTAAATATGAAGGCATCAGTACAATATAACGATAGAATTGGTCATGCGTCAGCAGATATTGCCGGAATCGACTATAATGAAATTGCTCGACGTTGTAATCTTAGTGAAAGATACACAATCATTGGAATTTCTCTTTACGGAACTACAGACATCAGTGTGTCCTTTTTCTGTGTAGACAATGAAGAAAGCACACCAGAAAATGAAGTTTTAGTTAAGGTATTTCCTAATAGGGATCTTTCAATTAGTAGCGTTCTTGAACGCCTTAACGTAACTATTAACATAACACATAATGCTAGGTACAATGATCCAAATCTAGACACAATACGAGAGATAAATATCGAGGAGGAAGAAAATGAGGATGAGGAAGAAAATTAATACTAGATTATTCTTTTTAATGATGTACTATAATTAACTCAAAAAACCTCGATCCTAAAAAAATCGAGGTTTTTCCATTTTATAAACTCTACTCCTCACTCAAATAAGGATTCAAAATCTCTGCCAATTCATTGAGCCAGTAATAATTGTCTTCAAAATTTAAAAGTCCAATTTGGAGGGTTTTGTGTTGTCCCATTACGCCGAGAGCTAAAATGCAATTTACTTGTCTTAAGATTCTAGCATTTAACTTTAATAAAAATGGCAATAAAATCATCTATTATTCCTAGCTTTGAAATCTCTAATTAAAAGTACTCTTATAGTGTATATCTATAATTAATTAAGCTTAACTCTAATTTTAAAATGCATAAAAAATTACTTTTTGTTTCTTTCTTGATTTTGCTACTAGCTTCTTGCAATAGTGATGAAAATCCAGCTCCTGAACCTTTAACTTTTGAACCAGAATTACTACTAAGAGGATGGACATACGACACCATATTATGGAATGGGACACTTTACGCTTACGATCATAATCCAGATTGCTATCGCGATTTTTTTGGATTTAGAAACAATGAAGGACAAGTATATCAGTTTGAAGAAACATCTTATATTGACAATAATTGCGCTAATAGTCAGGTAATTATGACTTGGGAACCTATTGGCAATCACATTAATTTTTACTTTGGAAAAGACAACAAGGTAGATACTTATGAAATAATCTCATTAACCAACGAACTTTTGACTTATGCTATAAATCGAGATATTGACAAAGATGGCAAAAAAGATCATTTAGTCGTTACTGCGATACCATATGATCCTTATAGTTCTTATGGATCTAAAACTAAAAAAATTAAACAATTGAAAATATTTCCAGCAAAATTGAAATTTTAGTATTTGTAACTTAATCAAAAAGAGTCAGTCCTGATAGCGTAAATCTGAAATCCATAGCCTTAAAGTAATGAACACATTATATCTCTAAGAAATAAAACCTCGATTCTAAAAAAATCGAGGTTTTTCCATTTTATAAACCTTACTCCTCACTCAAATAAGGATTCAAAATCTCGGCCAATTCATTGAGCCAATAATAATTGTCTTCAAAATTTAAAAGTCCAATTTGGAGGGTTTCGTGTTGTCGCGTTACTCCGAGAGCTAAAATGCAGTTTACTTGTCTTAATATTTTAGCCATATTTTCAGTTTTTTTCAAAAAAAATGAAAAATGTCAAAATAGTTGTTCATTGCTTAATTTTAATTTAATATTACACGAGTTAACAAACATTGCATGAAAACTTTTATCCCCTTACTATTTCTTTTAATATTCTCTTCTTGCAATAAAAATCCAGTAGATGAAAAGTATGAAAAGAAAATAGTCAAAAACAAATATTCAATATTCATTCCAGAAAGTCTCGAAGAAACAACTGAATTAAATAATTTAGCTTCCACACAATTTAAAAATTTAAGTGAAGATTTTTATGTTATTGTTCTAGACGAAACAAAAAATAGTTTTGCGAACGCTGTTCAAAATAATCCAACAGATATTACTCCTGATTTAAAAGGATATTATAATGTTATCATTAATCATTTTAAAAAAATAACCCAAAAAGATTTTAAAGTATACGACATAGAAAAAAAGAAAATTAATTCTTCAAATGCAATTGTATTTTCAATGTCGGGAATGAATGATAATTATCCTGCTTTTTATAGATATGCAATCATTGAAGGTGATCAACGATACTACCAAATCATGTCTTGGACCAATATTCCACAAGAAAAAAAATATACTGAAAGAATGAATAAAATCATTGAATCTTTTAGTGTAGAAGAAATTAATTCTTCTAAAAATAAAAGTCATCTTGCCAAAGACAAGACAAAAAAGGAAAAATTTGAATTACAAAAAAATAACTCCACAGAGATTAGCTATGAGGAACCTGATGACGAAATTCAAGAAATTGGTAATTTATTTAGACCAGAAATAATGCAACAGGAAAAAATTAAACTAAAAAATGGAAAAAATAATTATCAGTATACCTTAACCAATAGTGACTTATTAGATAAGGACTTAGAAAATATAAAAAATCATTCAAAAAAAATAGCAATCAATTATTACAATTTATTAAAAAGAACAAACAACCCTTTTACCTATAACAAAATTATTGTAAAAGTAATTCACAGAAATAATAAAATTGATCGTTTTGAATATTCCGAAAAGGATGTAAAAGATATTTCAAAATAAAAAAAACCTCGATCCTAAAAATCGAGGTTTATCCATTTTACAAACCTTACTCCTCACTCAAATAAGGATTCAAAATTTCCGCCAATTCATTAAGCCAATAATAATTGTCTTCAAAATTTAAAAGTCCAATTTGGAGGGTTTCGTGTTGTCGCGTTACTCCGAGAGCTAAAATGCAGTTTACTTGTCTTAAAATTTTAGCCATATCTTCGGGATCTATAATATGGTTAAAAAAATCAATCAGCCTTGTTTCGGCTTCTTTGGAAAGGGTGTTTGTTTTCATAAAGTGAAGAATTTAAGAAAAACCCTCGTGCCTTAGCAGTCTTACGCTTCTTCACGGCGTCAAAGTCCTTTCGGAGCTTTACTACATAGCACGAGGGCAAATTTTATGTTGTCTTAATGTGAAGATTTAAGATCTTCAAATATAAGAAAACTTTTCAAAAAGAAAGATTTTTCTTTCAATTAAGATATTGCTTTTATCAAATATAAGAAATCTATATTTCAGCAAACATTTATCGCATTTTTGTCATTTCGATCCCGAGGCTTCGGGAGAGAAATCTTAGCGAGAAACTCTACAAAGATTGGCAATGTAGATTGTGGAGCTACTTGTGGAGATTTGCTTCGCCTGTTCACTATGACTTAGGTCAAAATAACAAGATTGTAAAAAAACACAAACAATTCCAAAGCCAAAATCTCTAAAAATATTCCTATTTTTGAATACAAAATATGACAAACTTTAATATGATTAACAGCATTAGTGATTGGGAAGAAAAACAAAAAGGTTATTTAGTTGTATCTGTATTGTGTCTCATTTTCGGAACTTATTTTTTTATCAAAGTCATTAGTGGAAGTTATGTCATAGAACAATCAGATCTTGAAGTTTATGAAAACCTGATCATTTCGAACGCTCCTAAATTCAAAGAAAGAAAAGGAAAAAGAAGCAGAAAATGGATAGAATTTAATTGCATTAATAATCAAAGTACTTTTGAGATTGCTGGTTATGACTATAGTTGTGTTAATGATCAAGAAGTTATAAATGAAATAAAAACTGGAGATACCATCTCCATTGCTATTTTAAAAGATGATTTGAATGATTTCAACAGACAAAATTCTTGTGAAATTCATTCGTTGGTAAAAAATGATAAAGAATACCTCGATCTTAGATGCCGAAATGAAGTAGACACTGGAGGAGGAAAAAGGATTTTTCTGATTTTGTTTTCGATCTTTATTTTGACAGCCATTGTATATTCTCTTCCTAAAAAACCTAAACTTTTTGATATAGTCGATCCTATACTGATAGTTGGAATTGGATCAATAATACTTGCTTTCATTATTTATTTGATTACATTAGAATTATAGATAACGCATTGAAAAACCAAAAACATTGAAACAAATCCTTGATCCATAAGATCGAGGTTTTTCAGAAAAAATAAACTAAGTCGTCAATCCTTGTCGATATGCGCGTGCGATCCTTCGTCCCTCAGGATGACAAACCGCATGTAAACATTTGTCTGACAGATCGAAGTCAAAGCACCACAATTTTATCACAAAAAAAATGCAAGACCAAAATTGATCTTGCATTTTTTGTAACTTCATAAATGTAAATAAAAATTACACTGTCTGACGCTCGTGTTTTCCCTCTTTAATTTCTTCTACCATTTTTTTATTAAAAGCGGGCAAATCATTTGGGTTTCGGCTGGTTACTAAACCATTGTCTACTACCACTTCTGAGTCTTCCCATTGTGCTCCGGCATTTTTTAAATCGTTTTTAACTGAGAAGAACGAAGTTACTTTTCGACCTTGTAAAACATCAGCATCTACCAGAATTTGAGGACCATGGCAAATAGCCGCTACTGGTTTTTTACTTTCAAAAAAAGAACGGACAAAATTTACTGCAGCCTCTTCTCTTCTTAATAAGTCAGGGTTTATAACTCCTCCTGGAAGAACCAAAGCATCGTAATCGGCTTCATTTGCCTGATCTAATAACACATCGACATTATATTCTGTGCTCCAATTTCCGTCTTTCCAAGATTTAATAGTTCCTGATTTCAAACTTACAATATCTGCATTCCAACCTTGCTCTTCCAGATAGGCTTTTGGAGATGCTAATTCTGATTCTTCAAATCCGTTTGTTGCTAATATGGCTATATTCTTTTTCATAATTTTAAATTTTTAAAACGTTATTAATTTTGATTTAGATAAAATTACTTATTTCAAACAGCCAGCGAAAACGGACAATGTTAAACCTTTCTTTAATAAAAGTTAATTAATTGAAATTCAGATTTTTATTAAAAATTAAACTGAAATTATATAAAATCAATGTCATTTTAGTTGCCTATTTTATAGGATCAAAATAAGAATTGATGTTTTATTTAGTAAATACGAAAAAGAATTGTCATCAAATAAAAAACCTGGCAAACATTAATTTTACCAGGCTTAAGATTTAAATATTTATAGAGATCTAACCTTTAGAAACAATCCGATTCGTAGGTTTTTATTAATTCAATTACTCCTTCTTCACCGTTAATTTTTAAAATCTTATTTTCTACTTTTTCGAGTATTGTCGGACAATCTGTTATTTCACGAGTAATAACTTTCTTAGAAATCAGCCTGCTCAACCCCATTGCCTCCATGTAAGATACCTTACCATTGTTAGGTCGTAAAACGATATAGACGTTAACTTTTGTATAACCTGGTTTTATTGCTTTTAATAATTTTAGCTTGTTTGAGTACATCAACAGACCAAAAACTTGATCTTGAATGCTAATAAATTCAACATGTTTGTCGGCATTCATAAAACTAAAGGACTTAAGTTCGTTGGGAAGAAACTCCTTTTTTTTATTGTTCGAATCGTAAACTTTTAATTTGTTCTCTAAATCAAGAACCATTGAATTTTCAAATGAATAATTAGCATCTATTTTATAGTCTTTTATTGTATCATTATTCTTCGTAATGATTTGAATATTTACTTTTTGAGCAATTGACTTAAATGATAAAAGAAAAATAAAAAGTAGTAAATAAAAATGTCTCATAGAATTACTTATGGTATTATTAAATTAAATAAAAATTACTAAGCTATTAGCATTCACAATAAACTAGACACTTGCTAGTATAAGCAAAGAAAGAAAATAATTAGTACAAACCAAATTTTGTTATTAATTAATATCGATCATTCAGAGTGTATTCTTTATAGTATAAACTTACCTCAAATCTTTCTTGATAACTAAATATTTCAAATCGGTAGTTCCAGCATTTTTGATTCCGTGTTCCATATTTGAGGGGCAGTAAAAACTCGTGTTCGGACCTGCGATTTTGGTTTTTCCGTCAAGGTAGAATTCGGCTGTGCCTTCGAGGATATAGAAAAATTCTTCTTCTACATGATGATGTGGTGCGTGTGTAGATTTGCCAGGTTCTACGATACTCATTTTGAGTGTGTTTTCCTGAGTGAAGTTTTTATCGCCAAACCAATATTGATAACCTACTTTGGTTTTAGTAGCTTTTTCTAATTCGAAATGATTGACACAGTTTTCAATTGTATATTGCGGCTGTGCGGTTTCTTTTTTGGCTTCCTGAGAAAAGGTCTGCTGGAAAAATAAAACAGCAATTGTGGTTTTTAGGATGGTTAGTGGCTTCATTTTTTTTATTGTAATGTTACGAAAAAAATTAATACAGGTAGTTTTGCTCAGTCCCACAAAAGAAAGCATTACTATTTTATTAAAAGTCCCAGCGGGACGAAATAGTTATAGAAACAATTAATTACATTTTGATAGAGCCCCAGTGGGGCGAAATATTCTCTGTTGATTTCGATAATTGTTATATCGCTCCGCTGGAGCTTTTGTAACCGCTATTTAACAATCTATAAATATTTCATTCCTCCACCGAGAAAATCATTAATGGTAAACTTTGACAAAATTCTAATGAAAAAGATAAGTTCTCGCCTAGCCCCGATCGAAATGGTATCTTTTTGTGGTCTCGTTTCTTTAACGAGACTACAAAAAATATAATGGAGAGCGGGACAAATGGTCTTAAAAACTAAAAAATGTCTGCTCCTTAAAATAATCAGCCAGACAAAAACTTGAATAAAATAAAGGCTTTCCGAAGTTTTTTAAATCAATCTATGACACGATAAGAAAATATTATGATAAAAATATTTCATAATTAGAAAAACCGCCATACATTTGCCTAACAGTGTTAAACAATTTAATACTCGAATATAATGGCTAGTAAAGATCGAATTTTAAGACAAAAAGAAGAGACAAGGAACAACATCCTTGGGGCTGCTTATGATATCGTGAAAGACGAAGGCTGGAATGGTTTGAGTATGCGTAAAATTGCCGACAGGATCGAATATACTGCTCCTATTATTTATGAATATTTCTCAAATAAGGAAGCAATACTAGAAGAACTGACTGGCAAAGGTTTTATGAAACTGGCGAAAGAGTTACAAACTGCTAAAGCCAAATTTGAAAAACCCGAAGATCAATTAGAAGCCATGTGGATGACTTACTGGGACTTCGCTTTTACTAATACTGAAATGTATCAGTTAATGTTTGGTGTTCAAATGACCTGCTGCGCACAGCGATGTTCGGCTCAGGAAGCACCTTACAAATTGTTCACAGGTGTTATTGCTGAAATCATGAAGGACAGCAACCCTAGTGAAGATATCATCAAACAAAAATATTTTACTTTCTTTTCTGTTATTCATGGTTTAATCGCCATCAACATCATTAATAAAAGTGATATTTTAGAAACAATAAATGCTCAGATTTTGAAAGATGCCATTGGTGGTATCATCAAATCTATACAATAAAAAAATTTTCAATTTTACTTAACGGTGTAAAATGATTTAAACAGGATAATATTAAATCCTTTTTTTTATAACATTCGCTTAACACTGTTAGAAAATTTAATTAAGGTAGTAAAAGCTCTTTTTTAGATTCTTACTTAACAATGTTAGATAATTTAATACCGATTTAGAATAGAATTGGAAAGGGCTTGCTGTATAGAAATTTGTGCACTTTTACTTAACAACGTTAGATAATTTAATTCAATTAAATATGAATCCCGAGAATGCCATAATACCAAAGAATTTAATCCGAGAAAATGTTCAACCAATTAAAACCACTATGAAAATGAAAAATGTAATTATAACCAGTTTTATTCTGGCCCTAGTATTAAGCAGCTGTGCCGATAAAAATCAGGCGCCTACTGCTCCGCCTCCACCAGTTTTACCTGTGCTGGCTATCACAAGTGCAAACACTACAACTGACGCTGAATATCCTGCTGCAATACAAGGAACTGTTGATGTTGAAATTCGCCCGCAAGTAAGCGGAAACCTTGACAGAATTTTTGTTGACGAAGGTGCGTATGTAAGCAAAGGACAAACTTTATTCAAAATCAATGAGCGTCCGTTTCGTGAGCAGTTAAATAATGCTTTAGCAAGTCTTCACGCTGCAGAAGCGGCTTTAATCAACGCTAATTTAGAAGTAGATAAACTGACTCCGCTGGTTCAAAACAAAGTAGTTTCAGACTATCAATTGAAAACGGCTAAAGCTTCTCAAAAAATTGCTGCTGCAAATATCGAGCAAGCAAAAGCAATGGTTGGTTCTGCTAAAATTAATTTAGGCTATACAAATGTGACAGCTCCAGTAAGTGGTTACATTGGAAGACTGCCTAAAAAACAAGGAAGTTTAGTATCAGCTTCGGATGTTGAACCTTTAACGACTTTATCAGACGTTCATGAAGTTTTTGCTTATTTCTCTTTGAGCGAAACAGATTTCATCAACTTTAAATCACAATACGCAGGAAGTTCACTTGGTGATAAAATTAAAAAACTACCTCCAGTTACTTTGATTTTGGCTGATAACAACGCTTATCCTCAAACCGGAAAAATCGATATGGTTGACGGTCAGTTTGATAAAACTACTGGAGCCATCACTATTAGAGCAACTTTCCCAAATACAAACGGAACGTTACGTTCTGGAAACACAGGAAGAATTCGTTTAGGGTTACAACACGACGATGCGATTTTAGTGCCGCAAGCCGCTACGATTGAAATGCAGGATAAAGTATTTGTTTTCACCGTAGGCAAAGACAACAAAGTAACCAAAATGCCAATTACAGTTGTGGGTAAAAACGGTACTAATTATTTAATTAAAGATGGTGTAAAAACGGGTGATCAAATCGTAATGAGCGGTATTGATAAACTTCAGGACGGACAGGCTATTCAACCTGAAAAAGCTGCAAAAGTTGCCCAAGTAACTAATAAAAAATAATTCTAAAAGACAATGTTCAAAATATTTATACAAAGACCTGTACTGGCAACCGTAATTTCCATTTTATTGGTAATTCTGGGGGTATTGGGTTTAACTAAACTGCCTTTACAACAGTTTCCTGATATTGCGCCTCCATCGGTTTTGGTAACGGCGGTATATCCTGGAGCCAACGCAGAAACGGTTTTACGTTCTGTGGCACCTTCTATCGAAGAATCAATAAATGGTGTAGAAAACATGACTTATATGAGTTCTACAGCCAGTAACGACGGTACTTTAGCGATTACGGTTTTCTTTAAACTAGGAACAGATGCCGATCAGGCTGCGGTAAACGTACAAAACCGTGTTGCTCAGGCAACGAGCCAGCTTCCTGCCGAGGTTGTACAGCAAGGTATTGTTACGGCGAAACAGCAAAACAGTTTCATCATGGCAATTGGTATGTACACCGAAGATGAATCAAAATACGATCAGACTTTTGTGGCCAACTATGCGCAGATTAATATTATTCCGGAGCTAAAACGTATTCCGGGTGTGGGTTCTGCCAGTATTTTTGGTGGTGTAAAAGATTACTCTATGCGTGTTTGGTTGAATCCAACGCAGATGTCTACTTACAAAGTGACTCCAAGCGAAGTTATGGGAGCGATTCAGGACAAAAGTTTGGAAGCGGCTCCAGGTAAATTTGGAGAGCGAAGCAAAGAAGTTTTTGAATACGTTATTAAATACAAAGGAAAATTAACCAAACCTGAAGATTATGAAAATATTGCTATACGTTCTAATGCAGATGGCTCAGTACTTCGCTTAAAAGATGTAGCGAGAGTTGAACTTGGCGCTTACTCTTACAACAGTTTAACTCGTTTAAATGGTAAAAAAGGAATTGTAATTGGGGTTATTCAGTTAGCAGGTTCTAACTCGAATGATATTCAGATTGCTATTAACAAAATGATGGAAAAGGCTTCTAAAGATTTTCCAAAAGGCATTAAACACAATATTTTCTATAGTACAAAAGTATCTCTTGACCAATCTATCGAACAGGTTGAGCATACGTTAATAGAAGCTTTTATACTGGTATTTATTGTGGTATTTATCTTCTTGCAAGATTTTAGATCAACATTAATCCCGGCTATTGCTGTACCTGTAGCAATTTTAGGAACGTTCTTCTTCATGCAGTTATTCGGATTTTCGATCAACCTTTTAACGCTTTTCGCATTAATTCTGGCGATTGGTATTGTGGTCGATGATGCCATTGTGGTAGTCGAAGCGGTGCATGCGAAAATGGAGCACAAACGTTTGTCTCCAAAAATCGCAACCCATGAAGCAATGCACGAAATAACGGGTGCTATTATCTCGATTACGCTGGTAATGGCTGCTGTATTCCTGCCGGTTGGTTTTATGGAAGGCTCAACAGGAGTTTTCTATCGTCAGTTTGCCTTTACGATGGCAATTGCAATTGTAATTTCGGCTGTTAATGCCTTAACATTGAGTCCGGCGCTTGCTGCTTTATTCTTAAAGGATAATCATGGATCTCACGATCATGGCGCGCCTTATGAGAAAAAAGGATTTAAAGAAAAATTCTTTACCGCTTTCAACAGCAGTTTTGAATCGTTGACAAACCGTTACGTTGGCGGATTGAAATTCTTAATCAGAAGAAAATGGTTGAGCTTAGGCGGATTAGCTTTAATTACTGTTGCAACAGTAATTATGGTGAAAACAACTCCAGCAGGATTTATCCCAACAGAAGATCAAGGATTTATTGCTATTGCAGTAAATACACCTTCTGGAACATCATTAGACGGAACTCAAAAAGTAATGACTGAAGCTGAGAATACTTTAAGAGGTTTAGATGCTTCTCGATTTGTAACAGCGATTTCAGGTTTCAACTTATTGACAAATTCAACAAGTCCATCTTCTGCAGTAGTTTTCGTATTGCTTAAACCAAATGAGGAACGAGGCGAAGTGAAAAATATTGACGAAATCATGAATCAGGTTCGTGGTAAACTGGGCGCTATTTCTGGCGGAAGTTTCTTCGTATTCAGTTTCCCAACTGTTCCTGGATTTAGTAACGTTGAGGCTTTAGATTTGGTTCTTCAAGATAAAACGGGAGGAAAACTGGATAAATTCTCTGGAATCTCTCAAAACTTTATCGGCGAATTAATGAAACGTCCGGAAATTGCAGTTGCCTTTACCTCTTTCAAAGCAGATTATCCGCAATTACAATTGGAAGTTAATGACGAAAAAGCAAATCAGTTAGGCGTAAATGTAAAAGACATTTTACAAACGATGCAGGCCTACTTTGGTAGCGCACAGGCTTCTGATTTCAACCGATTTGGTAAATATTACCGTGTGGTTGTTCAGGCCGATATCGAAGACAGAGCTGATCCAACAGCCATTGACAGAGTTTTTGTCAAAAACAAAACAGGCGAAATGGTGCCAATAAATACTTTAGTGAAACTAACTCGTATTTATGGTTCTGAAACCGCTTCACGATACAATTTATTTAATTCAATTTCGATTAATGCGATTCCGAAACCAGGATTTAGTTCGGGGGATGCCATTAAAGCAATTGAAGAAGTAGCAGCACAACAATTACCTGCAGGTTACGGGTTTGAATTCTCGGGCCAGACTCGTGAGGAGATTTCTTCTGGAGGGCAGTCTGCAACTATATTCTTACTGTGTTTGATATTCATTTATTTCTTACTTGCTGCACAGTATGAAAGTTACATTTTGCCTTTGGCTGTAATCTTGTCAATCCCTGCAGGTATTTTTGGAGTATTCGTAGCGATTGGTTTAACTGGAATCGAAAATAACATTTACGTACAAGTTGCCCTAGTCATGCTGATCGGACTTCTTGCTAAAAATGCGATTTTGATTGTCGAGTTTGCCGTTCAAAAACGAAAATCGGGACAAGCTTTAGTCAGAGCTTCAATCGATGCAGCAAAATTACGTTTGCGACCAATTATCATGACGTCTCTTGCTTTTGTAGTAGGTTTAGTGCCAATGATGAGTGCCAAAGGTCCATCTGCACAAGGTAACCACTCTATCAGTATCGGGGCAGCTGGAGGGATGCTTTCAGGAGTAATTCTAGGTTTGTTTATCATTCCGGTGCTCTTCATCATCTTCCAGCATTTACAAGAAAAGGTTTCTGGAAAACCAGTTGCCGTAATTCATAATGAAGAAAAATAAAATATGGAAAACTATATAACAACAGCTTTAGTAGCCATTATCATTGGCATCGCTTATATATCGTACAGAATCTCAAAAGATCTTGAAACTAGAAAAGATACTTGTACAGAAATTTAATAACAAAACAATGAAAAATCATATAACCAAAATCGTGACCTTCGCCATTCTGATCACGACCTTAATATCCTGTAAAGTTTCGAAGGATATTGAAACTCCAAAAGATGCATTTCCTGAGAATTTCAGGAATGCATCGGTTTCGAGTGATACAACCAGTATTGCCGATTTGGAGTGGAAAAATTTCTTTACAGAAAAAGATATTATCAAACTAATTGACAGCGCCGTTGCGAGAAACAACGATCTTCAGATTGCTGAAAAGAACATCGAAATTGCACAATACAGATTCACACAATCTAAATGGGGAAATGTACCTCAGGTTAATTTATTTGTAAACGCCAGTACAAGCAATCCGTCTGACAATAGTTTTACAGGATTAAACTTAAATCAGGCAATTGGAGCTAAACATATTGATGATTATTCTGCTGGAGCTTCACTTTCTTGGGAAGCTGATATTTGGGGAAAGATCAGAAACCAAAAGAAAGGTGCTTATGCAGGATATCTTCAATCTGAAGAAGTAAAAAAAGCTTTGCAGACTAATATTGTGGCTAATGTTTCAAGAGGATATTATAATCTTTTAATGCTGGATGCACAATTGGAAATTGCGAGACAAAATCTAAAATTAAACGATAGTACAACGAATATTATCAAATTAAAATACGATGCTGGTCAGGTAACGACATTAGCGATTCAACAATCTGAAGCACAGAAATTAAACTCAGCGCAATTGATTCCGTTATTAGAACAAAATATTGCGATTCAGGAAAATGCTTTGAGTGTTTTAACGGGTTCTTTTCCGAATTCAAAAGAAAGAACAATTCGTTTAAGTGCAATTGATGTAAAACACAATACAGCAATCGGGATTCCGTCTGCCTTAGTAAGCAGAAGACCTGATGTAAAAAGTGCCGAATTGGCTCTGAAAGTTGCAAACGCAAACGTAGGAATCACAAAAGCCGATTTATATCCAGCTTTAAGAATAACAGCGCAAGGCGGATTAAACTCTTTTGAAACCAGCAATTGGTTCAACATTCCGGCTTCTTTATTCGGAACTGTTGCGGGAGGTTTAACACAGCCACTTTTGAACAACAAAAGAGTAAGAACGCAATATAATATCGCTGTCGCGGAAAGAGAAAAAGCGGTTTTAAATTTTAGACAATCGGTTCTGGTTGCCGTAAGCGAAGTTTCTGATGCTTTGGTTAAAGTGGAGAAATTACAACAGCAGGAAACTTTCTTAAAAGAAAAAGTAAAAACATTACAACTTGCCATTAAAAATGCCAACCTATTATTCAAAAATGGTATGGCAGAATATCTGGAAGTTTTAACAGCACAGGCAAATCTTTTGCAAAGCGAACTAGAACTTGCTGATATTAAAAGACAACAGCTTACAGCTAATACAGATTTGTACCGCGCTCTAGGAGGAGGCTGGAAATAATACCCGTTACCCGTTAATTATTTATTTTTTGAGATGAAAACGCTGTGAGACCTTTGGGTTTCATGGCGTTTTTTAGTTTTTTTAATTTGCCACGAAGGCGCTAAGGCACGAAGTTTTTTTAAGTCTCTCGCTGATTTTTTTTATCTCACTCTACGTCATTGCGAGGAACGAAGCAACCACACTAGCATTAGTGATTCAGCAAATGAGTTTACTTCGTTCCTCGCAATGACAAATCTGACTCAAAATTTAGCTATTTTTGGTAAGCTTAAAAATTATATAATGATTTCTAACCACCAGATATACCTCAATACCTTAAAACAAACCATTGAAAGCTACTATCCTCTTTCTGAAAACTCATGGCAATTGATTGAGGGCATTGCAGAATTTCAAACCCTTAAAAAAGGTGAAACGTTACTGCAAAATGGAGAAATCGCTAAAAATCTTCATTTTATTGCGAAAGGTGTTTTAAGAGCTTTTATCACAGATCAACAGGGAAATTTCTATAACAAAAATCTTTTTCTTGAAAATTATTTTGCAGGATCCAAAGTTTCATTGATGCTTCAATCACCTTCGAATTTTACAATTGAAGCTTTGGAAGACAGCATTATCATTAATCTTAATTATAAAAAATACATTTCGTTAATTAATGAAAACGATGATCTCAAAAACTTTTATATCGCTCATTTAGAGAAAAACTGGATTATTGATAAAGAGCAGAGAGAAGTCGCTTTGGTCATGCAAAACGCAACCGAGAGATATGTAAGTCTTTTACAAAAACATCCAAGTATTGCAGAACGAGTTCCATTATTGCATATTGCATCGCATTTAGGTATTACGCCAACACAGTTAAGCCGAATTAGAAAAAGTCTGGAAAAAGATTTGTAAATCAACATATGTAAAGGCTTTTCTAAAAGACGGATTTTATCTTTGCTCTATAATTCAAACTTGTTATTACAATGACCAATAGAAACCTTATCAAAGACAATATTGACAATCTTACAGCACTTTGGAGAACTGTTGCCACTCCTCTCCTTTCCTATCATAAATTCGATCCTTTTGAATTCAGCCAAATAAAAAACTCAGGCTGGCCTAACCGCTTATGGTTTCGTGAAGATATTAAAGAAGAAAATCTTCCGCAGATTATGGAAATTATGGAAAAAAATCCGGGATTAGTTATTCCGTATTGGGATATTTTTGGAAGTAACTCCAGTGAATTTTTTGAAAATAAAGGATTTAAAATCCGAATTCAATTGATGGCTATGGCCTTAAAACTGGATAAAAAATTCACACTTCAAAATAAGTTGAATTTTAAAAGAGTTCTAAATGAAAAATATGCCAAAACTTGGTCTGATATTTATCCATTATCTTTTAGCTATGTAATCAGTAAAGAAACGCTGGTGCATAATTACGAAAATGTGAAGTTTTATCTGGTTCATTTTGAAGAAAAACCAATTGGAACACTGACCCTTTTTCAAACTGGAAATATAATGGGAATTCATGGCGTCGGAGTAATTCCAGAAATGCGTAAAAAAGGTTTTGCAGAAGAAATTATGAAATTTGCCCTCAACGAAGCAATTGATGCCGGCTGTGAATATGCACAACTACAAGCTTCAGCTTTAGGAAAAGGAATTTATACAAGATTAGGTTTTGAAGATTTGTTTTTGATTACTAATTACCAACTGACGTAAATTTTAAAATCAAAAATTCCAAATTTCTCATTTTCTGTCATTGCGGTTAAAAATCTAAAGTCTAAAATCTATCCCGAGGCTTCGGGACTAAAATCTAAAATCAACAATGTCCCAAATGCCCCTAAAATAGTCGCAAATGCGTATTCGTTAAAAAGTAAAACATTATTAGATTTGTAATACATTAACTAATAACCTTTTAAAACAATACCCAATGAAAAAAGCAAAAATTATTTTTTGGATTACGACTATTATTATTTTTCTATTTGAAGGTGTTATGCCCGCTTTATTTTCACAAAGCCAGGAAGCTAAAGAAGGAATCAGACATTTAGGTTACCCTGAATATTTTGGAGTTGCCTTGGTAATTTTTAAAATTCTAGGTGTTTTGGCTTTGGTAATTCCACAAGTACCTAAAAATGTAAAAGAATGGGCTTATGCAGGATTTGGTTTCGATTTTATCTTTGCTTCTATCAGTCACTTTGCGGTTGACGGAATAAATTTTCAAAGTTTCTTTCCATTGATCTTTTTAGTGATTCTGGCGATTTCTTATATCTATTATCATAAAATAGAGCGATACAAAAATATCGCGCTGTAAATTCAAAACTTTATGATTGAAGTTTTTAAAACAAATGTTCAAGAAGAATCTCAATGCAAAGTTATTATTGAGAAACTTCTTGAACACTATCCTAACAGCGCTATTAATTTTGACCTTGAAGACTGCGATAAAATTTTACGAATTCATGCTGCGGGAATTTCAAATAATATAATAATTGAGCTTCTGAATGCACATGGTTTTCATTGTGAGGTTCTTTTATAAAAACATAATTTATTGATTTACAAATAGTAAAATAAAAATCGTAATTTTAGAATACTAATTTTAAAATATCGAAAATGAATATTCCGGCAGAACATCAAACCATAATGCCTTATTTAATTTTACAAGGCGCAGCAAAATTTATCGATTTTACAAAAGTTGTTTTTGGAGCATCTGAAACTAACACAAAATCAATCCGCGCAGATGGAAGTATAATGCATGCTGAAGTTACCCTTAACGGAAGCACCATTATGATTACGGATGAAATTACGGATTGGGCAAAACAAACTTCACATTTATTTGTTTATGTTCCCAATGCCGATGAAACCTATAAAAAAGCTATAGAAAACGGAGCTGTTTCTTTAATGGAGTTAAGCGACCAAGATTATGGCAGAACCTGCGGTGTTACAGATCCGTTTGGAAATGTGTGGTGGATTACCTCTGTAAATAATTAAAGCAGAAAACCGAAATTCAAAATACTGATTATTAGAATTTTAATATTTTTTATCGTATATTTGAAGTACTATCATTCCCCTAATCCTATAAATTTAATTCAACAAAATGTACTGGCAGGTTTTCTTAAAACCCATCGGTTCACATCTGTTATTGATCTAATTCTAAAATTAAAATAAGATGAAAAGCGGTATCCAAAATACTATTATAGAAACTTACAGTAAATTGAATGATACTATTGCTTCTTTTTCGGAGGAAGAAATTAATATTGTACCATTTGAAGGAAGCTGGACAGCCGGGCAGACTGCACAGCATATTATTTTAGCCTGTGCTGATATTCCAAAACTGTTTGCTGGAAAAACAGAGAAAACAAACCGTGAGGCTGATGAAAACGTTAAAAATCTGGATGCGGTTTTTTTAGATTTTAATACCAAATACCAATCTCCCGAAAATATAAAACCTGCTGAAATTGATTATGATAAAAGCAAATTACTGGCTTCATTAAATAAAATACAAAAAGATTTATTTGAAGCTGCTGAAACCTACGATTTAACGTTGACGTGTCTTGATGCCAAAATACCAGGTTTTGAAAATTTCACTATTTACGAATGGATTTATTTTGCAATTGTTCATACACAAAGACATACACATCAATTGAAATTGATTTATGAAAATATCAAAAAATAATAAATAGTTAAACCAAAATTTATTTTTATGAGATCAAAAGTTAAGACCATTGTTTCTTCTGGTTTAGTAGCTGGCACATTAGATATTACTGCAGCTATTTTAATTTATGCCGTGATCCTTCATAAAACAACAGCCGAAAAAATCCTGCAGTCTATCGCAAGCGGTGTTTTTAAAAAAGAAGCTTATACAGCTGGAACAGAAATGACTTTTGCGGGTTTAGGTTTACATTTCTTAATCACTTTTATATTTGCCTGGTTTTATTTTAAGATCTTTCCGTACATTCCTTTTTTCAAAATAAACACCCTTTTATCTGGAGTTTCTTATGGCTTCTTTATCTGGGTTGTAATGAATCTTATTGTACTTCCAATTGTTTTTCCTGTTTTACCAGAAAAGAAATTAGACTTTGCTCTCCTATTGTCAATTTTAATCGTAATTTGCTGCGTAGGGATACCAATAGCTTTCATAACGCGGAAATATTATGCTAAATGGTATTAGAAAAAGGTTCAAAGGGACAGAGAGACAGAGGGGCAAAGGTTTAATTTAGCTGCTTTATACTTTTACTTTTTACATTTTTGACTTCTGAAAATAATCTCAAATGGTCTAAAAACAAAAAAGTAATTCAAGTTCCGTAGAACCCGAATTACTTATATGTTAAAAAAAAATATCTTCTTAAAAGTGCTTAAACCTTTGTTCTACCTGTAATTAGTGAAATAATAAATAACACTATAAAGATAAAGAACAAAACTTTTGCAATACCTGCAGCTCCAGCGGCAATACCACCAAAACCAAAAATTCCGGCTATAATAGCAAGAATTATAAAAATGACTGTCCAGCGTAACATAATTTTAGATTTTTTAGTTCGTAAATACGACTATTCAATAGTCTGTTTTGTTTGTTATTCAAATTTATTTTATTCCTATAAATCTTGTTAACTCAAAACGCTTTTTAAATTAACTCAATAAACTAAAAAACAAGTATTTACCGCAGGTTTTCATTATTATTTTTTAGTCTTACAGAATTACCATGTTTAAGCTTTTGAGTTAATTTTTTAATGGATTGGATTAATCGCTGCTCCTATCCCAAGGTAATTTTATCAAAAATAATTACAGTAATGGAAGAAGCTAAAAAGCATGGTGTTCTTTTAGAAAAAACAGAAAGAAATTTTGAAGAATTGGGTGTTTTAAATCCAGCCATTTATCAAGATGGAAATACTGTTCACATGTTTTACAGAGCTGCCAAAAAAGGAAATTTCTCCACTATAGGTTATTGTCGTTTTGAAGGACCGACAACTTTAGTAGAAAGACGTTCAAATCCGATTTTTCTTCCAGAGTATATTTATGAAATTCATGGAGTTGAAGACCCAAGAATTACTAAAATAGATGACCTGTATTATATGACTTATGTCACGTATGACGGATTAAATGCCTGCGGTGCCTTTGCTGTTTCTAAAGATTTAGTAAAGTTTAAAAAGAAAGGAATAATTACACCGCGATTTATTTTAAATGAATTTACTAATCTAATTAGAAACCATTTACAAAATCCGAGTATTGCAAAGATATTAGCTTTTAATACCGAAAGAAACTATCCGCTTACGGAGACCATGAAAGAGCACTTATACGTGTGGGATAAAAATGTGGTTCTTTTTCCGAAAAAAATTAATGGAAAATTTGTCGCATTGCACAGGCTCTTCCCGTCTATTCAGATTGTTACGTTTGAAAAAAAATCTGAGCTGACTGAAGACTTTTGGAAAAATTATTTAAAAGATCTTCCCAGTCATATTGTAATGGAACCCAAGTTTGACCATGAAACAAGTCATATTGGACCAGGAGCTCCGCCGATCGAAACAGCAGACGGCTGGCTTTTAATTTATCATGCTGCTGAAAGAAGAGAAAAAGGATTGGTTTATCATGCCTGTGCCGTTTTACTGGACTTAGAAAATCCAGCTAAAGTAATCGGCAGACTGCCAAAACCAATTATTACTCCTTCTGAATATTACGAAAGACATGGTTATGTAAATTATGTAGTTTTCCCGACTGGAACTGCAATTTTTAATGACCGATTATATATTTATTATGGCGCTGCCGATGACAAAATTGCGGTGGCATCTTTGAACCTGAACGAGTTATTAACCGAACTAAAAATGAATTCTCATGAAAACAATATCAAATAAATCAAAAATAGTTTTTCTATCTACTTTCCCGCCAACACAATGCGGCATAGCAACTTATACTCAAGATACAATTAAAGGAATCACCGATATATACGGTAAATCTATCACATGCGAAATATGTGAGCTTGTGGATACACCAAAAGAAAAACCAACACAGGCATTTACCTTAAACACAAAAAACAGAGAAGAGTACGCAAAAGTAGCAGAAGAAATCAATCAGGATGGAGCTGTAAAATTAGTTCACATTCAACATGAGTTTGGTTTGTTTTCAGGAAATTACGGAGATCATCTATTAGATTTTTTAAATGTAATTAAGGTACCTGTGACATATACTTTCCATAGTGTAATACCAAACCCAAACAACGAATTAAAAACTTTTGTAAAACTGTTATTGAGTTACAGCAATTCGGTTTTTGTAATGACTAACAAATCAAAAGAAATACTAATTAAAGACTATGACATCAATGAAGAAATAATTACTTGCGTACCTCATGGAACTCATATCGTAGTTTATGAAGCTCCTCAAAATGCAAAGGAAAAATTAAACATTGGAGATCGTATCGTATTATCAACTTTTGGGCTTTTAGGCGAAGGAAAAAATATCGAAACTGGATTGCAGGCACTTCCAAAAATTGTTGAGAAAGCACCAAATGCATTGTATTTAATTATTGGAAAAACACATCCAAATTTAATTAAAGATGGTGTAGACACTTATAGAGAAAAATTAGAGTCAATTGTAGAAGAATTAAATCTGCAGAATAATGTACGTTTTATAAACAAATATTTAGACACTGATGAACTTTTAGAATACCTAAAAGCTACAGATATTTATATGTTTACATCTAAAGATCCAAATCAGGCTGTAAGCGGTACTTTTGCTTATGCAATGAGCTGTGCGTGTCCTATAGTGGCTTCTAAAATTCCTCATACAAAAGAAGTATTAACTCCAGATTCAGGAATTTTAGTAGATATCGGAGATGTAGATCAGTTTGCCGACGCGGCAATTAAATTAATCGCTGATGAAAACTTAAGAAATGAAATGGGTATAAACTCGTTTACAAAAATGCGTGCTTCTTCTTGGGAAAATGCTGCCATTACCCACATGAATACATATAAAAACTTAATGGAAAATTCTTCAGAGATTAAATACAGTTATCCGGAAATTCAACTAAGACATATTAAAAGATTAACTACCGAACTGGGTATTATTCAATTTAGTAAAATTTCAATTCCAGATTTAGATTCTGGATATACATTAGACGATAACGCAAGAGCATTGATTGCTTTCTGTATGCATTACAAACTGACTCAAGACAAAGATGATTTAGCTTATATCCTAATCTACTTAGATTTTATCCAGCGTTGTCAAAAACCAAAAGGAGATTTCATCAATTACGTAGATCAGGAAAATCGTGAACATGTTGAACAAAATGCAGAAGTTAACTTAGAAGATTCAAATGCAAGAGCAATTTGGGCATTAGGAACTGTGGTTTCACTTTCAGATATTCTTCCAGAAGCTATTACTAAAAAAGCAACTAGATGTTTATTGAATTCATTAAAATGGACTGAAACTATTCAATCGCCACGTTCTATTGGTTTTGCAACAAAAGGTTTGTACTTATATCACTCAACAATTCCTAATTTATATGTAGCGGCAATTATTAATAAATTGAATGCAAAACTGCTTAAAAATTACGAAGATACAGCTACAGAAGACTGGAAATGGTTTGAAAATTATTTAACATACGGAAATGGTGTTTTACCAGAATCAATGCTGTATGCTTACTTAATTACTAATAAGCCAATTTACAAAAAAGTTGCTTTAGATTCTTTAGATTTCTTGATTTCTAAAACATTTGTAAATGGTGATTTTAAAGCAATTTCTAATAGAAGCTGGCACCATAAAGGTTCAGAACCACAACAATATGGAGAACAGCCAATAGATGTTACTTACACGATACAGACTTTAAATGCTTTTTATGATGCATTTAAAACTCCAGAATATAAAAAGAAAATGAGAATTGCATTTAATTGGTTCTTAGGTAAAAACCACTTGAATCAAATTATGTACAACCCAGTAAGCGGCGGTGGTTATGACGGACTTGAAAAAGAAAATGTAAACTTAAATCAAGGCGCAGAATCTACAGTATGTTTTTTAACAGCAAGATTATTAATGGAAAAATTAGCTCAGACACAGTCTAAAGTTATTCCGTTAATGAAATCCCGCACAGGAATTGCAATTAACTCATAAAAATACGGGCGAAGCTAACCAAATACTTCTCTTTTAAAACCCTGAAAATCCCTTTCTAAATGAAAGGGATTTTTTGTTTTTATGCTATTCATAAAAATCATCAAAATCTTCACCAAATAAAAAACTGCATAAATAATTTGCCTATCTACTAATAGGTAGTATATTTGTATAAAAAATTACTGCCATGACAACACGAGAATCTATTATTGAAAAAGCAGATCAATTAATAAGGGATAAAGGTTATAACGCTTTTAGTTTTAAAGACATCTCTAATGATATAGGAATAAAAACAGCATCAATACATTATCATTTCCCTACAAAATCAAATTTGGGTGTAGCGACAATAAAAGAACATATCGAAACAGTTGAAATTTTAAAGGAAAAAGTGGCTAACGAATCACCATTAACAAAACTGCAAGCTTTCTTAGAAGTACAGGCTAAAATTAAAAAAGAGAATAAAGTGTGTATTGTAGGCTCATTAGCTACAGATTTAAACACCTTAGATGATTCTATAAAAACAGAATTACAACAATTTGCTCAATTGGTAATTACATGGCTTACTGAAATTTTAATTGAAGGAAAAGAGCAAAACATATTTGATTTTGATATGACACCACGAACAAAAGCAATAATGATTATAACAAATATGGTAGCCATTGTACAGCTTTCGAGGCTTACAACCGACGATGATTTTGAATTGGTAAGAGAAACAATATTAACAGAATTAAGACCTAAAAAATAATGAAAAGAGTAGTTATAACAGGATTAGGAGCTGTAACTCCCATTGGAAATAATGTGTCAGAATACTGGCATTCCTTAATTAATGGAGTCAGCGGTGCAGCACCAATAACAAGATTCGACACCTCACAATTCAAAACTAAATTCGCATGTGAAGTTAAAAACTTTAATCCGCAGCACATTTTTGAGAAAAATGAAATTAGGAAATATGATCTTTTCACGCAATATGCTCTATATGCAGCAGACGAAGCAATAACAAATGCAAATATTGATTTTGATACCTTAAATAAAAACCGAATTGGTGTTATATGGGGCTGTGGAGACGGTGGTATTTCTACTTTTGAGGAACAATTAGGAGAATACAAATTAGGAAACGGCACACCAAGATTTAGTCCGTTTTTTATTCCAAAGAGAATTGTCAATATAGCTTCGGGAGCTATTTCTATTAAATATGGATTACGCGGCATTAATTACACCACGGCTGCGGCTTGTTCTGCAAGTAATACCGCAATCATAGACGCTTTCAATTACATTCGCTGGGGCAAAGCAGATATGATTATCAGCGGCGGGTCTGAGGCTTCTGTTACAGAATCTTCAATTGGCGGCTTTAATGCTTCAAAAGCATTGTCAACTTTAAATGATGATTACACTAAAGCGTCACGTCCTTTTGATGTTACAAGAGACGGATTTGTTTTGGGCGAAGGTGCCGGCGTTGTCATATTGGAAAGCTATGAACATGCCATCAAAAGAAATGCGGTAATTTATGCCGAAATTGTTGGCGGCGGACTGGCGGCAGACGCTTATCATTTAACAGGAACACATCCTGAAGGCGAAGGTGCAGTTTTAGGAATGGAACTTGCTCTTGAAGAAGCGGAGATTACTCCAGACAAAATTGATTATATCAACGCACATGCTACTTCTACTCCAACTGGTGATTTAAGCGAACTTAAAGCATTGGAAAAAGTTTTTGGCATAAATCCGAATGCAAATGTTAGTGCTACAAAATCTATGACTGGACATCTGCTTGGCGGCGCTGGAGCTATTGAAGCAATTGCCTGTATAAAAGCACTTCAGGAAAACATTGTACCGCCCACTATAAATACAGAAACTGTTGAAGAAGAGTATGCCGGCAAATTTAATCTTACTCTCGGAAAAGCACAATCGCGAATAGTTGATTATGCTATGAGTAATACTTTCGGTTTTGGAGGTCATGTTGCCAGCTCAATCTTTAAAAAATTTAAAGAATAACGATATACGCCAAAATTTAAAAGTTTTCATTTTTATAAATCCCTTTCCTAAACGAAAGGGATTTTTTATTTGCAAAAACGGCAACGGAAATTTATTTCAAATATTGTGAGCCTATGAAAATTATATAAGGCTCGAAAAAAGTTGTGTAATATATTTTAACAAGTATCGGGCTAACTTTCATATATAATTTAATCAGTAGAAAAAACTGTTAAATAATTGATTCTCATTTTATATCATTCATATTAAAAACAAAAACATTTTGATTCTCAACCTAAAAAATACATTTGCTGAAATTGGAGAAACAACATTGTTCGCCAAAAAGTTTTTTAAGGAGGTATTTATTCCGCCTTATGAGACGAAGGAGTTTTTAAAACAATGTTATGTCATTGGCTACAAATCGCTGCCTTTAGTTGCCATTACAGGTTTTATTATGGGTTTGGTACTTACACTTCAGTCAAGACCAACCTTGGTAAAATTTGGAGCCGAAAGCTGGCTTCCAGGAATGGTTGCACTTTCGTTAATTAGAGAAATTGCACCAGTAATTACAGCTTTGATTTGCGCCGGAAAAATTTCATCTGGAATTGGAGCCGAATTAGGATCTATGAAAGTGACAGAGCAAATCGACGCAATGGAAGTTTCAGCAGTAAATCCTTATAACTATTTGGTTGTAACGAGAGTATTAGCCTGTACTTTAATGGTGCCGATTTTAGTTTTTTTTGCAGACGCAATCGGAATTATGGGCGGATATGTAGGAATTAATATTCACGGAGATGTTAACTTTTACAGATATCTAACTCAAATTATTCAATCATTAGAGTTTTTAGACTTGTTTCCTGCTACTATTAAAACTTTTTTCTTCGGATTTCTTATTGGAATGATCGGATGTTATAAAGGTTTTAACGCATCAAATGGAACAGAAAGTGTTGGACAAGCTGCCAATTCAGCCGTTGTAACAGCATCATTAAGCATTTTTATTATTGATATGGTTGCCGTTCAAATAACCGATTTATTCTTTTAAAAATGACCAAAGAAAAACTACATAAAGAACCCAAAACGAAAGAAAAAGATCAAGCTCCAATTATAGAGATTAAAGATCTGCACAAAACTTTTGGAAAAGATAATAAAGTATTAAAAGGCGTAAATCTTACTTTGAATAAAGGAGAAGATTTGGTGGTTTTAGGACGTTCAGGATCTGGAAAATCGGTAACGATAAAATGCATCGTTGGATTGATTGAACCTGACAAAGGTGAAATTAAAGTTTTTGACGAAAATGTACTGAACATTTCCAAAAAAGAACTGAATGAGATTAGAGTTCGAATCGGATTTTTATTTCAAAGTGGTGCACTTTACGATTCAATGTCGGTTAGAGAAAACCTCTCTTTTACACTGACCAAACACAAACGTGATTTAAGTGCCGAAGAAATTGAAAGTGAAGTTATGGAAGCTCTTGAAAGTGTTGGTTTATCAGAAGCAATTGACAAAATGCCTTCTGAATTATCTGGAGGAATGAAAAAAAGAATTGGTCTGGCCCGCACCTTAATTTTAAAGCCTGAAATTATTTTATACGACGAACCTACAACAGGTTTAGATACGATAACATCGAGAGAAATTAGTGAATTGATTCTTGATATTAAACACAAACAAAAAACATCTTCGATCATTATCACACATGATATGGCTTGTGCAAAATTAACTGCTGATAGAATTATTGTTTTGAAAGAAGGAGTAATTCACGCCGAAGGAACATACGAAGAATTAGAAAAAAACGAAGACGAATGGGTACGCTCATTTTTTGAATAAAGCAAAATAAATAATAGAAATCATGGAAAAGCAATCGGGATATACTTGGAAATTAGGAATGTTTGTAACAATAGGTTTACTGCTTTTTATAATGGCCGTATATTTTATCGGAAAACAAAAAAACCTATTCGGTTAAACCTTTCATATTACTTCTCAGTTTAAAACTGTAAGTGGTTTAGAAGTTGGAAATAATGTTCGTTTTTCGGGTATTAATGTCGGAACTGTAGAACAAATTCAATTAATAAACGATTCATCTGTAGTTGTTGTTTTAGTAATGAAAGAAGATGTTCGAAAATTTATTAAAACAGATGCAACGGCCAGCATTGGTTCTGACGGATTAATGGGCGACAAAGTATTGACAATTACTCCAGGGCAAAAGTCCCAAAAAGTTATTCAAGACAATGGGCAGATTGCTTCTGTCGACGGAATAGAAATGCACGATATTATGAAAAGCGTTAAGAAAAGCGTGGATAATATTGGTGTAATTTCAGATGAAATAGCCATTTTCAGCCACAGTATGAACAACGGAAACGGTGCGCTAGCTAGATTGGTTAGAGATGATAAAATGGCGAACAGCGTTTCGAACACGCTTTCTAATTTAGAAAGTGGAACAAAGGGTTTCAGCGAAAATATGGAAGCTGCAAAAAGCAATTTCCTGTTTAGAGGTTATTTCAAGAAAAAAGAGAAACAAAAGGAAAAACAAAAAGAAGAAGCCAAAGAGAAAAAAGAAGAACAGCAAGAAAAAGCTCAAAAAGAAAAAGAGCAAAAAGAAAAAGAACAAAAGGAGAAAGAGCAGAAAGAGAAAGAACAAAAGGAAAAAGAAGAAGATGCTAAAAAAGCTGAAGCTGAAAAGAAAAAATAAATTGAGAAAATTTGAAATTAAAAATTCAGAATCTGTTTAAATCATAATTCCTTATTACAACTTTAAGTTCTAATTTCTAACACTTTAAATCTAAATTTATTTCAGTTTTTAAACAACAAAAACGTATTGTACATGCCAACTTCATTTAAACATACCGCCTTAAAAGTCTTAAAAATTACCGGAATTACGATTGCGGTGATTTTGTTTTTATTGTTTATAATTCCGCTGCTGTTTCCCGGTAAAATTGCTTCTGAAGTAAAGAAAATTGCCAATGAACGTTTAGATACCAAACTAGATTTTAGTAAATCAAGACTTTCATTTTTCACTCATTTTCCATCTTTGACAGTTTCTTTAGACGATTTATCTCTTACAGGTTCTAAACCGTTTAGTAATGATACTTTGTTAAAAGCAGATCAAGTTGCTTTTGGTATAAACTTAAAACGTTTGATTTTTGATAATGAAGTAAAAATCAATAAGCTGTATATTTCAGATGCTTTAATCAATGTAATGGTTAACGAAAAAGGTCAGGCCAACTATAATATTTATGTGGCTCCCAAAGACGAGAAAAACGATCCAAACGCTCCAGAAGAAGGAACAGCAATTCGGCTAGAGCGCATTGATTTAGAAAATTGTCATGTTAAATATAACGATCGTTCGGCCAAAATTTTGGTCGATGCTCAAGGTTTTAATTATGTTGGAAAAGGAAACTTAAGCGAAGATATTTTTGATCTTGCAACCGATGCCAGAATTGAAAATCTGGATTTCTATTATAACCGAACAGCTTATCTTAGAAAAAAAGAGGTTCGCGCCGATTTAATTACCCGAATTAATACACATGCGCTTTCGTTTATTCTTCAAAAGAATGAACTTAATATCAATAAATTACCTTTAAAATTTACCGGCCTTTTTTCCATTCTTAGAGATGGTTATAAGATAAATATAAAAGCCGCTTCAGAGAATACAACTGTTAAAGATTTATTATCTGTTATGCCGCCAGAATATTTAACATGGTTAGAAAAAACCGATATTTCTGGCCGAAGTGATTTGGTATTTACTTTTAAAGGCGATTATAATGTCGCTAAAAAACAAAAACCAAATCTAGCTTTCAACTTAAAAATAAATGAAGGTTCGGTAAATTACCAAAATGCCCCTGTTCCATTAACCGATTTCCAAGTGGATTTGAATGCAATACTTCCGTCATTGGATCCTGAACAATTATTGATTAATCTGCGAACATTAAAATTTAAAGTAGGCGAAAAAGATTATTTCAACGCTTATCTGCATAGTAAAGGTCTGAGCGAAATGGATATCAATGCAAGTGTCAAAGGCGCTTTGGATTTGGCTGTCGTGGATGCCGCTTTAGGTTTAACCAGTGTTGACGTAAAAGGAATTTTAAAAACCGATATTCAGGCACGCGGCACTTTCAGCACGTCTAAAAAACTTTTTCCAAAAACTATCGGTGGTATTTCATTACGAAACGGATGGCTTAAAACAGAATATTATCCAAATCCAATTACCAATATCACTTTTGTTGCCAATATGCTTAACAAAGCAGGAACCTATCAAGATTTGATTGTTGCAGTTGCTCCAGCCTCTTTTGTTTTTGAAGGAAATCCTGTTTACGTAAATGCAACTGTATCAGATTTTAATGATTTGGCTTATAATGCAAAAATAAAAGGTGAATTGAATGTTGGTAGAATCTATCAGGTTTTCTCTCAAAAAGGTCTCGATTTAACGGGTTATGCAAAAGCAGATCTTTCATTGAAAGGAAAACAAAGTTACGCTACAACTGGACAATATGACAAACTAGATAATAAAGGAACTTTAATCCTTAAAAATATAAAAGCAACATCTGAGTTGTTTCCGAAAGCTTTTTTTATCAAACAGGGAAATTTCCGTTTTCAAAACGAGAAAATGTGGTTTGAGAAATTTAATGCTTCTTACGGAAAATCAGATTTTGATATTAACGGTTACCTTTTAAATACAATAAATTATTTCTTAGAATCTCACGGAACTTTGAGCGGTAATTTCAACTTAAAATCAAAATTGATAAATGTTGACGAATTTATGGCACTTGAGAAAGGTGAAAATAAAGATCGAAATATTGAGGTAGAATATGCCAAAGAAGATCATCCGAAAATGAGCGGTGTAGTTATAATTCCGAAAAACTTAAATGTCAGTTTAAATGCAAGTGCAGACAAGGTAGAATATAACGGACTGGTCTTCAACAAACTTAACGGAAAAACGGGTATTACGAAAGGTGAGTTTTATTTAGAAAATACAACCTTTAATATCATTGACTGTATTTTAGGAATTGATGCAACTTACAAAGATGAATCACCTACAGCAGCACATTTTGATGCTCACTTCCGTGCGAAAGATTTTGATGTACAAAGAGCTTACAAAGAAATTCCGATGTTTCATGATATGGTTACTGCAGCTGAAAAAGCTTACGGAATAATTTCTGTAGATTATAACATCAAAGGAGATTTAAACGGCAATATGGGACCTATTTATGAATCTCTTCAGGGAGGCGGTACATTGAATTTAAGAGACGTAAAAATTAAAGGACTAAAACTTTTTGATGGAATTAGTTCTAAAACAGGACAAAATGGTTTGAATAATCCTGATATGCAAGGAATTGAAGTCAAATCTACAATAAATAAAAATCTTATTCATATTGAACCATTCACCTTTACTGTAGCCGGTTTTAAACCAACTATAAAAGGAACTACAAGCTTTGACGGACTATTGGATCTTAGAATGCGTTTGGGTCTTCCCCTTTTCGGACTTATCGGATTTCCGATTGTTATCACCGGCACGCATGACGCTCCAAAAATCAAAATATTCAGCAAAACGGGACAAGAAATTGATCCTGCTGTTTATGACGAAAAAAACAATAAAGTTATAAAGGAAGAAAAAGTAAGTAAATCTAAAACAAAAAAATCGTAATGAATTCTAAATCTCCACATAGTCAAAGTGCATTTGAGAAATTTGCTACAAAAGTTTCCAAGGCAGCAGGAAGTACCACTGCCTTTATTGGCGCATTTATTATCGTTGTTGCCTGGGCCGTTTCGGGACCAATTTTCGATTATTCAGAAACTTGGCAGCTGGTCATTAATACTGGAACTACAATTATTACTTTTTTGATGGTTTTCTTAATTCAAAAAGCTCAAAATAAAGATTCGCTCGCCATTCAATTAAAATTAAATGAGCTTGTTGCTTCTAATGATTTATCCAGCAATAGTTTGGTTGATATTGAAAGCATGACTGAAGAAGAAATGATTATTGTTCAAAAATATTATCATCGATTGAGTGAACTGGCCAAAAAAGACGAAAGCATAAGAACTTCACATTCTATTGCAGAGGCACATGAGCTGCACAATCGAAAACAACAAAAAAATAAACCATCAGATAAAACAACCATAAAGAAAACGGGCAAAACCACTCCGAAGAATACCAAAAACACTACCAAAAACGCATCTAAAAAATGAAATTAAGCTCTACAGAAACTTACTGGCCATTAAAAAATGCCATAAAACATAGTTATCCCTCAATCGATTCTGATATCAATACCGATATTTTAATTATTGGAGGAGGTATTACTGGAGCCCTTACCGCTTACAAATTAATTAACGAAGGAAAAAAAATTGTTTTGATAGACCGTCGTGATGTCTGCGGAGGCAGTACATCAGGCAGCACTGCTTTACTGCAATACGAAATTGATGTACCGTTACATCAGCTTATTAAACTTAGAGGGGTAAAATGTGCCGTAGAAAGTTATCAAAATGGAAAAAAAGCCATTTTTGATCTTCGTAATATTATTGACACGGTAGGGTGTGACTGTGATTTTGAATTTAAAAAAAGCATCTATTTTACTACACTAAAAAAGGATGTCCCATATTTAAAAAATGAATTTAAAGCCCGCAAACAGCATGGTTTTGAAGTTAGCTGGCTCAATCGGTCTGAATTACAAAAAATGGGATTAAATGCCATTGCAGCAATAGAATCTAAAACTGCAGCCGTCATGGATCCGTTCAAATTAGCTACTGACCTTTTATTTCATTGCCATGAAAAAGGCATGCAGATTTTTGATCGAACAAATGTTGCTTCAATACAACACCAAAAAGGTAAAATAATTGCTGAAACTGATTCAAAGCACTCCATAACCGCTTCACATATAATTCATTGCACAGGTTATGAAAGTACAGAAACCTTAACCGAAAAGGTTGTCGACTTAAAAAGCACTTATGTTATTGCATCTGAAAGTCAGCCAGATCTTCCTGAAAGTTTTAAACATGCTATATTTTGGGATACCGCTTCTCCTTACCATTACGTTAGGACTACAGAAGATAACCGAATTATTATGGGTGGCGGCGACGAAGATTTTAAAGATGCTGTAAAACGCGATAAATTACTGCCTAAAAAAGAGCAGTATCTTTTGAAGAATTTTTTTAAACGATTTCCAGACTTAAATTTCAAAATTGATTATTCCTGGGCAGGTACTTTTGGAGAAACCAAAGACGGACTCCCCTATTTTGGAAAACCAAATCCGAGAAAAAATGAACATTATATTCTAGGTTTTGGAGGAAACGGCATAACCTTCAGCGTGATCGGAATGAATTCTATATTAGATTCTCTTCACAATAAAAAAAATACAGATTTGGAGTATTATCGATTTGGAAGGTGAGAAAAAGGTTCTAAGAGACTAAGATTCTGAGATACTAAGTTTTTTCTTAGAGTCTTAGTATCTCAGAACCTTAGCACCTTTATAAAACCAACTCCATTTGAATATTGCATCTTTTATAGGGGGTTGAGAGTCCGAAAACTTTTTCAAAACCCAATTTGTAATACAAGTTTATAGCAGGTTTTAAGATCGTGTTACTTTCTAAATATATCTTTTTTGCACCAAGTTCCTTTGCAGTATCTACTATTGCTTTTCCTAACAACCAGCCAATATTTTTACCTTGTGCTTTTGGCGAAACGGCCATTTTAGCCATTTCGAAATCATATTCAGGATTTTTCGTTTTTATAAGTGCGCAGACTCCAACAGGTTCATTTTTATACAAAGCCACTAAAATTTTTCCGCCTTTATTCAAAATATAATCTTCTGGATTATCTAAGGCTTTATAATCAGCTTCTTCCATTTCAAAATAAGTCGAAATCCATTCTTCATTTAAAGATTTAAATGCTTCTTTATATTCTGGTTTATACTCTACAATTTCAACATCTTTACTTTCTCTAATTTTTTTCTGGTCGCTTACTCTTTTAAATAATGATTTTTGCTGTAACAAGAATTCCCATTCTTCAATTGCAGCCCAAAGATTATGTTTTGCTTCAGAAATCAAGCCTTCAACAGCCACATCGATGTCTAATAATTGATTTTTGATTTTGTTCGAAATCAAAAGTCCTTTCTCGGTTAAAACAACATTGTTCTTGCGTTTATCATCGGTCTTCGCTCCTTCTTCAAGTATTCCGGCGCCAATCATTTCCTGAATAATTTTGCTTACAGAAGGCTGAGAATGTCCAATTTCATTCGCAATCTCCGTAATTGTCCTTTCTCTATCTTCTGCAATCGTATAAAACACAGGAAACCACTTCGGATTAAAATCTATTCCGTATAATTCATAAATTTTAGCAGCATCATCTGTAAAACTTGCCGTCATTAAACGTAAACGACTTCCCAAAGCCACTTTACCAACTTTATTAAAAAATTCCATAACAATAATTAATTATATAACTAGTTATGCAAATGTATGATTTTTTTAGATACTAAGAAACTAAGGTTCTAAAATTCTAAGTTTTTTTATCGGAAAACTTAGAATTTTAGAACCTTAGCGTTTATATATTGTGCTTTAGAGCTAGCGACTTTATTTTCTTAATACTAAGTTCTGAAGTTATATGTTTATCTAAAAGCTTAGTATCTTAGTATCTTAGTATCTTAGCATCTCAGAATCTTAGCAACTTCGGCGGTTACGCCGTTATAGCCAACGAATTCAAATTGAATTTATATTCTTTTGGGCTGCAGTTGAATTTTTGTTTAAAAATTTTTGAGAAATAACTTCTGCTTGTAAAACCAATGCAATACACTATTTCTGAAATATTTAGATCTGAAGTTCGTATCAATATCTCATCTTTTAATACACGCATGTGTGTGATATAATCATTAACAGTACGATTGTGTATCATTTTAAAGCCCTCTTGAAGTTTATTTGGAGATAAACCTGATCTTTTGCTTAAAGATTTAATAGAAAAAGCTTCTTCTGGACTTGCTTTAATAAACTCTGAAAGTTCTTTTATTTCTTCCATTTCTCTTAAAGTCAATCCGTTTGACTCATTTGCGAAAGCGTGCAAGTCGTCTGAATGTTGTTGAATTTCCATTGCAAGGATAATTCTCATAATACCTTCTTTCAATAAATTACGAACAATTCCAGTTTGTGTAATAGAATTAAGCTGTTCGATTTTTTCTGCAATTTGTAAATTATAAGAACCTATATAAAAGAAATCCTGAACTAAATTATTTTCAAAAAAGGTATCTTTTACTCTTTGGTTTAAAGAATGTAATTGAGTTTTAGCATCAACTTGAGTTCCCACAATAATTAAAGTCAGTTTAGTTTTTTTCCCTTTTTCAAAAAATAAAACATTATCCTGATTTTGTTTTGAAGTTACAATAGCTGTTTGAAAAGTTTTTAGTTTTCGCTCTTCTCCATTCAATCCAAAACTATGCGACAAACTTCCTTTAGAACAGTATGCAAAATAAATTGGTGATGATTTTACATTTAGAATATCTAGTCTGACATCGCTTGAAAATGTCATATCAAACTGAACATACGAAATATTATCATTAAAAGAAGCTCCTATAATTGAACCTTCTGCAAAACTATTTTCTACTTCAAGTGTATATTCGTCTAAGTCAAAAGTCACTTTTCCGCCAAAATTAGTATGAAGTTCATCAAATATATTTTGTGTTTTTTCTGTATTTATAGTAACAATTTTCATGGTGACTGGATTTAAATTCTATAATTTGCTAAATAGATCTTTGCTAAAAATCTGAAGTCAAAGTTCGTGTAAACACAAGCGAAACGTGTTATATAATTTTATCGTTTTGTTTTATAATTCCTTATAAATGATTATTTTAACAGATATAAATTCAACCCTTAAATATGAAAAGTTTCTCTTTTGCTCCCATTAGTTCTCCAGATTCTAAAATCCTGATTTTAGGCACAATGCCCGGAACAAAATCTTTAGAACTCAATCAATATTATGGTCATAAGCAGAATAACTTTTGGAAATTTCTCTTTGAAATATTAGGAGAAGAATTTTCGCCGGATTATGAAACTCGAAAAAATTTATTGATTAAAAACCATATTGCTCTTTGGGATGTCTTACAATTTTGCGACCGTGTTGGAAGTCTCGACAGCGCAATTAAAAATGAAATTGCAAATGATTTTGAAGATTTTCTAGAAAAACATCCTCAAATACAATACATTCTTTTTAACGGACAGAAAGCTGCTGCTTTTTTTAAAAAATATGTTCACTTAAAAAAAGAATATAAAAAATTTACGCTTCCTTCTACCAGTCCCGCCAACGCCAGTAAGACTTCTCAAGACAAATTAAAAGAATGGAGTATTATTCAAACCTTATTATAGGAGCAATAATTTTATACAATTAAAATCCAAATATTGGAATCATGTAACTTTTTCCTTTTAAAATATAACAAATTATAGCCACTCTAAATCTAATTTTACATCGTAGAAAACAAAGAAAAATAAGCCCTGTTGAAAATGTGATGAACGAAATGGAAAGGCTTTCTTCTTACTAAAATTACTTAACAAACTTTAAAAAAGTTTAGATTATAAAGAGAACATTGGTTATGTTAGTTTATTTTTGGGAAAAAGCTGCTCTATAATTTTATAGAGCAGCTTTGTTTTTTTAGAGTACCTTTAAAAAAGAAAAACATGAAAATTCAAACCTATTACAATCATATACGGTTTTATACCCCACACCATTTTGTATATTATCCAATTCTAGTTCTATTTTTAATTGCAAGCATTTATTTTGCTGCAACGACAGAAGATTATCTTATCTGGGGATTCATAAGCGTTATTTTTGTCTTTTTGTTCGCTTTAGCATTTATGCTGCGCCAGCATTATGCACTTACATTACAAAACAGAATCGTGCGTTTAGAAATGCGTTACCGCTATTTCTCTTTAACAGGCAAAAGATTCGAAGAATTTGAGTACAAACTTACAGACGATCAAATATTTGCATTGCGCTTTGCTCCCGACAGCGAATTGATTCCGCTTGTTGAAGATGTTTTAAAAAATAATTTAAGCGGAGACGCAATTAAAAAAGCAATCGTGCACTGGAAAGCAGATTATCACAGGGTTTAGCAAAGAATAACAATTACAAAAATCAATTTCAATATCAAGGATCAATGACAATCAAAAGAATTATTTCAATTTTAAATTGACATAGATTTTTGATATTGATTTTGATATTGAACTATTCCTTTTTTTTATTAAAAGCTAAATAAAATAGTGATAATATTATCCAAACCGATACAATTACAATGAAATATATTCCGATAATATTCGGATGCAGGTAATTTGGTTCGTAAAAAAGTTTATCTAAAGTGCTAAGCTTTTCTGCTAGCGCTTTTCTTTCAAAATTATTTCGAATTCCATTCAACGGTTCCCCATGATTATCTCTGTAATGATAAACATCTTGGGTTAATTGTTTCGGAATCAAATTGGTTTCTATATTGTATTTTCTAAGAATTGTGTCTAATTTTTGAAATTCATACGTTAAAGAATCTTTCTTAGATTTATACAATATTTTATAACGATCTACTGCAGATTGATACTTTTGTTTGTCGATCGAATCACCATGTACAGCATTAAATAATGAGTTGTTTTGCAAAAATATGCAGATATCTTCATCATGTTCGGGATGCACAGGAAGTCCTTTAAAAATAATCTGTGTACTATCTTTTATAACTTTTTTAGAGATAATTCTTTTATACAATTCTTCTTTATCTAAACCAATAATATCCAGAATACTGTCAGCTTTATTTTTAGTTTTGTCAAAAGTACTTGTGAGGGCTTTTATGGTATCAATACTATAATAATTGGTTTCAATTATTGGATATTCGCCTGCAGAAATGGTATCTTCCTGCTTAATTACAGGATACGGCTTTGGATATAAGATGTTCTCATAATTAAAAAGTTTCTCCGAACTGTAAGATGTATAACCATATAAAAACGGATTTAGAACATTAAGTAGTTTTTTGTCTTTATTAAAATCATTTTCAGATAATTCTGTTTTCAGTTTCGCATTCATTCCGAAGCTGTAACTAATGAAAAATGAAAAAGTTAAAAATGAAATCAGCAATAAACAGGCAGTAATTTTAAGCAAACTTCCTCCTTTATAATTTTCTCTAGAATGATTTCGAACTAAGAAAATGAGGAAGAAAAGTAAAAACAAACCGCTCACAAAAAAATGCGATATAGAAACATCATCGTAAAACTTAAAACGATAAAATTCAGTATAGATATTAATTTTAGCGATTCCCTCAAAAGTAAAATAACCGTATAAAAAATAAGCTAAATAAATTAAGGCTAATACAATTACAGATTTTACGAAATAACGTTTTAGATTTTTGGTCATTTTTAAAAGGTGCTAAGGTTCTGAGATACTAAGGTTCTAAGATAATTAAATTTTTCCTGTATGTTTAAACGTAAAATTAAAAAGACGCACAATTGTGCGTCTTTTTATTAATCTCAGAACCTTAGTATCTCAGAATCTTAGACCCTTTTATTTCGAAATATCAAACCCCTCTTTCACAATTTCGCTTTCTACTTTACCGATTAATTTATTGGTTTTACCAGTTAATCTTTCTTTTTTCCAGTCACCTTTTATGTAGAGAACTAAGGTAATTAATGCTGTCACTACCGAAGAAATCGGGAAAGCCCACCAAATTCCGATTTTTCCTAGTGGTGTATTATGAGATAAAATAAAAGCCAGCGGAAATTGGATTACCCATTGCGAAACCAAAGTTAAAATCATTGGCAATTTTGTATTTCCAACGGCACGGAACACGCCCGTTAAGCAAAGTTGTAAACCTAAAAATCCCCAGGAAAGGCAGGTAATTCTAAGAAATTCTGTTCCACCTTCTATAACCGCTTGATCTTTTGGGACAAAAAATGCAATTAAATATGGCGCAAAAATAAACGCTATTATTCCCAATCCTGTTAACAATCCGAAACCGAGATAAGCACCTAGTTTTGAAATTTGAGCAGCACGGTCAATATTTCCTGCACCAATATTTTGCCCAACAAGAGTAGCAATCGCCATCGATAAACCTAAAGCTGGAATTAAAATCAGCTGAATTAAATTGGAACCTGCTCCATAAGAAGCAACCGTTGTTGTACCAAAACGTACAATTAAAAACGTAATCGCCATCATACCCAGAGCACGCATAGATTGCTCTATAGAAGATGGAAATCCGATTTCAAAAGCTCTTTTAATGTGATTATAGTCAGGTTTAAAATCTTGAATACGAAGATGAATTCCGTGTTTTCCTCTAAATAAAATCACAAATCCAATGATAATTGCTAAAAGCTGTGTAGACAAAGTTGCCAATGCAGCACCTTTTACGCCCATTGCTGGAATAAAATTCCACCCGAAAATAAACAACGGATCCAGCGCAAAGTTCAAGATTACAGTTCCTAAAACAATATAAACGGGAAGTGTTACACGACCAACCCCGCGCATAATAGATTGGAAAATCATAAATCCGAAACTAAAAACCAAACCTACAAAGGCGACTCTCATAAATCCTAAAGCATCTGCATAAACCTCAGGCGTTACTTTTAAAAGATATAAAAAATATGGACTCAAAATATATCCAATAATAGATAAAACTATAGAAACTATAATTACCATTGACAATGTCTGTGCCGCCACATGATTGACCATTATTTGATTTCCCGCACCAAAATATTGCGCAATTAAAATAGATCCTGCAATCGCCAGCCCAGTTCCTAAAGCAATGGTTAAGAATATTACGGGCGTACTTATTGAAACTGCGGCAACAGCATCTCCGCCGAGGCGACCTACCCAAAAAGCGTCTACCAATTGGTAAGCGGCTTGTAATAGATTGGCAATCATGATTGGAACTGCCAGCTTTAATAATGAAGAAAGAATTGGTCCTTCTAATAATTCGTTTTTTTTCATTTTTTATTTCAAATAATTATTTAAAAAAATAAGTTGACATATCAACTTTTAAAGTTTAAAAAAAATTAAAGCATTTCTAATTTATCTGCATAGGATTTTACCGCATTTAAAGCTTCTATTCTTTCCTTTGGAGAAAATACAGACATTACTTCTTCTTCTGCCCTTTTCATCAGCGATCGAATATTTTTTGCCATAGCAACTCCATCAGAGGTAAGACTTACAATATTCTTTCTTTTATCTGTTTTATCTTTTACAACCTCAACTAAATTCTTCTTTTCAAGTGCTGTAATACTTCTTAAAATCGAAGATTTATCGCGCATTGTTTTGTCTGATAATTCTCTTTGCGAAAGGCTTTTATAATTCAAAATCATCAGCAATGGCAATTGTTCTAACTGCAATGTAATTCCTGCTTCTGTCATTAACGCATTGGTGCGTCTAAAAATTGCACGTTTAATACGGTGAATCTGAAAGAAGAAACTATCGGATATTTCCTCTTTCCAAAAATTTGAAAAACTTTCTTTATCTGTATTTGCTTTTTCCATGATGCAAAGTTATAAAAAAAGATGACATGTCAACTAATTTTAAATAAGACCCATATTTTACTGATAACCAAATACTTCAATTTAACAATTCAATATAAAAAATAAAAATGAACGATAATTTTTACTAACTTTAATGTTAAATATTACCTAATCAAAATCTAAAAACTAAATCTGATGAAAAAATTATTTGTTTTTTTGGTAATGACGCTCTTATGGATTCCGCTAAAAGCTCAAACTATCGCAGAAAATAATTCTAGTGAAAGTTTAACAACTTTTAAAACTGAAACTGAAGATTTTCAGGACAGTTATTCAGATGATCTTCCGTGGCATGCGAGAAGATTCAAGGTAACGGCGGGTGCTTTTTTTCCTGTAAATAATACAGAAGTTGAAGTAGGAAGTAATAATGGAAGTTTTGGTAATTTAATTGATTTTGAAAAAGATCTCGGCTTTAATAAAAGCTCTGTTTCATTTATGGGAACTTTTGAATGGAGAATCTCAAGAAGATCAAGACTTGGAGCCGAATATTACTATTTGAGCAGAAGTGCCACTAAAACACTTCAGAAGGAAATTGAATTTGGTGATCACGTTTATCCGGTAGATGCTACTGTTTCTGCCTTTATGGACAATCATATTGCAAGAATTACATACAGTTATGCTTTCATATCAAAACCAAAATACGAAATTGGAGCGCTTATTGGTGCACACGTTCTATTTGGAGATGTAGGTATGAGATTAGAAGGAGCAACAATCGAGGCAGAATATAAAGATAATTTTGACTTTACTGCCCCTCTGCCAGATATTGGTCTCTTTGGAGAATTTGTATTAGGTAGAAAAGTTGGTCTTTATGCTAATATCAATTATTTTGCTATTAAAATTAATGATTTTGACGGACGCTTGTTAAGTTACAATTTATCGGTGTTGTACAATGTTTATCAAAATTTTAGTTTAACAGCTGGATATACTGGTCTTAATATCAGAGTAGATGTTGAAAAAGAAAGATTAAATGGATTTTTTAAATGGGGATATAACGGTCCGACTATAACAGCTACTTATAGCTTTGGAAATCATGTTAAGCTTTATAAACATTAATTTTAAGGTGCTAAGGTTCTGAGAGGCTAAGTTTCTAAGTTTTTTTAACGCAAAGACGCTAAGATTTACGCAAAGTTCGCAAAGTTTTTTTCTCAAAGCTTTGCGAACTTTTGAGTTTTTGCAAAACCTGGCTTGTTAAAAAACTTAGCGTGCTTTGCGGTAAAATTATACTCAAAGCAAAGAAAACCTGAAACCTGAAACTTGAAACTTGAAACAAAAAAAAACAAACCCGATAACTCTCCAGCTATCGGGTTTGCATTACTAAACTTAACTTAATTAACTCAAATAAAACTCAACTAATTTATTTCTCTAGTGGAGTGAATTTTACTGCTGTTCCTCCTCCAGCGCCCAACTTAATATTTAATACAGTTTTATTATTTACTTTTTGTTTAGAGATTGTAACAGGATACGGATTGGTTTTATAATTTGCTCCAGGTCCGTCTGCATAGATTTCTGCTTCGTATTCTTTGTCTTTATCTAAAAATGAAAGTGCTACTTTTAAATCTCTTGCATTTCTATTGGTGATTGAACCTAAATACCAGTTTTTCTCTTCCCAATCTTTACGAGCGATTGTAGTGTATTCACCAATTTTAGAATCTAAAACTTTAGTGTCAGACCAAGTACAAGGAACGTCTTTTACGAATTGAAATTCTGGTTTTCCCTCATAATTCTCAGGTAAATCTGAAGCCATTTGCAGCGGACTAAAAATAATAACATATAATGCCAATTGATTGGCTAAAGTAGTCTGTACTTTTGCCCCAGAAGGCGTTTTGTAATCAAAATTGAAATTCCCCGGCGTGTAATCAAAAGGTCCAGAAAGCATTCTGGTAAAAGGAAGCGTAGTTAAATGCTCTGGCGTATTTCCTCCATCTACAGACCACGCATTGTATTCCTGCCCTCTTCCGCCTTCCTGCGACATAAAGTTGGGATAAGTACGCTGTAAGCCCGTTCCTTTCATTGGTTCGTGGTTATCGATCATGATATGATATTTGGCAGCAGTCTCAATTACTTTTCTGTAATGACGTGCTCCGTACTGGCTGTCATGCCATTCTTTTTTATCCAGGAATTTGTTTACATAACCCGTTTTAACCGAATTCACACCCATTTTTTGATACAATTTGAATGCATCTTCCAGCTGGCTTTCGTAGTTTTTGGTTGCTCCTGCAGTTTCATGATGTCCAATTAAACGAACATTCTTCATAGCAGCATATTTTGTAATTTCTTCCAAATTAAAATCTGGATAGGCTTTTACAAAACTAAATGCAGAACCATCGGCAGTCCAGTCGCCGTCCCAGCCTTCGTTCCAGCCTTCGACTAGAACGCCGTCGAAACCATTTTTTGCAGCAAAATCAATATATTCTTTTGTATTCTTAGTTGTTGCACCGTGTTTTGGTCCCTGTCCCCAAGTGTACTTTTCTAAATGCATTCCCCACCAGATTCCAATATATTTTGAAGGTGTGATCCAAGATAAATCTTCAATTTTTGAAGGTTCATTTAGATTCAGCATGATTGTCGAAGTTGCCACTTCTCCAGGATTTTTACCTACAACAATGGTTCTCCAAGGTGTTTTAAAAGGCGTTTCTGCATACACTTTTACACCATCTGCCCACGGCACCAAATCACTTTTGTATTGCTTGTCTGTAGTTTTTAGAAGTGTCATTGAGGCAAAATCTGTTAGATTGGCTTCGTGAATCGCTACATACAATTTGTCTTTGGTTTCAAAAGTTGCCGGCGTATTAATGGTATCTGTTTTACTCATTAAAGTTTTACGGTATTCGCTTTCGTAATAACTATTTTCGCGATGAACTGGAATCCACCAAACTTCATTATTGTCTTTAAAGGTAAACTGTGTTATTTCATTAGAAATTTTGACTTTTCCTAAGTGAGGCTGTTTCGGGAATTCATATCGAAATCCTACTCCATCATCAAAAACCCTAAAAATAATATCAACCAAACGCTCCTCGCCTTTTGATTCTTTTAAGTGAACAATTAATTCGTTATGATGATCTCTTACTTTTTTGAATTCTCCCCAAGGCTGTTCCCAAGTTTCATCGGCCGATTTTTCTTCTGTTGAAACGACTTCAAAACCTTCCGTCATTTTGGGAAGTCCTTGAAATTCGAAACCAAGCAGAGAAGGTTCAATAACCGATTTTCCGTTAGAAGAAAAGCTATATTTTGGCTGTCCCGTTGCTGTTAATTCAAAAGTTAATTCGGAGATTTTTTCAGGAGAACTGATTTTATACGTTTTTTTAGTACTGCAGGCAAAAATCAGCATTGATGCCAGCGCCATTAGGCAGTATCTATATTTTTTGTTTTTCATTATTTAAATTGTATTAATTACAGCTCTATTTAATTTCGTTCATTATTTGTTTTGCTTTTGCTGACTGCATGTAAACAAAATAATTAAACGCTTGATCGAGTTTTTTCTGGGCTTCGACATTTCCTTTTTTCTGTACGCGTAAATCATACAATTTGCTGATTTCCGGGAAAATATTTTCTGTATCTTTTACTCCCGAAAAAGTTTTTATTTTTTCAATAAAAGAATAACCAAATTCAACTGTTGGTTCTATCATTGTTCCTTCTCCGAAATCATTCCAGGTAATAAGCTGCAGGTAATTTACATTAGCATTTTTAGCCAAAGCAAGTGTTGCGTCTAAGGTCGCTCCGTTATTGTGCTCGATTGTCCATCCAATTGCTGCTCCGCCTCCGCCTTCTGCATAAAAATCTTTAAATCCTGGATAAGCGCTTCCCATAGCAACACCTAATTTTGGTTTGGTATTGGTATAAAAATTAGTCAGATAACTGTTGTCTTTGTATACCCAAGCATACTCACCAGAAGCATTTTCGCCTGCTTCGTAAGATTGATCCCAAAGTGTCAAAAATGTTGGCTTTGTGGTTAAAGTACCAAATACATTTGTCCATTCGGCAGGAGTCTGCAAAATGATTGGTCCAAAATTCATTAATAGAGGTTTGCCATTAATTTTGATATAATTAGCATCAGTAAAATAATTATTTTGTACATAAGCTAAATCTGTTTTTGCAGCACTGGTTACCGAAATGGCTTTTCCAGCATCTACTGCACTTTTGGTTACTCGATCTTCATACACAATGGCATATTCTAAACCTACTTTTTCCAGCATATCAATCAGCTGTTCGGTATTTTCTTTGACCATTCTATAGTCATATACATCAAAAGTTCCATACCAATCTATTAGAACTCCATCGATTCCAGAGTATTTCATCATCAATAAATGATTTTCAATCACATTTTTATCGCCTGAGTGATAAGGTCCAATCAGCGGATAATAATAAGATGCTATTTCTCTACGGCCGCTAGCCGCAACATTATTCGGATTTTTGTTAGCCATTGTCCAATGATATCCCCATTTTTTATCGGCACTGCTTTCGTTGGTTTCAAACCACGGCATGTAGTGAACATAAATTTTGGTGCTGTTGGTTTTCTCTATCGCAACAGGTTTTACTACTTCTGGTTCTACGGGTTTTTCTGGACCTTTGTCATCACTGCTGCAGCCAGCAACCATCACAATGTTCATTAAACCGAAAACCAGCGATGTGATATATCTTTTCATACTGATGTATTATTTATTATTTTATATTTTTTGCCACAGATTAAAAGATTAAAAAGGATTTTTTGTTTTGTATTTGTTTAATTATAATCTGTGAGAATCTTTTAATCTGTGGCTAAAATAAAACCCTTCAGATATTCATTCTTAAAAACATGTCAGCCTTCCACGACTAACCAACATGGAAGACTGACAGTTTAGAAACCTAATTCAAAGGATACCCAGGATTTTGTTTCAGGTTTTTATTTGTAGTTAAAACTGTACTCGGAATTGGGAAAATTGCTCTGTATTTCTCCGTTGCTCCTTTTGACCACCATGGCAGGAAGAATGTTCCAAAACGAATATTATCTGTTCTTCTTCTTCCTTCAAATGTAAATTCTTTCAACAATTCTTTGTCAATAAAAGCAAGATCAATAGTTGCCGGCATTTCTTCTCCAGCACGTGCGGTTACTTGTTGTAAAAATGGTCTTGCTAAATCTGGCGAGCCCAAACGCACGTAACATTCTGCCTGCATCATTAAGATTTCTGCATAACGAATTAAAACGAAATCATGATCACGCTCCCATTGTTCTCCTGCTTTCATTTCGTATTTAGCTAAACGAACTCCTTCATTTTCTTTGGCATCTGTTAAACTTGTCAAGTTTTCTGTATAAGTCAACGGTTCTCCATTGTCCATCATAATTACAGAACCCGTGGCAAGATTAATTTGATCTCCTGCCAGCATACATTTTTTTCTTTTGTCTGTATCTGCAAAAGTTGAATATACTCCAGGCTGAGCGCACATTCCGTTAGCGCTCCAAGGGTAATTTCCTATTGGTGAAATTGCTAATTTTTGATTATAATGAGCAGACATTGAGTTCATGTAATTTCCAACCGTTCCTGCTTTTGAATCGTAAGGAATTGCAAAAATGATTTCGCTTGAAGTTTGATTTTCTGTGGCGAAATTGGCAAAGAAATCTGGTGTTAAACTGTAACCTGTTACTTTCTGACATGCATCTAAACAATCCTGCCAGCGCGCCACGCCAATAAATGCTTCAGAATTCAGATATAATCTTGCCAAAATTGAATAGGCTACATTTTTAGTCAATTTCGAATACACTACATTGCCATTTAAATACGGAATTGCATCTGTAAGCTCTTTTTCAACAAAATCGTATACTTCTTTTCTAGTTGAATTGGTTGGAAGATCTGTATCTTCAAAATTAGTTACGATTGGCACGTTTCCAAATAAATCCAAAAGATTGTAGTAGTAATAAGCTCTAAGCGCTTTTAATTCTGCAAAAATTGGGGCTTTTGCTTTCTCTGTCAATGACGATTTATTGATTTGATAAATGATCGCGTTGATCTTAGCAATTCCAGTATAATTGTAACGCCAAGCCGAAAGAATCATTCTATTATCAGCTTTCCAAGTATGTTTTTGTGCATCTTGATATTGTCCGCCATCGTACCAGTTTGTTCCTCTTGTTGGAATTGTAGCTTCGTCTGAAACTACTTCATTCAAAAAGAAAACATATTCGCAAGTCGGGAAATTATTCGATATTGCATCAGAGAATCCTCTTAAAGAAGAATAAGCTCCACCAACCAACGCATCTATTTCTTTAGGTGTGTTTCCAAAATTTCCATCTTCTACTTGATCATATAACTGTTCGTTTAGATCAGTACATGATACCGTAAAAAGCATGCTTAAAAGTATCGCTGCTGTTATTTTGATTTTCATTTTTAATATTTTATGGTTATCAATTCGCTTAATTATTCAGCGTAAAATTTAGTCCAACAGAAATCGTAGTTGGTCGAGGATAATTGTTGTACCTGTCAATTCCAGGAGCTGCTAATCCCGTTTGATCCATTACTCCAGTTTGATTTATACCGTCTTGAGCATTTAGACCAATCTCTGGATCTACACCTTTGTAACCTGTAATTACAAATAGGTTTTCTCCCATTACATAGAATCTAACTTTAGATTTTTTGTATTTTAATGGCAGTGTGTAACCAAGTGATAAGGTTTGAAGTCTAAAGAATGATGCATCTTCAATCCAATAATCAGAATACTTTGGCGCCGATGTAATACCGCTGTTTAAGAAATCATCAGGCACATTAAAAGCTGGTAACCTGTTTGGATCGTTTAACATCATATTGGTTGCATTTAATGCTTTTTGCCCAAACATTCCGTAGCCTGAAATTCCAAGATCAAAATTTCCGTAAGTAAAATTCATTCCGATACCTAAAGTTAAATCTGGCTGGATGTTTCCTAAATCTCTTTTGTCTGCATCAACCAATGCGCTCTCTGCCACTACTTCATTCGCAGCGTTATAATATTGAATTTTTCCATCAGCATCTAAACCAGCGTTTTTGAATCCCCAGAAAGTTCCAACTGGATATCCTTCGGCAATAATTTGAGAATATTGTCCAGACATACCTGCTAAACCGTGCAGAGATCCGCTGTAAATAACATCTGTTTTGTACGTTGGGTTCGAAAGTTTTTCGATTTTTTGAACGTTATGACCAAGTGTCAAATTCGCATTCCAATTGAATTTATCTCCTTTTACAATATCCGCATTCAAAGTAAGTTCAACTCCTTTGTTTGACATTTCACCAACATTAGCCAGCATAGTTCCTACTAAGTAAGGAGGCTGAGGCACTTCGTAAGTATATAATAAATCTTTTGTTGTTTTAGAATACCATTCGAATGATCCTGTAATTCTATTGAAAAGACCAAAATCAAAACCAACGTTTATCTGCTCTGTTGATTCCCACTTCAAATCAGGATTCGGATTTTGTTTTGGTGAATATGCCAAACTCCAAGTTTTAGTAACTGGATCGTAATAACTGTCGTTTCCAACTCCTAAAATAGAAAGCGATTTGTATTCGCCAATTCCATCTTGATTTCCTGTAACCCCGTAACCAACTCTAACTTTTAAATTGTCTAACCATCCTTTTGAAGACTCCATGAATGCTTCGTTAGAAATTCTCCAAGCTGCAGATGCAGATGGGAAAGTTCCCCATTTATTGTTTTCTCCAAAACGGCTTGATCCGTCGCGTCTCACAGTTGCTGTCAATAAATATTTACCGTCGTAACCATAGTTGGCGCGGGCATAAAACGAAACTAAATTTGATTTTCCTTTGTATGAATAAACATCACCCAGACGATAATTGTAACCAGCCCCTAAATTGTTATAGCTGAAAGCATCTGTTACAAAACCACCTCTTTGTGCTCCAAAACCTTCGTAAATATTTTGCAGATAAGAATATCCAGCCAAAGCACTTACGTTATGTTTGTCGAAGGTTTTATTGTAGTTGACATAAAGTTCTCCTTGTGCATTTGTAAATTCGCCATAACTTCTCTGTGCAAAACCCCCTTCTGTCTGCCCTTCCATAACGGCATACGATGGTTTGTACGAACCTCCTTTTACGGCATTATGTTCTAATGAAATATTAGCTGTAGCGGTAAAATCGTTTAAGAATTTGACATCTGTTTTAAAATAACCTAATAATCTGTGTCTCTCATTATCAATGGTTCTGTTGGTTAAAATCTCAACTGGATTTTGATAAATATTTCCAGTTACTTCAGAAAACTCACCATCAGAATTGTAAACTGGAATTGTTGGATTTAAGTTGTAAGCTCTTTCAAAAATTCTATAGTCTATAGGGTGCCATTTGTCGATATTTGCAAATAATCCCATATCAAACTTTACATCTTTGTTGTCTCCAAGAAATTGATAAGCTGTAACGTTTCCGCTGATTCTTTCTAAACCAGATCTTTTTATAAGACCTTCATTGTTTAGATAAGAAAGTGAAGTTCTAAAACCGCTGTCTGCTTTACCAGAATTAATACTTAAAGTATGTGACTGCGAAACTGCAGTCTGTTCAATTGCTTTCTGCCAGTTTGTGTTTCCGCCATAATCTACAGCATCTGCCAATCCATTTTCACGAACATAACCTCTCCATTGATTGGCTGATAAAAGATCTAAATTATTGGCAGCGTAACCAAAACTTGATAATCCGCTGTACGTTACAGACACTCCTTTAGTTCCAGATTTAGTCGTAATCATGATTACCCCGTTTGCTCCTCTAGAACCATAAATTGCAGTTGCAGAAGCATCTTTAAGAACATCAACCGATTTAATATCTGCCGGCTGCACCACATTTATGTCTACCCCTGCAATACCATCAACCACAATTAACGGACTGTTGCTTGCTGTTAAAGAAGTTCCTCCACGTAATCGTATTGTAGAACCCGCGGATGGATCGCCGGAAGGACGAATAATATTTAATCCTGCTACTTTTCCTTGTAAAACTTGTTCTGTTGATGAAATGGTTCCTTTTACTAAATCATCGGCTCCAACAGTTGAAATAGCTCCCGTTAAATCTGATTTTTTTACTTTTCCATAACCTACAGAAACCACTTGTACTTCTGCCAAAGTATAACCATCATTTTGCAGACGCACTTCAAGATTAGAAGTAGTTCCTGTAACCTGAACTCTTTGAGTTGTTGAACCAATAAAAGAAACTTCGATTGCACCTCCTACGGCTACCTGAAGGCTAAATTTACCGTCAAAATCTGTTGTAGTTCCGTTTTTTGTTCCTACTTCAATGATAGAAGCCCCAGGCAATACATTGCCAGTATTGTCGTAAACGGTTCCTGATATCTGTTTTTTCCCCTGCGCAAATATGCCTGCAGAAAGAAAAAGCATAAAAATCATCAATACCGCCGATTTAGCAGTCCACATTTGATGCAGGACGCTTTTTTTATTTTTACTATTCATTAGAATTGGTGTTTTAATTTAATAGTGAATTATTTATCTAAAGTTTTTAGCGGAATTGTCGTGTCCGAAATCGTTTTGTCTTTGTTGTCTTTTACTAAAACATGAATTTCATTTAAATTTGAAATACCGTTTAGTTCAGAAACAAGATTCACGAAACCTTTAATTTCTGCAGTTCCTCCAGAAAACTCACCAGAGAATGTTTTTGTGCCAGCTGTAATAGTGTAAAGTAATTTGTTTACACCTGGTTCGTTATTTTTTCTAGACATTCCAAGAAAATCTTTTTGACTTATCTGTAATGGGAAAAAGTTGAAACTCGGCGGCGGCGGCGGAATAAATTCTCCAGCATAAATAATTTGGTCGCCAGAATTTGTTGTCCAGTCTTTTGCTACCATTAGGAAAGTAATATTTTCCATAACAAAACCTGGCTCTGTATTGTAGTACTGCTGCGGAATCAAATCCATTCTGTAAAAACCATTTCCAAGATCTTTCAATTTTGTTTTTTCAGATACATCTGGAAGCCACGCTTGATATTCCTGTAAAACTGCCCAGTTGTTTAAACCACTATGAAAATGAACGCTTTCAACACCTGCAAAACCATCTTTCAAATTAGAATTGAATAAGATACTTACTGGTTTATCAATTAAAGGTTTTGTTGGATATGATCTGATTACCTCATTTGCAGTATAAAATGACGTAAAATCTGTATACGGCATATTGGCAACCTCACTTTGTTTAGATCCGTTTTTGTTTTTTAAACGAAACCAAAAACCTGCGCTCGCTGCAATTTCTGCAGGATTTTTAGAAAAATAAACTGTTGGAGTTAAAGTAAAACTCCAAACTTTGTTCCCTTCATATTTAAGTTTGGCAAATTCAGAAGAGTTCTCCCAATTTCCAGCATCTGGTTCAGATGGCGACCAAATCCAGATGTATAAATTTTCGTTTTCTGCAAATGTTGTTCCTGATAAATCAAAATACCAGGTCACTTGTTCATCATATTTGTATACAACAGGATAAGATGACATTGGCCCTACAGCTCCAGCAGCCTCTTGTGCCTGAATAAAATTAGGAGCCATCAACAAGGCAAGTAAAATTGTATATATAAACTTTTTCATATTACTTTTTAATTAATAGCATTTAATTTAAATACATAAGACACAAAATCTACTCCGTCTGAAGAATGCGTTAACTGAATCTGCATTTCGTCATTTTTTCCTGGAACAGAAATCAATCGAAGTTCATCTGTTTTTTGAGTTTTTTGTGCATCACTGTACAAGTAGATTCTTGTTGCACCAGAATTAGTCGGCTGAAAAGCTGAGCTTAGCGCCCAGTAACCCTTTGGAGCAAATAATGGAGGGACATTTCCAGTTACTTCATAAGTTGTTGGCTGGTTTTTTTCGTCTACGCTGAAGTTGATTTTAAAATCTTCGTAGTTGAAATAGGTACTCAAGTTTTCTTCATTTGGTTCGATCTTATTTGCTTTCGCAACTTCATCAACCATTTTCAGATTTGCCAATTGCCAATTCCCATTTACTTTCTCATAAATGGTAATCGGATCTACGTAGCTTCCGTCCTCTGTGTTGTCGCAGCTAAGCGCAAAAAAACACATTATAAAAGCTAACCAATAAAGACTTTTACATTTCATAAATTTTGGTTTTTGTTAGTTTGTTACCCCTTCAAAAGGATACAGCGAAACTAGAAGTTAAATAAATCTTAAAAAAAATATCTGAGAAAAATCAAGATAAAATTTCAATATTTAAAATAATAACTATCTAAATATCAATTATTTATATTTAATTTTATATTTAAAAAATCAAGATGTTGTTTAGATCAAAATTGGTAGTTTTTTAATGGTAAAAATGACAATATCTAAAATAATCACTATATTTTTTTCACTATGCATATATATAACTAGTTTTTATTGTATAATTGCAAATAATTTATTCGTTTTTAACATTTACAGCTTATTTTTATTCCAAAAACCACCTTCTAAAGCGATGTTATTAAACAATTTACAAGATTCTAAAAATTAGTTTTCGTCTAATCCCAAACTTATTTTTTAATTTTAAAACGAATTAACTAAAATATCTAACAACTACTTTTTACCCTAACCAAAACCAAATCATGCGAAGAATATTGATACTGCTTTTCTTCATTGGAAGTTTTTCTCTGACTGCAAAAGAGACAAATCCTTACTTAGAAGAATTAGATCAGGTTCTCTTGAAAAAAGATGTTTACCTGAAACAGAAATATCGAAAAATTGAAGCTTTAAAGAAAAACGTTTCAAAGTTTACGCTTAATCAAAACAATGAAGAGCTGTACAATTGTTATATGTCATTATTTGAAGAATACAAATCTTTTAAATACGACTCTGCTTATTATTATCTGGAGCAATCTAAAATCAAAGCTAAAATTTTAAAAGATCCCAAGTTTTTGTCTAAAAGCCGAATTAAAGAAGGTTTTGTTTTACTGTCTTCTGGACTTTTTAAAGAAGCAATTGATACTCTAAATGTTATTGATGATACTAAACTTGATCTTAAAAATAAATTTGAATATTATAACATTAAAGCCCGAGCCTATTATGATTTAGCCGACTACAACCGTGATCAGCGCTTTAACATTCATTATGTGCAGCAGGGAAATCATTTCTTAAAAAAGGCATTGGCTTTAATTGGTACAAATACTAATGAATATTGGGCCGCAGAAAGCCTGAAACGTCTAAAACAGCAAGATTGGCGCGGTGCAGAATTTGCCTTTAGTTATTGGATCAACAATTATAATCTGCCTCCGGATTATTACGGAATTGCAACTTCGAGTCTAGGATATATTTATTCGGAAAGAGGTTATACTAAAAAGGCTATTCAATATCTGGCGCTTGCCGCAATTGCAGATGTCAAAAATGCAACAAAAGAAACGGTTGCACTTCGAAATTTGGCCAACGAACTTTTTAAAATGGGATATTTGGATAAAGCCAACGAATACATCAATATTGCGATGGATGACGCCACTTTTTATAACGCCAGACATCGAAAAATTGAGATTTCATCTATTCTGCCAATTATAGAAAAGGCACAATTGAATAATGTAAAAGACAAAAATGATAAACTGGAAAAAATCATTATTCTATTGACTATTCTTACGGTTATTATTTTTCTGTTTTTAGGGATTATTTTCAAGCAGTTGAAAGAAAAAAATAAGGCTAGAAAAATTATGGCTTCTTCTTATCTGCAATTACAAGAAATGAATGTGAGTTTAAGCGAGGCAAATGCTATAAAAGAAGAATATATTACGTATTTCATCAAAGCAACTTCGGCTTTCATCAATAAAATAGATCATATTCAGAAAAGCACGCTTCATAAAATTATCACCAAAAAAACAGATGAAGTTATTGCCAGTTTAAAGCGCTATAACGTAAAGGAAGAAAGAGAAAATCTATTTCATCAATTTGATGAGATCTTCTTGAGATTGTTTCCCACTTTTGTGACCGAATTCAATAAACTGTTCCCAAACGATCATAAATGCATTGTAAAAAAAGGCGAACTTTTGAATACCGAATTACGAATTTTTGCTTTGTACCGATTAGGAATTCAAGACAGTAGTCAAATGGCAGAATTCTTAGAACTTTCTGTGGCTACAATTTACACCTACAAAACCAGAATTAAGAGTAAATCTGATTTTAAAGATACTTTTGAACAGAAAATTATGGAGATTAAAACTATTTAAAGGTGCTGAGATACTAAGGTTCTGAGCTTCTAAGTTTTTGAGATCTTCTAAAAGCTTCGGAGAAGCTAAATATTTATAGAAATATAGGTAATACCTCAAGAAAAAAGCTCCAGCGGAGCGACATATTATTAGTATTTAAATTTATATGTCGCTCCGATGGAGCTTTTTGTATAACAAACATTTTTCTATAAATAATTCGTCACTCTGGGACTTCTCATAAAAAGAGCAATTTCCATTATATTTTTTTTCTGATAAAACATGTCGTACGAACTACATCCCAAAAAATTCTTGAATTGCTTCGCCTATTCGCTATCGCTCAAGCCGTGGCTATATTTTATTATTCGGAAGTCTCCAATTGCAAAATTGTATTTTGATAGAGTTTACTCAACGAAAATAACTGCTCCACAAAAATCATTATTGCAATAGGCACGAAGAAAAACATGATCAAATCTTCTTCGTATAAAAAATAAGTTGTAATTAATAAAATACGGGCATATTCTAAATAATATATCCATTTTCGCTGTTCTAATAAAGCCCCGCAATTGATTAAAGTGATAATAATAAAAGAAAGTACAAACAGTTTATCGTAGATTTCTAAATAATCAAAATAATACGTAAAAGCGGTTAAAACCAGCGTACAGATTCCCAATTGTATATAGAGGTAATTTTTAAATCGAAGTCTTTGATGCGGGTTACTTTTATCCTGAAGAAAACGTTTTTCCAGAATGGGGCGAATATCTTGATCCATATGGGCTGGACTTCCAAAAACCGCCTTCCATTTCGCTTTGAATCCGCTGGAGCGTTTCCATAATTCGTAAATTTCAAAGTAATAATGAAAGTGCTGCCACAAGAAACTATAGCTTTTGAGCGGGTGCGTTAATCCGTATTTTGGTTTTTCTTCCTCGGTTTGAAAAGTTCCAAAAAGACGATCCCAAAACGTAAACATATCTCCGTAATTTTTATCCAGATATTTTTCGTCAGATGCATGATGAACGCCATGAACAGAAGGTGTTACAAAAACATATTCCAGCCATTTTATTTTACCAATAAGCTGTGTATGTGTAAAAAAAGAATATGCTCCGTGGACAATTAGCATCGTGATTACCATTGCAGGATGAAAACCAATTAATGGCAGCACACACCAAAATCCCGTTCGTATTATTGCCTGAAAAGTTGTAATTCTGGCCGCAGCGGTAAAATTAAATTCTTCGCTGTGATGATGCACAATATGCGCTGCCCAGAAAAAATTGACTTCATGTCCTAATCGGTGGTACCAATACCACACGAAATCGGTGGCAAGAATGAGGGCAAACCAAACCAAAGCGTTGCTCGGAATATCAAATATTCTATAATCGTCATAGATTAAATAATACAACTGATAAAAACTGGCGGCAATAAATAAGTTAATCAACCGCTCTGCAATACCAATGCTAATATTAGAAACTGAGCTTTCATAGTTAAAAATTTCAGGCCTTTTTCTGCGTTGAGCAAGCTTATATTCTAAAAACAAAAAAAGAAAAAAGGCTGGCATAGCAAAAGCTAGAAAATTGATATTTTTCATTTGTATGATATTTTTCGATTCTAAAAATTGTATTTAATAGCACAAACGAAAAAGACACTCCCGTTAATTACCTTTTTAGGGAGACTAAAAATGTAATCAACGAAAATGATCTTTACGAAGTAAACCTGATTTAATTCTGTTTATACTGAGGCGCTTCTAAAGCAACTTCTTTTACCGATTGTGTTTCGGCTACTTTTTTCAAAGCAATAATATAAGCAGCAATACGAGGCGTTACATCATGTTTTACTGCAACTCTAAAAACAGTATCAAAACCTTTTTCTAATATATCCTCCAGACGTTTGTTAATCTGGTGAATTCTCCAAGACTCCAAAAGCGAATTTTGAAGCCATTCGAAATAAGAAACCGTAACACCGCCGGCATTGGCTAAAATATCAGGAACAACTAATATATTTTTATCATGGAGAATTTGATCTGCATCTGAAGAAACGGGACCATTGGCACCTTCAACAATAATTCTTGCCTGAACATCACCAGCATTTTTCTGGGTAATAACATCTTCCTTAGCTGCAGGAATCAATACATCGACATCTAAAAGCAATAAATCTTCGTGTTTTATGGCAACAGAATTTGGATAACCTTTTATGGTTTTATTATTCAAATTATAATACAAAATCAGTTCTGGAATATTGATTCCGTCTGGATTATGCAAAGCTTCTGAAACATCACTTACGGCAACGATTTTTATTCCTTTTTCATATAAAAATAAAGCCGAATGCAGTCCGACATTTCCAAAACCTTGAATAGCCGCAGTAGCTCTTGCAGGTCTGATTTTTAATTTTTGAAGTGCCAGAAGACTTATAATACTTACGCCTCTTCCTGTAGCTTCTACTCTGCCTAAAGATCCTCCAGAATGAAGATGTTTTCCTGTAACTACGGCATGAATTGGTCTGCCGTGCACTATCGAAAATTCATCCATCAGCCAGCCCATTTCGTCTGGACCAGTTCCCATGTCTGGAGCTGGAACATCTTTTTCTGGTCCAAAAATATCCGCTAAAGCTTTTGTGTAAGCTCTTGTAATTTTTTCTAATTCTGCCTTAGAATGTTTTCTAGGATCGCAAATAATGCCGCCTTTAGCGCCGCCAAACGGAATTCCGGTTACAGCAGATTTCCAGGTCATCCAGGCGGCAAGTGCTTTTACTTCATCGAGATTAACAGCGGTATCATATCGAATGCCTCCTTTTGAAGGTCCTAAAGCTGTATTGTGAATTACTCGGTAACCTTCAAAATTTTGAACGTCTCCGTTATCTAAGGTAATAGAAAAGTTTACAGTGATTTGTTTTTCTGGCCGCTGTAGTTTTTGTCGAATAGAATCATCTAATTTTAAAATATCTGCAGCAATATTAAAGCGATCAATCATCGATTGAAAGGGATTATGTTTTATAATTTCTGAACTCATAATATATAGTTTTTAGTTTTGGGTTACTTTTTAAGTTATATCTTCTTTATGAAGATTTTTATCTGCTTTATTGCTTCTGCTACATGCAACACGGAATTTTTATTAAACAGCAGCGCATCAAAATATTTATATTTCTATTGGTTCTCATATTTCATTTTTTAAATAATTCAAAAAAAAGCCTTTCATGGTGCAATGAAAGGCTAAAAAAAAAAATAACTAACAAGTACTTTCTCTATTAACGCCATTTCAAAACGCGGTTCATCATGCAGCACATCGCAAAGCTGCATGGAAAAAACGTTTTCATATTTCGGCTATAGTTTTTCATTGTTGAAGCAAATCTACAAAAATATATTTATAAATTCTATAGAATTAGTCGAGTTTATTTTCGATCAATTGAAAACATAACATTAAATCAACTGTAAATTAAAGGATTAACGTCTAAAAAAATTTACTGCAATTGTGAAATAAATATAAAAACGATAGCAATTAAAGCCAGAAACAAGCCAAAAATATTAGTTTTAGAAAGCTTTTCTTTAAAGAAATAAGCTCCAATTATAGTTCCAAGAATAATAACCCCCATGTTCATTCCTGCAAAAACTGTCGACGGATTTTCTGCAAATGCTTTATGAGCTTTTAAGTAGAATAAAATATTTCCGAAATTAAAAACTCCAACCAGCATTCCGAAAGGAATATTTTTAACTTCTAATTTTTCTTTTGGAATAATTATTTTATAAAGCACGATAAAGACAGAAACAGCAAACGAAATTAGAAAAACCAAAAACAAAGATGTTGTATAAGGAACTGCCGTATACAAAGCAATTTTCTTAAAAAGTATATCTACAAGTCCAAAACCGAATAATACCAATGCTGGATAAATCCATTTATTGTCATTATTGTCAGACTGTTTTCTAAGAATGAATAAAAGGGCGGCAAAACCAATTAAAACACCAATAACTTTATAAGTGTTAAATGACTCATTAAACAAAAGCCAGGCTGCTAAAATGGGAATAAAAAGCGACAATCGCTGCGCGGCATCTGTTTTTGCAATTCCCATAAATCGAATGGAAAGTGCCAAAAATAAAAACACAATTGGAAGTAAAATTCCGACTGCTGTATAAATTCCTAAAGGTGCATTATTATCTAATGATTGAAGGTCTGGTCCAAAAGTAAAATAGCAGAGCGTAATGGCTGTTATATAATTGAAAGAAATGATCTGAGAAGGATTTGCATTGTATTTTCTTGAAATTTTGAATACAACACCCACAATAACACTGCATAAAATGCTTAAAATAAGGAATAACATAGATTTATATTTGGATTGTAAAAGTACTCTATTCCAAAATAAAAAGGCCCAACCGGTTTTAAAAAACCAGTTAGACCAGATAAGATTTTAAAGAAAATTAGCTTAAAATTTACTGATATAACTTCCGTAAATATCTCTAAACTGATTTCCTTTTGCAAATCTGTCTTTGCTTAATTTTCTATATTCAACCAATCCCCACAAAACAAATTCTTTCATAAAGTATTGATCTTCTTTTGCCAGTTGAGGCTGGTATTTTTTTAATAATTCATCTAATGGAGTAACTTCATCCAGAATATTTTTATACTCTGCGTCTGAAGCATCGTCTAATAATTCGAAACCACTTTCGGCAAAAAACCATTCTACAACATCAGAATACGGCGTTTTTTCGTCTGGTTTTTCTAATTTTTCAATTTTAGGAAAATATTCTGGAAACAAAGTTCTGATCGCTGAACCAATAAGACTTTCTGCCACAACATCTGCTCCCTCCTGCTCGCCTTCGTAAACCAATTCTACTTTTCCTGTAATCGCTGGGATAATTCCGATAAAATCAGATAAACGCAGTGTTGTTTTATCAACTCCTGAAATCAAAGCACGGCGTTCTGCGGTACTTATTAAATTTTCAAAAGCTGTAATACTCATTCTGGCACTTACTCCGCTTTTATTATCAATGAATTCGCTTTCGCGGGCTTCAAAACTTATTTGTTCTAAAATATCTCTGGCTAAGCTCGGTACATAAACGATATCCGTTTGGTTTTGATCCAATTTAGATTCCTGTTCTGTAATAGTTCTTGCAATAGCAATATTCTCAGGATAGTGCGTTAAAATCTGAGATCCAATTCTGTCTTTTAAAGGTGTTACTATACTTCCTCTATTGGTATAATCTTCTGGATTTGCCGTGAAAACAAACTGCATATCCAGAGGCATCCTAACTTTAAAACCTCTAATTTGTATGTCGCCTTCTTGAAGGATATTGAATAAAGCAACTTGAATTCTTGCCTGTAAATCGGGTAATTCGTTGATTACAAAAATACAGCGGTTCGCTCTCGGAATCATTCCGAAGTGAATTACGCGGTCGTCTGCATAAGATAATTTCAAATTTGCTGCCTTTATTGGGTCTACGTCTCCAATTAAATCAGCAACGGTTACATCTGGAGTTGCTAACTTTTCGAAAAAGCGATCACTTCTATGCAGCCAAGAAATTGGTGTTTCGTCCCCTTTTTCTTCAATTAAATCTTTAGCAAAACGAGAAATCGGATTTAACGGATCGTCATTAATTTCTGAACCCGATACAAACGGAATATATTCATCTAATAATTCGATCATTTTACGCGCCAAACGAGTTTTTGCCTGTCCGCGAAGTCCGAGTAAATTAATATTGTGACGTGATAAAATTGCGCGTTCTAGTTCTGGAATTACAGTATTTTCAAAACCATGAACGCCTTCAAAAACAGGTTTTCCAGATTTTATTTTTTCACGAAGATTATTTCGCAATTCATCTTTAATGCTTGTACTTTTATATCCAGCGGCTTTTAATTGACCTAAAGTCTTTATATTATTTATTTCCATTTTATTGAAATATAGATTGTTTATTATTGATTTGGTGAGCGTTATATTTTTTTTGTCAAAGAAACCTTTGAACCTACATAGACGCACTGCTGTGCGTCTCTACAGAAAAAAACTTTGAACCTTTGTTCCTCTGAACCTTTGCCCCTTTATTTAATTCTTTTCTTCCTATTCGTTTCATAATCTTCAAAAATCATTTCACCCAAACCTTTCAGTCCAGTATAAAATGCTTTTCCCTGATTTGCTTCTGTAAACTGATTTACAAAACGCTGTAAATACGGATCTTTGGCAATCATAAAAGTCGTGATCGGAATATGCAGTTTTCTTGCCTGCTGCGCCTGTGTGTAGCATTTATCCACAATATATTCGTCAAGACCATTACTATTCATATAATAAGAACCATCTCGTTCGCGAACGCAGCTTGGTTTTCCATCGGTAATCATGAAAATCTGCTTGTTGGTATTTCGTTTTCTGCGAAGGATATCCATTGCCAGCTGCAAACCTGCAACCGTATTGGTATGATAAGGTCCAACTTGCAAATACGGCAAATCTTTAATTGGAATTGTCCAGGCATCATTTCCAAAAACTAAAATATCGAGTGTATCTTTTGGATATCTTGTCGTAATTAATTCAGCAAGAGCCATTGCCACTTTTTTTGCAGGTGTAATTCGGTCTTCGCCGTATAAAATCATGCTGTGACTGATATCGATCATCAAAACCGTACTCATCTGTGCTTTGTACTGCGTTTCTTCGACAACCAAATCATTTTCCGTGAGCATAAAACTTTCTACACCATTATTGATCTGTGCATTTCGAAGGCTTTCAGTTAAAGAAATTCTTTCTAAACCATCTCCAAAATTAAACTCACGGAATTCCCCTGTGTGTTCATCTCCATTTCCGGCATGTTTCGTTTTATGATTACCGCTTCCTGAACGCTTCAAATTACCAAAAATCTGATCTAAAGCCTGTTGTCTTATTGCTCGTTCGGTTTTTGCAGTTATTCCTAATCCAGGACTTCCATCGTCTTTAACTTCATCTCTGATGTATCCTTTTTTCTTAAGATCCTCGATAAAATCGTCGATAGTATAATTTTCGTCGGTAAGTTTGTATTCTTTGTCCAGTTCCCGAAGCCAGTTTATAGCTTCGTCAAAATCGCCCGAAGTATGGGTGATCAACTCTTTAAAAATAGTAAAAAGTTTGTCAAACGGAGACTGAAAAGGAGCTTCGTAAGTCTTAAAGTAAAAGCCTTTTTTAAATTCGTTTTTCATAAATCTAAAATTACGTCTTTTTAGAATTATGAAAAACGAATCGTTTATTAATTTTTAGTTAAAATATTTAATCAAAAACTACAATTAACAATGTTAGATGTATTAATTATTCAAACTTTCCGTCTACGTAGTACCAAGATCCATTTTCGAACTTAAAAGTAGAAAACTCATAATGTACTTGTGGTTTATTATTTGAATCTAAAAAGTATGCTTTGAATTCAACTGTATTTTCTGTAAAACTCAATATTTCTAGTTTCTGCCATTTATTCGAAACTGCCCATCTTAAAATTTCTGGTTTTGAATAATATTTTCTTTCTGAACTATAAGTTGTTTCTAAAAGATAATCTGCATTATGAGAAGCGTATGCCGAATATCTCGAACGCATTAATACCAATGCAGATGGAGCTTTTTGACTAGTATCTAAATACAATCCGCAGCAGTTTTCAAACAATAAACCGGTATCGCAGAAGCATTTTTTATTCTCCATCGACTGGTTCTTCTCCATTAATTTTTACATGAAGCTGATTCAACAAAACCTGATAACGAGTGATTTCTCTTACTTCCTCATCTTCTTCAGCAAAATCAATCATTTCATCTAGTGTTTCGCTTACTTCCAATAATTTATTGTTTGCTTCTCTATCATTTTTTGCAGCGATCAAATCGATAATTTCTTGTACGCTCGCTTTTAAGGTTTCGAATTTACTATTCATATATTTTTTTTGTTTTTATTTTGTTTCAAGTTTCAGGTTTCAGGTTTCATGTTCCAAACGTTAACTTGAAACATGAAACCTGAAATTTAAAAACTTATTTACTCTTCGTTTTTACTTTCGTTAAATTTCTTTACAATTTCCTTTAGCTTTTCTTTACGAGCTATTTCGGCTTGCTTTGCTTTTGCTTGGGCTTTGTGCAATTTATCATTGTGTTTCTTGATATTGCGTTCGTTATTGCGTCCCATTATATTTCTCTTTTAATTTGTTCCAACGTTTTCTCCGTAAAAATTAATTCGTTGATAATCTGCTTTCGCAATTCATCAATATCATCATAATCAAAATGCTTTGCCCAAGAAGTTAATTGTTGCAAATTTCTTATTTGTTTCAATCTTTTAGTCGTTTCAAAACTTGTTCGCAGCACTGCTTTACCATCATATTCTGGGTTCTGTTTATGCTCATAATTGGCAAGATTCTTTTCGAAATCGGCTTTTATGTAATACAGTTTTTCTGCGGCATTATCTGGGTAAAATTCTTCCCAATTAGCAAAACCAATCTTAGTTTTGGATTCTGTTTCAGGCTCTCTGGCTATTAGACGCCATTTACTGTTTGCTAATCTTCCCCAATGATTGGAAACGCGGTACATTCCCGCTTCTGTATAATAATAGGAACTTCCTGCTTTACTTTCAAATTGCTTTTTTAAACCTTCAATTTCATTTGGAAGCACTTCCTTAAAGGCACAAAATGTATTTTTAAAAGAATTAGGATGTGGCTTAAAGTTTTTCTGCATGCTGCAAATATACTCAGATTGTACGGAACTCCCTAAAACAAACATTAATTGCTTACCTTTGCTTCGTAATTTCAAAATAAAAAAAGATGTCTAAAGATTCACAACAAAAAATGCCGCAAAAAGGAGTTTTTACAGGTATTATAGAAAAAGATGAAAACAATAATTATTTCTGTGGCGAATATCTTTTAGATTATAAAATGGTTCAATCTAACTTTAATGTCGGCGATTGGATTACTATAAAGTCAATTATCGAAAATCCAAGCGATATCAGCTACAATAAATATCCAAAGAAATCAAGAAACTTCGATAAGGCTAATCATAAGCCGGAATAGTTCTTTGTTTCAAGTTTCAAGTTTCAGGTTGGAACGTTTAATTTTTAACGCAGAGAACGCAAAGTTTTTTTTATCTAAAGGAACGTTTATAAACACAGAGTTCGCAAAGCTTTTTTTATGCAAGGCATTGCGAACTTTGCTTTTGTAAATAATGTTTAAATAAAAATCTTAGCGTTCTTTGCGTAATTCTTGGTGAACTTTGTGTTAAAAAAATCTTAGCTTCCTTTGCGGTTAAATAAACTTATAGTTACTTTTCTCAATATTTTGTACATCAAAACTAAAAAGTTAAAAAAAAGTGTACCTTTGCAAAAAATTTGTCGATTTGAACTAATTAATATCGATTTCAAACTAATAGACAAGTAGTTACCTTTTATTTATGAAAAAAATAGTTGAATACCGCAAGTTACTAAACGTAGAAAAAACTGCAGAGTTAAAAGAGTTAAAAACAATTTATCGTAATGCAATGAAAGAAGCGCATCCTGATAAATTTCAAGGAGATGACGCTGGTCTAAAAGCTGCTGAAGAAAAAAGTAAAACTATCATCGAAGCTTACCACTTTTTAGTAAGCATTCACCCTGATACTATTAAACTTAATTTACCTGAGTACACAGAAACAATTTCAACTTGTACAATTACAGATTATAAATTTGTTGAAGGTCGTTTAATCATTGACTTTTCTAACGGAAGCGTTTACGAATACATTAGTGTTCCTAAAGCAACTTACGTTAAAATGGTAAATGCTGATTCTCCTGGAAGATTTGCAAAAAGACATATCTTAAACTCTTTTACTTGGAGAAAGAAAACAAATCAAGAATAGTTTTTAAACACTATATTTACAAAAAAGCGCTCTATTAAACGAGCGCTTTTTTTATGTCAAAAAATTAAAAATTTGATTATTAAGATTTAAAATTAGTTTCTAGTTAAGAGTTTTAAATCAAATTAAGCCAACAAACACACTGATTCAATGGGTTTTAAGGCTAAAAAAACTATAACAAAATTTTAGGTTACAAAATTCTGTATGTTTTATAATTTTAGATACTTTTGTTGCACAAATCAATTAACTAATTAATTTTTTATAATGAAAAAAATACTTTTTGTACTTACAGCTTCTGCAGCTATCATTTCTTGCAGCAAAGTTAAAGATGGAGAATACCTTATTACAGGTACAGCTACAGGGATTGAAAACGGGAAAACTATTATTTTACAAGGTGCAGATCCTGCTACAAGAATGCCAGTTTCTCTTGATACAGTAAAAGTTGAAAATGGAAAATTTGAAATAAAAGGAAAAGTAACTGAACCAGCTTTCCATACTTTGATTTTACAAGGAGCTAATGGTCCTATTCCATTGATTCTTGAATCAGGTGAAATTAAAGTTACAATTGATAAAGACAGTATCCAAAAATCTAAAGTTTCTGGAACTTACAATAATGATGAGTATGTATCTTTCATTGAAGATATTACAAAAACTCAAAAAAGCTTAATTGATTTTCAGAAAAAGAATAATCAAAAAATGCAGCAAGCACAGCAAGCTCAAGATACAGCAGTTATCAACAGCTTGATGAAACAATACATGGAAATCCAGAAAGAAGTTGGAGAAAACAGCAAAAAGAAATATTATACTTATGCTGAAACTCATCCAAAATCATATATCTCAGCTATTCTTATTCAAAATTTATTGAATGATCCAACAGCTGATACTAAAAAATTAGAAAGCCTTTACAATTCTTTAGATGAGTCTTTGAAAAAGACTACTCCTGGAAAAGAAATCAAAACTAGATTTGGCCAAGCAAAAATGCCATCTGTTGGAGCTACAGCTGCACCAGTGGGCAGTGCTAAATGAAGAGCAGATTTTTCGGCTCCTAATCCAGAAGGAAAAGTAGTTTCACTGAAACAAAGTTTAGGTAAAGTAACAATCGTAGATTTCTGGGCTTCATGGTGTGGACCATGCAGACAAGAAAATCCTAATGTTGTAGCAATGTATAAAAAATTGCACCCAAAAGGATTAAATATTGTTGGAGTGTCTTTAGATAAAGATGCTGCAAAATGGAAAGAAGCGATTGCAAAAGATGGCTTAACTTGGACACACGTTTCAAACCTAAAATTTTGGGACGAGCCAATTGCAAAACAATATAATGTTGAATCTATTCCTGCAACTTTTATTCTTGATGCCTCAGGAAAAGTGGTTGCTCAAGACTTAAGAGGTCCAGAATTGGAAGCAAAAATCGTAGAGCTTTTAGCTAAATAATAGCATTTTCAGAATAATAAAAAATCTCCCTCGTGGAGATTTTTTTATTTTATACTCAATATTGAAAACTCATTAAAAATAGCAACAGTTTTAATTAATCAGCCCTTAGAAAACGATCTGCATATTAAATATGTTTGTGTTTTTTTTTTAAGTCAACACTCATAAACAAAACAGAATTTTTGATCAACTTTACTCTTGATTTATGAGGAAAATCAGTAATTATAAATTTAAATCTATGTTGTAAAACATAAAAAAATGTCAATCAAAAATTAAGAATAATCCTGCTTTATTGAATAAATAAAAAAAAAGCAACAATTAAGCTTTTTTTATTTTCTTCACTTCCAATGAATTAAAAAATAACTTTAAAATAACTTAAAATTAAGTGCTTTTTTTGTTTGCAAATGTAGAAAACGTTGCTATCTTTGCAACCGCTTAGAACAACAAAGCGCAACAATACAAAGCTGAGGGGAGATACTCAAGCGGCCAACGAGGGCAGACTGTAAATCTGCTGTGTGAACTTCGCAGGTTCGAATCCTGCTCTCCCCACGGAAAGGCTGAAAAGCCGGAAAACTTAAAGTTTTCAATCTTTTCAAAAAGCCTTAAAAAATGTCTTAAAGCCAGTAAATCCGATGATTTACTGGCTTTTTTGCTTTATGGGCTGTTTTCAATATTTATAAATGCTCACAAAATTAAAGGTGCAGAATCGGTGCACTTTCCGGCGCGCAGAAAAGTGCACCAGAAACAGCAAAAATCCCTTATATTACAGGGGTTAACGAGATTAACGACTTGATTTGGCAGTGATATTATTCTACATTTATTAATTTAAAAAGTAGGATATGTTGGAAAGCAGTTTTGGTTTGGGATTCTTTTTAAAAAGACCCAAAATAGAAAGTAGAGAATGGATCGTATATTTCAGAATAACTGTTGACGGTATCCGTAAGGAAAGCTCAACTAAGAGAAAATGGGATAATACACGATGGGATCAAAGGTTCGAAAGAGCGGTCGGCTCAAAGGAAGATGCAAAGTCACTGAACTTCTTTTTGGATTCGCTGACTTTAAAAATCAATGAAATCAAAACCGAAATGATGTACAGCGGCAAAATCATAACCGCTGAAAAAATTATGGACGAGGTTCTGGGAAGGACAGCCCCAAAGATTAAGGTGCTGGAAGAATTTCAAAAGCATAACGATGAAATGGAGGCGCTTCTTGGAAAAGGCTATGCAAAAGGCACCCTTGAACGGTTTACCATTACTAAAAACCATTTGACTGCGTTTATAAAATTCAAGCTTAAAAAGCACGATCTTGAATTTTCGGATTTGAATCTTGAGTTTGTAAAGGATTTCGAGTTTTACCTTAGAACTGTACGGGACTGCAGTAACAACACCACCCTAAAGTATATTGCAAATTTCAAAAAGATTGTAATCCGCGCCATCGATAAGGAAATTATCACAAAGGACCCATTTAAGAACTTTAAGGGACGTAAAACAAAGCTTGTAAAAAAACCGCTCACCGCACAGGAATTGTACGAACTTGAAAGTCATTATTTCACAACTGACAGGCTGAATGTCGTTAGGGATGTATTTGTCTTCCAATGCTACACTGGCCTGGCGTACATAGACGCATATCAATTAAAGAAAAAGGATATCAAAGAAGGTATTGATGGAAACCTATGGATTATGTCCGAAAGGCAGAAAACAAACTCATCATTTAATGTCCCTCTTCTTCCCCAAGCACTGAAAATAGTTGAAAAATATAAAGAGCACCCGCTTTGTATCCAGCGTGGAACCGTGCTTCCTGTTTCATCCAACCAGAAAATGAATGAGTACCTGAAGGAAGTTGCTGTATTGTGCGGTTTTCCTTTTACGCTCAACACGCATATGGCCCGCCGTACTTTCGGAAGCACGGTAACCCTCAATAACAATGTTCCTATTAACGTCGTTAAAGAACTGCTTGGTCATGCATCGGTAAAACAGACTGAAGCATATGCTATAACCGAGCAGGCCACAATCGGACGTGAAATGTCCATTTTGAATAAAAAGCTCAACAAAACCTCTTCAAAGATTTCAAAACCCGATTTAGCGGTTCTCGGAAGACTTGAAAAAGAAATACAGGCAATCAAAAAGAAATACAATATAACTTCCTGATATTTGCATTCAGGTATCAATTAAAACGAGAGAGGCTATCTCAAAATTGTTGAGATAGCCTCTTTTTATATAGTTTAATTTCACTCTTATAACCTGGATGATAAGATGGTGTGTACTTAATGTAGCCTAAATCCTGAAGCTGTTTAAAATACTTATGATACGTGGGCAGCGTATTGACATGTGAGAGCTCCATAATTTTACTGCGGCTGACTTTAATCCTTCTTCTCTGCCCCTGCCTATACCCTAATCCTAATATTGCTATTAAAATAGACAAATGCCAGACATTCAGCTGTGGATCTTCACTGTATAGTGAGATGTAATCCATAATCTTCCTTTCTTTAAACCTATTGTTTTGTTTCATCATCAAATAATTTTTGAAGATCTTCTTTATTGTAGTAGTACGAGCCAAACACTTTTTTGAAACGCACTTTTTGGCTTATTCTAAGATTTTGTACTGAACCTGCTGAAATATCAAGCAGTTTTCTCACAGACTTACTTCTAATCCACTCTGGCTCCAAAGTTTCTTTCAGTCCACAATCCTTATCTTTAAATGCAGCCTGTATTTTATCAATCAGAAGAAGACCAAACTCTTTTAAGTCTTCCTTAGTCACAAATTCATTCATGCTTTAATTATATGAAAGTTATTAATCGCAGAACTTTTAGATGTCCGCATCAGCTGAAAACAAAAAATATACTTCACTCCCTCGTGTTTTCTTAAAGGAGGGTTTATATTTTAAGTAACCGTATTGATGAAGCTCTTGGACACATTTATGATATGTATTTGCAGAGGAAACTTTAGCAATAACTATAATCTCCGAGCTGAATACAAAAATTGGGTTAACAAAGCCCTTAACGGATCTAAACTGCAATAAGGCCGCATAAATGGCAATATGCATTGGACTAATCCGATAATCATTCTCTATTGCGGTGAAAAAATCCGATAAAGGCTTTAAGGTCTCCATAATTTTAAAGTGTAGGAGTTTTTCTTTTCTTTATTTTATTGTCTTTCCTCCCTGAATCCCCTTCATCTGAATCTGGATTTTGTTTTTGATCTTTAGAAACTGATTCTTTTTGAGATTCAGCCTTCTTCTCTTCCTTGCTCTCTCGATGGTTGATTCGCTGGAGATTTGTATCATAAACATTGACGGTCTTAAATTGCGGATTAGCCTCAACATACATTTTACTTTCAACGCCGCCCACAACAAAAGTCGCCGACTGAAGATTTCCTTTCTTAAGCGAATTCAAAAGATCCTCTTTATACTGCGGAGTATTCAGCTCCTTGATTGAATGTTTTGCCAGACTTGCTTCCAGATCATACCCGTAGTTCTGATGGTATTGGTTCAGCTTAAAATTACCATTGTCAGATTGTTTAAAGTCAATTTTAAGCCAGCAATTATAGCTCTCCCCTTCTTTGTTTTTGAGATCTTTATTGACAGATCTGCCTTCCATCAAATTATAAGCCTCCTTCATTGTAATGCTGGCGCTGTCTTTATTGATGTAGAAGGTCTGTTCCAGACCAGGTTTGTTTTCTTCTTTCTGAAGATTGACATGATAGGAATTAAAAAAATACATATCTGTCTGCTCAGACCTTTTGAAATTTAATTCTACAGTTATGGTATCCTTATTTGGTAGACCATTGTTCATAATGCCGGTGTGCATGATTTTAAAATCCTTATCTCCCTTCATTATGTTCTCTCGCAGTTCAGCATCGAACGTTTCTCCAAATCCAGTATATTTCAACTGGTCTTTCAGGTATTCTAAATTTTTCTCATTCATTGTATTTTCATTTAAATTGTTTCCTAAAAATTCTTTTCTTTCTCTTTCCCATGCGGCAAATCCAGTCAGTTCTATTGCTTCATTTTCGGAAGTATTAATTCCGCTTGCTAAAACTGCTCGTAAGTCAGCTATAATCTCTTCTATCGGCACACTTTTATAATAGTCTGCATCTGTGGTCATTTCATAGCAGTATTCTTTTGCTTCCCAAGCATTTTTAAATAACTCAATTGAATAGGTATCTGTTACCAGATCAGTATTAAAAGCAGCAAATCGATGGCCGTTATAAGCCATTTCCTCGGCAAACGACAGCATCATTTCAGTATCGGCCAGATTAATAATCATAATCTATTTTAAAAATTAAAAAGTGTCAATATTGAATTCTGTAATCGGAAATACCTTATCAGTCAGACTATTACTTATATCTACTTCCAAATGTCTTCCGCCTTTTTTTTCAATCATCTGAATCGTCAGATACTTATTCTCAGGGATGGTAAATTTCTGCAGGGCATAGACTTTTATTATTTCAGATTTATAAGGAATTACAGAAGATGATGAAGTAACATACAGAGGCTCTACTTCAATGTCCTGTGAGGCAGTCCGTTTTGATTTTCTCTTATCCTTGATAAAAAAACGAAACTGATCAATATCGTAGTTAATCTTTGATTTGTTTTCAAAAACAACACGCAGATACAAAACATCCTGCTGGATAAAGATGCCGTTCACCTCAAGTCTGATTTGATACTTTGATTTTTTTAGACCACTGATTTTTTTCTTTTTGGAATATACAGCCGAAGCACACTGTTCGATCCTTTTCTGATTTTCGTTTTCTAAAGAAAACAGCACATCCCTGCTTGTCGCCGCTGTATTTTCAGCATTAATATTTAGATCCGGACACTCATCATTATAGTTTAGCACAAACACATACAATCGACCGTCAGAAGTGACGGCTGTCAGATTGGTCTGGATAAAAAACTGCTTTGCCGCTTTTACAAGCACTATATTTTCTACACCTTTTGCTTTCTGAACCAGCACATCTGCGCTCCCTTTGTCAATGCTCTTGATTGGATAAGGGAAAACGATGCTTGTGGTTTTAGAAAAACCTACTTGTAGATTTTTATACTGGTCTTCGTAAAAGACAGTTCCCCTTGCGTTTGACTGTGGATTAACTGAAACACAAACCAGCAGAAAGCTGATTAAAAACAAATAATTCGCTCTTTTCATATTTTCTCTCTTTTAAGGTTTTAACTTCTTTTGTTTTTCATCATATAGCAGCACCTGATACCCTGCCTTTACAACCACTTTTATGAGTTTTACCTTTTTGCTCATCAGACTTTTAGCAGCCTCGATACCCATACCTGCGGCCTGTGCACCCCAAGAATCCGAAATCCCAGTAAGACCGAGTGTCTGAATGGATCTGTCAGCTGATGCCTTAGCCACATCCCTGTTAATCGCTCCGGGAATATAGATGCCGTCAATCCCGTCCATATCATAGACTGTCAGCTCGACGGGAAATATCGAATTATTGTACTGGATGTTTGTGATTTTTACCTCCAGCCTCTCTCCTTTTAAAGCCGCCATACCATACAGAAAAGTATTTCTGGGTATCATTGTTCCTTGGAGAAAAATATCTTTCTTAAGTCTTAATTTTACCACCGAGCCATTAACAATAGTCTGCGTCTGATGCACAACTGCTTCAATAGAATTTTGTATTTCTTCAGCAGGCTGTGCTTCGTCCAGAGAATAAAATTCATTAGTTTTCAAAGAGGTCTGCAAATCGACATTCCGCTGAAGTGAGCTTATGTTATTCTCTGCTTCTTTTTTATGTACTGAATATATTTTGCCTTTTTTACTCTCAGATGTTTGTTTAAGCCTTTCCTGCACACGCTGCGGATGCTGTATATCCAAAATATTTTCCAGCATACCGCCTAATTGCTGAAGTTCCGGATCAGGTTCCTGAGGTGTGGTCATCGACGACATTAGCCCTTCAAGTTTTTTAATCTCTTCCGATTCTCCACTAGAAGTGCCGTAATTTTCAAATTCCCTCATGTCCTGACCGTAAGCTGGGACAGCAGGCTGGCTGATTATGTTTTCAAGAGCCCTCAACTTCTCATAAACTTTCTTTTCATTGCGGTCCTGAAAAGACTGAGAATTAAAAGCTGATCTGTTTTTTGGAAGCATGCGGGATTCAAAATCACTTGTGGAAAATGAATCTGCTTTATCTTCCGAGACTTTATTATCAATATAGTTAGGATCTTTTTTTATCTGCTCTCGAAGTTTTATCGAATCAACTGCCGCCTGATCGTAATAGCTCATCTTATCCAGTGCTGAATCTTCTTTAAATTTAGGCAGCGGCAGATTAAAATTGAATCCCTTCTTTTCATCGTTCCCTGCCATCTTGGATTCCATTCTTCCGCCGCCTAATGAATAAAATAAGAATGTGAGAAATGGAAATGTTATAAGAGGCAGCATTAAAAGCATCTTTCTCTTTTTAGATTCCTTTGGAGATACTATTTTCTCTTGCATAATTTTAGTTTTTTAAATTGATCGTCTTAATTTTTGAAGCTGCTGCAACCTCAGCTTCTTTATAGAATGTCCTATACAGGTTATAAATTAAATAACCCGATGTCAGAACCGTAAAGAACAGAAGACCCCAGATCAGTTTTGTTTTAGAGAGCCCATCTGTGAATCTCTTCATTTTTTCTGCCCATCTTTTCTGCAATAGCAGATAATACTTGTGATACACAAAAGGCTCAGTCTGTCTTGTAAAAAAGGATTTCATAAATCTCTATTTTCTGGTTTCTGCGGAAAGATCTTTGTTTTCAATCGTATTAAACCGCTCGATTAGAAAACCATGCGGATTATTATCACTTCTTGAGACATTGCGAAGTGCACCTTCTGTAAGCAGGCTTCTTTTCAAAATACTGGTAGTACGGATAATGTTCTGTCGGGCATAACATCTAAAACGGTAGGGATATTCACGGATATCAATACTCACACTGTCAATCTGGATGGTCTGGCTGATATTTCCTGATATAATACCCGAATAAAAATTGTTTTCCTTCAGGTCATCATAAATCCGTTTTGCACTGTCGTCTGCCAGATATAGCGCTTTTGTGATATTGGTTTTAATGACCTTATCATCAGGATCAAGGGTAAAGAAAAACTTGTGAAAGGTTTTCACATGGTCCCTTGCTTCAACAGCAATATTATCTTTTCTTTCCGAAGCGTAAGCTTCCAGCGCTTTACCGTTTGCCAGAATATATACTTTATCCTGCATAAGGCTCACTGTCTGGAAACTTTTATAGACAGCATAGCAGCTTATTATAATGCAGCCTGCAATTACAAGCATTGTGAAACCTCGAACATATCTAAATGCCGTATCAATGTTTTTCATTTTGGTAAACATATGCTCCTGTTATTAAGTCTGTTTAGAATTTCCTTTAAGCCTGTCATTCATATAGTTTACTTTATCAGTAAAATAAGGACTGCTTCCTGCTGTCGCAGCCATGCTGCTGTTCATTCTCCGATCTGCATCTCCCATCGCATCAGCAGCCATTCCAACCGCGTTTGAGGAAGTTCTTACAACAGTATTGGCTGAACTGCCAAACATGCTTGTCACTTTATGGCCCAGGGCTCCTCCTCCGCCAGCGTGAACAATATAATTGGCAACAGAAGGCACCGTAAAATAGCCTATGATTCCAATAATCATAAAGATTAAATATGCCATATCGGTCCTGCTGAAAAAAGTGTCACCTGTTGCCTGCACCTGCGAGAGATCCAGCTTGAGCATGAGTTCCTGAATTTTTCCGATTATACTTCCGAATATATTGGCCACAGGAAGCCACAGGTAAATATTGATATATCGGGCAAGCCATACAGTGAGCGTGTGCTGGAAACCGTCAAATACCGCTATTCCAAATACCAGCGGCCCTAAAATGGAAAGCACCACCAGCTGGAATGTCCGAAGGGTGTCAATGCATAAGGCAGCAGCTTCAAACAAAACCCTCAGCACCTCGCTCAGCCATTCCTTAACCGAATTTCGAAAACTGTAAGAAGCTTTTTCCATTGCAAATTTGACATCATTACCTATACCTGCGAGCATGCTCTCATCCGATGGATCAGCACCGTCATGCGTATACTTATACCATCTGTCGCGATCACCCGTCCCGGCTGCCCCTACATACATCTTCCATGGATCGGTTTCTTTAATTGCTTTTTCTTTCTCTTTAAGCAGAACAGCTACTGCATTGTTAGAGCCTGTTACCATAGCGGCAGTAGCTGTAACAGTTGGTTTCATAACTCCGTTAATAAGTGCCAGAACCGACGGAAAAATCATAATGCAGAATCCTATTACAAAGGGACGGAAGAGCGGATAAAAATCGATAGGTTCTGCACTTGCAATATGCCTCCAAACTCTTGAAGCTATATACCATATAGTTCCAAAGCCTGCGATTCCCTGCCCTACAGCAATTAGGTTAGAACACAACGGCATCATTTCATCATAAAGCTGGTCTAAGACCCCATGAAGACTGTCCATCTCGTCCCCTAGTCCCTGTGCTATTATTCTGCAAGGAAGCAGTAATATGATAAGCATCACACAAACTGCTTTTTTGTTTAATAGGTATTTCATACTCTACTCTTTAAATTCCTGAAAACTCTTTGAGACATAAACATCATTTTTCTCCCTTGCCCGCTGAAGAGCCAGCACATTCGACGTGGTATTAAAGTTTCTTAAGAAAAGTAGTTTATCCTGCATCTGCTCATAGATATCGTCAACTGCCTTTAGTCTTTCGTCGTCCGACATCCTAAGCTTATCAGCTGTTATGACTATCGTAAGTTCATCGAGATTTCGCAGACTCTGATTAAGCAGGTTTCCGTAAACTTTCTCAAAGTAATTTATTTCCTGTCCGCTGAAATTCCCGCTTTTTATAAATTGGTTCATTCCGTTGCGGCTTTCCTTGACTATTGAAATCTGATATTCCACTATCTCTGCTACCCTTTTGTAATTCTTTACCGCTGGACTTACCTGCATAAGCGCATCTAGAAAAGTTTTATGCAGGCTGAAGTTTCCTTCAGTCATATCTTTCACCGTTTTGTATCCACCTGAAAGCAGCTCATATCCCTTTTTCATATCACTGAGAATTTTCTTGAACTGGGATAGCTTTTCGATATTCAAAATCAGCTGCTGAATTTCTGCCGACTGCCCCATTGATTTAACTGGAATCATTAACAAAGTGATCAATATTGTCAAAATCAAAATCTTTTTCATAGTAGCTTAATTTATAATCCATATAATTCATCAACATTCTTAGAATCCTTTTTATCGGCAGTTTTTGAAACCGACAGAAGTCTGGCTTCGCTGCTGAAAGAAAGACAGAAATTATAATCCTCCAGCATAGTTTTGTGCAGGAGATCAATGCGTTCAAGCCTCTGGTCATCTTTTAGTTCTAGTTCTGCATCGGTGGTAATAACAAGCAGCTGATCGAGAGTCTGGCCGCAGTTCTGAAGCAGTTTCTCAAAAGACCTCTCTATATAGTCCAGTTCATTACCATGAAACAAATCTGCAGTTTTAAGATCTGCCAAAGTCTTTCGGCAGAGTTTCATTATTTTAAACTGCATGGAGATGATCTGGGCAGTTTTATAATAATTCCGAACCTTTGGATTAATTTTTAAAAGTGAGGTAAAATAATCACCGTGCAGGCTGACTTCACCTTTTCTCGCATCCCCAATAAAATTGAGTCCATTTGATACTGCCGAATATCCTTTCTTTGCATAGTCAATATAAACCTGAAGTGCCGCTATCTGAAGGATTAGTTCCTTCCTCTGCTTTGCCTGCCCGCTCATACTTTGATTAAAAACACAGAGCGCTACTAGTAGTACAGCTATCTTTTTCATGTTTTTTTTATTGAATTATGGAATTCCGTAAAATTGTTTCACTTGGTTTACATCTGCTTCTGTTTTGGCCCTCTGAAGACTCAGCAGTATGTTCTGCTGGTTAAACATTGTAAGGTCGTCAAAGTTCCCATCAATCTGATCAGCAGCCTTGTTGATGATTTCAAGACGTTTGAGATCGCTCATCTGGGTGGCAAAAGAATCCAGAATCAAAAAAATCTGGTCGATATTCTTCACACTTTCCTCGAGTATTCCTGTATAAACACGCTCCATATACTGGATTTCGCTGTCTTTAAAATGGGTATCCTGCTTAAAAAGATTCCAAGCTCTTTCATATTCCTGAACAAGCTGTGTCTGCTTTCTGGTAATTTCTTTTATCCTCTGGTAGTAGGTAATAATTGACTTTACTTTTGCCAGCTCTTCATAGTAGCCTTTGTAAAGATCTTTCTGTTTCTGGGTCCAGTCCGAGATCTCATCCAGTTTTAATTTGGATAGGACATTTTCCACCTGCTTCTGTGCGTTCTGAAGCCAGATGGTCTTATTCTGCAGTCTTTGGATTCGAAGATCGATTGCTTTAATGACTTTCTTGGTTACTGCTTTTACAATCTCAAGTATCGGCAGTACCGTTACTTTTTCAGCAGGTCTCGCCGAAGTGCCGACCAGCAGCAGGCAGACCATCAAGACTATTAATTTCTTTTTCATTTTTCCTTTTCATTTAATTCCATTTCTCATATCCTGAGCCATTGCGGCTATTCCTTTCTTTATGTCCCCGCCAAACTTCTGTGCATAGGCATTCATTTTCACTTTCTCGCTTTCCTCCGTGGTATAGGCCAAATATTCCTCCAGTGAAACTTCGGTCCTGTAGACCTTTGAAAGCATCCCTCCCAGAGAGATAAACACTTCTTTGTATTTCCTGGCTGGATCATTGGCTTTGTTTACTGATAAAACCAGCGCCTTTTCTTTATCAGTGAGTCCCAGCAGCTCCTGAATCTGGTCAAACTTATTCTGATATTTACTCTGGTCAAGAAGGATCTTGCAGTCGCTGTTGTTGATAATAGCCTGCTTGACCACCGGTGAAGAAATAATATCCTCCACCTCCTGTGTTACCACTATCGCTTCCCCGAAGAATTTACGCACAGTCTTAAAAAGATATTTTATATAATCTGCAAAACCCTCCTTCATCAGTGCTTTCCATGCTTCCTCAATGAGTATCATTTTTCTGATCCCTTTAAGCTTTCGCATCTTATTTATAAAAACTTCCATTATTATGATGGTCACTACAGAAAAAAGAATCGGGTGGTCTTTGATGTTATCCAGCTCGAAGACAATAAAACGTTCTTTCAGAAGATTCAGATTTTCGGTTGCGTTCAGCAGATAGTCAAACTCACCTCCCCTGTAATACGGACGAAGTACATACAGAAAATTATTTACGTCAAAGTCCTTCTCCTTTACTTTATCGCCTTCCAAAATGGAGATAAAATCCTCTTTCAGGAAATCATAGAAGCTGTTAAAGCAGGGAAATATTTCTTCATTAGAATCCAATTTCTCGTAATACAGCTGCAGGGCATTGGAGAGTGCTACATACTCGCTCCGGTTAAAGGTTTCGTCATCTTTTTTCCACAGTGCCAGCAGAAGCGTTTTAATGCTTTCTTTTTTCTCCGTATCCAGACTGTCTCCTTCTGAAATATAAAAAGGATTAAAACGGATAGGATTCTTTTCATCGTAAGTGAAATAATACCCGTTTACCATATCGCAGAGCCCTTTATAGCTGTGCCCAACATCCACCAGCACGATATGGGTGCCCTGCTCATAATAACTTCTTACCATATGATTGGTAAAAAAGGACTTGCCGCTTCCAGATGGCCCCAGTATAAATTTGTTTCTGTTGGTACAGATGCCCATCTTAACAGGCTCATCGCTGATATCCACATGAACCGGTTTTCCTGTCAGCCTGTCTCCCAGCCTGATGCCGCACGGACTCAGCGAAGATCTATAGCCGGTCTCCATATTCAAAAAACATACTGCCTGTTCAGTGAAGGTATCAAAGGTGTCATTCATGGGAAAGTCAGCTGCATTTCCCGGAATTCCTGCCCAGTAGATCTGCGGAGCCCCGACTGTTTCCTGTTTGGCCGACGCATCCATCTGAGCCATCGCAGAAGATATTTTATTTTTAATCTCTTTCAGTTCTTCCTTATCCGTGCTCCAGGCCAGTACATTAAAATGCGCTTTAACCGGAAGCCTCTGCTGTGATACTGCCTCGTTCAGAAAATCATTTGTGGCATCTCTGGCAATCATATTCTCCCTGCTGTAAGCCGAGAGTGACTGCAGTCTGAGCCGCTTGCTTTCAAGCTTCTGGATGGTCTTCTGTGAATCCTCAATGAAGATATACTGATTGTAAATATGACTGCAGGATAAAAGCTGGCCGAGCGTTGAAGCAAAACCAACGCTGAATTTGGTCTTATCAGTCGAATAGCGGTCAAAATTGATTCTTGATCCGCATAATCCAGGCAGATCAGCCGCATCACCAAGTGTAAACAATTGGCAGTTTTTATCCCCTACTGATAATCCTTCGTCAAATCTTATATCCTTAAAAACGAATGAATTTTCCTGCTCTGATAAAAAACAGTACTTTTCCACCAGCCCGATTCTTCTGCTTTCGCTTCTGAGCGAATCATTTTGCAGACGCTCCAGCTTTATAAATCCGCTGTCTTCCATAATTCTCTTAAACTGGCCGCAGGTATCTGCAAAATCATGCAGCAGCTGCGCTTTTAATGTTTCTTCCGGCACTATTGAACTTCTAAGCAGATTAGAGAACAATGAGGTTGCATTTCTTCTTCCCGCCGGTTTCTTGGTCAGCATGATATAGCAGCAATGATCCAGAAAAGGTCTTTCGTTGAAGAAACGCTCGCTGCTTCTGGTCAGAAAACTGCTGTCTTCACTTGAAAAATCAGCCTTGTACGAACTTTCTAAAAACCAGTCCTGCTTATGAAAAACACAGAATTTCGGCAGTACCTTTATAGCCTTTATCCACGACTGGTGGAAAGCTTCATATTCCTGATCCGACATTGTAAATATTTCAGGCAGTTCAGCCTTAAATACAATGGTTACATCTCCTTGTTTTGACAATATGCAGTTATGCTCCACTGCCATAACCGGCAGCATATTTTCCATCCTCTTCTCCATCCTTTATACACTTTTATCATTAACGCTCTACAGCTATAACTTTATAAAAATACTCCTGCTGTAAACTTTAATCCACTTGGGTACCTGTTTCTTAGCGAGAGCCTTCATCATGCCGTACTCGCCGTAAGTACTGCTCATTCTGTATATTTTAAAAACAAGAAAACCTCCTGCCGTTCCAATAAAGCCAATGCATATCAGGGAAGGAACTCCAATTATGTACAGGACAGCAAACAGAATCATAAGACCTACAACACCTCCGCCCAAATACCAGATGTACTGCGCTTTAAGCCCCTTAAATTCTATACTCTGATTGATTCCTTTATTGATCGAATAAACGCTGTTACTCATCTTATCTATAGTTCAAACCCCGAAAAAGGATTTAATGACCGTAGCGACTACCACTAGAAACACACAGCTTCCAAACCAGGCAGCTGCGACTTTTCCTGTATCAGGATCTCCGGCATTCCATTTCTGGTATACTTTTACTGCCCCTATCAGCCCGAGGATCGCTCCTACTGCATACATTAACTCAGTGCCGGCATCAAAGTAACTTCTCACTTTCTGGTTGGCTTCATTAATGCCCGCCACACCATCTTGGCTGTAAATAACATTACTAACCAGAATCATCAGGAGCGACGATCCCATAGCTCTAAATCGTCTAAAAAGACTTTTTAATTTCCATCTGCATTTTTTCATCACACATCATTTTTAAAGTTATTCTTTATAAAAAGAAGAGGAATAACGCCGTTGCAGCTCTATTTTTCCTGTCACACAAAGCCATACCGCACCAGAGAGAACGGGGAATATTCCTCTTCTGAATTTTAAAATACCGGTCCTTCCCAGAGACTGTCTGCTTCGCTCAGACTTAAAAGAAGATTGGGATATAATTGGGACTCAGAAACCATAAGCTGGTTAATGTTCTCCTTGAGAGAGGAATTTTTAACATGAGGATATTCATCCAGAAGCATTTGCAAGTAGTTTTGAAACTGCTGTTTTGTTAGTCGTTTTTCTGCACTTTCTTTAACCGCTTCTTTGATACGCAGCGATAAATTTTCCGCATCTTCAAGGGTATCAAAAGATTTCGGAAATGAATCGGATATCGATTTTATTTCCTGTAAATTTTTAGAAGTTTTTTTTAGAAATGGTATTTGCAGTTTCTTTTCACCTGATAAGATTTTTTTTAAATCACGACTGTGAAATTTAAGTAAGATTACTAGATACCAGAAAATTATAACAATACCAGCCGTGGTCAGATAACTGCCCCATGAAATATTTGTAAACATAGCTCCTCATTTTATCGTTCAACATTTTATCCTCCTCTATGAAAATCACCGTCAGTTAAAAGCTGGCGGGATTTATTCTACAGGCCAAAGGAACGACAAGGATAAATTTTCTACAAGTACAACTTTTCTGTACCCTTTTTGTATCCTTTCAAAATGCCTGAATTTAAAGGGTTATCAAATTATACTGTGCAATAAATTCTAATATGTTTTTATCTTGCGGATTATTTTCTCAAGACTTTCAATGGCAATTTCCTTATCACGCACTTCCGCATTATATGAGTTGCTTCTGACGGACTGGTAAGAAAGATTTCTCTTTACTGGAGTAGAGAGATAAGGTACAATGCTTTTAAATATGTAGTTCATAGACTTGGCTTTAATAATTCTCGCCTCATCTGTCGCCCTTAAAATAAGTCCAATCTGATCTCCCGAAAGCATACATTCCAGCTTAGAGTCAGCTTTCTCTACAAATTCACTTCCAGCATAATTGGCGGTCTGCTGCTGCATTTCGATTGCAGCTTTCTTTTCAACATATCTTAATTCTCTGGAAAACCAGTATTCCAAAAATAAAATCAGATTCTGCTGTGATGGATTAAAGGTTAATTTTAAGCTTGGGTTTATTTTGGATAGTCTGCTGCAGATGTAAAGTAATTTTTCAAGCCTTTCCGATAAATTCTCAAAACCTTCTAAATAGCTGCCAATTTTAGCAGCCAGTTTCTCTGCATATTCTCTGGAATTAAAATTCATTCTAATAAGCATAAGATCAAGATCTGAAATACATTCTGTTTCAGAAACTGGATGCTTAATTTTTTGCAGTTCAGTAATTATCTCCCTGTAATACAAAATCTGGCGGTATGTAAATTTTGTGTTTCTGGAATTATGCAGCGGCGCTGCGAGAAGATCTGTAATAAATTCCAATTCTTGATCATGATCTGCTGAGTTTTGTTTTATTTTACCTAGATGCTTTAAAATCGCAAGCGTCTCCTTTTTCCATACTGAAAAATAGCTGTAGGATACTCTCTGGTCCAGACTCATAAAGGACGAATATCTGATTTCTACAAATGACAGCAAATCGTCCAGGGAACTAACGATCATGTCAAATATTCTACAAAATTCAGGAGAATTGAATTTTTCGATCTTTCTTATTTCTACTACCCTGTCTATTAAGAAAACCAATGAAGAATGATATTTTCTTATAAGAAGTCTAATCTGCCTTTTACTTTTCAGCTCGAAAAAAGAATATTTAATATGAATTTTAATTTTTTTTGATTCAGATACTATTGTTTTATTCAAATTCTCCAATTCATATTCCGATACTTTTACAGAAGAATTATCAGCATCAAATGAATTTATAATCAACGAATCAAACCATTCCAACGGATACATTTTATTCATCGTCTTATCGTTTTAATTAAACAGTCTTTGGCAGAATAAGAAGCGGATGTGGCACCTTACTTTTTATTGGAACGAAATTCTGTTGGGAGCATGCAGGTATGTCTTTTAAAAAATTCGCCAAAGTTTTCAGGGCTGCTGAATTCTAGTTCATCGGCAATCTTAGCCACAGTATAGCTGGAATCAGTAAGAAGATTTTTCGAAACATTGACAAGAGCTTCAATTATAAAAGATTTCGCAGTTTTTCCTGTGCTCTCTTTAACCATCTTATTCAGATGCCCCGGAGTAATGAATAAAGCACCCGCATAAAACTGTACGTGATGCTGTGTTCTGAAGTGTATTGAAAGTAAAGTCAGGAATTGGATTACAATACTTTCTCTTCTTGAAAAGTCAAGATCGAGCTCCGGTTTATATTTGGAATGTATAAACTTAAGTTCATATATAAAAAGATTAAAGCATATTCGGCGCAGCTTAATAATAACATCTGGTCTTTCATTTCCGTACTGAAGCACACTCATCAATTTATAAATTACCGACAAGACTTTAAAATCATTCTCCTGCAGGCTGATCTTTTGATCAGATTTCAGCATTAAAAAGCTGAAAGCATCCAAAAGCTCTTTCTCATAACAGTTATTATGTGCAAAATCAAAATTTGTCCTTATAAGATAAAGCTGGATGTTAGGAGTTACCTCAAGTTTGGTGCAGACTGAATTATAGGGAATTAAAAATAAATCTCTGCGTTTCAATATATTGGTCTCGTCATGAAATCTAATATTCATTTTACCGTTTTTGATTAAAAGCACTGAAAAATTCGAAATGGAAAATGGAACTTCCAGTACATTTTTCACTTTGTATTCTGAAAGCAGCAGTACATCTATACCGTCATTTTCAATGCTTTTAATTTCTGTATTTAAGATTTCTCTAATCATTTTTTGTCTTTTGCGCAGATCTGCTTTTAGATTTTATCCTTGAAGAAATATTCCATCCATATTAGAAACTGGAAATACAAATTTGACAAACAGCACACGTATAATACATACGCTGTTAATCTGGGGCTCTCAGTAATATTGTCTTCGTTTAAAACGTAACGGACAAGCTGATCGGCCGCAAAAAGCTTCATTATAAAGTAAAGACTCAAGAGATTGAAAAAGAATAATAAAATATAAAACAAAGCACGCTTTTTCATAATCAGACAGATTAGAAAGTTATTAAAACACTTATTTTTAAGTTGTCCACAGTTTAATTGAACAAGCACTATTATAACTTCAATAGCCGTTATGCTTACTGGTTGTTGAGGTCTCCCAGTCCCTATCCTTTCTCTCCTTTTCACTAAATAAAACTGCTTCCGAAATTGATGAAATAGATAAAATGGATTCCTTTTCATCTGTTAAAAGTGTCGAATCCTGTCTTTTTGAAATCTCATATTGAATTATAAAATCATCCACGATCTGGTACTGCTGGCCGCGGAGATTTCCGAGATTAACTATATAGCCCTTCACATCAAGTTTCAATGATGATCTCAGTGTACTTTCATCAACAATTATGTATAATGTTGAGACAGGATCCTCCGTAGATGAAATTGTATCTAAAGCAGAACTGCTTTTCTCAAAAGTCTTTAGTTCATTTCGCCCATGTTGGGCTTTTAATACTGAAATGATCTTTTCTTTTAATTGGGCAGGAACCAGAAGTATATAATCTCCCGCCGCAACTTCCTTAAAGTTTTCCTTTGAAGCAGTTCTTTTTTTTAAATCTAAACTTTCTCCTTTGTTATTTGTTTCTTTCGAAATCAGACTTAAATCGGAATTGTCTAAACTGTCATTTGAACATGAACCTAAAAAAATAATTAAACCAGTTAATAGTAAATTTTTCATAATGCAAAATGGTTTGGTTAATTGAGAACTTTTCTCAGTCCATTTTGCCCGGGCCAGCAGAACTTTTGCTCAGTGCTTTACTGAATCTTTTGCTGTTGAATTCAAGGCAAATCTAAATTGCAAAAAATCATAAATCAAGCACTTGTATGTGGATTTTCGGAAAATCCACTATCGATTTTCATGAAATCAGCAATGTATTTTTCCTACATTAAATATTGCAATTCAAATATTTAAAGTATTTTTGAAAGTTGCTCTCTAACTGCCTCTACATTGATTTTATTAACCTGATTTATGCTTTTATCAATGCATAAACTCAAAATTTCTATGTATATGAAATGTAATTTACCGTTACTGCTGCTTCTATTTATAATTAAATCTTTAACTGCCCAGAATACTCCGAACAGGATTCCTGATTCCCTAACTTTTAAAAGTTATGAATATCTGGATGAAAGGATTTATGAATACAAAAATGACAGTCTGAAGGCCTCCCCATATTTATATGCCTATTTAAATAAGGCAAAAAAGGAGAAGAATCATGAACAGACGGTTAATGCATATCAAAACATACTTCATGAATCCCCTATGAATCTTCGATTAAAATATGCTGACAGCATGGTGATGGAAGCTGCAAAATCAAAAAGCAATGAACTGATTGGATCGGCTTTTTTATCCAAAGGAATAGTGTATTACAGCCAAAAAAATTATGTGAAAGCTTATGATTATTACATTAAAGCAAACGAAAGCATTTCCAAAACTGAAAATGAGTACCTGATCTACAAAACTAAATATCATATTGCGCAGATTAAATATTATCTCGGCTTTTATGATGAGGCAATTTCACTCTTTAATGAATGCCTTGAATATTTTAAAAAAAATCAGCCGCGCCCCTACTTAAACTCGCTTCATTCATTAAGTGTATGCTATAATAAGGCTGGCGATTACAGCAGATGTTCACAGACTAATACGTTAGGCCTTGCAGAATGTGAGCGGCTTAAAATTCCGGAAATGGAATTATTTTTTAAACACTCAGAAGGAATCAACCAGTTCTTTCTAAATAACTATTATACCTCTATACAAATGCTTCAGGAGGTCCTGCCTCATCTGAACGGCATGACAGAATTTGCCAACGTGTCTATTGCAAATTTTTATATCGGAAAAAACTATTGGAAATTGCAGCTTGCTGCAAAAGCAGTTCCCTACTTCAAAAAAGTGGAAAAGGCATTTATTGAGAAAGGCTACATTCGTCCGGATTTAAGGGAGGTTTTTGAACTAATGATTAAATATTACAAAAAGGAAAATAATCTGAAATCCCAGCTATATTATATGGACCAGCTTTTAAAAGCGGATTCTGTATTAACAGATAATAATAGGTATCTAATGGGAAAAATCCATAAGCAGTATGATACTAAGGAAATTCTGCTGGAAAAAGAAAAAATACAGCAGCAGCTTGTAAAGGAGAAATATTATGACGTTATTCTAATCACCGTAGTTGTGGTTCTGTTCTCTGCCGTCATTTACGGCACCTATAACCACTTTGAAACCAAAAAGCGCAATAAGATCAAATTTGATCTGCTTCTGGAAAAAAATGAAAATAGCAGCATACAGAAACAGTCACCCGATAAATTCGAAATAACCGATATTGCACAGGAAACTGTACAGCAGATAATTAGACACCTTGAAAAATTTGAAAGGGATAAAAAATTCCTGCACAAAGAGGCGACACTGGCCGCTTTAACTGTACGGTTTAATACCAACAGCAAATACCTTTCAAAAGTGATATACCATCGCAGCGGCAAGCATTTTGCCGATTATATCAATGACCTGAAAATTGATTATCTGGTGGAACTGCTGCGAAACTCAAGCGCGCATAGAAATTACTCGATAAGCTCGCTGGCTGAGGAAGCCGGTTTTACCTCCACTCCCAGATTAACAAATGCTTTCCGCTCCAAAACAGGAATTTCATTCAGTTATTTCCTTAAAAAGCTGAGGAAAGAGAATTCATGAAAATATTTTGCCACCAATACCGTTTTCAGTTATGGCAAAACTTTACATTTGCCCTCTTAATTTAAAAAAATTGTAAAATGAAAGACCTAGTTGCAAAAATCAACGCTGAAATTGAAACGTTTAAATCTGAATCTGAATCTGTAGCCGAAAAAGGAGTTAAAGCTGCCGGTGCAAGAGCACGTAAATCTTCTTTAGAAATCGAAAAACTTTTAAAGGAGTTTAGAAAAGTTTCTATTGAGGAATCAAAAAAATAAAATATAATTCAGAAAAAAAAGCTTTCATCTTCTTGAAAGCTTTTTGTTATTTTATTCGTTCCTTTTCTAATAAGATGAACTGATTTATTATAGTTTTTTTCAGAAAGTTATAGTAATCAATTTTTTCTTGTGTCAATTTTTCTTCTAAGTTAAAGGACTCTTCAACTATCGAAATTAAAGTATCCTTATCTTTCAATATAAATAAAGAATTAAAGCTAATATTCAAATATTTGCTAATAGTGTAGATTTTGTCCCATCCACTTACACTTTCTGCACGTTCCACACGACCTATCATTGTTGAACTGTAATCTATTCTACCACCAAGTTTGTCCTGGGATAAATTTTGCTTTAATCTAGCTAATCGAAGAATACAGCCGATTTGCAAATTAATTAAATTTAACTCTATTTTACTAGATTTTCCCATAAAGTAAAATTTGGGAAAAAAGATTTATTTATTCGATACAAATTTGTATTGAATAAATAATTTTGTTATATTTGTCACAATCAATACATCTAATGATGTAAATTTGCGATTCTTCATTAAAATATTTGAAGCATTCGCTTTGAATCTCGCTTTTGAAAACTGGTAATTTTTAACGGGGACGAGATGATAAGTAAGATGCTCACGTCTATTGGCGTGGGCTCACTTATTGTTCCCCGGTATACCAGTACCTCAAAGGCAATAAGATGAGTTCCATGCCTTTTTTATGTCACAAATCTTCTCTTTGATTCTAAGCTTACGAACTTCACTTCCAAAAAGTTTCGCTCCAATAATGTCTAACATCTAAAAATTTTACCCGTGTTTGATTTTAATACAATATATCTATTTACAACGGCGACTTGATCCATAAAAAATGGCCCTCAGCTGCAGCGACCAAACTAGAGCAGAGGACCTTAGCTAATCAAATATCCATTTAACTAACCAATCCCAATATTATGAATTATTTTTCATTTTTTAAGGATGGAAGAGCTCTTTATTGCCTGTTTTTTATTGGCATACTGCTGTCTTTTTCCACCGTTTATTCCAGAAATTTTCGAAATTCCAAAATCTTCTCATACCAGAACCATCAGGTTCAGGGTATTGTAAGTGACGGAACTTCTCCTCTGCCCGGAGTGACAATTATGCTTAAAAGCACTAAGAATTCAGCCGTTATCACAGACTTCAATGGCCATTATTCTATTCAAGCTTCTCCCAGGGATACATTGATAGTATCTTTCATTGGATTTAAAACTAAACTTGTTCCAGTAAATGACAGAGCTAAAATTGACATTAAGCTTGAATATGATACAACTACCTTGCAGGAGGTTCGGGTGAATGCTGGTTATTATTCCGTAAAAGAAAGTGACCGTACGGGGAGCATTGCCCGAATTACCTCCAAAGATATTGAAACCCAGCCTGTGACTAATGTGCTGGCTGCCATGCAGGGCCGTATGGCCGGAGTAAGTATCACGCAGACTACTGGAGTTGCCGGAGGCGGTTTTGATATTAAAATCCGCGGGCAGAATAGCCTGCGATCAGCGGCCAATGCCCCAATGTATATCATTGACGGGGTCCCTTATTCTTCCAGCCCTATTGGTTCGGGGCAGACCTCATCCATTTTTCCGACCTCAACCAGTCCGCTGAACAGCATCAATCCTGACAATATAGAAAGCATCGAGGTTCTAAAAGATGCCGATGCTACCTCTATTTACGGATCGCGGGGAGCGAACGGGGTTGTATTGATTTCAACTAAAAAAGGAAAATCCGGAAAAACCAGATTTACCATAACAAGCAGTACGGGAACCGGAACCGTTACAAGATTTCTCAAGCTCATGAATACCGAACAATATCTGGCAATGCGAAAACTAGCTTTCGTAAATGATGGAAAACAATATGGTAGTACGGATTATGATGTTAACGGTACTTGGGATCAAAACAGATATACTGACTGGCAGCAGGAACTACTGGGTGGAACTTCAAAAATTTATGACAATCAGATGACTGTTTCCGGGGGCTCAAAAAACACCCAGTTTCTGCTCAGTGGCACTTACCATAGTGAATCAACAGTATTTCCGGGCCATTTTGGTTATAACAGAGGAGGGCTTCAGGTCAATATCAACCACAGGTCCGAAGATAATAGATTTCAAATGATATTCACAGGCGGATATTCTGTACAGAAAAATAACCAGCCAGCCAGTGATCTAACTAATACCACAAGGTTTCTGGCACCTAACGCCCCTGCACTTTACAATGTGGACGGAAGTTTAAACTGGGAAAATCAGACTTGGGAAAATCCACTGCGAAACCTTAATGCAAAATATGAATCGAAGACCAAAGACCTCATTGCAAACGCTATGTTTTCTTATGAGCTATCAGAAGGTTTAAGTATTAAAAGCAACTTCGGTTTTACTGATCTGGGTACTCAGGAAACCCGCACGGCACCTTCAACAATCTTTAACCCCGCTTACAATTTCACCAGTCAGAGATCAGTGCTTTATCAAAACCAGACCTCAAGGACTTCATGGATTATAGAACCACAGCTTACGTGGGAAAAAGAATTGGGAAAGGGAAAAATAAATTTATTGGCAGGCACCACTTTTCAAAACCAGACCACAGCTGCTCTTTATCAGTCAGGGAGCGGTTTCAGTTCCAACAGCTTAATTTATAATCTTGCAGCCGCCAAAGTCATTACCATACAGCTGGACGATGAAACACAATATAAGTATCAGGCTATTTTTGGAAGGTTAAACTATAACTGGCAGGACCGATATATTTTAAACCTTACAGCAAGAAGAGACGGATCCAGCCGCTTTGGACCCGGCAGACAATTCGCCAACTTTGGAGCAGCGGGATTTGCATGGCTCTTCACAAATGAAAATTTCTTTAAAAACAGTTCATGGCTCAGTTTTGGAAAACTCCGTAGCAGCTACGGAACTACAGGCAACGACCAGATTGGAGATTATCAGTTTTTTGACACCTATGGTACAACAGGTGTCAACTATGATGGTGTGACCGGAATTTCCCCTTCAAGGCTTTACAATGCTGATTTCGGTTGGGAGATAAATAAAAAACTTGAATTTGCATTTGAAACAGGATTTTTCAGAGACAGAATCTTCACAACGGCGGCGTGGTATCAAAACCGTTCCTCTAATCAACTGGTAGGTATTCCACTTCCGGGAACAACAGGTTTTTCCTCCATTCAGGCCAATCTTAATGCTGTTGTTGAAAATAGAGGTTTAGAATTTACACTGCGTACAGTTAATCTAAAAAAAGCAGATATTAAGTGGATTACCAATTTCAACCTCACCTTTGCAAAAAATAAACTGCTGAGTTTTCCTGGTCTGGAGGGTTCAACCTACAGCCAGCAGTACAGAATAGGTGAACCTCTCAATATTCTGCTGCTGTATAGACTTAAGGGCGTAAATGCACAGACAGGCATTTATGATTTTGAAGATGTAAACAACGACGGCGTAATATCTTCACCTTATGACAGGCAGTATACCGCCGATCTGAATCCCAAGTATTTTGGAGGCATACAAAATCAGCTCACTTATAAAGGCTGGGATCTTGATTTTCTTTTTCAGTTCACAAAACAACAGAACCGAATATTTCCAATGGGGACGCCCGGGATGATGTCCAATCAGCAGACGAGATTAACAGACAGCTGGCAGACGATAGGGAACCAGACAGCCTATCAAATGTATACAACTGGCACAGATAGAAACGTAGTAAATGCAAATAACAATTACCTGCTCAGCAATGCAATCATAACCGATGCCAGCTTTATCCGTTTAAAAAACATTGCGCTTTCCTATACTGTTCCGTTAAACCTGAAAGATACAAGCTGCAAGGTAATGCTGCAGGCTCAGAATCTGCTGACTTTTACAAAGTATCAGGACGGCGATCCTGAATTTTCTACTATCGGTTACCTCCCTCCTCTTAAAGTTGTGACAGCAGCGGTACAATTAACCTTTTAAAAAAGATATTCTAATGATACATTCTATTAATTCATTTTTTTCAATGCTGGCCATATTGCTAATGTTCAGCTCCTGTACTGATTTTGTCGAAGTTGACCTTCCAAAGTCACAACTGACCGCACAAGCTGTATTTGATAATTACGACACTGCAAATGCCGCTCTTACCAATATTTATTCAAAGATCAGAGATAACGGAATTCTGAACGGATCAAGCATAGGAATTTCAAACCAGCTTGGAAATTATGCAGATGAATTGACTGCTTATGGCCTCCCCTCAAATGCAGTATTTACATTTTATGATAACACGGTTCCTGCTTCATCAACTGTGATACTGACATATTGGAACAGTTCCTACAACCAGATTTATACCGCCAATGCCATATTAAAAGGGGTCGAAAACAATATTAATTTCAGTCAAGACCGAAAAAAACAGCTTCTTGGTGAAGCCCTTTTTATCAGGGCTTTATCGCACTTCTATCTTCTCAATCTTTTCGGTGGTATACCATACATCAAAGAGACTGACTATGAGCAAAACACAAAAGTCATTAGGATGACCGAAGAAAAAGTGTATCAGAATATTATTAATGATTTAAACCAAGCAATGGATCTATTACCAGAGAATTACAGCTCTACAGATCGAATCCGTCCCAATAAATATGTCTGCCACGCTTTTCTTGCGCGGGTTTACCTCTACAATAAAATGTATGAGCAGGCATCAAATGAAGCCTCTGCAGTGCTAAACAAAACAGAACTTTTTATAATGGAAAATGATCTTTCAAAGGTATTTATAAATAATTCGAAAGAAACTATTTGGCAGCTGCAGACCTCGGCAGCAGGCCAGAATGCAGCTGAAGGATCCTTTTTTATCTTTCAGGCCGGTCCGCCTTCCACTGTAGCACTCACCCCCTATCTGTTGAACTCCTTTTCAAATGCCGATCTGCGCAAAGCCAGCTGGATCAGGACCGTTACCAATGCAAATGGTTCATGGTCTCATGCTTACAAATACAAAGAACAGAACAACACTTCAGTTTCTAAAGAATATTCCATCATTTTTCGCACTGCCGAACAATATCTAATTAGAGCTGAAGCGCGGATCCGTCAGGGAGACCTCATTGGGGCAAAAGAGGATCTGAATAAAATCAGAAGCAGGGCAGGTCTTGCAAGCACTGCTGCAGTTTCTCCGCAAGAAATCCTGAATGCTATTCTTCAGGAAAGAAGATGGGAGCTTTTTACAGAACAAGGACATCGCTTTTTTGATTTACGCCGATTTGGGGAAATAGATGCCGTGCTCTCAGAAGTTAAGCCAGGCTGGGATGCCACGGACAAGCTTCTTCCCTTGCCCGAGAATGAACTTAATTTAAATCCCAACCTTCTTCCTCAAAATCCTGGATATTAAACCTTTTATTATGGCAGCATTTATTCCATTGAGAATATTTAAAATCTCATTTTTACCATTTTTTACCCTTGTTCCATTTTTTATTTTGCCATTAGTAACCTGCCCTTTAAAGGGGCAGGTAATGCAAAAAAAGAAATTAGATCAGGCCTCTTACAAACTATGGTCTAATTTTGAAATAGATAAAACGGCACCGAATGAAAAATGGGTAAGCTACGGCATTAATTACGCCTACAGCTTCGATACGTTATTCCTGCGCAACGTTACGGACGGCAGAACCTACAGTTTTCCTACTGCTGTAAAGTCCTTGTTTACTAAAAATAATCTCTTTCTCTTTATGAAAGGAGATACCTTAACCACCATTAATCCAGAAAACGGAAAAAAGGACATAATCACAGGAGCTGATCATTATGAGTATTCCTATCAGAACAACCTGCTGCTGGTTTTTATCCGTTCAGAGAAAAACAAAGGTATCTTAAGAGTTAAGTACCCGCTAGATAAAACGCTTCTGGAGATACCTAATGTGACTAAATTTTCCATGAGCTCTTCAGGTAGTCGATTGTTATATAACATCACTCTCAATGGAAAGAATTCCCTGTTTCTTTTTGATCTTAAAAATATATCCGTGTCAGAACAGCTGGTAAAAACTGATGAAAACTATTATGACAATTTTACCTGGCAGAGAACTGATAAAGCTATCGCTTTCTGCAGTAATTCAAAAGCAGGAGCTCCAGTATCACTGCTTCTCTATACCATTGCTGACAAGAAAATTTATCAGCTTGATTCAAATGTAGTGGATAGTTTTCCTAAAGGAGCTTCCATAGCCGCCACTTCACGAAATAAGATGCTGATATCAGACGATCTTAAAAAGGTTTTTTTTTCTTTAAAAAACAAAAGCGAAGCGCCCCTTAATCAATTAGATTCAAAAGTAGAGATCTGGAGTACTAATGACAAATGGATATACCCACAGGAGCAGCGAAACGGAAATTCTTACTCGACTCCAAAAATTGCGGTATGGATGCCTGAACAAAAATTATTCAGACAGATTACAGACAATAACTTGTCTTCTATGATGCTTTCCCCTGACTGCAGCTACGCTGTGCTGTCCGATCCAAAAGCCTATGAACCACAGTTCGAATTTGAAGGTCCCAGGGATTATTATCTTTTAGATCTTATCACTTTTGAAAAACATCTTCTTCTAAGAAAACAACCTGTATTAATGCATGATATTTCCATTTCTCCAACAGGAAAATATATCACGTACTTTAAAGACAAAAACTGGTGGATTTATTGCCTAAAGGATAAAACCCATACCAACCTAACTTCAAAAACTGGCATTCCTTTTTTAGGAAAAGTAGTCGCGCTTTCAGCTGACAGTCCTTATGGAAATGCCGGTTGGACTTCTTCAGACGAAGAAATTCTTCTTTATGACGAATTTGATTTGTGGGCTTTTAAACCGGATGGCATCCGAAACAGAAGATTAACTAATGGCAGGGAAGCACAAATTAGATTTAAACTGGATCTGAAACCTAAAACAATTAACCGTAAATATCTTTATGACGGACTAGTGCACCAGCAATATGATATAAAAAAAACACTACTGATGCGGGGTGAAAATCAAAATGGTCAAACAGGATTTTACACGTGGAATTCCACTGAAGGAATAAAGACAATCATAGCCCGCGATTCCTATTTTTCCAATCTTATTACAGGATCAAAAAGAGGCACCTATTTCTGTATGGAACAGAAATTTAATCTTCCTCCGAGGATGATTGCTGTGGGAAACAATTTAAATGAAAAATGTATTTTCCAGAGTAATTCTCAGCATGATGATTTTAACTGGGGAAGAAGCGAACTTGTATCTTTTCAGAATTCAAAAAATAAAAACTTAAAAGGTGTTTTATATTACCCAGCAGACTATTCCCCAAATAAAAAATACCCCATGATTGTATATATTTATGAAATACAGTCCAGCGGACTCCACAAATATTGGAACCCTACGCTGGAAAACGAATCAGGTTACAATCCAAGTGTTTTTACGACTACCGGCTATTTTGTCTTTCTGCCTGACATCCTGCATGAAAAGGAAAATGTCGGCCCTTCCACCTTGGATTGTGTGCTTTCCGGCACAAAAAAAATAATGGAAACAGGAAAAGTGGATACTAAAAGGATTGCAATTATGGGACATTCCTTCGGAGGCTACGAAACTTCATATGTTATAAATCAGACTAACGTATTTGCTACGGCAATAGCCAGCGGAGCCATAACAGACCTGACAAGGAGATATCTCACCGTAGGCATAAATACGGCAAGACCAGAAATATGGCGTTTTGCATCAGGAGGCTGGCGTATGGGAGACAAAACGCCTTTCTCCAGCAGGGAAGATTTTGACAGGAATTCACCACTTGCGTTCATTGAAAATTTACAGACTCCGCTTTTAATGTGGAGCGGAAAAGAAGACACACAGGTTGATCCATTCCAGACCACAGCATATTACATGGCACTGCGCAGGCTAAACAAAAAAAGCATCATGCTTCTCTATCCAAAAGAAAGCCACACACTCCTTAATCCAGTTAACCAGAAAGATCTAACCATTCGAGTGTTACAATGGTTAGATTATTATCTTAAAGATGAAAAAACACCTGACTGGATCAACGGTCATATTTAATCATTAAATAATTAAAACTCACAATGCCGCTCCAAACAGGAGCGGCATCGTTTTTTAAAAGTTAGTAACAATCTTATGGCTGCTCTTGCCATAAGGTCTCTGTACAATTTCCAATATTGTCTTTAGCATAGAGCTGATTACCGTTAAAACTACAAATGTAGGTTCTTTCTTGATTATCACATTGTTTGACAATGTCCTGACAATTACTCGGATTGTAAGCATCAACAAGAACCATTTCTTTTTCTGCACTTTGCATCGAAGTGGTTGTAAAAGCCCCAATAATACCCAATGCAGCTACTGCAAAAGGCATTGCGTTTTTAAAAAATTGCGTTTTCATAATATCAAATATTAAGTTAACTTTGATCTACTTTTTTTTACAGGTTTTCGATCTGCCTCCTGATACTGGCCAGTATATTTTCAAATTCAAATTATTCTGAATCCTTATTTTCCATCTTATTTCTCAGCTCATCTTTAAAGTCATAAACCACTAAATCACGTCCAATCACTGCATATAAATGGGTATGGCTTACTCTGAATGATTTCATTTTTTCATCTTTTAAATTATAAACCGGAAAGCTCAGTACATAAGCGTTCTTACTAAAATCGTAAACATCGATTATGGATGCCTGGTTCCATAGTTTATCATTTTCATATCTTCCCTTTATTTTTGACTGGACAAAAAGCAGATTTTCACATACGGCAGCTTTAGCATTCACAACATAAGGAGGAGCTGACATTTTTCTCTGTGTGCTGTCTTTAATGTAAGAGACCTTTATTTTTGCTTTAGTAGTTGTATCAATTGTGTTACCACGAAAAGTCAGTCTGCCTATCTGGTCAGCTACGATAAATTCATTTCTGTACAGATACAGATAAACTATTTTACGCTGCTTCTCACTGTAAGTCAATATTCCGTCCGTATCAAAAACACCATCTATCTGCTTTTGAAGCAAAGAGTCATTATAAACCACTTTTGTTTTGTCATTCGAATTGTATATCCCTAAAACATGAGCGAGGTTCTTACCATTGTTGGAACGAAACACAACAGCTGTACTGTCCATTGGTTCTGCCTGTGTAAAGTATGGCAGACTTTTAAGTTCACTATTAACTCTCCAATCAGAAATTTTTCCTCTGAAAATCGCGGGAACCGTTCCGTCTTTCAGATAAAAATACTTTCCTCTGACATTAATTGTTATACTTTTAAAAGGAATTTTTTTGGGGATAAAACTAATCTGATGCACTTGCTCGTCCTGCAGTTTTTCATCCACGGAAACAATATGTAAAGGGCTCGTATAATTTCCCAAATAAATTCTTCCCTGAGAGATTCCTGCAATATAAAAAGAATTAAACGTTAGATTTTTTTTAGAAAGAAATGTGACAGGATGCTTTGCATAACGTCTTATAAAAGGATTTTCATAATGCATAATATCTTCTGAATACAGGAATAAAAATATCATGATTCCTGTGCTGCAAAGACAGAGAATAAACATACTCCTAACTGGTTTTAAATTATGGCTGAAGATTTTTATGTGATCAATCTTAGTTCGCCAATAAACCGCCAATGCTGCCAGCAGTATAAAAACAAAATTAAAAACCAGATGTACTTTCCAGCTCATTTTCTCCAAAATTCCACCGCAGGAGCAGGGAACAAAAGAACTGTAATTCAAAACGATGAATATATATATAGTAAAAAATGTCATTAAGCTGAAAGCCCCCAACAGCCCCCATATTCTGAATTTAGGTATACATAATAGTAAAGCAACAGTTAATTCTAAAATTAGAACTAACCATGCAATCCATGAAGCAAAGGCACTTATCAAAGGGGACTGTCCAACCTGAACTTGAAAATTTTCAAAATCCATTAGTTTGCTTATTGAAGCGTAAATGAACAACAGTATATAGAGCAGACAGATCGTCTCGATAATATAATATTTAACATGATTGCTTAAGGTCATTTTCTTATAGTTTTAAATTACATTATAAATTTTCTACTGTGTAATTAATGCAAATGTAAATCAGATTTTTCGTGCAGATACTTTAAAAAACAAGCCAAAAACTTTGAAAATCAGGCAATTTTATACTTCTACATTTGCAGCATAAAAAAATGCCTGCACTTTGTAAGAATCGTGCAGGCAATAAATCATGTTGAGTCTCTTTGCAATCAGCCTTTTATAGAGGCACTGATTCCGGCAAGTTTTTCATGCAGTTCTATAAGCCCTGCTTTCTGAAGGCATTCCTCAGAGAGGCTCTCCAATTCAGTTCTTCCCTGCTCGCTAATGGTCTCCAAAAGGACTGATGAACCTTCCTTGATCTTCAGTCCGTCCTGAATCAGATGGCTTAATAGCAGCACATTTTTTCTTGAAATTTTCAAATCCATCTTCACCGTCTCGTTCATGCCCGGGATACTCAGCACCGTATCAAAAACCCTGGCCGCATCATTTGCTGTAATCATAACGTAATGTTTTAAAATTAATATTTAGCTCACCGTAAAATTAGAAAGTATACTACCAATTTACCCTACTCAAAATTTGGGGAGGATTGCTTGGCTTGGCCGTCTTTTCTAATTTAGCCTCAGGTAAATCCGCAGTAACTCTGCAATTGGTGCATTTTAAATTTTTAAGGCAGATTCTGATATGGATTTCCTTTGAATTTTTGTATGCTATGAAACTTTAGTTCAGCTGATTGAAAACGCTGAAAAAGCCTTTTAGAAGCTTTCGGACTGCGGTTTTTAGCCGTCAGCAAGATGTCTGGTTGTATCACAACCAAAAATCTTGCTGCCCCTCTGCTCGGAACTCGCTGGCAGTGAAACTTTAAGATTGAATGAAATTGAAACAATGTAAAAGAATGAAGATGGAACAGAAAAACATTGGTAGAAACAGCTGGCTCCACATCCGGCTGACCAGAGAAGAATTTGATTTTATTGATAAGAATTTCAAAGCATCAGCCTGCCGTAAACGAAGTGATTTCGTGCGCAGAAATCTGCTGAGAAAACCCATTGTTCTCAAGTACAGAAATGAGTCATTGGATAAGCTTTTGCAGGAGCTTATCCAGCTGCGGACACAGCTTAATTTCATGGGAAATAATTTCAATCAGAGCGTTAAAAAACTCCATACCCTTTCTGAAATTTCCGATTTAAGAATCTGGATTCTATCTTTTGATTCCGACAGGAATAAATATTTTTCCCTGATGGATGAAATTAAAAAACACATTGAAAATCTCGCCCAAAAATGGTTGCAGTAATAAACACAGGACACTCGATTAGAGGGATCTTCATGTACAATGAGAATAAAGTTTCCCAGGGCGCAGCCGTGTGCATCGGCGAGGGAAATTATCCGGTTGATATTGAAAAAATGTCAGAATCCTTTAAGCTCGGCGTATTTCTAAAACAGCTCCAGCTCAATGAAAATGTAAAGCGCGGCGCAGTGCATATCTCGCTGAATTTTGACCGTTCGGACAAGGATTTATCAAAAGAGAAACTCATGCAGATTGCCTCTTCTTATATGGAGAAAATTGGATTTGGCGCACAGCCGTATCTGGTCTACCAGCACCACGATGCGGGACATCCGCACCTTCATATCGCAGCCATAAATGTGAGGGCAGACGGATCCAGGATCAACATGCACAATATTGGAAGAAACCAGTCTGAAACGGCCCGCAGAGAATTGGAGATTTCTTTTAATCTGGTTCGGGCAGACTTACGAAAAAAACAGAGTCCGGCGCTTATTAATGCCATTGATGCGGAAAAAATAAAATATGGGGCAATAGATTCCAAGAGAGCCATCGGCAGTGTACTCAATGCAGTTATTCCGCACTACAAATACACAACCCTCGGCGAGCTCAACGCAGTATTGAATCTGTATAACGTCAAGGCAGAAAGGGGAAAGGAAAATTCAAAAATGTTTCAGAATAAAGGCCTGATCTACCAGATTCTGGATGAGAATAAAAAGACCGTCGGGGTTCCCATAAAGGCGAGCAGTTTTTATTCCAAACCTACCCTTTCCCGGCTTGAAATTAATTTTGCTGCAGCTAAAACTGTGCGTGCGGTATTCATGAAAAGAACACGAAATGCCATCGATCTGCTGCTGTTAAAATACCCAAACATTACACTCTCGCAGCTTGAAACGCGGCTGGCGAACCAGGGTATTACGGCAGTTGTCAGAAAAAATGAACAGGGGCTGATATACGGCATGACCTACATAGACCACAACACCAGATGCGTTTTCAACGGAAGCAGTCTCGGACCTGAATATGCAGCCAAAGGGCTCCTGCAGCGTCTGGGCCATTCGTCCCATTCTGAGAAGCAGTATACAGTTCCTGATGGCACCGCGCATAAGCACGGCTCTTTTATTTCCGCAGGGGAAGTGCAGCGGATAATTGATGATGTGCTTTACGGCGGAACGCCTTCAGATTACGTTCCACGAGAGTTTAAAAACAAGCGCAAAAAAAGAAGGAGAAAAGGACAGTCCGATAATAATTAACTCATAAAAATCAACAGCATGCAGACAGGAGAAAATGAACAGGCGCTTAGAAAAATTTTAGATATGACTAGACTGATGGGCATCGCAGTGCTGCTCATCCATTTTTATTATTACTGCTTCCATTCATTCAGGCATTGGAATCTAGCTCCGGATTTTGCCTGCAGGATACTGGAGAATATTCATCGTACGGGGCTTCTGGACAGCTTCCATAAATCAAAGCTTTTTGCGCTTGGACTCTTGGTTATTTCCCTTATGGGTGCCAGAGGAAGAAAAGATGAAAAACTTCATATTAGAACTGCTTTTTATTACATCTCATTGGGGCTGATGTTTTACTTTGGATCTTATCTGGCTCTTGTAATCTTTTTGAATACTGAGCTGTGCTCAGCATTATATATCTCTTTGTGTTCTTTTGGCTATCTGCTGATTCTTTCAGGGGGCATGCTGCTCTCCCGCATCATCCGCAGAAAGCTGGGTCCAGCAGATATTTTCAATAAGGAAAATGAAACTTTCCCACAGGAAGAAAGGCTTATTGAAAACGAATATTCCGTTAACCTTCCCGCCCGTTATTACCTTAAAAATAAAGTACGCAGCAGCTGGATCAACATCATAAATCCCTTCCGAGGCATTCTGGTTCCAGGCACGCCGGGTTCGGGAAAATCATACTTTGTAATCCGCCATATAATCACCCAGCATATTGCCAAAGGCTTTTCCATGTTCATCTATGATTTTAAGTTCGACGACCTCACAATAATTGCCTATAATGCCTGGCTGAAATTCCGGCACCTGTATGCCGTGGAGCCCAAATTTTACATCATAAATTTTGATGACCTCTCCCGTACCCACAGATGCAATCCGCTTGATCCTTCGGCAATGACAGACATTACCGATGCCGCTGAATCTGCCCGCACAATCCTTATGGGACTCAATCGGGAGTGGATCAAAAAACAGGGAGATTTCTTTGTCGAATCGCCCATAAATTTCCTAACGGCAGTCATATGGTATCTCCGAAAATACAACGATGGCGAGTTCTGCACACTGCCGCATGTCATTGAAATGATCCAGACAGATTACGAGAGCCTTTTCACGCTTTTGAGAACAGAAAAAGAAATCGAAGTGCTCATCAATCCCTTTGTCAGTGCGTTCCTGCAGGAGGCAGTCGACCAGCTGGAGGGTCAGATCGCTTCGGCTAAAATATCGCTCGCAAAACTCTCCTCCCCTCAGCTTTATTATGTGCTGTCGGGCAGTGATTTTACCCTTGATATTAATAATCCATCCGATCCGAAAATCGTTTCAATGGGAAACAATCCGCAGAAAATACAGACTTATGGTGCCGTGCTTTCACTTTTTGTAAGCCGTCTTATCAAACAGGTAAACCAGAAGGGAAAACTCAAAAGCAGCCTTATTTTTGACGAGTTCCCGACTATCTATCTCAACAATATAGACAGTCTGATTGCAACAGCAAGAAGCAATAAAGTGAGCACCTGCCTTGGGATTCAGGACTTCAGCCAGCTCCGTAAGGATTACGGACGTGAACAGGCTGACGTGATTGTCAACATTGTTGGAAATATTGTCTGCGGACAGGTCAGCGGAGATACGGCCAAACAGCTCTCAGAGCGTTTCGGAAAGATAATGCAGGACCGCGAAAGCCTCTCGATCAACAGCAGCGACACTTCCATCAGCCGTTCAAGACAGCTCGAATCCGCAGTGCCGCCATCCAAGATTTCTACGCTGAGTTCAGGTGAATTTGTAGGCATGACAGCCGATAACCCGGACTGCAGAATTGAGCTTAAAACCTTTCACTGCGAAATTATCAACGACCATGAAAAAATAAAAAAAGAGATGGATAATTATAAGGAAATTCCGGTCATACGGACAATTGATAATGTTATCGTCCAGAAAAATTATCTGCAGATCAAAATTGAAATTCAGGAAATAATCCACAGTGAAATGGAAAGGATAATCAAAAATCCTGCGCTGTCATCGCTGGTTCTCAAAAAAGAAAAATAACTTTAAATCCTTAGATGTTTTCTTGAGGCAGAAAATAAATGTTTTTTTAGCCGCCGGATTCTTTTATAAGCTGCAGTGTCCTTTCGTCCTGCTCTCCATGGTAATATTTCTCAAGCACCTGCCTGAAACAGTCGGGCGCAGCAGGAAGCAGGCTGAACAGGGTCATGCAGGATTTGAGTTTTCTCTCATCTGGCCTGCCCATAATATCCAGCGCCGTTTTATTTTCAACTTTTAATATTGCTTCTGTAATTGCAGTCAGTCGTTTTCCAAGTACAGGATGATTAAAATACTGTGCAGCTTCCTGTATATTTTCAATGCCGTAAAAAATATTATAATCAGTAAAGCCGAGTCCTTTTAACTGGGGAAAAATAAACCACATCCAGTGCGTCTGCTTTTTACCCTCTCTGATCTCGAGCAGTGCAGTGTCGAATGTTTCCTGCTGCGCTTCTAAAAAACGATCAAGATCAAATTCTTTTTCCATTGCAGAAGAGTTTTATTGTTCCGTAAAGATAAACACCTGTATTTCCATAATTAATTTTATAAAAAATAGCTTTTTCCAATTACCAAATTTTATTGAATACTATTTGTTTTTTTGTAAGCTCTCCTATTTTATACTTGAGCAAAATTACTTCAGGACGGCTCATTTTAATCCCTATCCCTTAGCGATCTATGATACGAACATATTTCACCTTCGTAAGCTTCGTCCAGATTAAGGAAGGTACCGCAGACAGCGCAGGTTTTGCTCTCTTGTTCGTAACCGCAGCCAATACAGCATTCTTCAGAAAAAACAAAAGTATCTTTTCCACAATCCGGGCATTCCGCATACGGATCATCTCCGCCGTCTGTGACCGCTAAATATGCTTCTCCTGCGAGTTCATCAGCTACACACTCTTCAATTACATCTGCCAGATCGAATTCAAAATTACATTTTCTGCATGATAATAAAAGATCTTCATTTGGTTCATATTTGTTCACATCCGGTACCTGGATAAGTTCTGATTGACATTTAGGACACCTCATGTTCTTCACCGCTTCAGTTAGTATATCATATCTCCAGTCCACTTTCGCAAAAGATTCTTCACTTTCTTTCTTTTCCTTTTCATATACCTCATCAGTCTCTAGGAAGATATCCCACGCCTGCTGTCCAAAAAGCGCCACGGGTTCCTCATTTAGATACTTGACACAAAAATCTCTGATAATTCCAAAAGATTTCGAAACAATTTCATTTATAACTGATGGAGCCATTTCTGTATAATAATGTTCTATGGCATTGCGCAGTTTATTTATGTCTTCTACTGCTTTCCAGTCAACTGCTATTCCAAATCCTTTAAATCTTTCTCTGATTTGGTATACATCAACTGTTTTATCTCCTTTCCCTTTAAACGACAGCTCATCATTCCCATCTAAAGAAGGTTCTATTCTCTGTTTTATCAAAACTTCATCACTGTCCTCTGGAGAAAGACGTCGCAATTTTTCTTTAAACAACAACAGCATTCCTGCAAAAATATTACGAACAGCTGATTGCGCTCTTCTCGGATCTTCACTTTTAAAATCTTCAAGACCAATTTGAATTGCCTCTACCCCATTTTTTAAAATCTTCATCTTTATTCATAACTGATTTGGTTCATACTCTATAGTAAATTTATTAAAAATAATCCATTATCCGATAAAGCATTATTTACTTCTTCTTCAGAAACCCACTGAAAATTATCACTTCTTATTTTCATTGTAAAAACGGATTAAAAGAGCCGCGAAAATAGCACCCGCAGGCTCCTGCATGCGCATAACGGCCCTGCCGCCCTTCGGTACTTATAGCACTCCGGAGCCTTTATCGGGCGCTTGATTTTGTGCTTTCTTTTTTCCCGTTTTTCTTTTGAAAAATTTCATGCTGGGCTTGGGAAAAAACAGATAAACATTCACTTAAAATTTTACATCATGGAAATCTCAGGACGAATTACAAAAGATGCCGTAACGGCAAAAGTTTCAAATGACAGGGAGGTGGTAAATTTCTCCATTGCCATAAACGACAGCTACAGACCAAAAGGCTCTGAGGAGCTTAAAAAGATTGTAACCTACATCGACTGCTCCTATTGGATGGGTTCCAAAATGGCGCAGTGGCTTAAAAAAGGCACTATGGTTGAACTCTTCGGGCGCATAGGTCTGAATGTCTACACTAATGCCGAGGGAAAAGCGCTCGGCTCGCTGACCTTTCATACCAGTAATATCAAGATACTGGTTTTCCCGAAAACAGAAAACGCTTCAGCTGTTCCCGCTGTTGCAACGAAAAATGTACCAAAAGACGAACCCGACGACCTGCCGTTCTGATGCAGTAAATGCCATTTCACATTAAAATTATGCGCCATGAAAGCTTTTGAAAAATCACTTTACATAGAATATGCCGTATCCGCCCAATTCAAAAAAATAGTCCTTTCCAATTTGGAATCCTATGACGGGACAAAAAAAGAGCAGTTGAAATCTTTCCTCGAAGACCTGCAGAAAAGCGGATGCATCTGCGGGATGATTTCAGAGTTCATCTACAACTCGGACTGCAAGAAATTCTACATACAGCACTTGGATGATTTGGAGAATATCCGATACGAAATTGAAGATTCACTTGGGGAACACGTGAAAAACCGCCACCGCCTGCCCCATTACACTTTTGTATGCTGGCTCTGCTTTGAGGAATACTGTTTTGACATCTACAGAAACAGTTTTGAATAGCACATTTTCAATCTTAAATCTTCCCTTATGAAAGCATCAGATAAATTCAAGACCGCCATAGAAAGCTACCTGACCCAAAAAGCGCAGAACGATGCCGTATTTTCGGCTGACTTCAAAAAAGAGAGCAAAAATCTTGAAAGCTGTTTCCATTACATTTTCGGCGAGGTCAGAAAAACAGGAGAATGCGCCTTTGACAATCAGGAAATCTTTGACATGGCTGAAAGGTACTACAAAGACGACACTATTGGAACGCCTGCTCCAATCCAATGCCGAGTGGCGGTAAGTGCGCCTGCAAAACCTGATTTGTTCTCCACTGCTCCCGCAGTATCTCAAAGCACAATTCAAAAAACAGAAACCGTACAGCCCGTGAAGCCTGTGCAGAAAACCCTAACACTCTTTGACTTATGATACCCAAAACCGCCATAGAAAAAGAAATCAGCGCCTTAAGCAGCTCCCTTGCGCCCATTACAGCGCACATGCAGTTGTGGGCGGAAAGAAATATTTTCCTTAAATGGGCGGTGCTCTCAAGAGGAAAATTCCATTGTCTGGAGTGCACCCATTCATGGAAGCCTGAGAGCCAGAGCCAGTCCTGCCAAAATTATATCAATTGCACCGCCTGTCAGGGCAGGCTTAAAATGCATCAGTACAATCAGGTGCATTTCAAGGAAATCGAATACTTCGCCCTTACCGATACCTGTTCGGGGTATCAGGTGGTGCGTATCATCTGCTCTCATAAAAACATGAAAAAAAATGTTCTTCCTGCCTATTCCCATACCGAAGTCATGCAGCATTGGATAAATCCAAAAGGGGAAGTGCGCACCATCTCAAGAAGCACCAATGTTTTTTCCAATGCCTATGATGCATGGCAGTACTATTCCCCTTTGGAAATCCGTCCAAAGGATTTTCAGAACTCGCCAAAATACCGCATCAATCCCTACAAGGTTTATCCGCACATGAAAGTGATTCCGCTTTTGAAAAGAAACGGTTTTAAGACTTCCCTGCACAGCATTGCACCGCAGATACTCTTTACTGCTCTTTTAAAAGACCCCGTTGCAGAAACCCTTTTAAAAAGTTCGCAGATCGCTCTGCTCAAGCATTACCTCACCTCCCATGAACAGCACCTGCGTGAAAACTGGCAGGCAGTAAAAACCTGCCTTAAACAGCATTATCAGATTCAGGACATCAAAATTTGGGAGGATTATATTACCCTGCTCCGATGGTTTGAAAAAGACCTCAGCTCCCCTGCGCTTGTATGCCCTGAGAATTTAGACCAGGCGCATGACAGGCTTGTTGCCAAAAAAAGGGACATACAGCGCAGAAAGCATCTTGAGCAGCTGCGTGCTGAAATACAGAAAGCAGAGCCGATTTATGAAAATGATAAAAAACAGTTCTTCGGACTTTCTTTTACCGATAATGACCTTACCATAAAAGTCCTTGACCGTGTGCAGGATTTTCTCGAAGAGGGCGACACGCTCCACCACTGTGTATTTACCAATGAGTATTATAAAAAGAAAGATTCCTTGATACTCTCGGCGCAGATTGAAAACAAACCTGTAGAAACCATTGAAGTCTCCCTTTCGAGAATGGAAATTATACAGTGCAGGGGACTTCGCAATAAAGCCACTAAATATCATAGCAGGATTCTTAGGATTATAAATAAAAACCTGCCTGAGATTGCCGGGCGGTTGAAAAAGCACAAAAAGCAGACTGCTCCCGCTTAACCCATTTTACTATTGATACCGCAGATTTTACACTGCGGTATTTTTTTTGCGCGCGCAGACACTTTAAGGTGCACGGAGCAGTCCGCCTTAGGGGCCGTTGTGGAATGTTAAGTCAATTTCATCACAAAGTTCGGGCACGTCCTTCGGTTCTCCGCAAAAAATTCCCCCATAAATGCAGGGGCTGCGCTCCTGCTTTATTGCGTTGCTTTCTGCGTTCGCTCGTCCCTGCCCGCACGGCGGTGCTGTAATTAATCTTAAAACTGCAGCAATTATGAAAAATCAGCATCAAAACACAGAATGGCAGAAAGTATCAGAAATTGAACTGATCTATAAAACCAAAGTAAAAAGCACTGAAAGACCGTGTATCACTTCTTCCAGAGATGCTTATCGACTGCTGCTTGACAGCTGGGATCCCGGCAAGATAGAATTCTTTGAGCAGTTCAAAGTGCTGCTGCTCAGCCAGTCTAACAGGGTTCTGGGAATCTACGAGGTTTCCTCAGGAGGCATTGCGGGAACTGTGGTGGATATGCGCCTGCTTTTCGCGGCAGCCCTGAAAGCTGCCGCCGTCGGGATCATTATCACCCACAACCATCCCTCAGGAAACACATCACCTTCCGAGGCCGACAGGAATATGACCCGAAAAATCCGCGAAGCAGGAAAACTGCTGGATATTCCGCTGCTCGACCATCTGATCGTGACACCTGAGACCTATTACTCTTTTGCAGATGAAGGCGCCCTTTAAGGGCGTTTTCATCTTTCATGCCCTTGCGCTTTTCTGGTTTTTTAAGTAATTTTGCCCTATGAATCATGAAGAAATAAAACGCCATTTTGAGAACAATCCGCCGCCGAAGGAAGTAGTGTGGACCGAATGGGCGAAGATCACCGACACTCAGGTTTTCCTGAACAGCTGTTACACCACCATCAGAAATTTTAACGGCCCGATAGACCGCTGTCCGGCATGGTGGCATTTAAGAGATTTTTACCTGCTTATGAAAAAAACAGCAGGCCAGCCGATCAGCGAAGAACCTGCTTCAGAATAATTCTTATCCTTCCGTAAATTCTTAATAAAGGAAAAAAGCACCGATTTGGGTGCTTTTTTTATGCCCCGAAAAATAAGGCTTTTTAAACTTTGTTATTATTTAGAACATTTTATTTTTAAAATTTGTTACTGACTGTACTAATTTTGATGAGTATAAAATGATTAAGATTATGAGCCGGGCTATTGTACATATCGACATGAACACGTTTTTCGTATCCTGCGAAAGACTGACTAATTCTGAACTTAACGGCATACCGCTCATCATTGGAGGCGGTGAGAGAGGCGTTGTGGCTTCGTGCTCCTATGAAGCCAGAAAATTCGGCGTGCGCTCGGCCATGCCGATACACATGGCCATGAAGCTCTGCCCTCAGGCCAAAATTATGAAAGGCGACATGGAGCTCTACTCCAGACTTTCACACGACATTACAGAAATCATTCAGGAAAAAGCGCCCGTGGTGGAAAAAGCGAGCATTGATGAATTTTATCTGGACATCACCGGCATGGATAAATTCTACGGCAGCTACAGATGGACCGATGAACTCGCACAGCGCATTACCAAAGAAACAGGCCTTCCCCTCACCTTCGCGCTTTCTGTGAACAAAACCGTTTCTAAAATCGGAACCGGCGAGGGCAAACAGAAACAGAACCTTGAAATTCCCGAGCATCTGGTGCAGTCCTTTTTGAATCCGCTCTCCATTAGAAAAATCCCTATGGTCGGCCAGAAAACCTTCGAGCTTCTTTCCCGCATCGGCATCCGTACCATCCGCACACTCTCTGAAATGCCTGCCGAATCCCTGCAGCAGATGATAGGCAAAAACGGAACCGAACTCTGGAAAAAAGCCAACGGGATTGACAACGCCCCTGTAGAGCCTTACACAGAGAGAAAATCAATTTCAACCGAACATACCTTCTCGCAGGACACCATTGATGTGCTAAAATTAAACAGGATCCTTCAGGGCATGGTGGAGAAACTGGCTTATCAGCTGCGCGCCGAGCAGTGGCTCACCTCAACGGTGACTGTCAAAATAAGGTACGCCAATTTTGATACCGAAACCAAACAGTCCAGAGTCCAGTACACCTCAGCAGATCACCTTCTGACCCAGACAGTGACAGATCTTTTTACCAAGCTCTACCAGCGCCGCATGAGGCTGCGACTGATCGGAGTGCGCTTCAGCGGCCTTGTCAGGGGAACCTACCAGATTGACCTTTTCAATGATACCGAAGAAATGCTGTCTCTCTATCAGGCAATGGACAGGATGAAGACCCGTTACGGCTTTGATGCCGTGATGAGATGCGCCGGTGCCTCTTTCAAACCCAATAATAAAGACGAAATTCTAAAACGCAAAAAATAAATCATGTTTCTCAACTGCCATTCTTTTCATTCCCTGCGCTACGGCACTATTCCGCTGGATGATCTGATAAGACAGGCAGCGGATTGCGGTGCCACGGCGGCAGCCTTGACCGACATCAATACGGTAACAGGTATTTATGATTTTATAAAAGGCTGCGAAGCCACGGGTATAAAACCATTGGTTGGAATAGAATTCCGATGCAGCCATAAATTACAGTATATCGGGCTTGCCCAAAATGCTGCAGGGCTTGCCCAGATGAACCGCTTTCTGACTGAACATAACTTTGAAAAGAAGCCGCTGCCTGAAACCGCACCGTTTTTCTCTGATGTCTTTATCATTTATCCTTTAGAAAATGCGCCCGAGGTGCTCCGCCATAATGAATACATCGGCATCCGTCCCGACCAGCTGCAAAAACTTGTAGTATCTCAGTGGAGAAAACGCCGCGCCGAAATGGTTATCCTGCAGCCTGTGGTATTCCGAACCAAAAGGGAATACAACCTGCACCGAATCCTGCGTGCAGTCGATCTCAATGAGCTTCTGTCCAAACTCGGCCCTTATGACTGCTGCAGAAAATCGGATATCATGATTCCCGAAGCAGAACTTACCGCCCTTTATAAAGATTATCCCGAGATCATCGAGAATACCCAGCGCATCATCGAGCACTGTAATTTTAAGTATGATTTCGAAAGCCCGAAAAACAAAAAACATTACACCAAAAATAAAGCCGGGGACATTGCCCTTTTGACCACACTGGCCGAAGAAGGTCTGGTTTGGCGTTACGGGCGCCATAATGACCAGGCAAAAGCGCGTGTGGAGAAAGAGCTCAAAGTGATCAATGACCTTGAATTCAGCGGCTATTTTCTCATTACCTGGGATATCATACGCTACAGTAACAGCCGCGGTTTCCTTCATATCGGAAGGGGCTCGGGAGCCAACAGCATTATTGCCTACTGTCTGGGAATAACAGACATATGCCCTTTGGAACTTGACCTGTATTTTGAGCGGTTCCTGAATGAAAACCGTAAAAGCCCTCCTGATTTCGATATCGACTGGTCTTGGAAAGAAAGGGATGTAATCCTGAAATACATTTTCGACCGCTACGGTTATGAGAATGTGGCTTTCTGCGGCACCAATGTAGAATTCAAATACCGCTCGATTTTCCGGGAAGTCGGCAAGGTTTTCGGACTTCCCAAAGAGGAGCTGGATATGCTGGCCAAAAATCCCATGAAACTCCACCAGACCAATTCTATTGTCAAACTTGTGCAGGAATACGGCATGATGCTGGAGAAATATCCCAATATGCGCAGCATGCATTCCTGCGGGATTTTGATCTCGGAAGAACCGCTGACCAATTACACGCCGCTGGAAATGCCTCCAAAAGGATTTCCCATAGTGCTTTTTGATATGCACACCGCTGAGGATATCGGATTTGAAAAATTTGACATCCTCAGCCAGAGAGGGATTGGCCATATTGATGATACGGTAAAACTAATTGAGAAAAACAGAGGCCTTCGAATCAATATTCGGGACACCTCATTATCAAAAAACGAGCAGTCAGCCAACAAATTTCTGGCAGAAGGAAGGACAATCGGATGCTTTTATATCGAAAGCCCTGCCATGCGCGGCCTATTGCGCCGCCTGAAATGCGATAATTACAAGACACTTGTAGCGGCATCATCGATTATCCGTCCCGGCGTGGCGCAGTCGGGAATGATGAAGGAATACATCTTCCGACATAACAACCCGTCAAAATTTGAATATTTTCATCCGGTTTTCGAAAAGGAGCTCGGAGAAACTTACGGGATTATGGTGTATCAGGAAGACGTGATCAAAATTGCCCTGCATTACGGCGGGCTGTCAGCCGCCGACGGAGATATCTTAAGACGTGCCATGTCAGGAAAAGGACGCTCAAAAGCAGCACTTCAGAAAGTAAAGGACGATTTCTTTATATCAGCCGCCGCAAAAGGGCATCCCGAAGCGCTGAGCCAGGAAATCTACCGCCAGATCGAGTCCTTTGCAGGCTATTCTTTCTGTAAGGCGCACTCTGCCTCCTATGCCGTTGAAAGCTACCAGAGCCTTTACCTCAAGGTGCACTACCCAATTGAGTTTATGGTTGCCGTAATCAATAACCAGGGAGGTTTTTACAGAACAGAAATCTATGTGCACGAAGCCAGAATGGCCGGCGCCGTTATCCACACTCCGTGTGTGAATAAAAGCGGATATGAAACTGCTCTATACGGCAAAGATATTTATCTGGGTTTTATGCACCTGCAGGGCCTGGATTCCAAGCTCTCGCAGTTCATTTCTTTTGAACGGGAAAGAAACGGCGTGTATAAATCGCTGGAGGATTTCATAAACAGGGTTCCGATGGGCATTGAGAATGTAAAGGTGCTTATTTTCATCGGCGCTTTCCGCTTTACGGGAAAAACCAAAAATCAGCTGCTGGTGCAGGTAAGCCTTTTGATGAATAATTTCAAGCCCGAAAACCGCGCGCTTATGCTCATTGAGCAGCCTGCCAAAGAGTTTAAGCTGCCGGTTCTGGAGCGCTCAGTATTTGAAGATGCTTTTGATGAAATCGAACTTTTGAACTTTCCCATATCGTGCACCGTTTTTGATCTGCTGCAGACAAAACACCGCGGAGATGTGATGGTGCGTGACCTTCTGAAATACCATAAAAAACAGGTCCGCATGCTGGCTTACCTGATCTCAACCAAGCAGGTGCCGACCAAAAGGGGCAATATGTATTTCGGGACATGGATCGACCATGAAGGAGCCTATTTTGATACGGCGCATTTCCCCGACAGTCTGGCAAATAATCCATTTCAGGGAGGCGGCTGCTACCTGCTTTTGGGAACCGTGGAAATTGACTATCATTTTCCGACCATCACCATTTCCAGAATGGCAAAAATGCCTTTTATCCCTGATCCCAGATATTCGGACTCGGAAAAAAGATATACCACGCAGCACAATATCAAACAGGATGTCAGCAGCACACACCGACAGCCTTATCCGCAGGAGCATGAAATTAATCTGCCTCGACATAGGATGAAATTTTGACGGTTTATTTATGTAAAGTCCTAATAATGAATTAAATTTGATAGAGAAGCAAGAAAAGGAAAAGAAAAATAAGCATAAAGCACATCAGTTTTCTGCTATTTCTTTTCCAAAGCTTTTGTTTTCGTTTTTCATTTTCTTTTATAAGTCTTTCAATGCGCTTAATGTCTATTGGGTAAGATTCCATAAGATCGTTTTGCCAAACTTAAGCGCAACGAAAAAAATAAAAGCCCCTTTAATGATATATTAGTATCAGAATAAGACATTTTTAAAACAGCCTTAAAACGGAAAATTATGTGTTATTATACCCAGCAGAATGCCTCGATAGAAGATCTAAAAAGACGCTTTAATGCAGAACTCGACAATGAGGAGACTTATCTGCAGTCGGATTTTATAAATGGGTTTTCATACCCTAACATTCCTGTAATACTCAATTCCTCTCCGCATCTTATCACAACGGATTACACCTGGGGGCTTCTGCCTTCCTGGGCAAAAGACATTGAGTTCAGGAAAAACACGCTCAATGCGCGCATTGAATCCATTGACGAGAAAGCCTCGTTCAAAAACATAACCCATAACCGATGCCTGATAATCGCTTCGGCCTACTATGAATGGCACTGGAATGACGAAAAGGGAAAAAGCAAGGACAAGTACCAGATCAACTCGCAGGATGATGAAATCTTTACTTTTGCAGGCTTGTATTCTTCATGGACGGATCCAATAACCGATGAGATTAAAAACACCTATACAATGGTAACCACTAAAGCCAATAAGATAATGGACTTTGTGCACAACCATAAACACAGGATGCCTATAATGCTTAAAAAGCAGGATGAAACGGCATGGCTGGATCAGTCAGTGGCTATAACCGAATTTGCCTATCCCTACGAAGGAAACTTAATTGCGCTTCCATCAAATTAATATAGCAGCTTTATGAAACAGGATATCGATTATTTCAAGGGCATGAGCACCAAAGACCTGCATCAGAGATTTCTGCAGAAGCTGTATTCCAAAACAGAATTCATACAGTACAATGATCCTGATGATTTTTTCGATCCCGAGCAGGAATACGGAAATCATATAACGCAGTGCATTGCCGAGGAAAGAGATTTTATAAGAGAATTAATTCGCAGTTCATCAGCCGAAGCTGGAATAGTAATGGCAGACGAGCGTGTTGAAGAATTGGTACAGCAGAAAAGTGAAGAAATCAACCAGCTTACTGGATCGTCAATTGAAGACTACATTGAAAAAGTTTCGGTAACCTATATTGATCCTTTTCCAAAATGTGATCAGAGATTTCTTTTCCATAGATGGCTGTGCAGATTTTCGAAGTTTATAAAATTCCTAATCATCAAAAAAATAGCATAATAAAGATATCACTTTTTTACAACTGACATTAGCCAGCCAAAGTATTTTTGAACTGCATAGTCCCTCTTGGAAGTATTCTTAAAAAAGGTCATCAAAGTCACGATTACTGTACATTTCATAATAATATTTGCATTGAAAACAAATAAGTGCAACATTATTTTCGTGCATGAATTCTCTACAAGTAGCCAAACGTTTAGGTGATAGTAGATAACCTATTTAAACGAGTCCCTTAGTAGTTTAATTGTCTTTTAAGCATATCAATTAACTGAATATGATGGTTATCCTTTCTTAATTTCTTTTTCTTAAGATTTGTCAAAAGCTCTTTTAAAAATTTTTGACCTTTCTTAAATCCCAGCGCATAACTAAATGCCCTTTTTGTAGTTTCAAAAATTTTAAGACTATCTAAAAAATATTGCTGCGACCAGTTAAATTTAATAAATTTATTTACCAAAGTACGTATCAGCAATTCGCAAAAATCCCAATTCGGCACCTCTTTCTTTTTAGGCAAAAAAAACATACTTAAAATTGAAGATATAGGATCTTCCTCATCTGGTATTTCTTTATCTACTGGAATAAACCTCCAAAGATCATAATCAATTTTAGAGATTTTTGCATAAAAGTAAACATCATTAAAACATACTGAAATAATGAATGCTGGATTTGAAATTTTGCGATTAAATCCTAATGAAAGTAAAATACATGAAGCATATATTTTTATATTCTCGTCAATAAGTTTATTATAAATAATCTGCCATCCTTTTGAATCTATATCTAGAGAAATCAATTCATTATAATTATGGATTTCAAAAATTTTAGAACAAAATTGAGTACCAAGTAAGGAAAGATTCTTATGAATAAAATCTTTTACTACAGCTTTACTTCCGAAAATATAGGATTGAATATCTGTAGACATTAAAAAATCACGGTTATTAAAAAATTTCAGAACTAAGTAAATTCTGGAAGCGTTATTTTTCAATACAGTAAATATTATTGAACTGCCTGATTTTAGAATCGACCTTATGCTATCTTCCCAGTTAACGCTTTGAGAATGCTCAAGAATATCCACCAGAATCCTTTGAGTTTCAAATGGCAAATGCCAAGTTTCGTCTAAAATTGAAATTTCAGGAATTTTGGTTTCGAAAAGATTGATTAATCTGGAATCACGCTGAATAAGTTCAATTAAATCACTGGATTTTATCGATAAATTATCCAACAAATGATTATCCAACAACTCTGGAGCAGAATTGATATAAAAATCAAAAAACTCATTGACGGTAATCCTGTTTTCTTTTAATGCGTTTACTAGTTTTTCATTTATGAAATCTTTCCCGATGAAATCTTCTTTACGTGAAATAAGATAATTCAACACCTGCAGTTCATTTGTATTGAATAAACCTCTGCTGTTATATATTTCATTTTTTAATTGAAGACCTTCTTTATCTTCGAATGATTTATAAAGTATGGTTATAATTCTTTCAACATCCGGTTTATTAGATTCTGTCATTTCAAGAAGCTCCAATAATGGTTTGTAATTTTTTCGCAATCCTTTTACATCCGAACCATATAACCAAAGAAATTTTCGCAATTTGTTTTTGGAAACAGCATTAAAAAGCCCAGTCCAATTGTTTTCTATATTTATTTGTTGGGAGACAGTAATACTTCCTATACTTTGCTTTTCAATTGTACCAACTGATCTGTATGGAATAATCTGTAAATCGAATTCCGCACCATCTATAACCTTCAAATTCAACGCGCCTGAACAAAAAGAAAAGTTTCTCCTTAATCTTGGCCATTGGTTGCTCCAAATCTGAACTATTTTTTTTTCATAATCTTCAGAATTATATGCCGGCAACAGAACTGTAGTTTCAGGGTTATCATATAGCGCATCTAGTAACGGAATTACATCAATAGTATTTTCAAAAATTTCATTTGAATTCTTCAAATCTTCCTTTTCAATAAAAATTGAAGATGCATAACCGGAATAGTGCTCTTTTGTAGGTCTTTTGAAATAATTCAAAAGCTGATCTAAGTCAGGAATTTTACCAAGATCAGCAAATGATATAAGCAAGGTATGCGTCCAAACACATCCAGGACGCTGCATTTCATCTGCATACCATGTTTTGCTAAAAGCATAATGTGTTGCCAATGGAAATCCGCTTATGTATATCTTAAATCCATCATCAATGTTTGACCCAGATAAGTCACTCTGAACCAATAATACTTTCTTCGCATCACTAGATAGCGCCGAAGATGACATTAATAATTCATGGCCGTTTTGATACCCATGTAATGTTTGTTCAATTTTTATCCTCATCAGTTATCCAAAGTAATGGACTTAAAATATTATTTGAAATTGTTATCCCATCAGTAACGCTAATTCGCTCCAATGGGTCTTCTACAGCAAGTAACTTCTCTTTTATCTTGTCATTTTCGTATGTTCCGCCCTGAGAACTTACGCCAAAATATTTTGCCGTAAAAATTTCCATATTAGCTTGTAAATATTGATGCAGCAAAGGTAGTTCTTCTTTGCACCATTTCTCTGGTTCCTTACCGGATTTTACCAAATCATAGCTTGAAATAATTACAGCAATCTTTTTAATTGAATTTGGTTTATGAAAGTCAACCATTTGCAAAAAATCAACTAGTTTAACTTGACTGGGAACCAATTTATCCGTCCAAGCCGATTCAGGATTATTATTTACCAAGTCAGCATCAAAAATCCTATATTTTTCCTTTTCCTGATCGATCAATTTAGGTTTGTTTTTTTGATCGCTTGGATTAAGGAAAAGTACTAAACCTTTAACATTTTCGATTAGGTTGTCAAATTCTTCAAGCCATTCACGATCCCTAAAAAGTGAGTTAAATGTTTCACCGGAAAGATCAGGTATCCTTAAAGCAATTGATTTCTTAGAAGCTGTATGAATCATTTTTAGATCCACCATTTCAATTTTATTTTGATTTGTACGAATAACTTTAGAGCAACTAGCCCAACTTCTGCTTATTGAATTAAGATATGTCAGCTCTGTATTTTCAAGGCTGTCACAAGTATAGCCAATATCTGCCCTATTGTTAAAAATGTAATACCATAGAGCTGCAAGGTACGTAGTTTTTCCTGATCCAGGAAGTCCTGAAAACAATATTCCTTTTTCACTCATTTCCCTTTATTTTATAATTATCTATGAAACGCTCCGACTTTTTATTCGACACATAATTTAAGTTTCTCTGCATAACAGGTTTTTTCATAAAATCGTTAATCAACTCTTCTACTCCAAATCCTAGATTAACATTGGACGGGTTATCCTGTGCTGGTCTTGAAGCAATTTTCTTAAAATTGATTGCACCTAAACTTGATTCAAAGCGATTTTTTATTTTATTTATTACTAAGGATTCAAGATTAAATGATTGAATACTTTCTAACATATCCCATTTAGAAATTAAAATATTTAATACCGTTTCTTTTGTAAAAATATTATTATCCAGTGCTGACTGTATAAAAAGTTCAGAATCCATAATAGTTGAAGCTCTCAACGAACTGGAAAGTTTCTCCCCATCAATAATATAAATTATATGATTTGCCTGCTTTACAATACTAAGTTGTTCCTTCATTGCTGAACTGGAATTTCGTGCTTCCTGAATTGTTTCGCCAGATATATCTGAAAGCAAAAAATGCTTGACTAAAGAATGCTCAATGCTCTTTATTCCAATATGTAAAATCTTAAATTCTCGAGTTTTTGTCCTTTCCGTTTCAGCCTTTGTACCTCCGGACAGCATTCTAGAGTGATGGCATCTCATCTCAAATCCTTTCTGTGTCATAGACCCTGCAAATAAGTAATTCTTTAAGTATCCAATCTGGAAAAGGTCAAAAATAGTTGCTAGCAAGGTAGTCTTTCCACTGCCAAGATCCCCGAGTATTACAATTAATTCACAGGGATATTTATTAGTGATTGAAGAAATCCTGTCAACACTCAATTCAGTCCCCTCAAAAACATTTATTTTATTGCTAGTTTTTACAACTACAGAAGGAATTTCAGTATCTACATCTTCTTCTACTTCTTGATCATCTTCACTCCAGTAAAAATGCGGACATTCGAGGTGCTCTAATCCTTCTAAACAACTTCCGTCCTCTCGGACATTACATCCAGGCTGCTGGCACGCTCTAATATCACTCATTTTTCAGATTTGCTAATTCATTCAAAAATATGATTTCCTTATAAAATTGAAAAGCAATTTGCGCAGGCATATATTTTTTTTCTATATTACCGTTTCCAATTTTCTGATCACATAAAGACTTCCAAATTTCGGACTTTTCACTTTGTGTACTTAAGTTTAGGCTATACAAAAGTGGCGTTAATAATCCAAGATTTCCTGTAGCCCCAAGTGCATTCTTTATTTCTTCTGAAGATTCTTGCAATGTTTCTGCGATCGTAATTTCTTTAAATTTCGATTTGCCTCTATTAGAAATAATTAATGCTTTTGTTATAATATGTTTTGAAGATTGAAGATAGCCCGTATTAGATGTTAATCCAACTAATTCCTGAGCTGCAATCAATACCATCTTACCAATGCTTAAATCGTAAAAATAACTATTCGCTAATTCACTGTATTCACCGAATAACCACCAGAGGACATTGGACTCTTCCTTAATTTTCTTATTTTCTTTTCCAAGATAATTTACCATTTTAATTAATCTAAAAGAATCGTCCGCAGAAAGTGATTTTTCTTCCTCTTCCTCCTCATCTTCCTCATCTTCCTCGTCTTCCTCATTTTCCTCATCTTCCTCATCTTCCTCATCTTGCCAATAGTAATCATGCTCCATTTCTGATTCTTTTTGCAAAAGCTGATCCTCTATTTCAGACATAATCCCCGTTTCATAATTATCCATCTGTTTGCTTTTTTGAACCGCATAGTCACAAAAAGGAATTTCACTGATTTCATTTTGCTCGAAGAAATTTGAATTAATAACCGCCATACTGATAGATTGGCTATACTTACTATTAGATTCAAACAAAAAGCAAAGTGAAATTTGCGATAAAACCTTTAGAATATTTTCATTTGATATTATTGGAAACGATATATCAAATTCTCTAAATTTAGTAACAAGCAAAGTTGCGAGTTCGGAATTGTAATCTTTATCACCGTTCGCAATTTTTACTGCTTCAAGCCACAAATCTGGACCATCAGATTTGATTAACGAATTAATTGCATCTATTCTTTTTTTTACAAGTTCTTTTGTTGGTGCTGGATCTATGGAACTATACCAAGTTGGGAAAAAATCGGCACATTTATAATTTTGGTTCATTAAAATGGGTTTTGGTTATTAGTAAAAGGTTTTAACTTATTAATTGCATTCCATAGTTCAGTCAGCAGATCTTTCTGCTTAACGTAATTAAAAAATTGCTTATCCAATTCATGACCGCTTAAATCGACAAAATCTTCTAAGTTGAACCCCATATCATCAATCACTTGAAGTTTCTCGTACGAATTTAGATCTAAAAATGCTGATACTGTTATTTGGACTGCGGAATGCATATCTTCAAGATTATGATTTGACTCTACTATTGCTATAATTTCTTCTTCCAATTTATCGGATAATTCGCTATCATTTTCGGCTGTTTTCGTACTTTGAGCAGCCACGGGTTGCATACCTATATCTATAAATCCGACCCTGGACATAAAGACTTTCTCAGTAAGTGAAGTTGCGCACTGAGCTGCCAGATTCTGTCTCTGAGTTTTGTTAAAACCTTTATTCCCATCTCCATAATCACAAATTCCCTTGACAATTATCCATTCAGTCATGTTGGAATTTCGACAAGCTGAATAAACTCCTGTTCCTTCCATTTCTGCCCCTACTGCTTGAGGATATCGTTCCAACAATCTATCTCTCTCAACCAAATCATCTATTAATTTTTCTCCCGATAAAATCTGACCGTGAATTTTCGCTGAAAACTTCCCGTTTTCAACTGGATTAGACCAGTTCACATTTCTAAATCTATTTAATAATACAGACCCCGCTTCAACTACAGGTCCTCTCTGAACAATTGACTCGCCAAGCCGCTGACTCTCATATGATATTATTGTTTCGGAAACCAAAACATCACCGATTTTCTGCTTCTCTTCATTAGCTCCCATTGCAACACCAATCATTACTAATGCCTTTGGATTCCAAATATTTAAAGAATTCATGACCGTAACAATTGAAGCAGAATCTCCAATTGATCCCATTTTTCCCAATTGCACCTGCACGGCTTGATATTCTCCAAAAACTCCAATAAAATACGTCTGCATTTTATGGGGAACTTTCACAACACTATCAAAACCACTTATTGGTTTCAATGCTTGCCTGGCATGAAATGTTTCTATGTCATTTGCAGTAACGATTAACAAATTGATATCTGCCACTAAATGTCTAATTTCTTCAAACGATTTTTCTGGTAACTCCAATTTAAAATGATTATTTTGAACAATATTATTTGTATATTTTATACGTAACAAATATACTACAATTCAAATCATCTACAATATCAAAAAATACAGACCACTGCCTGCCAATCTAAAATATAGATACCTAAAATTTCAAAAATAAACTAAAATACTGTCCTATTGTATTTTCCACATCATACGTTATTTTCTTATAAAATATTATATTTATATTAAGCTTAAAAGTTTTTATGGACCATAATTTCAAATTTTGATGTTAAGCTGCGTAATCGAAACTTGATGATGTAATGAAATTAAGTCAAATCTCATTTTTTGATAAATGCTCCAGACCTATGGCTAGAGGAAAACAGTATTATCCATGGTATTAATTTTTAAAAAGATAAATTTCCTAAAATAAATAAAAAATACTTACTTAGTACTTTGACGAAAATGGTTGCCAAGCAGACTTAAAATTGTATAGGCATTCTCAAAGAAATGCGACGGAATCGTGGTATCCAGAAAATGCATTTTAAAGAAAGTAAAAACCAAGCTCTTATTCTATCGCTAAATTACTGATTTTTAAACCATTAACAACTGTCGTAAAAATAATTGTAAATCAGAAAATAACTATATTTGATAAAACTTTAAAATGCAAGTAATCCTTTATTAAGCTTAATACATTCAACTTTGGAAAATAACAGCGCATCAGATATTTTAATTTTATTAAAAGATACGGCTTTAATCAGTAACGTGACTCCATATAATACCAAAAAGATTTCAGACAGGAAAATTGAAGGAGTATTGGTAATAGAAGTTGATAATATTAATGAATCTATAACTTTTTCCAACTGCCATTTTGATGAAGTTTACATAAAAAACACCAAAATGAAAGACAGGCTTGAATTTAGGCACTGCACTTTTCAGAAAGAATTCATCATTTTTAATATTGAAGGTGTAGGGTTAATATTCAACATCTGCCTATTCGAACAAGGTCTTTCTATAAATTATTGCAATTTAAAATACTTTACACTTTCCAAAGTAGAAGCTCCAAATGGAATCAGATTTGAAGGTGGATACTTGCAGATCCTTGACCTCAAGCCATTGAATGAAAAAACACCATTTTCACTTGACGGAAAATTTCTTCTTATCGATACGCTGGCTGTCGACTCCTCCTCAGGTGTAACAATATTCGCTAAAAAAACAGTCATAAACAACCTCAGCTTGTCGGGCTATTTCAACGTTTCTTCGAGGCTTGATTTTAATAATATCATCAACAGAAAAATAGAATTTAATGATCTGAATAATGATGGCAAATTTTATTTTTCGAAACTAAGACCTGTAGGAGTGAAAAAATTTTTGAACCTAAATCTTGACAAATATATCAAAGCTTACGGTGAATATGATAAAATGCACCCTCACGAACTGAAAATTGTACAAGCACTCGCAAGACAGGGTATCGGTACATTAGATCTCTACCGCGGTTACCATCCTGTTTTAAGATTTAGGGAATTTCTGGAACAACATCACTACTATAAAGACTTTCTTGAATATTACGATGATCTCTCTGCAGAGTTTTCCATAGATAACTCATCAGCTGGTATTCTGGAATTAAAAAATATTATGTTTGAAAGATATAAGCTTAAAATTATTAATTCTGACCTTTCTGCTATTAAACTCATAAACTCGCAGATACAGGATATCAAGGCAAATGATGACTATTTAAATTATTACAATGTATATAATGATTTGTATACATCAGCATCAAGACAGAACAATACTAAAGATAAATCCGATTATTATCGTATCTCTCAGCAGTATCTGTATAAATATCTTCGATTTGAAAGGGTATCAGACAACCCTCACAGGGGATCCCGCATCTCAATTCTCATTTCGAAATTTTATAGCAACCATGGCACAAACTGGCCTCAGGCCTGTCTGGTCACAATTCTCTCGGCTTTGTTTTTTTTCTCCCTCTTTACAGTCAGTCTCTCAAAGGTCGGTGTGGATTTAAGCTTATCTGGTACAGCAAATTTCATTAGTGATTATCTTCCATACTTTCCGCAGTTTATAAATCCACTTCACAGAATTGATTTCATGCAGGATATTCATGCATTAGGTCCATGGAGCGCCTTGCTGGATTTCTTTTCCAGAATACTGGTAAGCATTGGCATCTTTGAAATAGTTAGGTCGTTCAGAAAACATGTAAGACAATGATACTTTTTCAATAACAGTTTAAATAAACACATAACGAGTTATTACTAATTTATAAAAATCCGTCAGTTATTCATATCTCAATCTCTTGTTTTAATTTCCATTTAAATTATTTTCAAAAATATTGCCAGTTCAAATCACACCAGAATTCAGTTTTAATTCTAAGAGGATATATTAAGGGTGTTTGAATAGTTAGATGCGAAAATGCACGCTTAATTATGTCTTCAATTTTGATTAGCATATCCATAATATGGAAACAACGAACAGAAAAAGACGCTAAAAAGCATCTTTTTTGCCTATACTTACAAAAAAGGTATATATACCTAGATCTTTTATAAATTAATAAAGTATTTTGCATTAACAGTTATGCATTACGGAAAACCGTACAATAAATAAAAAGCGGTGCTGTAAGTTTGGAAAAAATAGAGCATTTCCAAGATACGAAGGCGCTTGCCATAAAAGAATCATCTTCGATAATTCCGCAATGTTCTAAAATGCAACAATAAACCTAATATATGAAAAAGAAATTTGATTTTTACACATTCATGAAAGTGGACGTTGATCCCAACACTGTAAAATTATACCATTTCCGCTATAACAAAAACGATATGGATTATGAATGCGAAGAGTTCATTTATAAAAACAAGCAGGTATTAGATTTAAAATATGGGGAATCCAGCAGGGAATATTTTGATCAGATTCTTAATGATCCAAAGCAGAAGGGAATTTCCCCAGTAATTTACTTCGAGTGCAAAGGAGTTGGCTGGAAAGCATTCGGGGAACAAATCTCAATTGAAGAGATGAAATAATACTATAAAGCGTAACACCTTTTAAGCATAATCGAACAACCGAATTAATGAATAAATTTGAATGGAAAGATTGAATATCCGGAATCAACGCATCCATGAATCTTCATCTGAAGAATTTGAAAACAAGGCCGAAGATATCAGTCAGAACACTGCGGCAACGATAGAAGCAGAATCCTTTCAAAATGATACAGCAGAGAACGTGCGTGCCACCCTCAAAGGAAAGATATAACCCCTGCCCCATCATTCATTCATTAATTAATTTATTTACATCCACCATTTCAAAACAGAACATAATCCTATCTAATGTACAAACTCGCTTTAGTCCTTAAGTCCGACCATACACCAATTATAAATTTCAGCAGCGCCGAGAGGGATAAAATAAACAATTCAATTGACCAGCTAGTAAAAAACCAAAAAATAAGCTGGTCTTTCAGCCTTCTGGAAAAAAACTTTAAAACACTTTTTTCGATTACGGACCAAGAATTGAGGACACTTTCCCTGAATTCCGAATATACCTGGGAACAACTAGAAAATGTAACTCTTGAGGTCAACCGGAATCTGCTTAATTATCTGGCTTCCCAAAATACATATTTGGACCATGCCCGTTTTTATTTGTCAAGAACTTTTGGGAAAGAATCTGAGGAATTGAAATTGTTTGACAAAAAAACAAGCGAACTTTTTGACAGTCACTTCGCTTACAGGTTTCTCTACAAAATGAGAAATTTCACGGTCCACTGCGGCTTTTCATTGTGCTCGATCACTATCCGGAAATCAACCCAAAATGTGACATTCATACCCAAGTTTATGATTTCCGAATTAAAGGACGGCTTCGACTGGGGCAGGATCGTAAAACAGGACCTGAGTGAAATCAAAGATGATTTTTCAGCATTTGATATCATCCACCAGTCCTTTGAATGCTTTAAACAGTTACACGGCTGCCTTTCTTCCATTATAAACAAGCTGAATGAAGAAACTGCTAAAAATGTTTTAAATATGCTGGATGTTTCAAAAGAAGAGCTGTATAAGCACTGTTTTTTAATCCAATACGAAAAAGAAACCAAAATCGGGGAAATACCCATCCACTACTTTAAATAACCCTTTGGGACAACAGTCCCATCAAACCGGTTTCATATATTAATCTAAAATAAAAAATATGCCAGAAATCAGGGACCTTTCGAAAAGGTCAAATATAAATACGATCACTACAGAAAATTCGGAAGTGGTTATATATGAAGACCACAGAACAATACTGAATGTATTGTATTTCTTAAAAACAAATGGACTTGCAACCTTTCCCATCGATCTTTTTATGTTCGATGATCACGATGATTTTGAAAAGCCATCAGACAAAGCTTTGAAAAGGATTGCCAAGTTCAATGCTGCCGCCCCGACAGAAAGAGCGTATTGGACTTTTACCGAATTTGATCTGAATCCGCAGGACAATGACTGGGTAAAAGCCGGAATGGAATTGGGATTGATAAATAATATATTTTTATTCCACTCCACTCAAGCTACATATTCCCCTTCCCAGACCTATCAGACCAAAAATTTTGGAGAGAAGAGGCTTTACAACCTTGGAAGCACCTGGGATGCATTAGGGAACCAAGGCCGTTTAGGCGATTTTTCCAACGGCGCTGCATATGGCCAGCTCTGGGAAGATATGGGCTGGATCAAGGATAATGGGAAATTTGAACTCCGCAGAGAAAACAACTTTATTGCAGATTTTGATCTGGACTGTTTTTCCGCTTATATTCTCGACAAAAGATATGCTGTTCCATCAGAAATATTAAGAACAAAATTTGAAAAAGTCACATGGTCAGAGCATCACTACTATTTCCAAGCAGCAGATTTTGTAAAGAAACTTATAGAAAAAAGCGTGCTTACCACGGTCTGCTTTGAAAACAATTTTTGCGGCGGCATAAGAGAAAGCCACAAAATCTTTGAGACTTTCGACTCTCTATTCTTTGACGGAGAAATCGGAAGCTAAACAGCTGCCAGCTGATAATCCAAGACACGGGCATAAATATTATAAGCCCGCTCGGCTTCATTTGAAATTTCAAGAAAAACATACAAATATATAACAGAACACATGGATTCAGCGACGCAAATCCTAAAAAATTAATTAAAATGGACAGTAATACAACATACGAATTTTTTATCTGCAGATGCTGGAAGTGCAAACGATATGAGCACGGTGCCAATACGGATACCTGGGAAGATCTGGAAATCAAACATTATAAATTCAAGAATTCCGATGCAGGGAATCTTAAGGCTGCAGAAAAAGAATTCACAAAAAAGCTTGAACTGGTCAAGGGGTATCTGGACAAAGCCTACAATAAACTGATAGCAACAGCAATAAGGAAGAAAATAAATGCGGCAGCAATCGCTCAATTTACTAATTCAAGGGCATTGGTGGCGGCCACGTCTGAACCTCAAGACATTTTTGACATCCTTAAAATGGATTTCCCGCTGATGAATGAAAATAAATTGTGATGCTAAAAGAGATAAAATTAAATATACAAAGCAATATTTAAAAATTAAAACATGAGCAAAACACCGCTATGGCTAAAAGTGCTGCTTCATTTTGATGGAAAAGGTTATTTCAGCAATGGCCTGACCATACCATTCCTTCTTGGAGCAAGTTCAGTCATTTCACCTGATGATAAAGCGATATCTGTTGAAGAATTTTTATCGCAAATCACTGATGAATCACTGCCCGTCAAGATTTCAATCCAAAGATGCGGGAATATTGGAGAGTATGTAATCGGAATTTTTGACAAAGAATCTCCAAGCGCACTTTACAGAAATTTTGGAAATCTATTTATAACAGACAGCTCATTTTCGACAATAGACCGCATGGACCACATTAGTCCAATACTAATAGGCCTTTACCAGCATAAAGCTGATCAAGGCCTGTTTTCAATCAACCATAGAGAATGGGGAAATTATTCCCAAAAAGAAACAGATCATCTTTCAGAAGTGAAACCGCAAGAATTTTAACAGGACAAAAAAAACGAAAATCAGGATAATGGATTTAGAAGAAAAATTTAAACAAGACCTGCACGGAGGAAAAGAAATTAGCGGGATGCTGAGATATAATGGACATTATATAGGCGAGGAAAATGACGGATCCGGCGCCGTTAAATTCGACAATGGAAATTACTACGTGTTTAAGGACAATAAAATCATCAAGCATATTGACGGACAGGACGAATATTTTATAAATGACCAAATTGCACAGGCAATATACCGGTTTATTGATTCAAATCCTCTAATGTCTCAAAATCTTTTGTACAGCGACTACAATTCAGAGGATGCGGTTGAGTTTTATTTCAGTGATAAAAAAGTAGCCACCAGCAGCCGCGGCACTTTAGTGAGGCTTACAATAAACCGCCAGTCAAAAAATATAGAGATCTCAAATATTTTCATAGAGCACAGCCTAAAACACAACGGTTTTGGAAAGGGGATCATAAAGGAAATCTTCAGAATAGCGGTAAAACACGGTTACCGGTTATTTTTAGTTCAGATGGTTGAGAGCTTCTACAAAAGAATGCTGAAACGCGGAGCAACAGACATTGCATTTGAAGATATTGTTGAAATTACTGAAAAAACTGACCTGTAAATACACGCGCAGAGACAATACCACTAACAAAAGTACTCATTTATAAAAGCGCTTATAACTGACAGGCAGCAATGAAAGAAGCCTGACATTTAGAAAAAGCTTCCTGGCGCAGAAGCAGCCATGCTCCAACAAATACAAAGTTTGAGCTTAAAAATAACCTTCAATAAACTGATCATTTGATTATTAATTTCACTTCCTCACTATGGATGCAACAAAAAAAGAATTTATCGCTTTTTTAGAAGAAAACGTGCTGATTCCCACAGAAAGAAATCCCAAGGCTGACATCACGATTAAGAGAAAAATTAATGCCACAAGAATGAGATTAAACAATCAGGCAAGTGCTGAGAAGGTAAGGCAGTATTTTTGGAGCGCCATGTCAACAGACCGCGGAATAGATTCATACACCCGATTGATAGCTATCGGAGCTCCAAGTTTTGAGGATGTAAGGGAAGGATTTAAAACACTGTGCGGCGATAAATAATTTCAGTTCACCACAGAATACCGCAATAATTAAACCTAAAAGAATATGGTTCAAGCGGAAAAATGGATGTCATTTCGCATAGGGAAAATTATTTTTTTTTAGACAAGAACAACTTGAATGTCAATCAATTAAATACAAACACATGTCACCTCCGCTTTTACATGTTTTTTTGTTTAGACAACTTTTTAATCATTTCTTCTTTTACAAAAATCTTTTATGTATAGATTTGCTTAAGAGAATTTTGAATAAAAATATTTTGAATTTATGGATATAGAACTTTTACTTGACAGAGCTGATTTACAAATATTAGTAGAAAAATTTTTCTTGGAAAAACTTGAAAACAATTCCATTGCTATAGGAATTACAATTCTTCCAAAAAATGAACATAAAAGAGTAAGATTAGTTAGCGATTCGTCCTGGTTCAAACTGTCTGTCAATGATAGTTTTATTTTAAATCATTTTTCTGCCAAGTCTGAAGATTATAATTTATTTATAAATGAATTGGAAAGATTGCTTGGCACAGTTTCAAAAAATTTAGATAAAGCTTTAGATTATTCTCCCTCGTTTTCGTCATTTTCTGTTATCTATAATTTTAACGAATATGAACTCAGCTTCCCTTTCAATTTTTTGTCAAAAAATTATATTTTACCATTTGAGGATTCATTGAAATTGATTCTATCATTAATAAATAATCAGAATGAATTTTTAATAAAAAATATTAAAGAAGCTTTTGATGAGGGTGAAAACAAGAGAATTTTCAGATTTGAAAAAAATGAATGGAATATTACCAACCCCTTGAATGTTATGTCATCAAAACTTAATGATGACTATCGAAAAAAGAAAGATTTTAGAGTAAAAAAACCTCATATCTTAATTAATAAGGACAACATTTTTAAATATTTTGTTCTGGATACAAACTGGATATTAGTTTTTGACAACCTTGAAACACTAATGACCAAACCTAATGATGTTTCCATATATTCAAATATTGCTGAAAAGAAGCGGAAAGCATCACTGCTATTTTATAAAAACGCCATTTTACCCAGGCATAAAAATTATCATGGCACTTTCCCATCTGAGGAAATGCAAAAAGAATATTTTGATTATTTTGAATTAATTATTGAAGCAGTCATTTTTTCTTATACTTCTTTGGAGGCTTTTGCTAACATATGCATACCAGATAACCATGAATATAAAATAGAAAAAGATGGAATTAAAATGATATATTCTAAAGAAGCCATTGAACGTAAATTTTCATTGAGGGAAAAATTTAAAAATATTTTGAAAGATATTTTACATACTCCAGATATTTCAAAAACCAATTGGTGGAATTCTTTTATTGAGCTTGAAGATATCAGAAATGAAATTATCCATTCCAAATCGTCAAAATCTGAAGACAGATATTCTAAATTGTTGGAAAAGAAAATATTTAAGATTATTGAAGTTAACAAAACAATCATTAAATATTATGGAAAATTCATTTTAAAGAACAAAAAGCATCTGCTAAATGAATATCCATACGAATTTGGCTATGATGATGTTAATCCTGGGTTGATGAGCAATAAAGATTATGAAAGCAGCTATAAAATAAGCCATAATATTAAGATTTAACACATCCTTTCTAATTAAACTCTGTCTTAGGAATAGCAGCGGAATCCTTTTTCACATTTATTAAGTAGTAAAAGAAATAGCAGATAGCCCGAGCTCTAGGTAACGCCCAAACTGTCTTTTAAATATTTAGATAATTTCCATTAAACAAAACATTAGACAAATTTTAGAAAATATTCAATTGTAGCTTAAAGTTATAAGCTGCGGTGACATTATAGTGGTGCATAAGTGAAATTGCATTTGATACCATTTCTGCCATAAAAAGCTAAGGTAAAATTTGCCGATATTTTACTGTTTTGACTTTCGTGTAAAAATCGTGTTAAATCATTTTGTTCAAAATTAAAACATCAATTAAAGAAAGGTTTGCCGAGTTTAGGTTCGCATTGTTATGTAGAAAGGCTTAAATAGCTATAAAAGCTTAAATAGCATTAGTATAAATATGGGTGCAGAATCGGTGCATCCTTTTTATGAACAACTTTAAAATACTGTTCTACAACCCCTTGAAACCTTAAGTTCGAAACATTACTACATCAAAAAAGCTATAAAAATCATCAATCTGAGATTTGTGGCAAAATCGTAGCACATCTTACTTTTCAAAACTAAAAGTTCAGTAAAATCAAGGCCTTGCGGCTTTAGGTTCGAAACTGTACCTTAAGTCAATTATATCTAAAAGCAAACAGCTTTATACAAAGCAGAAGGTCTTGTTTTAATTTCTAATCTTCCATTGTTGTCTTAGAAAAACATGTTGCATCTAAGAGCTATTGCCCGTCTTTCAACTGATGTCTATACTTGATTCCTAAAAAAGAAGGCATTATTTTCGCAGCAGAAAAAACTAATAAACCTGATAGTATTTTTACACTGCTGCACCACCACTAATACCTCAATACTAAATTAATCTTTCTTACATTTACCCCTGCACCTGCAGAATTATCATTCAAACACAGACAAAATGGATCCCCGCCATCATGATTTCCCTGAAATAGAATCCGTAAAAGCATCAAAGAGAACCCTTTGGGTAAAAGCCATGGCCGCAGTTATTTTTGCAGGCATAATCCTGGCGGTGCTGAACCTTGAAATAGCCATTATGCAGTCCCAAAGCGTGCACGGGGGATTTAAAATCTTATCTGTGCTGCTCTCACTGCTTCTTTTATTTTTTATGGCCTATGCCGTCCTAAAAGGAATAAAGACCAGCAGAAACAACAAAATCAGCAGAATATCTGTGGACCGCAGCGGCCTGCACCATTATAAAGATGATGCAATAGTCGAATCGCTCGCTTTTAATTCCCTGCGGCCGGGTCCCCGTCCCGAAAATTACGATGTGATAGTATCCGAAGGCGAAGATACGAGCTATATAATCTGCGTGTACTATTTCGATAAATCCAAAAACATAACATCCCTTAAAGCCGTTACGCTTAACACCCCGTTTTCAATCCGCAATGCAGAAGAGCTGCAGCGGCATTTTATAAAAGGCATAATGCAGCTGCGCCCCGATTTGAAAGTTTCCCCAAAGGTCCTGGATTTATTAAACATCAAGGATTCATAAAATTCAAAAATATGCCATTTATGACATGCAATAGTCTGCCGGGCCATAATAATATAACAAAACAAAGCAGCCTGCCGATCCCTCTTGCAGCGCGCATGAATAAGACTCCTTGAGAAAATGGAAAAGCGGCTCAGGGGTTACCATAAGGACAAAACGAACCAGTAACCAAGGAAGCATACAGTACAACTTTTAAACCGGCTGTCCAGCTGCTGGCTATTATATAATTAAAAATAAAAATACTGTAAACAAATTCAAACGGCGCCTCCTACCTTCGACCTGTTACTGGTACACCGGTAATGTACCCTATACAAATAAAGATAAAATGGAAGATAGGTTTATGGACAGGTCTGCAGCTATATGGGATTTTCAACAATCCCCTGCAGACCAAATAAATAAATAATTAATTATCCTCCGCCTGTTATCTTGGAAATAAAAAGCAGTGGACTTTTTTATGAGCCATACTGCTGATGAATGCCCGAAGAAATTTTGCCGGATTGCATGATTTAAAATGGAATGCCAAATACTGCATTGAGCCAATTTATAAGTTACCGCTCACCAAGAATACAGCCCTCACCGGCTTATACCTCTCTGGACGATAAAAAGTACCCTGCCAAATAAATGCATAAGATTCTTTAAATTATTCCACAAACTGCATAAATTCTGCCTTATATCAAAGCCAGCCTCAAATTAATCTGCCGCTTTCTTTCACTAATACGCAGCTTAACACCATAGCCCCGATAGAAGAGGAAATCCTTTTGCGCCGGGGTTCGGTGCAAAAGATTGCTTCGCCAGTTCGCTTGCGCTCGGGTGCAGCGGATAGCGGGAAAAAGCTCCTTAAAACTCATAGTAAAGCAATGCTGAAAAAAAGAGGGAAAAAGCTCCCAAAAATGTATAGCAAAGCAATGCTGCAGAACTTAGACATAACAGCTCCAATAAATAAATAATCAATACCAAAACCTCAGTTTACATCTATTTAAGGGAGACGGCATCTTCAATATGCTCTGCATTTATAAAAGCCGCAATATACTGCTGGACATCATTACTTTTATCGGCAGCTGTCTCAAAGGTATTGATATGAAACTCCTCATCCTGGTCCGATATGTGGATAATTTCGGTATAGCCTTTGGAAATAAGGCTTCCTTTGAGTTTAATTACAGTGAGCTGCTGGCGCGGGTCCAGATCTTTTCTCACCTTTAACTGTATCGCTTTTTCCATGGCAGGATTTGTTTAATGTCTGGTCAATTTGAAACCCAAATTTATAATTTAATTTACAGACGCGGGCACTGGCCGCTGTTAAAATTACAAGTATTCTAAGCTGCACTATACATTGATGGTGGAGTATTTGCTCCATAAAAAGTTCTGTCAGCTGGAAATTATTATGTCCAGCAGATTTGAAACCTGCTTTCCTAAGCTAAGGTTAAAAATTGTTTTTCCTATTAACCTCCCGCTGGCTGCCGTAAAAATGGCTGCCGGCAATTTAGCCCCGATAGAAGCGAAAATCCTTTTGCGCCGACGTTCGGCGCAAAAGATTGGAACAGACAGCGGGAAAAAGCTCCAAGAAAAAACTAAAATCAACAGAGTGGATATGCAAACAAAAGCAGGATAAAAGTATGCCGATTTAAAAAAGGAAGTGCGAACTTTTACTGCCATGTCTATTCTGCTTTATTATATTGTTATTACTTGATAAATAAAAATTAAAACTGTTCCAACTGATAGATCTGCTCCATCATGAGCCATTTTTCTCCCGGTTTTGCTCCGGGGGGAGCCTGCTGAAACTTCCACATTAGCTGCTCCCACTGCTGAACCTCTGTGTTTGCAGCATCCATGAGCTGTTTTCTTTCGGGAGTAAAAGTCTCGTCCACTTCCATACACATAAATAATCTGTTACCTAAAAGATAAATTTCCATAGATACAATTCCGGCATCTTTAATGCTTTTGGTAATTTCAGGACGTGCATTTTCTGCAAGATGATATTTTTTATATTCTTCTATCAGCTCTGGATCATCAATCAGATCGCAGGCATAACATATCCTTTTAAACGGCATACTTTCCTGCTTAAAGTTTATATTCTATTTTTTTCCCTTTATAACCCAGCACTTTTTTTGTTCCGTCTGGCATCACAATGGTAAAAGTCCTTTCAGATAACATGCCCTTATATTGTCCTCTCCGGCTAGAAATAGTTAATTTTTTCTTCTTTTCACTATAGCTGAAATCAATTTCTGTGTAGGCGCCTTTTTCATAATTATAATTATCAAATTCATCTTCATAAAGAGTAAAGAAACCATCCTTTCCAGGATATAGTTTTATTTGAAGATTGTCCCATCTTTTTTCCTCGGCAAACTGCACTTGAGGCCCTATTGGAAGTATAGCGCCTTCCTTAACATAAAGCGGTATCATATCAAGAGTTGTTTTTCTGGTAATTTCCTGGCCGCCCTGCAGTTTTTCGTTGGTCCAGAAATCATACCAGTCGCTTCCGGCAGGAAGATAAACGATTCTTGATTTTTCTGCTTTAAAATCTATATTCTGCTTTTGATTCTGGCCTTCTTTAATTTTTTCGGGTGTATACTGGGCCTGGACCACTGGCGCAGCCAAAATAGATTTTCCGAACATAAACTCATCTTTAATATCCCAGCTTTTGGAATCATCGGCAAAATCCATAAATAATGCCCTCATAAAACTGGAATCTTTATGGGTTACTTCCCAAGATGTCGAGTAAATGTAAGGCAGTAAGGAATAACGCAGATTTATAAATTTCTCAATTGCATCGTATACCGGTTCTCCTTTCTGGCCAAAGTTATAGATCTCGCGGGGTATATCTGTACCATGCGAACGCATCATCGGATTAAAAGCGCCAAATTGCAGCCAGCGGACATAAAGCTCGCGAAACAACGGACTATCCGCTCCAGACACCTCTCCTTTTTGATTGTAAACTCCAGCAAAAAAACCTCCAATATCTGAATTCCAATGCGGCATACCGGTTAGGGTAAAATTAAGTCCCGCCGGAATCTGAGCACGCAGGTTTTCCCAGCTGGATTCTACGTCTCCTGTCCATGTATTGGCACCATAACGCTGCTGGCCGGCAAAAGCAGATCTTGTCAATATGAAAACCCTTTTATCTGAAGTCTCTTTACGCTGATGATCGTAAACTCCGCCTACAGTCATCAGAGGATAAGCATTTCGGACCTTTCTAAAAGTTCCCAAATATGTTTTGGTATCGTAATCTTCCGGCTTTACCCAAAGATGATCGGGCTCTGTAGAATCCATCCACCAGCCGTCAATTCCTTTTGCAAAAAGGCCTTCTCCTGCATATTTCCAATAAATGTCTCTTGCCTTTGGGTTATAGGCGTCATAAACACGCACTCCGGAAGGATAATCTTTTTTGGGCGGAAAAATTTCGCTGCCGGATTCAGGCCAAGTCAGAAAATCAAACAGCATTGCGTTACTATTCAACTCATTATAAGGCTTGGTTTTTGGTCCAAACGAAGACCAGATCGAAATAATCATATGGGCATTGAGACCATGAATTTCATCTACCATCTTTTGAGGCTCAGAAAATTCAGGATTAAGAAACTCCATCGCATTCCATAAATAATTATTCCCCCAATACTGCCAGTCTTGGATTATTCCGTCCAGAGGCACTCCCAGTTCGCGGTATTTTTTTACTACGCCGACTATTTCGTTCTGGCTTTTATAACGTTCTTTGCTCTGCCAGAAACCATAAGTCCAAAGCGGAAACATTGGAACGCTTCCTGTAAGCTTTCTCATTTGCGAAACCACTCCATCAGCATTTTTACCGTACATAAAATAGTAATCTGCCCCATCTCCTACATTAGATTCAAAGGAAGTCCCGTCAGCACTGTCTTTAAATTCTGTAGGAGCGTAATTATCCCAAAAAAGCCCATACCCTTTTACCGACTGAAAAAAAGTCACGGCATCTTCTGTATTTCCCTGTTCCAAACGATAATTTTGATTTCTTTGGTTTAAATCTCCTCTCTGGTGCTGTCCTAATCCATATATAGGTTCATTTTTGTCTAAATCAAATGCCTGATATACGGTATAAGAATTGGTATCGGTATCTTTTACAGGTGTAAATTTTGTTCCCTTTTTTTTCTCACGCAGTAAGGTTTGATCTGAACTTGCAAATGAGATTTCTCCTGTTGGGAACTGCACTGTAACATTAAGGCTTTCGGATTTTAGAACCAATTGGCTGTTTTGACTTTTTACTGTAAAAGGAGCTGCTGACGGTTTCATGATTACCGAAAGGCTTTCTTTAGAATAAACACCCGCTGCGGGATATTTTATAACTCTTACAATAGAAGGACTGTAAAACTGAATTTCTATTTTATTTCCATCTGCTTCAGTTTTAATTCCTAGACTTGTTTTCTCATACTTCTGCCCGTAGCTCATTACACAGAAAAGCAAAGGGCAGATAAATTGGTAAATAAATTTCATTTTGATAGTTTGATAGTTTGATAGTTAATAGTATTATAGTTTTTATTTTTTGGTTTGCATATTATGAAAAGCAGGTGCTTAAGAAATCTTTTTCTGCTGTAACAATTCAAAAAGAAGAGGCATATGATATTCGAATACCCCTTTTAATGCGTGCCTCGAAATTTTGCAGATGCTAATGTACACTTTAGCCGGCAGGTGTAAAAAAAATGATACATTTTGGCCTGTCATAAAATACATTCCACTCCCCTCTTTGTCTTCAATAAGTACAATGATACATAAGAACCTGTCAAATAATACATTTATATCCCATATGCTTTTTCATTAAAGGATATTTTTACACCCTGACACAATCGATTTAGCAACAGGGTTCACTAATAAGCTTTTACAGCCATAAAAATGCGGACTACTGACAGCTTTACAGAAATTCAAATTTCAGCTCCATCAATCAGTTCCCTATGCTTATAAGTCAAGAAATCACAAAACTGCTAATTATCATATAAACCATTCGTAACCAAAAAACATGAAAAAAAACACAATAGCTTTAGGCCTTTCGGCCGGATTACTCTTGGCATCATGTGCTGTTAAAAATTACACCAAAACAGATGACGGTGTTTTAATAACTCTGAAACCAAGAACAGAAAACCAATTGCGCACACTGCGCCTTCAGGTTTTAGGCAATGATCTGGTGCATGTTGCCGCAACAGCCCAGGAATTTCAAAAAGATTCCAGTCTGATTATTGTTCCCAACCAGCAAACTGTTCCATTTCACATTAATCAATCAAAAGATTCTATCCAGCTTTCAACCAAAACGCTGAATGTTATGGTTTCGGCAAAAGACGGCGGAATCAAATTTAAAGATAAAAACGGAAAAATACTGCTGGCTGAAAAAGCAGGCGGCGGCAGAACTTTTCTTCCCATCCAAGCCGATCAGACAAAAGGCTATACCGTGCGCCAAATATTTGAATCGCCTCAAGATGAAGCATTTTTCGGACTGGGACAGCATCAGTCGGATGAATTTAATTATAAAGATAAAAGCGAAGAACTTTTCCAATACAATACCAAAGTATCAGTGCCATTTGTCGTATCAAATAAAAATTACGGGCTTTTGTGGGACAGCTATTCTTTAAGCCGATTTGGAGACAGCCGTCCTTATGAGCAGTTAAATCAGGTTTTTAAATTATTTGGAAAAAATGGCCAGCCAGGTTTCTTAACCGGAACTTACAGCACACCTGAGAAGAAAAATGCACCGCTGATTCGCGAAGAAAAATCCATTTTCTTTGAGGATGTAAAAAGCATCAAAAACCTGCCAGCAGATCTTCCTTTAAAAAATGCCAATGTTACTTATGAAGGCGAAATTGAAGCTCAGCAGGACGGAGAATATAAATTTATACTGTACTATTCTGGTTATGTAAAAGTCTATTTAGACAATCAATTGGTGGTCCCTGAGCGATGGAGAACTGCCTGGAATCCTAACAGCTACAAATTCTCTATGAATCTGAAAGCGAACAAACGCACGGCTTTAAGGATAGAATGGAGACCAGACGGTTCAACTTCTTACTGCGGATTAAGAGTAAGAACGCCGCAGCTGGCTGAAGAAAAAAACAGCCAGGTCTGGTGGAGCGAAATGAACAAAAAAATTGATTATTATTTTGTTCATGGCAATTCTATGGACAGCATAATTAAAGGATACCGAACCTTGACTGGAAAATCTCAAATTATGCCCCGCTGGGCAATGGGTTATTGGCAGAGCCGCGAGCGATACAAAACCCAAGATGAAATCTTAAGCAATTTAAAAGAATTTAGAAAACGCCGGATTCCAATTGATAATATCGTATTGGATTGGAATTATTGGGAAGATGATGCCTGGGGAAGCCACAAGTTTGATCCTGCCCGTTTTCCTGATCCACAGGCTATGACAGACTCGATTCATACGATGAATGCCAAAATGATGATTTCGGTATGGCCTAAATTTTATAAAACTACAGCGCACTTTAAAGAGTTTGACGAAAAAGGATGGATGTATCAGCAGGCCATTAAAGACAATGTTCGTGACTGGGTTGGGCCTGGTTATGCAGGATCATTCTATGATGCTTATGCAAGCGGTGCACGCAAACTATTTTGGAAACAGATCTACGAAAATTTATATCCTATAGGCGTAGATGCCTGGTGGATGGATGCCAGCGAACCTAATGTGTTGGACTGTACAGATATGGAATATCGTAAAAAACTGCAGGGACCAACCGCTTTAGGACCTGCAACCGAATATTTCAACACTTATGCCCTTATGAATGCAGAAGCAATCTACGATGGACAAAGAGCTGCAGATTCCAATAAACGTGTGTTTCTTTTAACAAGATCAGGCTTTGCAGGATTGCAGCGCTATTCAACAGCAACCTGGAGCGGCGATATTGCTACAAGATGGGAAGATTTGAAAGCACAGATTTCGGCAGGTCTTAACTTTTCTGCAAGCGGTATTCCATACTGGACGATGGATATTGGAGGTTTTTGTGTGGAAGACCGTTATGTGAGTGCACAGCAGCAGTACGACAAAAATGGGAATGAAAACGCTGACAGCAAAGAATGGCGTGAATTAAATGCGCGCTGGCATCAGTTTGGAGCATTTGCTCCGCTATACCGATCTCACGGACAATTTCCTTATCGCGAACCTTGGAATATTGCTCCCGAAGGCCATCAAGCATACGAGTCTATTGTATATTATGACCGCCTTCGCTATAGATTAATGCCTTATATCTACACAATGGCGGGTATGACGCATTTTAATGACTACACCATTATGCGTCCGTTGATAATGGACTTTCAAAACGATAAAAATGTCGTTAACATCAGCAGCCAATTCATGTTCGGATCTTCTTTTATGGTCTGCCCTGTTTATCAATATGGAGCACGAAAAAGAGAAGTGTACCTTCCTGACGGCACAAACTGGTACGATTTCTATACGGGCAGGCTGCTCTCAGGAGGACAGACTCTGCAGGCAGATGCGCCTTATGGACGTCTTCCCCTCTTTATTCCTGAAGGCGCTGTAATTCCTGTTGGTCCAGAAATCCAATACACCGATCAGAAACCTGCTGATAATGTGGTGTTGTATATTTATAAAGGCCGCGATGGCAGTTTTACTTTGTATGAAGATGAAGGTGTTAACTACAATTATGAAAAAGGCCATTATAGTGCGATAAGCTTCGATTACAATCAAAAAAAGGAAACCTTAACCATTGGCGAGCGCAAAGGAGATTTTAAAGGCATGCTAAAAGACCGAAAATTTAAAATCGTCGTTATCGATTCATACAACTCAAAAGCATTCCTTTCTGATGCTTCTGGAAAAGAAATCGATTATAACGGAGCGCTTCAAGTCATAAAAATTTAATCATCTTAAAACAATCACATCCAGCATCTGCATTTAGGACAACCTTAATGCAGTTCTTGGTGTGATTTTGAAAAATATAAATCCATGAAATTAAAAAAGTATATCATTTGTTTATTACTGCTGTCCTCAGCAGGCGCTATGGCACAGAAATCTCCTGTTTTCTTTCCTAAAGAAAACCTGATGGCAATGGGGATTTATTACTATCCGGAACACTGGAATAAAAAAGACTGGGAAAGAGATATCAGCAATATTTCCAAGACTGGTTTTGAGTTTATTCACATTGCAGAATTTGCATGGATAGACATGGAACCCGAAGAAGGGCTTTACAAATTTGAATGGCTTGACGAAGTGATCGATTTGGCTGGAAAATACAAATTGAAAGTTATTTTAGGCACACCAACAGCAGTCTCACCGGTTTGGATGGGCATTAAATATCCTGAAATCTATCTGATGGACAGCCGTTATCAAAGGGCTGAGCATGGAACAAGAGCACAGCAGTCTTTGAGCAATCCCGTATGGAGAAATTTTTCTAAAAACATAATCAGCAAATTGGCAGCGCGCTACGGGCATAATCCAAATGTAATTGGGTGGCAGCTTGACAACGAGCCAGAAGCCAAAGAAGATTACAGCCCTTCTTCCCAAGATGCTTTCCGCAAATGGCTGGAAAATAAATACCGCACCATAAGGGCTTTAAATACGGCATGGGGAGCCTCTTTCTGGAGTCAGACCTACAGCAGTTTTGACCAAGTTAAAATTCCAAATGCAGATCATGTCGGTTGGTGGGGGATCAATCCGCATGCCTTGCTGGACTTTAAACGATATACTGCCGATACGCAGGCCGATTTTTTAGATTTTCAGGCAGACATTATCAGACCTTTAATTGCAAAAAACCAGTTTGTAACAACAAATTATACCGCTATTACTCCATCAGCAGATCCTAGAAGAACAAAAAAACTCGATTTTAACTCTTTTACCAGCTATCCTAACAAAGGAGTATCTAATATTGGAGACAAAGGTTTTCGTCTTGGCGATCCCGGGGAACTTTCTTTTGCCTTGAGCTTCTTTAAAACCAGAGACAACATCTCAGGAATTATGGAGCTTCAGCCTGGTTTTGTCAACTGGGGAAATGTTAATCCTCTGCTGCAGCCTGGCGCAGTGCGCATGTGGCTTTATCATTGTATGGCCGAAGGCATGTCTTTTGCCTGCTCTTATCGTTACCGCCAAATCAATTACGGTGCAGAGCAGTACCACAGCGGCATTACAAAACTTGATGGAATCACACTATCGCAAGGAGGAAAAGATTACCAGCAGACGATGCAGGAAATGAAATTATTGAGAAAGGCTTATAACCCGAAGGCTGAAATGCCTAAAGAAATTAAGGCTCGAAGAACTGCTTTATTATGGAATTATGACAATTCATGGAGCATGGGCCGTCAAGCGCAGACAAGCCAATGGAATACGCTGTCTTTTTTTCAAAAATATCTTGAAATCGTAAAATCATACGGAGCTCCCGCAGAAATAATTTACGAAAACGAACCATTAGATTCTTATGCCGTTGTGATTGCTCCTGCTTACGAAATAGCCGATGAGAAGCTTATTGCCAAATGGACAGAGTACGTAAAACAAGGCGGGCATTTAATTCTAACCGTGCGTACGGCTGTTAAGGACAAAAACGGGCATTTATTCCAAGCAGGATGGGGCGCTCCTATTTATCCTTTAATCGATGCCAAAATTGAAGACTTTGACCATCTTCTGCCTTATGCAAAAGGAACTATCCAAGGTTTCGGAAAAGAATATTACTGGAACAACTGGGCAGATTTAGTAAAAGCCAATAAACCTGAAAATGTCCTTGCTAAGTACACCAATCAATTTTATGCAGGCACGGCAGCTGTGGTTACCAACAAAATAGGAAAAGGAACCGTTACTTATATTGGTACAGATACAGACGATGGACAGCTTGAAAAAGAAGTCCTGCAGCAGGTGTATAATCAGGCTGGAATTGCTGTTGAACATTACCCTAAAGGAGTTTACATCAGCTGGCGCGACGGATTCTGGATCGCAGTCAATTATTCTTCAGAAGATTACCAAATAGAACAAATACCCAACACTTCAAATATTTTAATTGGCGGTAAAATTGTACCTCCAGGAGGCGTAAGCGTTTGGCAGCAATAAAAATGACTTTTTTCTAAACAGCCATAATTCTTAAAGATTCCTGCAGCTCCTGCTGCAGGTTTCAACACTGACTAACTATAAATTTAAACCAATCAAAATGAAAAAAAATCTAATCGCTTTGCTTTTTGCCTTGAGTTTGTGTGCAAATGCAAATGTAAAAATGCCGCTGCTTTTCAGCGACGGAATGGTCTTACAGCGCAATAAACCCATTTCTGTTTGGGGCTGGGCCAATTCAGGAGAAAAAATTGAAGTCACTTTTAATAAACAGACTCAGAGAACTAAAGCAGACAAAAACGGAAAATGGCTTTTGTACCTGAAACCTGAAAAAGCAGGCGGTCCTTTTAAAATGACCATTAAAGGAAACAACAGCCTTACCATTGAGAACGTTCTAGTTGGAGAAGTCTGGATATGCAGCGGGCAGTCTAATATGGAATGGCCGGTTGCTCAGGCACAGAATGCCGATTATGAAATCAGTCAGGCAGATAATCTTTGGATACGCCAGTTTTTAGTGGACAAAGATTTAAACCCGGCACCTCAAGAAGAACTCAAAGCAGGAAGCTGGAAAGAAAGCAGCAAAAAAAATACAGGAGCTTTTACAGCGGCGGGCTATTTTTTTGCAAAAAAAATATACAATGAATTAAAAATCCCTATCGGAATAATAAACTCCTCTTGGGGGGGCACCTGCGTGGAAACATGGACCAGCAGGGAAGCTTTTGAAAAAAGTCCCGAATTCAGCAGCATGATTGCCGACCTTCCTAAAATCCCAATGGATTCACTGCTGAAAAATAAACTGGCTGCGCTGAAAGTGCAGATTGAAAATCTTCAAGGATTTAAAATCACTTCAAACTCAGAAAGCCAATACAAAACGGCAGACTTTGATGACAGCTCGTGGCCGGAAATGCATGCCCCGCAATTATGGAACCAGCAATTGGGCAGTTTAGACGGCACAGTCTGGATGCGGAAATCTTTTATGATTTCAAAAGAAGAAGCTGGTAAAGAGGCTTTATTGGAGCTGGGCAAAATAGACGATGAAGATCTTTCTTATGTAAATGGAATTGAAGTGGGAAAGAATACCCAATGGGACAAAAAAAGAATATACAAAGTACCAGCAGGAACGCTTAAAGAAGGTCTTAACATTATTGCCGTACGAGTAACGGATTACAGTGGAGGAGGCGGGATTTTTGGCGATGAGGCTGACTTAAAATTAACTGCAGGCAGCACCATTGTGCCGCTTGCAGGGAAATGGAAGTTTCAGGTTACAGAAATCAGAACAGACCTGTCTCCAAACAGCTATCCTGCCCTTCTTTACAATGCCATGATCAATCCTTTGATTCCCTATGCTATTCAAGGCGTTTTATGGTATCAGGGAGAGGCAAATGCTACACGCGCCGAGCAATATAAAAAAGCTTTTCCATTATTGATCAGCGATTGGAGAAACAAATGGCATCAGGGAGATTTTCCTTTCTTTTTTGTGCAGCTGTCTTCTTTTAATGAGTTTGGAGGAACCAGCAGCACTGGCAGCTATTGGGCAGAGTTAAGAGAGGCTCAGAATTTTACTCTTCAGAATGCTGCCAATACCGGCATGTGTGTTACAGCAGATATTGGAGATCCAAAAGATATTCATCCAAAAAACAAACAAGATGTAGGATACAGACTGGCTGCCATTGCCTTAAATAAAGTATATGAAAAAGAAAATGTTTTCAGCGGACCAGCATATAAGTCTATGGAAACAAAAGGCAGTCAGATTCTCTTAACATTTGACAATGCTGCAAGCGGTTTAATGGTTCATGATAAATACCACTATGTAAAAGGATTTGAAATTGCCGGATCTGATCATGTTTTTCATTATGCCGAAGCCCAGATAAAAGGCAGCCAGCTTTTGGTGTGGAGCGATCAGGTTCAAAATCCGCAGGCAGTCCGCTACGGCTGGGCCGACGATGCCAGCGACTGTAATCTGTACAATACTGAAAATTTCCCTGCTGTTCCTTTTCGAACAGATGACTGGAACAGCATCACAAAAGGCATCAAATACAGCTTCGAAAAATAATCAAGCCTATTGAACATTTCAATTTTCCCTATCGATTCTGAAGAATCGATAGGGATTGGAATGATGGCTGTGATTTTAGATAAAAACAGCCCTTCTTGTACTGCAGCTGCAGATAAATGATTAATTTAGACCGAATGAAAAAGCATAAAGCCCTCTTACTATTTCTTGCTGTTTTTGGAATAATTTCCTTCCAAAGCATTCTTGCGCAGTCCAATTATATTTTTCACCAGTTGAAAACCAGCGAAGGGTTTTCGAGCACCAATGTCAAGACATTTTTAAGGGACAGCTACGGTTTTTTATGGATTGGAACCGAATCGGGACTTAATCGATATGACGGCTACGAATTCAAAGTTTACACGACCAGCTCAAAAAAGCCCAACAGCTTAATTTCCAACGATATTTTAGGTCTGCAGGAAGACGGCATGGGCAATATATGGGTTAATTTCGGACATGATAATGCAATATATAATAGAGATAAGGACTGCTTTATTACAGACATCACTTTTCTTTTAAACAAGCTGTACATTCGCGCAGATGCCAACTGTAAAATTTATGTGGACAAAAAAAAGAATTTATGGGTTTTTAATAAGAAAAACATATTTTTCTATGATGTAAAAAAAAGGCATACTTCCATCTTTACCGGCGTAAACATTGAAGACCCTTTTGCTGTTAGCGTAACAGATAATGGCGAGTCTGTATATTGTGTTGAAAATTCTCAAAAGTGCTGGCAGCTAAACAGCAGTACAGGTCATATCAAAACCATTAAACTGCCAACTCACAACAGAAAAAATGGAATTGATGATTGGCATATCATTTTTCTAGACAGCGACAACGGATTATGGACCTATTTCAGCAATAATCCTAATGAGGTTTACTATCGTGATTATCAGACAAAGAAATGGAGCTCCACAAGTTTAAAATCCAGCATAGACAGCGATATTAATTTTGTCAGCAGCATTATCGAAAATAAGCCAGGCGAAATATGGATTGGAACAGATCATAAAGGGATTTTTATATTTGACAAGTCAAAGAACAGCTTAACAAACTGTATTCAAACCCCAAACAAAGACAATTCCCTGCCATCCAGCAATATAACTTGCATGTATCGCGACAACGATGGGACCATCTGGATTGGGCACAGCAAAAAAGGCTTCTCTTTTTTTAATGAAAGCTTTAAAAACTTCATCAATTTCAAACATCCGGAATACTCTGATATCAGCACCATAATGGAGGACCACAACGAAGATCTCTGGATTGCAACAGACGGAAAAGGACTTTTTAAAAAAAATAAAAAATCAGGAAATACCTCTCGAATTCCATTTCCCAAAGCAGCGATTACCTGTTTATTGGAAGATCGCACAAACCGCATTTGGATCGGCACTTATCAAAATGGACTGTTTTGCTGGCAAAATGGTGTGATAAGCCAATATACCACGAAAAACAGCAAACTAAGCAACAACAATGTCTGGAACTTAAAACAAGATCGCTATGGCAATATCTGGATAGGGTCTATGGGAGGAAAAATACAGCAGCTTCCGTCCGATGCCACTAGTTTTGATTCTGTGATTTCTGTATTTGAAGATCAAGTTTTTGCACTCGATATGTTTTACGACTCTGGCGATGAACTTCTGCTGGGCACGGGTTACGGGCTTTTCAATATTGATATTACCAACAATAAAAATGTCATCTCGTATGGCAATAAAAAAGGAACGCAAAAATTCAAACACTTTCAGATTTCTACGGTCTACAAAGACAAACACAATATTTTGTGGATTGCCCACAATGACGGCCTTAATGTGTGGGATCCAAAAAAAGATACCATTTATTACTTCAACAAGTCAAATGGCCTTTGCGACAATTCTGTGAGCGGCATATTGGAGGACAATCGCAATAACATCTGGGTTACAACCCCCAATGGGCTTTCTGTTTTAACTGTCAGTTATGACGCAAATGATAATTTATCCATAAGCAGTAAAAACTATTCGGTTAAGGATGGCCTAATGGACAATTATTTTAATAAGCACTCTATACTGCAATTAAGAAACGGTGATATTCTGCTTGGCAATCTGGACGGATATACCATAATCAATCCAAACAAGCTGCTAAAAGAAAACAGACCAATTTCAAAAATTATTTTTACAGGACTGACTCTTGGGAATCAGACTATAGAGGTGGATTCTATTTATAATGGACATAAATTGCTGCAGCATTCCACAGAACTGCTTTCCAAGCTTACCTTAAGGCACGATGACAGGCTCATTACTCTTAAGTTTACGAGTACAGATTTATTAAATGCCGATAAAGTCAAGTATTTTTACAAGATTGAAGGGTTTAATTCGGAATGGATTCCTATTCAGGACAATAAAATTGTAATTTCTGCCCTACCAGCAGGCAGTTACAAACTTTTGGTAAAAGCGTATGATAATGCTTCAGGATGGAACAATAACATCAAAGTATTAGCATTGAACGTACTGCCTCCTTTTTACCTAACTGTATGGGCGTATCTTTTTTATGGACTAACGATCGCGGCGATTATTTGGTATACCGTACGCAGATCAAAAATCCGCCATCATTTAAAATTAGAAGAACAGCGCGAGAAAATGAATCGCGAGAAAGAATGGCATATAAACGAAATGAAGCTGAACTTTTTTACCAACATAAGCCATGATCTAAGAACTCCCCTAACTCTTATCATAACACCTCTGCAAGTGCTGTTGAATGATGCTATGGATGAGATCATGCGAAAGAAAATAAATGTGATCCATAAAAATGCACAGCAGCTTCTTTCCTTAATCAATTCCCTGCTGGATTTTCGCAAATTAGATGCAGGAATCGTCAGTTTAAATTTGAAAGCATCAGAGTTTGTAAGTTTCGCCGAGGATATCTGCAGTTCGTTTAATGTTTATGCCGCGGAACGCAATATTCAATTATCTTTTGAAAGCGGAATAGAAAGTCTGCTTATGGAATTTGATAAGGATAAGATCCAAAAAACACTTACCAATCTGCTTTCGAACGCTTTTAAATATACTCCCGATGGAGGAAAAATTCAGGTAAAAATTAGCCGTGACGCTACTCAAGTCTGCGTTAAAGTTCGAGACACTGGTTCGGGAATCAGCGATAACGATAAACCGCTTGTCTTTGAGAGATTTTATCAAGGAGAACAAAGCCAGAATGAAACCGGCAACGGTCTAGGACTGCATATTGCAAATGAATACATCCATCTTCATGGAGGTGCCATAACCATTGAAGATAATATTCCGCATGGCTGTGTATTTACCTTTAAGATCCCAATTAGAGAAAGTTTTGAAAAGAATTTGATGCTTAGTCCTGCTACTATTGATATTCCAAATATTCAAGAGGAAAAAACAGAAAGTCCTGCTGAACAGCTGGTTCTTTTTGTAGATGACAATAAAGATTTGTGCGAATTTATAGAAGACAACCTGAAAGACGACTTTACGGTGCTTACGGCCCATAATGGCCAAGAGGCTGTCGAACTGCTGCAAAAACACAATATTACAGTTATTGTAAGTGATGTAATGATGCCTGTTATGGATGGCATTGAACTTTGCAAATTGGTCAAAACCAATATCTACTGGTCTCATATCCCGGTAATTCTGCTTACCGCGCGCACTGCTGAAGAATATCATATAGACGGATTAAAATACGGAGCAGATGATTATATCACCAAACCTTTTAACATTCATATTCTCAAACTTCGAATTAATAAATTTATCGAATGGACCAAAAAAAGCCATGCCGCATTTAAACAAAAAATAGACGTTAATCCTCAGGAGATTACCATTACCTCTCTAGATGAAATTTTTATCGAAAAAGCGATAAAAGCCGTAGAGCAGCATATCAGCGATACTGAGTTTTCTGTAGAAAATCTAGGAGACACTTTAGGCTTGAGCCGAGGGCATCTGTACAAAAAACTGATGTTCATAACCGGTAAAGGACCAGCCGAATTCATTAGAACCATACGTTTGAAAAGAGGACGCCAGCTTTTAGATAAAAGCCAGCTGCAGGTTTCGCAGATAGCCTATGAAGTCGGATTTAATTCGCCGAAAAGATTTTCAAAATATTTCCGTGAAGAATTTGGTTTATCTCCTTCTGAATATTTAAAACTTCACAAAAAACTATAAAAACAACGCAATAAAAATGCAGCCTTTAATCCTACAATATTAAGGCTGCTTTTTTTTCTCAGACTATATTCGTTTATTAAAAAGCGTTTCAAAAAACGGCTATAAACTGCTTAAAATATTTTTATTTGAAAATATCCTGCGAGAAAAGATACAGATTGTTTGCCCATTCTGCATCATCGTGCGCATTACCGTCTACATGCCACACATGAGGCACTTGATTGGTCTTTAAGCAGCCGTGAATGCGCTGGCTCACATTGAAAAGCCAGTCTTTACTGCCACAAGAAACCCACAATACTTTAAGATCTTTTCTTGCCGCTTTTATGTCAGGCACAAGTTTAAGATCAGAAAGCCCTCCTACTTCATTTGTATTGGGAGCTGAAGAAAAGCCTCCAACAAAAGCAAAAGTATCAATATTGGAAAGGCCAATATTCAGAGACTGCCCGCCTCCCATAGATAAACCCGCTAAAGCTCGCTTCTCTCGATTGCGGTATACAGCATAATTTGATTCAATATACGGAATGATATCCTTCAGCAGATCTTTCTCAAAAGATACTCCATAACTTTTATATCCAATTTCTTTCTCCTTTTCTTGGTCAGGAGCCGGATTTTCAACAGTGATACTTGAGCTGCAGTTGGGAAAAACCACCAGCATTGGCTTGATTTTTCCGTCACGGATTAAATTATCTATAACATCCTGCGCACGAATCCAATCCGTCCATTGCCCTTTATCTGAATTAAGGCCATGGAGCAGATAAAGCACTGGGTATTTTTTATCAGACTCATAGCCTGCAGGGGTGTAAACTGTCATTTCGCGGCGAGTGCCCAATGTTTTAGAATTGTACTGAACCACTGTCAGTTTTCCAGAAGCCATTTCTGCGTGCTTGTCCCTAAATCCTTGCGGCGGATCTGGAAATGCTGGTTTGTCGTCAGCATTCAATACTATGGGCTGCAGATTTAATTCTTTGTCTGTACTATTCTCTGTTTGGGAATGTCCTATAGACCAGCAGACCAAAGCCAAAATCGCAGTTAATATCGTTTTAGTTTTCATTCTTCTTTTTTTGTATAATAGTCATTCATAATAAACCAAGCTTTTTTCTTTTCTCCATTTTCAGAGATTAATCCTTTCCTATTATACCCTTTTTGATATACAGGATGCATTCTTCCCAATGACCTGTAATCATACAATAGCCATGGACAAACGCCTCTTAAATTTGGAATAGTTTTAAACATTTCGATCTGATTTTTATAAACCTGCTCTTGATATTCTTCAGACCAATAAGAAGCTTGATCTGCAGGTACATTTCTATTTCCATATAATGCCTCGGCTCCAAATTCTGAAATGAATACAGGTTTATTAGAAAAATCTACTTTCCACTTCACTTCTGAAGGTTTTCCCTGCCAGGGAATATACCAGCCTATATATTCATTAAGCGCAATTAAATCAGAGTACTTATAAAGCGTATCCCAAATATGAAACGAATTATTGGTATAGCCTTGCGTGTTTATAACATGCGTAATCAATCTTGTAGAATCGATTGCTTTGCATTTTTCCGTTAAATCAATAAGCGCTTTATCTCTATTTGGAGTACCTGGATACGTCTCATTCGAAAGGCTCCAAACCACGACTGAGCATCGGTTTTTATCTCTTGCAATCATTTCTTGCAGCATATCCTGCATTTTGTAAGGAACAAGACTATCAGAAAACTTAATATTCTGATAGATTGGAAGTTCGCTCCACACCATCAAACCCATTTTTTCAGCTTCTTTAATCATGTCCTCATTATGCGGATAGTGGGCCAATCTTACTAAATTGCATCCTAGTTCTTTTGCTGAATTCAGCAATAGCCTGTCATCTTCCAATGAAAATGCTCTTGCTTTTTTTATAGGATTTTCTTCGTGAATATTGACAGCCTTGATAAAAATGGACTTTTTATTTAGTAAAATTTCACTCCCTTTAGTTTCAATGCTTCTAAAACCAATTTCATCAGTTATAGAATCGGTTGCGCATTGCAGAATTACATGGTACCGTTTAGGATTTTGGGGTGACCATAGCTTGAACTTGGACAAAAATTCAAGCTTTGCATAACCGCTGCTATCTGCCTTTGTTTTATAAGCGATATTTAATTCCGGGATTCTTACTGTAATTTCTTGGCTCAAATTCTCGCCGTTTAGCCTCACCCAGCCAAACACATTATTTAGACTGCCTTTTTTTAACTGAATAAAATAATCGGCAATATAGGTTCTGGGAGTTTCAATAACTTTTACATCACGTGTGAGTCCTCCATAATTCATCCAGTCATATCCTAAACCGGGAATTCCATTCTCTAAACGACGGTTGTCTGTTTTGACAATTATGGTATTATCGCCATCTTTTATTTTATCTGTAATTTCAAATTGAAAAGGAGTAAAACCTCCCTCATGGCTTCCCAATTTTTCTTCATTCAGATATACGTCGGCGCTATAATTTACTGCTCCAAAATACAGAAACTGCCTTGTATTTTTCTTTTTAAAAAGAGTAACCGTTTTTTTGTACCAGACAGCGCCCTCATAAAAAGCCAGTTCGCACAATTGCGAATTGAAGTCGCTGGGAACATTCAATTCCGGCGCACCGTCAAATGAATATTCAAAAAAATCTGTTTTCTTCTGAGGTTTTGGCTCGATCCAAATTTTTTTCCAGTCGCCAGCAGCACCTGGATCAGACAGCACTTTCCATTTCCCATTTAAACTTATTGAGTTTCTAGATGCAGCATTGACCATTGCTGTTTGGGCATTTGCCTTGCTGACTAAAAAAAACGCCAATAAAATGGTTACTATATGTGCTTTACAGATTTTTTGCAGTCGACTCATTTTTAGTTAATTTTAGCTGGTTTATACGTGAAACTATCAAAATCAGCAGATGCTTTGGTGTTTTTGTTTTGAGATGCAGCGTAAAGTCCAATATACACTCCTGTAAAACCTCCATTGGTCTCAGAACTTAGGTACCAAATATTGATTTTATCTAAAAATTTAAATTCCTTTCCCTCCAGAGAATAGTAGAAACTGTATAAATCTTTATTGCCTTCCACTTTCAAATAAATCTTATCGGCAGGAATTTCCACTTCAGATGCGGTGTGATTCAGTATGCCCATTTTATAACGCAATACTAGTTTATTTTTGCCTTTTTCTGTTTTCTTCAAAGAAAGGTCGTAATGTGCCTGACTTGAATAAAAGATAGTCATACCAGCTTCGTCTCCACTTCTTGCATTATCCAATGACATCACAGTAGAAGCTGAAAAATCAATATGTTCCTGTCTGCGTCCTGCGAAAGTTGGCGAATCGTTGTCGTCTAAAGATACCGAAGTGGCTTTTAATCGCAATGAACCTTTCTTTTCGGTAAGTGAATATTGCTGCATAAAAGGATTTCTAAGATAATTCCAATCGGTTCCGAGCTTTACTTCATCAAAACTTGTAGAAAAATCATGAGGTTTTACAGCCTGCAAAGGTAAAGTAGGCACATTCATATCTATATTAACCGTACCATTGCCATTTATTACCGGCCAAGCACCTGCATCCCATCTTACAGGAGCCAGAAATGTTTCTCTGCCTAACACATGGTGCAGCAGACTCTGGGGACGGAAGCCTAGAAAGACAATCCACCAAGAACCATCATGCGACTGAATAAAATCGCCATGTCCTGTACCTTGAATCGGATTGCTCTGAGCAATTTCGTTAATATGCGTCAGAATCGGGTTGGCAGGATTGGACTCGTAAGGCCCATAAACGTCCCTGCTTCGCGCTATGGTTATTTTATGGCCGTATTCTGTGCCTCCTTCTGAAATTAGCAGATAATACCAGCCGTCTTTTTTATAAATGTGCGGAGCTTCAGGATAGCGTCCTCCTGTTCCATTCCACACCGTTTGTCCTTTAGTGAGTTTTTTTCCTGTTTTAATATCAATTTCGCAGATGGTAATGCCATTCTGATTCGATACAAAATAAGATTTGCCATCCTCAAAATATAACGAAGGATCTATACCGCCCTGATCGACAAAAACGGGTTCCGACCACTCTCCTGCAGGATTATCGGTATGCACATAAAAATTTCCTCCGCCCGATACATTGGTCGTGACCATATAAAAACGGCCTTCATGATAGCGGATTGTAGGGGCATAAATACCGGCTGAAGGAGCGCATTTATCTAACTTTAACTGGGAAGGGCGCGTAAGGCAATGCCCAATTTTGGTCCAATTGATTAAATCTTTACTGTGAAAAATGGGAACTCCCGGAAAGTATTCAAAGCTGGAAGTGACCAAATAGTAATCGTCTCCTACCCTGCATACGCTAGGATCTGGATGAAATCCAGAAATGACTGGATTTTTGTATCCCTGCGCATTCAAGAAATGGCAGCATCCGACTATAGTGATTAAAAGGAAAATTATTCTTTTCATATTTTTAATTATTGCAATGCTTTATTTTAAATTAAAATCTGCCGCTCCTCTAATATCAGCAGCTGAAGCTCCAATCATTACTTTGAATTTGCCAGGTTCTGCGATCCATTCTTTTTTAGTGTCGTCATAATAAGAAAAATCTTCTTTTGTTAAAGTAAAACGCACTGTTTTTTCTTCTCCCGGTTCCAGTGAAATTTTTTCAAATCCTTTTAATTCTTTAATAGGACGAGGCAGGCTTGACTTTTCGTCATTAACATAAAGCTGTACAACTTCTTTTCCTGCTACTTTTCCTGTGTTTTTTATGGAAACTGTTACGGCTAAAGAGTCAGCAGCTGTAATCGTTTTTGATGAAACAGCTGGTTTCCCGTACTGGAATGTAGTGTAGCTCAATCCATATCCGAAAGGAAAAAGCACAGGGATTTTTTTAGTATCGTACCAGCGGTATCCTACTAAGATGTCTTCTTTATAATAGACATTTTTCCCATCACCAGGATAACAAAGCTGGTCAAAAGCATGTGCTCCTGCGTCCTCCAATTTTTTAGGAAATGAAATAGGGAGTTTTCCTGACGGATTTGCCTCGCCAGAAATAATATCAGCCAAAGCATTTCCTGCTTCCGAACCAAGATACCATCCTTGTACAACGGCTTTTGTTTTGTTAAGCCAAGGCATCAAAACCGCATTTCCGCTTAGTAAAACAACTGCAACATTATTATTTACTTTCTGTATTTCTTCAATAAATTTGTCTTGACCAAACGGCAGGCTCAGTGATTTACGGTCTCCGCTTTCACAATCCTGAAAATAATTTTTATTCAACCCTCCAACAAAGACAACTATATCAGCCTGACGAGCGGTCTCGATCGCTGCGTTTTGCAAAGAATCAAGATTTAATTTAGAGGGTTCTTCGGCACCATAAAGCGGTCGTCCCGAAGCATATCCCATACTATAAACAATATTATTTTCGCCGTATTTATTTTTTAATCCCTGTAAAGGAGAAATTTCGTAAGCCGCTTTCAATGACGTAGAACCGCCGCCAACGATCAGGCTTTTTACGGCATTTTCACCTATCACAGCAATTTTTTTGTATCTGCCTTCTGGAATAGGTAAAAATTGTTTTTCGTTTTTAAGCAATACGATTCCTTCCTGTGCTATTTTTCGAGCTGCATCGCTATGCTCGGGAGAAACAAAACGGCCATAAGGACGATTGGCGCTCATAGTAGTGCGGAAAATCATTCGCAGAATTCGGCTTGCTTTATCGTCAAGTTTTGACATTTCGTATTGGCCCGATTTAATTCCTTTCAGAAAAGGATCGGCTAAATAATAGCTCGAAAAAGGAAAATGGCCTTGCGTGGTCAGTCCATTGGTATAAGTACCCATTTCAATATCAAGTCCGCCATTGACCGCTTCGTCAGTATTGTGGACACCTCCCCAATCGCTAACCACTACACCATCAAATTTCCAGTCGGTTTTTAAGATTTGGTTGAGTAAAATGTCGTTATGGCAGCAGTGCACTCCCCATATTTTGTTATAAGCTCCCATGATAGACCACACATTCCCTTCCTGAACTGCGGCTTTGAAGGCTGGAAGATAAATCTCATGCAAGGCACGATCGCTTACATTGACATTAATTTCGCCACGAGCTATTTCCTGATTGTTCAGGGCGAAATGTTTTACGCAGGCCGCCACTCCATTAGACTGCACGCCTTGCACGTATGGAACCACCATTCGCGAAGCCAAAAAAGGATCTTCGCCCATGTATTCGAAATTTCGTCCATTAAGCGGCGTACGGTAAATATTTACGCCAGGCCCTAACAGCATAGTTTTGTCACGGTACCGGGCTTCTTCTCCAATAGATGTGCCGTAAAGCTGCGCTATCTTTGGATTGAATGTTGCCGCAAGACAGGTTAAGGCAGGAAAAGCAGTGCATGAGTCATTCGTCCATTGTGCTGAGTTCCATTCGTCCCAGAGTTTTTCATCGCTCACCCCGTGAGATCCGTCTGATGACCATACATCTGGTATGCCCAGACGCGGAACTCCTTTAGAGCTGAACTTTGACTGCGCATGGCAAAGTGCTACTTTTTCTTCTATCGTCATTCGTGATAAGGCATCCTTTACACGAACTTCTATTGGCTGGCTTTCATCTAAATAAAGAGCAGATTGCGCCCATCCAAAAAATGGCGAGAGGAAAAAATATAGTAATAGTAAAATGGTGATATATTTTTTTTTCATTATAGTATGCTTTCTAATTCATTATCAGGTTACAGAACAATACTTGCCTCAATAAGCAAGAGAATCATTCCGAGATATTTTTAACTATTTTTCAGGATTAATTATAATTGCAAAACCTCCTCCAGGAGCCATCTGCACTTTCAATTTGCTGGCATTGGTCACTTTAATTATTTCACGTTTGTAATCTGTTGGGTCTTTTTCGGCATTCAATCCGTCTTTAAAAACTTCTGCTGTAAAGCTTCCTTTTCCAAGGAAAGATAAATCGAGTTCTATTTCTCTAGCCGACCAATTGGTTAATCCGCCTATAAACCACTTATTGCCTTTTTTTCTGGCAATGGCTGCATATTGGCCTACCTTTCCATCCAGCGCAACTGTCTCATCAAAAGTGGTCGGAATTTGAGATATAAATGTAGTGCTTTGCTGTTCTTTCATATAAGCTGTTGGACTATCCGCCATCATTTGCAGCGGCGCTTCATAAAGAACATACATACCCAGCTGATGGCATCTTGTGCCTTGGCTCATTGGCAGTGAATTGCTTGGACGAAAATCTGCTTTTGTTGCATTGCGCATAGCTCCCGGCGTATAGTCCATAGGTCCTGCCAGCATTCTTATAAAAGGTATGCTCGCTTCATAATGCGGCATGTCATCTTTTGGTGTCCATTTCGCATTTTCCAAGCCTTTGACTCCTTCAAAATTTAGGATATTTGGATAGGTTCTTTGAATACCAGTCGGCTTATACATTCCGTGATAGTCAATAAGAAGTTTGTAAGAAGCCGCCTTTTTCGCAATATTATAAAGCGAGTTAACCATTTTTTGATCGTCACGGTCTATGAAATCTATTTTAAAGCCTTTCACTCCCATATTTGAATACTTGGTAAACGCATCATCTAAAACCTGATTTACAGCATACCATGAAGCCCAAAGCATGATTCCGACATTTTTTTGTTTTCCGTAGTCGATAAGTTCTTTAATGTCCATAGCTGGCGAAATCTTCAAGATATCGGTTTCTTCGCTCCATCCCTCGTCTATCACCACATATTCAATATTGTTTTTAGAAGCAAAATCGATATAATATTTATAAGTCTGCGTATTGATTCCAGCCTTAAAATCGACTTTCGATATATTCCAGTCATTCCACCAGTCCCAAGCCACTTTACCGGGTTTGATCCAGCTCATGTCAGAAATTTGTGAAGGCGAAGAAAGTTTTTGAACCATATCATTATTCAAAAGCTCGGTGTCGTTTTCGCTTATGATGACTGCCCTCCAAGGAAAACTTCTACTGCCGTTTGTTTCTGCAATGTAGCTCTCTCTCTCAGAGACCATGTAATTCATTTTATTATAGCCGCCTAAACGCTCCTTTTTTGGATAATGTGCAAATATTCCCCTAAGTCCATATTGCGTTTCATTATTTCGTGTTAAAAACATGCCCGGATAGTCTTGGAGTTCAGCCTCAATAATAGCTGCTTTTTTTCCATTTCCTAAATCGACAAGAAGCGGAGAAATAGCTAATGAATCTTTGACAAATTTAGAAAGCGGAATTTCATCATAAAGCGCTTCAAAAGCAGAAGTATACATGTCTTTTTCTCTTAAATCGCGAACATAGGGTACAAAAGCTTTATGGTCTTGGCTGAAGTTAAAACTGGCTTCTTCAGATGCAATGGTAATTTTTTTATTCTTATTTGTAAAAAAACGATAAGCTACACCATCATTATAAGCTCTTAATATCAGACCAAAATTTCCTTTAAAATTTACAATCAGCTGATTGTATTGGTCCACAACCGTTTTCTTCTTATAAACAGGTGTTTCGAAAGTGGTGTTTGAAGCCGAATTTTTAGTGCTTGCAATTTTCGCATTGTTTCCTAAAATCTCTCCGCTGCTCAATGTTAATGAAATAGCTGAAGGAGCAACGACTTCTGTATTGTTATGTTTCACAGACCATCGGATTTTGGCGCCGTTTTCTAAATCCATCTCAATCTTTCCGTTAGGAGACTTGAGATGGAGCACCTGCGCCGATCCGCCTGCTGATAAAAATATAAAAATAACTGCCTGTAATAAAGTCCTTTTCATTTGATGTGTGGTTATTGTAGTTAGTAATTAAATGTTTTTTGGTACGCTTTGAAAAAACTTAAAAACGTTCGCTTAAACGTTGTCTCTTTTGGAAAGCTGTTTTTAGCATCTTGCTGCACAAATTGATATTGGTGCTTTGAATTATAGCTTCGAAGTTTTTTTCAACTGGCAAATTTGACAAGAAAAAACAGCTGACTACGGTACGCTTTGTATTAAAAAAGGGCAATAATTGTTGTACTAATCAATATTTTAGACAATATAAAGATGATTGATATGGTTTTTCAAAAAGATCTGCTTCCAAAAACAGATAGCAGCAGTGAAATTAAATATAGGTTCTTACCTGTTTGATGTAATTGCTCCAAATTCAATTTTAACACATAGAAAAATAGATTCAGAAAGCTTTAAGAAGCGTTTCACTAGTTTAAATGCACATAGCAGCTATGTGAAAGAATAAAATTCTCTTTTGGAGACCTTAAAAAACATATAAATCTATGTTTCTATGTATTTAAAACAATTACACCCAACAGGTTAGGTTCTTTTAATTGATTAAGCCTTTTGCTTTGAGCCATCTGCCGCATGCCAGACTCCAATCTGACTCTGTGCTGCCAGATTTGCCTAGTCCATAGCCGTGTCCTCCTTTTTCGTATATATGAAACTCGCAAGGAATCTTATTTTTCTTTAAAGCTAAGGCATATTGTATACTGTTTTCTACTGGTACAGCACCATCATCCATGGAATGGACTAAAAATGCTGTCGGAGTTTCACTATTGACTTGCAGTTCATTTGAAAAATTATTAACCTGCTCAGCTGATGGTTTTTCGCCCAAAAGATTAATTCTCGATCCCATATGGGTTATCTCTTCACGCATTGATATTACAGGATATATTAACAGTGAAAAATCTGGACGCGCACTAGTTGCATCTGCACTCTCATATACTTTTGCATTAAAATGCGTTGAAAGAGTAGAAGCCAAATGCCCACCTGCAGAAAAACCCATAATGCCGATTTTTTTAGGATCGATTCCCCACTCTTTGGCTCTGCTTCTAACCAAACGGATGGCACGCTGTCCATCTTGCATAGGGCCAACAGATTTATCGGTCATTATAGCAGCATCTGGCAATCGATATTTTAATACAAATGCCGTAATGCCAAGACTATTGAGCCATTGTGCAACCTGTTTTCCCTCATGACCGATAGCCATTCCGGAATAACCTCCGCCAGGACAGATAATAACGGCAGTACCCGTTGCTTTTTCAGCAGGAGCAGGATACACATCTAATCTCGGATTCGAAACACGCTGCATCCAGCTATCGTCTGAATTGGTTTCTTTATAATCGGCATTAGCTATAGCCCCAGGCACTTTCTTATCCCACAGGTTAATGGTTTTACTTTGCCCAAATGTTTTACCTGCTACCATAAGCATAATAAGCAATGCGGTTCTAATTCTTTTTGTTTTCAAAATACCTTTCATTTTAAATTATATATTCTAACTATTTTATAAAGCCTGTAAATCCTCCTCTTGGCAGGCACTCAATTTTTAATACGCTGCCTTTTTTAACTTTTATTGTTTCAGAAGAAAAAGATTTATCGTCTTTGCCATCTTTTATCAGCTCAAAATTATAAGTCCCTTTATCAAGGAAATCGAAGTTTATTGTTAAAGTCTGAGCCTGATCTTTACCGTTTAAACCTCCAAGATACCATTTATCTGCCTTTTTTCGGACCATAATTACTTTTTCTCCCGGAAAGCCGTCAATTAATTGCGTATCATCCCAACTTACAGGCACTTTTTTAAGAAATTCTTTGGCTGGTTCAGGAAGCGATCTGTAGGCTGATGGTTTATCGGCAAAATGCTGCAGGCCAGACTCAAAAACAACAGCCAAAGCCAGTTCATGAGCATAGGAAGTAATATGGGGATGCTGGGAATTTGAAAAAGTAACCGGAGTATAATCCATCGAGCCTACTACATTTCGAGTAAAAGGGAGTGTGGTATTGTGAACAGCTGCTTTATCTGTAAGTTCAGCCGTATTGTTGTACCATTCTGCTCCATAAACAGCTTCGGTTGACATCAAGTTGGGATAAGTTCTAGCCCAACCTCGAGGAACAGTAGCTCCATGAAAATTCACCATTAAATGATATTTAGCCGCATCTTTTAATATGCCAATATAATATTGCATCATATCTTGCTGGTCGCCCGCAAAAAAATCGACTTTTATGCCATACACGCCAATTTTATTTAGCCACGAAAATTCCTTGGCTCTTTTTTCAGCCGTTTGTAATCGATCGTTTGGAGTAGGTTCCATCCAGCTTGTGCCGGAATTGTACCATATCATAGGTTTTACCGATTTGCTTTTGGCATAATTTACCGCATCAATGATGTTACCGCCATTTGTCATTACATCCCACTCCCAGTCAATAAGCACGTATGGCCAGTTCATTTCAACAGCCAAATCAATATAATCGGTTACAATCTTGTAATCTTTAGAGCCACGGTTGTTGGCCCAGTAGATCCATGAAACGGCGCCGGGCTTAATCCATTGGGTGTCTTTCACCTGGCTAGGCGTACTTACATCTGTAATAAGAGTAGACTCTACAATATCTGAAAGTTTGCCAATTATTATAGTATGCCATTGGGAGTGCCATGGCTGTTTTGATTGCGCCGCAGAAGGATATGCAATTTGATATTCATCAGTATTAGAAGTTCTGGTTAATCTGGCGGCGCAGTTATCCTCGCTAATATCAGCTTCAGAAATCAATGCCCACACTGGTTGGTCTTGAAGTTTATACAATGCTGGAAAGCCATATTGCTGTACTTTATCCGTAGCTGTTTCGCCTCCTGTGTTATAAGGGAAAAATCTTTCGTAAGAAGGATCGTATGGCTGCATCCATCGGTCTGCTTTTTTCGGCAGGACATAGGTCGTAGCTTCTCCATTAATGCTAAGTTTAGAATCGGAAGCATCAGGAAATACATAACGAAAGGCTACTCCGTTGTTATAAACCCTGAAAATGATATCTAAAGTCTGATTGTTCGTGTTTTTAAAATGAAATGTTTTTTCGATCGCTGTATTTTCGCAATGCTTGCGCTTGCCGCAAATCATGTCGTACGTATCTTTCACCGAAACAGATTCAGATTGTCCAACTGATAAAAGATTCCCCACAAACTGCTGATCTTTTCGTGTTATGCCTAATTTTGATTCGCGTACCACTTCAGAAAGGGTCTTGTCACTTTGGTATAAAACTTTATAAGAAACACCGTCAGGCTTATTTTTATCTGGCAAGTTTAAAATAACTTGCATGCGTCCGTCAGGAGAACTAATCTTCTGAGCATCTATACAGAATGAACATAAAAAAAGGATTAAAAAAAGGCTTTGCCTCGCTGCTAATGTCATATTCTTTTAATTATTGAAATGGAATAAAACTTAATTTAAACACATAGAAACATAGTTTTTTATTGCTTCTGCTTAAGATTATAGAAAAAGCAAGCTTTAACACATAGTGCTATGTGTACTCCTAAAAGCTATGTTTCTATGTGTTAAAAAAGTTTCACCCAACGGGTTTAATTTGATGTAATAGTAATGGTCTGCGCTTGTAATCCATCTCCAGAAACCGTTACTTTGATTTCTCCTTTTTGATGACTACTTCTCACAATTGCCAGAGCCCTTCCGTGCCAAGCTTTTCTAGTAAGAGATTGATAGGGTTCAAAATCCTTTAGATTCGCGTTATCGACTGCTTGGATAGTTCCAGGTCCTTCAATTTTAAAAGTAAGGCGTCCGTCTGCATTAGGATTCAAAACTCCTTCTTGATCCCTTAGTTCAACTGCAATATAAGTTAAATCTTGTCCGTCGGCTTTCATCTCTTTTCTGTCGGCTGCCAATTTAATCTGCACCGCCTCGCCTGCTGTTTTCAGCGTAACGGACTCCTGTTCTTTGCCATTTGCTGCGCCAACTGCTTTTAAAATTCCCGGCGAGTAAGGTACGATAAAAACAGCTTTAAATTGTTGCTGCTCTCCTGTTTCCTTCTCTCCTAAAAACTGGTCATTAAGATACAGCTGAACTTTTGGATATTTGGAATATACTTCGACCTCAACATTTTTCCCCATATATTCAGGCCATGTCCAGCTTTCCCACGTAGGATATACCGACCACCACGTCTGTTTAATTTCCAGGGGTTCTGGTGCAGGTTCTCGAACTGCCATATAGAGTTTTTCTTTTTCGTTATACAGCATGCTTCTATAATGTGCAATAGGTTTTCTCCAACCTAGAAGATCTATATCTCCGCAGTAAGCGCCATGCCATGGAAAAAAATCATTCTCCCAATGTTCTCCAGGCACTTCTCCTGAATAATAGTTACGCCCTATTCCCGATTCTCCCAGATAATCCATGGCTGTCCATACAAAATCTCCAATGATGTAATTGTTTTTCTGTACTAATTCCCAGTTTTTAAAAGCATCTTTAGGATACGATTCTGTTTGGACTATAATTCGAGAGGGTACTCTTATATGGTCTTGCGGCGCTTTGTCTAAGTTGTAGTTGTATCCCGCAACATCATGCTGAGCCATCAAAGGATCGAATATATCCCAATTTTTACCGCCATTAACAATAGCCGATGTTATCGGACGGCTTGTATCGATTTTCTTTATTTCTTCAGAAAGCATTTTGGCCGTATTCACCGCATCTGGATCTTCTCTTTCAGGTATTTCATTTCCAATGCTCCACATAAAAATGCAGGAATGATTGCGGTCGCGCAATACCATGGCTTGCAAATCACGATTCCACCAGGCATTGAAATAATTTGAATAATCATATTTATTTTTCCCTACTTTCCAACAGTCAAAAGATTCGTCCATAACCAACAGACCTAATCGGTCGCAGGCATCTAAAAAGGCTTCTGAAGGTGGATTATGAGAAGTTCTTACAGCATTGAAACCGCTGGCTTTTAAAAGCTCCACTTTGCGCTGTTCTGCTCGGTCAAAAGCAGCGGCACCCAGAGAACCGTTGTCGTGATGCACGCATCCTCCGTTGAGCTTAATTGTTTTTCCGTTGAGCTGAAATCCGTTTTCTGCCGTAAACGCAAGAGAGCGAATGCCAAAATTTGTCGTGCTCTCGTCTAACATTTCCTTTTGTTTTGAAACCTGTATTAAAGCTTTATATAAGGAAGGCTGTTGCGGACTCCAAAGTGCCGGATTGCTTACTTTTATAAGCTGGATCACGACTTTTTCACTCTTTGGAGAAAGCACCACTTTTGTTTGATTACGTCCTGCAGTATTGGAATTCGGATTTTGGATTAATGCTGTAACAGTAATTTCCTGTAACGATTCGGTTTCATTCATCAGTTTTGTTTCCACACGAACTGTTGCTTTTTTGGCAGAAATCTCTAAAGTGCTGATTCCTGTTCCCCATTGCGCTATATGAACTTGATTGGTCTGAATCAGCCAGACATGTCTATAGATTCCCGATCCGCTATACCAACGGCTGTTAATCTGCTGTGAATTGTCTACACGCACAGCAATCACATTCTGTTCTCCATATTTAAGATACGGAGAAAGATCGTAGCTGAAAGAGGAATATCCGTACGGATAAACCCCAAGCGATTTGCCATTAATAAAAACTTCGGAATTCATATAAACCCCTTCAAAATAAATCCCTGTTTTTTTGGTCTTCCAGTTATCAGGCACTGTAAAAGTCTTTCTGTACCAAGCGACTCCCGCCGGAAAGTATCCTCCTCCTGCACCAGTTGCATTCTTTGGATGAACTTTGCCTTCAATGCTCCAGTCATGGGGCAGATCAAGGTGTCGCCAGTCTTTATCATTGAAATTATCGGATGACGCTTTAGTTTCCTCTCCTAAAAAAAATCTCCAATCATTGTCAAAAAGCTGTTTTCTTTTTAAGTTTTCCTGTGCATGCAGAGATAAAAAATTTAGAAGCAGCATGCATAAAAGAAGCATGCTCTTCTTTAGATAATGTATGTGATGCGGAATTAGATTATTCATTTTCGTTATTTGATTTTATGCTGTTCTGAAATAATGCGGCAAGACGCTACTGCTTTTGATGATATTCTAAAGTAAATCCAAATTCATACGGCTTATTGCCAGAATTGGTATATTTTTCCATTGTTTTTGCACCCCACGAATCATCGCCTCCAACACCATGAATATTTAGATCAATATTAAGGTTAATAAAATCGCGTCTGGCCAGCTGATAATCATGTCTGGCATTTTCCAAATCTTCTTCTGTATAAGGCCAAGCACGGAAATTCAGCGGCTGCAATCCCGTTACTTTAATACTGTTTCCGTTTGGCGATTCAAGAGAAAACCAACGCACATCACTGCGGTTTGCATTATCTTGCGGAGCTGGATACGGAACAATAAAATGTTCTAGCTCTTTGTGATATGCCCCTAATAAAGAAGCTGTTTTTCGGTCTGGATAATTCTCGTAAGGACCTCGGCCATACCAATCTAAAGCATTATAATTTTTAGGAATGCGCAGTCTCATTCCAAATTTAGGAATTTGTCCGATAGTATCGTTTAATGGCATGTAAAAAGCTTTTGTGCCTAATTTTCCATTTCCATTTAGCTGATATTCTAATGCATAATTGGCTCCAATACGGGGAAAATTGATATCAAACTTTACCGTAATTAAGGTGTCTTGTCTGGTTACAGAAACTTTTTTAACCACTCTATTGGCCGTCGCGTTTTTCCATTTTGAAAATTCTTTTGAATAGCCGCTCTGCTTTTGGTTATCATTTGGCGGTTTCCAGAAATAAGGCTCCAAAGGTCCTATTAAAAGCTCCTGATCTTTAATCTTCCAGCTTGTCAAATTACCATTGGTTTTATTGAAAACAAAATTCATGTCATCTGTTTTAAGCTCAATCGCAGCAGGTGTTTCCTTTACTTTTACAGCCTTTGCTCCAGAAATGCCTTTTTTCCACTCATAAGGTTTTATTATAAACTGCTCGCGGGCGATGCAATAGCCTGTTTCTGCCCAAAGTGCAGCTTCTTTAAGCCTCACATAAATATTAAGGCAGATTTCAGAACAGGTTTTCTGTTCGTTCTGAAGATATGGAAGATCAACGACAGCAGAAGCGCCTGGCAAAACAGAACCTACGTTCAGAATACCTTTCTGCAAAGATTTTCCTTCGCAAACATATTCATATTCAATATCGAAATTTTGAAGCGGCAGAAAATCAAAACGATTCGTGACTTTAATGCTTGTTTTCTTTTCATCCTGCATTTCGAAAACGACAGGCTGATAGACTTTCTGCACCTCATAATAATGGGGATATGGTTTTCGATCAGAAGAAACAAGTCCTCTCATGACAAAATTGCCATCGTTGGGCTTGTCACCAAAATCTCCGCCATACGCCCAAAATTCGCTATCTTTTAAAGTATAATCGTCAGGGTGCTGGGTAAGTTCAAACGGAGAACCATCTTTCGCTTTTGGCAGTCCGTGTTCGTCCCATTCCCAGATTGCAGCACCGCATAGGCTTGGATCTGCATAAATTACATCCCAGTATTCCTGCAAATTACCGCCTGAATTTCCCATAACATGAGCATACTCGCGCATAATTACCGGTTTGTCTTTTATCTTTTCGCCCAATTTCTTAAAATCTTCAGGATGCAGATAACTATCATCATAGAGATCTGATATTTCCCTGTGGGTATCCGAAAAAACCAGACGTGTCTTATCGAGTTTGCGAATGGTATCTGACATTGCTTTCATATTTTCTCCTTTACCGCCTTCATTTCCCAATGACCAGAAGATAACGCAAGCATGATTTTTGTCTCTTTCAACAAGCGATACTGCACGTTCTAAATGGGAAGTTTTCCAGAGAGGATCTTCACCCAGCTCTTTATTCCCTAGACCGAAAGCATGGGATTCCTGATTCGCCTCGTCCATTACATAAAAACCGTATTTGTCGCAAAGCTCATAAAACAGCGGATCATCTGGATAATGGCTTGTGCGTATCATATTGATATTGGCCTGCTTCATCAGTTCCATGTCTTTCACCATGACTTGTCGGCTGATAGATTTTCCCGTACGCGGATGCATTTCATGGCGGTTAATGCCTTTCAATTTCACCGCTTTGCCATTGATGTAAAATACGTCTTCACGCACTTCAATGCTTCGAACGCCAAAATAGCATTCGGCTCTGTCTACAATCTCATTTTTTTTATTTTTAAGCTGCAGAACAAGCTTGTACAAATCGGGAGTTTCTGCTGACCAAAGTTTCGGATTATCTAATGTGGTGCTCAACGTAAAGATTCCTTTATCGGATGATGAAGCAGGGGCTTTTGCCTGAAACCGTTTCTCTACATAATCTCCTGATTTTGAATATCCGCTTATAGTAGCCTCAACTTTCAAGCCTGAAGTATTCTCTGTGTGTCTGTTATCCAAACGGACATCGATGGCAACTTCTGCTTTTGAATATGATTTATCTGGAATTGCTTTTACAAAATAGTCTCCGATAAAGGTCTTAGGTCGTGCAATCAGATCGACATCTCTGAATATCCCGCCCAAACGCCAGATATCCTGATCTTCCATATAACTGCCATCACAGTATTTGTATACCTCTACGGCCAGTTTATTTTCTCCTTTTTCAATATAAGGCGTAATGTCAAACTCGGCAGGTGACATGGAATTTTCGCTATAGCCAACTTTATGCCCGTTTATCCAAAGATACATTGCCGATTGTACTCCTCCGAAATTAATAAATATCTGTTTATTACTCCAGTTCTCGGGAATCTTGAAGCTGGTAGTATAGCTGCCAATGGGATTTCTTTCTTTAAAGGCCGTAAAACTCTCATCGGGCTCACCGCTTACTATTGGGATATCTCTTTTAAAGGGATAGGCCACATTGGTGTAAATAGGGGTTCCAAATCCTTGCAATTCCCAGCTGCCAGGCACTAAAATAGTAGTCCAAGCATCAGTAGAAAAATCTTTGCTGTAAAAGTCAGCTGGTCGAGACTGCGGATTGGCCGACCAGTTAAATTTCCATATCCCATTAAGAGACAGAAGCATTGGATTTTTTTTTTTCTCTTCAGCAAGAAAACCGTACGCATGAGGTTTTTCCTTATTGATGCCATTAACAGCGGGATTCTCCCAGTCATTTACCTGCTGAGCATCTGCAAAGTTAACCGCAAAAAACACGGCAATGAGAAAGATCTTTTTTATCATATCGATGAGTTTGAACGATTGCTTTTTAGCACTTATCTGTTCCTTAATGCTTGACAATTTACTACTAATTACTTTTGGCAGCATCTGCATACTGTACCTTATAGACTACTGCTATATTGTTTGGAATAAATTTTGGTTTTGCTATCACCAGCGAATTATTATCTTGCTTCCATGTTACCTTTTCAGTGCTTCCTAGCAGTTTAATGCTTTTTATCTTTCTGTTTTCTTTTGTTTTTCCAAGAGATTTTACCGCAACATCTTCTGAAGGCGCTCCCATTACTGAAACATAAAGCAGATTATTTTTCTGGTTGAAACGAATGTCTTTCTGCGATAAGCTGGTTTTGCCTTCGTTAAAACCTGCATCTTTTATAGGGTTGCTTGTGTCTGCAATTGGTCCTTCGCCAAAAACTTTCCAAGGACGGGTATCAAAAATACTCTCTTTATTTACATCCATCCATTTGGCTATATCTTCAAGAATTGCGATTTCTTTATCATCGATAGAACCATCTCCGCGTACAGGTATGTTTAGCAATAGGTTTCCGTTTTTACTGACAATATCAATAAGCATCTGAATAACCGTTTTAGCTGATTTATATCCATTTCCATCATAAATTGCCCTGCTGTAATGCCAATCGCCAATACAGGTACAAGTCTGCCAAGCTTCGTTTTGAATCTGGTCAGGCACTCCTCTTTCTACGTCCCAAACCATGCATTTTTTCTGTTCTGGAGTCAGTACTTTACCAAATAGAACTGCTTCGAGTTTATTATCATGGGTTGCCATGTTGGTATTGTAATAATGAGCTGCTATTTTCAATCCTGCGTCACTTACCGGATAAAGCGGAAGTCCTGTATCGTCAAAATAAAGAAGGTCTGGTTTGTAGGTATTGATTAAATCCATAGTGCGGTTATAAAAATTCTCACAATATGCTACAGAAGGAATAGAGGCTCCGTTATCCCAACTCCATTGCCCCCACAAAGAGGTAATACTCTCAGCACTTCCAGCGCTTAGAGGATGGTTTTGTGCATACAACTCCTGCGGATCCAGCCCTTCCCACCAAGTGCCAACACCATCTTTTTTAGTAAGTTTTCCATCATAAGGAATTCCTGCATAAGGTCCTTTTTTGTCTGAGCGTTGCGAAGTTTCAAACCAAGTCCAGGCATGAGCCGCATGAACGCTTAATCCAAATGGCAATCCTTGTTTTTTAGCCGCCGCAGCCCAGCCAGAAATAATATCTTTTTTAGGACCAACTTTTGTAGAATTCCACCCTTGGTATTTGCTGTTCCATAAATCCAAATTATCGTGATGGTTGGCCATAGCAAAAAAATACTGTGCTCCTACTCGTTTATAAAGTGCCACAATTTTTTCAGGATCCCAGTTCTCAGCTTTCCAATCCTTAATAACCTCTTTAAACCCTGCTTTAGATGGGTGCCCGTAATGTTCTACATGCCATTTGTACTGCGCTCCGCCTTCATCATACATAAATCGGCCATACCAATCTCCCTGCTCTGGCTGACATTGCGGTCCCCAATGCGCCCAAATTCCAAACTTGGCATTGCGAAACCATTCAGGGGTTTTATACTGCTGGAGAGACTCCCAAGTTGGTTTAAATTTTCCCGAAGCGACCTTTTCAGTGTTCTCTGTAACCGGTGACTGGTATTTTTGCTGTGCCTGCAGAAAACTGGCACATAGGATACATAAAGCTGTAAATAATTGATTTCTTTTATTCTTTTTATACATTTTGATTTTTATTTTTTGTTAGCCCGGAGCTAACGTGTTTTTGATTTTTTCTTTTTGGCTTTTATGATAAAAATTATTGGCTTTCTAAGTTACAGCAGAATGTGCTGATACAGGTACATAATCTCTATATGAAAGTCCTAACAGAGGTTATTCTACTGTTAGGACTTCTGTCAATTTAATCTATCTGTTTTTTTTAATCATTTTAAATGATTGGAGAAGATTGCCTCCAGTTCCTTCAACATTTACGATATACAATCCCGACTGAAGTGCGCTTCCCATTGAGAGTTGGCTTGATTCTGAAACCTGCACAGACTCAACATTTTTTCCATTCATATCAAAAATTCTCACACTTATCGGTTCCGTATAATCATTTATTTCAATTTTAAAACTGCTTGTAAATGGATTTGGAGAACAGATTACAGTAAATTTTTGCTCTTGCAAATTTTCTGTATTTGCACTCAGCCTCAAGGTTGTACCTGACACCGCATTTACAGACCATTGCTGGTTATTGCTTGTGCTGAGACTCCATTGGCTTAAATCTGCTCCGTTGGCTGCATTTCCTAAACCATCCAAGTACAATCCGGTCGCTTTGTTTTTAAACTTGAAATAGCCCGAACCAGCATCTTCTCGTATCCATTTCTGCGCTTCACTTCCACTATAGCTCCATTGTCCAGCGATTGATGGATTTGCTGTTCTGCTCATTCCGTCTATATACAATCCAGTCGCTCTGTTTTTAATCATAACTTCGCTGCCGTTATACTCTAGAGCCCATTGCTGAGCACTGCTTCCGCTATAGCTCCATTGCCCTGCGTTACTTCCATTTGTGGTTCTGCTCATTCCGTCTATTAGCAGTCCAGTGCTTCTATTTGAAATGGTGTAATAAGCTGCAGTTTCAGCAAGATCGTCACCATAAACAAGTCCTCTTCCAACGGGGCTCATATATACACGTCCATAGATATTCATATCTCCCATTACGAAGTTTCCGTTTCCTGTGCCTCCATACTCATGTGCATCATCGTTAACGCGAGTCCAATTGCTGCCTTGATCTACAGAACGGAAAACTCCCGTAACTCCGCTTACAGTACCCCAGATATAAATAGTTGGATAAGAAGCGCCAGCCTTTGCTTTACCAATTCCGACTGCAGAAGCATTGCTTACCGCTGTTGAAGGTGCGGTAAAACTAGCTCCGCCATCAACTGACCTTATTAGTCCGCCATAATTCTTAGCAATCCACAAATGCCCAGCGTACCCAGGAACTGTTCTAATTAGGCTAGATCCCCCTGCTCCAACATTCGAAACCGTATTGAAAGAAGCTCCTCCGTCTGTACTTACTTTTAAATCTCCGTTACTTGCGCTGTAGGCATAAAATTTATTGTTTGTAATGGCATCAGATACGGCAACCGTATTGAAATTAATTCCTGTTACGGTTGTCCAGCTAGCTCCATTATTGGTAGAACGATACATAGCGCTGGAAGATTCTGGAACATGTAGAATAGTTGCGCCGTCATATGAAAGTGCCACCGTTCCGCGTGGTCCTGCTAAGTTTGCAGTTGTTTTTATCCAATCAGTTCCTTGATTGTTGGAATAGTACATATACTCTCCAAGTCTTACAATTTTATTGGTATTTCCTGATGCATAGGCCAATCCAGATGTTGTTCCCATTGCAGGCTTATATTGTGGTGCATATACCGAAACATCAGTATGTTTAAATCCGTCATAATCTCCAATGACGCTCATTAAAGGTCCACCTGGAATGCTGATTAAACCTAGTGGAACGCTCTCTTCAAGGCCAATAGCATCAAACTTCCACGAGGTTTTTGATGCATTAAGATCATCACAGGTAAAAATACCGTTTCCAGATATTACGCTGGCCTTATTGGCATTAAACGGATTAAATTTGATGTCCCCAGTCCAGTGAATGGATGCTGAAGATCCTGAAATCCAAGTACAGCCATTGTCTAAGACATTGATTCCCGAATTTCCAACCAAATCTCTCCATGACGCACCGCCATCTGTACTTAAAAAGAAGCGATCTGCATAAATTATATTGCCCTGTGCATTGGTATACTGCGCCATATAAGTATTCATTGATGAGGCAATCAAACGCTGCGAATTGGAAGGGTCAACATCGATTCCGCCAAAAGGCCCCGAAAAGGATGATGGTGTAATATTCGTTAAAGCCCCTGCGCTAGAAAGCTTCCAAATCTGTCCCGAAGAAGGATTCCAAGGCCCTTCCTTATCAGCATAAGTGATTAATAAAGCCCTGTTAGAATCTAACACTGCTCGCTGAGGCATATAATTTACTGTGGCTCCCGAAACGGCATTCCAAGTATTTCCAGCATCTGTACTTTTATAAAGATTGGATGCTCCAGTTCTAGAAACACCAACATAAATAGTCTGAGTGCTGCCTCCAGAAACTGATGCAGAATCAAAGATTACAAAACAGATTCCGTTGTCATTCGCTGTCGTTGTAACAGGAAATGACGATACCTTAGACCAAGTTGAACCGCCATTAGTACTTTTAAACAATCCGTCACGTCTGCTTCCGCAAAAAAGCACATTAGAATTGTTAGGGTCTACCGCCAATCGCTCGCCGTTAGATCTTCCCATACCGTTTCCATGCGCCTTAAATTGTGAGGTTACTATAGTTTCAGTAAAATTGGCCCCTCTGTCGGTTGATTTTAAAATCGCTGTTTTCTGACCATTAAAATAATCGGTTCCCACCAGCATATATACCACATTATTATTCTGAGGGTCAATAGCCAGCGATTCTACTCCCTGATAACCCAGCTGGTCTACACTGGTCCAGTCCAACAAAGGTATCCATCTGTTGCCGGATGAATCCCAACGATAAGCTCCTCCGACATCCGTACGGGCGTATTTTAAATTGGCATCTGTTTTACTTGGAATAATGCCGGTAACAAAACCTGCGCCTCCAATCTGAACATTTTTCCAAACACTCTGGGCTTGGGAAACGAAAACTGATAAAATCAATACACATAATAAGTAAGCTTTTTTCATCTTGATTTGTTTTTTAAAAGTTTAAATTATTATCATCCTTACAATCTATTCTCACCCCGAACCAATGCTTTTAATTCTTAACATTTTAGTACTGATAAGAGCTGCCGCACCAGAAATGCGGCAGTATGCTTCATAATGTAAAAGCAAAAAATTGCTTTTTTTCAGGAATAGCCAATAAATGCCTAATCCTGAAAAAACTTTGAAAGGCGGTTATCTTAAAATTTTAGTTAGCCCCTGCTTTAAGAGCATCTATCGTACGTTGATCTTTTACAGTAAAATTACTCCTGTCTATAGCTGCACCTGTATCCCACCAAAAAGGTTTAATACCACGCGCTAATGCTTCTTTGGTTGTAAAGTTTATCCAATAGTCTACAGAGGCGTTATGCATAGCCAAATCTTTAGGAAGATAAGCAGGATCACTACGTCTGTAAGCGCCATACTCTCCCATTATAACCGGTATTCCTTTATCTATAAATTTGGTTTTCATCTTGTTGTAATCAGCCATTATCTCGTCCTCTTCTCCGTATGTAGCATTACGGTCAGGTTCAATGGTCGAATGATGGCCTTTACCCCAGTAGTAAATCAATTTACCCCAGCTCTCATCTTTATTTCCGATACAAAATTGTGATGGTGTATAGTTATGCACCTCAACCATCAGGCGATTTGGCACCTGATCTGTAGGAAGCGTGTTCATCAGGTCAAATGTCAATCCAGGATTTGTTTGAGGACCTTGAACGATAAGAACGCGGTGACTGTTTCTTCCACCCGTAGAGCGAACAGCTGTAACAAACGTTTGGTGGTACGATGCTAATACTGCCACCTCCTCCGCATTCCTGGCATCTGGTTCGTTAGCGCTGGCAAACATCAGATGCTCGTCAAAATCACGCATTGCGGTAGCGATTTGTTCCCATAATGCTTTTTGTTTAGCATTGACAGCCTCCTGCTTTGCTTTAGTGATGTTTTTTTCCAGCCATCCACCGTCCCAGTGAATATTAAGCATAACATATATGTCGTTATTCACACAATAACCTACGACCTCTTTTACCCTATTGACCCAATTCTGATCAAGATGTGCGGTAGCTTCGTTGTCAAGATGAAAATTCCAAGCGCAAGGTATGCGAATGGCAGAGAAACCTAATTGCTTTACAGCTTTTACATATTCCTCTGTGATTACTGGACTACCCCAACCGGTTTCACCACCCGGTGCTTCAAATGTATTCCCAATGTTCCATCCCAGTTTAAATTTGGCTGCCAATTCAACCGCTGTGCTCATCCCTGCAGCATCATCTGGCTTTGGAGATAAATTATAACCTGGATATAAATTGCCTGTTTGTGTAACTGTAATGCGTCTTGCCTGTCCGTTATCCGCTGTAACAGTCAGCACAGCCGAACGGCTAACTCCGCTGTTGTTAGCAGAGGCCGTAATTGTGGTCTTGTCTGTGCCTTGAGCACCGCTTAATTTACTTAGTTGCAGCCAAGATGAGGCTGAATTTGTTATGCTCCATGTACTGTTTGCTTCAATTGCAATTGGTTCAGATGCGCCTCCCTCAGGCATAAAAGAAACCGATTCTGTCGAAACAGTCAAATACGGCTCTTCATCTGTACCTTTAGAACAGCTAAAAGAAGATCCGCTGATCATAAAAAGCAGCAGCATCTGATATAAGAATTTATGCTTCATTTAAATTGTTTTAGGATTATGATTTGAACTGCGGAACTTCTGCCACTTGCTAATTTCCGCAGTTCAGAATCTTTATTTTACTAATTAGTGCTAGCGTTATCAAGAATCTTTACTACCCTGATATTATCAACTGCTGCTCGGAAATCTCCAGGCGCTGGAGTCGAGGCATCATTAATAATAAAAAAGTTGATGCCGCCTATGCCAGAACCGCCAACCAATTCGGTTAAACTTGCTGCTGAATCGCCTGTTCCTTCTTTATCATCCTTCTTAGTGCGGAACTCTGTTAAAGGAATCGTTACCGTAGTCCATTTACCTTCTGTAGTAACTCCTTTACCTCCTGTAGTTTTCCAAGGTTCATATCTTGCCAAATAGGTCCAGTTATAATCCTTTACAATAAAAATAGAACTGCCTTTCCAAGTTCCAGCAATGTTAATTTCAAATTTTAAGGCAAACTGGCTAAGGTCTAATGTCAAATCGTTAGGCTGAATCCAATGCTGAGCCTGCTCAATATTAATGCATCGTCCGTTCTCCCACCAAGAACCGTTTCCAGCACTTAAAGCTCCTGGATTTAAAATAGCATATACGCCTTTATTTCCTAGGAAATCTGGATCATTATCACTTGTTGAAGTTCCCCAAGACATGCTTCCTATAGTATCAAAATTGCAGATCATGCCTGTAGTTAAATCATTCACATTGAATAAGGTTGTAATTTCACCTGAAGCGGTAGTAATTTTTAAAGGACCGCTGACTGCTGAATCAGGCATTTTAAAAGTAATTGAAGTTCCTTCATCTGAACCTGTAAATTCCTGTACGGACACGCCAGCAAAGATGAGTTCGCTGATCTGAAACAAATTTGTTCCATACACGACCACCTCTTCCCCCGGTTGCGCATTTTCATTTGAAATGTGATCTAGCGCTGGAGGTCCAGCCACAATATCAATATCAAAAATCGCTTTTCCGTCTGGTGTAACAAGCTGAATGGTGTTTAAATCTTTTTCAGCAACAGATGGAAAAGGAATCACTGCCGGCACTTGTACAACTGCATAGTTATCGGCAAACAAACCTCCATTAAAATCGACCGCAATACCATTGAAGGCAATCTTTACTGCATCTTTTAAACGAGATCCCTTTAAGACAACCCACTGCCCAGGAACCAGTTTATTCACCAATGTGTCATTTGGAGCTGCTGCATAATTGCGCACCTCTGTGATAACTGGTCCAGCACCGGAATCTTCATCATTGTTGCAGGACACAAACATTGCCGCCACAAGCATCATACCTGCAAAAAGCAGGCGGGTAAAACTATTGTCTATTATTTTTTTCATAACTGTCATTATTTATAGTATGGAACTGACGGTTCATTTAACTTAGGGTTCACCACAACCTCTGTTGTCGGAAGCTGCAGAGTAAAAGTAGCAGAGGTTGCAGGCGATATCGTTCCAATAGGATCGTTTGGCGTTGCAGTTTTCGAATCCTTGTCATAATCAAACAGTACTCTCTGCTGGTTGCTCAAAAGCGCCACTGCTTTTTGAGGATTATAATACGAGAGTCTTACCAAATCATACCAGTATTGTCCCTCACAGGCAAATTCTACTCTTCTTTCTTTAAGAATAATGTCTTCATTAATTGACGTTAGCGGATCTACTCCTGCGCGCGTTCTTACCTTATTAAAATACAGCAGCGCATCGGCATCGCTTGTTGAAACATCATTTCCAAGCACCGCTTCTGCATACACCAGATATACATCTGCAAGTCTTAAAAGGGCATTATGTTCAATAGATCCCAAGTATGACATCGCAGGCGAATTATTATCGGCTTCATTACCAATAATATGCTTTTTCATTCCCGGAGAGGCTGCCGTATAACCGCCTCCCGCGGCATTAAGCTCAGGATAATGGTCTCCTGGCAGCATAAAACTTGCTTTTCGTCGGATAGAATCCTGCTCTGTATAAGCTAAGTACAAATCGTAACTCACCCCTGGAGCTCCCCATGCACCTCCTTTTTGAGGATTAATGTCATTGCTAGGTGAGTAAGTCAATAATTGGTTTCCGTTCATCCATTCGGTAGTAGCAGACCACTGCAGTGCAAAAAGTGACTCCTGATTGTCGTTAAACTTAGTTTTAAAAAGATCTGCATAACTAGGCAGCAAGCTTAGCCCGCTGTTTGCAATAACATCTTTGGCATAAGTCTTCGCCAGATTTAAAAATTCTTGATTGCGGCTTCCTCCAGTCTGGCCTACACCTGCTCTCGTCAGGTAGACCTTGCTTAGCATCCCTTTAGCTGACCATGATGTAACTCGGCCTGGCTGATCGGTTTTAGGCAGGTTTTCTGCCGCAAAAGTCAAATCCTCGATTACAAATCTGTACACATCCTCTATTTTGTTTTTATTGACTAGAGGCGATTTTATCAGTTTAGTATTATCTTCTATAATAGGCACTTCACCCCAAAGCATTGCCAAGTGATAGTAAGCCATAGCACGCATGAATTTTGCTTCGGCTATAGCTCCATTTTTATCGGTAGCTGAAACTGTTGAAGGTGTTTTTTCATTAATCGCGTTAATAGTCGTATTGCAATGTGCCACTATAATGTAAAGTGCCGCCCAGCCCGTTGTCAATCGTGCATTGGATCCTGAAAGGGTAAAAGTATTGAGCTGTACCAGATCCGAGCCCTGATATTGAAGAATAAGATTACCGCTTAATATGTCTCCTAAAGGCAAGTAAGCTGTATTATTCCATTGCGCCCAAATTTTGCCGCCGTATAATGCCGCTGTGGCTAAACGAAGCTCTTCTTTTGTCTGGTAAAAATTTTCTGTGCTTATCTCTGATTGCGATGGACGATCAAGAAAATCGTCTTGGCACCCAACAAGCACTACTGAAGCCAGCAGGCTTAGAATGATATTTTTATAAATAGCCTTCATAATGTTCTGTTTCATTTTTTAGTTAGTTAATCCCAGATTAAGTCCAAATGTAAAGCTTCGGGATTGCGGATAGAAACCATTGTCAATTCCTGCCTGCAGAGGATTCCATGAACCCACCTCCGGATCCATTCCCGTATAGCTGGTAATTAAAAAAGGATTGTTGACATTCACATACAGCCTAAGCGAGCTTATATGTATTTTTTTCATCATCTCACTTGGAAAAGAATAGCCTAAAGTCATGTTTCTGCATCTTATAAAAGAGCCATTCTCTACATATCGATCAGAAAAACGGTTGTTTCTGTTGCTGTCATTGTTCTTTAATCCGACAATTGAAGTCTCAGGATTGGTTACATACACGTTATTCACGTCTGAATCCGAACCATTAGGATCAATTAAAGCCAATACAGCGTGATCTTTCAAAGACTTCAAATAACCGTTATTGGTAAGAGGATTGTCTCCATTGATTCTCATTCCGTTTACGACCTCGCTTCCCTGGTTGGCTGTAAAGAAAATATTCAGATCAAAACCTTTGTAAGTAAAGGTATTGCCAAGTCCAAACTGAAAATCTGGAACAGGCGATCCTAAAAATGTCTGATCTTTTTCAGTAATCACGCCATCTCCGTTAAGATCCTTAAATTTAAGGTCTCCGTACCACACTCCACCCGAATTAGGAGTAATTGGCAGCACTGTTCCGTCAGTATTGGTTGGCAGTGCATGGTTTTTAAAATCTTCTGCTGTAGCAAATACGCCATCAACTTTATAACCGTAGAATGCTCCTATTGAACCGCCTACTACAGTTCTAGACACAACATCTCCTCCATAATATCCTGGAAGAAAAGCTCCGTCAGTATTTAATTTCATTACTTTATTTTTATTATGAGATAAAGTAAAATCGGTAGTCCATGTAAAATCTCCGTGCTCCATATTTCTTGAACTCAAATGAAGATCTATACCTCTGTTGCGAACCTGTCCAATATTGACATAAGGAGCATTGATGGCTCCTGGAGAATACCCCACAATAGTTCCTGAATACAATGGAAGAGGAATCTGCATCAATAGCCCATCAGTCATACGGTTGTAAACATCGACAGATAAATTAAGCTTCCATCCAAACAAAGCTGCATCAACCCCAATATTTCCGTATTTGGTCTTTTCCCATTCTACTTCAGGATTTGCGATATTGGTAGTCATTTGTGCATTACCAGAAAGCCCTGTTGATACCGATTCTAAGGTTGACAGATAGGCATTGTTTCTAACATTTTGATTGTTGGTAAGCCCATAACCTGTTCTTAACTTCAATTCATTGACTATTTTAGAGCCTTTTAAAAATTTCTCATTGTTTAGTTTCCATGCAAATGCTCCAGAATATGTGGTTACCCAACGGTTATCAGGCGCAAATTTCGAAGAACCGTCAGCACGGATATTTGCCGTAAAGAGATATCTGTCATCATAGATAAAATTCAAACGTCCAAAGTACGATTCTAGTGAGCTGTCTCCTTTCGTGCCTCCATTGGTAGCAGTAGTGATATCTCCGCTTCCGATATTGGTTACATTATTAGAAATGAAATTTCTTCTTCCGGCAGAAACATTTTCAAATTGCGTCAGCTGTGCCTCATGTCCCAAAAGAGCATTAAAATTGTATTTTTTATTGAAGACTTTCGAATAGGTGAAGAAACTTCTAAATGTGGTAAAATAGTCCTGGCTGTAAGCGTAAAAAGCTTCATTGGTCACTTTTTCGGCTAGCCCGAATTTATAGGTCGGGCTAAACCTGTCTTCTGTTTTATACAGAAAATTGCCTGAAACCTCATTACGGAAAGAAAAATCTTTAGTGAAAGCGATGTCTAAATAAAAATTGCCAAAAAACTGATTTCTCTTTGGATTATTTTTATTGATAAGCGCCAATGCGTAAGGATTTACACGCTTTGCAATCCATCCTTCGCTGCTTTCTTCCCCTGCAAAGCTTCCATCGGCATTTCTCACGGGAATATCCGGTGTCTGGCTTAGTGCTTCCTGAATAACATTTGATCCGGTAGAATTCACATTCTCATCAATGTGAGTCAGCTGTAGGCTAGTGCCTAACTTAAGCCAGCTCGTTGTCTTATTATCCAAGTTCAAACGCACTGATGCTCTGGTAAATTCAGATCCCAAAGCTATCCCTTCCTGATTAAAATACGATCCTGAAAGCAGATACTGCGTTTTTTCAGAACCGCCGCTTAAAGTAAGCACATGATTTGTGACAGGAGCTTTACGAAACAATTCTTCTTGCCAGTTGGTGCCCTCACCTAAATAATTCGGATTGGCAAATTCAGGCCTCTCATCAAAACCCCATACTGCTGCCCTCTGATTGATAAATGTGGCATACTCCCTTAAATTCATAGTCGGATACTGCTTGATAAGCTCTTGAAATCCCGTTGAAACCTCATAAGTAATTTTAGCAGCACCTTCCTTGCCTCTCTTTGTCGTAATCACAATTACGCCATTTGTAGCCTGCGAACCATAAATTGCTGTTGCTGAAGCATCTTTCAAGACATCTATCGATTCAATATCTGAAGGGTTTATGGTCGCCAGTGGATTGGTGCCATTGCCGGTGTCAAAACTTTGGCCAATGATAACCCCGTCAATTACATACATTGGCGAACTGCTGCCAAACGAAGACATGCCTCGGATCTGTATGTTTACGCCTCCCCCAGGCTGTCCCGAGGTCTGCTGCACCACCACACCGGCAACTTTTCCCTGAAGCGCCTGGTCAAAAGTAACCGGTTGTGTTTTGCGGAGCTCGTCGCCGCTAATCGAGGATATGGCTCCTGTCAGGTCTTTCCTTTTGGCTTTTCCATACCCGATCACCACTACTTCGTTTAGCGCTTTTGAATCCTCTTTCAATTGGACTGCAATCTGCACGTCTGTAATTTTCACTTCCTGCTTGACAAATCCCAGATAGCTGAATAGAATTGCATCGCCGATTTTCGCAGTGATGGCAAAACCTCCATCGGCATCTGTAACGGCTCTCCGATCAGTTCCTTTAAGCTGTACATTCACCCCAAAAAGAGGCTGCCCATCTGTTTCTGATGTAACAGTACCCTTAATTCTTATTGGATCAGAATTTTGGGCTGACATCAGTCCGGCATAAAATAGCATCGCTATAATAATGCCTGTATTAAAAAGACTGTAACTGCGCTTTTTAATGCATCGCATTCCTTTTTTTTCATTCATAATTTGGTTGGTTAGGTATTAGTTAATAAGCTGGTTTGCCTCTTTGAAAAACTCTTAGAGACAGGGAACAAATTAACAATAAAGACTTGCCAAACTATGGTTCTATTTGTATCAGAAAAAGGGTCAAATTGTAATTATTACTAGACTTATGATAAAAAAAGACAACTATTTATTTCATTAAAATATTTTATATCATAATTTTTTATGATATTATCAACACCTAACACTAAATCAATACTATGTGAGAAAGCAGCTCATGCAGAAGCATTCGTGGTGTTCTCGTTACAAAATCTACGAGAGAATTTAGCAGATACAGCGCCGGTATCTTCAAAAAATAGAAATTTCAAGAAGCTAAACTGTTATTTTAATAATTTATTTATCTTTTTCACTAAGATACTTAGTTTATGAGCAAAGTAAATAGTACTGATTTACTAACACGATTTCAAGCTGCCAGCAGAAAACATTCTGATGCATCTGCATTTATACATGCTGTAATTACCAAAAAAGCAGGACTTTCGGAAGCCGGCCGCATATATTTAGGACTTATTCTTCATAAATCTATAACCGTGGGAGAAATCTCTAAACTTTCGGGTTTAGGCATAGGTGCCGTAACGGGATTAATAGACCGGTTGGAAAAATGAAACTCTAAGAAAGGCAATTCATCAAGGAAGACCTAAGAAAAGTCATCATTGTTCCGAATGTCGAAAATAGTATGAGGCTGCTTAAGCCGTTTTTTGATAAACTGCAGGAGAAAACTATGGCATTGCTTGCCATTTTTTCAGAAGAACAAATAGAAACTATAGAAAGCTATTTTATCAAAGCCACAGCCATAATGGAGGAAACAAAAGATAATTTAAACAAAAAATAATATAGAAGGTCTTACTGCAATTAACTGACCAGAGCTGAAATATGGCTCTGCATCACCACACTTATCTACTTTTTAATCAATGGCGCACAGATTTTCGAAACTCTGGTTTTTGTGCCTAAATGGACCGAATCTGCCCTGAAAATTTTAAGCTTTTACTGGATGGAAAATTACAGGCTGTTAGATACTCTTGTTATTTTAGACACTTTTTGACCTTTAATTGATTTCTCCACTTGACGGAAATCTTGCTGTTGATATAGTATTTGTATAATCTATTGTACTAATGCAAAAATGGATAATTTCACAATTGTGCCATCACATTAGAGAACATCTGAAATGAAATTCACTGAAATATAAAAACATCAAAAAAAAAAAAAAAAAAAAAAAAATTTAAAAAAAAAAATTCATTTATTTTATTAAAAAAAAAAAAAAAAATTTAAAAATTTTAA